>Ga0308156_1000142_pt1 | contig 228033 bp, 177 predicted proteins | sample PhyAR2_FD_201041 | JGI IMG/M metagenome (GOLD analysis project Ga0308156, IMG submission 201041) | Phyllosphere microbial communities from UC Gill Tract Community Farm, Albany, California, United States - DLSL A.R2 | ecosystem: Host-associated > Plants > Phyllosphere > Unclassified | place...
TCCCAGTAAGCTGAGACGGTATTACCAATTGGTGTAAGGGCGCCTAATCCTGTTACTACTACTCTTTTAAGCTCCATTTATTACGATTAGCCTAATTAAATTAGTTAGTTAACGTTTTTTTCTAAATAAGCGATTGCTTGACCAACAGTACCAATAGTCTCTGCTTGATCATCAGGAATAGCAACGTTGAATTCTTTTTCAAACTCCATGATCAACTCAACAGTGTCAAGTGAATCAGCACCTAAATCATTAGTGAATGAAGCTTCTGGTGTTACTTCGTTTTCGTCAACACCTAATTTTTCAACGATAATTGCTTTTACTCTTGAAGCGATATCTGACATGATTTTATAGTTTAATTGTTTAATAAATCTGTGCAAAGAAAAATAAATTTCATCAAAATTCAAACCTAAATTGATATTTAGATGAAAGTCACCATGTTAGGCGACCGAACTTATTCGCGTCTTATACTAGCTAACCCACTCTATATTAACTTAGTTCAAGTATAACAAAAAATATTTTGTATTCCAAACGCTCAGCTAATTAACTCAAATTTTACACAAAAAGTATATTCCGACCTTAAAATTATTAGTACCTTCGTTAGCAGACGAACATATATTTAAGCATTAAAGTGGTCAATAAGTTAGTAGCAAGATTAGACATGGACATGGACGAAGAGTTGGATTTCACCCTGCTCGCCATCACCTGTTCCTTGAAAGATTACCGACTCTGCCATTTCATCAATAAGGAGACTAATCTGAATTTTTCCAGGGGAAAAGAAAGCAAATATGACCATGATGGTCGACAAAAAAACAAATCCGAAGAAGAGCTTGAATATCACATTATCTTTGATCCAAAGAAAAAAATAAGCTATCACTTCACTGCTTTTCATTATCTTATCCCCGATGCAGACACAGAATATTTCCTGATCAACAATAAGAGCATCGAAGGAACTTATTTAATTCCCGAAAACCCACACTTTGATTTTTTTATCATCATCAAAAACTACATCTGCGAAGATGACGTAGAGCATATTATCAAAAGGATCAGCAAATTACCCGAAGTCGTCATTGCAAAAGAAATATCACCAAAAATATTGAAATCTAAAGAAAATCTCATATTTTAGCAAACTGTAGGTTAGTGTAGCAAATACACCACAGTTTAGATCTAAATTAATTCGATTTAGTTTTGACAAACACAACAATATAGCGTGCTATTTGTTGTGATTAATGAAGAACATTTAAAATACAAAATAACAGATGGAAAAAGTTCAAAAAAGGACTAAAATTGTCGCAACATTAGGCCCTGCCTCGGCAGACAAACAAGTTTTGACCAACATGATTGCTAAAGGGGTTGATGTGTGTCGGTTGAATTTCTCTCATGGCAGCCAGGCAGATCACCTTAAGGTAATCGAAACTATAAATGCAATAAATAATGAAACAGGATTCAATGTTGCCATCTTAGCAGATTTACAAGGTCCAAAAATCAGGATCGGAAAAATGAAAGAAGGTGGTGCTATCCTCGTAAATGGTTCAAAAGTAGAAATTACAACACACGAACTGATCGGCGACGAAAACAGAATCTACATTACATACGAAAACTTTCCAAACGATGTTGAAGCCAACGAAATCATTTTACTTGACGACGGAAAACTTCAACTTCGTGTTTTAGAGACAAACCATAAAGATACCGTAACCTGTGAAGTAGTACACGGCGGAGTCCTTACTTCGCGTAAAGGCGTTAATTTACCAAACACCAAAGTATCTATCCCTTCATTGACTGAAGAAGATTTAGACAACTTGAACTTCGCATTGGATCACGGTGCTGACTGGATCGCGATGTCATTTGTTCGTTCGGCAGATGATATTGCACAATGTAAAGAAATCATTGCTGCAAAAGGAAGCCATGCACGTGTGATCGCAAAAGTTGAAAAACCAGAAGCGATTGAAAATATTGATGCAATCATCGAAGCGACGGATGCCGTTATGGTTGCCCGTGGAGACCTCGGAGTTGAACTTCCAATGGAAGAAGTTCCAGGACTTCAAAAGATCATCGTACAAAAATGTAGAGATCTTTCAAAACCTGTTATCATTGCAACACAGATGCTGGAAAGCATGATCACAACACCTCGCCCTACACGTGCTGAAGTAAATGACGTAGCTAACTCAGTATTAGATGGAGCAGATGCCGTAATGCTAAGTGGAGAGACTTCTGTCGGCGAATTTCCAGAAATCGTTATCGAAACAATGAGCAAAATTATTATCCACGTGGAACAAACTTCTTATCCTTATTATAATGAGAAAGTTAGTGAAATCCACGATGGAACGCTTATTCCGGATGCTATTTGCGCTTCTTCGGTTTACCTTGCTCAAAAAACAAATGCCTCAGCAATTGCTGTATTGACCTCATCTGGAGCAACAGCGTTTGAAATTACTAGCTATAGACCAAATGTAGATATCTTAGTTTTCACAGGAACACAAAAACTTTTGAAACAATTAAGCCTACTATGGGGTGTAAAAACCTTTATCTATGACAAGTTCGAAAGCACGGATGGATCTATCCATGATGTAAACAAGTTTATTGTAAAAAATAACTACGTTAAACCAGGCTCAATTATCATCAACACGGCTTCTACTCCGTTAATTGAAAAAGGTAAAACAAATACTATCCGCGTTTCTCAGTTATAGGAAACATAGGATTAAGCAAAAAAAATAGCGTTCTAAATAGAACGCTATTTTTTTTGCTTCTTTGGATATAGGGAGTCTATTTTTAATTTGAAGTCCTTCATCACCTTCAGTGAATCTTCCAATAACCTAAATTGAGGGTTATCTGTTTTTTCACTTCCTTTAGGCATCTTTTCTGTTCCCGGCATAGGAGCTAGACCGTCCATGCGCTTTAACTTTTTAACAGGCATACGATACTTTCCATCTGCCGAATCCAATTTAAGAATAGGCATTTTTGATTCTCTTTCCTCAATTAAAGGAATCTGTGGTTTTACCTTAGCCTGTCCCAAAGCGACGGTTCCGAACGAAGCCAATGTCAGTAATAATACGTAACTTTTCATCTATATATCGTTATTTAATAGTATCTAAATGCATATAAGTATAAGCAAACGTAAACACTCCGCTTATTCATTCCTGGTTATTTTAAATCGCATTCAACAATATAGCTCACATCTACTCATGAATTCACTAGCTAGTTCATTCATCAGTCAAGTTCCACGGCATCAATTAAAAATCGACTACTATGGCCAAATTCACGGCATACCTCATCACTATGCACTAATTTACGAACAACAACACCTATATTTAAACAGATTGCTGTTAAACATTGTTAAAACGGCTTCAAAACACATCAGCATCTTTATATTTGTAACAATTTAAGAAAATGAGCTATTGCACCCTTATGACTCTTAGAATGGCAGAAGGCATGCAGGCACAAATGGTAAACAACAAACTGAGTGCTATAAACTTTGTGATACAATCAAAACACATTTATTTAATATCCTATTCTTATGAAGAAAAATAGCATTGTATTAATCATTGGACTCATGTCACTAGCCCTAATCGGTGTATTGGCCATGCAATTCTATTTTCTGAGAGATTCTTATCGTCAAAAGTCCCAACTATTTGACGAGTCTGTCAATGCTGCAATTACAGCAGTTGCCGGAAAGCTCGAACGACGGGAAGTTGTTGACTTCGCTAAAGTTCAGCAAGAGCGTAATATCGAAAAATCCAAACAAGAACAAGCGAAACAACGCCTTTTGGCCGAGCAACTCGAAATTCAATACAGAATTGAAGAATTGAAGAACAAACAGCATACTGTTTTCTCCAACTTCAAGGAGCAAGAAGACCAACTACGCGCTTTGTATCCTAATGTAATTGAAATCAAAAATTCATTTTACGAGACATACATTAAAAGACCAGAGTACCAGAAATACATCAAATTTTCTGTTTCAAATGAACTTACCGACGACAATCTGGTACAGGCTTTTATCATGTTAAATGCCTCAAAGGTAGATGATCAGATTAGTGGAAAAGACGACAGCACACGGTTTGTTATCCCCTTGATGGATCCACTGGTCAATCAACAAACGAAATTCCGAGTGGCGACCCTCCCACCAAGAGAGAACGCCAAGCTTACCAAAACCATCTCTGATCTAGAAAAAAGATTGGACGTCCTTAACCGGAAGAACTCGTGGAGCGGTTTCAATGTATACGATTCAGTGGCCATGCTGGGAGGTAAAAAAGCAGATTACATTGAAGATGTCGCTATCGGGATGGAATTGGCTAAACGGCCGTTAAAAGACCGGTTGAACGTCATCATCGTGCAAGAACTGATCAAAGATGAGTTGGCCCAACGCGACATTAAAGCGCCTTTTAACATTGAAATATGGAGTACCAACAATATATTACTCAATAATATTCTAAACGAAGCAACCTTAAATACCCCGACAAACACAACAAAATACTCTACCGCTCTTTTTAAAGGTGATATAGGCGCTGCACCAGGAAAATTAACGATTTACTTCCCTAATAAAAAGGCAATAATCGCAGATAATATGGGCTATTTGCTGCTACCTATGCTGGCATTGCTTTTCTTATTGGTAGGTTGTTTTGCCTATACCCTGATTATCATCTTCAGACAAAAGAAAGTTTCGGAGATGAAAACAGATTTCATCAACAACATGACCCATGAGTTTAAAACGCCTGTTGCAACAATCATGATTGCCAGTGAATCGCTAAAAGATCCTGATATCAATGCGGACCATAAACGCGTTCAAAAATTGGCCAATATCATCTATGATGAAAATGTTAGGCTTGGGAATCATATTGAGCGGGTACTCGACTTAGCAAGACTAGAAAAAGAAACCCTAAAACTCGATCAGGTAGAGGTACACATCAATGATCTGGTTTCTGCCGTAACAGACAGCATGCAGCTACGTATGCAAAATATTGGCGGGAAATTTAGTATAGACCTTGCCGCTACCAAGGATATTGTTATCGGTGATGAACTGCATTTTTCGAATGTATTTTACAATCTACTCGACAATGCAATCAAGTACAGTAAAGGTGATTTGCATGTCAATATTAATTCAAAAAATGTCGGCGATACCATAGTCGTTACCATAGCTGACAACGGTATTGGTATGAGCCGTGATCACCTTCAAAAGATTTTCGATCAGTTTTACCGTATCCCTACGGGGAATGTTCACAATGTCAAAGGATTTGGCCTTGGCTTAAGTTATGTACAGGACATCCTCAGAAGGCTGAACGGAAAAATTACAGTTAGAAGTGAAAAAGATAAGGGCACGACCTTTGAAGTAATTTTGCCTATTAAAAAATAAGACGTTCCTTTTTTGTATATTTCCTCTGTATAGCAACCGCAACGGTCGAGGAAAGCCGGCCTTAAGGGCTTATCAAGATCAAGGAACATAAGTGAAAATTAATATATTCATTATGCAAAAGATATTATTAGCAGAAGATGATCCTAATTTGGGGGATCTTTTAAAAGACTATCTCGAATTAAAGGGAAAATTTGACGTCACATTGTGTACCGATGGCGATGAAGCAATTTCTCAATTCAAAAAAAACAATTATGACCTCTGCATTTTCGATGTCATGATGCCCAAAAAGGACGGCTTTACAGTTGGACGTGAGATCAGAAAAACAAATAATACAGTTCCCATTATCTTTGCCACTGCAAAAGGCATGATGGAAGATAAAACCGAAGCCTTTGAACTTGGAGGTGATGATTATATCACCAAGCCTTTTCGAGTGGAGGAACTATTGCTCCGCATCAATGCATTGCTGAAACGCAGTGTTCGGGATAAGGAGGAGGAAGTAGTAGCTGATAAATTTGAAATAGGTGATTATTTCTTCGATTACACAAGTCAGCAGATCTCCTACAAGGGACAGATGCAAAAACTATCGACGAAAGAAGCTGAACTACTTCGCCTACTTTGTTTAAAGAAAAATGATGTTCTGACTCGAGAAGAAGCCCTATTAAAAATATGGCATGATGACAACTACTTTACAGGTAGAAGCATGGATGTATTTCTCAGCAAGCTTCGTAAATATCTAAAAGAAGATAGTAAAGTTGAAATTGTCAATGTGCACGGAAAAGGTTACAAACTTTTGGTGAGCTAAAAAAAAGGGGGAATGCGGAATATGAGCATTCCCCCTTTTTTTGCCTTGCAAGGCGTAGATCCATTGGATAAAATAATTTATGGATGAAAAGAAGAGAACAAAACAATTTCATCCTTAGGAGAATATAAAAAATAGACGCACTTTTATAAAAAATTTGCATTTCAAAAAGAAATGTTCTAACTTAGCGTCGCTTATAGAGAAAGGCAGAGGGAATAGACCCGATGAAGCCTTAGCAACCTGTCCCTTGACAAGGTGCTAAATTCTACCCTACTTGATATGGGAATGATAAGCCGAAGTCACCGAATTCTAGTGTGTCCTTCTCTCTCTAGCAAGAAATATAGTTGAAAAAGAAATATTAAAACATTCATTATGTTATTGACTAACAATTTAGGTTACCCTCGTGTGGGCGCGTTTCGCGAATTGAAAAAAGCCAATGAGGCCTATTGGGCTAAAAAGTCTTCCGTTGAGGAATTATTGGACACAGCAAAAAAAATTCGTGAAGGCAATTGGAAAACACAAAAAGATGCTGGAATAGATTTGATTCCTTCCAACGATTTCTCTTTTTACGATCAAGTATTGGATTTAACTCTTACTGTTGGCGCAATTCCTGCTCGTTACCATTCTTTATTGAATAAAGTAGACAACAATTACAGTTTAGATCTATATTTTGCAATGGCTCGTGGTTTCCAACAAGAAGGAATCGATGTGACTGCAATGGAAATGACCAAGTGGTTGGACACAAATTACCACTACATGGTGCCAGAATTCACAAAGGATCAGGAATTCAAATTGACTTCTGAAAAATTCTTAAATGAATATAACGAGGCAAAATCATTAGGTATCGAAACTAAGCCAGTTTTACTAGGCCCAATTACTTACCTTTTGATCGGTAAAGAAAAAGAAGCTGGTTTTGACCGTATCGATTTATTAGATAAACTTGTTCCAGTATATGAACAAATTTTATCAAAATTAGCTGCGGCTGGCGCACAATATGTTCAGATCGATGAGCCTTTCTTGGCACTGGATTTAGATCCTAAAGTAAAAGCTTTGTATCAACCTACTTTCGAGAAGTTAGCTGCTGCAGCCAAAAACATCAAATTGATCGCTACAACTTACTTTGAAGCATTAAAAGACAACGAAGATATCGCAGTTAACTTGCCTATCCATGCGTTACATTTAGATCTTGTACGTGGCGAAAACCAATTGGATACGGTATTAGCTAAAGTTCCTGCTTCATTGACGTTATCTTTAGGTATTGTTGAAGGCCGTAACATCTGGAAAAATGATTACGAAAAATCATTGGTTAAAATCAAACAAGCTGTTAACGCATTAGGAAAAGACCGCGTATGGGTAGCTCCATCTTCATCTCTGTTGCACGTTCCTTTTGATTTGGACAATGAGCACAACGAACAGTCATTACCTGCTGAAGTGAAAAACTGGTTAGCATTTGCAAAACAAAAATTAGCTGAAGTAAAAGACTTAGCAGTATTGGCTGAAGGTGAAGTTGATGCTGAAACAGCAAAACGTTTTGAAGCAAACAAAGCTGCAGCCGAAAGCCGCCGCACTTCTCCTTTGATTCACAAACCAGAGGTTAAAACACGTACAAGCAATATCACTGATGACGATGCAAAACGTACTTCTGTATTTGCTGACCGTAAAGCAGCGCAACAAGCGAAATTCAACTTGCCAGCATTCCCGACAACAACTATTGGTTCATTCCCACAGACAAAAGATGTTCGTAAATGGAGAGCGGATTTGAAAAAGGGTGCAATTACGCAAGCTGAATACGATAAAGCAATCGCAGAAGAAACTGAAAATACCATCCGTCTTCAAGAGCAATTGGACATTGACGTATTGGTACACGGTGAATTCGAACGTAATGACATGGTTGAATACTTCGGTGAGCAATTAGCCGGTTACGCTTTCACACAAAACGGTTGGGTTCAGTCTTACGGTTCACGTTGTGTTAAACCTCCAATTATCTATGGTGATGTTTACCGTCCAGAGGATATGACTGTACGCTGGTCTTCTTATGCACAATCATTGACAAACCGTCCGGTTAAAGGTATGTTGACTGGTCCTGTAACAATTTTACAATGGTCTTTCGTACGTAACGATCAACCGCGTTCAACAACGACCTATCAAATTGCATTGGCAATCTTAGATGAAGTACAGGCGTTGGAAAAAGCAGGTATCAAAATCATCCAAATTGATGAGCCCGCTATCCGTGAAGGATTACCTTTGCGCAAAGCTGATCAAAAAGATTACTTAAACTGGGCAGTACGTGCTTTCCGTGTTTCTTCATCAAACGTGGAAGATGATACACAAATCCACACGCACATGTGTTACTCAGAATTCAATAATGTAATCGAAGATATCGCTGCGATGGATGCCGACGTTATCACGATCGAGACTTCACGTTCTCAAATGAAATTATTGAATGCTTTCGCTGGTGATTTTAAATATCCAAATGATATCGGTCCAGGTGTTTATGATATTCACTCACCACGTGTACCAAGCAAAGACGAAATGGTCGATCTATTGCGCAAAGCAAAAGCAGTAGTTCCAGCAGAACAACTTTGGGTTAACCCTGACTGTGGTTTGAAAACTCGTGCTTGGCCAGAAACCAAAGCGGCTTTAGAATCTATGGTAGAGGCAGCCAAAATCTTAAGAGCAGAATAATTCTTAAACTATATTGATAAAAAGCCCTAGGTGAAATTTCACCTAGGGCTTCTTTATTGGAATAGACTTAGAGAAAAAGTATAGCATTGGGCAGATCATTTCTTTGTTTTCTTACGACCTTTCTTAATCCCCTGTTTTCCCTGAATGCGCTCTTCAATAGACTTCAAGCTAGAAGCTAAATCTTGGTCTACATTTTCGAGTTTTGCCATCTTTAAAGCTTTTAAGGCTTTTTTGTATCTTTTCGATTTCTCAAAGAGCAGTGCCTTTTTGATCCAAATCCCTGTCAAGGGCATTCCTGGTAACGTCAAGGCGAATTTGATTGTCTTTTTTGCTGCCTCATATTCCCCCATATCAATCAAAGTCTGAATGAAATAAGGGTATACTTCAAGTGCATGCACATTATGCACCAAAGCTTCCTGAAAGTATTGCTTTGCCTGTGCATAATCAAACAGCTGTTCCGCATGAACCCTTCCCATTAAACACAAAGCCATTGTATTGGATTCATCGTATGACAAGGCATACGATAAAGATTCCAAAGTTTCCTCCAAATAAAAAGGATAGTTATCCAGTGCCTGAAGGACATATTTATTTACTGAATTCATAAAATTTTCTAAAACATTACATTAGTATCCAGCTTGTACAAATACCTCGAAAGTTGCTGGATTTATTCAAACTCCTAATAAGCTAAATGACATTGGCACAACAGCGTCTAGTATAGACACTTATTATTTAACCAATAATCAACAGTTATTGACTTAGCATATCAAGAAAGAAGACTAAGAAAGGGCTGTATTCCGAAGAATATTCCCGAGAATCTTCTCTGAGGACGAAGCGGGATTTTTCATTGTTACAAACATATTCTTCCGTTTTTAATTAACTATTCTATTAAGCTGCAAAGATCCAAAATATTTACCAAACTACCAAAACTTTTGATTACTAATCCGTTATATCTTCTAGCATGATATTGGCATATTATTGTCGCATCAATTTCGCTGAAATTCAACGACTATTTCCTCATATTTGGATTATGGAAAGTCAATCAGCGAATCAATTAATCAAACTATCAAGAAAACGTAAGGGATTAACGCAGCAGGAACTCGCCGATCAGGCGGGTGTATCCTTAAGAACAGTGCAACGCATAGAAAAAGGCACTGAAGAAATCAGTGGATTTAGTCTCAAACAAATCAGTCAAATTTTGGAAATACCTTTAGAACAACTCATTATGCCAAATGTAAATCAAATCAGTATTGACAACAATCAAACAGGAAGTATTAAAGCTTTATATTTAGCATCGCTCACCTTTCTGGTCAATCCATTATTAGGCTTACTGGTCCCAGCAATTATGGGCTATACGAAACAAAACAAAGACGCCTTATACAGTAAGCACCTAAAAAGAATAATTGTAATACATGCTATTGGACTATTCTTTCTAGGAAGTTTTATAGGCTATATCATTATTGCAGATTTTTTTAAGATTTCGCTACCGTCTTTTTTAAACGATATCTTCAATAGCGCCTATTTTTTACTCATCCCAGTATGCTATTACATCGTGATTCTAACGTTTACTATTTCTAATTATGTCGCAATAAGGAAGGCCAAGCTCAGTTCCGCAAACTAAACCAATACAAATGAATCTGTTGCGATCAAAATCACAGCGGTTTCTTTTGAACGATCAATATCCAATCATTCTCCAGCAACAGATAGCCTGTTTCATAAATAAAGCTATAGGTCTGTCCCTTGTTATTGGAAAAAGTATGTGTATGGAACTTAAAATCAAATCCTAACCGCTTTAACTTTTCCCGTTGTATCTTGACCATACCCTCCCCACTCAACGCATCCAATAAAATACGGCGGTTTTTTCGTAGGATATTATTCACATTTCGGACCAAGTTTACTTGGTCACTGTTTAATTTATTATTATAGGCATTCCGACATGCGTCATCACAGAATCGCTTGTCAGAACGCCCATATATACTTTTGCCACACTCAAGGCAGGCTCTTTCGACAGAACTCATAACAGACATTTAAACGACAACAAACGGTTACAATCGACTATAGTCGAATACAAATGGTAAATAGACGACTATAACTTCCTTCCTTTTGCATCTTTGCTCAGGTCATTCAATAGTAATAATCAAATGACTGTCAACTAAAATAAGAATTATTAAAAACATTTAAAAATCAGACAAATGAGCACATTACGCAACAAAGTACAATTGGTTGGTCATCTAGGTAATGACCCATTAATCAAAACAACCGCCACAGGCACAAACTATTCCATCCTCCGTCTTGCCACAAACGACCTGTTCAAGAACAAAGCTGGGGAATGGGTCGAGGAGGTTCAATGGCATACGCTGGTAGTATGGGGAAATCAGAACAATACAATTGAAAAGAAATGCCAGCGTGGCACTAAACTTATGGTCGAAGGCAAACTTACTTATCGCAATTACGAAAATGCCGATGGCATAAAACAATATGTTACGGAAATTAAGGTGGATAGTTTTATGGTACTCTCAGGCCCTAGCGGAAACAAGGAAGACTGTCCTATTCCTCCAGATGAAAACGAAGATGATCTTCCCTTCTAAAATAGTCGAAAAAAGCAGGGTAGTTCAATGCACTCTGCTTTTTCTATCGTTATCAAATTATTTTACTAAACTAGCAGTCAATTCTCTGCCTAAGCTCTCCGCATATTCTTTCCACAGTTTTGCATCTTCGGGTGTAAATTTAGACACAGCTTCGTTTTCTTTAGTGGCCCACTGCTCCCGTTTTGAAGCAAGCTCCTTGAGTTTAGCAACATCGCCGCTTTTAGCAACGGAGACAAACTCCTTAATGTATTTTGTATAATCTTCTGCTAATTTTCGTGTCTCAGGAGAACTAAATTTAGGAATAGCAACTTCTCCTGCGGCATTCCCAACAATCGCTTTGATTGTATCTTTTTTTACGTCGACATGAACAGTCGTATCTTTTACTTCCACTTCTTTCGTATTGGAATTATTACAAGAAATAATCAAAAATCCAGCAATTGCTGCTAACAAGGTTACTTTTTTCATCTTTTCAAACTTATTGTTCATCAATAATGATTTATGAGTGTGTGCAAGAGATTTATTCGGACCGATTTTGCTTACTGCACCCGATTAAACTCGATCAAATTTACCGTACAATTTCCAGAAAAATTCTTTCTCACCCAAAGTGAAATCAACTTTTTTCCAAGCATTTAATAACAAACTGATCTCCTTGTCCTGTAAACTGTACTTTCCAATGAAGAATTCTTGGTCGGAAAAACACAGGCCAAACGCATTGTCCAGGGTATGTAAGCTCTGCACGTCAACCTCTTCAAAAAACAAAATGGATTGGGAGTTAGCAAAAAAATCATTGGGCACAGGAATAGCATCAGAATATTCAATAGCAATAAAACGATTTCTACTTTGCAAAGGGAATTCAATTACCGGGAGTTCGTCTAATTTTACAAAATGGGAACTCGCTTCAAAAAGAACATCCCGTTCCAAAAGAGGAATTTGCACAAACCTTTTACGCCCAATAACAGCGCTATTGGGCTGGAAGTAATCATTGAAATTAAGAATTTCATTGACGGATAGATTTTTCTCAATGAGATGTTGCACAGGAATGCCAAAATAATTTGCAATTTTAAGAACGATCTCAATTTTTGGCTCCGCGCGCATTTCTTCGTAAGACGAAATATTACCTCTAGTAAGATTAAAAACATCCCCAAATGCCTGCTGGCTCATACCTTTCACTTTTCTTAATTTCTTAATATTGTTTCCTACGTTACTCATTCTTAAAAAAAATTGAATTTTTATTGCAAAATATTTTTGCATTTTATTATCTTTATGCAAAGAATATGTGCAATATATAAAAAACTTGATTATGTACTTCTCAAAAATTGAAAATTATATCGCCAATATCGGTTATACTATTACCCATAAGGATACAAAAGAAGGAATCTTTGTCATCGAAAATGAAGATGACGGAATTCGCAACCTCATCGTAGGCATTGCACAGCCCATCCTAATTTTTGAGCAATATCTGTTTACGATCAGCAACGAGACCATGGATATGTTCAAATCACTATTAATAAAAAACAGGGATATCATACATGGCGGATTTGCATTAACAGAAGATGGTACCAAAGTCATATTTAGGTATACCTTACAAATACATAATCTCGATCAGAATGAATTTGATGCCGCCATCAATTCGCTGAGCCTTTTGATGAGTGAATATTATAATCAGTTAATAAGTTTTTCAAAATTATAGAATAATGAATATTTTTAAGAGAATTTTCAGAATCGGTCAGGCAGAGATCCACGCAGTCGTGGACAAAATGGAAGACCCTATCAAAATGACGGAGCAAGGTATCCGTGAAATGAAAGATGACCTAGAACAGTCGCTAGAAGCATATGCGAAAGTGAAAGCCTTAGCGATACGTACCCAAAACAATGGTGAAAAGAAAAAAGAAGAAGCCAATGAATTTGAAAACAAAGCAGTTCTATTACTACAAAAAGCACAAAAGGGTGAGCTAACAGCAGAAAAGGCAGAAGGTCTAGCAAAAGAAGCACTGTTATTGAAAAAACAGTTGTTGATCGAAGCGGGAGAATTGGAGAAACAAGCGGTGATCCACCAAAGTTCGGCCGATGAGCTTCACAAAAATGTAGACATTCTCAAATTCAATATATCGAAATGGGAAAGTGAGCTATCCACCTTAAAAGCGCGTGTAAAAGTATCCAACGCTGCTAAAATGGTCAATAGACAGCTTGCGAATATCGATTCCAATAGTACGATTTCCATGTTAGAGCGTATGAAAGAGAAAGTCGAAGAAGACGAAGCTCTAGCCAAGGCCTATGGCGAGATCGCATTAGGCAACAAGAGTAAAGTTGATGAAATTAACGAGACAATAGGCGGATCTGACACTGTTAACAACGAATTGGAAGAACTTAAAAGAAAATTAAATATTGATGAAAAGATTTGAGTATAAAACATTGAAAATCGAACCAAAGGGTTTCTGGGGTACAAAACTGGATCCCGAAAAAATCGATGAAATCTTAAATGACCTTGGAAATCAAGGCTGGGAATTAATAGCTATGCAAGATCTTGAGGTAAATGGCAACTCCTGGTCTTTCCATTACACATTCAAAAGAGAAAGAATTTAAACAGTAGCAATATGACAGAACTAATCAATATCTTATTTAATCCATTATCCAATGGAATCATGACAGTCTTGACAGGTATGTCTGTTGTATATTGGTTATTTATGTTTCTGATGGGTGACGGAGTCCATCTATTTGATGCAGATGCGGATATAGACCTCCACCCCACTCCTGATGTCACAGATGTAGATGGCTCGCATGATATCGCAACCGAAGGGGTTGACCATGCACACCATCATCATGCGGATACAGATGGTCATGGAGAACCGGGCTTCTTTGCGAAAGCAATGGACTACATCAATGTCGGTAAAGTGCCCATCATGCTTGTTGTAACGCTGTTTAAATTTATAGGCTGGATAATTACCATTGTCTCTTCACTCTTTATCGACGTTGCTTCATGGGGAATAAAGTCTGTACTGATCCTAATCCCCGTTTTCATTGTCACATTTATTTTAATGCATTTTCTGACCAAACCCCTAGCTAAAATGTTCAAAAATATAGGTTACAACGGCGAAGAAAGTCATGATTTTCTTGGCCGTATGGGCAAGATGAGGGCTAGCATTGAAGGCAAGAAAATAGGTTCTGCGGAATTTATCATCCAACAGGATCCTATTCGCCTCAATGTTGTCAGTCACAATGGGGAAAAAATCAGCTATGGAGATGATGTTATTATTGTTGACGAATCCAAAGACAAAAAATATTACTATGTGACCAAAGAAATCACGATAGACAATATTTGAGAATTCAGAAGTAAAAAGCTTGCGAATCAAGAGTAAAAAGAAAAAGCTCAAAAATCCAAATATTAAAATCTAAATAAATACTAATCATATGCTATATCAACCTCTTTTATTTTTAAGTGGCTTAAACGGAATTATACTTCTAATTGTCGGGTTAGCTGTCTTTTTAATTTTTGCATTCTTTGTTGTATTGAGTGCATTCTATAAGAAAATTCCGCAAGGAAAAGCAATCGTCCGCACCGGTGTTGGCGGTACAAAAGTGGCATTCAACAAAGGAATGTATGTTGTGCCCGTATTTCACAAAATGGAGATCATGGACATCTCCATCAAAAAGATTGAAATCGCCCGTATGCAAGGTGAAGGTTTGATCTGTAAAGACAATATTCGTGCAGACATCAAAGTTGCGTTCTTCGTCCGTGTCAACAAAAGCGTGGATGATGTGATCAATGTTGCCCAAAATCTGGGCTGTGACCGTGCAAGTGAACCCGAGACATTAAAAAGTATTTTTGAATCTAAATTCTCAGAGGCCCTAAAAACAGTCGGAAAGAAATTTGATTTTATCGAATTATATGAAGCCCGTCGCGAATTCCGTGATGAAATTCTAGACATTATCGGAACAGATCTAAATGGCTATATATTGGACGATTGTGCAATCGATTACCTCGAACAGACCGATATCGAGCACCTTAATCCCAATAATATCTTAGACAGTGAGGGCATCAAAAAAATCACGGAGTTAACAGCCAAACAAAATATCAATGCTAACTTCATCCGTCGCGACGAAGAAAAATTAATCAAAAAACAAAATGTAGAAGCAAGGGAAGCTATTCTAGAATTAGACCGTCAGCTTGCCGAAAAAGAGGAAAAGCAAAAACGCGAGATTGACAACATCAAAGCACGTGAAGAAGCTGAAATTGCAAAGGTTCGCGAAGAGGAACGCCTGAAATATGAAAGTGTCCGGATTTCTACCGAAGAACAATTAGCGGTTCAGGAAGAGAATAAACTACGTCAGATTATCATTGCGGAGAAAAATAAACAACGTACGGATGCTGTGGAAGCAGAACGTGTAGAGAAAGATCGTGCGTTGGAACAAACCGAACGTGAACGTATTGTTACCCTGGCTCAGATTGACAAAGAGCGTTCCATCGAGACCGAGAAGAAAAGTATTCAGGGGGTTATCAAAGAGCGTGTACAATTGGAGAAAGGCGTTATTGAAGAACAACAAGGCGTCCGAGACATCGAAGTATTCCGTGAAGTGGAGCGGAAGAAACAAGCGGGTGTTATTGCGGCATCGCAAGAAGCCGAAGAAAAATTAATTTCTACTGTTAAAGCTGCCGAAGCAGCAAAAATCGCCGCGGAACAGGAAGCAGAGAAAAAAGTCATCGATGCTGAGGCCGCTCGTAAAATTGCGGAGAAACGTGCGCAGGAATTGTTAATCGATGCTGAGGCGAAGAAAGAAGCTTCACTCAAAGAAGCCGAAAGCCGTAAGATTATTGCTGAAGCACAAGCTAAAGAAGAAGCAGCGCTCGGCTTGTCCGAAGCCGAAGTTATGGTTGCAAAAGCCGAAGCCGAAGAAAAACAAGGTACGGTTGAGGCCAGCGTGATTGAGAAGAAAGCTGAAGCGATGCGCAAAGAAGGTTTAGCACAGGCGGAAGTTGTCCGTGAAAAAGCGCTTGCTGAAGCGAAAGGTATCGAAGAGAAGGCTGAAGCAATGAAAAAATTGGATGGCGTGGGTAAAGATCACGAAGAGTTCAAATTACAACTTCAAAAAGAGCGAGATATTGAACTTGCACATATCAACATTCAAAAGGACATTGCACAAGCACAAGCAGGTGTATTATCAGAAGCACTCAAAACTGCGAAAATCGATATCGTTGGGGGTGAAACCATGTTCTTTGAGAATATTGTACGCCAAGTTTCCAATGCCAAAGGTTTTGATCACTTGATTGATAACTCTAAACATGCCACAGATATTAAGAATTCACTTCTAGGTCCTGATGGACAAGGAGACCTGGCAGAAAAAGTCCGTGGATTGGCGGATAAGTATGGCATCTCTTCCAATGACATCAAGAATCTCACCGTTTCTGCTGCTTTAATAAAACTTCAGCAAGCGGCTACAGACGCCGAAAATGGTGAAGATACTAGCTTTATCAATTCTTTGTTCGGATTGGCGAAGAATTTAGGGATATCTAATAAAAAGCTGTAATAATTAGCTACGGAACCTCTATTGCCTGTAGATGATTCATAATAATCACTACAGGCAATAAACAAAAGATTTTACCACATATACAAAGTCGAGAAAAGCTCATTTTATGCCAGAAGAAAACGTAATAAATCAAAACGACTCCCTTGACCAAGGTTCATACGAGATTATTCGAAAGCGACTATTTACACAAAAAGAAGAGCTTTCCGCCAAACTCCAGCAGCTCAATGAAGCGCGCAAAGAAGTCTTTAATTCGACTAGTTTTGTGCTCAGAGCCAATCAACGAATCACCACAGAAAATAACTGTGTCGCCCGTGGCATTTTAGCCCTGGACAATCTATGTATATTTGGTTACAATGTCCATTTTGGATTACGTACCGAAATTAAACTCGAAGATGTTTTCAGTGTATATGCATTTGAAAACAATCAGTTTATCCTGCAACCGCTCGATCTGATCAATGATCCCAATTTTATTGGTGATTATCAGAACCTCTATAAATATTATCGGGACTCCATCTTTTCCAAATTCCGACGCACGGAGAACTATCTCTACATGATTTTTCAGACCAGTAAAAATCCCGCTGATCTGAAAGCATTCAAATGGTTAATCAAAGATGGGAAGCTCCAATATCAGGATGACCGCAGTATCCACGAAGTCAAATTACCCAATCAGTTTGAATTTGACTGGACAAAGACGACACTCGAAGACCGTCGCCTCGGCAAACATCCCCATATCTCCATTATGGACAAGATCTTTATCGAAGCAATCAACGGCGATATTACATTCAAAATTGAAAACAATACCGATACCGGAAAAGGTATTTTTTCGGAAAAGGTTTCGAATGCGGACCAACAACTGGACGATGCAGATTATTACTATGCAGACCTCGGTAATCTGATTGCTGTCCGTATCAAACCGTATCAAGAGGATTTCCGCGCATTTGTCTACAACCAACGGACCAAAGAGGTTGTCAATCTCAAATCGCTCAATGAATCAGCCATTTTGTTACCCGACAATCAAGGAATCATTTTTTCCAATGGATACTATTTACAGAATGGCACGCATAAGATCTTTGACGTCCAGTTTGATCAAGTCACTTTCCTTCGGCGAATAGCATCGCCAAACGGTGAAGATTTTCTATATATCTTTTGTCAGGAGGAAACTAATACCTACATCTTACTGTCATATAATATCATTCAACAGCATGTTGAAACCCCGATCGTCTGCAATGGCTTCACACTTTTTAAAGACGGTAGCTTAATTTACTTCCACACAGAGGCCGAAGCGACAAGGCATCATCAGGTTCAGATTTGGGAAACCCCTTACATGGCCATGCTCAAAGAAAATGAACAGAAAAAGGATGATCCCCTCTATAAAGTCGGCAATAAGCAGATCGTGCAGGCCATGGCCGAAGCGCAAGAAGTCATACAGCTGATCAATAAAGAAGATAGTTATGAGGGCTTATATGAAGACATTCTCAAAAAATCAACCGTTCTGCTCGACTCTTATTTTTGGATAAAGGATGATGCACTAGCAAATCTTGGTCAGCCCTTAACGCAGATCAAGGAGGTTGCCAATACCGCAATTGACGAATTTGTTAAAGTGCAGGCCCAACGCAAATATGCGGCAGAGCTCAATGCCAATGCGGACAAGAAAATGGAAGAGCTTACGTTTTCCATTAATAGCACAGTTGTCGAAAAACTTGACCAGCTTGTCCATCAACTTGCCGATTCACGCCGTTTACAAGGGGAAATCATTGATCTCAAAAATGTCAAATATATTGACATTGCCAGAATAGACAACCTGCTCGAAAAGTTGCAGGCTATCACTACTGAGCTCGCTGAAAAAACGATTGCTTTTTTATTGCGCGATGAAGCCCTTCTGCCCTACGAGCAAAAAGTTGAACAGCAAAAAAACAACGTTTCGGCAATTGTTAAGGTATATGACGCCAAAGCAATTGAAGAAGCGAATTCGGCCATATCGAGTGAATTGGAGTTACTGATCGATATTCTAAACAGTTTAAAAATCGACGACTCTACCCAAACGACCAAAATTATTGAAAAAATCTCGGTGATTTTCTCTTCGCTAAACGAAGTCAGGGCACAGCTTACACAAAAGCTCAACTCACTAAAAAGTACAGAAGCCATTGCAGAATTCTCTGCGCAATTGACATTACTGGAACAGTCTGTAACGAATTATCTTGAACTTTCTACAACTACAGAGAAAGTAGATGAGTATTATACCAAGGTTATCGTTCAGCTCGAAGAACTCGAAAGTAAATTTTCTGAGTTTGAGGACTTCGCTTTAAAGATTGCTGATAAACGCGATGAAGTGATCAAAGCGTTCAATTCCCGTAGAGAGCAGATCGTTGAACAGATCAACAAACGTACTTCTTCTCTCGAACAAATTGGGCTTCGGGTATTAAAAAACATCGAAAATAAATCAAAGACATTTGCGGCACGTGAGGAAATCCTAAGTTTCTTTGCCTCGGACTTGATGATCGACAAGATCAGACAGCTGGTAAAAGAACTGAAAACACTCAACGATGTCTCAAAAGCAGAAAATCTAGAAAACTTGCTCAAAAAAGCGCAAGAGGATGCGCTGCGCATTTTACGAGACAAGAATGATCTTTTTGTTGATGGAGAGAATATCATCGCCTTAGGCAAGCACAAATTTGCTATCAACAACCAATCGCTCAGTTTGACACTCGTACGCAAAAATGATGAACTGTACTTTCATCTCACAGGAACTAGCTTCTACCAAAAAGTGGCCGGCACCCAGATTGAAGATTTTAAGGACATCTGGGATCAGGAGCTCATTTCAGAAAACAAAGAAGTATATCGTGCCGAATATTTGGCTTACAAAACGTTTATTGCCTCAAAAGAGCAGCAGAATTTTGAGGCCAATCTGTTTATCAACCAGACTGTCGAACAGAGCTATTCCGAAGGTTATGTCAAAGGTGTACATAATTTTGATGCTTTATCGATCTACGAGACCCTTAAACAACTCGATACCAAGCTCGATCTTTTACGTTATAATGCTCACTTACGTGCCATAGCACAGCTTTTTTGGCATTCACTGCCTAAAGAGCAGCAGGAAAAACAGCAGGCCCTGATCCTCTCTACGCATGCGGTATTAAAAGCTTTTCCAAATTCGATACGCTACCAATCGGTCCTTGATGAACTCGCAAAACTGTTTGCACATTGGGACATCCATTTGGATTTGTCGGCAATCAATGCCCAGGAAATAGCCGCTTATCTCTTCCATACCTTTACAAGTTACAGCAAGTTTGTTATCAGCGAACAATCTGATGAGTTGAAAAAAGCTTTTATACGTACATTAGAAAATAAAAAAAGTTACAAGCTTTTTGAAGCGGACATTCAACATGCGCAATTCAGTCTTGTAGATCGCTTTTATTTGACGTTAAATTGGCTAAATTCTTTTATCGACGAGAACAGTGATTATGATGCTTTCCGGAAATATAGCGAAGAAACAGCCGTTACATTACTTTATCCAAAAGATGAATATCAATTGATCATTGCAAAAGACACTGCACTCATCCAAGGATTAAAGGGGAATCATGCGATTTTGAACAATGGTGAAGAACAGATTCAGTACCACGAATTTCTGCATCGACTGACAACATTCAGTGAATTAAATGTCCCGCGTTTTCAAGACTTCAGCTCATTGAAAGAACAACTTGGGAAGGCATATGCGAAGGAATTAAAAATCGGCGATTTTGAACCGAAGGTGTTAACATCTTTCGTCCGCAACAAATTGATCAACGAAGTTTACTTTCCTTTGATCGGGAATAACTTGGCCAAACAGCTGGGAGCTGCCGGCGATAATAAACGTACTGCACGAATGGGTATGTTGCTCCTCATCTCCCCTCCTGGCTACGGGAAAACAACGTTAATGGAATATCTAGCCAAAACCATGGGATTGCATTTTGTTAAGATCAATGGACCTACAATCGGACATTCCATCACTTCGATTGACCCTATTGAAGCAAAGACTTCGGGAGAACGGGAGGAACTTAAGAAAATCAATCTAGCTTTTGAAATGGCCGACAATGTGATGCTTTATCTGGACGACATCCAACATTTAAATCCAGAATTCTTACAAAAGTTCATTTCTCTAGCCGATGGACAGCGTAAGATCGACGGTATTTTTGAAGGAGAGAGCAAAACATATGATTTACGAGGAAAGAGATTCTGCATTGTGATGGCCGGAAACCCATATACGGAGAGCGGATCCAAATTTCAGATCCCCGATATGCTTGCCAACCGTGCCGACGTATACAACTTGGGAGATGTGATCGGCGATACAGAAGCCTTATTTAACCTCAGCCTCATTGAAAACGCAGCGATTGAAAACAGTTACCTGGAAAAGATAGCAAGTAAATCGTTCAATGACTTCTATGCACTGGTCAACTATGCGCAATCGGTCATGGATCAGCTTCCAGCGCTAGAAGGCAATTATCTGAAGCAGGATGTCGACGACTTCATCGCTGTACTGCGACATGTCTTAAAGATCAGAAACGTTGTTATTAAGGTCAATCAGAATTATATCCAAAGTGCGGCTATGCAGGACAACTATCGGACAGAACCGCCGTTCAAAATGCAGGGATCTTACCGGAATATGAGTAAGCTTGTCGCTCAAGTAGTACCCATGATGAATGAGCAGGAAATCGATCAAATTATTCTTGCGCATTATGAGAGCGAATCACAGACACTGACCGCAGATACCGAAAGTAATTTATTAAAACTGAAGGAACTCGCCGGATTGATCAATCCCGTAGAACAGGAACGCTGGGAGCAAATCAAAGAGATCTTTCAGAAGAACAATAAACATGGTGGCTTAGCAAAAGATGATAAAGTTTTTGCACAGTTGCTGGACTTTAACGAAAACCTCGAGGGTATTATACAAGCTATTCGCGCGTATAAGAATTAAAACAGCAAATCGATTTCTCTCCATTGAGTATTAATGATCAATGGAGAGAATTAAACAACGCAATAATCTCTCAGATTCGTACCTCTACGCTATAGATTTCATCTCGCACATCAATTCCATTTGGACAATGTTTTTCTCAGATTCTTCTGATCACTGGCACTCAGCGCTACCCCTTCACAGCCCCCGAAGAAACTGTAAATATCCCGAAATCATCGATAAGCATGCGTTCCTTCACCACGCCATTATAGGCCATCAGACGATCCAATTCTTTCTGCGAACGACGGCGCATCACCCAGTCTTTTTTCTGATGGCTGTTTAATACGTAAGCGATCATCTTCAACTGTGGGTGCCATGGCTGACCAGTATAGACCAAGTGACTATTGGCCTCACAAATTGAAGTTGCGCCCTGTACAGCCCGACTTGCCATTTCATTATCGCCAAAAAGCTCGAAAATACCCGAGATAATGACAATATTAGGTTCAAATTCCAGTTTGGTATACGTAGCCGGATCAAAACAGTCGTAATTAGTAAAACGTATTCCCTGCAATCTTTTTCTGCGAATAATTTTCTCACCCACGGCGATATTCGACAAAAGAAATTCGTTGATTACTATTTCAGTATCAGGATATTTTTCCTTGATATCAAATAAATAATTTCCAGTACCGCCTGCAATATCCAATATCTTTACAGCTTTTCCTGCTGCTTTAACCTGGGCAATATGCTCTTCCAACAACTGCAATAGATGCTGTTTCCGAATACGAATCCCTTTCCAACCGATAGCTTCCAGGTAACCGCGATCAAGGATACGCCCAAAACGGTTTTTCCCATGCGACTCATTTCGATAGACGTAGTCCAATGATATTCCAGAATCAAAACCGAACTGTAAACCTAAATTCATTCCCTGACTTAATGAACCAATTTTTCCCAATGTCCATTTTTGAACCGCATAATTCAACTTTTCACCAGCAGGGAGTAATTTATGGTATAAGTTTTCATACTCTTTGACCGAAAATTCGTCCGGATCCAGTGTCAATTCAGGACGTGGTCGGGCATAAGCCTTCTCGATGAAATTCCTTAGATAGTGATAGACTTTCTGCCGATTGGTTTCAAATAGAATTCCATGATAAAAATTACGTAAGGTAATAAAGGTCTTCAATTTCGAAGCTATTGTTACAAAGAATTTTTTCTGGACGGAATTTTTGACCACATAATCTTTCTCAGCAGACAAAACAATCACAGGAATATCAATCGCTGCCGCATCCGCTACGATACGCTCGCCAGCCTTCAATAGATCGACCAGCAAAGCACCGTTGATGGACTTAGAAATCAACGGATCTGAATCATAGGCTTTCTGCTGATCCACATCATGGGTCAATACTTTCGATTTGACATAGCTCTGAATAATCAGATCCTTCTTTAACTTTGTCCCCAACGCAATCATTTGGTTGGCCAGTGGCACATATAACTTAATTTCAAAAGCAGGTGCCAACAACGCAATACCTGCAATCGCAGGAGCAAAGTCATGTACCCAAGCACTGACAACAACACCCGCAATGCTATTTGCAATAACAAAAATATCCTTAGTATCAACTAAATACTCACGGGCGATGTAATGAACAAAACTGTCCAAATCCCGCACATAATCCATAAATATGGGCGAAACAGGCTCTTTCGTATACCCATGTCCACGTAAATCAAATGCAAAAATTGAGTATCCGGCAAACTGTGGATCCATAGCCATTTCCTGCAGGCGTTCTGAATGCTCATGCCCACGGTGCAGCACGATTAGTGCCCGCTGACCTGCTTGATAATTCCAAACGCGATACAATAATTCGCCTTGATCGAAACTTTGAAAGTAACCTGATTTCATAATTAAATATTTATTCATTCGTGCCGGCATCCAATGTATTTTGAATGCTTCGCATTTTGTTTATTCGTGAACCTATTCTTTCTTTAAAGCATTTATACTGCCTTAAGCGACTTCAGTGATTATATACAATGTCCAGATAAGCCCTTCGAGGTTATTCTCATTCGTCGCTGTATCACAGAAATCGTGCACATTTCATGTATAACTTTCACTGAATAACCCTACCACAACAAAGATCATGCAAATGACCTTCTATTTATCTTCCCCAGCCAGTACTTTCATCAACAATAAACTATGTTTATGCAGCACCAGATGCTTGTTCTTAGATTTAACCCGATTTATAGCATCCTTTAAATTTAAAGATAATATTTTTTGCGACAACAGAATAGCAAAAACCATGCTCCGACTATAGCCCATCGTACAGTGTATCATCATCTTTTCATCCTTTTGTAATTGCTGATAATTGGCAACAAGAGCCGCCAATATCCGCTCGGCATCCTCGCCCCGTATCGCAGCGATATCCAGCAAGGGGAATGAACAATAACTTGCTCTTTTCTGCAACGGGGCAACTTCCTCCAATTCCGCAGCTAAATCAAAAATGATTAACCGTTGATCCGAATCAAAGGCTTTTAGGTCTGCTTTACTCGCCCTTGGCCCCACATAACAACTTGGCAGAACCTCCATGAAGGGTGGATTATTTTTTTGCCTTGCAAAACGCCAGATCAACCAATAAGCAAGTTGATAAGGGGCATAAAACACCTTTTTAAACCAAGGAATACGTCCATTTTCGTTTTTCAGAAAGTTTGGGTTATTGATAAAGTAACTTCTCCCCACAGCAAAGCAAACGAGGGAGATCCAGCCTAGGAAGTACCATCCGAACATATACTCTCCACCCCAAATGGCCAACAACAGCACAATCCAGCCAACAATAAAGTAAACATGACCAATTCCTCGGTTTCTTCGATTGACTTCCCACTTAAGACGGGCTCTCACCTCACTCGTGCTCAACACCTCTTGATGTTGGTCCCCTGACGCTAATGCGTTCCCCTGAAATGGATTGAAAGGCGATGGGAAAAGGATAAATCCCACATGAACTAAAATCAGCGCAGTAATCACATCGATCAGATGATGCTGATAGACCGTGAGTGTAGCGAGTCCCATCAATACTAGCCAAATTCCTAGTACCCATTTTATCCAGCCCTTAAGCTGCTTACCGATCACGGACCAAAAGAGACAAGCATAGGCAACGTGAAGAGAAGGGGCTTGGTTAAAGGGCGAATCATACTTTTCTAAAAAAGTAAAGAAGAATCCCAAAACAGGATTTTCGACTGTTGGCCTGTCAAACGAAAACCGTAGTGGAAATATAAAAAAACAGCAGATCGAAGCCACAGTGATAAAGCTGAACCGCTGTGCATATCCCCAAAGCTCCGCTCGGCTTCGACAAAGGAAGGGAACAAGGGCGAAAAACAATCCACTGCTCATGTATGGAAGAATCATCCAAGGAATAAATGGAATGCAGCGTTCAAAACTGAACGTAAATGCAGGTACAAAAGCTAACCGTGAAGCATAAATAGCCGCCGTAGCATAACCCAATTGGAAAAGCAGCATACAATAGAGAGAAGCAAGCAATTGTTGCCTGATCCCTTTCAGTCGTTTTTCATCCATTGGGCTTTCCTAGACATAATTTTATTCAATAAGACGTTGGGAAGTATACCCAGGCAAGCCATCAACCATTTCATCCGCTTTGGAAAAATCACGAGCTTTTTCTTTTGTTGGATAGCAATCATTATGCGTTGTGCCGCATCATCTACACTGATCAAAAATGGTTTCTTGGACAGATCTTGTCGATTGATTTCCCGCAGCTTTTCCGTATCCACATAGCCGGGCGCAATGACGGTAACCGCAATACCAAAAGGGAGCAGTGCCCTTCGGTAAGCATCAGCGATCTGGATAGCCGCACGCTTGGTTTTACTATATAGACTCGAATTGGGAAAATGTAAAGTTCCCGACACTGACGCAACAACAACAATTTGTCCTTCCGACTGCCCCTCCATCGTGGCCCTCGCCACTTCAAAACAATTTAATGTCCCCATCATATTGACCTGTAACATGGCCAAGGCCTCCTGATAGCTGATCTGCTGTGCGACATCATCTGCATAGCTTCCTGTACAATTGATAAATAGTGCTAGAGGCCCATCCGTACAAAAGGAACTGACCGCATCCTGTAAATCGTCTATCTGACATACATCCACTTCAAAACAACTAAGTTGATCAACAAAAGGAATTTCCCGCAGTTTTGTCAGATCCCGACCGCACACGGCCACCGATGCCCCTCGTTGAAGATAACGTTCGGCTAAAGCTAGCCCTATACCACTTGTACCACCGGCAATAAATACTTTCATCCAATTATTTCTTAAACGAATTTAAAGTCACCTGATAACCATAGCTCCATTGTGCTTCTATTGCATCGGCAAATTCCTGCAAATTTGCAGGCAAAGTCAAAGCAATTTCAAATTTACGCCAATTGATTTCCTTTTTACAATAGCGCCCAGACAATTGCTGCGCGGCATCCCTTGTGTCAATGCGATGTACTTCAGGGTATCGTTGTAAAAGATCCGTCAAACGTTTATTCCCGCTAAAACCTAATACCGCTCGAACCAATGCTTCTTCTTGTGCCTTGTACGCCTGTTTACGTTCACATATAATCTCTTCAGCCATTACATTGGCTAGTTCCATTGGCAGAAGGTCGATCGCTCCACCTGCATAATAAGTTTTATTTATAGATACTGGTTCAACATAAAACATATCAGACATCGAAATACGGACGGCTTGCAGCATGGAAAATTCAGAATGCAGCTCAACTGCTTGCGCTACAGCACTGTTCACATAATTATCATCTTCAATGAAGATCTCCTGAATCGGTACTTTCGCCAATACATCTGATGTCCCTAAGAGCATCTTCTGATAGAGTTTTCTATCACCCCGTTTCTTCCCAACCTCAACCGGATCAAATAGTATTTTAGATCCGATAATAAGTGAAGGTACCTCGGCTAAAAAAGGTCTGTCCAATGGAGGCAATAAAGGCGAGAGGTCTTGCTCCATCTCAACCAGATAGCGACTAAAAACATCTTCAAGATAGGGCGCTGCTTTTTTGTTCAGTTGCTTTTTCAAAACATATAAGCCCATTTTCCTGAGGTAGCGCTGTTCAGTAAGCCGATGATGAAGGAAAAATCGATAAAACTCTTCGGACTGCACATAGGATTTTCGAGCTGCATCTGTAGGGAAAGCCTGTATGATGGCTACGGCCATCGAACCTCCACAGCTTGCAATAAGCAGATCCGGTTTTAAATCCAATTCACTCAAGGCAGCATACATACCCATATATAGAGCAAATCGTGTTCCTCCTCCCGAAAATAATAAAGCCCGTTGATAATACTTTGTCATTAGATTTTAGTATTGAGATTTTGGTAGTTCATGCTTACAGCTTACGAATTGCCTCCATTGTTTACTTTTTAATTTTCCTGCTTTAATTCACCAATGACAAAATCAGCACATAAAATAAAGGAGCATTAAAAATCAGGCTATCGATGCGGTCCAAAAGTCCGCCATGACCTGGAATCAGCGTGCCTGTATCCTTCACATCAGCTTTTCGCTTCAAATAAGAAAAGAGGACATCTCCCCAGAATCCCAAAATACCAAACAGTAAGCCGAACAATGAAAAGTATAGAAAATTCTGAAAAGGTAATAGAAAATACCCCAATAAATTACTCAGTATAATCGTTAAGCTGATCCCACCGATACATCCCGCGATTGTTTTGTTTGGACTAATCCGCGGCACAATTTTTCTTCGTCCGAAAAACTTACCCATTAGATACTGAAATACGTCATTCAGTTCTGTTAAAACAACAATATATCCAATAAGTTTTAAGCCGAGAAGGACATCGTTATCCATTTTTATCGCGCGAATAAACGCTAAATGACTAAACCCTAGTAGACAAGCCATTGCTCCAAAAAACATCCCCAATAGTGCTCCATTCTTAGCCTTTAAACCGAATCTGAAAAACAAAATTAGCCCCAGACATAAGAAGCTTGCCAACAGGAGGTATTCCCGATAGGAGCAAAAATACAGGAGCAATGCTTGCAACAATGCTATGAAAAGAAACAGAAAGGGCCCCTTCTTGAATTCGGGAATAAATAGATGAGCAAATTCGCGCATCCCTTGGTAGGTTATCCAGGCAACAAATAACGGAGATAATGTTGATGGAACGAAGGCAACTGCCAACACCAAAACAATATAGCCCCAGCTTCTAACACGCACAGGAACATCTGCGAACTTGCCGTTAGCATCAGTCATGCGCCAAAGCCTTCCTCAATCGAGTTACCGAACTCAAAAGCAACAGTAAACACAAAACACCAAAAATATAACCTGAAAAAGCAACGATTGAAATATGCAATAACGATAAAATTCCATATACTCCCAACAGCAATGCACGATCACTTTTCCCCATGGGACCATCGTAACGACGGTCATTGGCAATCACCTTTCCTATCAATCCACAAAATTCATTCACAACACTGCATACAATAAAACCTACGACTAGGTATAAACTTTCGGGATGAAACTTCAGTAAAGGAAAGAACAGCAAAACGTCTGAAACAATATCTCCGACTTCATTCAAGACTTCTCCCCCCTTGCTGGTCTGATTAAAAAGTCGTGCCATCATGCCGTCCAATGCATTCAATGCCATTCGTAACAATAATCCGACTGGCAGCGCCAAAAAGAAGATCGGGAATCGATCAGCATACCAGAACAGCAGTGCTATAATCATGGACAGTGCGATCGACCCGATCGTAATTTGATTTGCAGTCACCTTTTTTCGATGCAAAAAGTTCAAAATCGGCATCAGCAACTGCTGAAATTTTGGTTTTAATTTATAAACAGAAATCATATCATACGAGCCATAGCTCTCTTTTTTATTTTTTTTTAAAAAAAATTTGCATAGTGTAATAAATACACTATATTTGTGTCATCATAATTTAGGTTTATAATTGGTTATTTAAGGTTTTCATTCTCCCCGTTTGAAAACCTTTTTTTTGTCCCCAAACTATAGATTACCATCTTCCGCCTGCGCCACCGCCGCCAGAAGATCCTCCACCAAAACTACCACCACCGCTACTACTAGATCCACCGCCAGAACTGCTTGATGTCGACCGCACCTTGACAGGAATTGAATGCTCCCCATGAGATACGCGATGCCCACAATTCTTACACAGGTCAAAACGTTCTTCCAGTCCTTGTGAACTATAAGTTGCTGCACGAATCGTCTTGGTACGCCCAGTCTCAAAAGTTCTATAATGACATACAGGACAATCACTGAAACCGACGTTCTCATCCCAGGGAACCAGCTTCGTTTCTTGATTAGCCTGATCAATCCAGATTTCGTATGAGCGGCTGCCGAGTTTCTCCTCCAAAAGCTGACCTTTGTCAAGATAAGCACTTTCGCGCGTCGCCATATTATCTTTATTCAGCCGTAACCAACGTCCTGAATTATCAGGCGGAGCCAGCCGCAGTTCATTTTTTCGAATCCTCTTATTTAGTCCAATAAGGTCAAATAATGCCAAGGGACTAAGCAATAAAGGTACAAGCCCCCAGACACGAAATTTACGCAAGGCCTGCTGGATATTCTCCTCATCGCGATAGGAGTTAACAATCTGCGTTCGGCTTGCATTATATTTCATCGCCAGCGTGATGCTACCAAATACAAATATAAAATAGGGCAAATTTTTCCACTGATAAACCACCTCAAAATTGTTTAAGGCAAACGCACAGATAAACACACTGATAAACATTAATATCCCCATGCAGCCACATCCGCTTACCAAAGGCGGAAAATATTTACTCTTTTTTGTCAGTTGCCCCTTTATCGCTCTCGTCACTTCACCAAGCCAGATATAACATATTGCAAACAAGCCCAAGACCAGAAGAGAGTTGCGCAAGATAGGGCTTTTGAAGCTCCAGACAGGTGTCGCTTCTGGCATTAAACGTTCCAGTTCGGCCTTGCTGTCTGCGGACGTCAGTATTGTTTTTATAAAACCCGAAGCTTCCAAAATACCGCGGTCATAATCTTCATTTCGAAAGTTGGGTACGAGATACTTCTCTCCTATACGTTTAAGATAGGCATCTGGCAAGATACTCTCCATACCATATCCAGTAATAAAGCGGTATTCATGCCGATCTTTGGCAATAAACAATAAAAGCCCATTGTTGCTTTCTTTCTTACCAATACCCCATGTATTAAATAATTTCAAAGCAAATTCAAAATCACTGTCACCAACATAATCATTGATAACAACGATGGCAAATTCACTTTTTGTGGAAGCCTCAATCTGCTTAGACAAATCATCCAATTCCGACACTGCACCGGAAGACAGAATCCCATCGGGATTGGAGACAAAATAGTCTTGCCCTTTCTGCTTCGGACTAGGTACATTATCGACGGTATACTGTGCTAATGCCGGAACAGCATTTAAACAGCAGCTTAGCCAAAATAAAAGGACGATATAGAGTTGATGCGATCTATGCATATTTTTTAAAATAACTCAAACAACAAGATTTGGTTCATTGTCACGATATTAAGAAAAAAAAATCAAACAAAGGTTTCCATCAAAAAAAAGCCCATAATCAACCGATTATGAGCCTGTATAATTCAATATTCGTTTGAGCTATTACTATATATTCTTGCGATTATTTCATCTAATCGTTTTGTTGAGCTACAGTGACAGTACACACTCCCACAGGAACTTCAAATCTTTCGGAAGCGACTATCAAGCAAAAAAGGCCAGATTATAACTAAAGCTGTATGGCAATATGAAACTTTCCCATTCGCTGTCAATGGCCAAGCCAATGTAAAATCAAGACACCGATCAATCCAATAACAGAAACGAGCGTTTCCATCACCGTCCAGGAGCGAAACGTATCCTTCATACTTACTCCAAAATAAGATTTAAACATCCAAAACCCCGGATCGTTGACGTGTGAGAACATGAGACTGCCCGCTCCCGTCGCTAGCACCATTAATTCAGGAGTAACATCTCCTGCCTGCACAATAGGAAGCATTATGCCCGCAGCTGTGAGCCCAGCAACACTAGCAGAACCGATAACTAGACGAATGACACCGGCTATTAACCATGCAAGCACAAGAGGCGATAAGCTAAGATCTGCGGTTAGGTCAGCGATGTAGTTCGCTACACCACTATCTACCAAAATCTGCTTGAAGGCGCCTGATGCTGCAATGATAAAAAGAATCATCATTATCCCGCGGATTGCTTCTTCCACACTTTCTGACTGCTCCCGCAAACTTTTACCTTGACGGATACCCATCGTGTACATCGCCACTAAAGCCGCAATCATTAAAGCCACCACCGGGTCGCCCAAGAAACGTAGTGCCGCCAGCCAAGAGGAACCTTCCGGGAATAATAGATGTGCAAATGAACCAAAAGCAATTAAAATTATTGGAAACAGCCCCGTAAATATACTAATTGCAAATCCGGGAAGCTCTTTCCTGTCTGCTTGATTGTGTCCAGGAAAAAACTCGGTCGGTGGATTAGTCGGAATATGCTTAAGCATTCTGCCAAAGAGTGGCCCACCGATAATGATGGCAGGAATTGCCACAACAATGCCGTAGGCCATTGTTAAACCTATATCCGCATTGTAGGCAAGCGCTATCGCCGTCGCTCCCGGATGTGGTGGCAAATAACCGTGTGTCACGGACAGCGCTGCCAGCAACGGAATGGCTACGTAAAGCAAGGGCATTTTATTGGAAGCACATACCATGAAAACGAATGGTACTAAGACGATAAAACCGACATTGTAAAATAAGGGAATTCCTACTAAAAAACCCGTGAGAACCATTGCCCAAGGTAAGTTCTTTCTGCCAAATACAGCCGTTAGTACCGTTGTAATCTTTTCTGCAGCACCACCCTCCGCCATCAATTTACCCAGTAAAGATCCGAAAGCCAACAAAAGTGCCAACTGACCCATCGTACTACTCACTCCGGTTTCCACAGATTTAAGAATATCGACGGCATTCATATTCATAGCAAAACCGACCGCAACGGAGGTTATCAGTAGTGAAAAGATCGTGTTTAACCTGACGACAGTAACTAAAAGAAGTAGTAAAGCTACTCCTAAGATAACGATGATTAGAGGCATAATAATTTACATCTAGTTAAAACTCACCTTTCAATATATGGTACAGGCGTTCAAATTTCTGGAAGTTTTTCATATATACGGCGTGATTCTCCGCACTCGGTTTGTAATAGTGCTCGGTATCTTGTGTTCCCTCCGCTTGCTTATTTGTTACAGTAGGCTCCCCCTTCTGTATACCCATTGCTTCCAAGCCTATCAATGCTGCTCCCCATGCAGAGCTTTCCACCGTATTTTTGGTGAATACAGGTTTATTGAAAATGTCTGCAAGCATTTGCACCAACAACGATGAACGCGCTAAGCCGCCGCTTGCAAAGATCGTATGAATGGGGCCGGTGTTCTCCTCTAATGCGATTCCTACACTGTAAATTGCAAATAACATCCCTTCCATCATAGCCCGCGCAAAATGTGCCCTCCCATGATGCAGCTGTATCCCAAAATAAACGCCTTTTGCATTGGAATTCCAATGTGGTGCCCGTTCACCGGTTAGATAAGGCAAGAATATCAGGCCCTCTGCCCCGGGAACGACGGAGTCGACCAAAGCATCTAACGATGTGGAAGGATCTCTATCCGCTTCCATTTGGATAAATTCATGCAAAAAATTATCTCGAAACCAGTTGCGTAATACACCGCCATTGTTAACCGCGCCACCAATTATATATTCATCCGATCTCAGTAGGTAGGTAAATAGCCTTTGTTTTTTTTCTTGATTTGCCTGTGAACTAGCTACGCGAATTGCCCCACTGGTACCGACAGTTACCGAAGCCACTCCAGGGCTTATAGCCCCTACCCCGAGATTAGCCAAACAGCCATCGCTACCACCTATAACAAAAGAGGTATCTTCAGGGATGTGCATCAAGGCCGCAATTTCTCGGCTAGGCATATTTAAAATATAATCGACTGGAACTGGCGATGCCAGTTGCTCTTCCGATATGCCCGTCAACCTTAATGCCTGATCAGACCATGTTAGCCGATGTATATCGAAGAGTCCTGTTGCAGAGGCAATGGAATGATCGACCACATACACGCCAAAGAGCCGGTAAAAAAGAAATTCTTTGATACCGATAAACTTGTACGACTGAGCAAATAATTTTTGATCATTAGACTTTATCCACATTAATTTGCAAAGCAAAGACATGGGATGTATTGGTGTACCCGTCTGCTGATAAAGCAACCTCCCCGCCTCACTTGCCTCCAAGGCAACCGCGATATCCTCACTTCTGCGATCTGCCCATATTATGCAATTACCAAGTGGCTTTCCTATCGAGTCAACAGCAATCAGCCCATGCATAGCACTGCTCACCGAAATGCAAACGGGTTTCGGTATCTCAGCACTAGATTGCCTTAAGCTAATCATTACATGTGTAATAGACTCAATACATGCGGCATAAACAATCTCCGGATCCTGCTCATACCAGCCTTCCGCCGGGTTTAATATGGGATAAGGTATACTATGCTGCGACAAGATATTACCTTCGCGGTCAAATGCAACAGCTTTCGCAGATGATGTCCCAATGTCTAATCCAATGATCATAAATAAAATTGATGGTTAGGAAACCTCAATATACGGATTATCTGTTGGTTTACAACAAAAGGCTCAATACAACCAAGTGTTTGAAGCGAAAAAAGTACCTCATACCGATCTGCTGATAATTGTCTTTCATAGTATCAACAAAAATGGTAAATTTCAACTTAGAAAAACGATATTAAACGATGAGTATAGATAAAAAGAATAACTACGATTTTGGAATAGTTGGACTCGGCGTAATGGGACGTAATTTATTGCTGAACATCGCCGACAACGGTTTCGCGGTAGCAGGATTAGACCTCGATCCACAGAAAGCTGAGTCATTGGAAGCTGAAGCAAGTGAAGGACATCGCATCAAAGTGACGACCCAAGTAAAAGAGTTTATAGGAGCTTTGCAACAACCCAGAGCAATTATGCTGTTGGTCCCGGCCGGAAAGCCGGTTGATATGGCGATTGCCAGTCTTGTTCCGCTTTTGGATAAAGGAGATATAATCATCGACGGCGGAAACACGTACTTCGCCGATACAGACAGAAGATTCAATGAACTTTCCGTTATGGGTATACATTTCTTCGGCATGGGCATATCTGGAGGAGAAAGTGGCGCTCGTCGCGGGCCAAGCTTGATGCCCGGTGGCGACAGAAAGGCATACGAAAGACTAAGGCCCATATTTGAGGCGGTTTCGGCCAAGGTAACCGGCGAGCCCTGTGTGGAATTTTTAGGCAACGGGTCGGCCGGAAATTATGTAAAGATGGTACATAACGGTATCGAATATGGTATCATGCAGTTAATTGCAGAGACCTATGACCTAATGAAAAGATTATATGGTTTTGACACCCAAACCATACAGCAGACATTCGAAGAATGGAACAAGGGCGAACTAAACTCGTTCTTGCTTGAAATTACCGCTCAGATTCTGAAGAAAAAAGAGGGTGACCAGTATTTAGTGGACCTGATTTCAGATTGGGCAAGATCAAAAGGAACGGGTAAATGGACTTCGCAAAATGCGATGGATCTACAGGTGCCAGTGCCAGTGATTGATGCAGCGGTCAATATGCGCGATATGTCCAAATACAAACCCGAACGCTTGGAGGCAGCAAAATTACTTCATTGGGATGGACAAGCGGTTGATCTCCCCGCAGCAACGCTCATCGCTCGCTTAAAAGATGCATTGTACTTTGTAATCATCACGACCTATGCGCAAGGTTTGGCACAGCTTACCGTTGCATCAGAAAGCTACAGTTATGAGCTAGATTTACAGGTGGTAACCAAAATTTGGCGAGGCGGTTGCATTATTCGCTCGGCTTTGCTCGAGGACTTTAGAAAAGCCTATGCTGCTAATCCGGACTTGCGCAATATCCTACTCGATAACACCATTGCACAAAAGTTGCTGAGCACGCAGGCCAGCCTTCGCGAGGTATTGAAAGATGCTATCGCAAATGGTATATCCGTATCGGGATACGTAAACGCACTCGCTTATTTTGATGCCTACCGATCGGAAAAATTACCTACAAATATTATACAGGCACAACGAGACTATTTCGGCGCACATACCTATGAACGTATTGATCAGGAAGGTATCTTTCACACACTTTGGGATTAAGGGACAAAAGCTTGAAGATTCGATTTAATCTTCGTTTAAAACGCAAAAAAGCGGCTTTTTCATATAAAGCCGCTTTTTATAACTGAGCCTCCTAACGGGTTTACACTCCGTTTATTTAGATGCTATCGTTCGATATCCTTCAGGCTACTCATCTTCTTGTATTCCAAGAAACCTTTGATATCTTCAAAGTGTTCACGAACGCGTTTGTTACCGAACTCGAAAACTTTTTCTGCCAAACCATCCAAAAAGTCACGATCGTGCGAAACAAGGATCAATGTGCCATCAAAATCTTTTAAAGCATCCTTAATAATATCTTTGGTCTTCATATCTAAATGGTTTGTAGGCTCATCGAGGATCAAAACATTTACCGGTTCCAGCAACAATTTTATCATGGCCAAACGTGTTCTTTCACCTCCAGACAACACCTTTACCTTTTTAGTCGTATCATCACCGCTAAACATGAATGCACCTAGAAGATCTTTCATCTTAACACGTACATCTCCAACAGCAATCTGATCGATTGTATCAAAAACTGTCATTTCGCCATCTAACAAAGCGGCTTGATTTTGAGCAAAATAACCAATTTTCGCATTGTGTCCTACTTTCAGGGTGCCCTCAAAATCAATCTCGCCCATAATTGCTTTAATCATGGTTGATTTCCCTTCACCGTTCTTTCCAACAAAAGCGACCTTTTCACCACGCTCAATCACCATATTTGCTTTTTGAAAAACAACGTGTTCATCGTAAACCTTGGTCAGGTCTTCCACGATAACAGGATATTGACCCGAACGAGGGGAAGGTGGGAATTTAAGACGCAATGCCGAAGTATCCACTTCGTCAATCTCAATGATTTCCAGTTTCTCCAACATCTTTACACGTGACTGTACTTGCAAGGTTTTTGAATATGTACCTCTGAAACGATCAATAAACTCCTGATTGTCCGCAATAAACCGCTGCTGCTCCTCGTAGGCTTTCAGCTGATGTTGACGACGCTCCTGGCGTAGTTCCAGGTAATGACTGTATTTGGCACGATAGTCATAAATGCGTCCCATCGTTACCTCAATCGTACGATTGGTAATATTATCAACAAATGCTCTATCGTGCGAGATCACAATAACGGCTTTAGCCGAATTGACCAAGAAATCCTCCAGCCATTGAATACTCTCGATATCCATGTGGTTGGTGGGCTCATCCAATAAAATCAAATCAGGTTTCTTCAATAATATTTTAGCCAGTTCGATACGCATCCGCCAGCCCCCGGAAAACTCAGAAGTCTGCCTTGTAAAGTCCGAGCGTTCAAAACCAAGCCCCTTCAACACCTTCTCAACCTCCGCATCATAATTAACTTCCTCAATCGAATAGAACTTTTCACTCAACTCGGACACGCGTTCGATCAATTGCATATAGTCATCCGACTCGTAGTCTGTACGGATATTTAACTGTTCATTCAGGTTTTCCAGCTCATCACGCATACCATACACTTCCTCGAAAGCTTTCGATGTTTCTTCAAAAACAGTCACATTATCTTCTGTGAGCAAATGTTGCGGTAAATACGCTATGATAGCATCTTTTGGGCCAGCAACATTCCCTGTCGTAGGCTTGCCCACCCCCGCGATAATTTTCAGCAAGGTAGATTTACCAGCACCGTTTTTGCCCATCAATGCGATCTTATCATTCTCATTGATCGAGAAAGATACATCTGAAAAAAGAGTTGTCCCCCCAAAGGAAACAGAAATATTATTTACGTCAATCACTGTATATTCACTTAATTTTGACACAAAGATAAGCGAATCAATCTTATAAATAGACAATGGAGCATTTTTGTGTATCTTTGCGCCATGCGTTTTGATATTATTACGGTCTTACCCGACCTTTTAGAAAGCCCATTTGCACACTCTATCTTGCAACGAGCAAAGAATAAAGGCTTGGCTGAAATACATGTCCACAATTTAAGAGACTATTCTACAAATAAACACAAGAGTGTGGATGATTATCCTTACGGAGGTGGATCGGGTATGGTCCTTCAAATCGAACCTTTTGCCAAGTGTATTGAGCAGTTACAGGCCGAACGGACATATGATGAGATTATCTATATGACGCCAGATGGTGAGACATTCAATCAGGATATCGCAAACGGATTATCCACAAAAGGGAATATGATGATTCTCTGTGGACACTACAAGGGAATAGACCAACGTATCCGTGATATTTATGTAACAAAGGAGATTTCTGTTGGTGACTATGTACTATCTGGAGGCGAGCTTCCAGCGGCAATTGTTACAGACGCAATTATTCGTTTGATTCCCGGAGTTTTGTCGGACGAGACATCTGCACTTTCAGATTCTTTTCAGGATGGTTTGCTCGATGCTCCGATCTATACACGCCCTGCAGACTGGAAAGGCCACAAAGTACCCGATATTCTACTAAGTGGACATGAGGCAAAAATCGCCGCCTGGAAGGATGAACAACAGTTAAAAAGAACGCAAGAAAGACGTCCTGATTTATTAAATGATTAAGAAATAAGGGGAATTTTTGTTTTTTTGTCACAAAAAGTTTGCTTATTTATTTTTTTTTATAAATTTGTGTAATAATGACACGAAGATATACAAATACAAATTGGTGGTGGCCTGAAGCAATAAGCATCGGGAACTAATTGGTATTGTCATAATATTTCATAATCAACCAAAACCATTTATGGAAATTCCAAACCCGATGCTAACCAGTATCGGGTTTTTTTATTATTAAAAATTTACAACAAGAAGATAAGAAACAAAATGAAGTATACATTCAAAACACACAGCAGAAAATTGCTCGCGGATACAACTACGCCGGTGAGCATCTATCTTCGCCTAAGAGACATTTTCCCAAACTCATTGTTATTGGAAAGTTCCGACTACCATAGTCGCGACAACAACATCAGCTATATCTGCTGTCAGCCTATTGCAGGCATTCAGCTCGATGAGAAGGAGCTGACTTTAACCTACCCAGGAAGGGAACGTATCGTAAAAGATGCGAAGGAAATTGAGTTACGTCAGGAGGTATCCGATTTTAGAAATTCCTTTGAAGACTCCACAGTTGCTGAACTCAATTTAATCTCCAATGGCCTTTTCGGTTATTTTACCTTCGATTGTATCGAACATTTTGAAGATATCAAATTAACAACAGCAGTAGATCCGGCTCGGAAAATACCATTCATGCAATATCATATTTACAAATATGTCATTGCCATAGACCACTTCCGCAACCAGCTTTACATCTTCGAACATCTTTTGGAAGACGAAGCATCAGAGCTTGAAAGAATCCAGTTCCTTATCCAGAACAAGAATTTTCCAGAGTACACATTCAAATTGGCCGGAGAAGAGAGTTCCAATCGTACCGATGAAGAGCACCGCCAGCTTGTTAAAAAGATGAAAGAACATATCCAGCGCGGCGACGTTTTCCAGATTGTGCCATCAAGAGGTTTTAAAACACCTTTCTCTGGTGATGAATTTAATGTTTATCGTGCACTACGCTCGATTAATCCATCACCCTACCTTTTCTACTTCGATTACGGTGATTTTAAGCTGTTCGGTTCATCACCGGAAGCGCAATTGCGGATACATGGAAAACAGGCAACGATCTTCCCAATTGCCGGAACATTCAAACGGACAGGTGACATGGACGAAGATCAGAAGATCGCCTCCAGACTCAAACAAGATCCCAAAGAAACTTCGGAACATGTGATGCTCGTGGATCTTGCACGCAATGACTTAAGCCGACATTGTACCCAAGTCAAAGTTGAATCCTACATGGAACCACAATACTACTCCCATATCATCCATTTGGTATCCAAAGTTACCGGTACATTAAAAGATAATATCAATCCATTTGACATTGTCGGTGATACGTACCCTGCAGGTACCCTCTCAGGCGCACCGAAACATATGGCATTGACGTTGATCGATCGTTATGAAGGCTTACAACGTTCTTTCTACTCCGGAGCGATTGGCTTTATGGGTTTCAATGGCGATTTCAACCATGCCATTATGATTCGTTCGTTCCTAAGCAAGCAAAACACCTTGCATTATCAAGCTGGTGGCGGCATTGTGTTGGATTCAGACCCTGAAATGGAACTTCAAGAAGTAAATAACAAAATTGCCGCTTTACGAAAAGCATTACAATTAGCAGAAACATTATGATCAGACCATTGGAATACTGTGTCAATCAGCAACACATTCATGTTTCAGTAGACACCATTGACAGCCGCATCGTAGAGTTATTGGCATTACGCAAAACTTATGTTGAAAAAGGTAAGTCTTTAAATGATGTGCAGGAGGAGGAACAAAATCTTATTCGGAATTTAAATCCCAATTATAAAATATTGGCGGAAAGATTTAATTTGCCTACTGAATTTATTCAATCCATATTCCAGGAGATTGAAAATTATATTAATCAAGATTTTATAGTAAAAGGTTATGAGCAACAATAAAATAGTCGTTTTAGATAACTACGACTCATTCACCTATAACTTAGTCCACCTATTACAAGAACTGGGACAAGAGTATGTGGTGTGGAGAAATGATAAATTTAAACTGGAAGATATCGAAGATTTCGACAAAATACTTCTTTCGCCCGGCCCCGGCATCCCCGAAGAAGCTGGATTATTGCTTGATGTTATCCGTACCTATGCTCCACATAAAAGTATATTGGGCATTTGTTTAGGTCAGCAAGCTATTGCTGAGGTCTTTGGCGGCACGCTATTCAATATGGAAAAACCTTTGCACGGCGTAGCAACAAATATTACCGTTGTAGATGAGTCAGAAAAATTGTTTCAGGACTTCCCAAAAGATTCCAAAATAGGACGCTACCATTCTTGGGCCGTAAACAAAGACACCCTACCAGCTAGTCTCAAGGTAACAGCGATCGACGAGAATGGCATCATTATGGCCTTAACCCATACCGAATACGATGTAAGGGGAATGCAGTTCCACCCCGAATCGGTATTGACCACAAATGGCAAAAAGTTAATTGAAAACTGGTTGGGAATTTAAAACTTAAAAAAATGACTATACTTGATAAAATCATTGAACGAAAAAAAATAGAAGTAGAAAAAGCAAAAGCCTCAGTTCCTGTCGAGGAATTATTGAACTATCCCTATTTCAGTGTTGCCTGTCTATCGTTGAGAGAATCTATTCTTGATCCTGAAAAAACGGGAATTATAGCCGAGTATAAAAGAGCATCGCCATCGAAAGGAGATATCAATAGTACTTCCGCTGTAGAAGATGTTGTGAAGGCCTATGAAGAGGCTGGCGCCTCAGCCGTTTCTGTCCTGACAGACGGAGAATTTTTCAAAGGCCATTTGGAAGATCTTTCGAAAGCGCGTGAAGCGATTAGCATCCCTATCTTAAGAAAAGAATTCATCGTAGATAAGTATCAGATCACAGAAGCAAAAGCTTATGGAGCAGATATCATCCTCTTAATTGCAGCATGTCTGAAAAAAGAGGAAGTACAGGAATTCGCAGCATATGCAAAACAAATCGGCTTAAATGTCTTGCTCGAAGTACATAATGAACAGGAACTCTTGGATAATCTCTTCGATGATATTGATGCTATTGGTGTCAACAATAGAAACCTCAAAGATTTCTCGGTCGATCTTCAACATTCTTATGATCTTTTGGACAAAATTCCAACGGAATACATCAAAGTCTCCGAAAGTGGTATATCAGACCCTTCAACAATTAAAGCCTTAAAAAAAGCTGGCTTTCAAGGCTTTTTAATTGGCGAGAATTTTATGAAAACAACAGATCCGGGACAAGCAATCAAAGACTTTGTAAAAGAAATCTAAGGAATCCAAACACTCCCATGACGGCAATGATCTGGATACTAATACCAAATTTTGTACCTTTGTAAAAAATTATCGAAGATGTCGGTCAAGATTGGTGAAAATATTGATTTGGGTGAATTCCCCTTGTTATTGGCTCCCATGGAGGATGTAAGCGATCCACCATTTCGCTATGTATGCAAACAGAATGGTGTTGATTTAATGTACACTGAATTTATTTCTTCAGAAGGACTAATCCGGGATGCTGCCAAGTCTGTTCAGAAGCTAGATATTTTTGAATATGAGCGACCTATTGGTATCCAGATCTTCGGCGGAGATATCGAAAGTATGCGTCAATCGGCAGAAATCTGTACAAAAGCGGGCCCCAATTTAATCGATATCAATTATGGATGTCCTGTTAAAAAAGTAGTGTGCAAAGGAGCCGGTTCATCTCTTTTACAGGATATTGATAAAATGGTTGCCATGACAAAAGCAGTCGTTGAAGCGACAGATCTGCCTGTGACAGTGAAAACTCGTCTTGGCTGGGATGACAACACAAAAAATGTATACGAAGTTGCTGAAAGATTACAAGATGTAGGCATCAAAGCACTTGCAATTCATGGACGTACACGTGCACAGCTGTACAAAGGTCAGGCGGACTGGTCCATGATTCGCGATATCAAACGTAATCCGCGCATCAAGATTCCAATTTTTGGAAACGGTGATGTAGACTCTGTCGAAAAAGCGGCAGCATGGCGCCAAGAATTTGAAGTAGATGGCATTATGATTGGTCGTGCTGCGATTGGCTACCCTTGGATTTTTAGAGAAATAAAGCATTTTTTCAATACAGGTGAGCGCTTGGAAGGTCCGACAATTGCAGAACGTGTCGAGGTCTGTAGAACGCACTTGAACAAATCCATTGAATGGAAAGGTGATAAGCTAGGCATCTTCGAAATGCGTAGACACTATGCGAATTACTTCAAAGGAATTCCTAATTTTAAAGAGTACCGAATGAAACTGGTTAGCTTGCAAAGCCAAACAGAGATCCTTGAGGTACTCCATGAGATTGAACATAACTTGTTTGCTGAACTCGCATAAGTTCAACCCTATTATACTTTAAAAGAAAAGGTCGTGCTTAACTTAAATAGCACGACCTTTTCTTTTATGCAGTTTTCTTTAGAAACTGCTTAAGTTGATTTCGCTCCATGAGAAGTACCCCGCCAATATAAGCTAATAAGAGCCCATTGCCAACAAAGGCGTTATGATTAAATATAAAGTACGATAGATAAGAGAAACATATACCTACACATATATATAGTAGGATCTTACCCAGTTTATAGGGTATAGGATAATGTTTCTGCCCCCATACATAAGATAGCACAACCATAGAAAAATAGGCTAAAAATGTCACAATCGATGCGCCTACATAACTATATCTAGGAATCAGATAATAGTTTGCTAAAATGGTTATTCCTGCACCTACGAGTGAAATATACAAGGCGTATCGCGTCTGGTCAGAAAGCTTATACCATACCGAAAGATTCATATAAATACCCAACAGAACATAATTGAACAATAAGAGGGGAACGATGAAAAGTCCGGACCAATATAGATCACGGGTCTCCTCATTACCTTTTATAAAATATTTCAACCAGTCTATATTCGCTGTAATACCCAGCATAACCAACATCATGGCTATTACAAAATATTCCATAATCAAGGCATATGTCTTCTTTGCATTTGCGTTCTTTGCATAAGAAAAGAAAAATGGTTCAGCTCCCAACCGAAAAGCCTGAACAAAAATACTCAGAAACATCGCTAGTTTTCCAACGGCACCGTATATACCCAAATCGCGATCTCCTATATCTTTTGGCAGATAAATTGGTAATACGATCTTATCTAAATTTTCGTTGATGATATAAGAAATATTGGCTATTAAAATCGGAAAGCTATACGATAGCATCTTTAATATTAGCTGCTTTTCCGGTTTAAAATAAAACCCTCTCATTTCGGGAAGAAGCAATAAAAAGGTAGCTGCACTTGCTACAATATTGGATATAAAAACATAACCAATCCATTCATTTCTATACCAACCGGCACACCAAGTCGCCAAGAAGCCACCTTCTTTTATTAAATAGGGAACAAGGGCTATAAAGAACAGATTCAGCAGAACCATAATACCAATGTTAGCTAATTTAATAGCGCCAAATCGAATAGGCCTTCCTTCCGATCTTAATTTTGCAAACGGAACAATAGCCAAAGCATCCAATGCCAATATGAGGGCGAAGTACTTCACATAGCTTTCGTAATCGGCATTATAAGTTCCCTTATTCAACAAGCTACCAATAGTGCCCGCAAAGACAATGGCCGTTATAAAAAATAATGTCGCCAGCGAGGCTATAACGATAAAACTATTATTGAAAACCTGCTTTTTATCTTTTTCTTCGACTTTTTGAAGAAATCTAAAAAACGTAGTCTCCATTCCAAATGCCAAAACAGCATTGATCATGGAGGCCCAAGCATACATATTCGTAAATATTCCGTAGGATGTAGGAGGATATTTGAGGACATATAATGGTGTCATAACGAAATATAGCATACGAGCTATAATCGTACTCAGGCCATAGATCATGGTCTGACCAGCGAACTTTTTTAGTACTGACAAAGTAAAAAAGATTTAGGATTGAACTCTTTTAACTACCTCAAAATTAGAAAAGCTTTTAAGTTCGCCTTCCTTGACTTCTACACTTTCAACAATTGCACCTTCGGGGCCCTCTTGGCAGAACTCCAACAATGAATCCAATGCAAAATCATCGCCCTCGGCTTCAATATAAACAGAACCATCTTTTAAATTGACAACAAAGCCTCTAACACCTACCTGATCTGCTACTGCTTTTGTTGTCAATCTAAAAAAGACTCCCTGAACTTTACCCCTTATTGAAATATTCAAATGTTTCATCTGTAACTTATTTTTATTCCATCGATCAGATGGAGCGTACCATAACTATAATTTTTACGATTATAATTATAGACATTTCATAAGGGCAAAAGTACAGAAGTTTTTGTAGAATTAAATACTAAGCTAGGCGTTTAACTTTAACATCGTCACTCAGACGCATATGTTCCATCCCTTGCAACAACACAATACCCGGTTTTTTACCGACCTCCAACGAACCAAACTCGTCCTGAATATTTAATGCAATAGCGCCGTTAATAGTAGCCCATTGAATAGTCTGTAAGAAATCAAGTTCCTCAAAGTGCGCATGCAATACTTTCAGCTCTTCAAGGATAGATAAGGTATCGTTTGAAGCTAAACTGTCCGTTCCGATCACCAGACGCTGTCCAGCATTCATAAAATTCTGAACTTTTGGCAATGTTCCCTCTATATAAAGATTTGCTTTTGGACATAAACACCACACCACATCACGGTCCATACGTTCTACAAAATCTAAATCTTTCAACGAAGTATAGGTATTATGAACCAATAGCAATCTATTCGGGTAAGGTAAATAAGGAAGATAAGACTGAATGGAATTTCTCGCCTGCGCCTTAATTGAATCAGCATTTTTTCCAATACTCTTATAAAAGTCTAAAAATTCACCCGTTTTATAACGGAACAGCTTATTCTCTTCTTCACTTTCTTGATTGTGAATACTGATAATATTTGTTTCCGGAACCATTTTCTTGAATTTTTTGAAAAGTACTTTCGAACAAGAATAAGGCGCATGGGGTGTAATGGATACGTGACCATTCCTAAACTCTTGGGTTAATGATTTGGCCTCTTTTAATTTAAAGTCAGCTTCCTCAGGTTCAACTCCCAACACTTCTACAAATGTGTGGTAGAGGATCTGTGAGTCTTCTTTCAATTTCGAGGAATTGTCAGTATTAGCATGATCCCCAACAGCGACAATACCATTTTCGTACATCTCCCTGTCAGCTTTTGCCATAGCATCATCTATTTTCTTCATCGATGCCGATCGCGTTGTCATCACCTTACTCAAAAAGTTCGGAAGCCCCGTACCTTTAGGAACGATACCTTTCATGTGCGACAATTCAATGTGACAATGTGCATTGATAAAACCTGGAATTATCACTCCCTCATATTTCTCAACCTTAGCTTTATCTGTAGGTGTAAATGAAGTCGGGTCATAGATACCTTGAATTACCCCCTCCTCATCCACCGAAACAATACCGTCTTTTATCGGCATTGAAGTAATCGGTAGAATATAATTAGCGCTTAAATATTTTAACATTTTATCTCCTCACTATCAATTTAGTAACTAAAAAATTTTGACCTGTATGAATACATACCTCTAGTAGAAAAATTCATGCCAAGGTACCTAAAAAGAACAATAAATACCAAAAACAACAATTTGAATAAAAATTTAAATCAAAACGAAATAACACAGCAAATATGCCCATTTTTCATTTGTCATAAATTACTTCTTTATACAGCATTTCAATTTTAAATTTATATATTCGCAGCATCGAATAGGGGTGCCTTGTTTTGTCAGGAACACAAATAAAGGCTGAGATTATACCCAACAGATTAAATTCTGTACACCTGATCCAGATAATGCTGGCGTAGGGAGAGGTTAGTTAAATAGTGCGGTCATAGTAACCCCTTGCTATGATTTGTTTAACTCAAACAAAATACATTACCATGATCAAATTTTTGATTTGTAGCTCCTTAGCTACTATTTCAAGCCAAGTTGCTATTGCGCAACAGAATCTGACAATTAAAACTGTAGACAAGACCAATCAGAATCCTTTACAGCATGTTTCAGTGTCCGTCGATGGACAAACATCTTTCGCTGGTCAATCGGATAAAAATGGGCTGATTAAACTCTATCACATCAATACGGGTAAACACCATATCCAGATATCTTCCGTAGGTTATAAAACATGGAGCCGAAATGTGGATGTTAAAGACAATTTGGAACTTACGGTCGAATTAGAACCTACTACAATTCAAATGGAAGAAGTACTTGTACAATCTACCCGTGCCAAAAGAAATGCTCCCACAACCTTTAAAAATATCTCTAAAGAGGAAATTTCTCGTAATAACCTCGGCCAAGATATCCCATTCCTTTTAAACCAGACTCCATCTGTCCAGATAAATTCCGATGCAGGTGCGGGCATAGGTTATACTGGAATGACGATCAGAGGCTCGGACAATCAACGAATCAACGTAACGTTAAATGGGATTCCTCTAAACGATGCAGAGAGTATGGGATCTTTTTTTGTCAATCTGCCCGACTTTGCCTCTTCTACTGAAAGCATCCAAGTTCAACGTGGCATTGGGACTTCAACAAACGGTGCCGGATCATTTGGAGCGTCCTTAAATATTCAGTCAAATACCCTTTCCGAAGACCCCTATGCGGAGCTCAACAATTCTTTTGGTTCTTATAATACCTGGAAAAATACAGTTAAAGTAGGGACAGGACTAATTAACGATAAATTTGCTTTCAATGCCAGACTATCTCGTATTAGCAGTGACGGTTATATCGAAAGAGGCTCCTCGGACTTGCAATCTTTCTATGTAGATGGAGGCTACTATGGTAAGAAACACATATTAAAAGGAATTGTATTCTGGGGCAAAGAAAAGACATATCAAGCTTGGAATGGCGTTCCTGAACCATTGATTACTGGAGATCGATCGCGGATGGATGATTACGCTGACAATGGATTAGAAATATCCGGTGCGGAGAAAGATCGTTTTATGAATGCAGGCCGAAATTACAACCTATATACCTATAAAAATCAAACAGATAACTACACACAAAAACATCATCAACTTCATTATACCAATATCCTAAGCGACAAATTAACGCTCAATACAGCCCTGCACTATACGAGAGGCTACGGCTACTATGAGGAAATGAGACCTGGAGATAAATTAAGTAAATATGGGCTGCCAAACGTTATCATTGGTAAAGACACCATACAAAAAACAGACTTAGTCCGCAGAAGATGGTTGGATAATTATTTTTACGGCTTGACCTACGCCTTAAATTACAAACCTAACGATCAACTTGAAATCACCTGGGGCGGTGCCTACAACCAGTACAAAGGGAAACATTATGGTCAGGTGATATGGGCACAATATGCGTCGACAGGCTTTCTAGATGACAAATATTATTTCGGAAAATCGCAAAAAAATGATTTCAGCAATTTTCTAAAGGTTGATTATAAACTAGATAAATGGATTCTGATGGCCGATGTGCAATACAGAAATGTAGATTATCACATGTATGGAGATGATGATAAGGTGAAAAATTATAATTATCATCCAAAGTTTAATTTCTTGAACCCCAAAGCTGGTGCAACATACCTTTTAAATGATAACTCTAATCTCTATGCTTCCTATGCTTTTGCGCAAAAAGAACCCGTCCGTAAAGATTTTATAGAGAAAAATAGCAATTTACCTGATCCAACTCCAGAGAAAATGCAGGATATTGAGCTTGGCTATCGTTTTGCAAATGATAAATTTAATATGGGACTGAATGGATACGGGATGTTTTACAAAGATCAATTGATTCCAACAGGTGAAATCAGTGACACCGGTTCTCCCATCCGACAAAATGTTAACGATAGCTATCGGGTCGGTATCGAGTTCGATGGTTCTTGGAACATCAGTAAGCAGCTCAACTGGAAAGCAACTGCGAGTTTCAGCCAGAATAAAATCAAAAATTTTGAAGAGGTCATCGGAGATACCCGAATTTTTTATTCAAAGACAGATATTGCACTCGCTCCAGGAACTATTTTGTCAAGTAATTTTTCCTATAGTCCATTATCACAACTTACGTTCTCGCTCCTGTCCAAATTTGTGGGGCAACAATATCTAGACAATTCATCGGCAAAAGAAAGAAGCATTTCTTCTTATTTTGTCAACAATTTGTTAGCGAACTATAGCTTTACAGCACTCGGCATCAAAAACATTAGTGCAACTTTACAGGTCAACAATATCCTCAACGAAAAGTATGAGGCTAATGGCTATACGTTTGGCTGGATGGAAGGCGATACTCGGAAATACTATAATTTTTATTTTCCACAAGCGCCAACGAATTTCCTATTAGGCCTAAACTTCAAATTCTAAACACCTTTTTACAGGACTTTCATGATTCCGTAAACATCAACAGCTATGAAAGCCGACCGAAGGTTCTTTCTAGCCAAACACCTTAGAAAAAAAACCTCCCTTTTTCCATTAGGAGAAAGGGAGGTTTTTTTATGCAGGGGATAAATTGAATTTCCCATCGCGTTTGACAATTGGAATTTTTAACTTTGATTTTATACTTTTCATTATGCGCGCAGTTATTCAACGAGTAAAACACGCTTCTTGCACTGTCGATAATAAGATTACCGGCCAGATTCAAAAAGGCTTTATGATCTTATTGGGAGTCGAAGAAGCAGACACAATAGAAGATCTCAAATGGCTAGGACAAAAGTTTATTAATTTAAGAGTCTTTGAAGACGAACAGGGGTTGATGAATAAATCAATACTGGATATTGACGGAAGCATTCTTCTGATATCACAATTTACGCTTTTCGCCCAAACAAAAAGAGGAAACAGACCTTCCTTTATCAGAGCAGCAAAACCGGATAAAGCCAAACCGATGTATGAAGAGATGGCTGCACTGTTAAGCCAATTACTTCAAAAAGAAGTTCAGCTTGGGATTTTCGGAGCAGATATGAAAATAGAACTTTTAAATGATGGTCCAGTTACCATCATCATGGACACAAAAGATAAGGACAACTTTTAATTTTTTATTGAATAAGATGACAATTAAAGAAGCACAGGAAGTTATTGATAAATGGATCAATAGTACAGGAGTACGTTATTTCAACGAATTAACCAATACAGCCATACTGATGGAAGAAGTCGGTGAGGTTGCTAGAATAATGGCCAGACAATATGGAGAACAATCGTTCAAAAAATCAGATAAAGAAGTCAACTTAGCGGATGAAATGGCAGATGTATTATTCGTTTTAATGTGTCTAGCCAATCAAACCGGAATTGACTTAACAGAAGCATTAGAGCAAAATCTCCAAAAGAAATCAATTCGCGATGCCGACCGGCATAAAAACAATGACAAACTTAAATAATGACTTGATCGCATTATTTATGCAACTCCTTGAGATGCTATTTAAAATTTTAAATCGAAAACGATGTATAAATTCATAACATATTCGCTCGTAGCTAGCATATTCCTTGCTTCTTGTGCAACAAAACAGCAGCTCAATTCCAGCGTTGAGCAGGCAAGTACATTTAGTAAGGCTGCTGTAGTCACTGCGCATCCCTTGGCTTCAGAAGTTGGTGTAAAGATTTTAAAACAAGGTGGAAATGCAATAGACGCTGCGGTTGCTGTACAATTTGCACTTGCAGTGGTTTATCCCAATGCAGGAAATATTGGCGGTGGCGGCTTTATGCTCTATCGTGATCATAGTGGCCAATTGGATGCGTTGGACTTTCGCGAGAAAGCTCCTTTAAAAGCATCACGAGATATGTATCTTGATGCGCAAGGCAATGTTATTCCAGAGCTGAGCCTATATAGTCAGTTAGCATCAGGTATTCCCGGTTCTGTCGCGGGGATGTGGGAAGCACACAAAAAGTATGGCAAATTACAGTGGAAAGATCTCCTACTCCCCGCAATCCAGCTAGCCAGAACAGGTTTTAAAATCAGTCAAAGACAAGCCAATGAGTTTGAAAGTCATAAAGATCGTTTTGTCAAACTGAATCCCTCTGGCGCGGCGATTATCAAAACTACCCTATGGAAACCGGGAGACCTATTTATTCAGGATGAACTTGCAAAAACACTGGAAAGAATTGCAAATGATGGTCGGGACGGCTTCTATAAAGGTAAAACAGCAGATTTACTTGTCGCTGAAATGGGGCAGGGAAAAGGAATTATTACGCACCAGGATCTCTTGGATTACCAAGCACTTTGGCGTAGTCCAATTCACACAAATTACCGGGGATATAAGGTCATTTCCATGCCGCCACCATCTAGCGGAGGAACTTCTCTTTTAGCCCTGCTCAAATCTGTCGAGCAGTTTCCACTACAACGTTGGGGCTTTCAAACTGATTCAACCATTCGCGTCATGGTTGAGGCCGAGCGTTATGTCTATGCCAATAGAGCCAAATATTTAGGGGATCCTGATTTCATTAAGGTGCCTGTTCAGCATCTTATTGACTCCAGTTCTAATGCAAGTAAACTCAACGCATTTAATTTCCATAAAGCGACATTAAGTAAAGATGTCAATGCTGACGTCATTCCTGGCTATGAAAGCGAGCAAACAACACATTTTAATATTGTTGATGCACAAGGGAATGCTGTCTCTATCACAACGACGCTTAATGACTCCTATGGCTCGGGAGTATTTGTTGCCGGTGCAGGTTTCCTGTTGAACAATGAAATGGACGATTTTTCAGTTAAAGCCGGCGTGCCTAACATGTATGGGTTGACAGGTGAAAAGGCAAATGAGATTCAGCCAGGGAAAAGAATGCTCAGTTCGATGACACCTACTATTGTAGAAAAAGATGGCAAGCTATTTATGGTCGTGGGCACACCAGGTGGATCGACTATCATTACATCTGTTTTTCAGACTATACTTAACGTCATCGATTTTGGAAAGAATGCACAGGCAGCTGTGAGCTTGCCAAGATTTCATCATCAATGGCTTCCCGACCGAATTGACGTGGAAACTAATGCGATTGAGAGCAGCTTACGAGATCTCTTAGTAAAAGATGGTTACATCATAAATCCGAGGGGAACAATAGGCCGTGTAGAAAACATTCTTATTCTTCCGAATGGAAAACTGCAGACGGGTGCTGATCCACGCGGAGATGATACAGCGAAAGGTTATTAAATATAAAAGAGCGGCTCGTTTGTTAATCCAAACGAGCCGCTCTTTTATTTATATGGAGAAGACGGGATGATCTTACATCATTCCACCCATACCGCCACCCATTGGAGGAGCACCAGCACCTACAGGATTTTCTTCAGCTTCGTCAGCCAATACACACTCAGTAGTCAATAACATTGAAGCAACTGAAGCAGCATTTTCTAAGGCTACACGAGATACTTTAGTTGGATCAATTACACCAGCGGCGATTAAGTTTTCGTAACGGTCTGTACGTGCATTGTAACCGAAATCTGCAGTTCCTTCTTTCACTTTTTGAACGATTACTGCACCTTCTATACCAGCATTGTTACAGATCTGACGCAATGGCTCTTCGATCGCACGTTTAATAATGTCAATACCGATTTGCTCATCTTCGTTGTCACCTTTAAGGTTTACCAAAGCTTCAGTTGAGCGAATAAATGCAACACCACCACCAGCGATAATACCTTCTTCAACAGCTGCACGAGTTGCATGCAAAGCATCATCAACACGGTCTTTTTTCTCTTTCATTTCAACCTCAGTAGTCGCACCTACATACAATACAGCTACACCACCTGACAATTTTGCCAAACGCTCTTGTAGTTTTTCACGGTCGTAGTCAGAAGTTGTTGTTTCAATTTGTGAACGGATCTGTGCAACACGTGCTTTGATATCTTCCACATTACCAGAACCATTGATAATTGTTGTATTATCTTTGTCAACTTGAACTTTCTCAGCTTGACCCAAGTAAGATAACTCAGCATTTTCCAATTTAAAACCTCTTTCTTCAGAAATTACAGTACCACCAGTTAAGATAGCGATGTCTTCCAACATTGCTTTACGACGGTCACCGAAACCTGGAGCCTTAACAGCAGCAACTTTCAATGAACCACGGATTTTATTAACAACCAATGTTGCAAGTGCCTCACCATCCAAATCCTCAGCAATAATCAACAATGGTTTACCAGTTTGAACTTGTTTCTCCAAGATTGGCAACAATTCTTTCATGTTGCTGATTTTCTTGTCGTAAATCAAGATATATGGATTATCTAATTCTGCTTCCATTTTGTCAGAATTTGTCACAAAATAAGGTGACAAATAACCACGGTCAAATTGCATACCTTCTACAGTTTTCACTTCTGTTTCAGTACCTTTTGCTTCTTCAACGGTGATAACACCGTCATTGCCTACTTTTTCCATTGCCTGAGCAATCAAAGCACCAATTACTTCGTCGTTGTTAGCAGAAATAGTAGCAACTTGTTTGATTTTATTGTTGTCTTGACCAACTTCTTGAGATTGAGATTTCAAGTTAGCAACTACAGTTGCAACAGCTTTGTCGATACCACGTTTTAGATCCATTGGGTTAGCACCAGCAGCTACAGATTTGATACCTGGAGCAACGATAGCTTGTGCCAATACAGTAGCAGTTGTTGTACCATCACCAGCTTGATCAGCTGTTTTAGAAGCAACTTCCTTTACCATTTGTGCACCCATATTTTCTAAAGCGTCTTTCAATTCGATTTCCTTCGCTACTGAAACACCATCTTTAGTAATTACTGGAGCACCAAATTTTTTCTCAATAATTACGTTACGTCCTTTAGGACCCAATGTTACTTTAACTGCATTTGCTAAAGTGTCTACACCTTTTTTAAGGGCCTCACGAGCCTCAACGTTATATTTTACTTGTTTTGCCATTTTTATTTGAGTATTTAGTATTTCTAGAAGCGTAATTAGAATTTGTTATAAAACCGTAAAGCCGATCTTATCATTAACCTACCTAATTTTACAACTCCACCAAAATAATCTATTGAATTTTTAATTGAGCCAAAAAGCTCTTTTTTTAATTAACCTTTTGGTATGAATTAGATAACAGCGTAAATATCGGACTCACGCATAATTAAGTACTCTTTTCCTTCGTAAGTAATTTCAGTACCTGCGTATTTTCCGTATAATACTTTGTCACCAACTTTCACAGTTAACGGTTCGTCAACTTTACCTGTACCTACAGCAACTACTGTACCTTGAGATGGTTTTTCTTTTGCTGTATCGGGGATATACAACCCTGAAGCTGTTTTTTCTTCTGCTGGAGCAGCTTCTACTACTACTCTGTCTCCGATAGGTTTGATACTTAATGCCATAATTAATTTACTTTTTATCTGTTATTGAATTTATTTTAATGTTATAATCGTTATAAACACATCATCTTTTATGCCAATTGTAAATATGAACCCTTATAAGACAATTTTTCACAGAAAACTAACATGCTGATCGACAAAAATTCATTTTGCTGTCACACTGTCATTTTTCCGTCTGCCAGTCTTACTTCTCTCTGTCGCCGCCCCGGTCAAGTAACCCGATAGATACGTTTTTCAGACGCTTCCCATCCAATGACCTGATGTACGAGCTTCTCAAAAATATTGAAAATAAATACTTAGCAATAAACCGAGTGTGGCGAGCACTTTCAGAGAAAAAAGAAAACATAAAAAAGCCCCGTTTGTAAAAACAAACGGGGCCTATATTCTTTTACTGACAACTATTTTTTAGCTTCTTCCGCCGGTTTAGTTGTAGGTGTAGTAGCTGGAGCTTTTTCTTGAGGTTGAGCAGGAGCTGCTTGCTCTTGTCCCGCAGGCGCACCAGCAGGTTTTTGTCCAGTACCTAAGTTCAATGGACCTTGTTGTGCTGGAGCCTCGATTTGACCGCCCAATCCACCTTTAGATGTACTTGGCGATGTACCGATAATATTTACACCTAAGCTAAATACCATAATGGCAATAACCATGATCCAAGTACCTTTCTCCAAAAAGTCACCTGTACGTTTTACCCCCATAAGATTTGTTCCACCTGAAAAACCAGATGACAAACCTCCTCCTTTTGGATTTTGGATTAAAACCAAAAACGCTAAAATAATACTAGCCAATATGATTAGACCGATTAATAATCCTTGCATCTCTTTATGTTATTAATTTAATTTCTTTTCTAATTCTGTTATGCGTGCCGCAAAGTAAGCATTTTTTTCTGGATATTTCAAAACTAATTTTTTGTAAACCTCTATTGCTTTTGGATATAAGCCTTGTTCCACATAGATCTTTGCGAGCGTTTCGGTAACAAGCGAATGCTGATCCTCCGAGCTTTTTCTGGCCTTGTTCTCCAAATCTAATTTTTCTGCTTGGAGGGGTTGAATCATAGGCTCTTCGCGAATAAACTTTTCAATTACCTCGTCAGTTTTACGCGGTATCTGAAAAGCAATGGTCGTTTTAACTTCATCACTTAACTTTGCTTCAGGTGATTGCAAATGAAAGATATTCTCCCGAATCTGTTGATCTAATAGCTGGGTATCCAATTTCTCATGAATTTTAGCGATATCGTCATTAGACGGCATCATTGGACCTAATGGAGATTTTACATAAGGCTGATAAGTGTCAGCATATTCCAATCTAGTTTTATGTAACCACCATAAGAAACTATAGGGCATCGTATCATCATCGTAAACAGAAACACGCTCTTGCCCATCACTCTCCTCGGCAACAGATTCCGCTAAAGCAGCTGTTACAATTGGAATCTCCTCGGCCTCTACATCGGCAATGACTTCTTGCTGCTGATCATTGGCCCTAAAGTAATCTTTTGCGACCCCGGCTTGAATCAAACGATCCAATTCATCAACCTCCACGATCTCCTCTTGTATTTCGACCACCCCTTCATCATTGTTGTTAAGCCTCTCTTCCATAATAACTTCATCTTGCGGCGTTATTGGCGTAGGCGCTACCACGGATTTACTATGAACAAATTCATACAGCCAACTTGGAGAGGATGCATAGAGCAAAGTAGAAGACAGATTCTGCACTGAACCATGTTTTCCAAAAACTTTACGTTCATAGACAAACCGTAAGCTCTGGGCATAAGGATATTTTTCAATCAATGCTAAAATAATATCTTCCTCTACAGTGTCCGGATGATTGATTGCTTGAAAAAAAAGCTCGTTATTGGTTAATGATATATTAAGATTCATCTTGAAAATAGAATTACCAATTAGCAAACGCTTTGTTATATATATCTTCAGTTAGCATCTGAATAATTTCCTTACCCAAAGTTTCTTCTTGTGCACTCTGAAGGTTTCCGGCAAACTCTTTAAATCGTGTAAAAGGCTGCTCAAAATCATCCTTCGGATTGATTTTATTATGATAGGTAACTTTAATCGTAATAGTCAGCCTATTCATTGCAGCTCGATCGGTCCCTGCTTCAACAGCCGCAGGACTTATTGAATACTCTGTAATAAATCCCTCAAAGGTAGCATCTCCATCTTGATTCACTTGGCTCAATCGAGATTGATTACGAATACGCTCTTTGAGAGCCTCCGTAAAGTTCTGACTTAATGTCGGATAAACCAAGGGAGCTATATTTTCGAAATATTGAATATTGACAGTTTTCATTCCTTCGGGAATGGAACCTCCGGTAAATCCATATTTTACCCCACAACTATTCATTATAAATAGAAAGATTGCTGTGAGAAAAGTATATAAAATTTTTTTTGACAACATCTGTAAACCTTAATCTAAATTTAAGTCTTTAATTTTTCTATACAAAGTTCTTTCAGAAATTCCCAGCTCTTGGGCGGCTGCTTTACGCTTGCCGCGATGTTTTTTCAAGGCCTTTTTTATCAAATCGGACTCTTTATCAACAAGAGATAAAGATTCCTCGACTTCTTGGGCATCCTGCAGGTATTCATCCTGTGAAACGGGATTTTTCAATACATTTGCAGTGTTTGCCGGAGAATGTATAGTTAAAGTTGGTGTCGCAGTATAATTTTCCGGTTCTGATTTCAATTGTGGTTCAATTTCCTGATACAATTGATTGATGTATGGCGAGTTTTGATCAAACGTACTGGAATCGACACCTTTTTGTATCAATTCAACCACCAGTTTTTTCAGATCAACCATATCCTTTTTCATATCAAATAGGACTTTGTACAATAAATCTCTCTCTGAAAAATCTTCCTTTCCACCATTATTTGAAGGAACTACCGCAGGCAAACTTGTACGTGATTCATTAGGCAGATAATTTTGAAGTATATGCGCATCAACAACACGTTCTTTCTCCAAAACTGCAATTTGTTCCGCAACATTTTTTAGTTGACGTACGTTTCCGGGCCAGCTATAGTTCCGTAACATATTCTGTGCATCTTCAGTCAATTGAACCCCCGGCGTACGGTATTTTTCAGAAAAGTCCACAATAAACTTACGAAATAATAAGTTGATATCCTCCGGCCGTTCACGCAATGAAGGTACACGCAACGGTACGGTATTCAAGCGATAATAAAGATCTTCGCGAAATTTACCTTTTTGTACAGCTTCAAACACATTCACATTGGTCGCAGCAACAACACGTACATTTGTCTTCTGTACTTTAGATGATCCCACCCGAATATACTCACCTGACTCCAATACCCGCAATAATCTCGCTTGCGTACCCAATGGCAACTCGCCTACTTCATCTAAAAAGATTGTTCCGCCGTCAACAACTTCAAAATATCCCTTTCTAGCCTCATGAGCACCAGTAAAAGAACCTTTCTCATGACCAAATAATTCGGAATCAATGGTCCCTTCTGGTATAGCTCCGCAGTTGACCGCAATAAAAGGACCGTGCTTACGTGAGCTTAATTGATGGATAATATGCGAAAAAACCTCCTTACCACTTCCACTTTCACCTTGTATTAATACGGAGATATCAGTTGGGGCCACTTGTCGCGCAATATCGATGGCACGATTCAACAATGGCGAATTACCGATAATTCCGAATCTATTCTTTATATCTTGGTTATCCATAAATTTCCTGTTGGAAATAAAACAATCTCAGTTTTCTTAATCAACAATCTTTCCCAATAACGTAGCGGAGGTACATGATTCAATAAGCACGTTCACATAGTCGCCTTGCTTAAATCGAGGGTCGATTGCAAATACCACTAAAGCATTTTGATCATTACGGCCACAAAAATCGAATTCAGACCTTTTTGAAAATCCTTCAATAAGCACTTTACAAACTTTTCCAACAAAATGCTGATAACGGTATAAACTATGATCGCGCTGTTTATTAATAACTTCTGTCAGACGACGTTTTTTTACATCTTCTGGAATATCATCCGCATATCTTTTCGCTGCCAAAGTACCTGGTCTTTCCGAGTAAGCAAACATATAGGCGAAATCATATTTGACATAATCCATCATAGACAATGTTTCTTGATGTTCCGCTTCTGTTTCTGTACAGAAACCCGTAATAACATCTGTAGAAATAGCACAATCAGGTATAATACGACGGATTGCGTCTACGCGTTCCATATACCACTCACGGTCATATGTACGGTTCATCAGTTCTAATACCCTGGAGTTTCCAGATTGAACCGGCAAGTGAATATAATTACAGATGTTTTCGTGTGAAGCGATCGCATATAGGACCTCATCGGTAATATCCTTTGGATGGGAAGTGGAGAAGCGAACCCGAAGAAGAGGGCTGACTTCTGCAACCATTGTAAGCAAAGTGGCAAACGTGACAGTTTCGCTCGGTTCCTCACCTTCAGCTACTGGAGCAGTAAATTTATAGGAATCCACATTTTGTCCCAACAAGGTAACCTCCTTATATCCCGCATTGAAAAGATCTTGGGCTTCCTTCACAATAGATTGTGGATCACGGCTACGTTCACGGCCACGTGTAAAAGGAACAACACAGAATGAACACATATTATCACAGCCACGCATAATGGAAATGAAGGCCGTTACACCATTTGAATTCAAACGGACAGGATTAATATCGGCATAAGTTTCCTCTCTTGATAATAAAACGTTGACAGCTTTAGCACCATCATCTACCTTATCAATTAGATTTGGCAGATCGCGATATGCATCTGGTCCCACCACAACATCCACCAACTTTTCTTCTTCTAAGAATTTCGATTTTAGACGCTCGGCCATACAACCTAGTACTCCAACGATCATTCCGGGATTTTTTGCTTTAGCAGCTTCAAATTCCTTTAAGCGATTGCGCACACGCTGTTCTGCATTTTCACGGATTGAACAGGTATTAATAAAAACAACATCAGCATCCTGATAATTCTTAGTAGTTTCAAATCCCTTATCCAACAAAATAGAAGCAACAATCTCACTATCCGAAAAATTCATTTGGCAACCGTAGCTTTCAATATACAGCTTGCGTCCATTACTTAAAGTCGGATCCTGTTCTAATAATAATGCCTCACCCTGACGAGATTCGTCGTGTTCCTTAGTGGTATGTGTTAAATCTAGCATAGCTCGATATTCAATAGAATATAATTTTTTTCATTTTCAATGAAATAACCAACGCAATTACCAAACTTTTCATGATCTGATCTAATGCCCTTAGTTGTTTTCAAAGACTACAAAGTTAGAAATTTAAATCCATATAATGACAGTTTGTCAGACAGAAATATAGTTTATGCTTTGTCAAATTTCCAAAAAAAAAGCGTCGATTAAATCAACGCTTTCTTATAACTCAAAATCAAATAAATCTGTTCCAGAAAATTATTCCCGAAACTATTTATTGACCTGCTTGTTGTTTTGCTTCTTTCTTCATTTGATCACCAGCTACAATCACGATTTCAACACGGCGATTTTGTGCACGTCCAGCTTCTGTATCGTTGCTTGCAATTGGTTCGGAGAAGTTTCTACCTTCGGTTCTGATACGTGAAGAAGCTAATCCTTTTGATACCGCAAACGCACGTACCGAATTTGCACGATCTAAAGATACCTTTTCATTTGCAGCTAATGTACCTACATTATCTGTATGTCCGATAACCAAGATTTCAGTACCTTGTTCTTTGTTCAAAGTTGTTACTAAATTTGCAATATTATCTTTCGCTGACGCTTTCAAATCCGATTTATTGAAATCAAATAAAATACCTGAATCAAACTTAACCACAATACCTTCAGCAGATTGTGTAACCTCTGCACCTTCAACGGTTTTAGAAATCTCAGCAGCCTGCTTATCCATTTTTTTACCGATCAATACACCTGCAGCACCACCGATAGCGGCTCCTGCCAACGTACCGATAGCCGTGTTACCAGCTTTACCGCCGATTAATGCTCCTAAAGCACCACCGGCAACACCACCAATTACACCACCTTTAGTCGTATTATTTGTATTTTGGATTGTAGAACAACTTCCAAATAACATAGCTGAGGTTGCAACAGTCAAACCTAATACAGCTAATTTTCTATTCATTTTCATATGTATGCTATCTAAGACTTTTAATATTCAAACTAAATACCGTTCTACTAAAATCAAACAAAGTGCCAAAAGATATTTTTATCAACTTTTTTGTTACAAAACAGCAAAAAAGCGCTATAAAACTTCTTAAAATGACGTTGATAAGCTACAAAATATTTCATCAATTTCGTCCACTCCTTTAAACAGCAAACAGTAGCCGAAGCAAAATGTTTTTACTTTTCTTGCGTCTTGACTTCAATATCGGGTAAAAGAGACCCTTTAGGTCTTCCTTTTGCATTAAAATCCTCCATAGACTGTTGCACATAATGCATTAGATCATACTGCCCCCAATGCTCAGCCAGATCGAATGATGGCCGATAACGAACCATAAAAGCATCTAATTCTGTGCTGTCCAGTTTCGTCAGATTTTTTACAGCTTCACGGGAAAAAATACGATCAACTTGCAATTCCTCTTTCTCCCTGTCCATAAACCGTCCAAAACGCTTCGCATTTTTAGCTTCCCTTCCAAAAAGATTATAAAGGGCAGTTGCAGGACTGCCTAAATAGGTTCCAAATTTATTTTTACCGCCATTATAAACTCCCTTTTTCCCGTAATTGCCCATAGCGTCATTTAATTCCGCCTCTTTAGACTTTCGCTCGACAACAACTGTTTCCAATCGAATGCCCTCCTGCAATTCGACATAGAACTCATTCAGATTTGTCAGAACAGTTTTTACGGGAGAATAACCAACTTTAGTGAAAGATAACGAGTCACCAACCGATGCATCTATGGTAAAAACACCGAAGGAATTTGTTAAAGTCGATCTGTGAGTCCTTAAGTTCAGAACAACCGCGTCACCAATACGATTACCATTACCTTTTTGCAATACCATTCCAGAAACTTTCTGAAGGTGTTGTGCCGTCGCCTCAAAACTGGTCAGTAACAGCAAGAATAGCCCCAATATTCCTAAATGTATATGTCTTATTTTCATTCTATTATTTCTCTTCAATTATCCCAATCGACTTACTTGTGGCATGCACTCCTACAAGTTCATTGGGTCAAACAGTCGCTTTCGCGAGAACAGTTTATAATTTATTTCACTCTTATGAATTGCCCGTTACACCTAACCTACTTTGCTAAAAGTAATAATAGTTTGACACTTGTACTGTTAAAAAAGTTTAAATATTCTTTCCTTATCACTTGTAGGGATAAAAAACAAAATTAGCACCTTCTGCAACGACAACAAATAAACACATATAATCTTTCGCTGGTTTATAGTTTTGGATAAAAGACGACTTGCGATCTTCCTGGATAATATCCATTTCTACAAACTCTTCCAATGTAGAAGCGTTTATTGTCCATTTCGTTTCCAATTCCTTGCGATCCAATATCACCTCGCCAACAGAAACTTCATGCTGATGAGCCACAAAAATTGGATAATCTGAATAACCTTCTTCCACAATCTCCAGTGCGACTTCACGGATTGATTCACTATAAAAATCGAGATCGACCTGCAAGCTTTTCAATGGACTTTGCTCTGTAGGCGGCGTATTCTCATCTCTTGCGGATCCCGAAAATAAATCTTCTACTTCCATAACTTTTACTTCCTTAATTCTAATAGAACAACATTCTCAACATGTTGCGTATGCGGAAACATATCTACCGGCTTGATACGTTTCACCTCATATTTTTCACCTAATAACACGAGATCTCTTGCCTGGGTAGCTGCATTACAGCTGACATAAACAATGCGCGGCGACTCCATTTCCAATAAACGAGCTACCACATCAGTATGCATTCCCGCACGTGGAGGATCTGTAATCACGACATCCGGTTTACCATGTTCAGCGATAAAAGCCGGTGTCAACACATCTTTCATATCCCCAGCATAGAATTTTGTATTCGTAATATTGTTGATGGATGAGTTGACTTTTGCATCTTCAATAGCAGTAGGAACATATTCTACACCAACGACTTCTTTTGCTTTCTTTGCCACAAAATTTGCAATCGTACCAGCACCAGTATATAGATCATAAACTAATTCATCACCTTTCAGATCCGCAAAATCACGTGTAATCTTATACAGTTCATAGGCTTGTGCAGAGTTTGTTTGATAGAACGACTTAGGTCCTACTTTGTAACGCAGCCCTTCCATCTCCTCGTAAATAAAATCACGACCGGCATATACATGAATATCCTGGTCAAAGATCGTATCATTACGTTTCTGATTTACAATATACAATAGGGAAGCAATTTGTGGGAACTTTTCCTTAACAAAATCCATCAACAATTCAACCTGCCCTTCTTCCGGATATGCAAACACAACGATCACCATCATTTCTCCTGTTGAAGAAATGCGAATAATCAAATTTCGCAATACACCTGTGTGTTCACGTAGATCATAGAAAGTCATACCTTGGCTGATCGCAAAATCACGAATGGTATTGCGAACTTCATTTGAAGGATCTTCTTGCAGAAAACAATGATCAATATCCAAAATCTTATCAAAACGTCCTGGCACGTGGAAACCCAGTGCACTCATTTCCAACTTCGAAGCATCCTCATCTACAGATGTCAACCATTTTTTATTGGAGAACGTATATTCTAGCTTATTACGATAGTATTCGGTTTGGGTTGAGCCCAAGATATTTTCCATCGAAGAAGTATCCACTTTTCCGATACGCGACAATGCATTGTCAACCGATTGCTGCTTAAATTTTAGTTGAGCATCGTAAGTCATGTGCTGCCATTTACAGCCGCCACAAACACCAAAATGTTCACAAAAAGGATCTACCCGATAGGAAGAGGCTTCTTTTAAACTGGTTATACGGGCTTCCGCAAAATTCTTCTTCTTGCGCATAAGCTCCACATCAACAACATCACCTGGAACAGCTTTTTCTACAAACAAAACCAAATCTTCGGTTTTTCCAACACCTCTACCCTCTTCGGCAATATCAATGATGGCAATATCTTTCAAGAACTTTTTCTCTTGCGGAATTCTTCTACTCATAGCTCGCAAAAATACAAATTTATAACGATTTTTCATCTGCATAAATGATTTATAGCCATTGATTATCACTGGCATAAACGAGTATCGGACAAGCTCATAAGTGATCATGCACAAAATCTGCTTTCTTATTAATAACCTGATGATAAGTTTCCAGCGAATAGAAACCTGAGGTCAGATTCGGACCTTGTTCGTACCACCTTCGGATGCGATACAGATAGTGTACCGATGCTGAACAGATTCCGACCAGACGCTGAACAGGAAAAACCTGGTCAAGGTCTGGTCAACAGCTGTCGCTTATTTGATCAGTCCCGAAGGCGGTCCGAAGCAGGTACGAATACAATTGGAAAACAGTAAACAATTTATCACAAAGGAATATTAACGAATATATTGCTCTTATATGGGAATCCTAAGAAAGTGAGCATGCAAAAAGATAACGTCGCGAATTAGAAAGGGGTGAGCGCGTTATAACAACCTTATTGGACGGTTGCCTGGACGAGATAAGGCAGAATTTCCTTCTGAAAGGAAATAAAGTTTTTGCGTACGTCTGCGTCAGAAACTGCAGTAAAAGCAAAAGAAAACACAATACTTTTACTTGACTTTATCAAAAAAGTCAATTTTTCTTCACTTACAGCTTCATTAATTTTTTCATTCTGAATAAAGGTACTTAGCAATAGAAATTCAAGATCTTCAGAAAGTGTTTTAAGATATTCCTGCGCGTTTGCGGATTCCCGGATAAACTCCCAACCAATCAACTCATTGCAAGCCGTATAGGTTAGCCTGCTTACCCGGAGAATAGTAGATGCCAAAAAGGAAGCCATATCATCTTCATATTTTGTCGTTTTCAAAATATCCTGTAGACTAGCTCGAAGATAATCCATTAGAATAGCATGCAAAATCATTTCCTTACTATCAAAATACTTATACACGGTCGCCTTCGCAATCTTAGCTTTTTTTGCCAATGTATTCACACTGGTTTTATGATAGCCGTTTTGACGAAAGAGCTCACGTGCTGTTCTTTTTATGGATTCAATGATGTAATCTGGTTCCATATACTTTAGATAGTACGAATGTTGAATGTCAGCTAAAAAGAATAAAGACTAAAAAGCATCACATTGTTCCCTTGCCATAGTATAGGGGAGAATAATGTGATGCCATACCCTTTACGAATATTAATTTATATTAATTCCGTCTCAAATTGAGACAAGAAACGTGTATCATTTTCAGAGAAAAGACGTAAATCTTTAATCACATATTTAAGGTTTGTGATCCGTTCAATCCCCATACCGAAGGCAAAACCGGAGTATTTTTTACTATCGATACCACAATTTTCAAGGACATTCGGATCAACCATACCACAACCCAGAATTTCTACCCAGCCAGAGTATTTACAAAGGTTACATCCAGCACCTTTACAGATTGTACAAGAGATATCCATTTCGGCCGAAGGCTCTGTAAATGGAAAATATGAAGGACGGAAACGTACCTTAGTACCTTCTCCGTACATTTCCTGAACGAAATGATACAAAGTCTGTTTCAAATCCGCAAAAGAAACATTTTCGTCTACATACAAACCTTCCACCTGATGAAAGAAGCAGTGTGCACGTGCTGAGATGGCTTCATTTCTATACACGCGTCCAGGCATAATTGCGCGGAACGGTGGTTTACCCGCTTCCATCAGACGCACTTGAACCGAAGACGTATGCGTTCTTAGTGTAATATCATTGCCTTCCTGTTTTTTGATAAAGAAGGTATCCTGCATATCACGCGCAGGATGCTCCGGTGGAAAATTCAGCGCAGAGAAATTATGCCAATCATCCTCAATTTCGGGACCTTCCGCAACAATGAAGCCCAATTTTTTAAAAATTTCAACGATTTCTTTACGAACTAAAGAAATTGGATGTCTAGACCCTAACTGAAATCCCTGACCAGGCAGTGTCAAATCACTATCCAATTCTTGGGATTTTTGCTTTTCCCCTGACCCAAACTTTCCTTGTGCTTCTTTGAATGTATTTTCCGCCAACTGCTTAAATTCATTCAAGACCTTTCCTAAAGTACGTTTCTCATCAGGCGTAACGGTTTTGAATTCATCAAAAAGATTTTTCACAATCCCTTTGGAAACCAAAAACTTCAATCTGAAATTTTCTACATCGGCTGAAGAAGAGGGCACAAATGCCTTAATTTCTTCAGTATACTGCGTAATTCTATCTTGCAACATAATTAGAGCAAACATAGCCAAAATTTCTGCCAAAAAGAAATTTTGCAATTCGGCTGACGGTCACGAAAAAACACAAAGAATAAAATAATCTCCTATATAGAACGGCCTAGGCTTTTATGCTAAAAATGTAAATAAAGTAAAAAGAGCAGACTGATGGGCCTGCTCCTAAATTTATCAATGTCTTTATTATTAAAAGTAAAGTCTTTACATAATCACAATTTCTTCAACTTAAAATGGCAATGGATTATCCTCTTGATCATTCTCCGTAAAATCAACTTCCACTTCTTTGTCTTCGACTTTCTGTGCTTGTGTATTTCCAGTATTGGCTGTACTAACACCGCCATTTGGTTCAAAGTCCGATTTTCTTCCCAAAAGCGTAAAGGTTTCAGCAACAACCTCCGTAGCGTAACGTCTAATACCTTCCTTATCTTCATAAGTACGCGTACGTAGTCGGCCTTCGATGTAAACTAACTTCCCCTTTGTTAGATACTTTACCGCCACGTCTGCCAACCCACGCCACATAACAATATTGTGCCATTCGGTTTGTTCTACTCTTTTCCCGTCCTTGTTATACGTTTCTGATGTAGCTAATGGAAAACTGGCAACAGAGACATTACCTTCTAAATAGCGAATTTCGGGATCTTTCCCAAGATGGCCCACTAAAATGACTTTGTTAACTCCTGACATAATTTAAAAGCATAAATGGTTAAAAATTTGATCTTTCCAAAAAGGTAAAGATCAACTTGTGTTTAGCTAATTTATCTAAATCTTTTAAAAATACATAATCCCAATTGGATTTTTTTTGAATTAGATCGCCTTCTAACCGCACTTCAAAAAAGGTCGCGTAGATATTCTGATGGCTCAAAACATGTTTTGTCTGAGTCTGTAATACCCGTAAATTAACATCCACTCCAAAGTATCGAATAAAATCCTCATCTTCAAGAAACTCCGGAATTGTCATCGGATGTTTTGATTCCAATAATGGAAACTCATACAAATTCTGCCACACATCTCCCTCTCCCCGTTTGGAAATCAACACCTTATCATCTTTTTTGAAAATAAAGTAATTGAAATACCGGTCTCTGCTTGCCTTTCCTTTAAGTTTAACAGGCAATTTATCCACTTCTCCTTTCAGCGCAGCATAACAGAATGGACGAAACATACAGACCTCACACAGGGGTTGCTTGGGCTTGCAGTGGATAGCCCCAAAATCCATAATCGCCTGATTATATAATGCAGGATGTACTTGATCGAGATTTTCTTTAGCTATAGCTGTAAAGATTTTCTTGCCTTCAGTAGAATTTATTGGGGTTTCAATACCATAATATCGAGAAAGCACACGAAATACATTTCCATCTAAAACCGCCTGAGCTTCATTATTAGAAAAAGAAGATATCGCAGCAGCTGTATATTCCCCTATACCAGGAAGAGTTATTAAAGTCTTGTAATCTATGGGAAAAACCCCATTATATTGGTCACGAACAATTTTAGCAGCTTTGTGCATATTCCTACCCCGAGAATAATAACCCAAGCCCTGCCAGAGATGAAGAATATCATCTTCCTGTGCATTCGCAAAATCAACAACAGTCTTAAATCGCTCTACAAAACGCAAATAGTACGGTAAGCCCTGCTCAACGCGAGTCTGTTGCAGAATAATTTCAGAAAGCCATATTTTATAGGGATCTTTTGTTTCTCTCCATGGCAGATCTCGCTTATGTTGCTGATACCATGCTTGCAGTTCCTCACTAAATATCATAAAGGCAAAAATGCATAATTTTTACCTAATCCAAGCATTCGATCATTCGAGGATTGGCCTACGAATGTAGGTGATCTGCTCATCTGGTTCTAAAATAGTATTTTCCAATGCGATGGAACCGGTATACTTTTCTTTCAATGCCTGATAGAGTCGCCCGTCATACGAAACTGCGAATCGTCCATCTGCTTTTAAATAAACAGGTAAATGTCTATTCCCCACATCAAAACAAAATTCTCCTACAACCGATAGGTTTTGGCTGTCAAGCAGCACACAAAGGCAGGGCAAAATATTCACTTGGATAAAAAGGTCACCCTGATGATAAATACATTGACCAGAACGCAATGCATTACCTTCATCTCGTTGTATCCGGACAATATTTCCTCTTCTTGTTTTGCGCTGAATAACCCGCTTATTGACTTCATAATAGGAAATGTCCAGAATATCAGTGTCACGGCCCAATTTAACATCATCAAAATCAGGGATGACATCAATTAGGATCTCATTGGATATCCCCACCTTATGCATACTTGACCCCTTCTATCCGCACTGTTTCCACCACTTTTCTGCTACTTTTTCGACCAGATCTCTTATCCTTAACGAGCTCCTTCTCCTTCTCCTTCTCCTTCTCCTTCTCCTTCTCCTTCTCTATTGACCTTACCATGCTATTTTCTTTCTTTTCAGCAAGCTTGTGCTGCGTAAAATCCCAGCAAAGCTGTCCTAGCATATGTAAAAAGTCGTATAATAGCTCGCCATCAGTCCCCAATGCACGCAAGATAACCACATCTGTCGATGCCTGTGTAAATCCATAAGAGATATCGCTGTATTCGACAGTTAAGATCTCATCAAGTTCCTGTTTCAGTTCTTGCGCAAAAAGTGCAGAAAATAAAAATGTCGCCTGATGGGTATAACCTTCAAAAAATAACATTTTTTGGATCGGTTGACTTTTAGGGCACATGAGCTGATTATCAATAAATGACAGCTTACTATTTCTAAAAATCTTCGTTTTTGTATGCAGCCTGTCAAACTCAAAAGCTTCTTTCATGTGAATTCTCCCCACACTGATAATATCCCCCCACATCAAAACCGCATCATCTGCTAAATGAATATGATTGCTGGCTTTGAAAATGGAATCTTTAAACGGAGTTACAGGGTGTGGAATATAATGAAACACACCTCCAGCATCAACATGCACATCCGTATGTTGCCTCGCTCCAGTTTTCATTGGATGCAGCTTATTGAATGACTGCGTGAAAAGCTTCAATTGTGCTTCCTCTTTCACATGAACATCAATATGCAGATAATCGGTATCCATGATCCCTGGAGAAGCACTCATAATGATCATTTCCAAATGATCTGTCAATCCAGCCGCCCCATAGTGCGTCAATTTATAGGGAGCATTATGATAACTTTCTTTCAATCTGCTCCTACCTTCTTCCCGGGCAACATTTAATACGATTTTACTATCCATATATGATCATTTTTAACCTACCGGCTCCAACAGAGCATATTTTTTGATCCATGTTTTGACATCTTCCAGGCCTTCAAGTGTCATTAGATTTGTAAAAATAAATGGCCGTTCACCACGCATGCGAATTGTATCCTGACGCATCACTTCCAGATCAGCATGCACATAAGGCGCAAGATCAATCTTATTGATCAGCAACAGATCTGAACGTGTAATACCAGGACCTCCTTTACGTGGCATTTTTTCACCTTCAGCGACATCAAGAACGAAGATGGTCAAATCTGCTAGATCCGGGCTGAAAGTTGCTGTCAGATTATCACCGCCACTTTCAACAAAAATTAGCTCTACATCTTCAAAACGATGAGCCAGTTCTTCAACGGCTTCAATATTCATCGAGGCATCTTCACGAATAGCTGTATGGGGGCAACCGCCAGTTTCAACTCCAATAATCCGCTCCGCAGGTAAAGCCGAGTTCTGCTGTAAGTACATCGCATCTTCCCGGGTATAAATATCATTCGTAACCACACAGATACTATAGTTTTTCGACATTGAGCGTGTCAATCGTTCAATGAGCGCCGTTTTGCCCGATCCAACAGGACCTGCAACACCAATTTTCACGTAATTTCTCTTGGACATCTTTTATTTCTCCTTTTCCAATTTTTAAGAGATGTAAATTCTTGTATATAATTTCTCATGTTGCATGCATCGAATATCTTGCGCAATACAACAATTTCCAATCAGGTCATCATCCAATTCAGGTTGTAAAGCCACCAGTTTATTAATTAAAGGCTGCAGCTTAAACAAAATTTGCTGTGCATCCATTTGGCTAATAGGGACTAGTTTTGCACAATTTGTCATAATGCCATTCAATGAATTATAATAAAAAGCACTCAGTGCATCTGTATAACTAATTTGCTGTGCATGAGCAAACATGGCAAATGCCATCGCATAATGACCATGAAGCTCCTGTGTATTGATTGCCTTGAGATAGGTCGAGCAACGCTTGACGGGATTTAACTTTTCCGTCAATTTTAAGAACCTTATGCCTAATTTCTTGCTGGCATCCCTAATCTCATAAGGGGCTTTAAATGCTGTAATCAAAGCATCGAGTTCCGCTATCTTCTTTTTTGTCGCCCTTGATTCACACAATTGCCAAGCCTTATGGAAAAAAGCGGCGTCGTTGTAATAAAAGCTATGTTCCAATAAGGTCTGTGCATATTCTTTTGCTGTTTTAGCATCATGTACAATCTCCTTATTAATATAAGTTTCCAATCCATAGGAATGGGTAAAACCTCCAATCGGAAATACAGAATCATTGATTTGCATCAATGTCAACAATGGATTCATATCTAGTTTTATTAATTTACATCCCTTTTGCCAGTGTAATTTTATTTTGAGCCACCGCATACTGATGGATCCGTAATGTATGGGTTCTTTCGATTACCCGAAGTTCCTTAGCCGGTGAGAAACCTGCCCTCTCCAGTGTTTCCCATAGTGGATTTTCATATGCAGCAATGATCTCATGAGCTGCGTTAATGAAAACAGGAATGTGTTTATTGCCAATTTCAAGACATATCCGAGCCATATCCAGCGCGTTCTTAGGCCGCACAACAAGGCAAGGACAGGGTAATATCCGGACAACAATACGCAGCTCTTCTGTTTCAAACAGAATATCACCATCAAACAAGGACTCCTCCCCTAGATTTTTGAAACCTATTTCTCGCCCCAGAACAGTGAACCCGCGGATCACACGTTTTTCGGTATCGAACCATTCCAGCTCTAAAAAATCCAGCTCTACAGTATCCTGTTCCAAACCATCCGTCCAAATATTACCCTTAACGTCACTTGCTAATAACATAAATACCTCATTAGAATAAGAAGTAACGTTGTGCCATTGGAAGTTCTTTCAATGGTTCACAAGTCGCCAATACGCCATCTACAGTTACCTCATATGTTTCCGGATTAACCACGATATTTGGTGTTGCATGATTGTGTACCATATCCTTTTTCATCACGGTACGGCATCCCACTACCGGCAGGCACTTCCGTGACAAGTTTAATTTTTGGATATTTCCATTCTCTAAAGACACTTTCGAAACAAAGTTGAAACACAGTTTTGAAACGGCTTTACCATAATTCCCAAACATCGGTCTATAGATAATTGGCTGTGGCGTAGGAATTGATGCATTGGCATCTCCCATTTTAGCTCCTAAAATCATACCTCCTTTAATGACCAGTTCGGGTTTTACACCAAACAGTTCCGGCTTCCAAAGAATCAAATCCGCATACTTTCCCTTTTCAATTGAACCGATATATTGATCAATACCATGTGCTTTCGCTGGATTTATGGTGAATTTGGATACATAACGTTTGACACGGAAATTATCATTTCCTTTCCCTTGATCCTCAGCCAAAGGACCGCGCTGGATCTTCATCTTATGCGCAGTTTGGAATGTACGAGAGATCACCTCACCTACACGTCCCATGGCTTGACTATCCGAACTCATAATCGAAAATACCCCCATGTCCTGTAAGATATCTTCGGCAGCAATTGTCTGCGGACGGATGCGTGAATCTGCAAATGCCACATCTTCTTTCACATTTTTATCCAAATGGTGACACACCATCAACATGTCCAAGTGTTCCTCAGCAGTATTGACGGTAAAAGGTTTTGTAGGGTTGGTAGATGCAGGGAGAATGTTTGGATACATGGCGATCTTAATGATATCCGGTGCGTGCCCTCCACCAGCACCCTCTGTATGGAAGGTATGGATAACACGGCCATCTATCGCGGCAACTGTATCCTCCAGGAAACCTGCTTCATTCAGTGTATCTGTGTGGATGGCGACCTGTACATCGTATTTATCGGCCACTTTCAATGCCGCATCAATAGTAGCCGGAGTCGCCCCCCAGTCTTCATGAATTTTTACGCCAAGCGCCCCTGCCTCAATCTGCTCCTCAATTGGTTTTGTGGTAGAAACATTTCCCTTACCAAAAAAGCCAACATTGATAGGTAAGTTTTCAAAAGCTTCAAACATGCGTTCGATGTACCATTTCCCAGAAGTCACTGTTGTTGCCAGTGTTCCATCTGCAGGTCCTGCACCACCGCCGATAAAGGTCGTTACACCAGAATATAGAGCAGTTTCGATTTGCTGTGGTGAGATAAAGTGAATATGTGTATCGATACCTCCAGCAGTCAAGATGTATCCGGCACCACCATGTACTTCTGTAGAAGCACCGATTACCATACCTTTGGTTACGCCATCCTGAACATCAGGATTTCCCGCTTTACCAATACCCACAATTTTACCATCCTTAATACCAATATCGCCCTTTACAATCCCCCAGTGATCGATGATAATAACATTGGTGATACAGAAATCCAGCACGTCTTCATCTCGCAAGGCTCGCGCGGACTGTCCCATACCATCACGGATGGTCTTACCCCCGCCGAATTTATTCTCCTCACCATAGACATTGAAATCTTTTTCAATCTCAATAAACAACTCTGTATCGGCCAAGCGGACCTTATCTCCTGTAGTAGGGCCAAAAAGTGCAGCGTATTTGTCCCGAGGGATATAAAGTTCCCCATCGATATATTTTACTGATGATTTATCTAAACCTAGTTTATCTAAACCAAGCGCATGTAGACCAACGGTAGAACCCAATGTCGTGAGTCCTACAACCTTAATCCATTCGCGTCTATTCCATCCTCCCATAGTTACTTAGATTGTCTGAATTTTAATTTTTTCATTTTATCAACGGCCTTCGTTTTCACAGACTGATCTGTGTATTTTCCGTTTGTCAAGCCATTAAAACCGTGAATTTCCTTACTTCCTCCAAATTCAACTAGAACAACTGATTTCTGTTCTCCCGGTTCGAAACGGACTGCTGTACTTGCAGGAATATTTAAACGCATCCCAAAAGCTCTCTCTCTGTCGAACGAAAGCAACTTGTTCGCTTCAAAAAAATGATAATGCGAGCCGACCTGAATCGGTCTATCACCTTCATTTTTCACAACAATGCTTGTGGTTCTATGCCCAACATTAGCCTTGATTTCTTCTTTTTTTAAAATGTATTCTCCTGGAATCATATCATTTAATATTTATTAACGAATAGGATCATGGACAGTCACTAGTTTGGTTCCGTCCGGGAAAGTAACTTCGATCTGTACATCATGAATCATTTCGGGCACCCCCTCCATAACCTGACTTCTTTTCAACAAAGTGGTACCATACGACATGAGGTCGGCCACTGACCTACCGTCCCTGGCTTCCTCCATAATTTGGGCGCTGATATAAGCAATGCACTCGGGATAATTTAATTTCACCCCACGCTTCAATCTCTTGGCGGCCAATTCACCCGCCAAATGCAATAGCAGCTTTTCTGTTTCTCTCGGTGTTAAACGCATAAAAAATAAGTATTTGTTATTTTGTTAAAGGAATTCTTACAAGACTGGAATGGTAAAATAGGCTCCAAAAGCAAGACGATTATATTGACTTTTAGGCATATTCATAGCATCCTTATAATTGACAGTATTACCTACATAACCGAGATAAAACCGCAGATCCTGATTATGAAATGGCTTATGCTGCAAAGCGGCAAAATAGGTCCAGTTTTGGCGAAAATTCTTCCCCAATTGATCGTCATTCCTTGCTCCCGCAATCTCATAGGCACCTTTCAAAGCGATTTCCCATTTTCTAGTTAAGAATTGGTCATAGCGCAATATCGCAGAGCCATAATTAACGTCTTTAGCCAACACCCGCTGATCACCTGTTCTGTCATAAAACTCATTGATCGCAGAAGATGCAATCATTGCATGATCAACACCGAGATAAGAATACTGTAAGTCCAGATACACCATCTGCCGGGAAGTTTTGAACTTATTCGCCAAGGAGACTGAATGATTCGTATGCCCCTTTGCAAACTGTGAAATATTATAGGACCATTTGGTATTAATCTGCTTATTCATAAATGCGCCCACCCAGGTGAAATATGCCCCCATAGGCACGTTGGATCGTTCTAAATCCCCTACGGCAAAGCCATTTTTTGCATGAAGATCCATAAAACTGTCATTCGTCGTGTTATATACCTGTGCATGAAACGAATGATTTGGATTAACTTCATAAGAGATCATCCCCCCCACAACAAAAAGGTTTAATATACGGTCGACATAGTCGGTAAACTTATATTCGTAAATGGGATTATTTTCAAACTCATAACTTCCAACCATTGCACTTTGCTTACCGGCTGTAACAGACCATTTCAGATCTTTTCCAAACTTGTACTTGATCAATGCCATATCCAAAGCCCGAGATCCATTATCTTGGCTCGTTGGCGCAAATGACCTATTCAAACGAAAACGCACTTTATAAGAAAGTCGATCATTGTAATCTCCACTCATCAAAATACGGGCGTCATCAAGATTTGCTTTTGCCTGTGATGAACCATCTCCATTGTCTGTTTGCAACCCTGCTCTTAATAGGACATCCAGTTGAAATGATTTTGCTCTTGCGGGTTCATTCAGCAGCAGACTGCTTCTCTTCGCTGGAATAGAGTCTGTGTGAGCGTGCTCCTGTGCATGTAAGGAAGCTATGCAAAGCCCCAGTGTTGTAAAAAGTGAAAGTGTTTTTTTCATCCTTATGTTTTGTTCCAATATGGTCGGGAAGCGATCCCGATTTTTCAAATCATCATTCAATTTGAAAAATCAAGAAATTCCCTGTGATATACCTGTCTCTGGCACAAGTATATCACAGCCACCTAAAAATGGAATAAGGATGAGATTAAAATGAAATTAGAAAGGTATTTTTGGGATTGTAACCACCACTAAAGTACCCTGCCCTTCGGTAGAACGCAATACTAATTCTGCACCATGAAGGTCAAAAATATTCTTGGCTAAAACAAGGCCCAAGCCATTTCCATAGATATCACCGACATTAGACGCGCGGTAAAAAGAGGTAAAAATATGCGGCTGGTCTTTTTGAGGAATACCTATCCCTTGATCGAATACTTTTATCGTCATATTTTTGCTATCGCTACTGATTGCGACAACAATCTGCTGTCCGTTACCGTACTTAAATGCATTTGAAATAATATTGCTAAAGGCAATAAAAAACAGATCTGGATTGGCTAAAACGGTAAGTTCATCACTATCTTCCGGGATTTCTGTGAGATCAAAAGAAAGTTTTAACTCCTTGTGAATACTCTTTTCAGCTTTATGGATTTCATAAAGCAGCTCATCAATTCGAATGGTTATTTTATTGTCCACCTCGCCCTTAAAACCCATCCGGGATAGTTGCAAAAGATTATTGATGATAAGCTCCATTTTATCCGCGTATTTCGCGATAGTCTGCAATGAATAGTAGGCTTCATGTTCCCTTGACAAAAGCTGCTGGGCCAATTCGGCCTCCCCTCCAATAATTGTCAGTGGGGTTTTCAGAGAATGAGAGGCATTTCCGATAAAACTCTGTTGAGATTGGACCGAAATATCCAATCGGTTAAGCATTGAATTTAAGTTCGCAATCAAAACACCCAATTCATCTTTACCATTACTAAATTTACTGAACAAGCGATGGTCCAAATGTGCGATATCAACTTTATCTAAATCATTGTTGATATCCTTGATGGGTTTCAACAACCGATCAGCAAAGTAAAAAGACATCAGTACGATTAAAAAAATGGCCAAAATGCCGCCTGTAATCAATGTGCGATCCAATTGGCGCTGTTCTTCATGACCATAATCATCGATCCCCTCCGATATCACAATCAAATTTTCGCGATGAAGATGATCTTGAAAGAATACAGCTACAAAAGCAGTCTTCCCGTTCATATACCTTCCCTTGCCATGATGGATTACATCGGTATAGAATGTCTTTGGCATCGGTAGCTCGGGTCTAAATTGAACACTGTCACTTCCCTTACTAACACGAATAAGATGGTCGGTTCCCTCAGATAACTGTTTCAGGTATTTACGTTTTACCTGAATATAAAGTTCTTTATTTTCATCCTTCTGATGAACGATATGGTCTCCGACAATCACGGCATTCTCTTCTAGCCGATGAAAAAATTTGGTCTGCAGGCTGTCGTAAGTGAAATAAGATACATAAATGGCAAAAACAACAAGCAGCAACGTACTGATGATAGAAAAGAGGAGAACTATTTTGGTCCTAATTTTCATGACGGATTACATATCCCATACCGATCACGGTATGGATAAGTTTACGTGAAAACTGTTTATCGATCTTTTTCCGCAGATAATTCACATACACATCAACGACATTGGTACTTAAATCGACATCCATCCCCCACACTTCTTCTAAAATATCGATCCGACTCAATACCTTATTTCGATTGAGCATTAAGAATTCAAGTAAACGAAATTCGGTGGCGGTAAGAATAATAGGAGAATTGGCACGTTGAACCGATTTACTATCTCTATCCAATTGAAGATCATCAAACACCAATATATTTTTCTGCTCAGTAACTGTTTTTGATTTACGGCTATAGCGACTGATTCGAGCCTTTAACTCCTCCAGGCGAAATGGTTTTGTCAAGTAATCATCCGCATCTCTGGCAAAGGCCTCAACGATATCCTCCGTTTGGTTTAAAGCTGTGAGGATAATAATGGGAACCTCATTATTCGACATTCGAATATTTTTACAGACATCTAAACCATTCATACCGGGCAGCATCACATCCAATAGGATGAGGTCATAATGATTGAGTCCAGCCATTTTTAAACCAGTATACCCATCCATGGCAATACTGATGTGATAGCCCTCTTCTTTTAAGCCTCTTTCGACCAATGATATGACGGATGGTTCATCCTCTATAAGCAACAGTTCCACAGATATCTTTTTTAAGCAGTAAAAAATTCGAGGTTTGTAAAATACAAAATTAATAATTCACTTTTCCCTTAAAAGCCACATCCCTAAATTATTTCGTTTTTTCTTGACGGTTATATGATAGTAAGACTTTGCAATTCCTTTGGAGTGGACTGCTTATGCTCTGCTTTTGGGACTACCCTACCAAATACCGATGAGCTCCCTAGTTCCGATCTAGTTCAATAGGTCGACACTAGGTTTTAGCAAGGAAATTACTCAGAATAAGGGCTAATAAGACGTATAACAGGAGCGAACAAAGGCATAAGCACAAGCGAAGCGAAAATCATTTTTGAAATCCCCCCTCTCAAATAACGAAATATTATTTCAAAAATCCACCGAAATTCGATATTTTTGCAGTTTAAAATCGCACAATGAAGCAATTTCTTATTTGTTTATCACTGGTATTCTCACTTTTTATAGAAAAAGGATTCACTCAGCAGAAGCTTTATAAAATTTCTTACCAATTTGCAGATCCTGAAACCGGTACCGATACTTCAGCTTCTGAGTTTATTAAAATATTAGCTGGAAATGGCGATGCATTAATGCATGCCTTTATTTCGAAAGATCAGATGAGAATTGAGAATCTGCTTTTCGGAAAATCGGTACAAATAAGTAATATTTCTAAGGGTACATCCTATCTATTAGATGAAACAAACAAAACTTATTCTCCTACAGATTTAGCATCAGGCCAGCTTATTGAGACTTCGAATGAAGGTGATAATTATGCCTATTCCAGCGATTTTGAGATCAGTTTGGTTCCCAACGAGAAAAAAAACATAGCTGGTGTTACTTGTCAAAAAGCACTATTCAACATCGCGGGAAGCAAAGACAAACAAACCGAAATTACCGTTTGGTATGCACCACAATTACCGAAGCTATACTGGGGTACTTACGATTATCTTGAAAAAGTGCCGGGTGCGGCATTATATATCGGATCCGCAGGACTGGGCATTGAAGCCAGCAAAGTTGAGGAAATTAATTTTGATCAGTCACTCTTCGAAATTCCTGAGGGCTATGAAGAGGGAGAAGCTGAAGCAACTGTTGCCGACTCTACATTAAACGACTACTTATCATGGTATCAGGATCCCAGTACGGAATATTTCGGCGTACAAGACAGCGTTGGGAACAAATTAACACCGGCTAAATATACTGCAATCTATAGTTTCATAGGAGATTACGCCATCGTAAACGATGCTGCACAAATGTTTGGCCTAATAAACCTGCATGGTAAAGAAGTTATCCCATGTCAATATGAATCGCTAAGTCTAGAAACTGAAGGTGGCCCCGTGGTTTACATGAAGGATCTTAAGTATGGTCTATTGGAAACAAATGGCAAAATATTACTGCAGGCCAAATATGACTTTATTTCAGTTCCTAGCTCGGAATATGTACTTTTCACGGAAGGAGAACATGTTGGTGTCATGGATAAAAAAGGCACTGTTTTGCTTCCAGCAAAATACGAAACCATAGCAGATTTTAAAGATAATCTAGCACTAATTATTGCCAATCAGTCTTATCAGCTCATCAATAAAACAGGTATTAACCTACTCAAATCCGAGTATGAATTCCTATCCTTTGCCGGAGAGAAACTCTTGTTAGCATTCAAAGACGATAAATATGGATACATAGATTACAGCGGAAATATTGTCGTACCTTTTAAATTGCAAAATGCGCAAGCCTTTGAAAACGGACTAGCGCTTGTAACTGAGGACTTCGAGAATTTTTATTATATTGACGCAAAAGGGAAGTATATCAAGAAATATGAAGAGTAATCCACAGACATTCCACTTATCAACATTACATCGTGGAAAATATATGTTAATCTTGTTGACTTCGATCTTATTCATCGGAATGGGCATGTCTAAAGTTCCCGTCCAAGAAATCCTCAAGATTATCATCGCTCTTTTAATGGTTCCTTTAGCTTTGTATGTCGCCATAAAATGTTCGACCTTGTCTTCCGTCTGGGTTCTTGACGATAATACGCTACAGATTAGCAATGTGAAGAAAACGATTGTTTTCCCATTGAATCATATTTCCCACATTCGCAATCTAAAACGATCTGGGGGAAATTTGATTATTATTAACCAGAATAAAGGTCCTGCCTTTCGGACCTGGCGCAATAAATTATTTCAAAAAGAAGACGATCTTCCCCTGCTAACAGAGGCACTAAAAGCAGCGAACATTGAATATTATGATATATAATCCCCCTCGGTAACATTTGTTACAGGCTTTTGCAGACACAGTATGTACCTTTGTAACATAACTTAAGAAAATTGTTATGCTATTGGAATACATCAAACAACCATGGCCCTGGTATATCTCGGGCCCCTTAATTGCACTGGTCATGTACCTCCTATTGAAACAGGGAAAGGATTTTGGCATGTCCAATAATCTACGTACCATGTGTACGGTATTAGGTGCCGGTAAATCATCTTCATTTTTCCGCTTCGACTGGAAAACCCAAGCCTGGAATTTATTGGTGGTTCTTGGAACAGTGATCGGTGGTTTTATTGCCCACTATTTTCTGAGCGATGGTACGCCTACCCAAATCAACGAAAAAAGTATCGCAGACCTCAAAGAGCTTGGCATCATCGACCATATACAGGGCTACCTCCCTGAATCTATTTTCATTTTTAATGGCTCCCTGTTTCAGTTTCTAATTCTAAGCATCGGTGGAATATTAATTGGATTTGGAACACGTTACGCAGGTGGATGTTCATCAGGTCATGCTATTTCAGGCTTAAGCAATTTTCAGCTTCCCTCCTTGATCGCTGTCATCGGTTTTTTCCTAGGTGGAATCATCATGGTTCATTTCTTATTTCCTCTAATTTTTGCATAAATGAAAGCACTAAAATTTATACTCATTGGCATACTGTTCGGGATCATCTTGTACAAGTCGGAGGCCGCATCATGGTACAGAATCTACGAAATGTTCCAATTTAGATCCTTTCATATGTATGGAATAATTGGAACAGCCCTAACAACCGCCATTATTATCGTACAAATAATCAAAAGGAAACGACTCAAAGATAACAAGGGGGAACAAATAGTTTTCCACGACAAAGACAAAAGTATTACGCGATACCTGGTCGGAGGAACAATATTTGGTTTAGGATGGGCATTAACAGGCGCTTGCCCCGGACCTCTATTTGCCTTAATTGGTGCCGGTTACTGGACACTGGGAATTGTGCTCTTTTTTGCCTTATTGGGTACTTGGCTTTATGGCATATTACGAAATAAGTTACCCCATTAGCCGTCAACTGCTTTATAACAAAACATCCTAGATGTCGCGAATCTAACACCTGTACCCATATTCAAAATTTGAAGAACAGAAAATGGAATTAATATTTATAGCTGGTTTTTTATTAGCTGTCCTAGTCGGGCTGTCAATGGGTTTGATGGGTAGCGGCGGAAGTATTCTAACATTGCCAATATTTGTTTATATTTTTCATATCGAACCGCAGTTTGCACTTGATTACTCTCTTTTTTGTATCGGGGTGCTAGCACTAGTCGGATCCATTTCTCCGCTCAAAAAACACGAAATTGATCTAAAAACTACGGCAATTTTTCTGATTCCATCATTAGTTTCGGTCTATTTCACTAAACGTTATCTTTTGGTGGCTATACCAGAATTATTCCAGGTTGGAGGTATAGAAATTTCCAGAAACCATATCATCATGTTATTATTCTCAATCGTGATTTTAATTTCTGCGACGGCAATGGTACGAGGAGGTAAACAAGTTCACATTAGTCCTTTCGTCGGCGGCCTGGGACAGATACTGAAAATCATATTGGTGGGGTTACTCGTTGGAATTATGACAGGCTTGGTCGGTGCAGGTGGCGGATTTATTATTGTACCAGCTTTAGTATTATTATTGGGAATCCCACTTAAACAGGCTATTGCCACATCGTTGTTTATCATCGGTCTAAACGCTTCATTTGGTTTGATCGCTAATTATCACTTTTTGGAGCATATGAATTGGGTTATATTAACTACCTTTACGTTAATCACTTTAATAGGCCTCCAAATTGGTTCCAAATGGAAAGACAAGCTGGATGCAGCGAAATTGAAGAATATTTTTGGGTATTTTTTGATCAGCATTGGCATCCTAATCTTTGTCTTCGAAATCATTCAATTTGTAAATCATTAAAATCACACATTATGTTTTTTCAACACATTTTCGAATCATCTTTAGCACATTCGAGTTATATCATTGGCTGTCAAGCCAAAGGTGTCGCTATTGTTATTGATCCTAAAAGAGATGTAGACACCTATCTGGAGATAGCAAAAAAGAACAATCTAACCATAACACATATCGCTGAAACTCATATACATGCCGACTATCTCTCAGGTACGCTAGAATTAATTGCATTAACAAGCGCCCAGCCCTATCTATCCGATGAGGGTGGAGAGGATTGGCAATATGAATTTCCACATATCGGACTAAAGGATGATGATCAGTTTCAGGTTGGAAATCTAATTTTCAAAGTCGTTCATACGCCTGGGCACACACCCGAGAGTATTAGTTTTGTATTGATCGACACACCGGCAACCATGGAACCTGTCATGATCTTCACTGGGGATTTTGTATTTGTCGGTGATATAGGCCGCCCGGATCTACTGGAAAATGCTGCTGGATTGGTTGGGACCAAAGAAATAGGTGCTCATCAGATGTTCCAGTCGCTACAGTACTTCCTGACGCTACCTGATCATATTCAGGTATGGCCAGCACATGGGGCAGGATCTGCCTGTGGAAAAGCATTAGGTGCCGTCCCCAGCTCAACGGTGGGTTATGAAAAAATTCGCAACTGGGCGCTCCAATATCAAAACGATGAGCCCGCTTTTGTGAAAGAACTATTGGAAGGACAGCCGGAGCCGCCAAGCTATTTTGCCATGATGAAAAAACTCAACAAAAAGGCTCGTCCTGTTCAGACCGAAGTGCCACAATACCGCAAACTAACGAAAGATACTTTTCTTCATTTATACGAAGCAGGAACGACATTAATAGATACTCGAAATAAGTTTGATTTCGCAAAAGGATATCTTCCGAATAGCATCAATATTCAGAATAACAAGACATTCAACACCTGGGCAGGTTGGGTACTTAATTATACAGAACCTTTCATGCTCATTGTCGACGAAAGTCAATTGGATGATGTTGCCCGTAAGCTTATGCGTATAGGATTGGATCATGTAGCAGGCTATATTACACCGGATACAATTGCACAGCTTGGAATTACCTTGGCGCATCAGCAACTGATCGATTTTGAGGAAATGAATGCAGCATTGGAGAAACCCAACACGCAAATACTCGATGTGCGCAATACAAATGAATTTGCAGAAGGGCACTTACCCCATGCAACACATCTCTTTGTTGGAACACTTGTAGACAATCTCCATAAAATTGACCCAAGCAAAAAACTGTACTTACATTGTCAATCTGGAGATCGGGCAACTATAGCGGCTTCCCTATTAGCAAAAAATGGGATCAAAGAGGTCAAAGTCTATAGTCCTTCAATTAACGAATGGAAAGCAAAGGGCGGGGTGCTGGTTCAGTACTAATAGCACAGGTTCTTACTTTCCCCTCGGACGATTTTCAATACAGCTTCATAAGTTATTCGTACCCGCTTCGTACCACGTTCGGAAATTCTCTTTCGATCCTCTACTTATTCTCTACTAATTCAGTAGAGAATAAGTAGAGAATAAGTAGAAAAAAAGAACAGATTTTCCGAAGCAGGTACGAACAGGGGGCGAACAAAAGCCGAAGCTAGCATGAAGAAATCGCCTTTAAAATTCCTCGTTACAAACTGTTTCTGCTGATGCGCAAAAATTCGATAACCTCATCCTTCTTCTCTTCCATTTTGCCTTTCTTCTCGACAAATTGATGGTTATAGATAGTCAAATACTGATGATCGTCAGTATCCGACTCGTAAACTTCCGCCGTCGCGAAAGAAAAATGCTCCTCCTCTTCAGAAAGATGATCATATACATAAGCAAAATCATGATTTCCCAACGAGCTCGCAACAGCTTCCTTATCATCCACAAATTTTAACCTTCCTGGCAATGCTCGTTTAGTCATCCATACTTCATCTTTTTCGGAAAACGGATAGATGGTAATTCCACGCAATGCCGATATGATCGGTGTAATCAGAATAATTCCCATCTCAATCGCCCAAACTGCCCATAATGCCCCGCCAGAAACCGGACTTTTTTTCAAGCTAAATGTCCCAACCTCATTCAAATCTTGCATTGCTTCCCAAATAAATGAAGGATGCAGAAAAAATGCTTTGAATCCCTCCAAATTAAAGGAAGATTTTACCCAAGTATCTCCCCCCATTGTTCCTTCAGCATTATACATCAATGACACAAATAAAGCCCATTGTGCATAAAAGCCTACGATCGCCACCAATAGCGTAATCAAAATGGCAACACCCCGATTTCTCAATTTCCATTGTTTGAAGCAGAAATTAAGCATCCAAAATATCCCTATACCAAACCCCAATGTGATAAATACATTAAAATAAACAATAGGAATAAACCACTGTAAAGCGATATAAATAATTGCCAGGACCACTGCACCAATACTACCTAGCACAAAAGAGCCAATTAATGCCAATGCCGGAGCCTTTCCCGAGGGTTTATAATATAGATTTTCCATAAAAAAAAGTAAAATTGATTTTTAACTCAACAGATAAATCCCCCAACCAAAACCAAGCCAATTCTTATTAAACAGGTAAATTTTCGTCAAGATTTGATGACATTAACCACCGACATCTTGTTTAAGTGCCATTTATTGAGACAATTTTGTAAGTTTGGGGCATGAAAATCAAAATTATATCCTTTTTTACACTTGCGTGTGTATTAAATATTTGGGGGGCAACAGTGAAGGCTCAAAGGAAAGGATTCTGGCAACAGAAAGTTGACTACAACATGGACGTCAACGTGGATGAAAAAGCATACCAGTATGATGGAAAAATGACCTTGAAGTATAGTAATAATTCAGGCCAACCGTTGAAGAAAGTATACTTTCACTTATATTTCAATGCTTTTCAACCAGGATCGATGATGGATTACCGCTTAAAAAACATCAGTGATCCCGACAAGCGGATGGTCACTAATTTAGGTACAAAAGAAAAACCAATATATCAGAGCCGTATCGGCGAGCTCAAGGCCAATCAAATTGGTTATCAAAAAATCAAGAGCCTGACAATGAACGGGGCCAACACCTCGTTTAAGGTAGATGGAACGATTTTAGAAGTCACTTTACCAACGGCGATCGAAGATGGTGAAACAGCCAGTTTCAACATGGAATGGACCGCCCAAGTTCCAGAGCAAATTAGACGCACTGGTCGAAATTCTGCGGAAGGAGTAGCACTTTCTATGGCACAATGGTATCCAAAAATGGCTCAATTTGATGAATTCGGGTGGCACTTAGACGAATATACCGGTCGTGAATTCATTGCTCCTTTTGGCAATTTTGACGTTACCATACACCTTAACAAAAATTATGTAGTCGGCGCCTCAGGTGTTCTTCAAAATCCATCGGATGTCAAAGGTTATCAACAGAAAGCGAAAGTAAAAGCAGTCGACAATAAAGCAACCTGGCACTATAAGGCTCAAAATATACATGATTTTGTATGGGCTGCAGATCCAAAATTTATCGTAGATTCTGCTTCAAGTAAAAATGGTATAAAAGTCTATACAGTTTTTTTGCCAACAGATAAAGAAGTTATCTCAAATTGGAAAACAGCGATAGGACTTTCTACCGAGTTCTTCGATTTCTGCAGCGCCAAATTTGGCAAGTACCCATGGCCTACCTATACCATTATCCAGGGGGGTGATGGAGGAATGGAATATGGCACTGCGACACTTATCACAGGTGGCCGTAATCTAAAAAGTCTTGTCGGGGTAATATTTCATGAATCTGCACATTCATGGTATCAACAATTATTCGGTATCAATGAAACAGTCGACGAATGGTTTGATGAAGGTTTCACTTCTTATGTAGAAGAGCTAGCAATGCAACACATTTTTGAAAAAAGAGGCGCCATTGCGTCCAACCCACAAATTGCAGCTTATCGTGCATACTATAAATTGGCACTTTCAGGCAAAGAGGAGCCGATGAGCCTGCTTGCAGATTACTACAATACTAACTATGGCTACAGCAACGAAGCCTACAATAAAGGCGCTGTACTTGCCGAACAGCTGGGCTACATTATTGGTCAGGAAAATTTAGAGAAAACGTTCCTGAAATTTTATGACAACTGGAAATTTAAACATCCGACCCCAAATGATTTCAAACGCGTTGCCGAAGAAGTGTCGGGCATGAACCTAAAATGGTATTTCAACTTATTTATCAATACAACACGTCAAATTGATTACGCAATTGAAAAAGTATCTGACACGGAAATTCAGCTGGCCAATAAATCAAACTTTGCCATGCCTTTGGATGTTTTGGTCGAGTACACAGATGGAAGCAAGGAGCTATTCTATATTCCTTTACGTGAAATGCGCGGAGAAAAACCCGAAGAGCAATTTGACATCTATAAAGGCGTTAAGCGAACTGTACTTGAGGATTGGTTCTGGACCAAACCTGATTATACCATCTATGTATCGAAAACGCCTAAACAGGTGACGATTGATCCTTCATTGCGTTTAGCTGATGTAGAATCAGCAAATAACAGTTTTAGCAAATAAGACAAGTATCGCTTATTCCTCTGAATGGATCGCTCCATAAGAAACGGCCTCGAGTCTGGGCAGTATTTCTAGACTCGAGGCCGTTTCTTATTATTGAATGTTATAATCGCCATCTTGGCGGCCCAATTATACACCCCTCAGGGGAATCACCATGTTCCATGTGCGCTCAAATTGATAGGGCTCTGAACCGTCTCCCGTTGCAGCAAATAAATGCGTAGGTTTCCCATTTTCAAAGAGTAAAAATGGCCGTTCAAAATTGGCCTGATGACTCGTCGTGCCATCATCCCACTGAATTGTTTTAGAATACGCTTTTACAGCCTTCGAAAGACGCCAGTCTATACCATCCTTGGAATACGCATGTATCCCGCCCCCTTCTTCGCCACAGATCTTTCCATAACGATCCTTCATAATCAGTTCAAACTGTTGCCCATTATGCCATACAAAGGGGTCTTCTACATCATTTTCATGGTTTAGGTCCGTATGGAAAGAAAAAATGGGTTTGTCCGATAAACGGTAATAAGGCCCAAGAAAGGAATCCGCTTGCGCCGCGCCCAATAAAAGTGGTGGATTATAATTGACAGGAGAAGATTTATAGACTAAATAAACCTTTCCATTAGGCAACACAACGGGAGAAGGATTGGAAGTAATGGAGGCGTCCCATTCTCCTAGCCTTGGATTCAGAATAGGCTGATCAACTCTTTTCCAAGGGCCTGCAATTGTCCTGGAGTAAGCCATCCCAATACGTTTATGCATCCAGGCTTTCTGGCCGAGCCCTGATTCCCATACATTTTCTGTGAAAGGAGGATTCGGTTCTTCGTAATTGTTACCGAAATAATAAAGCACGTAAAAGTCGCCATTTTTTACAATTCGGGGATTATGAGTGGTACAACCATCAAAATATTTTTTACCACGAGGGGGCAGTACAACTTCAACAAATTCGTAGGGTCCCTCTGGGGTATCCGAGATAGCTCTGACGACCTCCGAATTTGTAACCCAATTGCCAAAACCATATTTCTTGCTCCAGCGTGAGGCAAACATATGATATCTTCCATCCTCTCCTTTTATTACCGAAGGATCCCAGATCCAATAATCTTTCATAGCAAACCCTCCTCCTTTTGGTGCTGGTAATAATTTATCGATAAAGGATCCTTCCGGGCTGTCGGCCCTGACAATATCATGTGTTGAGAGCAAGAGCAAGCCGGAAGCTCCGGCTACATTTTTCAGAAAGGTGCGACGAGAGGTTTTCATTCGTTTGATTTTTAGCAGAATAACATAATTTATTAATCTATTTGATAGGCTCCTATGAATAATCTATATTCAACCGAGCCCGATGCTTTTTGTAATTTTTCCAGAAGGAGCAATCAGCTCCTCTGCCACATGAGGTTTTATCTATTGGTGCATTTTACAAATAAATCTTGACAGCAAGATAAAAAATAACTACCTTACTTTCAATCTCTTTGTGGATGATTTTTTCGATCAATAGCTTACTTTCCACTATCGTTATAAACGCTTGTACATGTTTCGGAGGACCTACCGCGAAAGAAGAAAAAATTCGATTAGGAGGTGAAGTTGAGATGGTCTTGGTATATTTGTCTCCATGATTTATGTCCACATACCCTTCTGTAAACAGGCCTGTCATTATTGTGACTTCCATTTCAGCACTTCACTGCAGTACAAAAGTGAAATGATCAATGCATTATTACAGGAAATTGAACTTAGGGCACCCTATCTGGAAGATAAAAAGATTGAATCAATTTATTTCGGCGGTGGCACTCCTTCTCTTCTGGAAGGGGACGAAATAGCACAAATCATTGATACTATAGCAAAACATTTTGATATCGCCAACAATGCCGAGATCACCCTGGAAGCAAATCCAGATGATCTGAATCAGGCAAAAGTAAAAAGCCTTAGGAATACCCCGATCAACCGATTCAGCATCGGGATACAGTCTTTCTTTGAAGAAGACCTCAAGTGGATGAACAGAGCCCATAACCAACAAGAAGCCACCGCCTCAATTATGCGGGTGCAAGATGCAGGGTTTGAAAATATTACCTGTGATCTCATCTACGGCTTCCCACTATTAACTGATGAAAAATGGCGCCACAATATGCAGCAGCTAATTGACTTTGCAATTCCCCATATTTCTTCTTATTCCATGACAGTGGAAAGTAAAACAGCATTGGATCACTTTATCAAAAAAGGCATAAGTCCCGCTATTGATTCAGATCAGGCCGCAGATCAAATGCACCTGCTCATCAATACATTGAAAGCCGCAGGATACGAACAGTATGAAATTTCAAATTTTGCAAAAAATGGGCACTATGCGCGTCACAATACAAATTACTGGAAAGGCAAACATTATCTTGGTATTGGCCCCTCAGCGCATTCTTTCAATGGTACCGCTAGATCCTGGAATATATCCAACAATTCAAAATACATCTCTTCCATTCATTCAAATCAGCTTCCTTTGGAAGTAGAACAGCTGTCGACCTTGGACCAGATCAATGAGTGTATCATGACATCACTTAGAACAATGTGGGGCCTTGATTTAACCGAGCTGGAAAATAGATTTGGACAGTCTGTTAAAAATAACGTATTGGAAGATGCAGCCTTATTCATAGCTGAAAAAAATCTCGTTTTGGATGACAACAAATTGTGTTTAACGGATACAGGGAAATTAATGGCAGATCATATTATGTCAGAGTTGTTTATTATAGAGGATTAGCAATGAAACATACATAATATTAATAAAAACACAATAACAAACACGTAATAACATAAAAAATTGCTAAAATGAAAATATAACTCATTTTTTCATACAGTTTGTGCTATGTTTGCAACATAATCTATTATAAAATTATTATGTCACACAAGCCATCTTTTGACGAGGAAATCAAAAGTTATCAAGCACAACAAAATGCTGCAGTAAGCTTAATCCAAATTGTTAGCAACCTATGGTACAACCATGCTGTCGAACTTGTCTTTTTTAGAAATCAGCTCATTGATGTAAAATCCAGTTCAATTCTCAACTTACTCAGCGAAAGCACTGTTCTTGCTGAAAAACCATTAAACATATTTGAAACACTCCACGCCGCTCAGGCCTTGGAGAAATTACCACTTTCTCCCGCACGTATTGATATTGGAAAACTAGCATTGCAGGTCAAGAAATACCATGTTGACCATACACAGCTCGTCAATTTTATCAGAGACGAGTTAAAGGGCATTAACCAGCAGCCGGAGTTAAAACCGCGAGATGTTGTGCTCTATGGCTTTGGACGTATTGGTCGTTTACTTGCCCGTGAACTTATAAACAAAGCGGGCTCCGGCCAACAGCTCCGCCTGCGCGCTATTGTAACGCGGGATGCAAACGATGCCAAATCTCTCTTGAAACGGGCAACATTATTAAAAACTGATTCGATACACGGTGAATTTGAAGGAAAAGTACTAGTAGACGCAGAAAATCAATCACTTATTATTAATGGTATAACTGTTCATCTAATCTCAGCCAAACAACCCGAGGATATCGATTATACAGCGTACGATATACAGGATGCCTTAGTCATTGATAATACCGGAGCGTTCCGAGATAAGCAGGAGCTCAGTCGTCACTTATTGTCTAAAGGCACCCTTCAAGTTCTATTAACAGCTCCAGGAAAAGGAATTCCAAATATCGTTTATGCTGTCAACGAAAAAGATATTGATCTACAAGAAGAGCATATATTTTCTGCAGCTTCTTGTACCACCAATGCAATTTCCCCTATTCTGGCGGTTCTGGAAAATAAAATAGGCATTGAAAAAGGCCATATTGAGACCATACATTCATACACAAATGATCAGAATCTTGTAGATAATATGCACAAGAAATCTAGACGTGGGCGTGCCGCTGCATTGAATATGGTGATTACAGAGACTGGCGCCGGCAGCGCTGTTTCAAAAGTACTCCCTTCATTGGCCGGTAAGCTGACCTCCAACGCCATTCGTGTCCCTGTCCCAAATGGATCATTGGCTATTTTAAATCTTGAAACAAAATCTAAAATAACTGTCGACGAGATAAATGAGCTTTTAAGAGAGGCTTCATTTCATGGCGAGCTCGTTGAACAGATTAAATTTTCAAAGGACAATGAGCTCGTTTCTTCAGATATCATTGGCAGCACTGCTGCCTCAATCGTTGATGCCCCCGCTACTATTGTTTCTGCCGACGGCAGGAACGTCATTCTGTATGTTTGGTATGACAATGAGTATGGATATTCACACCAAGTTATGCGTTTGTCACGCCATATCACAGGTGTAAGAAGATATACTTACTATTAACAGGCAATGCTCAAAAATATAAAAGGCGGCACCATAGCTAGTCATGGTCGGAAGATTCTTCTTCCGACTTTTTTATGTTTACACTAGCGCCCTTAAGATACTTCATAATGATCTGTGTCGCTCCAGCTTTCTGTAATACATACGCACGAGCCAATTTGCCTGCTTCTTGACAAATAGACTGATCCTGTAGTGTGCAAAATATGCGCTTCAGTTCTTTACTATTCGCAATAGAAAAACCCGAGCCATTTTCTACAAGATCTTTAGCTTCTTGAAATTTTTTGAAATTAGGACCAAAAAGAACGGGAATGCCATAAGTTGCCGCTTCAAGGGTGTTGTGTATACCTACACCAAATCCCCCCCCGATATAGGCCATTTGACCGTAACCATAAAGAGAAGATAACATGCCAATATTATCAATAACGAGCACATTTGATTCCGCTACTACTGCAGCACTATAAGTTGCCATTTTGGAAAAACGTAGTGCCGCTGGCCAAAGATTAAAAATACTGTTCAGGTGCGATTCATTAATTTCATGTGGCGCTAAGATCAATTTATAATTGGAATAATCCTGAAACAATTCCTGCAAAATCTGCTCGTCTTCTGGCCAAGTACTTCCTGCAACCAAAATAGGACGATCTCCGATAAACTGTACTATTTCAGGAATCATCTGCCTATTTTTAGGAAGGTTGACAACACGGTCGAACCGGGTGTCTCCTGCGAGGCTCGCATTTCTTATCCCAAATTCCTTTAGTAGACGTACACTTTCCTCATTTTGGACAAAAAAATAGGTCACATAGCTTAAAATTTTTAGAAAGAAAGTTCCGTACGCTTGGAAGAAAATCTGTTCAGGTCGAAAAATAGCAGAAATTAAATAAAGTGGAATAGAGCGCTTATGTAGACCTTCAAAAAAGTAATACCAATATTCATACTTGGTAAACAGAACAAAACTAGGATTCACAAGATCTAAGAATAACCGAGCATTCTTCGCTGTATCATAAGGGAGATAAAAAACGTAATCTGCCAGATTTGTATTTTTGCGGATCTCGTAGCCGGAAGGGGAGTAAAATGTTACAATAATTTTATGCTCCAAATAATTATTTTTTACCGCCTCCAGGACTGGTCGCCCTTGCTCAAATTCACCCAATGAAGCAAAATGAAACCAGATATGTTTTTGGGAAGAATCAACCGTTTGTTTCATCTTAGAATACCAGTCTTTTCGCCCCTGTACCATCAGCCTTGCTTTGGCATGAAAAGGGGCCAAAATACGCAGTAAGAGTCTATAAAGAACGATTCCAATTGAATAAAGCAAACGCATGTTTTTAAAATAATGTTTATCTTAGTCAAAGATATTAAACCCATTTCATTAAAAGGAACCATTGAGTGGAAAATAAACATCGCAAGCGAATTTTGATAACAGGTGCAGCAGGCTTCCTAGGTTCCCATCTTTGCGATCGCTTTATTGCAGAAGATTATGATGTCATTGGGATGGACAACCTGATTACCGGAGACCTACAGAACATTGCACATTTATTCAAATTGGAAAATTTTGACTTCTATCATCACGATGTATCAAAATTTGTCCACATCCCTGGACATCTGGATTATATCTTACATTTTGCGTCGCCGGCAAGTCCTGTCGATTATCTTAAGATCCCAATACAAACACTGAAAGTTGGATCCTTAGGCACGCATAACCTCCTTGGATTAGCACGCGCAAAACAAGCGCGCATATTGGTTGCATCTACTTCAGAAGTTTATGGCGACCCACTAGTTTCTCCTCAATCCGAAGACTACTGGGGCAATGTAAACCCTGTAGGACCTCGCGGAGTATATGATGAAGCTAAACGTTTCCAAGAGGCAATAACCATGGCTTATCACAACGCCCATGGTTTGGATACCCGTATTGTCAGAATATTTAACACCTTTGGTTCAAGAATGCGCCTCAATGATGGTCGAGCTATCCCCACATTCATCGCTCAGGCCATACGTGGAGAGGATATCACCATTTTTGGAGACGGTTCACAGACACGATCATTTTGCTATATCGATGATCAAATCGAAGGCATCTATCGATTGTTGCATTCTGATTGTGTAAATCCCATCAATATTGGCAATCCCGACGAAATTACCTTGCTCCAGTTGGCCCAAGAAATCATAGCATTAACAGGAAGCTCAAGTAAAATTACATATGAAGCCTTGCCGGTCGACGATCCTAAACAACGGAAACCCGATATCGGAATGGCCAGATTAAAATTAGCTTGGCAACCTGAGATAGACCGCAAAACAGGATTAAAAAAGACCATTGAATTTTACAAAGAAATTCCTTTGGAGAACTTATCACATAAAGACTTTACTTACTATAATCAACAATAATGAACAAAAAAATATTAGTCACAGGGGGAACGGGTTACATCGGTTCACACACAGTAGTTGAACTTCATCAAGCAGGATATGTTCCTGTTATTGTCGATGATCTATCGAATTCAAACATTAAAATTTTAGATCAGATCGAGAAGATCATTGGTGTTAGACCCGAATTCCACCAATTCGATCTTTGTGACACAAACAAAGTCAATGATTTTGTAAAAAACAATACGGACATTTCAGGCATTATCCATTTTGCGGCATCTAAAGCTGTTGGTGAATCGGTGCAAAAACCATTAAAATATTACCACAACAATTTCTTTTCATTAATCAATTTGTTGGAAGCTTATCAAAATAAACCGATTAATTTCGTATTCTCTTCAAGCTGTACTGTATACGGTGAACCCGACTACCTGCCTGTCGATGAAAGTGCTCCTGTAAAAAAGGCGACTTCCCCATACGGAAACACCAAACAAATCGCAGAAGAAATATTACAAGAAACTGCTTCGGCATATGACAATTATAATATTATTGCTTTACGTTACTTCAATCCAGTTGGAGCACATGAATCCGCTTTAATCGGCGAATTACCAAATGGTGTACCGCAAAATCTATTGCCTTTCATCACGCAGACCGCAATTGGAAAAAGAGAAAAACTAACCGTTTTTGGGTCAGATTATGATACCCCAGATGGCTCTTGCATCCGCGATTATATCCATGTAGTTGATTTAGCTAAAGCGCATGTTGCAGCTATCAAATTATTAGAACAAGGTAACCCAAATGGAAAATACGACGTATTCAATGTGGGAACCGGAAATGGCTATTCTGTTCTTGAAGCGATTAAAGCATTTGAAAAGGCCTCTGGACAGAAATTAAATTACGAATTTGGTCCTCGTCGTGATGGAGATATTATCAAAGTATACGGTGATGTCACTAAATCAGCCAATCAGCTGCATTGGAAAGCAGCTCTCGGCATAGACGAAATGATGGCCTCTGCTTGGGCTTGGGAAAAAAATCTACAGGAAAATCCCCTAGATTAAAAATAAAAAAACGTCCAATGTCGCTGACATTGGACGTTTTTTTATTGCGCATTTTCTATTGATACCCTCGATCACGGATAATTAAGATCCTTATACCAACTCCTTATCTGAAATATATTCCATCAGTACACCAGCTTGGTCCCCAAGTTTCTTTTTCAGACGCTGCATTGATTTTTTTATTGCATCAGGAGTGACACCAAGGACATTGGCAACTTCCTTATTATTTAGCCCCAATTTCATAAGCACAATGACCCGCAGATTAGATTCGGTGATATCGGAAAATTTGGATTGTATATCCTGAAGTAAATTTGGGAATTCTTTTACAATCAATAATTTAAATTCCTGCCATTTCTCTTCAGTGATAAGATGCGACTGTAGCAACGTTTTTAGTTCATCACGATCCTTTTCAACAACATTCCCTCTTTCCTCAAGCATCGCTGAAAGCACATTTATCTGTTCATTATTTCTCTTGAGGTAAGCGACATACTCTTCCACCTGACTTTTGGAACTTACCAATTCCCTATCCAATTCCGCCTTTGTATATTTTAAATTAAGAAGCTGATATTCATAATCACGTATCCGTTTTTTTGCACGGGATCGTACAGCATTGTATATAAAAAAGAATAACACCAGTACCAACAAACTTACGATCAGCCATAGTCGTCTTTCGGTTTGTTTTTTCTTAATAACAGCTTGTGCCAGCGATAATTTATCGGCATACTTTTGCTTATCAGCCATAAACTTCAATTGGGACAATACCGGATCGCCATCTAAAAAGCGTAAAGAATCCTGGAGGCGTTCAATTCTTCTTCGCGCATTCAGCTCACGGCCCGTATCACGGCTTTGAATCGCTAAATTCAGCTTGTGGATCTCAAGTTCAAGTATCGTTTTCTTATCGTCCGAGCCAGACAAAAGAGATTCAGCCTCTGCTATCATTTGTCGGACATCTTTAGTTTCCTTACTCGCTATGTTTAAACGAATCCGCATCATTAAGGCAAAGATTGTGTTTCGGTCATTACCAAGAGATCTCGAAATTTCAAGATCCTTATCCAGCAGCAATAAAGCCTTACGATAATCCTTCATGCCTTCAAATACCGCCGCCTGATTACCCAAAATCTTTGCATAACGCAATGAATCATTTTCAGAAAGAGCCAAAGTTTGAGCCAGCTCAAAATTTTTCATTGCCTGCAGTGTATCACCACCGCTTTTTAACGTCAATACACCTAAATTGTCTAAAATCTCGGCTTTTAATCCTGGTGAAATTTGTTCCTGTTGCTGCCCTAAATTTAGGTATTTGATTCCAGAGGTATAATCGCCTAAGGTTCCAAAAAAATAACCAAGCTTCTTATAGGTTTGTGTTAGGTCCAAAACAAGTTCTTTAGGGATATCTTCCAGCCCTTTTTCTCCTTCCAAGATAAAAGGTAATGCTTCAGAAGCTTTCAGACATCGATATAGATAAAACCCGTACATTACTTTAACCCAAGCTCGTACATTTTGGTAGCTATACCCCTCTTCAAGATCCAGGGCTTTCAAATAGTATTTGTCACTAAAACTATTTCTTGCACCCTCGTCATTAAAAGACTGATCCGCCAGTAGACAATAATAGATTGCCAAAAGTGCCTTATCATTTTTTCGTACCGCTTGGCTAAAATATGGTGCAAGATATTTACTTAAGGTTAGACTAGAGGTTTGATACTTTTCTGACTCCTTGATAATTGTTTCGTAGAAGTTCTTCTCTTCAACCGAGGAATTGGAGTCCATTAGATCCATCCCACAGACAACATGACAAGGCATGATTGTTAGGAAAAGAAGAAATAGAAGAAATCGAAACATATCGGTACCAGCATTGAATTTCGCAATAAAAATAAAAAATAATTTTAATTAAATCACCATAAGACAAAATCAACTCGCATAAGCCATCCTTAGGGTTAGAGCGCCAATTATTGACTTAAACTCTCTTCGCTTAATAAAAGAATACAGTTCCAACCACCCCGATGTTGTAGCAGCATCGAATGAAGCAGGCACATATTAAAAAAAACAGCACTCTATTCAAAAGGGAGCAAATTAGTCATTTCATATAGGTAATTATTCCGCATCAAAATGATAAATGCGATTTGGTGTAATTGCCTGCGTTAATTGCACATCGTAATCATCTTTATCCCAGATGACATCAATTGGATCAAAAAACGATAATCCAACACGCTGTACATCGACTTTACAACCAGAGAAAAAGCGGTCATAAAATCCCTTCCCATACCCCACTCTATAACCAAAAAGATCAAAGATTAACAAAGGGGCTATAATCATATCAATAGCTGATGAAGCCACCTGAACACCCGATATTGGCTCAGAAATACCCCATTTATTCGTTTCAAATATGGTATGTTCATCCAATATATAATGTTGCATCGAACAATCCTCAAAATTAGATCGGGAAACAACAATTTTTATTTGCGGAAAAACCTGCTGCACGTAATTTATGATTGGATAAGTGTTCGGTTCGTGGTATTTTTCTATGGGAATAAAAATGTGTAGAAAGGCTATCTTTGAGAGGTCAAGCTTTGTAAATTGAGAAAGAAGAAGTTCATTAAGTGCAATTTCGACGTCCAATGACAGCTGACATCTTTTAATCTTATATTCTAATCTTAATTCCTTTTTTGATTTCATCTTTAAAATAATTATTTATTAAAATTAGTCTCAATACCATCCAAAGGATCCTTTAGAGGATATCACTTATGTCAATATTAACCAAAAATAACATTCCTGACAATTCAATTGTATTTAAGGCAAAAAAATAAAAATTCTAGTTCGAAACCGAAAAACTGGCACTCAAATCTATTCAAAACACAAAAAAAACGGCCTTGTAGCGAGCGCTATCAAGACCGAATAATCAACCTAAACCTAAAATCTTTATATTATTTTACGCGCTCGATATAATTACCAGTTTGCGTATCAACTCTCACTTTCTCACCTTGATTAATGAACAACGGTACCATAATCTCAACACCAGTCTCTACAGTCGCCTTTTTCAATGCGTTTGTAGAAGTATCTCCTTTTACAGCCGGTTCAGTATATGTAATTTCCAACTCTACACTTTTTGGAGCTTCTGCCATAATAGGCTCATCGCTTTCAAAAGCAATAATTACAGTCATTCCCTCTTTCAAGAATCGTGCTGAATCACCAAACAAAAATTTAGGAATATTAAATTGCTCGTATGTATTATTATCCATTACCACGAAGAAGTCCCCATCTTCATATAAATATTGATAATCACTCGTTTCTACTCGTGCTATCTCTACAGACTCGTCAACTCTAAAACGGTATTCAACTAACTTTCCAGTTTTAACATTACGCATTCTAGCTTGATAGAATGCACGTAAATTACCTGGTGTACGGTGTATATATTCTTCTACGGATACTAATTCTCCGTTAAATCTTAAGATATTTCCTGATTTTACCTCTGATGCCTTAGCCATTCTTTGAATTGAACTTTAAACGGTTATCTCATTATTGAGTCGTCAAAAGTACAAAAACTAATTGTGTTATTAAAATTTCATTCGCTACTTTTTAAAATCTACAATGGAAATAGTTTCATCGCAGAATTCATACTCTTTTTTTTGATTCGAGCAGACAATAAATAATCTGGATGGCAACTTTGTACGGTCTATCAAGCTAAGATACCATTGTTCACCCGCACTATCCAAATTACTTGTAGGTTCATCCAGTAAAACTAGGTCAGATGCGGAACAGCAAGCTAGCGCCAGTTTTACACGCTGCCGCATACCTGACGAAAAAAAACGTAGCTCTCTGTCCAGTGCATGCTCCAATCCCAAAAGGTTGACGACAGTTTGTTTATCAAAAGAAGGAAGATAATTTTTAAATTTGAAATGAAAATCAATCAGCTCATTTAGGGTAAATTCCTCGATCAGCTCAACATAGGGAGCTGCAAGAGATAGTTGCTGATAGATATGATCTAAAGGAAGGACTTCGTCTCCATCTGTGTAGATTAGTTCACCCGATGAGGGTGCCAAACTACTTGAAAGCACTTTTAGAAAAGTAGATTTCCCTGAACCATTATGGCCGAGGATGGCATAACTCTTGCCGGACTCAAAGGTATAGTTTATATGCCTAAAAATCCATTCATTGTTATACCTCCTACCAATATCTTTTAATGTAATTTTCAAATTCACTAGAATCGATACGCGATTACATCGCTCTATTATTGAATCCTTTCATAATACCCCGACCTGAATTCCGAATAAAATCCAAAATTTCATCACGGATTTCCGTTGCCTGATATTCCGCTTCTATAATTTCTATCGCTTTAGCCAGATTTCTATTTTGGACAAAAAGAATTCGATATAGGTTCTGAATCTCGGCGATTTGCTCTTCTGAAAACCCTCTTCTTCTCAATCCAACAGAATTAATCCCCGCATAAGAAATCGGTTCACGCGCAGCTTTAACAAAAGGAGGAATGTCCTTACGTACCAATGAACCACCGGTAACAAATGCATGCGAACCTATTTTGACAAACTGGTGCACAGCTACCATTCCAGCAAGTACAACATAATCACCCACCGTAATATGTCCAGCAAGTGTACTATTGTTTGAAAAAACACAGTTATCACCTACTTCACAATCATGCGCAACATGACTATAAGCTTGGATCAAACAATTTTTCCCTATCACCGTTTTATACCTATCCTTTGTTCCACGATTGATTGTTACACACTCACGAATGGTTGTATTATCACCAATTTCCGCTGTAGTGATCTCCCCATCAAATTTTAAATCTTGAGGTTCTCCAGAAATTACAGCACCGGGATATATCTTACAGTTTTTTCCAATTCGAGCTCCATCCATAATGGTCACATTTGATCCTATCCAAGTGCCTTCACCAATGACGACATCTTTATAGATAGTTACAAATGGTTCGATGACCACATTTTTAGCAATTTTTGCCTCAGGATGAATATAAGCTAATGGCTGTATCATCTATACTACTTTAGTTGTTATTTACTCTTACGATCTGTGCCATAAGCTCTGCTTCACACACAATTTTTTCTCCTACCATCGCTACACCTTTCATTTTTGCAATACCTCTTCGAATTGGCTCCATCAGATCACATCTAAAAATAACCGAATCTCCGGGAGTTACCTGGGCTTTAAAACGTGCATTTTCAATTTTAAGGAACAAGGTTAACCAGTTCTCTGGATCAGGAACTGTCTTTAGAACCAAAATTCCACCTGTCTGCGCCATAGCCTCTACTTGCAAGACACCTGGAAATAATGGTGCTCCAGGAAAATGCCCCATAAATAAATCTTCATTCATGGTTACATTCTTCAAACCTACAACATGCGTCTCTGTCAATTCGAGGATTTTATCCACCATAAGCATAGGCTGACGATGAGGTAAAATTTTCATAATTTCTACCGTATCGTACAATGCCGGCATATTTGGATCGTAAACTTTAATTTTTTTACGTGTTTTATCTTTCTTGATCTGCTCTTTTATCTTTTTCGCAAAGGCAACGTTTGCAGCATGGCCTGGTCGAGCAGCCATAATATGTCCTTTCAGAGGTCTTCCGACGAGCGCTAAATCTCCAACCATGTCCAACAATTTATGCCGGGCAGGTTCATTTTGATAGCGCAATTGATTATTGTTTAATATTCCTTCTTTAGCAACTGCAACGGTTTCTTTATGGAAAAGATGCGCTAATTTTTGCAACTCCTCAGGAGAAGTCTCCTTATCCACAATAACGATCGCATTACTCAGATCCCCCCCTTTAATAAGTCCATGATCGACCAACATTTCCAATTCGTGCAAGAAACAAAATGTGCGCGAAGAAGCTATTTCTGATTTAAAATCCTCAATTGATGTGATCGCAGCATGTTGGCTACCCAAGACAGGTGAGTTGAAATCGATCATACAAGTCAACCGATATCCATCCATCGGCATGCCCAATATCTCAACTTTACGATCTGGCTCCGCATAATGAATATTATTGGATATCTCATAATAATCCCGATCAGCGTCCTGCTCTTCGAATCCGGCCTCCTCAAGCAATTTTACAAAAATCGCTGAACTCCCATCCAGGATGGGTATTTCAGGGCCATCAATATCAATCAGCACATTATCAATCTGTAAACCAATTAAAGATGCCATCAAATGTTCAATTGTACTCACACTTGCCCCGTTCTGCGTAATTGTCGTCCCCCTAGAGGTATCCGTAACGTTATCCGCATCAACCAAAATTTCTGGCTGCCCCTCCAAATCTACACGCCTGAACTTAAACCAGTGATTTTCCGGAGCTGGCTTAATCGTCATCGATACAATTTTTCCTGTATGAAGACCTACCCCCGAAATTTCAACCTCGTTTTTGATGGTTCTCTGTTTTACATTCATTTCTAATAACATATTTTTAAATCAAAACTTCTTTTGATAAAACATTCATGCGTTAAGCTATTTAGACCAATCTATAGAGCGAGGCTATGAATAATTGTTTCATCACAATTAAAGAACAGTTTATTTTCAATGAAAAATAATTATTTCAATTTTTTTTCTACTAACTTTTCTAACTCTTGGATCCGTTTTTCTAATTCAGGAAGACGTGCAAAAATCACATTAGAACGCAATTGCGGTTGGTAAGGCATCACTGGGGTACCGCCCCACTTTTTACCTTCCTCTTTAATTGATCTATTCACCCCTGATTGTGCCTGAATTTGAGATCCCTTTGCAACAACAATATGCCCAACAACACCAACCTGGCCTCCCAAAACCACATGCTCTCCAATTTTTGAACTGCCAGAAATTCCTGTTTGTGCAGCGATAACCGTATTCTTTCCAATATCCACGTTATGGGCAATTTGGATCAAATTATCCAATTTAACACCATCACGTACTATTGTAGCACCCATTGTTGCCCGATCGATTACTGTATTGGCACCAATCTCAACATTGTCCTCCACTTGAACATAACCAATCTGAGGGACTTTCTTATAGGTTCCGTCGTCTTGCGGTGCAAATCCAAATCCATCTGATCCAATCACAACACCAGAATGTACTACCACATTTTTTCCAATCTTACAATCATGATAAATCTTTACTCCAGGATAAAGTGTTGTATTATCTCCAATTGTCACTTTATCTCCAATATAGACCTGCGGGTAAATTTTCACATTGTCTCCAATAGAGGCACCTCTACCAATATAGACAAATGCACCTATATACCCACCTTGGCCAATCTCCGCCTCAGCATGTATAAAATGAGGTTCCTCACGTCCGCTTTTGTCAAGACGAAACTCATTATACATGTTCAGAATAGTAGAGAACGCCGCATAAGCATTCTTTACTCGTATGATAGTCAATGTCGGTTTGGTCTCCTGGATCAATTGTAAATCGTCGTTAACAATTACAATCGAGGCATCGGTAGTATAAATAAAATGCTCATATTTTGGATTTGACAAAAAAGAAAGATCGCCTTTTTTACCTTCCTCAATTTTGGCAAGGTTACCTACAGTAACTTCTGGATTTCCTTCAATCCGTCCTTCTAATAATGTCCCTATTTGTTGAGCAGTAAATTGCATGGTACAAATCTATGTTTTTTTATTAAAAAATAACTACTTGCTAGAAGTAATTGCAACATATCCCACCTCTTTTGGATAACACAAAGCATATTTAGCCACATTTTTCGACAATGCCTCTAAATTTCCGAGATCAGAAGCTTCGGCGATATCGACAAGTTCACCTGATTTCAACAATATTTTAATCTGATCCTTGGAAGAGTTATAGGCACGGTTTTGAATTTCCTGCGTAAACACATAATAATGAATATCCTCGTGAGCCACCCCCATTCTTTCCTGTACTTTCGCCTTCACCAAATCAATATATGCCGTTGTAAATGGTTTATCACTCATAATAGAACGATAAAGGTTACGCTTCATAACCCGTTGGCACATCTCACGTAAAATATGATCCTCATGGTGCTCCCATGTTTTTATGGCAGACATAATATCTGTATCATCTAGACGAGTAAACCAATCCAAATGTAACGGGTCATCCAAAAAATTACTTTTGTTGATCTGCTGATTTAAAAACCAATGAAACGCCGGTGTCGCAAAAAGCTTGCCGCCAGCAGCCGTCAAATATTTTGCCCGCTGCAAAATTTTAATTAGCAATTGTTCAGCACCAATAACGGTTTTGTGCAAATACACTTGCCAGTACATCAGCCTCCGTGCTATAAGAAATTTCTCAACAGAATAAAGCGCTTTATACTCCACCACAATCTCATCCTCTACTACATGGAGCATTTTTATGATACGATCAAATGAGATGACCCCTTCTGATACGCCTGTAAAAAAGCTATCTCTATTGAGGTAGTCCATTCGATCAACATCCAATTGGCTCGATACCAATTGATGAAGGAATTTCCGTTCGTATTTATTATTAAAGATTGTAATTGCAAGGCTTAATCTTCCTCCCAAATCACTGTTGATTCGATCCATTAAGAGGGAGGACAATAGCTCATGAGAAACACCTTCAATCAAACTATGCTCCAAAGAATGAGAAAAAGGGCCATGACCTATATCATGGAGCAAAATTGCCGAAAGGACAGCCTCCTCTTCTTCCTCTGAAATTTTAACGCCTTTACTCTTCAGAGTTTCCAAAGCCATAGACATCAGATGCATCGCCCCTATTGCATGCTGGAAACGCGTATGCAAAGCTCCCGGATACACAAGATGTGTCATGCTCACCTGTTTAATATAACGGAGCCTTTGAAAATAAGGATGTTGTACTAGGTCAAAAACCAATCCCGTAGGAATCGCAACAAATCCATATACCGGATCATTAATAATTTTATTTTTGTTCAATGTGGCGATAAATTAATACTATCATCAACACTATAAATATGAAACCGAGCCCTTTAATCACGAACTCCTGGTTAACACTAGTATAAACTTAAAACAAAGATAGTTAGTTCATCGTTAAGAAATGTTAAAAATAAAATCTAAAGCACGATATTTGCTTATGTTAGCATTAGATCGTAAATCCGATCTCCCCCTACTAATAGACATATATAACAACACGATGCAAAAAACACATATTCTTTGGGCTGACGATGAAATTGACTTTCTAAAACCACATATTTTATTTTTAGAAAGCAAGGGATACAAAGTTGACACAGTCAATAATGGGAATGATGCCGTTGAAGCCTTTAAAAATGGTTTTTTCCATCTCGTTTTCTTAGACGAAAATATGCCTGGACTTACAGGTCTTGAAACACTTGCTATACTTAAATCGATCAATCCGACAGTCCCTATTGTTCTGGTCACAAAAAACGAAGAAGAACATGTCATGGAAGATGCTATAGGCTCCAAAATAGATGATTATCTCATTAAGCCCGTCAATCCCAAACAGATCTTGATGACGATAAAAAAATTGACCGAGAACAAGCGTCTTGTGAATGAGAAAACATCTATGGCTTATCAACAAGACTTCCGCAACTTAGGAATGATCCTAAATGACAATCTGGATTTCAATCAATGGTCGGAAGTCTACAAAAAACTTGTCTATTGGGAATTATCACTCGAAAAGCTGGAGGACAATAATATGCATGAAATTCTGACGATGCAAAAGTCCGAAGCAAATATGCAATTCTCTAAATTTATAGAAAACAATTACATACAGTGGATCAATCGTCCTGAGCATGCCCCCATCCTCTCACACCAACTATTCAAGAAAAAGGTATTTCCCACATTGGAGGATGAGATCCCTACATTTTTCTTTCTAATAGACAATTTGCGCTTCGATCAATGGAAAATTATAAATGAGGTAATTACCGATTATTTTAGGCTTGAAGAGGAAATAAACTATTTCAGTATTTTACCGACAGCAACACAATACGCCAGAAATGCCATTTTTAGTGGTTTAACCCCGTTAGAAATGGAAAAACGCTTTCCAAAATTATGGCAAAACGACGAAGATGAAGGCGGCAAGAATTTATACGAGGATAAATTCTTGGAAGATCAGGTTAAACGGTTATACCGCAAACCCATAAAGCACTCCTATACAAAAGTATTGACTCTAGAACAGGGAAAAGATGTTTTAGACAATCTCGGTAATTTGATGCACAATCAACTCAATGTATTGGTGTATAACTTTGTTGATATGCTATCTCATGCGCGTACGGACAGTTCAATGATTCGCGAATTAGCAAACGACGAAGCAGCATACCGCTCACTCACTTTGTCGTGGTTTGAACATTCCCCGCTATTAGAGGCTATGAAATGGCTTTCACAAAAGAAAGTTCGTGTGATTGTTACAACCGACCACGGCACCATCCGTGTAAAAAAACCGAGTAAAATAGTAGGTGACCGAAACACAAATACAAATTTGAGATATAAACAAGGGAAAAACCTGAACTATATCGACAAAGATGTTTTTGCCATCAAAAATCCCCATGACGCACAGCTACCTAAACTTCATGTTAGCTCGACATACGTTTTCGCCAAAGAAGATTCGTATTTTGTTTACCCCAACAATTACAATCAATTTGTAAATTACTTTAATGGAACGTTCCAGCATGGTGGAATCTCCTTGGAAGAAATGATTATCCCCTTTGCGACATACTTACCGAAATAGTAATTTTGCAACATGGAAATTATCGTAAATACGACAGCAGGTCTATCACAAGCCGCGCAGACACTTTTAAATAGTTTTCCAAAGGACCGAATTTTTCTATTATATGGTCCAATGGGAGCTGGAAAGACAACTTTTGTTAAACACCTGTGCACACAATTGAAGGTAAAGGATAGCACCTCTAGTCCAACATTCTCCATTGTTAATGAATACGAATCTCCCACCGGGCCAATATATCACTTTGATTTTTATCGTATTAAAGATGAACAAGAAGCATTCGATTTCGGCTATGAGGAATATTTCTATTCAGGTGCATACTGTTTTGTGGAGTGGCCGGAGAAAATCCCAAATTTACTTCCTGAAGAAGCAAAAGAAATACACATCAGCATCATAGATGCAACAACACGGAAAATTTCGATTCGTTAACCCACCTTTTTACGCTTACTATGGCTCACTCATCTTGTCAATATATTCCATCTGATATCCATGTACCCGGATTAGCGGCCATACACGCCGAACACCTTAGCTTTTCCTTTCACGAAAACAATGTCCAATTCGCTGTTGAAAACAGTTCTTTCGATATCGAAGAAGGGAAAATAACGGCTATCATCGGCGAATCCGGCAGCGGAAAAAGCACATTGCTGAGACTTATTTATGGCTTATTGGAACCTACTGGCGGCATTGTACGCTACAAAGGCTGGCAAGTCCCCACACGTAAAGACAAGTTAATTCCGGGACATGATTCCATGAAATTAGTTTCACAAGGCTTCGACGATTTAAATACTTATGCCAATGTATGGGATAATGTTGCTTCACAATTACCCAACACAGATATCAAACGCAAGCAAGACAAAACAGCGGAAATATTGCAACGCTTACGCATAGACCACCTGGCACGAAAAAGAGTAGCAGACATCAGTGGTGGGGAGAAACAGCGCGTAGCAATCTGTCGGGCGCTAATCAACGAGCCTGAAGTTTTACTAATGGATGAGCCATTTAATCAGGTAGACGCTTCTTTTCGCGATACCCTGCAACAGGATATAAAGGATATCGTTAAAGAAACTGGATTAACAGTCATTTTGGTTTCGCACGATCCAACCGAAGTACTTGCCTTGGCAGACAATCTGATTGTGATGAAAGCCGGTAAGATTTTGGATCAAAATAATCCGCATCTACTTTACAACCAACCATCGCATCCTTATACCGCTCAATTATTGGCAAAAAGTAATATACTACAAGTTGAGCAGGCTCAAAATTTAGGCATAGCTAGCGAAAAACCAATCGCGATTCATCAAGAATGGATTTCAATAAGTCCTTCAGAAGAGTCTACCTTTTTTGTAAAAGATGTGCGTTTCAGAGGCTTTTATTATGAAATCGTCGTCAGCAATAATGAGATTAACTTACACGCGATTATCACGTCCCAAGTAATTCCACAAAAACAACAGACGGTTGATCTAACGATATCCCACTGGATTGCTTTTGACCATTAATTTGATATCTTACTCTTGTGTTTTTAGCCACGACAAGAATGCATCAAACCATAATTTATCTGAGGTTTTGTTAATTAATCCAAAACCGTGTCCGCCCTGCTCGAACGTATAAAGCTTATTCGGCACTTTTTCTTTATCTAGGGCAGCCATCATTCTATAGCTATTTTCTATAGGTACGGCCATATCATCTTTGGCATGCACAAAGAAAACGGGACAAACTTCAGGAGACACCTGTAAATTGGAAGAAAATAGTTTAATTAGGTCATCCGATGGGTTTTCTCCGATGAGATTAATACGGGACCCTTTATGTGTTATATCATTTTCCATGGAGATTACTGGATAAATTAACCCAGCAAAATCAGGTCTCAATGAAATATGGGAGGGGTTTGCAATGTAATCTTTTTTAAACTTTGTAATTAAAGTAGATGCCAGATGCCCGCCCGCAGAAAAGCCAATCACCCCCACTTTTCGAAGTTCGGGATGTAAAGTCCTAATCAATTGCATCGATCGTTGAGCATCTTGAAGTGGCCCGATTGATTTGTCGCGCATAATATTCGGTGAAGGCAATCTATACTGTAAAACAAATGCTGAATAACCATTTTTTATGAGTTCTTTCGCAACAGCGTGCCCCTCGTGGTCCATCGCGATATGAGAATAACCTCCTCCAGGAATGATAAGTACAGCAATATTCTTATCGATACCTTTATCTGGCGTGTAAGCGAACAGTCTAGGGACATTTTTTTCTAAATTTACAGCCTCTTTATCCGTGGCATTCGGAATGGAATCTGTATAAAGATTTATTGTTTCCTGCGCCTGAACGAAAGAAATCAACGAACATAAAATCATAAAAACTTTTTTCATTAGAATAATAATTTATAAGGTATTTTTTAGCAGATCAGGTTCTAAAGATTGCCTGCCAGAAACCGTCGAGATTAATTATTTATAAAGAGGACACAACTAAAAGATCCAGATCTTTAGCTGTCATATTAAACCTTGAGGCCATATCTATATTCGTAAGATTACCTTGATATAAATAAATAGAACTTCTGATACCGGGATTCTTCCAAATTGCATTTTTCAATCCTCCGAGTTCAGCAAAATCAAGTAAAATCGAAGTGAAAATATTGCTCATGGCGTACGTCGCCGTCCGCGCTACCCGAGAGGCGATATTGGGAACACAATAGTGAATAACATCAAATTTCCGAAAAATAGGTTTATCGTGAGAAGTCACTTCCGAGGTCTCGAAATTGCCCCCTTGATCAATGCTTACATCTATTATAACGGAATTAGGCTTCATTTTAGAAACCGTCTCTTCCGAAATCACACAAGCGGAACGCCCGTTACGAGCTCGTAAAGCGCCGATAACTACATCTGAACTGATAACGGCCTTGTTTAAAATAATAGGTTGGATAACGGAGGTAAATACACGACTACCCAGATTGTTTTGCAAGCGTCTAAGTTTATAAATCGAATTATCAAAAACCTTAACCTCTGCCCCCAGCGCCAAAGCCGTTCGGGCGGCCTGTTCTCCAACGGTCCCCGCTCCAATAATAACAACTTCTGTGGAAGCTACACCGGTAACACCTCCCAGCATCAGTCCTTTTCCTCCAAATGCATTGCTCAGATATTCTCCTGCAATTAAGGTTGCTGTCGCCCCCACAATTTCGCTCATTGCGCGAACCACAGCTAGGCAACCGCCTTCATCCCTCAAATATTCGTAAGAAATTGCTGTTATTTTTTTGTGCATTAATGCCTTTAGTACATCCAAGTTCATTAACGAGGGTTGCTGAGAGGACAATAGGAGCTGCCGTTCTTTCATCAGCTTAACTTCACTGGTCGTAGGGCTACCAACCTTAATGATCAGATCTGCTTGGTATACTTCTTCCCTCGAAGAAACGATACGAGCGCCCTGTTCGCTATAATGATGATCCAAAAAATTAGCTCCACTGCCCGCGCCAGTCTCTATGATTACCTCGTGCCCATTTTCTACCAATAATGCAACCGCTAAAGGTGTCAAACAAATCCGCTTTTCCTGAAGCGAGGTTTCTTTTGGAATGCCTATAAATAAACTTTTTGCATTCCTTTTCTTCTCAAACAGCATCTCTTTTGGAGAAATCATAGCCTGGCTCGCAAGCTTTCCTAACTCATTCATCTTTTAAAATTGATCGTTAGCTAAAATTACAATAAATAATCAATCTTATCAAACGAAGATAAATTTGGCACCGCCCAGCTTTGGAATGAGACAAATTTATCTACATTTGTCTAAATTAATCAGATATAATACCATGCTCAGCAAAGTGAATATAGTACCTCGATGGATCATTTTTTTATTGGACATCTTTAGTGTCTCCATTGCTTATCTGCTCGCAAATGTCATTTACTACGATTTTAACTTCGATTTTCTACTCGACATTGATTTTAGTATTCGTTACATTTTATTTATAAGTGTATGCTCTCTGTCATTTTACCTCTTCAAGATGTATACCGGGATTGTTCGTTACACAAGCGCCATCGATTCCATACGTATATTATCAACCATAATATTTAGCGTTTTTGTTCTGTTAGTAATCAAATTAGTGATCCAGGCTAACGAGGTTGAAAGAAACATTCCAACTGCGCTCATTATCTTCTTTGCGCTCTTCTCTTTTCTTATTTTGACCGTATATAGAACAATTATTAAAATTTTCTTTTTATACACAAAAAAAGTCAACGGCTCCAGAAAAAAAACCCTGATCTATGGTGCTGGTGATTTGGGGATCGCTGTAAAAAGAACGCTAGACCATGACGTACGCTCCAAAAATGCTATTGTAGGATTTTTAGATGATAATGAGCAAAAGATCAATAAAGTAATTGATGGGACCAAAATTTACGCTTCTCAAAAGTTTAGTCACCTCATTAACACACTAAATATTGAAGAAGTCATCATCGCATCCCACAACATTCCGTCAGACCGCAAAAATGAGATCACAGACGTTGCACTTGAAAAAAATGTAAATATCTTAACGCTACCACCGATTAAGAAGATTATGAATGGCGATCTTAACCCTAATCAGATTCAGAAAATAAGAATCGAAGATTTGCTAGAAAGGGATCCGATTAAGATTAACGACGACCATATACTAAGCCAGACAAAAGGCAAAAGGATATTAGTCACAGGAGCTGCTGGTTCAATAGGAAGTGAAATAGCTTCTCAATTGGGGAAATACGAACCTCAAATGATTATCCTTTGTGACCAAGCGGAGTCACCGCTGCATAACCTCCAACTAGACCTTCAAGACGAGTTCCCAAATCAGGTATATCATACCTATATCGCGGATGTTCGAAGTACAAAACGCATGCATTTACTTTTTGAAACCTTCAAACCGCACTATGTATATCACGCAGCAGCCTACAAACATGTACCAATGATGGAAAACCACCCGCTGGAAGCTGTACAGACCAACGTCATGGGGACGAAGAATCTAGCTGATTTAGCCGTAGAATTCCAAGTTGAAAAATTTGTTTTTGTTTCCACAGATAAGGCGGTAAATCCGACAAATATCATGGGAGCAACCAAACGTATCGCAGAGATTTATGTACAATCATTAAACAATCATTTGGAACACGCATCAGGCGGAAATGTTCACACCAAATTTATAACAACCCGCTTTGGCAATGTCCTAGGCTCAAATGGATCAGTTATCCCCCGATTTAGAGATCAGATTCAAAAAGGCGGCCCTGTAACAGTAACCCATCCCGAAATCACCCGCTATTTTATGACCATTCCTGAAGCATGTCGGTTAGTTCTTGAGGCCGGAACAATGGGACAAGGCGGAGAGATCTTTGTTTTTGACATGGGGAAATCGGTAAAAATAGTTGAGCTCGCTAAAAAAATGATCCGTCTTTCAGGGTTTAAACCAAATGAAGATATTGAAATAAAATTCACTGGTTTGAGACCCGGAGAAAAATTATATGAGGAACTATTAAATGATTTAGAGAATACCATGCCCACTCACCACGAGAAAATCATGATCGCCAAAGTCAGAGAAAATAATTATGATATCGTGTGTATAAAAATCAATGAATTGCAACAGCGCTTAGCGACACAAAACAAAAACGAAGTTGTCTATCAAATGAAAATTATTGTCCCGGAATTCAAAAGTAAAAATTCCATCTACGAACAACTGGACAAGGAAATTGAATTGTCAAACGGGTCGGAAAACTAAAGTTAATTCACTTTAAAATTTACAAAACACTTGCAAATTTGCTCGAAAAGTGTATTTTTGCAATCCATATTTTACTGATTAGTAATGTCTAAAAACACAAATAATACAAATCAAGGTTTTAAACCTTCAAAAGGATCTTTTTTTCAAGATAACCAAAAAAGTGTAGTGTTCATTTTAGGTGGTATCGTTGTATTGATCTTACTTTATTTTGGATATCAAAAGCTGTATCTAGATCCAAGAGCAGAAGAAGCTTCGAACCGTATGTACAAAGCAGAACAGCTTGCAACAATTGATTCTTTGCAAAACAAAGCAGTCATGGGCGACGGTTCATTTCTTGGTTTTAAACAAATTGCCGACGAGTATTCAAATACAAAATCTGCAAATATTGCAAATGCATATTTAGGTGGTTTATATTTACGTCAAGGCAAATTTGATGAAGCGGTGAAAGCACTCGAAAAATATTCTCCTACTGGAAGTCAAATTTTAGATCCTTTGGTAATCGGTTTAACAGGTGACGCTTACTCAGAATTAAAAGATTACAAAAAAGCGGCGGACTATTACAAGCAAGCATCTGAAAAATCAAGCAACTCCTATACAACGCCACTCTTTTTGAAAAAATTAGGGCTTGTATACGAAGCACAAAATGATTACAAAAGTGCAGAGAACGCTTACAAAAAGATCAAAACAGATTTTCCAGAGAGCCAAGAGGCTTCTTCAATTGATGGCTTATTGGGCCGTGTGCAAGCACATCTGTAATAGAATAAATCTAGAACATAATAAAAAAGAGGCTATTTCATAGCCTCTTTTTTTGTGACCACCTAAAATCACTATCTTTGTTACTATTATGGCAAGTAGCATTAAAAATTTATCAGACTTTTCGCATATTCAGGTTGCGGATGCAAGTCCATTCAAATTTGCGATCGTTGTTGCACAGTGGAACGCAGAAATTACTGGTGCATTATTGAACGGCGCAATTACAGGATTAGAAAAGCACGGCGCTAAGGAAAGCAATATACAGGTGATCGAGGTTCCTGGGAGTTTCGAGTTAATTTCTGGAGCAGACCTAGCGTTCAGAAATCAGAGTTTTGACGCCGTTATCTGCTTAGGTTGCGTCATTCAGGGAGAGACTAGACACTTCGATTTTATTTGTGACGCAGTTGCAAACGGCATTGCCAATGTGGGGCTCAAATACAATAAACCTGCTATTTTTGGTGTGCTGACAACGGATAATCTACAGCAAGCATTGGATCGTGCGGGTGGCAAGCATGGCAATAAAGGTGAAGAGGCCGCTATTACTGCTATACAAATGGCTCATATTGCCAAAAAATTCTAGTTTGGTATTAATTTTGCCTACCATTCAATGATGAAAGGTATTTTTGAGCACAACGTAGAAACTCAGATACTTCATATTTTGAATAAATCGATTAATAAGATATTCACTTATTTTATTAATCGATTTTTATTTTTCACTAGCATAAAAATGCAATCATCAAGCTGAATGCACCCGATAATGGAGTCATTTTGCTTTGTGATTGCTTCTTTAAAAATAGGATTATGAAAACATTATCGAATGTACTGTTGATATTTATTCTTACTTTATGTCAGCTCGATGTTATAGCTCAAGGTGATAGTCTAAACAAACAGATATGGCAAAGTATCGGTGGCCAAGGTAAATGGGACTCTTTACAATTTCTAGCTTTCTCAGCAAAGGGAAATACGATTTCAGATCAACTCTCCAATGATGAGCGTAAATTCTTATTCAATCGCTCAACCGGAGAATGCAGATTTGACGGCTATAGTGGAACGGATCAGGTGACTTATCTGTTTAATTTTAAAAACAGCAGCGCGGATAAACTCTACATTGGGGGAAATTCGACGGCAGATGGTGCTGAAATTAGAAAATCAATCCGAAGCCAGCTATTTTCCGATCTTAATCTCCTTCTTTTACCCACCTTAATTGGACAAAAGAATGTCACACTCAAAAGTCAAACCGACCGTTTCATTGGTGGACAAAAATTAACAATAGCGAATATCAGTTCGTCTGGTTCTATTTTTGGTTTAAAGATAGATGGGTCTATTTATATAGACCAAAATACCGGCGAGATCACTTATTACGAATACACCGATAAAGGGGAGAAAATTGCTTATGAAGTAAGCAAATACAAGGAAATCGGGGATGGCATACGGCTACCCAGTTTTTTTAACGCGACGAATAACGATAAGAAGACCTGCGTATTCTCCTCTATTTCTTCCTTTGTACAAGTAGAACAGAAAAAATTCACAGAACTATAATATGATTAATTGGATAGAATTAAATACAGAAGAACAGTTACAGGAACTTTACCAATCCGATAAAGTCGTGGTCATCTTTAAACATAGCACTACTTGTGGCATAAGTAACATGGCCAAGCGTAGCCTGGAGCGAATGTCAGCTACTTCTGACCATGATTATGCTATTTATCTCTTAGACCTCTTACGCTACCGTTCACTATCGAATGAAATTGCTCAACGCTGGAACGTAGAACACCAGTCGCCACAAATACTGATCGTAGAAGGGAAAAATAACAGATACGATGCTTCTCATGGTGATATTCAATTTGACGAAATTGAAAAATACCTGACTGCACTTTAAGGTTACCACCTGTAAATGCTATAAAAACCACAAAACTTATCCCAAGTGATCAACTGGTTGTATTGATCACTTGGAATATTTTATGGGCATGAAAGTAGTCAAGTGACTATTTATAAATTTCTACGGTAATCTTACCATCTTTGGTCACAGTTCCCCTATACATGCCGGTGGTATTAAAAGGCATAGCGACGTGACCATTTTTATCCAAAACAACCATCCCTCCATTACCGCCCATCTTACCAATACCGTCGATCACTTCCTGACTTGCCTGAACAACATCTTTACCTTTATATTCCATTAATGCCGACACTTTATAGGCGGCTACATGACGAATATAAAACTCTCCCCACCCAGTACAAGAAACTGCACAGGTTTCGTTGTTAGCATAAGTTCCAGCGCCGATAATTGGCGAATCACCTACTCGCCCAAACTTCTTATTTGTCATCCCCCCTGTCGAAGTACCCGCTGCCAAGTTACCGTATCCATCCAAAGCAACACAGCCCACTGTACCAAATTTTGCATCTTTATTAGTTACCCCCAAACGCGAGACCTGTTTTTGATCATGATCCAATTGCGTTTTGGTACTGTCTTCTTTTTTAATTTTCTGTAGAGATTCCCAACGTGCTTCAGTCCAAAAATAGGAAGGATCTACGATTTCTAATCCCGCTTGTTTAGCGAATTGCTCCGCACCGCTACCAACCATCATCACGTGTTCAGATTTCTCCATCACCGCTTTAGCTGCTGAGATCGGATTTTTGATAGTCGAAACCCCAGCAACGGCTCCAGCAGCCAAAGTCTTTCCGTCCATAATCGAGGCATCCAATTCATTTCTTCCATTGTGTGTAAAAACAGCACCCTTTCCAGCATTAAATAATGGTGAATCTTCCATGATGTGAATCACGGATTCAACCGCTTCCAAACTGCTGCCCCCTTGCTTAATTTTTTCATAACCGACTTGAAGAGCTTGCCCCAGTACAGTTTTATAGGCCTGCTCCATCGAATCTGTCATATTCTTTTTCAAGATCGTGCCAGCTCCGCCATGGATTGCTAAGATAAATTCACCTTTAGCTAAGGTTGTGGACTTTTTATACGATTTGCAGGACATCGCCAACAGACTTCCCGCCATGATCATGACGCATATCTTCAGATTATTCATCTTCTTTCTCCCACCATTCTGAAGATTGTAACCCATCTATTTCACGACGGTCCTTTTTCGTAGGGCGTCCGGTACCACGATCGCGCTTTAGGACTGGAGCATGAAACATGGATTTAAATCCTACTGTTTCTTCTACAGGCGTCTGATCTTCATAAAACTGAACTGCAGTCTTCGCATCAACACGACGTTCTAAAAGACCCGTAACCTTTACAACTTTTTTCTCAATACCCTTTTGGACATGATATACATCACCGATCTTGACTTCGTAAGATGGTTTTATATTTTGGCCATTTAGTTTCACGCGCCCTGCCTTACAGGCTTCTGTTGCCAAAGTTCTTGTCTTAAATAACCGAATTGACCACAGATATTTATCAATTCTCAATTTTTCTGATGTTCCAGCCATATGACAAAAATAATTATATTTTTAGAACCATTATAACCAAAAGCAATTATAGAAAATTCCAGTAAACCTGAGTTCAATTATTGAAACCACTTTAATTCGTTCGCATTAGGAGCTTAATAACTAATTGCAGGCAAGTTATCACCAAAGCCATGCCAACTCCCGACTGCAAGCGAATTGTTAAAACGGTGTATGCATAGTGAATACACCCTCTAAAGATGGAATCAACGTGGACTCACTGTGCACGCACTGTGGTTACAATTAGGAGTTGATCATAAGTTTGTACGGTGTTGGTATCAGGAAAGTCTATCGCAAGGAACAATGGATAAAGTTGTTTTTAAGTCCAACTTTATCTAAGTTTGTACATCAAAATAAACTAATTCAAATAAGCAAACAAATAATATGGTAGAGCCACTAAAAAAATTGATTGAGGAAGCGTGGGAAGACAGACAATTATTAGAATATAAAGAATATACAGAAGCGATCCGCGCTGTTATCATGAAGTTAGATAGCGGGGAAATCCGTGTGGCTGAAATGATCGGTACAAGATGGCATGTAAATGATTGGATCAAAAAAGCCGTCATCTTATATTTCCCAATCAATGATATGCGTGAAATGACTGCTGGTCCCTTTGTGTTTCATGACAAAATGAAATTAAAAACAGACTACAAACACACGGGCGTGCGTGTTGTACCAGGAGCTTCCGCTCGTTTAGGTGCCTATTTGGCTAAAGGAGTAATTATGATGCCTTCTTATGTGAATATTGGTGCTTATGTAGACGAAGGCACTATGGTAGATACATGGGCAACTGTCGGCTCTTGTGCACAAATTGGTAAACATGTACACTTAAGCGGTGGCGTCGGAATTGGTGGTGTATTGGAACCTGTACAAGCAGCCCCTGTTATTATTGAAGACAATGTATTCATCGGATCAAGAGCGATTGTAGTCGAAGGTATTCGTGTAGAAAAAGAAGCCGTATTAGGCGCCAATGTTGTATTGACAGCATCAACAAAAATTATTGACGTGACAGGCCCTGAGCCAGTTGAATATAAAGGTTATGTACCTGCCCGTTCAGTTGTGATTCCAGGATCTTATACGAAGAAATTTGCAGCTGGAGAATATCAAGTTCCTTGTGCTTTGATCATTGGTCAACGTAAAGAGTCTACGGACAAAAAGACGTCATTAAATGACGCATTACGTGATCACAATGTTGCTGTTTAACGTTAAAATTAGCATTAAAAAAATAAAATGAGTGGATTCGTAGATCGAGAAGATTTGAATAAGGCCCTGGAGACGCTAAAAAATGGCGGACTGATCTTATACCCCACGGATACAATTTGGGGAATAGGCTGTGATGCGACCAATCCAGAAGCAGTAGAAAAAGTCTTTCAGCTGAAAGGAAGAGATAAATCCAAAAGTCTGATCGTCTTATTACATAACGACAATCAATTGGCGAGTTATGTCAATGAGATCCCAGAGGTTGCTTATCAACTTATTGAATACACGGAAAAACCCTTGACAATTGTCTATTCGAATGCCAAAAATCTTGCTCCCAATGCAATAGCGGAAGACGGATCAATTGGCATTCGGATTGTCAAACATCCTTTTTGTGAACAGCTTTTACAACGGTTCCGCAAACCGATAATCTCCACTTCGGCAAATATCAGCGGTGCTCCCACAGCAAAAGATTTTGACGAAATAGCTGATGCCATCAAAGAGGGAGTGGACTATATTGTCGCCTACGGCAGAGATGTAGCAACAGATGGAAAATCATCTACCATTATGAAACTGGACCCTAGTGGTAAATTCGAATTTATTAGAAAATAGCATGAAAAAGATTTTTTTAATTTTTGTATTAGGGATTGCCCTTGCCAACCTTTCTTCAGCACAGCAAAAGGACATTCCTTCAGCAAAGCCAGGTGTTAAATATGGAAAGGAAATCTCTGCTTCCAATGCAATATCAGTAGCAAAGCTTGAAAAAGAACTCAGCAAAAAAAATGCTTTCAACGGGAGAATAGAAGGCAAGGTTGTTGAAGTTTGTAAGAAAAAAGGTTGTTTCATGACACTGCAACGAGATGGTGAAGAGCCTATTACTGTGCGTTTCAAAGACTACGGTTTCTTTATGCCGGCAGATATTATTGGTAAAACAGTTGTCGTTGAGGGTATCGCAAAGAAAAAGGAAGTTTCTGTTGCTTCTTTACAACACGCGGCCAAAGATCTTGGCAAATCGCAAACTGAAATAGATCAAATTACACAACCCAAGAAAGACATTAGTATTATAGCTGATGGAGTTCTGGTTGTAAAATAAAATTTTCATACGCTTATCTACTGTTGCTCTAATGAAAAGATTCCAAACGTCAGCTTGCCATTCCATACGAGTGGATGGGAATTTATTGACCTTCGAAAAACCTGTTATTATGGGGATACTCAATGTGACTCCGGATTCTTTTTATGATGGCGGTGACAATACAACAGTTGAATTAGCGGTCGAGAAAGCAAGAAAACTGCTACTTGAAGGTGCGCAAATTCTTGATATTGGTGCCTATTCCTCCCGCCCAGGTGCCCCGCTGATCTCTTCACAAGAAGAAATGGATCGGGCTCTTCCCCCAATTCGCGCAATTAAGGAAGCATTTCCGGAAGCTGTTTTATCAATCGATACTTTCCGTGCTGATGTCGCGGCTTCAGCAATCGAAGCAGGGGTTCATATCGTTAATGATGTATCTGGCGGCACACTAGACGATGATATGTTTGCAACAGTAGCGAAATACCAAGTTCCTTATATTCTCATGCATATGCGCGGTATACCTGAAAATATGCAAGAAAAAACCGAATATAAAGACATTGTAACAGATGTGGCGACCTTCCTGGGTGAACGTATCGCCAAATTGAGAAGTCTCGGGGTAAAGGATATTATTCTTGATCCGGGTTTTGGTTTTGCGAAGACAGTTGAACAGAACTATGAGTTGCTCTATCGTGTCAATGAGCTTCACTACTTCGAATTACCTATACTGGGCGGAATCTCCCGTAAATCCATGATCTATAAAAAAATCGGAATCACAGCCCAAGATGCATTAAATGGTACAACTGCATTAAATACTCTATTGCTCGAAAGAGGTATACAGATACTTCGGGTACATGACGTAAAGGAAGCCAAACAATTAGTTGATCTCTTCTATTCGTAATTCCTACTATCTCCCTACAAACGCCGCATCGCTTAATGTTTTAATAAAAGCGATAATATCCTCCTTTTCCGCTTCGGTCATAGCAATCCGATTGCCATTTTCTTTAAGCAAAGGATCTAAATTAGCTGCATCCAAAACGCCATGATCAAAATAATCCAAAACAGCTTTTAGCGTCGGAAACTGGCCAAAACTTCCATAAGGAGCCGTATATTCGGCATTCCTCAAAGACGGCACCCGAAAAGCCATATAATCTTCTTCCGCACCTGTGATGCGCGCCCTCCCCGCTTCGTCGGGATTTTTATTTAATGGGAACCCCACATTTCTAAAACTCTGATCGGTAAATAATTCTGTTGCATGGCAACTTTCACATTTTAACTTAAACACCTGGTACCCCCTTGCTTCCGAGATTGTAAATTGCTCTCCTTCACCTCGTTTTACCTTATCATATTTACTGTTGGCCGAAATTAAAGTATACTCATACTGTGCAATACTTTTATAAATACGATCCGGTGTTATGCGCTCATCGCCGAAAACCCTCTTGAACAAATTTTTATAATCGACATCTGTACTGATTTTGCCGATAACTTCTACGATAGAAGAGTTCATCTCCTCATGCGTGATAATTGGAACCAGAGGTTGTTTCTCCAGTTCAAGTATATTGCCATCCCAATTGTAGAATTTCATAAAAGCCAAATTCTGTAAGGGGGGCGTATTCCGAAATCCAACACGACCATATATACCTGTTGCTTGCATTTTTCCATCGGAAAAGGCAAGAGACGGGTTATGGCAGCTTGCACATGAGATCGTATTATTGCCACTAAATCTCTTCTCATTAAATAGTTTTTCGCCTAATTCGACGCCATACTTCGTTGGCTTATTGCTATTAAATGAATTAGTTAAACTGGGGAAATCTGCCGGAATATTGAAAGGGATTGTGGGGTTGTCTTCAATCGCATATTCAACGATGTCATCCCTGCTACAGGACAAAGCGATTACTATAACTGTTAGGATTAAGATGACTTTTTTCATCCTTCTATTTTTATCAATGGTTGACGATTATCCAAAACACATGTTCCGAAGGCATGATGCCAGCAGAATGGTCACATTTGTTTATGCATGACTTATTTAAATAAACGGCTACAACCTAATTCAAGATTATAGCCGTTTACTTACTATTTAGTTGGAAACACTCTCAACAGCAAACATACCGGCGGTATCGCTAGTTCCATTTCCACCGAGGTTATCAACAAACTTCACCATTTCCACGGCCGAATGAATACTAGGCACGGCATTATTCGCGCCCAAAGTGATCGTATTGGTTTTTCCGCTTAGAAGCTTATCGAAATCTGCTCTGATATTAATTTGTGGCACACTTTTGCCTACATTCATTAAAGATGGTAGACTTAATGTGATATCCCGATAAGCATCTACACCTTGTTTATAAGTAGATTCATCGCCATTTGTTCCATTAACCGTACTTCCTGTATGGATAGATAGTTCCTTATGGTCTACACCATAAAAGCCTTCCAGTTTTGTAAACCTGTACCCAGTTCCCCATTCCCAATGCATTTGGGTATCGTTTGCACCTGCAGCCGCATAAAAAGCTGGAAATCTAAGTTGGTCCAAGGTATTTATCTCCTGCTTAACACCCAAACCAAATTTAATCTGTTTGTATTCGCCAACAGGTATATTACTCAGCACATAATTTAAACTTGCCGCTTTCGCCTGATCGATTACTGTCGCCCCCCTATCCAAGTCATTTACATGATAAGGGACTTCAGTCCCATCGGCTTTAATAAGCCTGATATTGCTAATCACATACTTGAGCTCCGAAAATTGATGCACTTGTCCATTCGCCGAGGTATTTGTTGCAGCTGCGGGAGATTCAGCTCCACCTAAAACAATTGTTGTATTTTTAAACGTATTGTTGAAATGCAAATTAACACTATTGGCAACATCTTCACTTTTACTGCATGAAATCATGACCAGCGAGATCATCATAAGTTTGATTGTATTTGTTTTCATTTTATGTTAAGTTTTAAATTATTTAAAAATTGATTTTTAAGGATATAAATATATTTCTACCCATACGGGGTATATTTCCCCAATCCGCATAGGTACTATAGTATTCATTGAAGATATTTTCCGCACCGACCTGAAATACTGCTGTCAATTTTCTTATCTTGAAATTATAGTCAGCAGAGGCATTCCAGATCTTATAAGATGCCGTTTTGTCTTCTCCATATTCGGGACTGTAGTTGACCTGACTAAAGTCTCCGTTGATAGAAGTCTGCACACCGATCATTTTATACCGGTAATGCAATGATGTCTGGTAGCTTAATGGACGTATAAAAGGTAGATTTCCGCCCATATTGTCCTTCCCTTTGGCATAAGTAAGTACAGCTTTCCAATCCAGATCCGGCAAGATCTGGTACTGCGCATCAAGCGCGAGATTAAACAATGTCGCATGATCTAAGGAGGTATACCCTTTCACACCTACAGACTGATAGTTCATCGGGCTACCCAAACTCAAAATTCGTCCAATAATGTAATCTTGGATAAAGAAATAGTTTGCCTTAGCACCAATGCTCAACTTCTCCGTCTTAAATCCGGCACTGGCATTGGCTTCGTAAGAAACCTCATTTTTTAAATCCGGGTTTCCGATATAATCATAGCGATCGAAACTATTATACATGTAATAACCATAAGCTTCCGAAACGGAAGGCGCCCGGTGTCCAAATCCTGTACCTACAGAAAAGTCAAACGGACCAATATTTAATTGATAGCTGGCATGTAGGCTCGGAAGAACTCTATTTTTCTTTTGCGGGGAACCGGGATGAAAAATCCAGTTAAATTCGACGTATTTCGAATAATTATAGTTCAAACCCAATGAGCCCCCAAAGACAACTCTGCTGATATCGGAAAGATCCAGTGTGTTATTCATCGCTACACTCGCAAAACGCGTGGTCACCCATGGCCAGCTATAGGCAAACATGGTTTGCTTGGACCGGTCCTGAGGATACATACGCATTTCCGCGATAGATAGATTGTCGTAAGCATTTACCTGTATTTCAGAAGAATAACGATCTTTCTGCAGATTAATTTTGGACAAAAGACCGTAGGTTGTGCTCCAGCCAGGCATATCCATATGAACCAAATTTTCAGGACGCGTGGTGTCATCCATATAGTGTTCAATTGCATTAAAATAAACTTTGGTATCCCATGCTTTTACCAAGCCTTCTTCAAACAGCTGTTTGTATGCCGCAGAAGTAATAATTGCTCTCGACAGCCACAGGTCCATTGGTAAGGCCGGAAAGCCTACATCTTTAGCACGATCAAAAATAGCATCCACCCGAACCGCGGAAAGAGGACTTGTTTTATAAGCCAGACCTAACGATGCATTGAATTTATTATATTGAGAATGCCGTACTTCATCGTCATTGCCATCATAATAATTCCCTGCTTTCCGGAAGGCAATACTTCCATCTGCCACAAATTTGTCGCTTGAATAATATAAATTTCCGAGATTAAAAGTCTGCTTATTATTGAATTCAAAACCTGTCTGATAGGCCCCGCCAAATTTTTTCTGCAGACCAAACGATGTATTTCTTCTTTTCAGATCTATACTTCCTGCGACCGAAGCTCCATGTAAATTTCCCTCCTGTCCAGATTTAATAGCTATGGATGAAAGATTATTACTTTCGACATAGGAGGTTATCGGATCCATCTTATCGGTACAGGCTCCAAAGACATGCATTCCATCGATCGTTATTGTAGAACGCTCACTACTCATGTTATTGAGCAGGGGCTCCCAAGCATATGCTCCACGTTTGATGAAACTAATATTACTTGCAGAGGCTAAGAATTCATCCACGGAGACTGCCATCTTCAGATCGTTCTCAATCTTCTTTTTGACTGCTGCATTGACCGTCACCTCCTCAAGACGTCTCGTTGTATCGCGCGTAACAGCATTGCTTTGTCCATTAACATTCAATCCCAAGAGAAGCATCAAGAGACTAAAACTTATCTTCTTCATAGCTACTAGAACAGAATATCAATGTATAACTCACTTTTACGTCCTTCTACACCCGGTGTAAAATCTTTTGGCACCTCTGTCCCGGCTATTACCCGTCCATTTTGGTTAACCAAAATAAAATTCAGCGTCCAATTGCCTGTCATTGTGTAATTCACAACACCTTGATACAATCCACCTCCCTGCTGTACCAAGTCCTTGTTATTGGGCGAAGAATGGTTACCCATCGAAGGTTCCGGCATCCGTGGATCCAATTGCAGGACATATCCATTGACTGTGGCATAAGACAATTGTGCGGCATCCAATTTATAAATCCCTGCAACCAATTTATTCTCAGAAACATTCGGCTTCCTTGGAGAAATCAACGCAATTATATATTGCTCATTATCTTTCCCTGTAAATGTGGTCATGTTAAGATTTTTGTTTGTCTGCGGCTTTACAGTTACATTTTGTATAGCCGAAAAATTCTGATCGCCAATTTTAAAATTGATTTCCAAACTCCAGGTCGTTCCTTCAGAGCTCGTATTCATAAACACACTGTACCCCGAAAAATAGCGACCATCCAAGGTATAATCCAATACCGATTGGTGTGGACAGGAAATTTTCACTCCTTGAGCATCGGTCTGTATTGGTCGAAAGCCGACCGAAGAAACCTCCACGGGCTCATTTGTTTGCTGCTTATTAATTTTCACCCGGATATCATTGTATCCCCGGTACAAAACTCCTCCTAAGGCCTCAATACGAATAGTAAAACCCGAAGAAACAAAACTCGAAACCTCTTTAAACTCCGGATTCTCCTCAACTGTATTTCCCCGTTCAGCCTCATAATCTGTTTTTTCCTTTGTACAGGATGTTAGGAAAAAGCATATAATCAAGATATAGAAACCAGCACTTTTTAGATATAAATCTCTCATCTATAATTTTTCATTTGTGATGAAACTATCCGAATAATTCATTTCCTCATGTGATTATTCATGCGTAATTTTTATACTCATGGATCCGTCGCACGCGGTTTAAATAAATCATAACGGTATCATCTGTTACGAATGGATCTATTTTATCGTATAGATGAATCTAGTATGCTCCATTCAATTTTAAGAGAATTGAAACCGCTAGATTGATTTTCAACAGATTAACACCTATTATTAAGGTTCGAAAATCCATTCAAAATGGCTTGGATCCACATAGCAACATAGCCCAAACAATCAGGTCGGTTTCATTGAAATAACTAGTTATTGAATAAGGGTTCGCGACGATAAAAAAATCAACAGGACGTATCCTTCATGAAAGAACCGCTATTACTTATTCAAATAAAATGTTAGCTGGATTTAAACCAAAGGGGGATGAAATATTGTAAAGATGGGGTTATAGGAATAATCTTCTTTATATACTGGAAGCAGGCGCTCCACAGTGTCTTCATAAAGAGTTGCGCTCTTAAACGTAAAATCTTGCGTATTATTTATAAAAACGACATCAATAATGCGGAATTCAAGGTTTTTTTGTTCCTTTTCCTCATGTTCGCGCATCTTTTTCATCAAAATACATTGTCCTCTACAGGCCAATGCATTATCGTTAAAGCGATTGATACATTCGTAACGTGCGATATAATCTCTATTCAATTCGAAGACCGTCCACAGCCATACCGTTGAGAAGCTCTGTAGGAGCATCAAGGGTAATAGAATCCATATAAACAGTCTGACTTTCATTCGAATACTTTATTCTCAATAACATCTAACGTCATGAAGATAAATCACTTGTCTTGTAAATTTACAAAATCAAGCTGATGATAACTCATCTCGAGAGCTGGGCAAATATAACAAATGAATCTTGGAATAAACAAATTCCATTAGAAAGAAAAAGTCCTAGGCAGAAAACTACCCAGGACTTAAAAAACTCAATTTTTATTATTTTGCCGCAACCGTCAAGACAGCTTTCTTATTTCCGGCAGTTAAATCCAGTGTAAAGACATACGTTTTACCTGATTCTAATACTTTACCGGTTTTTATACCAAGATTGCCCGAATCACGTCCATTATTTCCATCACCCACAAATACAATATCACTTGTAGTCGTCACGTCGGTACCTCCAAATTCACCTCCCCATCCTTTTTGATGGAAAAATTTGAAGTTGATGTTATCCGTGTTTATAGATTCCCCGGCCTTAACAGTTACCTGATATTTCTTGTTGCCTAATGGGACCAAACAAAGGGCTTTATCCGTGTTCCATCCTACCTGATTACTCGATACTTTAGGTTTTCCGATTCCTTCGCCAATAATCCAGACAGCCCCGCTTCCGTCATCTTGTAATTTTGCTAAATCATTGCCTGTCATCGCTTCAACTACAAAGTATTTTAAGGCAAAGTCTGCTGTAACACGGTATTTCCCTGTCGTTCCATTAAAAGATAGGGTTCCATCAGCAGCTTTGGTAAAGAAATCGGGATCAATCCACCAATCTTGCAGATCCGCAATGCCCTCAAACGTCGTTGTTTTTCCTTGAGCCAGTTCAATTTCGACTTTAGCATGTTTATCATCGATACGGCTAAACTGGGATCCATTAAGTAATACAACAATAAATGGCGATGCCTGAAATGTCAATGTATTAAATTGAATTGGATATACACCAGAGGTTGAATTTGAAAATGGAATTTCAACGGTAGAACCTAAGTTCACCATATTATTCACCCATCCAAAGTTCATCGAATTGCCTTGTGTATCTACTTTTGGCGCTTGGATATAACCCTTTACCTCTACTGGAAAGTTTTCTTTTGCCGCATATTGGTTACGTCCTACCTTTTCCATTCGATAGGACTTGGATTCGGTGACCAGCGTTAGATATGGAAAGTCCGGCCTGCTGAGACTGATATCAAAAGACTGTTCGCTCGTCTTCTGGCTAATATTCTGTAAGACAAACTTTAGCGTTGCTTTCCCATCAGGAATATTTTTCAAGAAAGGAACATAAATCTTTCCTGTATAATCTCCATTTTCTTTCGTACGGATCACGGTTTCGGTAACCTTATCGTCTGTAAAATATAATTGAGCCTTCACTGTCGACAGCGCAACTTTATTATCCGAAACGTGGACCTGAAATTCGAGGCTATCCCCAAAATTTGCTGTTGAAATAGGAACTTTCAACTCAATCTTAGGATCCCCTATTTGGTAGGTATATTTTTCATCCTTTTTACAGGAACTGACCGCAGCAATAGCAGTGGTTCCCAATAGCATATTGATGAGATATCTTTTCATTTGTTCATAATTTATGCGCTATCGATGAGATAGCGCCAGGGTTCATCATTCTCCAGTTAATATGTCCAGCGGTAAGAAACGACCGACTTGGCTGGTACATCATAGCTAAAATGATGTTTACCATCTGCCAACGTAATTTTACGGCTGTCGCCAGATCCGTTCAACAGAACAACAGCATAGGTTCCATCTGTATTTTGGAACGCAGTATAAACCAAACCTTCCGCTGTATAGCCAGACGCACCAATCCGCGTAGCTCCTGATTTGACCACCGAAGAAAGATGACCGACAATATAATAATGCGAATTGCGTGTTATATTCTTATAATTTGCCTTACTGATATCTACAGCTCCGTAACAAGTCTGGCAGCCCCCTTCGCGATTTGGTCCTTTGTCGGTATCTAACATCAAATTCCAAACAATAACGCCCTTGCTCCAGTTGTTTACGGTACCAAGTGCCACTTCACGCATATCCTCCATCAACCGCTTTTCGAGATTCCGGCCATCATTCCATTCGCCAATGGATGTTTCTGTAAATACCAACTCCTTGTCTGGACGTTGATTATGAATATCAATTAACTCCGCTTTATCGCCACCATAGTTATGATATGCTGCACCCGCTATAAATGACGCCGCTCCCGCATCGTTGTAGATCTTGACCGGATAATCCGTCTGATCGGCAATATTATCATAGTTATAATTATGGTCAAACGCATAGATTTTTGTTGACAGGTTTGCCGCTTTTAATTGAGGTCCCAAAGCTTGTTTGACGAAAGCTCGTTGTTCTTGCCAGGACATATAAAGCGAAGCGGAGTTTTTCCGGTTCAAAGGTTCATTTTGAACTGTAATCGAATAAATATTAACGCCTTCTTTTTTCATTGCCTGAATCCATTGGACAAAATACCAACCGTAATCTTGATAATATTTTGGATTTAACTGACCACTGGTCCATGAATCAAATGGTTTTAAATCGGTCAGGTTGTTCACTTTCATCCATTTGGGCGGAGTCCAGGGTGAACCCATGATTTTTATGGATGGGTTGATCGCAAGTATTTCTTTCAGCACCGGAATGACATATTGCGTCTCTTCCGACTGTAGTCCAAAATTCTCCTTTCCTTCCTTATCCCAACAGGTATACTCACTCAGCGAAAAATCAGAACATCCAATGGCAATACGGATATAATTCATGCCCATCCCATCCTTATCGGAAAATGTCTCTGTGAGGAATTTCGTCCGATCTTCCTTACTCATCTTCATTAGATTATAACAGGTAGAACCTGTAATTGCTGCACCGAATCCATCCATCGTCTGGAATTTTTGGGTAGGATCTATCGTAATCGTATTCGGAGACATATTGAATTTGGAACTGAAATCAACAAAGCGTTTACCAAAATCCAAAGACCGGCTACCGGTTGTTGTGTAGATAGTTACATCGCCACTTTTTTTAATATCTTCACCTTGTGAAGGTGTATAGCTGTCGCGGTTACAAGATGTTGCCGTTACCAAACAGGACAACAAGAATGTATATATCATAGTTGTATTATTATATTTCATCTGTTAATAATTTTTTCCCATCCATCGGACGGAACTTCCCATTTTTAAATCAATTAATAGCCAGGATTCTGAACTAGATTAGGGTTCTGATCAATTTTTGGCTGCGGAATCGGCAGCCGGTAAGAGTTTTTCGTGAAGGGATACACCTGCGCTTTTCTCCCAGCGTCTTTTGCATAAACAGCATTCATAACGGGCTCCACTTTGTCTAACCGCACCAAATCAAACCAGCGCTGCCCTTCAAACGCTAATTCCAAACGGCGCTCTTTCAAATATGCTTCGAATAAAGCGTCTTTATTTGAACGAACTGCAGTTGCCAATTTCGGCAATTTAACCCGAGTGCGAATTTTATCTATGATATCGGCAGCCCCCGATAAATCTGATCCTTGCTGAATTAATGCTTCTGCTTTTAATAACAATAGATCGGCATAACGAAGTTTAACGATACTATTAAATGCAGACCGTAGCTTAAACATGAATGGGTAATTATTTGAAGGATAATAATTGCTCCAGGTTGTCGAATAATAGACGATCGATTGCCCCAAACGGATTTGATCACCTTCATTGCTATAAGCCTGTATCAAATCCCGGGAAGGAGTCACCCATTTTGCCCATGTAAAGTTATTATCATAATTGGACAAATCCCTTCCAAACATCCAAGTCGCCCAATTGCCGCCCCCTGAGGTGAACTGCGCTTCCAAAATAGATTCCTTTGTATTACGTTGCGCAAGATCCGTATTACTTGCGTTCATCGCATATAAATCCGAATAATTAGGATTTAAGTCAAAACCATCCGCTGTCAATGCATCGACATACTGAATAACTTTAGCATAATCCCGAATTGGTTTTTCGGCATAGATCTTCGCTAACATCGCCCGTGCAACCGATTTGGTAAATAAGGTTTTATTCCCGTTATTGTTAGCAGGTGCATCAGCTAATCCATCCATCAGATCTTTTTCGATCTGCTTATAGGCCTCCTCTTCGGTCGCCTGCTTAGGGAAATACTGCGGATAAACTTCTCCTACATTATCACCCGTAATATCGGGTGCAATTGTGGTAATGACAGGGACCGATCCAAAGATGCGGACCATATCAAACATCGCTAATGCGCGGAAAAGCTTAGCCTGTGCTTTATAGGTCCTAATTTCCGTATCGCTAACCGATTTATCGGCTACACTATCGACATAAATGATCAATCGATTTGCCCGTCCAACATCTTCCAGATACCTTCCCCAATCCCGGTCAACAACAGAATTAGATCCCTCAATCGAATTATTCTCAAAGGGTACCACTTCTGCTCCGGTCGTTCCTGCATAGGAGTTATCGGCATGTGAATCGCCAATTAATAACAAATCAAGATACCAATGCTCCTGCCTGTCTTTCATCTGCTGGTAAATTCCAGCCAAATAGGTCTCAACCTCAGACTTATTCTTAAAAACCACCTGAGTCCCTGTTTCTGTCTTCCCCTGACTAACATCCGAATAATCTGAAAGCGGATCGCGGTTCAATGAGCAAGAAAGTAAAAACAAAGAACCAGTTAGCAGAAAAAGCGTGTTACTTATATATTTTTTCATGATACAGACAATTAAAACTCAATATTAAGACCTAAAACAAATGAACGGTTCTGCGGATAGGTCCCCCAATCAATACCTTGGATTCTAGACTCAGATCCGCCAGAGAATTGGTTTACTTCCGGATCCATACCTGAATATTTTGTCAACGTAAACAAATTACTTACAGATAGATAAGGCTGAATTTTATGGATACCGATACGTTTCAGTCTCTCCGGAGAAATGGAATAGCCCAAGGAAACATTTTTCATACGCAAATAACTTCCATCCTCAACAAAATAGGTTGAATTTTTCATGTCAAATCCAGCCTTAGGAACGTTGGTAATCTGTCCAGGTACTCTCCAGCGATCCAATACAACGGTCGTTTGATTTCGACCATCATACATACCTTCTGTTTCCATGCGGCTGGCATTGAAAATATCGTTTCCATAAGTTCCCTGAATGAATATGCTCAGATCGAAATTTTTCCAGGAGAAACTATTTGTCATACCATACACAAACTTTGGTAGCGGATTGCCGATATAAGTACGGTCACTTGATGAGATCTTTCCATCGCCATTCAGATCACGATACATGAGCTCGCCGGTTTCAGGGTTTACACCATCTGATATATAACCGTAGAATCCTGCAAGCGATCTTCCCGGTTCATTCTTCACCACAAAATCATTGACGTAATCGTTGGTCTTGACATCGTAGTACACTTGTTGCAAATCCAGCTGTTTCAGTTTATTTCTGTTAAAAGAAATATTAAAATCTGTATTCCAGGTAAAATTGCCGGTCAAATTTTTCGAATTTACGGCAAATTCAAAACCATGGTTGTTCAGCCGGCCACCATTTCTTTGGATGGTGGTTGCTTGCTGTCCCGCAGGCAAACTTGCATTCATTAAAAGATCCCTGGTATCCTTGTTGTAATAATCGGCACTGACTGTTAACCTGTTGCTCAACATGGTGATATCAAAACCGATACTCGTTGTGCTTGTGGTTTCCCAAGTCAAGTCTTTAGCTCGTAAGATTGTTGGTTTATTGATATTTGGCACAGCATTGTCCTTTCCCTCTACAAACCATTGTTGACGCTGAATACCGCTCAATTGCAGATAAGCGTAGTCACCTAATCCATATTGATTACCTGTCTGTCCCCATCCCCCACGGATTTTAAAGTCGTTTATCCAATCTACGTCTTTCATAAAATCTTCAGAAGAGACTCTCCAGGCAGCCGAGACAGAAGGAAAGTATCCCCAACGCCGCTCAGGACTCAGCTTCGAAGAACCATCGGCGCGCATATTCGCAGTCAACAAATACTTACCGTCGTAGTTATACATTGCACGGGCGAAATAGGACATAATTCCCCAATTGGATGCAGAGGATCCTGTTCTATCCCAAGAGATCTTATTTGCCGCGTTAAGTGTCTCAATGATTCCGTTCGCATAGTTTGAACCGTAGATATAGCTTCTAGAGTACTTAGAGTCTGTCCAGGAAGAACCACCCATTACTTCTAGATTATGTTTACCAAAGCTTTTGCTATACGTTAAGATATTATCCCAGGTCAATACTGTATTTGTATTGCGAAGATCAGAGGCCTCCCCAAATTGATTTCTTCCCCATGCTGTCGTCCAAGGATCCAAGAAGGTGGTCATCACACCAGATCTTCTATCGAATGAAAACGAAGTTTTCCAAGTTAAATTGGGCATAAAAGAAACCAGTGCACTTCCTGTAGCTACGAGACGATTTTCCCGGTTATTATTATTTCTTGTCCTTGCTAAGTTTTCCAAAGGACTGGTAATGTTGTTGATACCATAATAATTGTTATAGAATCGGTCTGGATTTGCTGGATCCCATACTGGGGCATAGGTAGGTGTTGTAATTACTGAGGTCACTACCCCGCCACGATTAGACCCCAACCCGGAGGTAATTCCATTGTCATTGTTATCGGAATAATTGATATTCGCATTGACCTTTAACCATTTTCGAACTTGGTTATCAATATTAGCACGGAAATTATATCTTCTAAAGAAGGAGCCTTGTAATGTCCCGTTTTCATTCAAATAACCGCCTCCCAAATAGTAACGAAGTTTCTCATTACCATCGGAAACTGATAGTTGATGATTTTGCTGAATACCTGTTTTGTAGGTCTCTTTAAACCAGTCTGTCTGATCCATCAATCCTTCCGGAAGGTTGACAAGACCTATCTCATCCTGTAAATCTTTGTATTGGCTAGTATTTAAAACTTTGACAGTGTTATTGACAACATTGGCTGTCCATTGTGTTCCAAGTGTAATTTTTGCTTCACCGGCCTTACCTGATTTTGTCGTCACGAGGATTACACCGTTCGAACCACGGGAACCGTAGATCGATGCAGATGATGCGTCCTTTAAAATTTGGATATCCGTAATATCATTAGGAGATAAGAATTTAATATCTTCTACAGGAACTCCATCAACGACATACAAAGGAGTTGTATTGCTATTGAAAGATGTTATTCCCCGGATTTGGATCTGCGGAGCAGCACCTGGCTGGCCATTTGGCTGAATAACAGTTACCCCAGCAGCCTTACCCTGAATGGCTTGGCCAAAATTAGTAACAGGTCTCTTTTCCAGATCCTTGGTAGAGACAGAAGAAATTGCCGTCGTGACATCCTTTCTTTTTACGCTGCCATAACCTATGACAATGACATCTTCAAGCACATTAGTAGAAGAATTTAATTGCACAACCATGCTACTGCTGGCAGGTAATTCTTTGTTGTTATAACCAACAAATGTAAATTGAAGTATGCTGCCCACGCTTGCCGAAATTTGAAAACGCCCCTCCCCATTACTGGAGACAGCATTGTTACTTCCTTTCTGCGTAATGGTCACCCCAGAAAGAGGTTTCTGATCTTGGGCGTCCAGCACTCGTCCACTGATTTGAATTCTGTCTTGTGCAAACACAAAATTCATCAAGGTAAACAAGAAAGCCAAGCCCATTGAAAAGGCTACTTTTCGAGTAAAGTAAATCATATGAAATAAAAAATTGGTTATTGTTTAATCTTTTGGTTATTCCAAAATGGCAATGAGTTTCCCCTCCTTCATTGCTCAAAACAAAACTAAGATCACCAAGACGGAGAAAAAAGGGCTAGTACTCAAAAAGTACCAGACAAAAAACATAAAAATCTTACAATAAGTGAATTACAAAATAATACAACCTCTAAAAAGTACCTAAATGAGTGTATAATAGTCGCTAATAAAGTCAATTTACACGTATAATCCAACGTTTATGGTCGATCAATTACTGCAATTTGACATACAGCAGCTTCAAAGGCATCGCGATTTCCTGCGGCTTTATTACGTACCTTTGTTCTGTAATTATAAACTGTCCGTAGCGAATAGCGAAGGAAGCTCGCAATCTTCACAGAGTCATCGATCCCCAATCGAATTAATGCAAAAATTCGAAGTTCTGTATTTAAAAGTTCTGTCTTTTTGGGATAAATCTTCTCATCATCCTGAAGCAGGGCATTGAATTCATCAACAAAGGTCGGATATAGGTTTAAGAAGATTCGATCAAAGTTAATATAAAGCTGCTGCACCTCTCTTTCCTCCATTTGCGTAGACTTCAGCTGCTCCCTCAATGCATCCCATTGTTGATTTGTAGCCTTTTTTAATAATACTTTTCTAATATCCTCCATTTTATCAATGTAACTCGAGCACATATCAAAAAATTGGGCGATATATTCTTCTTTAATATGGTTGGATTCCGACAATTTAAAGTTAGTTTGATTGATCTCATTATTCAATGCGCGAAGCTGCTGATTGGTGGCCGATAATTCCGATCGTATTCGCCTCAAATGCTGTACTTGCCTATAAATAATGACGAGTCCAATAATAACACCAATTAATAAAATACTAACGACAACAACTAAGGCAACCAATTGCCTGTTCTGGCTACTGATTTTCTGCTGATAGGCCGCATTGATGATCGGATAAGAAGAAGTCCCTTCGATAATACGATAACGTACTTTACACAGCATGGCGTCGTCGATCGCTTTTTCAATAAATTGAAATGCGCGATCGAAATCCTGCTGATCATAATAAGTTAATGCCAGATCATGAAAGGAAGCGTTGTCGCGGTTTGCCATTTCGATATCCGCACTGGCCGATATGGAAAGATAATAAATTTGACTTTTCGTATCCTTTTCATATTTATAAATTAGCCCCAGAAAATAAGCGATCAGCGCTCTCTGCTCAATATCTTTTTTATTCTCTTTCCAAAGAACCAAGAGTTGTTTTTTAGCATCCCCCCGATTACCGTTAAACAACGTTTTTATCGCAATCGCAGTACGGTACGCTAAGGAAGACTTAGGTAGAACTGTTAGCAATGAATCACGATACCGTTCACTCGCCTGATAATATTCGGGGCGATTATTGCTCTGACCATAATGGCTATAAAACGAACTATAAGTATCATAATACTTTGCTAAGAGGTTTTTCCCGAGCAGAGATGGTTCAATTTCCCCCAATAGCTCTGATGCCTCTATATACCGTCCGATAGTAGAATACACCCAAGCTAAATCCAAATGGATCACGGTTTGCAATGAATCATTATTTAATGGAGCCAGCTTCTGGCATAGTAAAATATAAGAAAGCGCTGCGTCCGAATCAAACTTCTTATAATTTTCAAAAATTTCGTAATTCTTCTTCAAAAACTGAGCGGAATTGGCTTCCAGTGCCTTTGCCTCCTGTTTTAACTTTTCTAGCTTATCTTCTCGGTTCTTGACATAAATCTTCTGATTTTCCATCAGATATTCCAGGCGTTGTAAAACTCTGCTACTATCTGCCTGTTCCTGGGCTAATAGACTAAAACTAAGATGAGAGAAAAGAATAAAAAGAAATATGCGCTGCAACATAATCGACTCGGTTCAAAATAGTATCGACTAAACTACATAAAAATAACAACAAAACCTTCATGACTGCGCAGGAACCAATGGCAATGAAAATGAAAGAATGTTCTTTCTCGCCTATAACATCAGACACTTTCAGAAAAAAAGAGGACATCTCACGACGGCCTCTTTCCCTGACCCTATAAAAGGATCTAAGAATTAACATGTTAATTCTTTATCGCATGAAAAATAGTTTTCTGTTTTTAATTTGCCAGATCTATTGCCAGCCTCCTCCCAATGCTTTGTAGAGCAGAATCTGATTCAATGTATTCTCTTTCTCTAATTCCACTTTACCTATTTGAGCTTCGAGCGACTCCTTCTGTGCTGTTACAACATCTAGCGATGTTACCCTTCCTGCGATAAACAGTTCTTGTGCAGCCTCTATGGAGAGGTTCAATGCTTGAACATGTTCATCGACAAAGTTGCGCCGCTTACCAATAGCCTCCTGCGTCATGATCACATTGGAAACCTCGTTGTAGGCATTTAAAACGCTTTTTTCATAATCTACAAAAGCAATTCCATAATCTGCTTTTGCGATCTCATACTGCGTTTTCAACTGTCTTTGATTAAAGATCGGTAGTGTGATACCACCAAATAAATTATAAGCAATAGACTTATCGAGATTGAATAACTTATTGAAACTAAAGCTTTGCAATCCGATAAAAGGGCTTATAGCGACAGAAGGTAGAAAAGCTAAGCGTGACGCTTCCTGATGATTTGACGATGCAATCACTTTCAGATAAGCAGCCTTGATATCTGGGCGTTGATTAACCAAATCATCTGGAGTACCAAAGCTCATTGCATAATATAAATCTGTATTTTCGGTATATGTACTTCTTACAATAGGCTGATAGAATCGTCCCAATAAACCATTGATATGATGTTCCCACAGTGCGATCTCTTGAATCAACTGTTCCTTTGCTGCCTTGGAATTGGCCAATAGCGCTTTAAATTGCTGTACAGAAAGTTCAGTGGCATAACCAGCATCCTTCTTTACCTCAACCACTTCCAACGCATTTTTGTGTAACTCAATATTCCGATCATAGACCTTTATCTTCTGATCCAAAGCAATTAATTCATAATAAGCCGTGGCAATATTGGATACCAATTCCGTTTCTAATAGACGCTTCCCCTCCTGCTCCGCTAAAAAGCTAAAATAAGCAGCTTGTCTTTGGCTCCTTAGCTTGCCCCAAAGATCAATCTCCCAAGAAGAACGCAGTCCAATAAAATAGTCCGGGATAAATGGTTCGGGTAATTTTTCATCACTTTTTAAGTTTTCCGAAAAATTTGAATCGTAGTTACCAATTCCCGATTCCGTATAATGTCCATATTTCCGTATTCCACCTTCTACTGCAGCCTCTACAGTTGGACCTAATGCGGCCTTGCGCTGTTTAAAATAAGCCTGTGCAGATGCTAACCGTAAAATTGATTGACGAATATCCAAATTGTTCTGCAAAGCAGAATCAATCAGAGAAACTAACTTTGGATCTTTAAAAATTTCCTTCCAAGATCTCCCGCCGATATTTAAACTATCTGGTGAAACATCCTTGGAAAATGAACTTGGAACATTTACTTTCTGCGGTTGAAGAGATTTTTTAGGAACTGAACAGCTTCCAAATAAGATCAGGGCAGCGATTACTAAAGAAGCTTGTTTTACGACCTGTTTCTTATTATCCTTTTTTGAAAATAAGACGACCAGTCCCGGAATAACAATAACCCCGAGGATCGTCCCGATGAGCATTCCCCCTACCGCAGCAGTACCAATACTTCGATTCCCCAAAGCACCTGCTCCACTGGCCATCATCAGCGGTATCAACCCTGCAATAAATGCAAAGGAAGTCATTAATATTGGTCGTAAACGCGCTACGGCTCCTTCGATCGAAGCGGTAACAATATCCATTCCTTGTTTATATTTCAAATTGGCATACTCCACAATCAGGATCGCATTTTTGCCCAGCAAACCAATGAGCATGACCAATGCAACCTGCGCATAAATATTGTTTTCCAGTCCAAAGACTTTCAGAAAAATAAATGCGCCGAATATTCCCGCCGGAAGACAGAGTAAAACTGGTAATGGCAACAAAAAGCTTTCGTACTGCGCACACAGCAGTAAATAAACAAACAACAGACAGAGCGCAAAAATATACAAAGCCTGGTTACCTGAAATCTTCTGTTCCCGCGTCATACCGGACCACTCAATACTATATCCCTTTGGAAGAGACGACGCTATTTTTTCCACCTCTTCGATCGCCTGTCCAGAACTGAATCCTGCTGAGGACTGCCCTGTAATCATAGCTGAACTAAACATATTATAACGCGTGATTTGTTCAGGCCCATAGATCCTTTCCATCGAAATAAAAGCATTGTAAGGCACCATTTCACCAGTTTCATTTTTTACGTACAGGCGTAGAACGTCTTCCGGTCGCTGCCGATATTCAGGACCTGCCTGTACCATCACTTTATACATTTGTCCATAACGGATAAAATTCGTAGCATAAAGACTTCCCATTAATGTCTGCAAGGTATTCATAGCATTCTCCACCGATATCCCCTTCTTCGCGGCCATATCGTAGTCTACCTTCAGCATATACTGAGGAAAGTTCACATCAAAACTGGAGTTGATATCCTGAAGGACATCACTTTTTTCCATATCGTCCATAAATCTCTGTAACACCTCAGCCGTCTTATTGAGATCCTCATTACCGCTACGGTCCAATAAACGTAATTCAAAACCCGAAGAGTTACCGAAACCGGGAACTGTCGGCGGCGGAAAGAATTCAATCTCTCCATCAGCAAAATCTTTTGTTTTATCGCGTAATTCTTTAATGACATCATCGACCGTTTGATCCCGCTCTTTCCAAGGCTTAAGATTGATCATCCCCATACCATAGGAAGCTCCAGATACTTCAGTTATAATACTATACCCCGACAATGTAGACACTGTTTCAACAACGTCCAACTGACGAGAAACAGAGTCAATTTTATCCAGTACACGCTCCGTACGGTCTACTGTAGCCCCAGCAGGTGTTGTCACAGCAACGTAGATCATGCCCTGATCTTCTGTTGGAATAAATCCAGATGGCAATATCGCGCTACTTCCCCAGGTGGCAACAAAAAAGACGCCCAGCAAAAGCAAGGTCAATCCCCTGCGGGCACTGGTTTTCACCAAAATCCCTTTATAACCAAAGGCTGTTTTATCATATATACTGTTGAATTTTTTAAAGAAGCGATCCAACCAGTTATTCGATGGCTTGCGGTCATGTGGTGATTTTAGGAACAAAGCACACAAAGCTGGTGTCAGCGTCAGTGCATTGATACCCGAGATAACGATCGCCGCGGCGAGTGTCAATGAAAACTGACGATAAAATATCCCCACAGGGCCGGAAAGAAAAGCTACAGGAACAAAAACGGCAGACATGACTAAAGTAATCGCCACGACGGCACCTCCAACCTCTTTCATAGCCTCCAATGTGGCCTCCATAGGTTGCAAATGCTCTTCCTCCATTTTGGCATATACAGCCTCAACAACCACAATTCCATTATCCACGACAATACCAATAGCGAGTACCAAGGCAAATAAGGTCAATAGGTTGATCGAAAATCCAAGCATCTGCATAAAAAACAGTGCCCCGATCAAACACACGGGTACTGCTAAAATAGGAATTACCGTCGCCCTAAAATCCTGCAAGAAGATAAATACAACAATAAAAACCAGAAGAAAAGCTTCTAACAAGGTTTTGATAACAGAAGAAATTGACGCATCCAGAAAGCGGGATACATCATAACCCATGGTATAGGTCATACCTGTCGGAAATTGAGTTTCTTTTAATTCTGCCATTCGGTCCTTCACACGCTGGATAACCTCCTGCGCATTTGATCCCGGTAATTGCTTCAGCATAATGGAAGCCGATGGACGTCCATCGGTTTTGGATACCATCTCATAATCCAATGAGCCAAATTCAACATCAGCAACATCCCTAATACGGATAATGGATCCACTCGCATTCGCCCGAATAGGTATATTGGCGTATTCTTCTATTTCAGTGAATTTCCCCGGATAGCGCAGTACATATTGCTGCATATTGCGCATTTTATCTGAACTGATACCTGTTTGTCCGGGAGCAGCCTCAATATTCTGCTTTCTTAATGCAGCTACGACGTCTTCTGCGGAAATATTATACGCTGCCATACGATCTGGTTTGACCCAAACACGCATCGCATAATCCCGCATTCCCATGATCTGAGCAAGACCAACTCCTTCGATACGTTTCAGTTCTTTCAGAATATTGATATCGGCAAAGTTGTAAATAAACCGTTCGTCAGCAGTTTCATCTTCAGTAAAAACATTCAGGTACATCAACATCGAGTTGACTTCTTTCTCTGTAGTTACCCCCGCTTTGATAACCTCTTCTGGTAATTCGTCCAATACAGTAGTGACCCTATTCTGTACGTTTACAGCAGCAATATCCGGATCCGTACCGACTTCAAAGAAAATTTGAATAACTGTGCTTCCGTTATTAGTCGACACCGAATTCATATAGGTCATTCCCGCAACACCATTGATTGCTTTTTCCAAAGGAATGGCTACCGCATTTGTACTTACTTCCGCATTTGCTCCTGTATAATTAGCGTTTACAACCACCGAAGGCGGTACGATATCAGGAAATTGTGTAATAGGCAACGTAAATAAAGCCAGCAGTCCCAACAGCGTAATAAACACCGAAATGACCAACGACAATATAGGCCGTTTTATAAATGTTTCAAACATAATCTATCCCTCCGTTACAGCTTTCTCAATTTTGGATTAATCTTCATTCCGCTACGTAAACTTTGTACACCCTCATACACCACTTTGGCATTGGGATCGAGACCGCCCTCGACAATGTAATAATGCCCTACACGTGGCCCGGCAACAAAAGGAGTCATCTTCACCGTACTATCGGCCTGCATGGTGTACACATATGTTTTATCCTGAATTTCAAATACCGATTTTTGATGTACAAAAGTATGCTCACCGGTTTCCATCGGAACAGCAATTTTACCCGTTGCCCCATGCTTTAGAATATGCTCCGCATTAGGAAATTGTACACGAAGGGCAATAGACCCCGTATTGGCTTCAAATTCACTTTCCACCAGATGAGCTATCCCCTGGTGTGGATATAGCTCCCCATTTGCCAGAATTAATTTGACAGATTTTTGCGTTTCCTTGCCATTCAGCTTGTCGCGCATGAGTGCCAGATATTCCCTTTCAGAAATATCAAAATAGACGTTCACTTTACTTAGGTCAGAGATTGTGGTAATCAGGCTTCCTTCTGTCAATAACGAACCTTCTTTTAATAAAATCCGGTCTATACGTCCATCAAATGGAGCTTGAATGACTGTATAATCTAATCTTGTTTGGGCTTGGTTAACCAGCGCACGGGCCTCCTCGATTTTGGAATTGGCCGCCTTTAGCTGTATTTTTAATAAATTATATTCGGAAGAGCTCACGATATTCTTGTCAACCAATTTTTGTGTCCGCTCCATTTCCAATTTGATTTTTTGCGCTTCAGCAATTGCATTGTCATGCTGTGCTTTGGCTTTTGCTAGTTCCGAACGATATTCTTCATTGTTATATTTAAATAATACCTGTCCTTTCTTTACCCAAGCCCCTTCATCCACATAAATTTTATCTAAAAAACCATTCAGTTTCGACCGGATCTCGACATTTTTCAAGGCTTGGATATCAGCAATATATTCCTGATAAACGGTTGTATCCATTACCATTAGTGGCGTAATAGGAATATTCTTAATCTCTTCTTTTTGATCAGATTTAGCGTTGGAGGAGCGGCATGAAGCCAGCATCCCCACCATACCTGCGAAAAGGCACAGCACAAGGAATTTGTTCATATGGGAATAATCTTCTTTTTAAAGGTCTTATAGAATACCTCGTTGATTTTCATCAATGTCGGTAGTCTTAGACCTGGGTATTTCATAAACGATAAAAAATGTAACGTGTTAAATTCTCCTCAAGAAATTCAAAGTCGAAACTTAGGAGAATGTGCGAGATGGAAGCGACAAAGTCTATATAGCAAAGAGAAGATCTCTGGGCTTCAATAACTTAATATGAATATCAAGATAAAATAAACTGGGTGTAGCTTCCGCTAGAAAATTTAGGGGGCGTAACTAGAAGGGCCGAAAACGGGATAAGAACCGGTAGTACCCCGGCAAACACAAGGTTTTAGAGCGATAAAAAGGGTGTTCATCGTCCTTTGCAAAACATAATGCTGTAAAGACGATCCCAAAAACAAAAATAAAAATTGGTAATACCTGACTATTGAGAGAAAATATGCGATAGTCATCCTGCAATAGTACCTTTTCTTCTTGGGAAGAATGAATAGGCTCGAGATCCAATACATCATCCAAAAAATACTCCACGATGGTCTCACCTGCATGCAAAACCTGTCCCGTTGCCGAGGAGAAAGACTCATAGGTCAACAGATTAAGGTATGCAAAGAGTGTTAAAAAATGAAATATTTTGCCTAACATATCGAAATTTCGAATCACAAAGGTATGACTTTAAATAACCAAGATTATTTTATTCATGTAAAAAAACCATGACAGCCCCAAAATTAGCTATCATGGTTTTTAAAAGGGAAGTAAGTTTTCTGTTATAAACCTTAAAGGATCGATTAAACAGTCGACACAATTACTTACAACTAAAGGATCATCATTAAATTCATTTATTGTCTATCAGAACTCAATCTTTATTTTCCCTTTATTTTTTCATTACTAAAGGAATATGGTGCATCCTCTTTTTTTATCCCTCTACTCTTATTGGGTACATCGCTCATTTTAAATTCAAGATTTGCCCCCTGCAATAAATCCTTATACCGGATATAATTTCGACCATAATGTTTTCCATTCCAGGACAGCTGATTCACGTAGACCTGCTTCGATCCTTGCTGTTTAGCCTGAATATGTACTTTCTTCCCGTTCTCAAGCGTCAAAGTAACTTTGTCAAATTGAGGTGAACCAATAACGTATTCACCCGATCCTGGCGAAACAGGGTAAAATCCTAAAGAAGAAAAGACGTACCAGGCTGAAGTCTGACCGTTATCTTCGTCACCACAATACCCATCAGGTGTAGGTAAATACAATTTATCCATAATCTTGCGCACCCAATATTGTGCCTTCCAAGGTTCTGCTGCATAGTTATACAAATAAGGCATGTGTTGGATCGGCTGATTTCCATGGGCATATTGTCCCATGTTCATCACCTGCATTTCACGCATTTCATGGATCATACTACGGCTCTTCATTCCTTCATAACTCGGGATAACAAACACCGTATCTAACATGGATACAAAAGACTTATTACCTCCCATTAAATTAATCAGCCCCTGTGGATCATGAAATACACAAAAGCTCCAATGCCATGCGTTGCCTTCTGTATATTCGCGAGACCAAGCACTTGGATCAAAATCTGGGACAAATGAACCGTCCGTCTTTTTTCCCCGCATTAATTTCGTACTTGGGTCAAACAGGTTTTTGTAGTTCATCGCTCGCTTTGCGTAAATGGCAGTTTCAGCTTCCGGTTTACCCAGTGCCTTGCCAAATTCATAGATACACCAGTCATTGTAAGCATATTCCAATGAACGGGCTACATTCTGGTCCACTTTCACATCGGCAGGTATATAGCCCAGTTTATTATAATATTCATAACCAAAGCGTCCTGTCGAAGAGTGTTTAGGATATGCGCTGTTGGCTCCATGTTTCAATGCTTCCCATAACAGCTCTTTATCATACCCTTTCCGATCAGTAATTAATGCATCTGCGACAATAGATGCTGAATTATTTCCGATCATCGATGCACGATGTCCCGGTGAAGCCCACTCAGGAAGGAAACCGCTCTCCTTGTAAGCATTGACCAATCCTTCCTGCATGCGATCGTTCATGGATGGATATAATAAATTCAACAGCGGAAATAAACTTCTGAATGTATCCCAAAAACCTGTATCTGTGAACATTTCCCCAGGTAGGATCTGGCCGTTATATGGGCTATAATGAACACGCTTGCCAGTGCCGTCAATTTCAGAAAAATCTCTAGGAAATAATGTTGAGCGGTAGAGACAAGAATAAAATGTACGCAATCTATCGATATTTAGGTCTTCAACCTGGACTCGGCCAAGGACGTCGTTCCATTGCGCTTTACCTTCATCAACAACTTGCTGAAATGTTTTGGACTTCACTTCTTTTAGATTAAGTTCTGCCTGTTCAAAACTAATAAAGGAAGAAGCAATACGGGCGATCACTTGATCACCTCTCTTCAATGATGGAAAACCTACAATTGCTCCGGCATGATTATCCTGAATCTCCAATTCATCTTTACGTATCGAGCCGCTTTTTACGCCAGCTTTGTAAGAGAAAGGTCGATCGAAAGTAATGACAAAATAATTCTTAAAATTCTCCGGCACACCACCGCTATTTTTTGTTGAATAACCTATAATTTTATTCTCCTGAGGAATTACTTTAATATAAGAGCCCTTATCAAATGCATCGATAATAACATAAGCGCTGTCGGTTTTGGGAAATGTGAATTGAAAGATTGCAGCACGTTGTGATGGAGACAATTCTGTGGTCACATCGTGATCAGCAAGATAAACGCTATAATAATAAGGTTTGGCAATTTCCGCCTTATGTGAAAACCAGCTTGCCCGCTTTTCTTGGTCAAATTGCGGTGTGCCAGTTACTGGCATGATGGAAAACTGACCATAATCATTGTTCCACGGACTTGGCTGGTGGGTTTGCTTAAATCCTTTAATTTTATCTGCCGTGTAGGTATATACCCAGCCATCGCCCATATTCCCCGTTTGGGGCGTCCAAAAATTCATACCCCAGGGACGTGCTATTGCAGGATAAGTATTCCCATTGGACAATTCATACTTCGATTCCGTACCAATCAGTGGATTAACAAAATCAACTGGTGAAGCCTGCTGTGCCTTCCCCCCATGGATCGCGAATAGAAAAAGAATACTACCTGTTAGTTTTTTAATATTAAACATAAATTACGTATTTGGTTGATAGTACTAGCCAAAAAGCTAAAACGTATTAGTAAATATAAGTAAGATAACTAAATATAGAATATGGTAAGGTATTTTTCACAAGATGGTTACAAAAAAATAGCCGCAAAATATCCCTCTTTCAAGCGAATACCTTACGACTACTTTTTGAACCAGTCACTCTCTTATCGCTAACTAGCTTCCTTAACTCGTTCTTTTGGATCTACTGTGGTAGTTCCAAAAGTCTAAATTCACTCATCTGGAAATTTGATCCAGAAGAAACCGATTTCACAACATACCGATAATGAGTGTAAGGTTTTGAATTCGTAAAGGTGAAATTGACCGATTTATTTCTATCTGCAGGGGTATTACCAAAACCATACCCCGTAACCGAACTCAAGGTTACCCAAGCATTCCCATTTTCAGAGGCCTGTATTTCCCAGTCTTTAGGATCTCTCTCAGGAGAATCATTACCGGTTGTTATGGTATAACCATTAATGGTTTGTGGTTGATAGAATACAAATTGCCAATACATCCCCGGCTTATACCCACCAATAAATAATTTCGTCCTGGTATCACCGTCTATCAGTTTCTTCGATCCTTCGCCCGCATCAGGGCCACTAGAGTTATCCTGAGAGATTAGGAATGTATTATCAATATTTGTCCAGTCTTTTATAATGCCTAGATCCGTTAGCATCTTTGTAATTACAATTTGAGAACCCTTTGGGGTTTTTACGTCTAGCTGGTAGGTTTCGAACTTTCCCACCTCAATCGATATATCAGCTTTTTCCTTATCAGAAACTTGCTCATATTTATCTTTATCAGTCATCTTTGACCAAGTGACTCCTTTGACGGCAATGTCACTAGCATAGCTCAGGATCAACTTTCCAGTTCCGTTTTTTGTTGCATTGAATCGAATTAGCTTCTCCGCATCAATTTTAATTACCTCTTCCCGTTGAGCCCAATCGCCATTTTCATTGAGTACTTTAAGTCTTACTGTGAAATCACCCGTACCTAAAAAAGTATGTTGCGGCGAAGTTTTCGACGAGGTGCTATCATCCCCAAAGCTCCACCGTGTTTCAGAATAGTCTTTTGACTGATTTGTAAATTCAAAAGTAAATGGGTCATCCTTCGCAACCTGCTTAATAGAAAAAGCAGAAATCGGATTGGGAAGCTGGGGTTTGTCAACAACCACTTCCTTTTCTTTACTGCAGCCTAATAAGGTAAACAGTAAAAGTATACAATAGCTATATTTCCCTAATTTCATTGTTGTAAATTTCATTGTTGTTATACATATAGTTGCCACAATACCTATAAGAATTCGATCATACGCCATTCGGAACATTGAAATAAACGATTCCCTACATTTTCTGTAATATTCAAACGATAGAATTTATAGCTTCCTGGCTTTTGTACATTAAACCGTCTTGTTTCAAGCCTATTTGGAAAACTCTCGTTGGTTCTTGTATCAATGACGACCCAGTTAGTACCGTCCAAAGACCCTTCGAGGTTCCAACTTTTTGGATCACGGCTAATTTCATCATTACCTGACGTCAATGTATATGCGCCAATCTTCAGTGTTCGAGTAAACGTCAACGTACATTGCAAATCTCCTGTAAACCCACCCTGTAAAAATTTGGTATCCGTGCGATTATCAACCAATTTAAGGCTACCTTCACCTGCATTTGGACCACCATCATTATCCCGATTTACGGTTAAAGTCCCTTCACCTGTCACGTCAAATTCAACAACATTGGCACAATCAATTAAAATTGTCGTATAGTTTTTCTGCGGATTGATAACATGTAAAGTGGGGTCTTTTAAATAAACTGTAACCGCCAGAAATTTATCTTTATTTTTAGCGATGACGTCCCAAGGAACAGCGATATTAAAATTTGCGGACGATTTATTACCTGCCACCTGTATGCGGGATGAAAGTGAAAATTCATTATCTTGCAATCCTTTGGTGTTCGCAGGCAATATTTTTTTGGTAATCAAGTTTGGAATTGAATCTCTGGTCCCCCTTACCTCAACATAAAACCATTTACTAGGAAAAGACGCTAAAGAAACTCCAATAGGAATTTCAATTCCGGAAGGTGTGGTTTCATAATTATTATGTTTGCTCGCTAAGATGATTCCTCCGGGCGTATTCGTCACGGAGAGATAATGAATATCTGTAGCGGTCAGAAGGCTTTTGGAGCCCAATGTGACAATGACGCTATTGGGGTTCCCGAGCTGATTTCCTTTTCCCGGATTGATCAATTTATAGGAAAGCGCAAATTTTTTGCCATACACTCTCTCTATTTCCGTTCTCGAAATTGTCAATAAAAAGGAGGCCGTGTCTGCGCCATATTGAAACTTCACCACATTTGGGAAGGAAAAGGCTTGATTTGGTAAAGTGACAACATCCTTGAGCACGCCCGATCCTATTAACTTCGTCACGGTGTCTGTATTCAATTGAAGCTCCACATCAAAGGTTTTCGAAGCAGGACTACTTAACTTGACCTTCATAGGCACTTGGACATAGTCATTTGTTTTTACTAAATCCTTTCCTCCACCTTCGGCAATAACCTGTACAGGATTATTCTCCAACAAACCGAAGCCTTCAAGATTATCTTTTGAACAGGCCATAAATTGGCAATAGCTCAAAATCATCGTAAAAAAATAAAAAAATCTTTTCATCTGTAAATAATTTTTACCTTCATCATTAATGAAGCCTACCATGTTAAACTATTCTGTTTAGGATTATTTATCAACCCAAACACGTCCATCCAATTGCCAGTTCTCCTGTCTAGCGATCTGCAACCAACTGAATATCTGCGCTGTTACATCCGTATTTTTGGGAACTAATGTATTAATCGTTTCTACAGATGGGGCACAAAGAAAGTCATTGAGCTTGGAGATTTCATAGTTCGAATTTCCTAGCTTCAATGTATTTCCATAAGGTCCTTCGTCGTAGAGAACACCATTGGTAACCGTTCCAACGACAGGCCAATTGGCCGCAAGATTTGCATAATAAGGATGTTCCTCATTGATCCCCACTTGACAATTATACTGCGAAATAACTGCCAATGGCAGGGCGGCCTTCCAAAATCGTATATCAGCCAGATAGTAATCACCTTCGTTCCAGTTGCTTCCCCCATTTATTAAGCCCAATCTAAATTTTGCCGGACTACTGATCGATCCCCATGAACTAATGTCCATCTCATTTCCAGGCAGGCCATTGGTATAGGTTTTCACGATTCGTTTACCCTCACTTGTTAGCGATCCAACAATAGTTACATTATTCCAGGTCGCATTGTTCAATTTTGGTCCGTTTACTTCTCCACTTCCGTTAGGACCACGGCCATTAAACATCCAATAGTCTTCCTTAAAGGCCAAGATCCACCCATTTGTCGGTGCACCCGACTCCCATTTTTCACGTTTGCCAATAAAAGATGGATAGTTAGGAAATTTGTACGTATTATTAGGCCCTTTATTCTTTTTCACCTTTAATTCAATTGTAAATTCTTCTTTATCTCCTAGATCAAATACAGGATTGTCCCCTTCGGTCAACTCTGCGTAGATTCCGCTCTTAAACCGCAAAAAATCTCCAGAAAAACGACTTCCCAAATAGGGTTTATTAATATATCTCGATTTGTATTTAGGTGAATAAAAAATTGTGAAAGTATTGACATTTGGGTTACTAAAAATCGTATTGTCGTTCTGTGCTGGAGGAATCTCAAAAGGACCACCTTTACTTGACGTGATGATCACCAGCCAATTCTCCTTTTTAAATGCGGGTCTTTGCTCCAAAGCCTGTATGACCTCCCCCACCTGTTTGTCGAAGTTTTCTATAGCAGCCTTATAGACAGCACTGCTATTGTCATAAGCGCCGCTCTTTCCCGCTTTATCAACCGCCGTAAAATGTGCAGTCAACATCGTCAGTTCAGGTTGCTTTAAACCCTCTTTGACATCCTTTACAACTTCTTCATCCGAATTTTCTAGTTTGGCTACCGTTGTAGGGGCTAAGTTATCAACAAATATCTTGGAGCTACTGTACACTTTAAATTCTGGGGTCTTCATATTCGCTGCCACTCGCGTATAGACTGTTGGAAAGGTCTGAAAATTATTATTCTTAAAATTATCACCAATGACCAGATGCTTATTTTGGCTTACTCCAGTGATAATATTGGACAAATCAGCTCCCGTAGTATTGGTAATGTCATGTTCCTCGCTTAACGAAACCCATGAATAAATAGAATGGTTAAGCAAACCATTCATTGTTGGAATATTAGCTGTTCGGACCGATTCTCCCCGAGCACCGTCCACAATGAGCAGGAGCACCTTAGGCTTGCCATATACCAAGTCCACGGTATCTTGTTTGCCTTCATTACTCGGTATCAATCGACCGAATTCATCTTTACAGGAAATGAATGTCAATAAAAGTACTAAGGACATTAGCCGAAGGCTTATATTTCGAAAATTAGCTTGAGATCTCATCAGTTTAAAGTTTAAATTACTGTTCCAATTTAATTCGAATCAGATTATGTACCTCTTCGTTATTAAATCGACCAAAATAGCCCATTAAAAGTAATGCACGTTTTCCATCTTCTGTTTTTGTCTCCACAGCTTTATTGATAAATCCGGAGAAATAACCAGAAGTGTTATAGTCACTATTTAATTCCCCATTAGGATTTAGGATCATAAAGCCATTTCGCGCAATATTATTATAGCGCGCAAAATCACCCGAGACAACAATTAAACCATCATTTAATTGCATTGCATAAGAAGGATTACCCCCTTCAAATGTTTTGGTCTGAAACGTTGGATCCACTGTCCCATTTGCATTCAACATCATCACTTTAATCGCGGAAGCACCATTATATTTACTAAAACCTCCAACAACCATGTATTTATTGGTTAATGTATTGTAAGTAACTGACGAAACATTGTAGTCTGCTCCGGTACCGCCCGAATTAAATGTCGGGTCCAATGTTCCATCCGCATTCAATCGAGTAATATATCCTACAGACTGCCCATCAAACCTATTGAAAGAACCATAAACTAAGATTTTCCCCTTTAGAGTCCCACTGTTGTGATATACTGTTGCTACCGATCCATTTCCACCTGACAACGGTTTACCATCTGCCCCAAACCTAAAAGATTTGTCTAACGAACCATCCAGATTCAACCGGGCAACATGCCTTATTTCTGTACTGTCCAAGATAACGGTATCTCGAGTTTCCAGTTTGTTAGGTTTTCCATAGATTCGATGAATGTAATATCTAAAATTTCCTGTCGCTAAGATTTTCCCGTCGGACTCATAAATATTACCGATATTGCCATCAAATCCGCCATTAAATGTCGGATAATATTTCAGCGTATCTGTTTGACCTGGTCTTCGGAATGGTTTAATCCCCATGGTATCGATGGCTCCGGTTGTATAAATTCGTGTCAGATTGCTGATATCAGCATTTCGCTGCCCATAACCGGAAAAAGAACCTGCCAAAAAATAGTAATTCCCCAATTTTAAAATGCTATTCAATGAGTTATTGGCCCCTGTACCTATTCGGAAACTCGCGTCGTAGGTCCCATCCGCAAATGTCCTCACCAAACGATTAATCGGTCGTATTGCCCCTTTATTATTATAATTTGTGAAAGAACCTGTATAAATCATTTTGCCATCTTCCAAAAAGAGCACATCGGAAACCATACCATTTGTTCCCACCCCCACTTGAAAGGTGGCGTCAAGGGACACATTTCCTAAAACTGTAAATTGTGGCCCGAAAAAAACAATATCATCTATTGTAACGGAGAGCACTCCAGTGCTGGCGAAAGGCGGAACCTTCAATTTCACATGATCTGCCGTTAACTCAACAATCTGCGCTTTCTCACCGTTAAACCGAATGATAGCCTTGTCTTTATATTTATCCAGGCCTTTAATCCGCATGATCGTCTCACCTCCAGTTTTACCAGATTCGGGCTGCATCTTATCCGTTGGATTGATTTCGATGCCCAACGGAGGCAATCCATCTTCATAGGGAGCTGAAAACATTTTATTATCCTTATTGCACCCTAATAGAAGAGAAATAACGAACAAAAGGGCTGTATATTTCCAAGTCGTATTATACATAACTTTCATAATTTAATCTACAATTGGTTATTAACGCTTACTTTCCAATATATCCCACAGAATGTCACCCGGATTAAACCCAAACTGAGTTTTGGTATAATCGATAACATGAACAACACCATTATCTGGTTGAATATCCGATGATGCTACTGGACAGGATCGCCAGTCATTTGGCCTACTAACATCCGGGATATAGGAGATATAGAGCTGCCTATAGCCCATATATTTTAGACGGGTTATGTTATTTTTATCGGAATCATTAATTGCATCATTATAAACTACACCAATATTGGACACGGTATTCCCCAGTGCGGTATAATTTTGTCCTTTATAGACATTCAAGAGATCAAAATCAATCTGGGGATAATCCATTAATTTTCGTTTCCCATTAAACATGTAACGTAGTAAATACTTTCGCCAGATCGCACTATCAATGTCCGCGAGTGTTTTGATGGTATCTCTTCCTAAATTGTAAAGCATCCAATTGACGCTTTGATCGATAACGGTATTTGATTTTGCCAGACCGATCAACTTCTTTATATTCTCATCTCTAGGAGCAAAAAAAGTAAACTCTTTGGACTTAAAATCTTCTTCCAAACCTGCTAATCTGATAATTTGGGCAATTGAATCGAATTCTCTTGGTTTCGAATCCAGATAATCCATAATCGAGCCATTAAATTTTGCCTGTGCCAATCCGCCATCCTGATAATACGCGTCTTTTTTGCATGATCCCATACCCAACATTAACATCACCGTTATGAAGGCATATCCTATAATCTTTGCTTGTATCATAATTAAACTGATTTAATTTCCACCTGTCCAATAATCGTTCAACACGATTTTTGAGTTAAAATTTTTGGCTGAAGCGTCCAAAGGCCAAGTCCACGCACGACGGTTATATTGATCGATCGTCATAGGGTTCATGGTCCATTGCGGATTTAGTATTCTTCGCGTCCGGATCAGATCAAAGTATCTTACCCCTTCCCCAATCAATTCACGACAACGTTCTTCAAAAATGAAATTCTTAAGATCTGCACCACCGCCAGCATAGCGTGGAGCCTCAGCACGATCACGGACAATATTAAGCACGGAGACCGCTTCAGCCTCTCGTGCACCACCTAAATTAGCTAAGGCCTCAGCCTCTAATAGCAGCGCATCTGCATAACGAAATATCATAAATGTATTATCTGGGTTAGAATCTTCATTTCCCGATGCAAAAACATTAGCTGCAAATTTCTTCAAGACGAATAGTCCGTCATTTGCGTACATATCCTCGTACCAGAGCTCTTTTCGCTTATCTGCAGAACCATTAAGCGGATAAATCCGATACATGAAAATAGAGGAATAATAGGCGATGCTGAATTGTTGGTTGTAACGAGGAAATTTATAGGGCCACCGTAAAAAATGATCCCACAATGGGGCATAGGCATTATTAAGATCATTATAATTGATCGTCCTATAAAATTCAAAAAGCGATTCCTCAGTGCGTCCTTTAGAGACTTTAGCCCATTCTTCGGGTGTTAGTCTATACAGACGATGTACGCCGCTTACACGCAGCTCCTTACCTAAACTCGCAACACTTTCATAATACTTCATTGAGTTACCCGAATCAAAATTTGCATTCCACATCTTCATATGCATCAATAGCGCGATAATACTTCCTCGACTTGCGCGAGCACCTCGTTGTGATGCATCGCCAAAAGTCCAGGGCATAATATCTTTTACAGGCTCCAAATCAGCAATACATTTGCTGATTACAGAAACCATATCCTCACGTGGAAGCTGCTTAGCAAAGTATGCATCGGTATAATACACCACATCACCATACAAACGAACCATCCAAAAATAACTCAGACAGCGCATAAATGTAGCTTCGGCCTTATAGCGATCTTTATCTGCGGCAGATAAGCCCGGAATTCCCTCTTCCAATTTGGAAATCAAAATATTACAGCTTTGAATGACCTTATAATAAGTATCCCAGATAGAAACCTTATACATAGCATACCCTTGTGAGCGACCGCCACCCAATGTATTGTTATACACAGCATTCATACTATTTGTCCCAAGATCGCGAAGAATCATACGATCAGTTCCGGATGTAGGAGAGGGAAAAATTTCACCTGATCTAGCCTCTCCAATGGCACCCATTACCCATGATTCGTTCAGTTTTTCAAAAAACTGACTATAGATACGTGCTATATTTGCTTCTACATCCTCTTTAGACTGGTAGAAATTGTTCCCGGTAAGCCGATCAATCGGCTCTACCGTCAGAAATTTCTTACAGCCCATCATTACGGTTGTACATAGACATATGACAAACGCTATTCTTCCTATATTTCTTTTTGTTTTCATAATATAGCCCAATTAGAAATCAATATTAACACCAACATTATACTGCCTAGGCACAGGATATCCGCCAGAAGCATCCCGTCCCATCGTACTCACATTTTCGGGATTAGGCCCGCTGTACTTTGATAATGTAGTTATATTATCAGCCGAAATATATACCCGTAGACGCTCAAGTCCATATCTCCGAATAGCATTTTTCGTAAACATATAAGACAGTGTCACACTATTTAATTTAAAGTACGATCCATCTTCTGCCCATAAATCTTGGTCCATCCGAAATGGATCAATGCTTGAGTACCTCTTGAAATCGTAAGCATAAGGGTATTTTGCAATATCACCGGGCTTCAGCCACATATTAACATCATCCAGTGGAACCACGGCCCTATCACCATAAGGATCATTCATCAACTGCAGCCGTTCAGCTAAAGCGTTATTCAAAATGGTACGTTTTGCCGTGTAAGATGCGTATAAATTCAAACCAAAAGTTCCAAGAGTTTCATGATTGTAATTAAAATTCAACTGCAGACCACCAGTAATCAAAGGCTGAGAATTTCCCGTACGCGCATAGTCATTTTCATCGAGAATATAATTGCCATCCAGATCTGCAAATATGGGATCACCGGCCTGAAATTCTGTCCCATTAGCCATTCGATATCGTCGCCCAGTAGCTGGGTCTACCGGCACATCAGCATCTGTACTGTAAACTCCTCGATTTAATAACATATAATTGGACATCGTTGATGTTCCTACCCTAAAAACCACATGTTGTTTATATCTATCAATGTTTTCCCAACGAACAAATTGACCGCCATAATGCTCCGGCAGTTTTAACAACACGTCTCGATTGTAGGCCCCGTTCGCTCCTATTGACATCGTAAAGCGACCCTCAGTCCATGGCCTTAACATGACAGACAGCTCATGCCCATAATTCGCAATGGCCGCCGAATTACTATTCACTTTTTCAAAACCAAGCGAAGAGGAAAGCAACTCTTCAAATAGGATATTATTTACTTTTTTATAGTAAGTATCATAAGTCAATTCAAATCGATTTTGAAAAAAAGCAAGATCCAAACCTAGGTTGACCTGACTTGTTGTTGTCGGTTTTAAATCGGGATTAGGAATTTGTTCATAGTTGATACCGATACCTATTTTATCATTGTAGCTTCCAGCAATATCATATTTGCCATAAACACGCTCCAAGGTACTATTAGGCATAACATTCACCCCCCAGCTTGTTCGAATAGATAGTAAATTAATCCAGTCCACATCTCTTAAAAAATTCTCATGATAAGCATTCCATCGAAAACCAACTGCAGGATTTTTAGTATAAAGATTGCCAAATCCATTCTGCGAAGATCCGTCCATTCTGTAAGAAAGATCGACCACATATTTTTTCATATAATCATACGTACCTGCAATAGCAAAAGACAATCCTCTTTCCTTTCCGAATCCACGACGTAATAATCCCCCACCTTTAGAAAAATAACCATCAAATCCGAGCGGGCCCTCAAATTGGTCATTAGGTGTGCGGGCCTGTAAAGTCGCATTCGCCTGTTTATCTAGGGTTCGAATCTCATTGAATAGATTGAAAAATACAGTGTGTTTTTCTTTAAATGTATGACTGTAGTTGATTGAATTCCGATTATAAAGTGAATTATACCGACCATAATAAGCATATACCTGTGCAAATTGTCCATTTGCTGCGGCTGGTGTAAACGTATTTTCGTTATCAGAAGTGGATTCGTAACTCATGGTAGTGGTTGCCCGCAACCCCGGAATAATTTCATAGGATGCCTCAATAAAAGGTTTGATCGATTTGGATGAGTTATCATTGCGCGTTTTTAACGCTGAATTATATCCTGAAGATGCCAGATAAAAAGACGGGCCGGGTAATAGCGTTGAAGTCATCCCGTTTTTTGCTACACCAGACTGTAAAATACCTAAACCATTACCTTTGCTTTTTGAACCAAGGGAAGCATTTACCTGTGCTGTAAACTTAAATTTTTCATTAGGATAGTATTCAAATCGCATGTTGGCCATATAACGATCGAAACCTGTATTTTTGATGATCCCGTTTTCATTATAATAATTCAGATTCGCTTTATAATTCAACTTTTGATTTCCACCATCAATAGCTACGTTATGTGTTTGATTGTATGTGGTAGCGTAAAACAAGTCCTGCCAATTGGTTGAATTATTATAATACGCATTCAAACTATCCGATAACATTGGCGTCTGTGAAATTCGATCCAAATCTTCCTGTGACAAAGCGTTTCCATAGATCTGTAATAGTTTTAGACGGCGTTCTAGATTTCCACCCAACGTTGGTCGCAATTGGGGAGGGGTTTTAAGAAAAAAGTTTCCTGTATACCGCACCCTAGGAACCTCAGAGTTACCACGCTTGGTATTGATAATAATCACCCCATAAGCCGCCAATGATCCATATAAAGAAGTAGCTTGAGCATCTTTAAGCACCTCTATACTTTCGATATCTTCGGGCGGAATTAATGACAATGGACTGATTCCCGGTCCCTGTTGGCTCAATCCAAGCTCATTTGCCCTATCTGCATCCATTGGGACGCCATCGATCACATAAAGAGGGGAGGTCGGTGTGAGAAAAGATTGATCGCCACTACCCGTCACACTAATTGTTGAAAGTCCACGGATCTGAGTCGAACCCCGAAAGCCTGGAGCCCCAGTATTTACCTGTATATTTAGACCTGCCACCTTTCCTTGAAGCAGATTCTCCACATTTGCAGACGGGATATCTTGAATTTCCTTTCCACTGATCTTGGTCGAAGATCCGGTAGTCGTCTCCCTTGGACGCTTTACATAGCCTCTGACAACAACTTCATCCATCTGATTATCTATTTCCTTCAAATGAACGACCACATTCCGGTCGGCTCTCACCGTCATTGAAGTCCCATCATAACCAATTAATCTGAACGCGACCGAAGTCCCAGCCATCGTTGTTATGCTAAAGGCCCCCGATGAGTTTGTCGAAGTCGCTTCCTTTCCAGATTTGCCAAAACGTACGGTAACACCCGCAAGCGGCCGCCCCTTATTATCTGTTACTTTTCCCGACATAATGACTGTCTGCGCAAAAACCGCCGTAGAAAGAAACATACACAATACCAGCAGCATACAACTATTATAAAATATCTTAAATTGCATAACCATTTCAATTATTCATTATCAAATCGTGGATTTTCCCTTTGAAAATGGAAAACAATCTCCCAATCCCCTTTGGTAAAAATTTTAAAGTTCAAACCAAAATTGGCTGTAATCAAACCGCCGCCAAATCCTTTTCTGGAATAGGAAAAATCTACCTTTGCACTGTTTCCATTTGTATACTTTGTTGGATAACTTGTCAGGGGAATTGGATAGGCTACGTCATATTGTACATAATCGGGTGTCTTTTTCATATTAAAGCCATGTACCAGTTCATTCCACTTTGTTTCATTAAAATTATCCGGATTTATCACCGCCCCATTCTTATTCAAAAAGACAAAACGTAGATTATGTCCATTGCCACCGGTAAATCTCCGTATATAGACAACAAGATCTTTAAATTCCTCATTCGTCCGCAATAGCTGATTGGAAGATTCTCCATAAACCTCATTCATATAAGAAGGCCAGATGTAACTTCTCTTGTTGGGGTTCTTGGGGTCATTCGGATCTGGGGCAGTTTCACCATTATAGGGGTTTTTATCCGAATAAGGTTCATAATCCTGAACACGCCAAGGGAGGATCATAAAATCTTTAATAACTGTTGATCCGCCAGAATTAGAGACCTTAAGGTCAAAATAACGTATGTTCTGCACCAGATCGATGCTGTCTTTTGAACGAGGTTCTATCAGCTCATTTGTAGAAGAATTCCATAAAATAAAACTGCCGGTAGAATCAACTTCAAAAAGAGGCCGATACACCAATTGACGTTTTGCCTCAATTTCTTCCAAGTTTTTTTCGGTACCATCGTAGCGGTATATCCATCGATAGACAGGTTTCACTTCAAAAAGATCCGTATAAGGACGTCCATCGCCATACCGAGGATTAACAATTTCAAAACGCAGAGGCGTAGTTGAATGATCCGTATTAATGGTCCCCATAAGCGTTGTCCTTCCTAAGATGGGATAAAAAGACTTTCCATCATAAGTCAAGTTGACACTTAAAAATTCCTTCTCGTCAGGTAAATTGTAAAGCTTTTTGCATCCATTAAAGCCGATGCACATTAAGATGAGCAGGCCCAAGTTGCATGTCTTATTTATTGTATTAAATTTTCTAGCAATTTTCATGTCCATACATTCTTAAGTTCGTTATTGATTACGGTTCATTGTCCAGTCGGCCAATTGGAAATCGTTACCATCATACATCCGTATAATATTCAAACGATAAGCTTTATAAGCTTTGGTGTTCGTAAAAAAGAATACACGCAATTGAAACCTTTCTTCAAATTCTTCAGCCTGTCTAATATCCAACGTAATCCATTTTCCTTGTTCATCCAGTCCTTGTAGATTCCAGTCTGCGGGATCGCGACCTTGAATATCATTTGCCGATCTAAGGGTATAACTATTTGCAACCACCGCAGAAGGAAAGTCCCACTGCAAATAGAATAATCCAGGGCTTGACAAAAAGAACTTGGTTTCAGGATTACCGTCAAATACATATTTTGATGCTTCCACCGCATCTGGGCCTCCAGAAGTCTCTTTTGAAGCGGACCACTGTCCGCCAATGGTCTTGAACAAGTTTTCTGGCGGCGGGATATAGATAACTTGACTGACAAATTTGTTAAAACCAAACACATGGTCCGGATTCAACACATGAACAACAGCGTTATCTGTCTGGATATTTAAAGAGCTTGTTTCCGTCGTCACCCAATTACGATTGAAAACAGACCTCCTTGTATCTGATAGATCAACAATTGTAGGACCTCCATTTAGGTAGCCCGATGAGGCCTGTTTATTTAATCCAATATGCATTGGGTAGCCATAGCGAATCCCCAATACATCCTTACCATCCTGGCTACTTAGAGAGTCGCTTCCAATCCGCCCTTGAATAATATACTGGCACAGCAGCGAATCCAATATTTCATATTTAACCGAATTCAGGTATTGTGATGGCTTGTCAGAAACACTCAATGTATTATTGAGATTTTGGATAGCCAGTTGAAAATTGGCATTGGTTAGCGCAAAAAGTGTCACTGTACTATCTTCAAGTTTCTTTTGCAAACCAATTCTATCAATGACTTTAACTAAAGAGTCATATACTCCAGGTTTACTTTTAAGATAGCTATATAAATTACCTTTAAAGACCGGCTGCTGGGATGTGGGCGAATAATAGCCTTTATCCTTGGCACAAGCGTACAGCAGGGTTGTCATTAAGAATACATATACACCACGTACAAATAGGTTATTTCTCATAATTAACTCCTTTACTTCCAATAAGCATTTTGTTCGATCAACTTATTTTGTGCGAGAATTTCTCTAGCAATTGGCCAATAGATCCCGTCATTAGCAATTAACAGTGCCAATTGGGGATTGTCATGCTTTATCTTTTCCCGACGAATCATATCGTACCAGCGATGTCCTTCCCCCATCAGTTCCCTCTTTCGTTCTAAAAAAATAGCATCCACCAAATCTCCATTTGCATTTTCACTGTAAACTTTAAGTCCTCTCCGTTCCCGAATCTCATTTAACAGTTCTATGGCAGTAGATTTTTCACCCAACACGGCTAAAGATTCTGCACGTAAAAGCGCTATATCTTCTAAACGTGTCAAAACGGTGGCACTGGTGAAAATGCGAAAAGTGGGGTCCGAAGAACCGCCCATAATACATTTGATTTTGCTGAAAATTGGGTATTTCCCATTGAAATTCCGGAAATACACTTCTGTGGTAGGCGCTCCAAGTGTATCGATGCTAAACCGCTGGTCCTTCTTCTCGTTGAATGTTTTTAAAATCGTTTCTTTCGGCATATAAATATCCGGAACCGACTTATTAACAACAGGAGACGCAAGTGTAAGTTCTTCAATATGTCCCGTAAAGGATGCCTCCACATGTGCCCATATATAAGGGAATGAGAACATCTGTTCGGATCTTTTCTCAAAGAAGAATCCATTACCATCTGTTAAAAAAGATGTGGATAAATAATAGGCTCCCGCTTTGTTATAGTTGTCCATAACAAACTGTGAATAGGAAGCCGCATCGGCGTAATTAGCCTGCCAAGCCGCCAAATGTGCAAGAATAGCATAAGCGGAAAGCTTTCTTACCAAGGCACCATTCCATCTGCCTGATGTTTCATTGTAATAATTACCGATCTGTTGTTCATCACCTGTACTGTAAGAATACGGCAACAGTTGTGCAGCATCATACATTTCCTTTTCAATCCAAGCATAGATCTTCAAACGGTCCTCTTTCGCTTTATTCTCAAAATTTCCATCATGGGAATTTAAGATCAAGGGTACATCTCCCCAAATACGAACCATATTGAAATAGGCATACGCACGTAAAAATCGAGCTTGTGCCACATCAACAACCAAATTATTTTCCGTATAGCGCATGTCCTTCTCCCGCACTTGCGGTGCGCGCTCCATAAAAATGTTGGCTGCATTCACTACGGCAAACCACCGTCTCCAATTCGAAAGTGCATTCAACGATTCATAATTCGCTTTGAGGTCGTTCTTAATAATTGCTTTTAAATCTTGTCGATTAGGGCTCTCGAAGTCCCCTGACCGAACTTCCCCATACAACCAATAGGCATTATTATCGTCCAAAGCCGCTTTGGTTAAACCGTAAATTCCCATCAGACCTGCACGGGTGTCCTCCAAAGCATTCCACATATTCTCTTCCTTGACGGTGCGGGAAGAGTCTATATCTAGCATTTTCTTACAGCCCCCTAGAGGCAATAAGAAAAGTAACAAAACACTAAATATGAGATGATATCTTTTCATTTCTTCTGCGTTTAAAAGTCAACTTTTATTCCTAGCGTATAAATTCGCGGTATCCGAATTTTTGACCCAATATCATAGCCTGTATAGTCCACGATTTCAGGATCCACACCACTGTAAGATGTAATCGTGGCAACATTATTAGCAGACACGTAGGCATACGCATTTTTAATGGACTGAGTTCGGCCTGCGAAAAGAGAAGTTAAGTTATAGCCCAACGTGATCGCTCTTATTTTAAGAAATGATGCATTTTCTAAGAAAAGATCTTGGTCGGCCTGATAAGCGATAACAGTACTCCAAGGGTTATACAATGGATATTTACTATAGTCACCTCGTTTTTCCCAATATGTAATCTCTTTGATCGCATCCAGGTTTTTAGCGCCTTCATTGTTGATAAAATCAAAACGATTAGCCATTTCTTGATTGATGAGCTCCCGACCAATATTATAATACATATTAATCCCCAGGTCCCATTTTCCAAACACGAAATTGTTATACCAATTTCCGAAAACAGCAGGCAAACGATGGCCCTGCAATCTCCGATCTTCATCGTTAATCGTATTGTCGCCATTTCGATCCTCCCAGATAGGATCTCCCGCACGCAATTGTATCGCATTATAGGTCATTCCCTGAGGGACCTCTGCATCCGTCCTGTAAATTCCTTTATTAACAAGTAACCAGTACTGATCCAAGGGCTTCCCGACCTCCAAAAGATTATTACCAATTATGAGCCTATCTAGGCCATTGGGTAATGCCTTCAATTTATTCTGATTATGTGATACATTCAGTGCGGTAGACCACTTAAAATTCTCCGATTGAACGGGATCAAGACCAATGGTTAATTCGGCCCCCACATTCTGTACATTCATTCCGGCCGCATAACTGGATTTATAGCCATATTCGCTATAGGATGGAATATTGATCATCTGGTTTTTTGTTTGTTTTACATAGACATCAAGAGAAACATAGAAATTTTTCTTTTGAATCGCATAGTCCAGCCCCAAATTACCTTGATCTGTATAAGCCCAAGGAATATTGTATCCGACCCACCCCGACTCATAAGGCCTTACCAGCCCAGCAATAGCGTTATAACCTGCAATAAGCTGGTTACCCGTAAAACCCATTTGCGCGACATAATTAGGTCCCTGTGCAAAATCGTCAAACACATTGCTTAATCCTACACGACCAGCACTTAAACGAGCAGTCAGCTCTTTCAAACTCGTGTTTGTATTGAAATAGCTGTTTTTAATATTCCAATTTATCGACAACGAAGGCGTAAAAATCCATCGCGCGTCAGGTTGTGCATTGGAAGAGCCGTCAGTGCGCAATACCAAGGAGGTTTCGACCTTATTATCATAACTATAGGTTGCTTTTCCATAAAATGAAACTAAATTGTGGCGAATACGGTCTAAATATTTAAATATAAGCGCCTTTGGGTATGCAGTAGCCTCCAAATAGTTTGATTTTGTAGCATCATCTTCCAAAAGATTCACCTTAATAAAATCATTTACTCCCTTGTAAGCGTAGGCATAATTGTAACGATAGGTATCCCATTGCAAACTATTACCGACCAACAGGTTTAATTTGTTTTCCGCATTGATATTCCAGTCATAAAAAGCTTTATTGTCAAATACAGCCCGCTGATTATAGCCATAGTAATTTGAAGCAAAATTATTGGACTCCATTAGCTTACTGTGATAGAATTGATCTCTATAGCCTTCATTATAATCCAGCATTCCTGTCGAAAGAAAATGAAAATTGCCAAAATCAAACTGTAGCTTTCCATATCCCTGCACAACATTGGACTTGTTGTTATCAAAACCTTTTTTATAATAACTCAGGTACTCATTGTAAACTTCTTTATTTGGCGATAAGGGAGCCGACAAATCGGGGAAATAAGCAAGCTGGGCAAATCGATCGCGAAGATTTAGATTTCGATTACGATCGAGCCTCGCGATATTCGCCTGCATGGAGAACGTAAGCCAGGTCATTGGGCGCATATTCAAACCAAACAGCGCATAATACTTATTTAATTTCACCTGATCTGCTATACCTTTATCTTGGGTCGATCCTGCGGCAAATTGAAAATTTGCCCGAGGACCACCTCCGGAAAGATTGGCATTCAGATTATAAACTAAGCCATTATTGTAATAAGAGTCCGTCCAATCAGATTTCCCAAAATAATTCATATTAAGCGAGTCGCTTAAATACACTGGATATGAATCTCCGTCATCATATTTGCCATTGGAGGTATACAGATCATAAAACTGTTTTCTGAATTTATTTTCGTAATCACCATTAATTGTTGTGACATGTGGACGCTCTGCTAAGCCGGTATACATATTGACTGCTATCCGATTACTTTTATCCACTTTATATTCTTTTGTGCGAACAACGATAGCTCCATTTGCCGCATTAGGACCGTACATAGCCACTGCCGCAGCATCTTTTAATACTTCTATGGACTTCACCATATCAATATTGATATTCGCCAATAAGTTAGTAGCCGGACCTATTCGTTCCAGATTATAGGTCTGAACGGCATAGGCAAATGGATGCTCCCCAACCAATGGAATGCCATCCAAGACAACCAATGGCTGATTCTGGAACACATCAATATCAGAAAGCAATGGCCTGGAAATTCCTCGAAAATACATCGGTTGTTTAGATCCTGGCTCTCCAGAAGGCTCAGTTACATAAAGCCCTGTATTGTTCCCTTTCAGATACTGTGCCAAGGAAGAATAAGGTAAAAGGGCTTGTTTTTTGATTTCGACGGGATTTACCTGGCTTGTTTTAATCTGAAATATAGAATCTAATTTCGCAGTTCCAATCTGAAGCTTAAGACTATCGGAAGGTGACAACACCTTGTCTTGGCCAAAAGCAAAAGAATAACAAGCACAGGAGCACCCTAACAGAACAAGCCTATCCAAATACCTTTTTTTAATCATGTACATATGGATGATATATAATTAGGTTATTTTTACTTTTCTACTATAACTGGTTAAAATCACCAAAAAAAAATAGGTGAAAATTTATTGATTTTTCGAGATAGGAAAATTGGTCAATTCCCATCCAAAATTGATATTATGCAGTATCAAACAGGACTAACATCATAATCTAAGGTTTTAAGTTTAAAAAATAAAAACGTTTTAGCATAACACAACATCATGAAATGTCAAAACGAATTGGATTGCTTAATTGGTCAGCACTTATCTCACTTGGTTATACTGAAGATATATAGAAAAACCAGAAAAAAAAATTTTCAGAAGTATTTTTTTAATTTGCTAAACTGGTTTAGTCAGTAACATTAAGCAATTTACAGCGAAAAAAGTGGGTTATTTCATATAAAAATTAAGATTTTGCTAAAATAATGCAGTCAATTAATTTTTTTTCAAATTGTAACACCATCACTAGCAAGCCAGCTAACACGCACTAACAGACTGCATATTAAACGATTGCAAGACAGAACGTGCTCCTCATCTATGCACGGTCAATAGGAAACAAAATAAAAGGCCCCTTCATTAAATGAAGGGGCCTTTGTAGCCATATCGTTGACTGATTATTTATTCGGTTTACTACTCATCTCAAAAACCAGTTCTCCTCCGTTTATAATGCTATTATAAGAGAGCTGCAAATTATTCAATTTCTGTCCATTCAAAGAAACAGATTTAACGTACACGTTCTTTTCAGATTGGTTCCGCGCGACGATGGAAAGACTCCTTCCGTTTTCAAGATTTACTTTTGCGGATTTTACCAATGGACTGCCAATCCAATAGCTGTCTTCTCCAGGCGCCACTGGATAAAAACCCAGTGCAGTAAATAGATACCAGGCCGACATCTGTCCACAGTCGTCATTCCCGCCTAATCCCGCGTGACCATTATGGTACTGATTACGTATAATCTGTCTAACACGCGCTTGGGCTTTCCATGGACTATTGGTGATATTGTACAAATAGGCCACATGGTGTGACGGCTCATTGCCATGCACATAATTGCCGATAATGCCATCCCTTGTGATGTCCTCTGTATGTTCAAAATATTTATCAGGCAATTCCATGGTAAAAAGCGAATCTAAATAAGATTCTAACCGTTTTTTTCCACCCATTAATGCCATCATTTCAGTCGGTTGATGAGGCACGTAAAGACTATAATTCCATGAATTTCCTTCGATAAATCCTTGGCCATGTGTATCCAGGACATCAAATTTTTCTTTAAACTTTCCCGCTGAATTCTTGGGACGCATAAAACCTATAGAAGGATCATACAGTGATTTCCAGCTTTCAGCTCGTTTGGAAAATGTATTGTAGATATCGTCTTTTCCCAATTTTTTTGCTAATTGCGCGATACACCAATCGTCATATGCATACTCCAATGTATTTGAAACAGACGTGCCCGACACGTCATCAGGAACATAGCCCTTATCAATATAAGCGCCTATCCCTTCATATTGACGTGTATTTGCGGTTTGTACGCAAGCCGCCAACGCGGCCTCAGGATCACCTTTGTAAACACCTTTAAGAATGGCATCGACTATAACTGATACCGAATGATAGCCGCTCATACACCAGTTGTCATTCGCATAATGCGACCAAATCGGCAACATCTTCAGCACACTCTGATCATAGTGAGCCATCATGGAGGCGACAATATCTGCATTGCGGGATGGATTGATGAGATTCAGCAAGGGATGAAACGCCCTAAAGGTATCCCATAGCGAAAATGAGGTATAATTCGTAAAACCTTCCGCACGATGCACTTCTTGATCCAGCCCTTTATACTCACCATTGGTATCCATATAAACCGTTGGCATTAGACTTGCATGATACATCGCTGTATAGAAATTGACAAGATCTTCCTTGTTCAGCATCTCCGCCTCTATTTTATGCAACTCCTTTTCCCAAGCTTCCTGACCTTTCTTAACGTATCCATCGAAGTTCCAGTCCGGTGCTTCCGCATTCATATTAGCCAGTGCATTCTTCATACTAACCGGACTTAATGCGACTTTTAAAAGTACCGATTCCTGCGATTTGGTATCAAAATCCAAATGTAGCTTGATATTGTGAGCTGCCAGATCCGGGAAATTGTTTTGCTGATCAAACTTACGCCAGAAACCATTATACACAGATTTCCCATCCTCGTATTTTGCACCGTAATTCTTGAAAGCTTTCGATGTTTTAATAGCAAAATATACCGTGCGGGTCCTTGACCAACCATTTGTTTGGCGGTATCCAACCAAAGTTGAATCATTCAATACTTTAACAACAGTCCAAACATTTTTTCCATCATAATTATAGATCCCAGCGGTTAGATCAACTATCAGATGCGAAGCATCAGACTCTTTGAACGTATAACGGTGTATGCCCACACGTGCCGTCGTCGTTAGCTCAGCTTTAATCTGATGTTTGTCCAACAGAACACTATAATAATTAGCTTCAGCACGTTCATTCGCGTGACTGTAGGGAGACCGGTAGCCATCTTGTGGACGATCTGCGGTTCCAGGGTTTAATTGAATTTTGCCTTGGGTCGGCATAATCTGTATGTCGCCAAGATCGGAATGACCGGTACCACTAAAATGGGTGTGACTAAAACCGACAATAGTAGGATCATCATATTGGTAGCCAGCACAATATTTGTATACATCTCCATTATAGCGCCCATTCACTGCATACGCCAAGGTGTCCGTATCCGGACTTAATTGTACAGCGCCAAAGGGAACAGTCGCCCCAGGAAAGGTATGTCCCATACGGGCGGTGCCGATGAGAGGTTTAACATATTGGACTAATTTAGTTTCTTGTGCCTTTAATACAAATGGGACATTAATTAATCCCAGAAAGACCAAACTTTTTATATTCATCGCTTAGGAATTATATTTTAGGATTTTTGCTGTAATTTGTCCATAGCTCATCGATAGTCTTCCCGGTTTGTGCCTTCCAAAAAGCATCAGTATAGCTTTTGCTTCGCATAGCGGCATCCAATTTCTTAACAAAATCCTTTTTCACATGGGTGTTGATCCAATAAAGAAATCGGGCTGTAACACGATAAGAATCCGTATATTTTTGTTTGTCGCTGTATTCAGGTAATTTCCAATTGGCTCCAGCATTATCAATACCATCATCAAATCGAACAAAGTCTGCTATCCCCTCCGTAATCCACCAAGGCCCAGCACCGTCAGGATATGCTTGCACAATGTGCATCACTTCGTGGGTAACAACATCAATATCTCCGGGATTCTTAGCAAACCAGGCAGGACTATAACGTACGATTCCGCCTGCTGTAGCCGCTACACCCTTGTAATCTGGATCAATTACGAAAGAAACTTCCTTGATTGTTTTTTTATTGTATTTCTTCGCCAATTTTGGATAGTTGGTGAAATAAGCCGCGATTAATCTATCTTTTAAAGAAGCACTAAACTCTTTGTCTTTATTGATCCAGATCAAGGTATAACCACCTTTGCTTATACTATCAACGTCTACCGCCACCTGGCGGTCATTTTCTGTGTGTTTCCAATTGTCTTGTGCGAAAAGCGAACAAGAAGAAGCCAATCCAACTATGGTAAGAGCTACTTTTAAGTTTTTAAGATTCATCATAGCACAAAAATTATTTCTTTTTGTTCGATTTCAACTTGATATTGGTCTTCAAGTCTGTTGTCATTGAATAAGGTGCGTCACTTTTAGAGCCTCCTCTAGTATAGTTAGGTTTTGCGGCCATATCAAAATTAAGCTTTCCTCCTTCATGCAATGCTTTATGGCTTAACCAGTTCTTACCGTAAGTTGCACCATTCCACTGCAATGCGTTCACATAAATATTATCAGCAGAGTTCTTAGCTGCATCGATCGTCAATGTTTTCCCATTTTCAAAAGTCAATGTTGCTTTTTTAAATAATGGCGCTCCCAGAACGTATTCATCCGTCGCTGGACATACCGGATAGAAACCTAAGGCAGAAAACACATACCATGCGGAAGTTTGTCCATTATCTTCATCACCACAGTAACCATCTGCAGTCGGCTTATACATTCTGTCCATTACCTGACGGACCCAATATTGTGTTTTCCAAGGCTGGCCAGCATAATTGTAAAGATAGGGCATATGTTGAATTGGCTGATTACCATGCGCATACTGGCCCATATTAGCAACCTGCATTTCACGTATTTCATGAATAATACCACCGTAATAGCTATCGTCGAAATCCGGAGACTGAACAAATACCGAATCTAACATGCTTACGAATGTCTTTTCTCCACCCATCAAATCGATCAAACCCTGAACATCGTGGAATACGCTCCAGGAATAATGCCAGCTATTGCCTTCAGTGAAAGCATCACCCCATTTCAATGGATTGAAAGGAGTCTGGAATTTTCCGTCTTTATTTTTTCCACGCATAAGATTGGTCGATGGATCAAATAAATTTCTGTAGTTCTGTGCACGTTTTGCATACAAATCAATTTCAGCTTTGGGACGGTTCAGTGCTTTTGCCAATTGGTAGATCGTGAAATCGTCATAAGCATATTCCAATGTACGGGCCGCATTTTCATTGATTTTGACGTCATAGGGCACATAGCCTAAGCTATTGTAATATTCAACACCCTTTCTTCCAACAGCACTCATTGGTCCTTCATTGTTAGCACCATGTTGTAAAGCTTCGTATAACTTATTGATATCATAACCGCGCAATCCCTTCATATATGCATCCGAAACAACCGAAGCAGAGTTATTACCCACCATGATATCTGCATATCCAGGACTGCTCCATTCTGGCAGAAACCCACCCTCTAGATATGCATTGAGAAGACCTTCCTGCATTTCCTTGTTAATAGATGGATACATAAAGTTTAAGAATGGATATAATGCTCTAAAAGTATCCCAAAAACCTGTTCCTCCGAATAAATAACCCGGAAGTGTTTTCCCATTGTAAGGACTGTAATGTACAACTTTTCCCTGTGCATCAACTTCATATAATTTGTTCGGGAAAAATAAGGTCCGATACATGGTCGAATAGAATGTACGCAACTGATCGATATCATCACCTTCTACTTTAATTTTTCCTAAAGTAGAATTCCAGATCTGACGTCCATCTTCTTTAATCTGGTCAAAAGATTTATTCCCCAACTCATTTAAGTTGATGAGAGCCTGCTCCGCACTAATAAAAGATGAAGCGACCTTCACTTGTACTGGTTTAGTTTTATCCTTTACTTTAAATCCGACAATTGCTCCTGTGTGGTCGCCCTTAATCTGCAGTTGTCCGTCCTTCTTCTCTTTACCTTCCCAGGTTGCAACGCTCGCAAAAGGCTGATCAAAAACCAACACAAAATAATTCTTGAAATTTGCAGGTAGAGGACCACGCGCATATTTCGAAGAATAACCAATAATCATATTTTTTTCTGGAATAATCTGAACCTCAGATCCTTTTTCATAAGCATCCAAAACGATATAAGCATCGTCTGTTTTATTGAACGAGATTCTAAACATTGCAGCCCGCTCCGTTGGTGTAATTTCGGCAGTCACATCATGATCTGCTAGATAAACCGAGTAATAATAAGGTTTTACAATCTCAGCTTTATGCGAAAACCAGCTCGCACGCTCATCTTGATCGAATACAGGCTTTCCTGTCACAGGCATGATAGAAAAAACACCATAATCATTCATCCAAGGTGATGGCTGGTGGGTCTGTTTTAAACCACGAATTTTATCAGCGGTGTATTGATACTGCCATCCGTCACCATTTTTACCTGTCTGAGGTGTCCACATATTCATACCCCAGGGTCTAGCTATAGAGGGATAGGTGTTTCCATTAGACAATTCAAATTTGGATTCGGTACCCATTAATGGATTAACAAGATCGACAGCTTCTAGCTGCTGCCCTCTAAATTTCTGAGCCAAAACCGGTTTTGCGCAAAACAAACCAAAAGACAATAACGAACCCAGAAAAACACTTAAAGATTTCTTCATTATTTAGGATGTATAAAAATATTTCTACTAAAACGTATTAGTAAAGATATAAAAAAGAATAATAAATCAAAATAGCCCCTCAAAATTGAACGGATACGTCTTATGATTTTTACAATTCAACTTTTATGCTATCCTGCTAACGATCTTATCGCGCTATTAATTTGGTCGAAATAATATACTCTTTTGGCTTCGACACCCCCTGATCAATCTCTTTTAACAGGACCTTGACACATGTTTTTGCGAGTGGTTCCAACGGCTGTTGAATACAGGATATTTTTGGATTTAAAATATCAAACAATTCGTGATCATCAAAAGAAAACATCGGAAAGTCAAAGGTATGTTCGCCTTCCGATCGAAGCGCCTTTAAGCCAAGTATACAGAGGTAATTTGTTGTAAAAAATAATCCATCCAATGCAGGATTTTCAGCAGCCCATTTTCTTAGTAACTGCGTCCCCTTTTGCTTTAACTGTTGATAAGGCAAGTGTAACAAACGTGGTTCCATTTCGTTTTCTTCACAGAAGCCTAAATAGGCACTCTTCCTCGCCAACATCTGCGGCTGGTCCGAGTCAATGGTAACTAATCCAAAATTCAGGCAACCAATGGACTTCAAATGTTCACATGCTTTTCTACTGCTATCCTCATTATCAATATGGACATAATGTGTCTCTACCGCTGGAGAATTTCTATCGAATACAACTAATGGCACGCCGTATTCTAAAATCTTCCGTTGATATTCCTCCAAATCTACTGTGGGAGCCAAAATAATACCTTCCACTTTCTTTTCCAGCATTGAATCGATGATATCACGCGCATTTTGCGAGTCTCCAAGTGTACTACTGTAGAGAACATGATATTTTTTGTTCCGAAACAATTCCTCCACATACAATGCAAATGGCCCAAAGAAAGAATCCCCAATATTCTCTACAATAAGACCGATAGTATTTGACCGTCCAGTCGCTAAACTTTTTGCCAATGCATTTGGCTTATAACCAACTTTCTCGACGTATGCCAATACGCGGTTCTCCAATTCTTTGCTGATGCGTGCTTGTTCGGCCTTGTGATTGATGACTAATGAAACAGTTGATTTAGACACATTGAGTTCCTGTGCTATTTCTTTAATTGATTTGGCCATAAGAGCATTTTCATAAAATTAGGGTGAAATTAGAAAATAAATATGAACATATCGGAGATTACAATTGACTACATAAAATAAATTATTACACAATCGTATGCGTAGAAATGAAAAAAGGAATAGACAGTCAATTAAGACCATTTTCTCACCGGTTGTTACCCTCTATGAATGAGCGCTATTACCGTCAAAAAGATATTTTTGATTAAATTTAAAGCCTATAAGCCCATCGAACTGTCTTAAAGGATTAAGTTAGACTACTGTATAAGCTTGTGAACAAGCTTAGTCAACAAAAAATTTAATTTGAAAATTAACTAAATGCAAATGAAAACACCTTTTATGTTATCTTTTCTTTTAACGCTAACGACCCTTGCTTTAGCTCAAAAGAAAGACCAACGACCAAATATTGTTCTTATTATGGCAGATGATCTTGGCTATGGAGACCTAGGTGTATATGGTCAGCAAAAAATCGAGACCAAACATATCGATTCACTCGCCGCCAAAGGAATGAAATTTGACAATTTCTATGCTGGCACATCCGTTTGCGCTCCATCCCGTTCGTCTTTAATGACTGGACAGCACACTGGACATACCTACGTGCGTGGCAACAAAGAAATTGAACCTGAAGGACAACAACCGCTAGCGGACTCCGTACAGACTTTTGCTATGCTCCTCCAACAAGCCGGATATACAACCGGTGCGTTTGGAAAATGGGGGCTCGGCATGGTCAATACGTCAGGTGCTCCTAACCAAAAAGGTTTCGATGAGTTTTACGGCTATAACTGTCAACGTCAATCCCACCGTTATTACCCTACACACCTTTGGCATAATAAAGAGCGGATAGAACTAAATGATAATGGCTTAATGGCGCAGGGACAGTATGCACCGGCATTAATCCAAGAAAAGACCTTAGAATTTATTGATGAAAATAGGGAGAGACCTTTTTTTCTATATGTACCTACCGTGCTTCCTCACGCCGAATTGTCTGGTCCGGACGACAAGTATTACCAACTATATGCGAACAGGTTTGACGAAAAGCCATACAAAGGCAATGATTATGGACCGCAAGCTACAGTTCCTGGCTATGCTTCAGTAGAAAAACCACATGCTATGTATGCCAGTATGGTGAGCCGTATGGATGCGTATGTAGGTCAAATCGTTGATCGATTGCGTAAAAACAAACTACTGGATAATACGATAATCATTTTTACAAGCGACAATGGATCACACAAAGAAGGCGGGGCCGATCCCAATTTTTTCAATAGCTCTGGCGGGTTACGCGGCAACAAACGCGATCTCTATGAGGGCGGTATCAAAACACCTTTCATTGTTTATTGGCAAGGTAAAGTAGCCGAAGGAAAAACTTCAAGCTATTTGGGAGCTTTTTGGGATATTATGCCGACCATGGTCGAGGTTGCCCAAGCGAACAAACCTCATTATACGGATGGCATCTCATTTGTGCCAACGCTGCTGGGTAACAACAAACAACAAAAACAGCATCAATACCTATACTGGGAATTTCATGAAGACGGGGGACGTCAAGCCTTGCGCCAAGGAGATTGGAAACTTATCTTACAAAAAGTTACGAGTAGCCAGCCTTCGGCCGAACTATATAACCTCAAACAAGATCCAAAGGAACAAAACAATATTGCTCGGGAAAACCCTAATAAAGTCAAAGAATTACGCCAACTGATTGAAAAAGCACATGTCGAAAGTGATATTTTCCCATTGACAAGTGTAAACACGCACAAAAAATAAAACTAATATCTGGGGAGTAGCAAACGGAGTATTACCCCAAAAACTATTAAAGTTCTTGAAAATATAGAAATATAGTAAAAACGCTAAAAAATAGAGATTATCATTCCTGTAACATGAAATCATATTTTTTTCATTAAGTTTACGGCCCGAGTGCACCCATGAAAAATCCAAAATCATATCAATACCACGAGCTTCTCCCGCTTATACGCCAAGGAGATCAACGGGCATTTGTTGTATTATATGATCTATTTACACCTGATTTAATCGCTTTTATTGCAAAAAAAGTTGCTAGCAGTGAAGTCGCTGAAGATATACTGCACGACCTTTTTATGTCAGTATGGAAAAATAGGGAAATGATTGAACAGATAGAATCTCTCCCGGCCTATCTGTTTAGCTCCTGTAGATATCTCATCCTTGCCCATTATCGTAAGAATTTAAAATTAAAGGTATCATCTATCGATTCTGACGAGCTCGAACTAGAAGATGAAACCGTTGCAATAGAAGACAAACTCTATTACCGTTATATCATCGATATTGTCGCCAAAGAAGTCGAAAACCTTCCTGAAAAATGCCGGGAAGTATTTAAATTGAGCCGTGATTTCTACATGAGCAACAAAGCTATTGCTCAGCAGCTTAATATCAGTGAGTCTACCGTCGAAAAACACATTAATAAAGCACTCAAACATCTTCGTGCAGCAACAAGCCATTTATTTCATTTTACACTATTTTTCTAGTCAACACCCGTACCTTTTTAACAGGTATTTCCATAAATATTTTATCCATTTTAAAAAAAACACTTTTTTTCCATTTTCGACTGGAGGTTACACCTTATTTCACACACTTGTATAATAACTGACCATTCCAATGGACCTGTTATGAATCAAATGAACGAAATATACAAGCTGATTTCCGTCTTCTTGAACAGGAAGGATACTGTTGAAGAGAGAAAAGAACTACTCGACTGGTTTGAAAAACAGTCCGAGAACGGCATTTCTGAGACCGAATTTGCAGATATTCAAAATAATGCAAAAAAGAGCCTTATCAAGGATATACAAAATCCGGCAGGAAAAATTATACAGCTTCGTGCAGTCAGGTATATAGCTATCGCCGCCAGCACCCTGCTGATTGGTTTTTCTATCTTAAAACTCTGGCCAAAGCCCGAAATCCTAGCGAGTACCGAACAATTGGCGTCGGTCCCACCAGGTAAAGAAAAAGCAATTATTGTCTTGGGAAATGGTAAACAGATAGACCTCGAACACCTTCCACTCAATCAAAGCATACAAACAGGCGATGTTATTATAAAAAAGGATGGTAATGGACAAATCAGCTATCACGATGTTAAAACAGGTCAAATAAGTCGACAGAAAAATAGCATGTATACACCAAAAGGGGCCACATACGACCTGACATTATCAGACGGTACATTAGTTACATTAAATGCAGATTCAAAGATCTCCTATCCAACCTCTTTCGATACAGGCGACAGAGAGGTTGAACTCCAAGGGGAAGCCTATTTTCACGTACAGAAAACAACCAATAGAAGCAAGTTTATTGTTAAAACATCTGGTCAGAAAATTGAGGTTCTTGGAACGCGCTTCAATGTCAATGCATACCCCGAAGCAGATAGAACACAAACAACCCTAGAGGAAGGGGCTGTTCTGGTCTCAGCACAAGATGTACCGCAACCCAATATTTACCTAAAACCAAATGAACAGGCGACTTTACAACATGGCACACTAAATTCCCGCCACATAGATCTTGAAGAAGTATTAAGCTGGAAAAAAGGTCAGTTTTATTTCAATGGTAATAACACAGAAGAAGTAATGCAACAAATTGCCCGCTGGTATAACATTGACATTATCTACAGACGAAGTAAAAGCAAAGAACAATACATGGGCACAATCCCCCGCAATCTAAGTTTAAATAAATTGATTGAGCTACTCAATTATGCAGATATCAATACAAAAGCTTTAGTGGGTGACAATAACCGAATTAAATTAATCATTACATAACCAATTGATAAAATTATGACAAGCACAAAACTGCCACCATAAACCCTTATTGTTAATGCCAATAAAAAACGGACCCTGTTGGCGCAGAATCCGTCATAGTAATTGGTATTAAAGTATCGTATAACATCTCAATTATTAACACATTAAAACCAAACGAATTTAATGAAATTTTCAACAACTCCGTTCATGAGAAAGGAGAGGGATTTTCATGAAGGTTTATTGGGCGTTAAAATGACGCCTAATAAAAGCCTTAAAAGTGAAAAACAAAAACCTTTTTTTGCGCGACCATTACCTAGATCTCTTATGAGGGTCAACTTAATCACTTTATTGATCGGCCTAGGACTATCCCAAGTGGATGCTCATACCTATGCACAGCAAATTACGCTTAAAAAGCATAATACAAGCCTTCAAGTTATTTTAAAAGATCTTGAGAAACAAAGTGGATATACTTTCTTCTACAAAAAGAATGAAATATCTGCCAATAAAGACATTTCTCTCGATGTAAAAAACCAACCGTTTTCACAGGTTCTAAACATGATATTGGGGAATGCCGATTTTACTTACGATTTCTTTGACAAAACAATTGTCATTAAGAAAAAGATTGAACCACATCGTGAAGAACCAAGCAGGATTATCAGCAAGCCAATCATCAACAAGAGTTTAGACATACAGCAAGAAACCCAAGTTACAGGTTCCGTCAGTGATACCTTAGGCAGAAAACTTACGGGCGTTAGTGTAAGTGTCAAGGGGAAATCAGGTTTAGGCACAGCGACCGATATCAATGGCGCTTTTGTGCTAAAGGTACCTGCTAATGCAACGATGGTCTTTACAATGGTTGGATATGACCCACAAGAAGTTGCAGTTAACGGCAAATCAAAATTCGATATCATATTAAAAGAATCAGCATCAAGTTCAATCGATGAGGTCGTTGTTACAGCATTTGGTCAACGCCAACGTAAACAAGATGTCATTGGTGCTGTCACATCAATCAGTCCAAAGGAGCTCAGACAGCCCGTGAGCAATTTAACAACTGCGCTACAAGGAAAAGTTGCAGGAATAGTTTCATTTCAACGTAGCGGTGAACCCGGAGCTGATAATGCCGACTTTTTTATCAGAGGAGTAGGAACCTTTGGAACCAACAATAGACCACTGATACTTGTTGACAACATGGAAGTCAGTACCGACGATCTGGCCCGTATTCCAGTAGACGACATTGAAAACTTTTCGGTGTTAAAAGATGCAACCGCTTCCGCAGTTTATGGATCCAGGGGAGCCAATGGTGTCATTCTCGTAACAACAAAGACGGGTAAAGAAGGTCCGGCCAAACTCAATTTCAGAGCCGAACAACGTATCTCCACCCCAACGGAGAAACTAAAATTTGCGGATCCTGTGACCTGGATGAAAATGTATAATGAAGCCGTTACAACGCGTGATCCATTGGGTATTGAACCCTATAGTCAACAAAAGATAGATAAAACCGCTGAAGGTAGCAATCCAATATTGTACCCTGCTGTTGATTGGCTAAATACATTGACCAAGACCACCACAACTACTCAAAATTACAACATGAGCATTGCCGGAGGAGGTCAAGTCGCAAACTATAACGTAAGCGGTAATTTCACGAATGACAACGGCTTATTGAAGATGGACAAGCTCAATAACTTCAATAACAATGTCAACTTTAAGGTAATGAATCTCCGAAGCAATATCGGAATTAATATTACCAAATCTACGACAGCTATGGTACGGACCATCGCCAACCTTCAAAACTATCAAGGTCCACCAACAAGTGGTTCCGAAGTATACAACTTGGCTTTACGGGCCAATCCTGTCCTTTTTTTACCGGTATACGAGGCAGGTCCTGAACTTTCATATGTTAAACATCCTCTATTTGGAAATTCAGATAATGGACAATACTCCAATCCTTATGCCCAAATTATGCGTGGATATTCAGAGAGACGACGGAGTAATATTCAAATCCAATTAGAATTGAATCAAGATCTTTCTTCTATTATTACCGAAGGACTAAAATATCGATTCTTGGGAAATCTAACACGAAATTCATATTTCTCACAATCGCGCCAATATAGTCCTTTTTATTACTCGCCTCAAGGATATAATGAAAATACAGGTACCATGAGCCTGCATTTGATCAATCCAGAAACGGGAACAGAATACCTAGATTTCTTACCTGGCGAGAGAACACAATCCTCTATATTTTATATGGAGAATCAATTGTCTTATAATCGTACTTTTAATGAAAAACACAGCATATTTGGTACCTTAATCAATACGATCAGAGACAATGTAAGCACACCTGTAGATAACAACATATCCTTGATCAACTCATTACCAAACCGAAATGTCTCCCTCTCCGGAAGTTTTACTTATGGCTATGACAACCGATACCATCTACAGTTTGCATTTGGTTACAATGGTTCTGAGAAATTTTCACAACAATATCGTTGGGGTTTCTTTCCGTCCTTTGGTGCCGCATGGTCAGTTTCTAACGAAAAATTCTTCGAGCCACTTAAAGAAGTCGTCAGTAATCTAAAATTTAGGTTTACCCATGGGATATTAGGGAATGATCAAATTTTGAATACACGATTCTTCTATTTATCAGATGTCGACCTAAACAATTCAGGTTATGGATACACATTCGGTACGCCAGCGGATGGAGGAAGAACGAGCTACAATGGGGTACAGGTGAGACGCTATGCCAATCCCGATATAACCTGGGAAACATCACGACAAACCAATTACGGCATTGATCTAAGCTTGTTTAATGGAAGTTTTACGTTCACTGGAGATTATTATAACCAATTGCGATATAATATCGTACAAGAGCGAAGCCTAACGAGTATCAATGGTTTAACAGCCGGTGTATACGCAAATTTAGGAAAATATAGAAGTCATGGTTTTGACTCGGAACTTTCATACTCTAAATCTGTTACACCAGACCTTTGGTTTCAGGGAAGGGGTACATTTACTTATGCCACTGGAGAATATGATTTTTATGAAGAACCTGCCTATATAGATGCTTATCGTCAACGTAAAGGAACATCGGTAGGCCATCAATTTGGCTATGTTGCGGAGCGTCTCTTTATTGACGACAATGAAGTCTATAATTCCCCTGAACAAATGACAGGTTCAGCAGTCAGAGGAGGAGATATTAAATACTTGGATGTTAACAAGGATGGTGTTGTGAATGATGATGATAGAATGCCAATCGGTTATCCAACAACACCCGAAATTAACTATGGTTTTGGACTGAGTACCGGTTACAAAGGAATTGATTTCTCATTCTTTTTCTCTGGAGTAGGCCGTACATCATTATTCATTAACTCTACCGCAGATAACACGGTCAATCCACTTAGCAAAGGCATTGCTCCTTTCGGTTCAAGTACAGCTCCAAATGCGGTATTCCAAGAATGGGCAGATAATTATTGGTCCGAGGGCAACAAAAATATATATGCCGCATGGCCACGCCTCAGTGTTGTACCATTGGATAATAATACAGCAACCAGTACCTTCTGGATGAGAGATGCCTCTTTTTTGAGATTAAAACAAGTGGAACTTGGCTATTCTTTAAATGAAAAATTTATAAAACGATTTAAGTTTAAATCGTTCCGAATTTATGCAAGTGCGACCAACTTGCTACGCTTTAGTTCATTCAGATTGTGGGATCCAGAAATGGGAGGAAATGGGCTAAACTACCCTCTTCAGAAAACATTCAATATAGGTGTTACTGCAAACCTTTAATAAATATATAGAGTCCTTGGATTCAATAAGTAGATTATACGAATGAAAAATATAAAAATCAAAATATTAAGCGCTGCGCTAGTACTGGGGTTAACAACAAGCTGTAACAAATTCTTAGATATTGTACCTGACAATGCCCCCGTCTTGGATCAGGCTTTTGCCATGCGTTCAATGGCCCAACGCTATTTAGCAACTTGTTACTCCTCAATTCCAGCGGCTTTTACAGTTACAAATAATCCCGGAATATTTTCTGGAGATGAATTTTGGCTAAGTTCTCAGTCTACCTATTCGACATATTATAATTGGCGCGTAGCATTGGGATTTCAAAATTCAGACAAGCCCTTACTTAATGCTTGGGATGGAAACAACGGTGCAAACAGCCTGTGGATTGGGATCACCAACTGTAACATCTTTCTTGAGAATATTATGAAAGTTCCCGATATGGAGGAGGCTGAAAAAAACATGTGGGCATCTGAAGTCAAGTTTTTAAAGGCATATTATCATTTTCTCTTGTTGCGAAAGTACGGTCCTATTCCAATTAAAGATGTAAACATTCCTGTGCAAGAAGATTCAGGCGCCTCCAATTTAGCTCGCAATTCAACGGACGAATGTTTTGATTATATCATTAATTTGATTGACGAAAGTATCCCCGCCTTAATGGATGATGTGACAGCAGTAAACTCTGAAACAGGGCGCATTACTAAAATTATTGCCAAAGCAGAAAAGGCTGAAATTATGATGTATAGGGCTAGTCCTTTATTTAATGGGAATAATGGACCCGAAGCAAACTTAAAAAATCCCGACGGAAAGGATTTATTCAGCCATACATATGCTGCAAAAAAATGGGAAGACGCAACCACCGCATGCAAGGAGGCCATTGATTTTGCCGAATCACTTGGAAAAAAATTACATACTTGGACAGTTCCAGCAGGATTTGCCGCAACGGAGAACACAAAAATTCAGATGAGCATACGTGAGTCCTTTAATGAAAGCTCCAACAACCCTGAAGTATTGTGGATGGATACTCGAACAGTAGCATCTTCAACAATTCAAGGATACTTTGCTCTTCCCCGTTATACGACAGAAGCAACAAATAGTGCTCTTCGCGGCAATATCTCGGCAACCCTCAATATTGTTGAGAAATTTTATTCCAAAAATGGCGTGCCAATTAATGAAGATGTTACATTTCCATATAATAGCCGCTATGATCTAATTGCCATACCAAATACGGATAATTATAAATACGATCTTGTTGGAGGCCAACAGACAGCCCGATTAAATCTCGATCGCGAAAATCGCTTTTATGCCGCTTTGATGTTTGATGCAGGAAGATTGTTTATGGCTCAAAATAAAACCGATGCAAGTGCATACAATATTAATCTAAAATATTCAGGCCCTTCTGGTAAAACGGATCCAAACTATTTTAATATCACGGGATATGCATCAAAAAAACACTACAACTACCAAAATACAGTCGCTTCAGGGAACAGTTTAACAACTAGAACCTTCGGTTATCCATTAATTAGATTAGCCAATCTTTATCTCTATTACGCGGAAGCTCTCAATGAATTAAATGGCCCTTCAGAAGATGCTATCAATTATGTTGACAAAGTTCGCCAACGCGGTGGATTGAAAGGTGTTATAGAATCTTGGACCAGGTTTTCATCAAAACCAAACAAACCCAACACCAAAGAAGGTTTAAGAGAAATTATAAAAGCAGAGCGTACCTCTGAATTCGCACTGGAGGGAATAAGGTATTATGATGTATTGAGGTGGAAGGATGCTGTTAAAGAGTTTAACACACCAATAATGGGTTGGGACATTAACCAATATACACCAGCTTCATATTATCGTACGACGATTCTGTATACCCGTGCTTTTATAGATCGGGATTATTTTACTCCGATAAGCTTAAATGAAAGAAGAAGAAACACAAACCTAGTGCAAGCCGCTGGTTGGTAAATTTTAACAAAAAATATACTTAGATGAATAATACAATACAACGGATAATACGTTCCACAATACAAATACTTGTAATCCCCATTATATTTTGGGGTTCCTGTAAAGAAGACATAGGAGTGGTTCCGGCGAGAAACGGAGAAAAACCCGGGGTACTAACCAACTTAACGTATACCGAACTTCCCGGTGGCGCCCGCATTAACTATGATTTGCCAAAGGTAGCTGATTTACGCTATGTAAAAGCGACATATACATTAGAGAATGGCCGTCAGTTAGTAAGCAAAGCCAGTCTTTATGACAATCAAGTAAGCGTAGAAGGCTTTGCACAAATCGGCGAATATGAGGTCAAGCTTACTGCTGTAAGTGTGGGCGAAATAGAATCTGATCCTGTTACGATCAAGATAAAAACTGGCAAGCCCACATATCAATCCTTAGCAGAATCCTTTAAGACAGACGATCACCTGTTTAGCACATTTGGGGGGCTAAACCTATTATATGAAAACAAAGCTGCTTCTAATCTAATTATCAGAGTCTTTAAGCAAAGCAATAATGGCTGGGAATCTATAAACGAAACCTATACAAAAGCTGTACAGGGAACAATACGTGTTCGTGGTCAAGAAGCCATTTCAACCAAATTTGGCGTAGTAGTAAGAGATCAATGGGGAAACGTTTCGGATACTGTTCAGCGAACAATAGTACCTTTAGAAGAATATGAACTCAATAAAGCGTCAGCATATAAACAGATTGCTGCTGTTTCTGAAACCAATCCAAATGGTGACTATACAATCAATAATAACAATGGAGCTGGGCCTAACAGTGCGGATATAAGCATCAGTCTATTTGACGGGAAACAAACCTCATCGACAAGCTACGACACAGGAAAGCAATTTTGGGGACGTAGCGCACCTATACCTTTCACCTTTACAATTGATTTAGGAGCTGCCGCACAAATAAGCCGAGTTAAAATGTGGGCTAGAAATGATAATGATGGCCTTTTATATCAAGCGGCCCATATTAAAGAGTTTGAGGTCTATGGAAGTAATGCTCCCATCGCAAACGGTGATTGGAGCGCCTGGACATTAATCGGGACTTATGAGGGAATTAGGCCATCAGGCTTGGCATTTGGGGTGTCTCCGACTCAGGAAGACAAAGACTATGCTAAAGCCGGTGAAGATTTTGAAGTCAATTGGGAACTCCAAGGAGGTTTTCGATATTATCGGATCAAGGTAAATTCCACTTGGAATGGTATAAGAGAACAACCTCTTGGGAATGCACTCACTGTTGCAATAAGTGAATTGAAATTTTTTGGAACATATACAAAGTAACAATGATATGAAACGATTATTAAGCCATATTTTTTATACACTAATAGCAATAACATCTATATATAGCTGTAAACCATCAGATTACTGGTATGGAGATTATGCTAAAAATGGAGAAATCTATTACCCTGGTCGAGTGGACTCCCTATCAATTTTACCTGGGAACAAACGGGGAACAATTCGTTTGAGAGTTTCTACAGATCCACAAACTTCCTCATTAAAAGTATATTTACGAAGTAGTCTATCCTCTGAACAGAAGGTGAGCTCCTACCCTATAGAATCAAATGAGCATGGAAAATTCAAGTTAATTACACTCGATGATTTAAATGAAGCAACCTATTCAGCAAGTATTTACTCCTTTACAGATAAAGGAGATAGCTCTAGAGCCGTAACAGCAAGCCAATTTATCTATGGTGATAGCTACACAAACACATTAGTAAATAGAACAGCCTCAAAAATAGATAAGACCGATCCAAAACAGATTTATCTGATCTTTGATAAAGAGAGTAATCTACCTAGACAAGGCACATTCTATCCAATGCAATATACAGAAGTAAGGTATATTAAGTCTTCGGGTGATTCCACCACTGTTCAGTTAACACCTTGGGATATTTCTGTCCAAATGCCTGATATCAAAAGTTCTAGCGAAATAAGCTATCGAACTGCTTACAAACCCGTGCAAAATTCACTTGATTTATTCTATACAGATTACAAAACTATCCAATTCAAATAAGGTGAATTGAAATCAGGATAATATATCGTCAAATGATCTCACCGTAAGAAAATTAACGATAAAACTAAAATAAATAATAAGGCAAGCCTAGGATTCCAAATAGTCCAAGGCTTGCTTTTACCCTATCTTTTTTTTAGATACATTTGTGCCATTATTGGAAACTAAAAATGGATAGTACAATTGCACTTTGGCTACAACAAATCGCAGAAGGCGACCGAACTGCATTCGATGCACTATACAATCATTTCTGGAAAACAATATACCAATACATCTACCCAAAAACTAAAAACACCGAAGCAACGGAAGACATTTTACACGACCTATTCCTGAGTATCTGGAAAAACCGGAGTAGATTGCAAGAAATCAATAACATTGAATCCTACCTCAAAACTGGCGCACGCTACCTCACCTTCTCCTACTTTAATAAACATAGCGAACAGCATATGGTGGATATTGATAAAGTAGATATTATCCTCGATGATGCGCCAATCGAAGATCGCTTACATTACCGTTATCTACTCGACCTTATCCAAGACGAAATCCAGAATCTTCCTGAACGTTGCCGAATTATTTTCAATGAAAGCCGTGTCAACCACAAATCCATCAATCAGATAGCCCTTGAATACGGCCTATCTAAAAGTACCGTTGAGAATCAAATAAACAAAGCGCTCAAACGTTTACGCCTAGTTACCAAAGACTTCCATACCTTTCTCTCATTTTTTTAATTTTTTTTCATTTTAGCGTAGGTGCTTTCAGTTTTTTCGATGACTATATCTATACAAGGCTAACCAAACGACCTGTGAAGTCATCATGATGTATTCAAGTCATATCAGATAATGAATATCACAGATAACTCCATCATAGCTGAAACAGTCAAAGGCAGTATAAATCTCTTAAAGAGACTGCTTACTAATGAATAAACAGATTTAAATAGATGAAAGTACCTCATACGCTGCAAAAACTAATCAAAAACTATCTATTGGGCTTTGAAAATAAAGCCGAATATGAGACCTTGAAAAAATGGTATGAAGAAGCCGAGGCAAACAACATGCCTTCTGAAAGCAATATGAGAGCAGGTCAACTTCGTGTCTTCCAGCGTTTAAACAGTAATCAGCTATTTAATGAATCTCCTACATTTAGTCAAAAGTTTCGTTATAGCATTCGTATTGCGGCATCCATCACCATTGCACTTGGTTTTGCCATGGGCTATTACTATTACCAATATGCTATCTTCGACAAAATAAGCCCTAAACAATTAGCGACGATCCGCCCAGTACAGGAAAATGTACAACTTACTTTCGAAGATGGAGGAGTCGTCATACTCAACAAACAAGGTCAAGCTACTCGCGCTATTGAAGGAGTACAGGAAGTCAAAAACGGAGAACTTGTCTATAATGACAATGCAGATCATATCGTCCAAAACATACTTTCGACACCTCGGGGACAATTATTCAAGATTGTACTGCCCGACGGAACCAAAGTATGGATGAATGCCAATAGCTCCTTGAGCTACCCTTCGAAATTCATAGGCCCAGAGCGCTTAGTTGAATTACATGGTGAAGCCTATTTTGAAGTTAGCAAAAATCCGGACCAGCCGTTCATTGTAAAAACAGCCGATCAACAAGTCAAAGTTTTGGGTACACATTTCAATATCAATGCCTACGATAATGCTCTTATGACGCAAACAACACTTATTGAAGGCAAAGTTGAAGTACAACATCAGCAGCAGAAAATACTCTTGATGCCCAACCAGCAAGCGAATTATAAAGGGACTGCTCTCAGTAAGAAAAATGTGGATGCCGCCGAGTATATAACCTGGCGGGATGGATATTTCACCTTCCATAACGCCACAGCAAATGAAATCATGCAACAGTTGGCTAGATGGTACGATCTCAATGTACGCCTAGACGACTCCGAAATAAACGAACGATTCAGTGGAAAAATCAATAAGCAGATGAATTTGCAGGAAATCCTAACCGTTCTGCAATCAGCTGGATTGAATTTCGACATCGTGCAGAATAAAAATCAACAAAAAACAATCCTACTGAAAAACTAAATTATTAATACTAAACTTATTAAACATTAACCTAATGCAAAAAAACAGGAAGGACAAACCTTCGGTCCCATGGGATAACCATGTCCAAATTTCAGCAAACTCGGTCGCCATCACCTGGCCTCGAGCTTTTGTGGAGAGCAGTAATGACAACACATTACCCATCGTGTTTAACCGAAAAAACAAACTGCGTTTTCACCTTGTTTCGGCACTTTTGACAATCAGCTTGATACAGCTCTATGGTACAACAAATGCACAGCGCATCTCGATTAACTCAAACAAATCGTCCGTCAAACAAGTTTTTCAACAACTGGAAAAACAATCTGGCTATAGTTTTTTCTATAAAGACGTTGTACTCGAAAAGATCAAGGATACCGGTGTTAAATTTGAAAATGGAACCCTACAGCAGGCATTGGATGCCATTCTAACACCGAATGGATTAGATTACGAGATAATTAATAGGACGGTGGTGATTACACCTGCGCAAAAAAAGGGCCCGAATAATAGCAATTTGAGCCCAATCCGGCAACAATACATTACAGGAAAGGTATTGGATGAAAACGGAAAACCCGTTGAGGGGGCATCCATACGCCAAAAAAATGACGATAGGAAATCAGTTAAAACCAATACAGATGGGGTATTTAATCTGCCAATAACAGCATTGAATGAAATGCTCATTGTCTCCTTCATTGGTTACGAAAGTCAGGAAATAAAGGCCACACTATCGGTCAATGGCATGTTGGTCAAACTTCGCAGAAAGGACAATACGATCGAAGAAGTTGTTGTTACTGGAACAGGAATCAATAGAAACAAAGACAGTTTTACTGGTACTACGACGAAATTTTCAGGTGCAGAATTAAAAGCTGTCAGCAACAACAACATTATTCAAAGTTTGAAAACTTTAGATCCTTCTTTTCTGCAAATTGAGAACAATCTAGCAGGTTCGAATCCCAATGTCATGCCAGTGATTGAAGTACGTGGCAAGAGTAGTATTCCCAGCTCAACACTAACAGACCAATTTGGGGCTGATCCCAATCAGCCGTTATTTGTATTGGATGGGTTTCCAACAACAATACAGACTATTGTTGATCTTGACATGAATCGTGTCGCATCAGTAACCATATTGAAAGATGCCGCTTCAACAGCGTTATATGGTTCACAAGCGTCTAACGGCGTTGTTGTTATAGAAACTATAAAACCAAAACCAGGTGAGTTACAGTTTACATACACACAGGATTTTAGGTTCGAAATGCCCGATTTGTCCGCATACAATATGATGAATGCCACCGAAAAATTGGAATTTGAAAGACTCTCCGGGCGTTACAATTCATCGGTAAGCCCCACACATCAAATCTATCTCGATAGCCTATATAATCAACACCTCTCATTTGTAAAAAAAGGAGTTGATAGTTACTGGCTAAGCGAACCGCTACAAAATGGCTTCTCGACCAATAATTCGATCAATGCCGCTGGTGGCGATGAGACTTTTATCTACAATCTTGGCTTAAACTACCGGGCAGGAAAAGGAGCCATGATTGGATCAGGAAGGGATAGCTATAGTGGTAGTATCAATCTAACGTATCGAAAAAACAAGGTAAATATTAATAATATCACCTATATCAGAGGCAACAAAACAACCGAATCTCAATATGGTTCATTTTCCACCTGGGTAAATACAAATCCTTATTATGAAAAAAATTTGGAAACCCCATATTTGGAAATCAGTCGTAAATCAAACTCCTCTGTCGACTTCTATATTGCGAATCCATTATATGACGCCATGCTGCCGCAATATAATAAATCCAAAAACTTGGAGGTACAGAATAACTTTAATGCCAACTATGACATTACGGGTTATCTAAGAGCAAATGCTGCGCTACAAATGACCAAGGGAACAACAGAAGGTAAAATATATAAGTCTCCCGAGATGAGCGATTTCTTTGAAACACCAACCTTACGGAAAGGAAGATACACAGACAATCGAAATAACAATTTTTCCTATCAAGGAAACTTGATGTTGACCTTTTATAAAACATTTGCACAAAAGCATCAATTAAACGCCAACTGGCGCAATACAATCGCTGAAAACAAAAATGATTCCTATCAAACTGTAGCTGAAGGATTTCCTGCAGGAAACACTGGAAACCCACGTTTTGCCTATAGTTATTTACTAGACGGTGCCCCACTAGCATCTAATAGCACATATCGTACAGTTAATACAACACTAAGTGCAAATTATTCTTATGATAACCGCTACCTATTTGATGTTGTATACAGATTGGATGGCTCAACGGCTTATGGCAGTAATAAGCAATTCTCCCCGTACTATGCCGTCGGTCTAGGCTGGAATATCCACAAAGAAGCATTCGCCAAGAAAATGCCTTGGATAAACTCGTTACGACTAACTGGAAATGTGGGTATCACAGGTAATCAGAATTTCGCTAATATCAGCTCTATTTCGTTATACAACTATACTAGTACAAATTACAACCAATTCGGCCAAGGCGTAACACTTAATATGCTGGGCAATCCCAATTTGGAGCCTCAAAAGACACAACAGATTAGTACTTCTTTAGATTTCAGCCTATTCAACAATCGTTTTACAGGTTATATTAATGCATACAACAAGAAAACAGATCCATTAATTGTTCCGGTAGACTTACCGTCCTCAACAGGCGTATTTTCCTATCCCTACAACATTGGTAACCTTACCTACAAAGGGCTAGAAACCAAATTAACCATATATCCGATCTATAATCTTGAAAAAGGGATCACCTGGAACATTGGCCTTACAGCTGCAAGCTACAAAAGCCAATACGATGGATTTGGCGACATCCTCAGAACCCTCAACAAGCAGCAGGAAACATCCAAATCTTTAATCAGATATATAGATGGGAATAGTGCTGAGGCCATTTGGGCGACCCAATCTCTGGGAATTGATCCAACCACAGGAAAAGAAGTTTTCTTAACGAAAGATGGACAATATACATTTGATTATAACGCTGCGGATATAGCCAATGTCGGAAATACAGCACCTAAAGTGGAAGGAGTAATTTCCACGAACCTTCGAATTAAAGGATTTACATTCGGACTCGGCCTACGCTATAGATTAGGCGGCGATATATTCAATACAGCATTATTTGACAAAGTGGAGAATATTAACTTCATTAACGTAGTAAACAACCAAGACAAACGTGCATTATACGACCGATGGCAACAGCCAGGGGATATCGCCCAATTTAAAGCTATATCCCAAACGGCAACAACACCGATATCATCACGATTTGTCCAATCGCTAAACACGCTTAGCAGCGAAACCTTAAACATAGGCTATCTCTTTGACAAAGGTCCTTGGCTGCAAAGTATGAGATTGAAGACCTTGTCCGTCAACCTAATGGCAAATGACTTCCTATATTTCTCCACCGTCAGAAGAGAGCGTGGTATATCCTACCCTTACGCTAGAACATTCGCCTTCTCTTTCAGAGCATCATTTTAATTATTGACTTATGAAACTTACTATTAAAATACTCTTAATTCTGCTGATAACTGTCACTTTTTTCTCCTGTAAAAAATTCCTGGATGTTCAGCCGGAAGACAAGGTCTCAGAATCCCAGTTATACAGCACCAAAAATGGCGTAAGGTCCGTGCTCAATGGTATCTATTTGGATCTTGCAGCAAGCCAGTTATATGGAGATAATCTGACACTTTCTACAATCGAAATCCTTGGTCAGCGCTACAATATCAGCTCGGAACACACTCAATATAAGACATCAACTTACGCCTATAAAGATAAACCAACGGTAGATCGTATGGAGGATATCTGGGCAAATGCTTATGCGACCATCCTTAATATTAATGTCTTTTTAGAAAATCTCGATAAATACAAAGGCGTTTTGGATCAATCCACAGAAAATGGCTATAGAGGCGAAGCAATAGCGATGCGTGCATTCCTACATTTCGATCTATTACGTCTATATGGTCCTCGCTATTCAACCATAGATTCTACAAAACAGAGTTTGCCCTATTATAAAAACAGTAAAACCGAAGTAAACCCTTTATTACCGGCCAATGAGTTTATGGACAATGTAATGGTTGATTTAAACATCGCCGAAACTTTACTGCAAAACGACCCCATCATAACGACCGGCGTGAATACTTCCAAACCAGAAGATCTAGTCGACTTTCTAAGCAATAACAGAAATTACCGACTTAATTATTATGCTGTAAAAGGCCTCAAAGCACGCGTTTACCTCTATCGTGGTGACAAAACCAATGCTTTAGCTATGGCCAAAGAAGTGATAGCTGTAAATGACAAGTTTCCTTGGACAACTTCTGCCAATGCTTTGGTTGAAAAACAAAATCCCGATCGCATATTTTCGTCAGAAATGATATTTGGCGTGATGAACTCCCAACTATACACTCGTTATCTAACCTGGTTCGATCCATCCGTTGGTGAGAAGCAAATATTGGCCCCGACGCCCAGTCGCCTAGCTACCGTATACGAAAATAATGAAAATGATTATCGATACAATTTAAACTGGCAGATGCCCTCCAATGGATCCAAACCTTATAAAACTTTTCTTAAATATGTGGATGTCGTCGATAAGACCAAAACTTTCCGGTTCAGCATTCCTTTGCTCAAAATAAGTGAAATTTATTACATCGCCGCTGAATGCGAGCCCAATAGTGCTGACGGGATAGCGTTGCTCAATATAGTACGTGCTAACCGAGGCTTACTACCATTGTCAACAACGGTAACCATTTCGAACGAGCTACAAAAAGAGTATCAAAAAGATTTATTCGGTGAAGGGCAGCTTTTTTATTACTACAAGCGCAGAAACGTAACCTCTGTAGCCAATGGCTCAGCAACAAGTGGCAACGTAACGATCAACTATAACGTTCCCCTCCCAGACTCTGAATCTATTTATAGACAATAAAATGTTACCAATGAAAAATATATACTATCTACTCCTAGCCTGTGCGACTATTACCTGCCTCTTTTCATGTGAAAAGGAGCTCCACAAGTATGAAGGAAAACCCGCCGTCTATTTTAATGAAACGGCCCGGCCCCTCGCCTATTCTTCAGAGGTCCTCAAGGATTCTACGGTTATCTCCTTCAGCCTGACGAAAGGACCAACAGTTGATTCGCTTGTGCATATGGTCATTGCTACAATAGGAAATGCGGCAGATAATGATCGTCCCTATAAAATAGTTCCAAATTCATCATCTACTGCAATTGAGGGCAAGCATTATGAATTTATCACCAAAGATTTTTCGATCAAAAAGAATCAGCTTCGGGATACTATATGGCTCAGGTTTCTAAGAACACCAGACATGAAAGACCAAAATTTTCTACTCAGCTTCGACCTACTTGAAAATGAAAATTTTTCGGTCGATATGCAGTATAAAATTACGAACCAGACTACAGGTCAAAGATTGAATTTTATTAATTATCGATGGTTTATCAATGATATAATAAAAAAGCCAACCCGTTGGTTGGACCTCTATCTTGGAACATTTTCCCGTACGAAGCTCAACTTGATGGTTGAGGTCCTTAATGTCGACCCGCAATATATGGATACCAATATTTCAATTGCTGAAACAGTGGCCTATGGTAAATTTATGCAACGATATCTGAATCAGCAGAAAGCAGCTGGCAACCTCATTTTAGATGAAGACGGCCAACCGATGAATATGGGAAGCGCCGCGCAATAGCCTACAAACTTAAAATAGAAAAAAATGAAAAGAAATATCTCCTATTCAATTCTTAGCTTCTTGATGGCATGTATATTCTTGGGGAGCTGTAAAAAAGATCTTGGAAATTATAATTATTCTCAAATAAATGAATTGGATACGATTACAGAACTGCCAAATGAAGTCACTGCCCTTGTCGGTAAAGACCTACTATTAACTCCCAAAATACGATTTACACAAGACAGCAAATTTGTTGAAGATAATTATCAATACCAATGGACTTATATTGGCTCCAATGGTCTGGGGGGACAGGCGATATTCTCGTTAAGTGAGGAAAAAGATCTGAATATTAAAATCAATCTCGTCGCAGGAAGCTATCAGGCCTATTTTTCGGTCACAGACAAACAGACTGGAATAAAATATACACGTCCATTCAGACTGAAAGTGGTTAACGAAATCAATGAAGGCTGGATTATGATGAACGAGGCCAATGGAAATGCCAGAGCTGATATGCTCGTATTGAATGCCAACAATACTTTCGATCTATACAATGACGTTTTAGCTTATACCGGTTCTGAGCTGAAATTAACAGGCAAACCCGTTATGACCTACACATACGCAACAGGGTTACTGCTCGGACCAGACAAGATCAGCTATGGGCTATATTTAGGCACAACCTCCGGTACAACAAAGGTAGACCCCAATACCCTCAAATGGACAAACACGATGGGACTCTCTTATGAAATGATCGGTGCGATTCCAACCGGATTTCATGCTGATGTAATGCAGCAAAGAGGTAGTGGGGCCTCTTATTTGATTGGAGGCGGCAATGCTTACTATTACGAACGCAGTCTCAACATATTCTATTCAGCTCCGATCAATTACATCGCAGCTGAAGAAAAAGGATTTGAAGTAGCCCCTTTTATAGGTGGACGACATACAGATATTTCCAACCCCATTATATTGTATGATAAAACGAATCAAAGATTTGTGCGTCATGTATCCACAGCCTCAACCTGTACCACACTTATTGACCCAGAAAAGGATCTTAGGTTATTCAGTTTTAAAACAGGACTAGATATGATATACATGCGCTGGATGGCATACAATGGTGGCGAGATCTTCTCTATTCTTAAAGAGCCTAATGGTTCAAAAAAATACATCGCAAGGTTCAACGCGGTCAGCACGGCACAGACTTACTATAATGAAATCACCGGCACAGAAATAGATAAAGCAGAATTCTTTGCATTCAATCCCGAATTTGGTTACCTGTTTTACAGCACTGGAGGTAAAATTTATGAATACGATATGACTTATAAAACTTCCAAATTGATGGTTGATCTAGGAGATAAAAAAGTAAGCTATCTGAATTTCTATGAATTCAAGAATTCCACAAAATATACAAGTGGAAATAAACTCATGGTAGGTTTTTATGACCCTAATAAATCAGACGGTACCGAAGGTAGCCTAAATATCTACACAGTACCGGGGCTAAATGCCAATATTGTCTTGGATCATTCCTATACAGGTTTTGGGCGAATCAAAAGTTTAACCTATAGAGAACGCTAAGGACATTTCGAAAGCAGCAGACAATATAGACACTGTATCTCTAGTACTATCCTGCAGGAAATCTTCCAGGGTAGTACTATGATATAATTTGCGTATATCTATTGGCATTATCAGGACTACAAACTACAACAACAATCATTACATGTAAATTATGCTTTTCAAACAGATTTTCAAAGCAGGGGCTTTACTGTCTTTTGTACTCTCTGCAGCCATATTACAGGCGCAGACCGCAACTCAGTTATCAGCAAGATTGCTTTCCTGTTTTGCCCATAAAGACACATCTAATATTTCGACACAATTAGCCCCAAACTTCTCCATCGCTGGACACACCGATGCCGGTGCTAAGTTTCGTTTAAACCAGATTATTAAAAATTATCAAGTTTCAAAAATCGAGACCAAAACAGAAAAGAAAACGAACAGGGGAACCCTCTTGCAATTAGTCCTTACATCGAAGGACAATAAGCAAAATAACGCAGAAGCTTTACTCGATAGAGCAAACAAGCTGGTGCACCTATCCGTATTTGACCAGCTGTATGGTATGCAGCGTAAAGAGAAAGCTGTATTACGTGCAATAATCCCCTTCGAGAACAAGAATGGCTCTATATATCTACAAGTCAAGATCAATGGATATGAAAAACCATTGCAGCTACTATTTGATACGGGAGCCGATGGAATGGCTGTAAATCAGAAATTAGCCGACGAAATTGGCCTTAAAGTTACCCGTGAAAACAATGCCTCTGTCGTCGGTGGGAATGCTAAAATTAAGGTATCTGACAACAACAGTATTCTGTTAGATACCTTAAAATTGAGCGGACAGGGCATTGCCATATTCCCTGAAATGGGTAGAGAAGGTGATGGTATCATCGGAAATACATTAATCCGTCAGTTTATTACCCATATTGACTATGACAAAAACTTAATTTCATTATATGATTTTGGTGACTTTCAATATAAAGACAATGGAACAGTTGTACCCATTTCAATGCCAGCAGGCGTGATGATTCTTCCCGGTCAGCTTGAAGTCATTCAAGGTAAAAGCTATGCAGGACATTTTGTATTCGATACAGGTGCATCTTATGATCTCATCTGTTTCCGTCCCTTTGTGCGCCAAAATAAATTGCTTGTCAGTGGATTTAAGCCGGAAGCGCAGGCTGCAACCGTAAGTATGGGAGTTTCTTCGCCTACTTTCTCCGGGAGAAGTTATCAATTTGCCATTTCGCCACTCCCTGCCATGCAAGGGCTACCCATCACGTTAATGGGAGGCAGCTCAGGAAATGAACAATGGCAACCTGGTTTCGATGGTTCTATCGGAATCCGCCTACTCAGCAGGTATAATATAACTATCAATCTGGCAGAGAGTGAGGTCTACTTTGCTCCTAATAAGCTGCATGCCCATCCTCAGGACTTTTTAGTAAAAAACTATCAGTTTGGATGGGATAATGCAGGTCAACTGAAAGCCTTGGGCATTATCGGTGCCTTAGAAACTCCAGATGGTTTAAAAGTAGGAACCTTAATTCAGGGTATTGACAATTACACCGTAGATCAACTGAAGAAAAAACCTATGCTCATCGAAGAAATAAGATTGAAAGCAAAAGAACAGCCCATTGTCATTACTGTGGCTCCAAATAAAACCATTACAATATAATCATAGGAAAAGTCTATAAATCCAATTCTTAAAAACAGATAAATGAAAAGAACCCTATTTTATATCTCCACATTCTGCTGTATACTATTCTTATGGCCTCCCCACCTTCATGCACAGGTAAACGTATTTCAGGGAACTTATGCCGAATGTCAACTCCAGGCAAAAAAGGAAAATAAACTGATCCTTATTGACCTTTACTTTGTTGGCTGTATGCCTTGTGCTGAAATGGATAAACAGGTGTTTCCTGATCCAACCGTGGCCCAAGAACTAAAAGCCAATTACATCCTTTACAAGACAGATGTTATGAAGGAAATGGATGGCAAAAAATTGGCTCGCAAATATGGGGCACCGGGTTTTCCAACTTATGTGATTGTAAATGCTGATGGTCAAACAATCTCGACCGAATCAGGATTCTTTAGTGTAGACAGATTTGTCTCTCTATTAAAAGAAGCCGTCCACCGCAACAAATCCAATTTAAATCTAGCATTTAACAGGAGTCTGGATAACGAATATCCAGCCGCTTACAGTGAACGTTTCATCAAAACCGGTGAAAAGCATGATTTTGCTGAATTAGAAAGTTATCTAGACCAGCAAAAAGATCTGTTTAATGAAACTGCATTCTTAGCCAACAGCGTCACCGCGTTTCCAAAATATAACAGTTGGGCCTATGATAACTTACCCAAACTGATCAACATGTATGGTGGAAATCTGCTCCGCAATAAGATTTCGACAATAGCTACAAAGAAAAGTAAACATTATGGTTCCGCACAGCAATTGGATAGTCTCCAAAGTATGTTAACGTATATCCGCCCAACTTTCAATGACAAACTATGGGATGTCTTTTTGCCCGGATTTATTACAAATTATTATACAACCTCTAAAGATGCCAATACCTATTTGCAACTGATCAATCAATATAAAGTTTACAATACTTGGGATCTTAGGAGCAATGCCTTGGGCCAGGTCATCATCGACCAGGCAAAGAACAATGAAATACTTAAGAAAATATTGGCCGAATATCAACAGCAGCAAAAAAAGCGACAATTAGATGCTGTAGATAACTACCGTTTGACGCTATTGTATTACTATCTGCAAGACTACAAGCTTGCAGCTAAATCAGTTCATGTACTCTTAAAAGCCGACCTGTCAGCACCCTATCTTTCTATGCAGAAAAAAGAATTTATTGCATTGAAAGATGCGATAGATAAGAAGAATTCGAACCTATTCCAAGCGAAAGACATCAAAAAAATTATTCCATTTAATCTTAATTAAACCAACAAAATCATGATTAGAAAAACCATTTTATTATTCACCCTGTGTATTTCAGCCTATGCTACGCTGGCACAACAACCAAGCAATATCACTGGAACTACAGATCCCATTAAAGTAAAACGTGTTGGATTATTTAAAGTCTTTAATGGACGATTGAAAGAAATTGCAACAGCGATTCCGGATGCTGCTGGTCGATTTGGATTCCGTTTCACACCAGAATATGAAGGCTTGTATTCTATCGGTAGTGGAACTGCACAAAATCAACAAGGACTGTTTCGCTTTTATTTCAAAGGCAATGAAGATCTAAATTTAAAATTGACGCAAGGTGATTATGAGCTCGTAGGGAAAAATAGTCCCGAAAACGAAACGCTATATGCATGGGACAAACAGTCAAAAGACTTCCACGACAAAGGAACAATTCCCGGAGGAATGAGCACCTATGTCGATTTCTTTCCCGAAGTAGAACAATTTAAAGGAAAACTGGATGGCATCAAAAAAGCGGTCAAAACTGGAAACGCGAACTTTGACAAATTTTTCCCTGAACTTGTAGATTACGATTTTGCTTATTATGCCATTTCCTACCTGTACATGCCACGCACCGCGCACCCAAGTAAGGAAGAAATGAGCGACTATTATACACAGTTTAATGCGGATCGCTATTTGACAACCGAATTACTTAAATTTCCTTATGGCGATCGCTTTATGAGTAATATGATTTATCGGAAGCTCGATTTAACAACTAAACCAACATTTGATCAACAGGTTGCTGCTATAGGTCCCGATGTTCTTAAAGGCCAATATGTACTGCAACGTCTGGAAGGCGCTCGCTCCTATGCCGATTTTCAAGAAATGAACACTACGTATAAGAAGTATTTTACTTTGCCAGAACAGATCGAACGCGCCAAAAACGTTGAAGCCAAACTAGTGGAAACAAAAACAGGCGTACCTGCATTTCAATTTAGTTATCCTGATATTACAGGCAAAAAAGTTAATCTGGCAGATCTAAAGGGCAAAGTTGTCTTAATCGACATGTGGGCAACTTGGTGTGGTCCATGCCGTGCGGAAGAACCGCATTGGGAAAAACTAAACGAAGAATTTAAAGGTAAGCCAGTTGCATTTGTGGGTGTGTCTGTAGATCAAGATAAACCTAAATGGGAAGCATATGCGAAAGAAAAAAATCTAAAAGGCATCCAGCTACATGCTGGTTCAGACAATGAACTATCGAACGCTTACAAAGTAAACGCTATTCCAAGATACCTTCTGATAGACAAGTCGGGAAATCTGATCACCGCCGATAGCCCAAGGCCTAGTGATCCGAAGCTCAAAGCCTTGATTGAAGAATGGATAAAAAAATAAGAACCGAAAATCAACCAGTCCAAACAAAAAAAGATCCTAGTTCAAATTAAACTAGGATCTTATATAAAAAAGCACCTCCGACAGAGACCTATTATCAATCAATTATTTTGCCTATTATCCCAACTGTGGATCCGTCTTCGAATGATTGCCCGTTTCCACGCGGCCCGCAAACTGACGCATAAATTTGGTTCCCTCCACATGTAGCGTCACATCATACCAACCATGGACTTTATGGGAGTCCACAATCCATTTGACAGATTTCCCAGCCGCAAGTACAATCGATTTCTTCCAGGTACTATAAGCGTTATCTTCCACATGTACATGGAATGATTTTTTACCATGATTATGGACCTCCAAAACTAGATTACCCGTTAACTGCCCTTTCTTTCCAATTTCATAAGTTGCACGAACAGTCAATGGTTCCTCATGTCCTTTAAATCCCCGCATAAATCCATTTGGGCCATAAACGGTCAAATCGTAGTAACCTTCTTTAAAGTCGGCCAAGTTCCAGTCAAAACTAAGTTTTTGTCCTGCAACAACCGCAAATGGCCAAAACTTCACTCCTTCTTTATAGCTCGGACCACTATAGATATTAAATGGACTACTTAGCGATTTATTGCCAAACACCTGATTACCCGCTTCCATTGTCAGATGAATCTGATTTTGATCTTTCGCAAAAGACTCATTCACATAGAGTTCATACGCCAGCGCACTCGAGTTTTTCTGGCCCTTTTCCTGTCTTGCCATTAAAGTGGAATGACCTTTAGACCGCAGGCCTGCTGCGTCCTCTTTCGACCAGACATGAAAATTGTTGGGCAGGGGTTTCGATTTTGCCTGATCAATAGCATAGATCTGCCGATTCCGATCAAGAAAAGGTAACTCAACAGCATGTGCGCCTTCGGCTTCCCTAAATATCGATGTTAAATCACCTGTAATGGCCCGTCGCCACGAACTGATATTCTCCTCTTTCACATCCTTGCCCAGCTTTTTCTCAAAAAAATGCTCCATAAACTGAATGGTCGATGTAATATCGCAAATCTCCGAATTGACCCAGCCTCCTTTTGACCAAGGCGACGCCACAATCAAAGGGACACGGTAACCAAGTCCAACAGGGCCTTCCGTTGCATTACCTTTTTCCTCACCATCGGCAAGCTCCTGGGCTAAACTCACATATTCGCCACTATAATCTAATTCCGGTGAAGTTTTCCCAGAACGTTGATCTGCTGGATTAGGTGCCACAAAAGGTGGAATATGGTCAAAATACCCATCATTTTCATCATAATTTAGAATAAAGATGGTCTTCTTCCAAATTTCGGGATTCTCCGTCAGAATATTCAATAGCTCCGATACATACCAGGCACCATACATAGGGGCACTCGGATGATCCGAAAAGCTCTGTGGTGCGACGAGCCACGATACTGCAGGCAATTTGCCAGATTTCACATCATGCCTAAACTGATGGAGAACATCCCCTTTTGGCACGGTAATCTGTTCACCCTCATGCGTGACTACACTTGTCTCCCGATAGAAGGTATCCCCCTCATTGGTTTGAAATGCTCGTTCATGCAAAGCACGCTGCTCCTTAGGGAGCTGCTGAAAAGCATGATCCGTAAGGCGGGCTAAATGTTTTTTATAGCTATTCAGTTGCTCCTGTTTCTGCTTGAGCTTATTCTGTGTTTTTTGTACGCTTTCTGTATTATTATCCGCTAATGCTTTTTCAAGGCTCTGGATCTCTGCTGGCAATTCTGCGACACGCTTGTGCATAAAATCAAGATGGCTTTTCTTGAATTCAATATGATACTGCGCAAACCACTCCAAATTATTGTCCGTAAAATTACCCAGCAAATCCTCACCATCTAAGCCACTTTCTATGCTGACTTCATTTTGATAGACTTTCCAGGAAATCCCCGCTTCTTCCAGACGCTCAGGAAAAGTCTTCCAGTGTGCCCAGCGGTTAAAATAGATATCGGAGTTACGCACCAATGGTTTTGCCCCTTTTTGTGGCACACAGGTTCCCGTCCAGAAGAAATGCCTATTGGTTGTTGTACCCGTAATAGACGAACAGAAGTGCTGATCACAGATTGTAAAGGCATCAGCTAATGCGTAATAAAAAGGGATATCCTCCCGTGTATAATATCCCATCGTCAGGGGAATTTCTTTCAGGATCTTCCCTCCCGGGCGTTTAGCTTCAATCCAGTTATCGTGTTTACCCTGATTTCGGGCAGCCATCTGATTTTCCCAGGAATGTGGTAAATTGCCGGTCCACGCAGCGTTCGAGTTTTTGATATCCAACCTGAATGGTGAATAAGTCTTACCTTCAGCCGATGACTGCAACCACACCGGATTGCCGCTAGGTAATTTAATCGCCCGCGGATCACTAAATCCGCGAACGCCACGAAGCGTTCCAAAACTGTGATCAAAAGAACGATTCTCTTGCATTAATAATACAATATGCTCGGCATCCAAAAAGGTACTCCCTGTTATCGGTTCAATCGCCAATGCACGTTGTATCGCATCAGGCATCGCACTTTGTAAACCAAAAACACCGGCTAACAAGGAAGCCTTCTTGATAAAATCTCTTCTGCTATCCATAAATAAATTTGTTCTCTCTCTTTAGTAAATTCAATGGTCTACAGCGAATATATCCATTCGCCGTGGTTTTTTATGTAACGTTTTTAACAAACAATCCCCGCAAACGATTGATCTCATTTGCGGGGATTGTTTTTTCGAATCGCTTATTTCAAAAGCCACATCAATTGGTTGATCTCATCATTGCCTTTATATTGGCGCTGCATGGCCTCGTCCAAATTGGCAGAATTATAATTGTATTCTAATGAGGGGTAACGCCACCGCATCGGTATTTTATCCGGTGCGACTGAATTCAAACTTGATGTTGGATTGATCTTCCATTTAGGATAGCCCGTTCTTCGGTAATCATAATATGGAGTCATACGTCCCTGCAAGTAACTGGCTAAATATTTTTGTGTCATAATAGCCTCCAGTTGTCCTTCGAGTACAGCCGGAAATTGATTTCCATAAGTTGCTACCGCTGTATTGATGTAATTAGCATCCAATGGCATATTATGGGTATATTGAGCTGTATTCGGCGTATTATCCGCTATAAATTTCATTGCAGCTTCAATGCCTTTCTTATACCAATTAACGGACGATTCGGCAACCCAGCCCCGCGCCGCAGCTTCGGCTATCACAAAACACAGATGTGCATAACTGTATTGCTGTGTTGGTTCACCACTAACTAGTTCGGTATAACGGTCATTCAACTTAGAATAATCATTTTTCTTTTTTAACTCAGCAATTTCACTAAAGGAAAGTGAAGGATCTGTCCCAACGTACGCGCTGAAATCATTCGACTGTTTTCCGTTTGTGATTTGCAAAGCGGAAGGATTCGCATAATAAAATAATCGTCTATCTTGATATTGTTTCAATCGGTCAATAATCTCTGTCGAAACAATAGGATAAATAACAAAACTATTACTAATCTTATAAAAAGGATAGGTTTGGCTGGCTTTGTCCTCATGAACGACTTGAAAATTATCTGCATTACTGCCAAAAATCGGTTTACTGGTCAAGATTGATTTAAAACGATCCTTTATCTTCAGATCGGCATCACTTTCTTTTTTGCTTAATTGAATAAGAACATTTAATGCAAAACTGTTTACCAATTTGCGCCATTTCGTAACATCCCCGGCGAACAATGGATCACCATCAAATTTTTCACCTTCCGAAAAGAGTTTATCTGCAAGCTCCAATTCAGTCAAAACACCTAAAAATACATCTTTTTGAGTATCATATTTAGGGAAATAAACCTTATCCGTTTCCCCTTTTAATGCATCTTTATAGGGAATATCTCCAACACTCATTGTCCCCTCGTAAAACTTCATGGCACGAGCAAAATACATCAGACCATTATAAGAGTTCTTGAGTTTTTCGCTTGTTGCAAACTCTCCCATAAAATGAGCATCGTTGATCGAGGTCATCGAAATATCCCATTCACCGAGGCTATTATATTGATATCCCTCTGTTAATTCTGTCCAAGCAATCTCTTTGGTAAGCATATAAGGCTGCATAAAACCTTTTGTTGAGGATTGGCGTGCCAAATTTAAAATTATACGAGTAGCCAACATGGAAGGTTTAACAACCGATGGTGTCTCAGGATTGGTATTGATCTCATCAAACTTGGAACAACTTGTCGACATCACCAAAGTACCAAAGGTGATATACGTCAATAATCTTTTCATGTTCATATTTGTCATGTAATTTTTAAAAAGTTAGGTTAATATTAAAACCAATGTAACGCATCGATGGTGAACTTAAATCTTCAGAACCCACATCTGGATCTGAGAAACGAAACTCTTTGGTCCACAACAATAAATTTTGCCCTGTCACACCGATACTGGCACGTTTCGCTTTAAACTTCGAAGCGATCTTATCGGGCATTCGATAACTAAGTGACAATTCACGTAGTTTAATGAATGTTTCATCCCAATAGTTCCATCGGCCCGAATAGGCTCGTTTGTAATACCCTTCATAAGAAACCACTTTGTCGTTTGGCGCAAATACACGCGTATCTTCTGCTATCTGACCATACTTATCATAAGTAACACTACCAGAAACGATTTTAACACCTGGAGCAATAAATGTTTTATTTCCGTTAACAACTTCTTCATACCGGTATGGAGTATCTGAATCAGGATGAGAACCTGTCTGCCACAGCCGAGCATTCATTGTTGAATAGGACATTCCTTTGATTCGCCCATCTAAACTAAAACCAAATGAGAAGTCTCTATAACGAAACTGATTTGATAAACCCCAAAACCATTTTGGCGCAGTATAGCCTACCAATTGATTCGCATATTGAGCTGAAATTGGCATCCCAGAACTATTTAATATCATTTGCCCATCCGGTGAACGCTCCCAGTCCTTATACTCGATATAATCGGCCCGCAGCCCTTCTTTAACATATAACGCATCTTTTGAATACTGGGGGTCTAGCTTATGGAAATAACGCATATTCTGAGAAAGGTTCATCGTAACATCCCATTGGAAATTTTCATGCTTAATCGGCGTTCCCCCCAATGTGATTTCATGTCCTTTAGTCATCTCTTCTTCTTTCGTATTGATCAGGCGCTCCTCAAATCCAGTTGTTTTTGATATTTTTGCTTTGACAATCTGATTGTGCAACAAACGATAATAGCGCGTGTAATTACCATATAACCGATTGTTCAATACCGCAAAATCAAACCCGAACTCTGTCAAATCACGTTGCGTAGGCGAAATCGAGAAATCCTTGATAATATTTGGATAGGAAGCTGTCGGCAAACCATTCCAAACATTACTCGTTACTGTAAAAGTTGAATGCACTTCATATGGATCCAATACAGATTTGGTAATGGCCCAAGAACCCCTAACTTTAAACATATCCAACCACGTAGGTTTTGATGGAAGCAGATCCGTAACAACAACACTTCCAGAAACTGAAGGATAAAAATATGAGCGATGATCCTTTGTTAACGTTGATACCCAATCATTACGTCCAGTAGCTTCCAAAAAGATCGCATTTCGCCAAGACAAAGAAAGACGTCCATAAAGACCATTCCGCATTTCTTTAATCCGGGACTCGACCGCCTTTGCCGGATCAATTGAATTCCGTAATGAGTAGAATCCTGGAATGGACAGACCGTTAACAGTATTCGCGATCAGATTATTATCCTTGCTATAGAAAATGGAACCACCCAATAGTCCATCAACTCCCCAGTCGCCAAAATTTTTCTTGGCGGTAAAGATCGCATCGTTCGTCGTTGCAAAACCGTCATAATCGGCTTTCATGTATTTCCCCTTGCTATCAAATCCGCCAAAATCTTCAAACCCACCTCGTGTTCCATATATGCCGATAGGATTTTGTTGCGTCCTTGACTTGCCATAATAATCATAACCCGATCGAACCATAAATTTTGCCCAGTCATTGACCTTATAATTTAGGGTAACAGCGGCATTCACCTTATTGACCAATTCGGGTGTAACCTTTTCATGTGCTATCAGATAAGGATTGTCATACCAGCCTTTATACATCCAATTTTGAGATTGGTCTTTTACCAGCCAATAGTCTTTATAATCTTTCAGGTTATATTCGGGTCCCGTCCATACCAGGATATTATAGATGTACCCTTGATCGTTATAGCCAGAACCAAAATTATTAGATGAGGAACTTCTGTTATATCCCAGCCTGGTTTCCAAATCAAACTTCTCGCTGATCTTGGTTGTTCCGGTAACCGAAATATTTGTCAAGTTCAACTTTTGATTGGGATACTGCCCTTTATTATAAATATGGTTAATGGATGTCCGTATGCTTCCGTGTTCCCCTTGATTAGTAAAGCTGACCGTATTGTTGGTGATAAACCCTGGCTCCAAAAAGTTTTTAAAATTGTCCTTACCTCGAGATGTGAGCTCACTTACTTCATATTGTTTGCTAATTGGGTTCCATTGTTCAGCGGTTCGACCGATATCCAATTTATCTCCCCAAACATAATCGTCATTGTTAAATTTACCGGACTCTCCAGAAGAATAGCTATGCTGTACCTCAGGAAGCGCTAAATACCCTGAAAAGAACATATTGTTACTATTTACTGTAATTTCCGTTCCTTTCTCTGCTAAACCTTTTTTGGTCGTGATCATGATTGCTCCACCTTGACCCTTACTTCCATAAAGGGCAGTGGCTGTAGCACCTTTCAGTACCGTCATATCCTGGATATTATCAACAGGAACGTCCCTGAGATCCATATTCTCGTAAGCCACACCATCAATGACTAAAATCGGTGTCAACCCACGCACTTGTATTTGCGGTGTTTTGTTAAATTCTGTACTATTCATAACACGTACACCAGAAATACGTCCGGTCAGGGTCGTTCCTACATCTACCCCTTTCACCCGGGTTAAATCCTCTCCTTTCACACTTTGAGTTGAATAACCCAATGCGCGTTGCTCCCTTTTAATCCCTAATGCGGTGACAACGACTTCTTCCAATGATTCAGATGATTTAACAAGTTTTATTGTTCCAGCTTGCGTAGCTAAAATTTCAATGCTTTCGTATCCGACATAGGAAATCTGAAGTAAAGCCCCATCTGTCCCAGCAGGTAACCGAAATGTACCGTTTTCGTCGGTCGTAACAGCAGTGGCTGTCCCTTTTACCCGGACCGTCACACCAGCGATAGGCTGGCCTGTTTCCTGATCGACAACCTTGCCTCTGATCTCGTTGGCGACAGCGGAAACCGGTTTTTCATTCTTCACGATGACATCGTTGCTGTTTTTCTTCGAAATCACATACAGCTTCTCATCAATTTTCTTGACCTCAAGATTTCCATCTGAAATCGTCTGAATAAATTGAACAATCTGCTCCTTTTTCAATGTATTCAAATCTGCTAAGTCATTGACTTTTTGATTTGATATCGAAGCGTCATAGCCAAATTTGACATTAAATTTTTGTTCCATTCGTGTGAGGATTTTCCCAATTCCTTCACTGGTCGAAAATTGCGAGGCCATGGTCTGAAGTGCGAGCGACTGAAAGAGCAAAGCACTTCCCATAAGTTTTAAATAGTAATTGGTTCTTTTCATAAATTACTTTTTATGGATAATTGTTTGATTAAATGCGGTATTAAGCATTGTAAGTGATTTTTCTAGATCACTTGCTGGTAGATAACCCGTATAACTTTCCGTCCGGAAAGAGTCTATCAATTCGAGGTTACTATCCGGATAAAGGTTATTGAGATCGGCGACGATCTGGGCAAGAGGAACTTGATTAAACGATAAAAGATCACTCTTCCAGTTTGTTGCACTGGTCGTATCCGCTTTGGATACATCAAATTGTTTTTGTCGCTCATCATAGGCCACTTGCTGCCCAGGTTTCACAATGGAATATTCCTTCCCACGAGATACACATACGCGGCCATGATTTAATACCAAACGGCTGTGCCCCTGCGAACAGTTTAAGTTAAAGGCTGTGCCCAGCACACGAACATCAAAGTCCCCCGAACTGGCTATCACAAAAGGTTGCTCAGGATTTTTGGCGACTTCAAAAAAGGCTTCGCCTGAAAGTTTGATCCGACGTAAACTATCTGTATCAAAATCTGACAACAACTCAATCTGTGCACCCTGTCGCAGAGAAACATGTGTACCATCTGGCAGGATGAGACGCTTCACAAATTTTGTGGGATTAGAATAATGGACAGTTGCGTAGGCTGGGTTCTTATGCTGCTCCCCAAACTTAACTTGAAATAAGAAAGCGAGACCGATCAACAGCAGACAAGCAGCAGCAGAGATAACAGACCATCTTTTTTTCCAAATAGGTACTGTCCGTGTACGCAACGGCGTACCTGTAATCGTGAAGAAAATATTTTCGGAAGTTGTTTTGTTTAGTTCACAATCACTGTCGTCCAATGCAACAACCTCCTCCAGATCCGGAAGCTCGTCCCTTTCACAAGAAGTAAGTAAATCAAGAAATATAGCGGTTTCCTCGGGACCTAACTCCCCCTTTAGGAATTTTTTATATAAAGCAGCTATTTTGGAATTCATCATCTCTATCCGTCTTTAAATACATATACGTACCTAGAGGACGCGAAGACGACGCTGCTCTAAAAAATATTTAAGAAAATCAATAAGGCTATTGAAATCTCAAAATGATCTAGAATGTATTGGCGTACAAATTTATTGCCTTTCACCAATTGATCCCGGACTGTATTAACAGAAATACCGAGCCTATCCGCAATCTCCTGATTATCCAAAAACTCTTCCTTACTCAAAAGAAAAATTTCAAGACGTGCCTTTGGAAGTTTTGCAACAGCTTCCCGATAAACGCGCTCCAGATCCTTAAATCGGATGGTTTCCTCATTTGAATTGTCCAATAATTGGGTCTGATCAACATCTGAAACTTGAAATTGGAATCGGACCTTTTGCTTCCGAAGCTCATCAAATACAAGATTCCGGGCAATCGTATAGAGATAAGACTGCGGATTTTTACTCCCATCCAATTCGGCCCATTTTTTCCAGATTCTAGAGAATGTTTCCTGGACCAAATCTGCTGCAGCGGGCTCTTCCTTTAGGTGTAAATAGGCATATTTATATACTTTGTCCTTATACGACAAAAAGAAGGTTTTAAAATCCAAATCACTGTTATTTTCAATAGGCATGCTTCATCACAAATAATTGATCCTACAAGTTTAGTTAGAATTTTTTGAAATATTCCAATGAATTGCATGGGACATTTGGACCGCAGGTTGAAAAACAGCTAGTGATAACATTTTAGTTATAATCATTTTATATTAAATTAACACCAATCATGGGATAGGTAAAAAACATTTCCCACCGGACGGATGTATAGCGTATCTTACGCCAAAAAAATCCCATTGCCTCTAGGCAATGGGATTTTTCGTTTAATTCTATTAAATACTGATTAGCACCTACTACTTTAATAGCGGAAACGGCCCTAAGAAATAGCTTCCTCGTTTATAGAAACGGAGAAAGAAATCAAGTACCTCATCGCTCACAGGAAAGAAAAACTGTTTGTCTACCTCAGCCTTAAACAGATTAACATAATACTTAGGCAACTCGCTCGGGAAGAAATCCTCGACCAAAAGATTCAGGAAATAGCGAGCATAAGGCACCTCCTGACTATCTTCCTCCATAAAGCTGTTATTCTTCAAGGGGAAGAATTCTTCAATACCGCCAAAAACTTCTAGCCCTGTCTTCGGATTAAAGAAAACCGTAACTTTAGCATCTTCCGTTAGATCCAAATTTGACTCGGGAAGTGGAGACTCTTCCTTGCTCGGATATTTTTGCTGATACTTTTTGAAAAAATCCGTTGCAAATTCCTTCACTTCCTTTCCTCCCATAAATGCAACAGCTGCCTTATGTTCCGATTGGAATAATTTGCCCATATCTTTCAGCTGCTTCTCGTTTTTCTTCAAACTCTTATCCTTACCATTCATCGCTTCTATACGATAGGTCATCTCATACTGCTCTGGTAAATCAAAATTTATCTCCTCAGCGTTGACAACAGTCATAATTCCAGATAAGTTCCATGCATCTTTCCAAGGTACAATTTCCATATAGAAAGATAAGGTTTCTGTAGGTTCAACAAATTGCTGTATAGAATCTTTGAAGATTTTGAATGCAGTTTTTGTACTGATATGTTTTACATGCACATAGTGCTCGTCCGCTTTGACGTATTCAAAAAAGCTATTGATACGGTTCCCTAAGGTTTTGACAATACGATATAGCGGATGTTCTTTTCCAATCACCTCAGCGACAAATTCAGATGACTTCAATGCAAACAAATGCAGTCGGTAATTATTGAAATGGTTGTCTCGAACAAGATAGATCATCTGCTGTAGCTGATTCTGATCATGCTGATACCGTCCAATTTCCGCAACTTGCATCAGATGGTTGAGATTGGTATTATATTCACCTGCTGTCAGGTAATTTGTAGCAACAAGTTTTTCAATAAAATTTCGGACCTCGAAATAGTTCGCATCTTCATCCAAAACATATTCCAGCTTTAACTTTTCATTTTCAGGAGCAACTTCATAATGCTCTTCCAAGATCGAATAGGCCAAATCTGTAACCAACTGGATCAAACGACCACGGGGATCAATAAACAGATGGGGATTGCGTTCACTGAAAAACAACCAAGTCAATACAGCAATATCTTCACTATTAATATCCTCAACATAATAATCCGTTAGGTCATTATTAGGATAGAAAGGCAACAGTTGATTGTACAGTTCTGTATGGATCGTTCTAAATGCAGCAAAAATTCCAGTTTTTGCAATAACGTCTTCTAAGTAACACGTCAGATAGATACTCAATGTCTTTAAAGCATCTGTGTGTATAAGATCATTTGTTTCTTGCTCCTCAAACCATAACGTAGATAAACTATCATTGATTTCATTTGCAACACGTAAGTAATAACTATCTATGTCGTTTGTTTTTTGATAAGTATGGTGTGCTATCCAGTCTTGAATAAAAATTCTGTTTCCTCTCATATGAAAAATGCTAAAACCAAAAGTAGCCAAATTTTCGAAATATCCATACGGACAAACCATAAACGACGACGAAAATAATTGACCCCGGCCAATGCCCCAACAAATGGCAAAGAAGGCCAAGTAATGCAGCGTAAAACTTAAGCGCACCACTTTATTGCGTCACAAACAAAAAGGATGAATTTTACAAGGTACTTCTGCCTAGAAAATCGAATTTCCACAAAAAAAGAGACACCTAAGCGTCTCTTTTCTATACTTTATGGGATTTTATATTAACCAGCAGCGATCGTATTCTTACTGTTCCCTAAATGGTCCTGCAGCGATGGATTTAATATCGGGCAGGTTTTTAGTAGTTCACGGACCGGGTATTTGGCCACAACATCTTCCAGGGCAGTCAAATGTCGTTCGTGGTGCACATCCGTACCCACAAAATCATACATTCCAGATTTAATCATCGTCAAGGCAGCAGATTTCACTTCAACACCATAATATCGGCTGATCGATAGCAAGTTGAGCTGTAACATACAACCTGCATCCTTAATCTGCTTATACACATTAAAGTTATAATGATAATAATTATAACGTTCTGGATGCGCCAAAATAGGCTGATAACCAAGATTTTGAATATCCAATATCGTTTGAAATAGCGCTTTTGACTCCTGTAAATAAGACATCTCGATCAGCACATAACCACCAGGCATGACACAAAGCTCATTCGAGTCAATGAGTGCTGCAATTCCATCATCAATCATATGCTCAGCAGCAGCATGAATTTCCGGCATAGCAGGCCTGCCTTTTAGTCCAGCCAATAACTTATCCTTCGAAGCTTCAATCGTACGAATCGAATTTGGATGAACACCATCCATAATATGTGGCGTACAAATAAATTTCTCGAACCCCATTCGTCCAAGTCCTTTCAACAACGCTATTGATTGTTCAATAGATTGACTTCCATCATCTATACCGGGAAGGATATGGTTGTGCATATCCACCTCCAGGAAGGCCAATTTACCTACTACCTTTACTTTTGAATCTTGAGTTTTGTTTCCAAACAGTTTTGAAAATATCCCCATATCTTGATATATAAAATCTTTTTTTTGTCTGTTTAAATAGTTATTAAAAGTCAAAAGTACCACAAACAAGCTAAACAGCCTTAATATTATTTTAACATTATAAAAATATAACCATAATATTACAAAAGACACCCAAACAATAGTGCAATAAAATTGTTCCGCAAACCTTTTTTTTACTTTTTATTTAATTCTGTTATAATCTGATCAAGTAAATAACTGAGTGCACCATCGCTTGTTTGTGGTAATCTTGTCGACATTTCAACTTCCGCACGGTTGTCGACTACTCCTTTCGAAGTAATGGCTGTACTGCCATATTGATTGAGTTGCGCCACCGTTGCTTCCCATTGTTTACCTGGTGCAACTCCCATTTCCTTTAACATACCAGGCAACTTTTGCAGATCAATGGCCGCAGACATTTTATTTTGCTTCATCAGTTTTACAAAATCTTTATTGACAGAAGCCACCATCTTATTCTGACGGATATCATTTAAAGACAACGAATCATTACTCACCATAACTAAATCTTCTTTCATAAGAACATACATTGGAAAATCCGTGGCTTTCTTTGTTGAAAATGTATAAATACCATCGTGAATCTGTCCAACATGCTTTGAAACAGCCATTTCTAGACCTTTTTTTATCAATCTTTGGTCCTTTGATGTAAACATCCAGATAAATACGGGAAGTGTTTCTTCCTTTGTCTTTTTCACTTCGGTTGCATTGTAATCATCGTCATAGGTATAATCGATATAGTCTTTCTTGAACTTACGAAGACCATTTACAACCACAAGGTGGTCCCCGGGCATCACCTGTGCAATTGCCTTTTCATCCAACGCTATTTCAAGAGCCATTAGTCCCCATTCTACAACATCTTGTTGCGGACCGAGTAAACCGCTGTAATATTTTGCCATATACGCCGGCATCTCCTTCAGATAAGCCTCCGAATTAATATTAATATTGAAAAAACCTAAGGCCTTATCAGTTAGATATTTACTAAACTTCGAATTGGGTTTTCTAGCATACATCCTTTTGGACATTTCAGCAAGTTCCTTATCTAACCCCACAGAGCCCTTTAATTTCAGCACATTTCCATCTTGCAGTAAATCCAATATTCCATCCTGATATCCTGTTTTGAACTTATCCAATTTGATCCCCATGTAGTAATAAGGAAGTGATGTGTAAGGCGTAAGACCTCGGTATAGATCCTCTACATGAGGAACGTACAATCGAATAAGCCCCAGATTTTTTACAACTTTCTCCTGGTCGCCATTTGGTAGAGATTTATAATTTCCTGAAAGCAAACGTGTCGCCTCACTTAAAAGCCACTTATCACGTAACCCATTACGAATGGAGTCATTTTTACGATTTTGATCTTCATACGCTGTATAAAGCGAATCATAATAACTAGGATCATGCATGTCTGCCGCATCGGCCGCTGCATCCGCCGCAGCCTCAGCAATATCAACAACTGGAGGCAATACTTCTGTCGCACCTAATTCGATGGTATCCGGTTCTACTGCAATTGCAACGGGCGGAGATTCCGGCACCGCCAATCGTTCATCCTCATCCCAAACTACCGCTGCAGAGTCCATTGCTGCTACTGTCGTATCTGCCCAAGCATCTGCATCGTCCACTGGACGCGCTACATAATCAACCTTTTTGATTCCATAACGACTTGCAATGGAATCGTTGGCCAAAAATGATGTGTTCGTCGTCGCCGAAATAAATCGAGCAACCTTTTCATTATACACCAACATGCTTCCAGCCTTGAGCCCTATGCTCGTATAGCCATTGGAAAATGGCTTTGATTCGCCCGCCTCGTGGAGCAGCTTCTCAAATTGACCTTTATTGTTTAAGGAAAATATAAATTCCGTAAAACTGACACTGTCGGTCTTTCTCGTATAGAAATAGGCGTTCTGGGATAGATCTACTCCCAAATTTTTAATATCATTATTCGCTGAAATTCCTGATTTTTCAAAAAAACCGGTCTTCTGAAGTAACTCATTGAGCTTATTTGCATTTGCCTTCTGTACAATATCTTTCATATTGAAAGCAGCAACCATTTCAGCATCCCCGGGAATCTGTTTAATCAAGTCCTGCGACTTCACACTTGCCACAAAGGACAAATAGGCTATTCCTGCCAGTATAAATTTTGATTTCATCGTATAAATAATTTTTCAGTTACACCCTACCTGTCATATAGAGGCGTTTTTACCTCTAGACCTGTTTCCGGCTTCACTAATGCTATTAGGTTATTTTGTTAATGTGATTTTATTTGCTAAGCTCGATTTGCCATATACCAAATCCATAAAGGGTAGTTTTAGCAATACACCCTTTTTATTTCCAGCAACCTTTGCCAGGCTGTTTGTCTGAGACAAAACAGGTTTCTCAAAACGTACTATCTGCGTATAGAATGCATCTGCGAACTGCGTTGTATTATCGCTCCCCAGCTGATTAAATTTTGCCTTCCAGTCTGCCGAAGCCACAAATTTGCGCTCAAACACATTGGTTTGTGCATGATAATAATAGCGGTTCGCATTCGATATCTTTGTTTTAAACCGATTTGCCAATATATCCGAAAAGGCATTCAACGATTCTATTTGACTAAAATCACAGGAAATATTGACGATGTAATTGCTAAAATCTGTTTTGTATTGCACATTGGAAATGCCCTTCGTCTGCTTGAGCAGCTGAACAGCAGATCGGATCTCTTTTTCCATATCGGCCTGAGAAGGTATCTGAATTCCCTTGATACTTTTCATCTTCATTAAAGAAGATACCTTGGTCTTACTCTTGCTCAAATTTAATGTCGCAGCAATATGCCCCGATCCATCTGATTTTAAATCGATCTGTTCAACAAAATCAAAACAGCTCGACAATGTCAATGTCATCAAAAAGGCACAGAGCACCACATAAAATCTCTTCAATTTTCTTTTCGCTTTAAATATTTCGCTCATCACAACCCAATAACGATTAATAATTTGTCAAATCAATATATGTTTTGACATTAACAGCAAACACTGTGCTATTTTTTTCTTATTGACAAATTTATTAAAAGCGAGCACGCATTTTACTACCTGATTTCAGGGAAAAATGAAGAAAATAGATGTGATGGCATCATTCCCTCACAAAGGAATTAAAACCACTGTCCTTAGCCCATTGGAGCGTATTATAATAGGGATGTATCCACTTATTTAAATCATTTGGAACATAACAAGATAACCCAGAGAACTTTAGAATGGGTCTGCTTAAAAAAGTCCTCGTATTCGCCTTATAGACGATCAATTTAGAAACAGAGGACCTTATTGTTTCTCCATCAGCCGGCAACATGTTCTGATTAACAAAATCAAGAAAATCAAAACCTGCAGATAAAGACTTATCATCAAAATCCAGCCGTTGCAAGTTATCCCGATAGATCGTTGTCAGAGGGGACTTGGTCAGCGCAATATGGACGTTATTGGCGAGATCCGACCAATAGGCATTATTGACTACAGAAATGGTAGCCGACTGATAGAGTCCCGTTAATTGATTATAAAAATTAAAATATGCCGAAGCAGTGGACTTCAGTCCTCTTTCAAGATCAGGATCAACCAGGTGCTTCAGCACCAAGTCATAAGGCATACTGGTTGATAATACTTCCGCTGGTGAAGCAATCGTGTATTTGGCCTTGTCCCGAAGCTGATACAAGACCTCGACACTTGCCATTGAACAGGCGTCAAACATGAGGAAATCAAGTCCGGAAGGAATAACCGTTTCCAAATCTCGCAGCTCCGTTTTATTTCCGCGATCTTCATTAAAAGACATCAACTTGACCCCAACATTCGGTAGCCAGTTTGTTGCGTGTGACCACAGAACCAGCCCCGATGGACGACCGCCAGCATATTCTTTCATGGTCAACAGAATTTGTTTCATAACCACGGGGTTTGCTGAATCTTGATCGCCGTAAGATTTGACGACTGTACTCTTTATTTCTGGACTTTGATCTGCTACAATTTTATAGATTTTGGGCGTAGCGCCAGCCAAAGCTGCATATACATAGACATCAGCATCCAGTCCGACCATACCTTCTTCCATAGCGTTCAGGCTATTATATGCATCGGAAACCAAATTATTGTTGGCACCGATATAAACCAACACAACACGGCTATCTTGCTCGTTTACAATATCTTTTTTGTCATTGCAACTAGTTAAAGAAATAACAAACAACATGCATAACACCACAAATAATCTAAACACCATAAAATTTATCAAAACACAATTAAATCGCAACAAATATACCTAAAAATCAAACTGATACATCAAATAAATATTTAATTGCACAAAAGAACATAAAAGGTTCACATTAATTTAACTTAACTTAAGTATTTTTGTCATTTCTTTATTAACAAACACTAACTATCAATATGATTAACAAGATCATAACTATCCCGAAGCAAAACATATTCCGGATAGCTTACATTATGATTGCATTGCTTACGTTTAATTCCTGTCAGAAAACTGCATCTAGAATTGAACAATCGGCAGTACAATTCAACCCGACCATCGTTGGTCAAATCAACACAAAAGCGACAGGAACATCGTGGGATAAAAATGATGAGATCGGCATATACATGTTCAAATCTGGTCAGCCTCTAGGAGCAGCATCCATCATTGACCAGGTCAAAAATCAGGTATTTACCTTCAATGGTTCACTATTTCAAAGCAGCAACTCAATTTTCTTGCCCAATGAAAAAGTAGATTTCATTGCCTATTACCCCTATAAATCGCTAACTGATCTCCAATATCCTATTGATGTTTCTGACCAGTCCAACCCATCAGCTCTAGATTTGATGTACGCCAACAATGCCAAAAGCATTGACAAGAGCAACAATACGATACCCCTTTCTTTTGTGCGCCAATTGAGCAAAATCAGCATCAATCTCTCCATTACCAATACTGCCGAACTGGAGGCAAATCAGATTACTGTTAAATTACCAGCAGTAAGCACCCAAGGGGGATTCGACTTAACATCTGGGAAATTGATGGTGAATTCGACTGATAAAAAAGATGTTCAGGGAAAAGTAACAGTAAATGCGAATAAAACTGCCTTAATTGAATTTATCCTCCTTCCGGGTGAAGATATCACCGGAAAGGCAATTAAGTTTGTTGCTGCTAATGGCGATAGCTATACCTGGACGGTACCACAAAATCAAAACCTAAAGCAACTGATCGCTGGCAACAGATACAGCTTTGACATCAAAATCGATAACGGTAAACCGAGTGGTGGAATCGGTGATTCACAAGCCTATCTGGAAATCCCCAAGATGAACAGTCTCAGCAATGACGAGGTTTTTATACAACATTTTATGCCAGACGCCAGCGACAGTAGAAACTATGCCATGTTGTACGACAAAAAACTAAAAATGGCGTATTGGGTAGCTTATCCGTTATACAGCAGCATCTTGGGATCAGGCAATCGTACGGATGCATGGGGATATGATCCACAGGTCTCTACGGCTTTTCAGCCTAATCTATTTAATGGTTTCAAGCCAGCAGGCTATGACAGAGGACACCAATTACCAAGTGCAGACCGCAACTTAAACACAACCCAAAATAAAACAACGTTTTATTTCACCAACATGACCGCACAAGCTTCACGCCTGAACCAAGGAATTTGGGCAAACTTAGAAACGAAAGTCAGAACCTGGACCGCACAATGTGATACGATGTATGTCGTAACAGGAGCGATGCCTACAACAAGCAGCAATACAGTGTTGGATTTCGCGCAGGACAATGACGGCAAAGATATCGCCAAACCCAAATATTACTTCAAAGCACTGGCCATGAAAAAAGGATCCGAATACTATACCATTGCCTATAAAATAAATAATGAAACCCCACCTTCCGGAGTAACATTCGAAAATTACAGGTTGTCGGTCAGCGACCTAGAGAAGGCTACCGGATTCACGTTCTTCCCCGATCTAAATGACACTCAAAAAGGAAATATTAACACCTCTATTTGGAAATAATTAATAAACGACTTAGTCATATCAATTCATTTTAATTATGAAAGTAAACCAACTTTTATTCCTAGCAACTGCGGCAGCTGCCGTTACAAGCTCTTGCCAAAAGGCACCTGTTTCAGAACAGGAAATCACCAAAGCGGTGACTTTTTCTTCAACAATCTCCAATCAAGTGACTACCAAAGCAGCTGGTGCAAACTGGGAAAGCAACGATGCTATCGGTGTTTTCATGAAAACCGGCAGCGGCCTAAGTAATGCGTCGGCAAGCAACAAGCAGTATGTAACGACAAAGGGAGATGGCAATTTTAGCGCAGTGAACACGACCGAAGAAATCAATTACCCCGCTGATGGTTCCAATGTAGATTTTATTGCCTACTACCCTTACCAAACAACAATTAGCAACAATGTCTACCCAGTCAATATAAGCGATCAAAGTCAACAAAGTAAAATCGACTTATTATATGCTAATAATGTAACTGGAGCCAACAAGAATAAGCCGAATGCGCAGTTGCAATTTAGCCACAAACTAAGTAAAGTCGAATTGACTGTTGCAGCCGGAACCGGTGTAAGCTCTTTAACTGGTCTTACTGTAACTTACAATGGATTTAATACCACAGCGAACTTCGATCTAGCAACAGGCACATTAGCTGCAGGAGCCAATCCAGCTGCTATCAAAGCGAAAACAACTGCTGGAACATCGACAACATTAGCAGAGGCCATCTTACTACCTGTAGCTAGCGTTGCCGGGGCAAAAGTTGAATTCAAAATTGGTAATGAGACCTATACCTGGACTTTACCATCATCAACAACTTACGAAGCGGGTAAAAAATACAGCTACAATATCACTTTACAAGAGCAGGCTGGCAACAATGCTGCTATTGTGGCGTCTGGGAATATCACAGACTGGACCGATGTTCCTTCAGGTTCTTATACCATCGGCAAAGATGAAGATAATGGTGGCGGTACAACAGATCCGGTTGAACAAACATTGTATGAGGAAGGATTTGGAACAGAGAAGATCGCCGCTAACACAGATTTTGATAAATTCACAGGCTGGTCAAACACTGCTGTAAAATACACGTTAGATGCCGGTAAGTTATCGATTCGTTATACTGGCTTCAATGACAATAACATTTGGGTACCAGCAAATGCCGACGCCAAATTTACTGTAGCAGATATTAATACAGCAGGAGCGAATAAATTGAAATTTAAATTTTCTTTTGGCGTAAATAGCAATGCAGCAACCTCAGCGTTTGATGCCAAAGATATTGTCATTACATTCAATGGAAAGAACTATTCCCCTGCATCCATCGTTTTTTCTGATGCAAATGGCTATAAAACAAACACAAAATATCCATTGGAAATCAATTTGGCTGCAGAAACTTCCATTCCCACAACTTCTACCATCTCAATAGCTGTTGCCGGTGCGGCAAACACGATTGGGGTAAGATTTGACGACTTAGCTCTTGTAGGCCAAAAATAAATACAATAAAACATCTTCAAATGCAACACATCTAAAATGTGTTGCATTTGTCATCTAAATACATTTCACTATTTAACCTCAAGCTATGTATAAAAAATACATACTTTTTGCGCTCTTATCTGCTGCTAGCACACCAATATTTGCCCAAAAGGCCAATGTACAGGGTATTGTACGCAATCAGGTGAGCAAAGAACCTTTTTCCAATGTACATCTCGTCTTTGAAAAAAACCAAAAAACAGTCGTTACGGATTCCAAAGGTAACTTCAGTCTACCGAAGTTAAATTCAGGAGAGGAAACCATCCTGATCACAGGCGGTAATATCCAAGAGACCAAAATTACCATCCAGATCCCTGCCTCCGGTCTGCTCAGAATGGAGGATATCTATGTTCTACCAAGTACCGACAACGACAATATGGTACAGTTGAGCATGGCCGCCGATGATCTACTGGATGATGATAACGAATCTTTCGATCAAAATATCGCGGCCAAGATTATTCTTTCCAATGACGTATACGTCAACAAAATTGGATATCAGTTGTCTCAATTCCGTTTCCGCCTTCGCGGATACAACAATCGCTACGAACAAAAATATATCAACGGTGTACACTTCAACGACCAGCTGCGCGGTGTCTTCAACTACGCTTCCATCGGAGCTATTAATGATTTGACCCGAAATGGTGATGAAGACAATGCAATGGATGCCTCGACTTTTACATTCGGCTCCATTGGCGGTTCTGAAAACATCAACATGCGCGCAAGCACCTTTGCCAAAGGCGCAAAGGCAACAGCTACCTATACCAACCGCAATTACTATAGCCGCGGCATGCTGAGCTACTCAACAGGACTCATGGACAATGGTTGGGCATTTACAGGATTAATCGGTGGCCGTTATGCCGACAAGGGAAATATTGAAGGTACGTTTTACAAGAACTTCTCCTATGCACTGTCCGTCGAAAAACAATTTCAACAAGGCAAACATAGCTTATCCCTGGTCACCTTCGGTTCGCCGGTAGAGCGTGGCCAACAGTCAGGTTCTTTTCAGGAAACCTATGATCTTCTCGACAACAACCTATACAACCCCAATTGGGGTTACCAAGATGGAAAAATCAGGAATTCGCGCGTAGTAACGGCTTATGACCCTACGGCAATCCTTTCACATATCTGGAAAATCGATCCAAATACAAAACTAACGACAGGTATATCGCTACATTACGGCAAATATGCCAGTACTGCACTCAATTGGTACAACGGCCCTGACCCAAGACCCGATTACTACCGCAATTTACCAAGCTATTTTACAGATTCCATCACAAATCAGTTCTATACAGACCTATGGCAATCGGCTAAGGTATCACAGGTCGACTGGGACAACTTATACCTCGTCAATAAGCTTGAGGATAAAATCAATGATGGCGCCGCAATTTATATGCTGGAAAAACGCCATAGCGATCTGCTGGAAAGCAGCTTTAATACAACGCTCAACAAAACGATTAATGAGCATGCTAAACTGACGCTCGGCATTGGTGCCAAAGGTTCCCAGTCACAGCAATATAAAACTGTAGCAGATCTATTGGGTGCCGAATATGTATTGGATATCGATAAGTTTTCCGAACGCGACTTTGGTCAAAACACAGGGCAAAGCCAAAACGACTTGCTGAACCCCAACTTTAAAGCGCGTAAAGATGATATTTTTGGCTACCGCTACAACATTAATATCAAATCTGCGAATGCTTGGCTACAAAACGAATATACGTATTCGAACATCGACTTTTTCTACGCGACCCAGCTTTCTTACACGAGTTTTCAACGCGTAGGCTACATGAAAAATGGCCGTTTCCCGACCAATTCCTACGGAAAAGGGCAGGAACATCATTTTTTTGATTATGCTTTTAAAGGTGGGATGACCTACAAATTCAATGGCCGTCATTTATTAAATGCCAAGATCAGCTATCAGACCAAAGCGCCTTTGGCCAATGATGCCTATATCTCACCAAGAGTAAGTGACTTCACTTTTGAAGACCTCAAAAGTGCGAAGATATTCTCTACAGATATTAGTTATGTCTTCTCCTTACCGAAACTAAATGGCCGTCTATCGGTATTTCAGACCAACTTTACAGATCTCATCAGCAGACAAAGTTACTATAACGATGCCGCCCGCACCTTTATCAACCATGGTCTAAAAGACATGAATCAGGTCAATAGAGGGGTAGAGCTCGGATTGACCTATAAGGTTGACAACAACTGGAGTGTTGATCTTGCCGCAACAAAAGCAGAGTATTATTATAGCAACAATCCAATGGGAGCACAGAACTCAGAGAATGGATTGATCAATAATGAGCGCGAAATGGTGTACCTCAACAACTATTATGTTGGTGGAATGCCACAGACCGCAGGAACTTTAGGTATCCGTTATTTCGTTGACTACTGGTTTTTCGGAGCAAACTTAAATTATGCCGGCGATATGTATCTATCGAAAGCTCCGCTTCGTCAGTTAGCGTCAAACTACAGCACGATTAATCCGTACGATCCGGAACTCGATGGCGCCTATCATACACTGACCGACCAGGAAAAGTTCAAAAATAGCACAACCGTCGACCTATCGATCGGCAAAATCCTTTATCTAAAGAATCGCAAGTCGATGAACTTCAATTTAGCGGTCAATAACGTATTAAACAACAAAAACATCCGAACAGGTGGTTTCGAAAATGCACGTCTGGATATTACGGCACCAAATAAGTTTGCGTCCAAATATTACTATATGCAAGGAATCAATTGTTTTATGAATGTATCCTATAGATTTTAATTTCCACAACGATGAATAAAAAAAATATACAAGCTGTCTATACATCGATGCTCTCGCTCATCTGTATTGGCCTCATCTTATTTACAGGAGCCTGTAAGCGCGATCCAGAAGCCCCCCTGTTGACTCAGCCGATCTATGACGGTCCTAATGCGAATACAACCATAGCCGCATTAAAAGAAAAATATGCAAACATTACCGATCCCAAAGTCATCGACGAAGATCTGGTCATTAAAGCAGTGGTGACCGGAAATGATATTTCGGGTAATATCTACAAGCAATTGTACGTCCAGGATGAAACTGCAGCCATCAATTTGGGAGTCGACCAAAATAGCATGTACACGACTTTCCGCGCAGGACAGGAAGTGTATATCAGCCTAAAAGGTCTATCCATGGTGAAATATGGCAGCGAACTGCAGATTGGATTCAGTGGAACCAATGCCAACCGTATTGCATGGGAAATCTTCAAAGAGCATGCAAAAGTCAGCGGATGGCCCAATGCGGCTAATTTAACGCCGTTGGAAGTCGACCTTTCTAAATTAGACGCTTCGATGGTCAACAAATTGGTCATTATTAAAAATGTACGCTTCAACAATGGTGGCATTAACGCCTTCGCGGGTGGAACAGCTACTGTCAGCGAAGTCGTCAAAGATGTCAATGGCAAAACATTAGATGTGCGCAACAGCAACTTCTCCAGTTTTGCTAAAGATATCCTTCCTAAAGGAAACGGAACACTAGTCGGAATATTAGGCCGCTACAATGGCGGATGGCAACTCTTCCTACGTGACAAAACAGATGTTATTGACTTTGATGGAACTGACGCCGGAACAACTCCAACGAACCCCGAAACCGGAGGAACAATCTTCAGCGAAACATTTGGTAACGGTACTTACCCAAGTGGCAACCGTCCAAAAATTGCAGATTTCACCGATTTCGACATGAAAGCTCCAGTGACCTACACCGAAGAAAGCAGTTCCGCCGATATTCGTACAGCAACTGGAATCAGTGCCTCGGTTTGGCTTCCGGCAAACAAAGATATTACACTCAAAATCGCTGGAATACAAACGGCCAGCAAAACGGACCTTACATTGAGCTACCAGCTTGTACCTAATATTTACAATGTTGGTGAAGCGACCAACCTCAATGCCATGAAGGTGAAGGTCAACGGCACAACTTATACGATTCCAAGCACACCAGTAGCAATCAACTCAACAGATGACCGCAATAAATATTACACGGTCAGTATTCCAAACATTACACCTGCCGCGACAAGTATCGTCGAATTTATAATGACTGGCGCCGACAATGCTTTTGGATTCCGTTTAGATAATATTAAAATTGTAAGCGCAACTGGCGGAAACGGTTCAGACAATACGATTATCGTTACTAAATAGATAAAAGATGAACTATAAACACATCAGCTGTATTTTACTTCTCCTTTTATTTGCTGCACACCCGAGTTTCGCACAAACCAACCGTCGGGTTTATCCTATCGCATTCTACAATCTGGAGAATCTATACGATGCCGTAAAAGATTCTTCCATCAATGACGATGAGTTTACGCCAAAGGGTGCCAACACATGGACGGAAGCAAAATACCAACAAAAAATAAAAAATATGGCACGAGCAATTCGTGCCATTGGTTCACCTAGTTCAAGCCTGGGGCCCATTGCTTTAGGGGTAGCCGAAATTGAAAACCGCCGTGTCCTCGAAGATCTGACCAAAGATCCACAACTCAGTGACTTGGGTTTAGAAATTGTACATCACGATTCGCCGGACCGCCGTGGTGTGGATGTTGGATTTCTGTATAACCCAGAATTCTTTACCCCATATCGCGATCAGGCGTATCCCTTTCATTTGCCAGAGAATCCCGGGTTCAAGACACGTGATCAACTATTGATATCCGGAACTATTGCCGGCGATACTGTGCATATCATTGTCAACCACTGGCCTTCACGCTACGGCAACAAATCTTCCGAACTCAGGGAATTTGCCGCCAGCATTACCAAAGGGATATGTGACTCACTGTATCGCGAAAATCCCGAAGCGAAGATTATTATCATGGGCGATTTAAATGATGATCCCAAAGATAAAAGTGTCAAGGAAGTATTACAGGCAAAGAAAAATCCACAGGATGTACCTGCTCAGGGCTTGTATAATACCATGTGGAAGTTTTACGATAAGGGAATTGGATCTCTTGGTTATCAAGGACAGTGGAACCTTTTTGATCAAATCATTATCTCAAGACCACTATTGGACAATAAAAACAAAGGCTTACGTTTTGTCAAAGCAGAAATCTTCAATCGAGATTTTTTGGTACAGCAAGAAGGCCGCAACAAAGGTTATCCGCACCGAACATTTTCAGGGGGGGTATTTATCAATGGCTACTCCGATCACTTTCCAACATTGATCTATTTGGTAAAATAATATAAATGAAATCCGATTAACTCTTCTTAAACGGACTTAAAGATAGGAGCTCCTTATATAATATACGAGCTCCTATCTTTTTTTGATCTCCCCAGTATTCAAGAACCTTTTATTATACACAAAATATAAACTATCATTTAATTCCTATATTATCCTATTGATCAAACACAATTTTTACTAGATTTAACACATGAAGCTTATCATATTTGATCTGGACGGAACATTACTAGATACACTACAAGATCTTGGAGACAGTTGTAACGCAATTCTACAACAAAACGGATATCCAACGCATCCACTCGTAGCCTATAAGAAATTTGTAGGCAACGGTGTACAGAAACTTATCGAAAGGGCGTTACCCGAAGAAGCACGGACAACAGAGACGATTACAACATTACTTGCAGCTTTTAAGACATATTATGAACAAAAGCCGGTATCGCATACCAAACCCTATACAGGAATTACACCACTGCTACAAGAACTAAAATCCTTAGGTTACCTCATCTCCGTAGCGTCCAATAAATACCACGAGGCAGTCATCCCGCTGATGCAGCAATATTTCCCCGATATCCAATTTGATCTTGTCCTGGGCCATCGCGCTGGTCATCCAGCCAAACCCGATCCAGCTATTGTCTTAGACAGCCTCCAGACACTGGGTGTCAACAAACAAAATTGCTTTTATGTAGGCGATTCATCGGTCGATATGGATACGGCCAATAATGCTTCGGTAACAGCCATAGGCGTAACATGGGGTTTTCGCGATGAAGATGAATTAAAAGAACATGGCGCTCAATATATTATCCACAGCCCAAAAGAGCTTCTTGGTATTATATAAGCGTATATTATAAAAAAGAAAAGCGGCACGCAAATCAATCGTGATCCAAGTGCCACTTTTTTTAAAGCAGAGGGCTACATTTTCGCATCCATTAATTGCTCGCTTTGTGTTTTGGGGTTACCCAATTTCATTTTTATAACAAAAGCTTTATTGGCCACAAATGATGCTGGAAGAACAACATCATAATACGTGTTTTTATCAAGATCCAAACCAATATCGGCATGTTTTAGCACCAAGGACTGACCGTCTTGAAGCAATACTGCCTTTGTTGGGACTGCTGTTGCATTTTTCGGTACTGCAATACGAACAATATTATTGACAGGCCTATTAAAGACTGTAAGATAAAGGTTATCTTCTTTCTTTGTAAAATACCCCAGTTTAGATGGTGCAAGCCCGGCATGGCGCACACCATACACCGCTTCTCCATTGATCTTGATCCAGTCGCCAATTTCTTTCGCCAGTTTGTCCTCTCCCGGATGCATCCGCCCATTTCCATCGGGACCAAAGTTCAAAACGAAATTACCGTTCATCGACACACAATTCATCAACATATCGATCAAATCATCGGATGTCTTCGTATAAATACCAGACCAGTCCTTCATATAACCCCAGCCATTAGGCGGAATCGTCATGACACAGTCCCAATCACGTCCTTCCAACCACTCAAACTCCTTCGGCATTTTCCGTTCCCATCCCTGTTCATAATCCCCCAGCATATCGCCATTCGAATCGAAATGTCGCTTTCCAAATTCATCATTACGGAAACGGCTACCAATGATTAATCCAGGATGTTTCTCGCGGAGTTCCTTTTCAAGGTTATAGGTAAACTCATAGGACTGAATCCAGGATTGATCCCAGGTACCGTCAAACCAAAATCCTTTTATCTGCGGATAGTTCTCAAGAAGCTCCAATAATTGATTACGTGTATATTCCAAAAACTTATTGAATTTTGCCTTTTCTCCCGGTGTAGACGGCGCCTTGCCCATATAGTTTGAATTATTCCATTCTAAGATCGAAAAATACAAAAAGACATCTATCCCTTCGGCTGTATAAGCGTCTACAACCTGCTTGACAATATCTTTTTTATAAGGGCTTTTCTTAATGGTATAATCTGTATATTTCGACGGCCACAAGGCAAATCCATCGTGATGTTTGGTAGTAAAAATCAAATATTTAGCACCCATTTCTTTAGCCTGCTTAGCCCATAGCTTTGCATCAAATCCTTTGGGATTAAATTGCTTGTATAAATTATCATAGGTATTCTTCCAGTCCTTTGGAGCTGTAGGCCCGCTCCAGGTACGAATCCATTCCGAAGCAGCGGCCCCCTTTCGGGCACTCACCCCCTCCCACTCATTTCCGGGGATCGCATAGAGACCCCAGTGGATAAACTGGCCCAAACCATAGCTACGGAACCGTTCCATCGCTTCATCTGTCCGATGCGCAGGTGTTAAAGGACCATATTTTACCTCTATTCTTTGTTCCACTTTTTTACGTGGCCCTGTCCATTGCGCAGAAGCGCTTTTTCCAGCCAGTAACGCACTACCGAGCACCAAGGTCGCCATCAACCTATTATAGTTTATCATATTTTTCTAATTGTTTATTCCAACGATTCTTATTTATTTCTAACTTATTCATGAGCAGATATTCTAATGCAACAACCTGTAAAAGCCTGTAATTGTCACAGTCAAAACCGCCATAACTCAGCTCTTTTGTACAGGAAACGTCACAGGCACCTAACCATCTAATACTAGACACAAATTCAGACTAATTAGGACTATCAATATACTGTTTCTGTGTTTTCTTCATAACAACCGGTTCAGGATGACTGTCTTGAAATGGATCAAAGTAATAAAGCCCCTGTTCGCGGTACAAGGCAAGATGTTTCTTTAACACGGTAGCGAACTGTTCAAAATTACGCTGCTTTCCAGGTGTCCAGGCCGCCTCAGCCAATGCTGCAATTCTTGGAAAGACGAGATAATCCAACCGGTTCATATCTGTCACTGTTTCTGTCCAAAGATTAGCTTGTATACCAAGTATCTGTTTTTTTCGGTTACCCAGGCTGTCTAATTGCTCTCCCGCAAAATTATAAACGTCTTGAATGGGATTAAACCCTTTGCCCCACTTTCTTCCGTAGCGATGATTTTCTTGCTGCACAAAATCAAAATATAAAGGCAAACGGGGTGTAAGGATAGCCTGATAGCCTTTCTCCAAAATTCTGTTGAGCTGCGCCGGTTTATCGTGACGCCACCACATCATGACAGTCTTGTCTTTGGCCAGCTTTGCTTCTACCATCTCATCCCAAACAATAACTTTTCCATTTATCCGGGCAACAGAATCTGCCATCCGCCGAATAAAGTATCCCTCGACTTCTTTATTGGACTTTAATCCTTCAGTCATTTTTAAATCCTGAACCTGCCGATCGTTATTCCAGGCATCACTGCCAAAAGCAACCTCGTCTCCTCCCAAATGCACGTAAGTCGACGGAAAAAGTATTTTTACTTCGCGCAGGACGTGAGTTAAAAATGAATATGTTGTATTTTTTGCTGGGTGGAAAGTGAAATCAGGATGTTTCTCGTTGCCCCCACCCGATAAAAAGGGATAGGCGCGATTTGCGGCAGTCCCATGTCCCGGCATATCAATCTCGGGGATGACCTCAATATTACGTTCGGCAGCATAAGCTATAATCTCACTGATATCATTTTGTGTATAATATTGTGCGCCGGCATAAGGATCAAGATAATTACCGATACCTCCAATTTGAGTCAGCCAAGGATAACGTTGTATGCTTAAACGCCAAGCAGGTTCGTCCGTCAAATGCCAATGAAATTTGTTCAGTTTATAAAACGCCATCCAATCCAACAATGACTTTACTTTCTCCTTCCCAAAAAAGTGTCTCGACTCATCCAACATAAAACCACGCCATGCAAACTGCGCTTTATCTTTGATATTAACGGCCTCTAGCTCACGCTGATCACCTCTTTGCGCTGCAACGGACAGCAATTGATCTAAACTTGCAATTCCATTGACAAGTCCTGATTTATCCGATGCATATATCCGAATACGCATAGGATCTATCTGTAGACGGTAAGCTTCCTGTTCAAGCGCTTTATCCAGGACGATCACAATTCGGGCATCTTCGTCACTTGTCGCAGCATAGGACAAAATTCCAAAATTCCTAAGAAGGAGTTTTTTTAAATACAGTACTGTTGGTTCAAAAAGTGGATCGGCGGTAATCCCTATATTTCGGCTTAGGTTCAGTTTCCCTGTTCGTACCTCGTAATGCTGCGGACGAGGGATAATGGCTATCTGTGCCTCCACAAACTGTATCAGCAAGAATAACAAAAGGAATGTCCCTGTTAATCTACCTTTCATCTTTTCTAAAGTTGTCTTTCTACGCATTGGATAAATCTATTCTTACAAAGTACTTTCTCTGAATATGTTCAATCGCACATTTTTCAGTTTCGGTTTATGCTATAATTGGCCTACAATAGCAAGGGTAAGCTGTCAAATTGAGAACGAAGACCCTTGATATAAACTGTTTATATCCGTTTTCCCTGCATTTATCTTACCATACAATGGTAAAGAATTTATTATTTATTACCGTAGTCCAAGTATAGTCAATCGTTTGCGCAAATCTCGAAAACGTTGTAGTGCATGGACACAATAAAGCCAATAAAGAAATAAACCTATTTAAATTAGATATTTTTATCACTTATAATTAAAAACAAAAGCAAGTAATGGCTCCGCCGCAGACGGTCCAATTAGCCATTGTCGTTTTGTTAGCTATATTTGAAGACATAAATACAATATCCTAAGTTAAAACCGTATGATAAAAAAGATATTTTATCCCCTGATCTTGATTGGAATACTACTATTGAACGTACAGGCGCGAACCGTAGTTCCATTTAACACCAGCTGGACTTTCAAAAAAGGGCCTTTTTCAACATCGTCATTAGATTATAACCAACTCTTTGAAGGGAAATGGCAGCTTGTCAATTTACCCCATACCTGGAATGCAAACGACATGCAGACCAAGGAGATCAAGTCCGGTAGTTTAGGAAAAAATGAACGTTTTTATACCGGCGATGCTTATTACCGTAAATCATTTGTACCCGAAACAGCCTGGAAAGGCAAGCGTATTTTTATTCGATTTGAAGGCGTCAATACCAATACCGAAGTCTACGTAAACAATCAACCTTTATCAGCCAAAGAAGGAAAAAATGATCTTACCTACAATACACAGCGTAACGGTAGTTACAATTTCGTTGGCCGACATCAGGGGGGCTATTCGGCCTTTGTTTTTGAATTGAGCAATATGCTCCAATTTGGAAAAGAAAACGAGATTTTAGTCAAGGTAAACAATGAGGCCACCCCGCAAGTCATTCCTGTTAACCATACTCTTTTTCCCATGTATGGCGGCATTTATAGACCGGTGGAGCTTATTGTAACAGATGACATCAATATTGCGGTGAATGATTTTGCATCCAAAGGAATCTATATCACGCAAAAAAATGTATCCAAGAAAACAGCCGACGTCGCTGTAAAAATAAAAATAGACAACAAATCTGGAAAGAAACAACCGATCGAATTGCTGACAACGGTTTTCGAAAAAGACGGATCGATTAAAGCCAAGCAAAGCACGGCGTACACGTTGCTGCCTCAAGGCCGTCAGATCGTTACGCAACAGATCCCGGTCAAAAACCCACATTTGTGGCAGGGTTTAGATGATCCATATCTCTATAAGGTGGTCACGCAGATCAAAAAGGATGGCCAGGTTATTGATGAGGTGACAGCACCACTTGGCTTACGCAAATTTGAGCTACGCACAGGAGAGGGATTTTTTCTGAATGACATTAAATACCCCTTACACGGTGTCTGCCGTCATCAGGACCGCTTAGGAAAAGGATCCGCCCTGAGCAATGCAGACCACGACGAGGACCTCGCCATTATCAAAGAAATGGGCGCAACATCGATCCGATTGGCACACTATCAGCAATCCGAATACTTCTATTCAAAATGCGACAGTATGGGGTTAGTGATCTGGGCCGAAATTCCATTTGTTAACCGCGTAACAACATTCGAAGAGAATAATGCGCAGCAGCAACTGAAAGAATTGATTCGACAAAACTTCAATCACCCTTCGATTTATATCTGGGGAATGCACAACGAAGTGTATACACCTACGGCCTACACCGTTGATCTCACCACAAAATTAAATGATCTCGCCAAGTCCGAAGATCCGGATCGATATACTGTTTCTGTCAGCGGTTATAATGTCATCGACCACCCGGTCAACAACAATGCAGACGTACAGGGCATCAACCATTATTTTGGATGGTACAATGGCGAACTGGAAGATAAATCAGCCAAAGAGGACGATGTCGCATCCTGGGCAAAACGTATCAGTGAAGAATTTAAAGATTACCGAATTATCTTTTCGGAATATGGTGCCGAAGCGATTCCCGAAGATCAGGCCGAAGAAGTCGGTAACTTTGGCAATCAATGGAGCAATCCTGCGTTTTTCCCCGAAGAATATGCGACCAAATTTCATGAAGTCCATTGGGGAGTAATCGCTAAAAGTCCGATTTTCTTAGGCTCCTATGTTTGGAATACCTTTGATTTTGCCACGCCGATCACCGCACTTAATGTCAATCCCCGAAATTATAAAGGATTGGTGTCCTTTGACCGTAAATTGAAGAAGGATGGTTTTTATTGGTACAAAGCCAACTGGAGCAAAGAACCTGTATTATATATTACACAACGCCGTATGATCAATAGAGGGAATGAAATCACAGCTGTTACAGTTTATTCCAACAGAGGAGAGCCTACATTGACAGTGAATGGACAGCTTATTAAAGGCGCCAAAATTGGTCAGACCAATGTACATTACATCTTCGAAAACGTGAAGCTAAAATTGGGTAAAAATATAGTGGAAGCGAAAATAAGTCCGAAAGATGGCGAGGTATTGACCGACAATATTGAATGGAACTATGACCCAGCGTATAAACAGGGACCATCGGGACCGACTAAATCAAAAACAGAACACGTAGGTCTATAGTTGACCGACAAAAGCCGGGTGTTTACCGAGATTGTTTCGAGATTGGCCTAATGAGCGTGGTCGGCGCGCTATTTCCGTCCTATCTTTGAGTCATCAAACAAGAAATAAAAAATTTAAAAAAATAAACATCATGGCAACTAAAACAACATTCAGCATCAACAGTAAAACAATTACTAAAGTTTTTCAGGATCTTTTCGATTCGTTCAAAAGCTCCCGTTTAAAAGTTTCCTCCAAGAATGGACAAGAATACTTAAATATCTCCTTGCTATTAGCTGTAATCATCGGAATTATTTTTCCGGTAGCCTTCATTGCATTGATTATACTAAGTCTGGTTGCGCCTATTGAAATTGCAATCCTTCAAGAAGTGAAAGAAGAGGATACAAATCCAAAGATGATTGAGCTTAAATAAGGGAAAATAAAATACACTTGTAAAAAAAGGGGATAGTCCATATGGACCATCCCCCTTTTATGTCGGCCGAATGAAATACCTTATTTCATTTCGATTTTATCAAATGGTTTAATAGGCGACAGATTAAAGGTAAAGTTCCCTTTTGAATCCACACCGCCAGCACCTCTGACACGGGCTTTAATTTCGTATTTCGATTTCGGATTGTAATCTGTTACGGTAAAATTGTAATAAAAAGGTTTAATCTTATTGGTGCCCCTAAATTTATCCGCTAGCGCATGGTGCCCATCCTCCGCAATGACACGTCCATCCTGCAATAATTCTACAGCATCAATCTCCAAGAAATTCTTGCCTTCAATAAAGAAGAACCCTGCTTGTGCTCTTCCATTATCATAAATTTTCTTCGTCACATCAAAATTCAGAAGACCATATTCTTCCTTGATATCGTTAGGTCCCCAGAATCCCGAAATATATCCGCCAGGACGATAATAATCGATACGCATGGAATCCAATCTTGGAAGATTTGCATCCAATCGACGACTGAATTCTGCATAATCCTTCGTTGATTTAGATGACCATCCAATTTCAGCTACAGCAAGTAATCGTGGGAAATTCTGCACGTTCAGGTCTTTAATATCCTGCGCCAAGGCAGTCCACATATTTCCCTGAACACCGAGGACAAGCTGATCTTCGGTCGGACTAAGTCCTGCAGAAGGATCAAATTCATACACTCTTTTCAATGAATTTATCTGGGGATAGGCCAAGTCAGTCATTGTACCGTCATTACGATCAGCCTGGGTAATATCAAAATAGAGATGGGAAGCAGGCGTTGCCACCGCTTTAAACCCATCTTTAGTTGCCTCTTTGATCGCTTCCTCGCCAAGCCAGCTCATAATCGCCGTACTTTTTGGTAAATTTTCAGCGTCTGCTAAGATATCATTCCATCCTATCGGCTTCTTACCTTTCTGAACTATGATCGCGGAAACACGCTTTACAAAATAACTCTGCAGCGCTTTGACATCCTTGATATGCTGCTGCTTCATAAAATCTTGCACATGGGCCTCTTTTTCCCATAGATCATGCCGAACCTCGTCCCCGCCAAAATGGATATAACTACCCGGGAAGAGATTGGCAATCTCGGTAAAGACATTATCCAAGAATTCATACGTAAACTCTTTTGTTGGATCCAATGTATTGGGCGTAAATTGATTCCCCCAATAGCTCCAGGATGACACAAAAGGAAAAATATGATTAGGATATGAATTTTTGTTGACACCAAGTTCGGGATAGGCCAATATGGTCGGCCAGGAATGTCCCGGCACATCGATCTCTGGTACGATGGTAATATTACGTTCACGCGCATATTGAACAACCTCCTTGATCTGCTCCTGTGTATAAAATCCACTGCGTTCTGCAGGCTGCTTTTCTGTCCGGTGAAAGACCGTCGCATTTTCCATTGTCAACTTTGGATATTTCTTTATTTCAATACGCCACCCCTGGTCATCCGTCAAATGCCAATGGAACGTATTCATCTTGTATAAGGCCATCACATCCAAATACTTTTTTACCGTATTGACATCAAAGAATGTCCGGCTTACATCTTTCATATAACCGCGCCAATGATAGCGGGGGTAATCTTTGATTTTTACCGCCGGAATATTCCAGGTTATTTCTTTCGTTGGGTTAATAGCCTCAAACGCCGTCGGCAAAAGTTGCCGTAGTGATTGCGCCGCATTAAAAAGTCCCTGCGGGGTTTTCGCTGTCATGGCCACTCCTCGGTTGGATACTTCAAGCTGATAGCCTTCATCATTCGGGATCGCAAGCTTACGGTCCAATCTAAATTCAATACTATTGTTAGCCTGCTTCTTTACTTTCAGGGGATAATGTGTTACCTTTCTCAGTTGCTCTACAAACAAAGAGACATCTTTCAGATCACAATTTTTAAAGCTTAATGCCGTTTGTTCATTTAATTGAAACTGGCCCGTTCCCAAACTGACCTCCTGAGGTTTCGGGATAATATCAATGCCAGACTGTGCCCGGATCCCCTGTACAAAGAGAAGAGACAAAGCTGCCGAAAAAAAGATTTTTTTCATTAAAATTTAAGTTTTTATTTCTAAATAAATGGAACGCAAAAAGACCATTTAAAGGTTTATCTATGCAAAATAAAAAATAAAATAGGATCATTCGGCATCAACTTTCAATCAAACGATTGTGTAAGATTTTCAAAAAGTAGCTCCTTGTCTACATGACAACCAAGCGGATATCATTTTTTAGTCTTAAATTTGATTTCCAGACAAAACAAATTGGCTATAGTTAACTTATTGGGGTGAAAGAACAATAACGTGAAAAACAGTAGAAAACTATTTATTATCAGGACAATTTTAATTGCCTTCCTGATTCTTTCCTTGGTTTATATCGGCTCGATATTTACCTATCAATATATTGAATATCAAAAGACCGAAGCCCGTTTAAATAAAGCCTACAGTTCTAAAAACCAACTGACTGATCTTTTTTATGAGCTCTTCTCCTCCTACAATTCGGCGGGAAATGCTTTCCGATCCTATACAGTTGATTTCAGTGCAGAAAACCTAAAAAATTATAGCAATAGTTTAGATACGCTACGATTTTATATTGACTCATTATCCACGTTATCTTCCAAAAAAGGACTTACTTTCTCTACGAATACTTCCTTAGAACAAAATATCTCCCTCTCAGACGAGTTTGCCCACATTAAACAATCTGTTGACAACATGATTTTTCTAGCCAAAGACTCGCTGTCACTCTTGACCAAAACAAATAGAAGTATTCGCCCGGGCAATAATCGGATATTAGCAGATTCTGTTATCAATAAAATATTACGAGATACGGCACTTAATGTAAGTAAGAAGGATACCATTATACGAAAAAAAGAAAAACTCTTCACCCGTATTTTCAAGGCCAAGAACGATACCTTGGTCGCAGATAAGCTTGAACAGAATTTCAACGTAAACCAAATCAAGGCAATACATAGTCAGATCGAAAGTTTGATCGAACAGAACGAAGTATTTCACCGACAAGATTTTAGTAAGATTCGCCGTTCATTTGCTGAGCTCCAACAAAAGGAAAGGCAGCTTCTACAATCTAACTACACACTATTCAGTACAATCAGTACAGCCTTACTTCGCATTAAGAGCCATGAAGATGAGACACTGCGGGCAGCTGAAATACAAGATTTTAAACTCTATAGGGAAAACTCATCCATATTTGGAAAACAGGTCATCGCTTCCATTATCCTCATGATTATTATGGTGACACTCCTGTTGTCCTATCATTACAATACGCTCGTCTATGAGCGTAAACTTACGGCTGTCAGAGATTACGCATTGCAGACAGCGAAGGAGAAGGCCAGTGTATTAGCCAATGTGAGTCATGATGTACGTACACCGGTCAATTCTTTGGTCAGTGTTATCGACTTACTGAAGAGCAATGCTGCAAGTAATAGCATCAATCCCGCTCTATTAGACTCTATTACACAAGATATCCATGTAATCAATGAAACCGTTGAAGATATTCTGAATCTCGGCAAACTAGAGTCCGGCACACTAGAGATTAAGGCTGAATATTTTTCACCAACCCAATTGCTCGCGAATCTCATTAAAATGCAACAGGCTCAAGCAGACAAAAAAGGGTTAAAACTCATCAGTTCTCTTGATATCGATACAGACATACTCATCAAAAGCGGAACCTACCGTGTACGTCAGATTGTTTCCAATCTCCTGAGCAATGCGATTAAATATACCGATAAAGGACAAATAGAGGTAAGAGCCTTTATCAGCAGAGATCAGAGTCCCCAATTACATATATTGGTCAATGATACAGGAAAAGGTATTTCGGCAAAAGATCAAGAGCATATTTTCGAACAGTATTATATGACCGATCAGAAATCCAGGAATAGTTTCGGATTGGGATTACATATTTCCAAGCTTATGGCCGAACAACTAAATGGGACGTTAAGTGTAAGTAGTCAACAAGGCAAGGGATCAACATTTACATTAATCGTTCCGTTCAGCGAAGAAAAGAAAAACAGGAAACAAATCACAAGTTTAGACCAGCTTCCAAAAGACCTACGCTTTGTCGTTATTGATGATAATCCGATCAACAATCTATTCGTTAAGCAAGCATTGCAACATTTCGAGGATGTAAGAATTTATCAGGATTCATCAGCGGCGATTGCCTATCTAAAAGAAGATAGAACAGATATTATTATCACTGATTTAAAAATGCATGGAGCTACTGGCTGGGACATTTTAAATACCGTCAAAGACAACAATATTGCACAAGGGTGGAATAGTAAAGTTATTGCACTGACATCAGACGAATCCCAAGTCACCATGCAAGCCCCGGAAGGACAGCTATATCAATTTGATGGCATTATGACCAAACCTTTAGATAAAGCTCTCCTTGCTCAGATCATAGCAAAGATTTTGTAAACTTGTTAGTCAAAAAAATAAGGGACCGTCATTCAATTAGCCCTTATTTTTTTGACTCCTCATCATATTTTCTTTTGGTATCCCGGTAAGCGCAATTCTCTAGAATATCTTAGTAAAAACTGACTAGCGCGATTAGCTTCCTATCAAATAGGCTACCTCCTTCTCGAGGTAACTCTAGTTTTATAACTTAGAGCCGATTGCCTTCTACTTAGGCAAAGTCACAAACCTAATTCGGATACTACTTATAGCCAACAGACACAAGGATAGCGGGGCTTCTTGCGATAGTCCCAAACAAGCTTTCTCCATATTCAAGCAATGTCCAGCAGAGGGAGGATAAGAGCTCCTTAAAACAGGATTAAGGTAACCTACCTACTGTCTACTTCCCAGTCTTATGTCGACAATCGTTCAAGATACGGAGGTTATACAGCCATTGTAACAAAGAATTTGAATGAGGAATATCCAGTACCTTTACATCAGCTTTTATAATGCAACCATGAGTTCCAGCAACTGGATCTAGCTGGGCTGTCCTTATGTTAAAGCCCCACCGTCAGAATTCGAAGTACCCTGAAGTCAGTCGCCCTTGCTGCATAATATTTCTGTTAAGACCAGATAAGGTCAGCAACCATCCTGATTAATATTCAGAATAGGAATAGAAGCGGGATCCTTTTATCCACGATGCATGCTGTGGTTGCAGGTATGCCTAAGAGGAGGTGCGGTACAAGGGAAATAGCGGCAAGGGATCAGCGGAGATAGCGGCAAGCGAGCATTTGGTTTAAGGAATATGGTTTAAGGGTCTAACGGTGTGTTACACCGCTACGGTACAATGACGCCAGGGGATTACGGAAGTACCTAAAACGAAAGAAGCCCTTGACTGTTTCCAGCAAGGGCTTCTGTGTAAAAAAAGGCACCGACCTACTCTCCCACCTGTTACGGCAATACCATCGGCTCTGGCGGGCTTGACTGCTCTGTTCGGAATGGGAAGAGGTAGACACCGCCGATATAGGCACCTAAAAATCTTT
>Ga0308156_1000143_pt1 | contig 224111 bp, 192 predicted proteins | sample PhyAR2_FD_201041 | JGI IMG/M metagenome (GOLD analysis project Ga0308156, IMG submission 201041) | Phyllosphere microbial communities from UC Gill Tract Community Farm, Albany, California, United States - DLSL A.R2 | ecosystem: Host-associated > Plants > Phyllosphere > Unclassified | place...
CTCCCAGCTGAGCTAATCACCCCCGCTGTGTGGAGTCGCATTATAGGGAGCGCCCGAAAATGGTCAACGCTTTTTTCAAGAAAAAATGCTGTTCGTTGGAAAAATAGTCAAGATGTCTTATACATAGGCAGCAATGATAGCTTTTTAAGCACATTCTGCAATATGCCCCCGATCTATAGACGTTACGGCGTTGAGGAATTGAGGCGTAATGGTAGAATGCTGGCTACTTATTAGTAATAGAAAGCAGGCAACATTTTTATTCCCGTCATTCTTCCCGTTGCACGTGCGCTGGCAGTGTTTGTCTTCTTGGTCACATCGTTATCTATGTGGCTATAGGCTCACAAATCTGTCGGCAGCCTGAAACTCGAATTATTTAGGGTATATAATGTCGGTCATTGCGTAATAAAGGCCACGTTTCACATGAAAATCAAAACCCGTTTTGCACCTAGCCCAACTGGCTACCTGCACGTAGGTGGTGCGCGTACCGCACTTTATTCTTGGTTGTTCGCCCGCCATGCCGGCGGTGAATTTGTTCTTCGTATCGAAGATACCGATCTTGAGCGCTCAACTCAGGAAGCGATCGACGCCATCATGGATGGTATGAACTGGCTGAATCTCGATTGGGACGAGGGTCCGTACTACCAGACCAAACGTTTTGATCGCTATAACCATGTGATCGATCAGATGTTAGAGCAGGGCACTGCGTATAAATGTTACTGCTCTAAAGAACGTCTCGAAGAGCTGCGTGAAACACAGATGGCTAACGGTGAGAAGCCTCGTTACGATGGTCGCTGCCGCCATAGCCATGAACATCATGCTGATGACGAGCCTCACGTAGTGCGTTTCTTGAACCCGCAGGAAGGTTCGGTGATCTTTGATGATAAAATTCGTGGCCCTATCGAATTTAGTAATCAGGAGCTGGATGATCTGATTATCCGCCGTACCGATGGCTCTCCAACCTATAACTTCTGTGTGGTTATTGATGATTGGGATATGGAAATTACCCATGTTATTCGTGGTGAAGACCATATCAACAATACGCCACGCCAGATTAATATCTTGAAAGCGCTGGGAGCACCGGTTCCTGAATATGCTCACGTTTCCATGATCTTGGGTGATGACGGCAAGAAACTGTCTAAGCGTCACGGTGCGGTTGGTGTGATGCAATATCGTGATGATGGCTATCTGCCGGAAGCTCTACTGAACTATCTGGTTCGTTTAGGGTGGTCTCATGGCGATCAGGAAATTTTCAGCATTGATGAAATGAAAGAGTTCTTCACGCTTGATGACATCAGCAAGTCTGCAAGTGCGTTTAACACTGAGAAGTTACAGTGGCTGAACCATCATTACATCAACACCATGCCTCCAGAATATGTTGCTATCCATCTGGCATGGCACATCCATGAGGCGGGTTATGAAACGCGTAATGGTCCACAGCTGGTAGAAATCGTTAAGTTGCTGGCGGAGCGTTGTAAAACTCTGAAAGAGATGGCCGCTCAGGCGCGCTACTTCTATGAGGATTTCACCGAGTTTGATGCTGATGCAGCGAAAAAACATCTTCGCCCTGTGGCACGCCAGCCATTGGAGTTAGTGCGAGCTAAACTGGCTGCCATTACCGATTGGACTGCTGAAAATATTCATCACGCGATCCAAGGCACTGCGGATGAGCTTGAAGTAGGGATGGGCAAAGTCGGCATGCCACTGCGTGTTGCGGTTACAGGCGCAGGTCAGTCACCAGGTGTGGATGTTACCGTGCATGCGATTGGTCAACAGCGCTCACTTAAGCGTATTGATATGGCTTTGGCCTTTATTGCTGAGAGAGAAGCACAGCAATAAATAAAAGAGTCGCATCAGTAAAACAAAAACCGGCTAAGGCCGGTTTTTTTGCACGTGAAACTTACGATTATGGTTGTTCAGCTTACGTATGATGGAGATTAATGAACACCCTAGTTTTTCATCAGCAGGGTATGGCTAGTTTTAGCGTTGGTGTGTAGGCAACAAAGCAACGCATCGATTCCCTCACGCATGACAAAAGTCGTTAGAAGCTGGCGCTCTTCTTGGCTCATTTGGTTAAAAATAGTGAGCCACGCTTTGTCTGGAGTGGAAGAGCCTGAGCCTAAATTGACGAGATCTTTTTTAGTGAACCATTCCTTCTTCATTTTGCAATCCTTGCGTCTTAGTACGATACGATTAAGAGACAGGTTCGATATTTTCTTCATCAGGCGTAGTAACGGCTTGAGGGCGTGCACCTAAGCGCTCGAAGAGAGCATTGATACCTTGGCGCATAATAAAACGCGTTAGCAGTTCACGTTCTTCTTCAGTCAATTGGTAATATATCGCGCTCCATGCTTTTTCTGCCTTGGGCATATCTGCTAAATAAAACGATGACTCCTCATTTGCGAGCAGGGCAGAAACAACTTCATCTGGGAAACTACTGATATGGTACTCAAGTGCTTTGCCTTGAACACCACTTCGCTTTTGTTTACGCCATCCTTCGGATTTCGCACGCTGATTTATTGCCTGAGGCGTGGTCGGGAAACCGGCGATTCCAACCAATTCTTTTGCTGCATACCATTCCTTATTCATCATCCTTCCTTGCTAAAAGTCACAGCGTTTCTATTACTCGAAATAGTTACACATCTAGCTAATAGAATACAGTGAGTAGAACCATAAAACAGCGTTAGCTTTCCTAAAGATTGAATTTGCTCTGGCTACTGATTTGTCGATAAATAACGTTGAGTTGGCGTCTTTTTCAGCGTTTAAATCAGGAAGAACATTTAGCCGTTGACAGCTTTTGTGAGGTTTCATATCATGCGCCCCGTTAACGCGATTAAGCGTCAGCGTTGGGGCTATAGCTCAGCTGGGAGAGCGCTTGCATGGCATGCAAGAGGTCAGCGGTTCGATCCCGCTTAGCTCCACCAACCTTTTCTCAGATTGGTTGGAAACATTATTAAGTAATAAGAAAGAAGTACAACCACTTCTCGTAGTATCAGTCGTGGGGCTATAGCTCAGCTGGGAGAGCGCTTGCATGGCATGCAAGAGGTCAGCGGTTCGATCCCGCTTAGCTCCACCAAAATTAAGAAAGCCGACAGAAATGTCGGCTTTTTGCTTTTCTAGATCCCGCGTTCAACTCCACGCTCAATCCCGCACAAAAGTTCTATTTCGTCTTTTTCAACCATGGCTCACGCTAGCGAGTGGGACGCCCCCACAAAAGGCGCTGTAATCGATACTAGGGAATTTTCTGAAAAAAGGTGTGTGGTTGGATAGGGGGCAATAAAAAAGGCGCCTAAGCGCCTTTTAACCAATCAGAATGTGCCTGTGAATTACAGGAACAGACCTGCAATCGATGCAGACAGAATACTTACCAGCGTAGAACCGTAAACCAGCTTCAGGCCGAAGCGTGCAACGACGTTACCCTGATGTTCGTTCAGGCCTTTGATTGCACCTGCGACGATACCGATGGACGAGAAGTTAGCGAAAGAAACCAAGAACACGGACAGAATGCCCAGTGAGCGAGGAGACAGATCGGTAGCAATCTTCTGCAGATCAATCATGGCAACGAATTCATTGGAAACCAGCTTGGTTGCCATGATGCTACCCACGTTCAGCGCTTCGTGGCTTGGTACACCCATCACCCATGCAAATGGATAGAAGACATAACCTAGCAGTCGTTGGAAGGTCATTCCTTCGATATGGAAGAATGTGAAGATCCACTCGGTCAAGCCGTTCAGCGCTGCAATCAGGGCGATAAAGCCAATCAGCATAGCAGAAACGATAATCGCGACTTTGAAACCAGCCAGAATATATTCGCCCAGCATTTCAAAGAAGCTTTGACCTTCGTGGGTGTTTTTCAGCTGAATATCGGCTTCACCATCCACAGAATATGGGTTAATCAGGGACAGTACGATAAAGGTACTGAACATGTTTAACACCAGCGCTGCCACCACAAATTTGGCATCCAGCATGGTCATATACGCACCTACAATGGACATCGAAACGGTAGACATCGCCGTTGCTGCCATGGTGTACATACGTTTTTCTGACATTTTACCCAGAACATCTTTGTACGCGATGAAGTTTTCAGACTGACCCAGAATCAGTGAGCTCACGGCGTTGAAAGATTCCAGCTTACCCATGCCGTTGATTTTAGACAGCACGGTACCAATTGCACGGATGATAATTGGCAATATGCGGATGTGCTGAAGAATACCAATCAGGGCAGAGATAAAGACGATTGGGCACAGTACGTTTAGGAAGAAGAAGGCCAGTCCTTTGTCACTCATGTTACCGAAGACGAAGTTGGTACCTTCTGCCGCATACTTGAGCAGAGTTTCGAAGAAACCTGAGAAGCCTTTCACGAAGCCCAAACCGATGTTGGAGTTCAAGAAGAAATAGGCCAGCAGGATCTCTACGACTAACAGCTGAACAATGAAGCGCACACGAATGCTTTTGCGATCGCGGCTAACGAGCAGGGCAAGTACCGCTACCACCGCAAGGGCTAAAACAAAATGCAAAATAGGGGACATACAGTGCTCCAAATTATGAGGCAGGCTAAATTTCGCAGCACATTCTATGTAACGGCGCAGGTAAAAACGAGACTTAGGTTGCAAATATTGAAATTGTTATAACGTAAATCAAGAAAAAAGTTAGAAAAGTAACAAAACAGCCCCAATAGCGATGTTAGTGAAAGTTTGATAAAATGTGATATTATTATTAAACACCATATTCTGCCGTTTGGGAATGAAGGTGGAAAGTATGTAAAGCAGAAAGCGCCTTGCCAGACTCCACAAGCCAACGACCTATCAAAGAGATAGGGAATATCGCTTAAGTTGATATTGATAATCATTCTCATTTTGAGGATAATGGAGTCAAGAACAAAGTTTAAGTCACAAATTGCTGACGTGACTATAGGTGCTAAGGTGGCTGATATGCTTGATTCACGCGTTGTGGAAACAACTCCTCCAGCGTCTCGAAAGATAAAACTTTCGCTGATGGGGCCTGCTTTTATCGCCGCCATTGGCTACATCGATCCTGGTAATTTTGCCACTAACATTCAGGCTGGCGCTTCTTACGGCTACAAACTGCTATGGGTGGTTGTCTGGGCCAACTTCATGGCCATGCTGATCCAACTTCTTTCTGCTAAGCTCGGGATTGCTACGGGCAAAAACCTTGCAGAACATATTCGCGATCGCTTTCCTCGACCTGCGGTGTGGGCCTACTGGGTTCAGGCTGAAATTATTGCGATGGCTACTGATTTAGCTGAGTTCATTGGCGCAGCGATCGGTTTCAAACTGCTGTTGGGATGTACTTTACTGGAAGGCGCGGTATTAACCGGTATTGCTACATTTTTGATTCTCACCTTACAGCGCCGTGGGCAGAAGCCTCTTGAGCTGGTAATTGGTGGTTTACTCTTATTTGTTGCAGCGGCTTATATTGTGGAACTCGTATTTTCTCAGCCAAGTATTGCGCAATTAGCTCATGGGATGCTCGTTCCTGATTTACCCACTCACGAAGCCGTATTTTTGGCCGCAGGTGTATTGGGTGCAACCATTATGCCGCATGTTATCTATTTGCATTCTTCGCTGACTCAGACTTCGTCATCGAAAGGGACTAAGGCAGAGCGCTACTCTTCCACTAAGCTTGATGTCGCAATTGCCATGACAATTGCAGGTTTTGTGAACCTTGCGATGATGGCGACAGCGGCTGCAGCATTTCACTTCTCTGGTCATAGTGGGATTGCAGAGCTTGATCAGGCCTATTTGACGCTGAAACCTTTGCTTGGTCATGCAGCCGCCACTATCTTTGGCCTGAGTCTCGTGGCCGCAGGTCTTTCCTCTACCGTGGTCGGCACATTGGCTGGTCAGGTTGTGATGCAAGGTTTTGTCCGCTTCTATATCCCTTTGTGGGTGCGCCGCGTAGTGACCATGTTACCGTCGTTTATCGTCATTATGGCGGGTCTCGATGCAACGCGGATCCTGTTGCTCAGTCAGGTATTATTGAGTTTCGGTATCGCTTTGGCTTTAGTACCTTTGCTTCGATTTACCGGTAATAAAGAACTCATGGGTGAAATGGTTAACGGTCGCTATGTACAGAATGCGGGCAGAGTGATTGTGGTTATCGTCGTCGGGTTAAACTTTTATCTGCTGGCAAGTATGCTGTTTTAGTATTGAGAAGATTTAAAGAAAATAATGGGCTCCTTTTAGGAGCCCATTATTTGTTAAGTACTTAATGGTGGTCATGGCCTTTGCCATGATCGTCGTGATGATCATTGTCTCTATTTTTGTCATGGCCATTTTTATAGTGACCATAGTGATTGCCATTGTCGTGGCGGTAATGTTTGTTTTTGTAGCGATAGTATTTTCCGCCGCGCGAATAATAGTTCTTATGCCACCATCCCTGATCTCGCCAGCGTCCGCCATCCCAATAATATCCGCGAGGGCTACGATCGCCAATCCAGCGCCCCTGATGGCTACGCCACCAGCTCTGATCGCGCCAGTCGTAGCCATCCCAATAGTTCCCTCGTTGATCGCGGTCACCTAAATGCAATGTAACGCCTGGAAGTAAATCGATATCTGCCGATGTTGCCTGTGCAACACCCAGAGGCAACAGGCTACAGAAGGCCAGTGCGATGGCCGCAATGCGCTGGTACATATTTTTCTCCTTATGCGGAAGGACGCTAATCGCTATTGTCATCAATGGCTGATACATAACGCTGCCATTCCTTTTTGTTAGCTGATATTAGCATTCTGAATGTGATGATAATGTGGAGAAATAGGGTAATCTGCTGGTGAAGACTGTGTTTGAGATTATTCTGTCTGCCTAGCCAATTAAAGGAGCTGTATGCATGAGCAAAAGTGAAAAGCAGAAGATGATTGATGGAGAAAACTATTACTCGTCAGATAGTGAATTAGTCGCAGATAGAACGCGGGCTATTGATCTATGTTATCGCTTTAATCATACCCTTCCATCTCAGCGGGAAGCGCGCCAAGCGTTGCTTCACGAATTGCTACCCCATGCGGATAAGCAGGCGGAGATCACAGGCCCTTTCTTTTGTGACTATGGCTACAACATCAACATTGGTCAGCATTTTTACGCCAATACGGATCTGACGATTCTGGACATTGCGCCCGTCACTATTGGTGATGACGTGATGTTTGCACCGCACGTACAGCTCTATACCGCCGCGCATCCTACAAATCCTGAACAGCGTATTTCCGGTATCGAGTTTGGCAAACCGATAACCATCGGCAACAACGTGTGGATTGGCGGCGGAGTGATCGTCTGTCCGGGAGTCACTATTGGTGATGGCTCAGTGATTGGAGCGGGAAGCGTGGTGACCAAAGATATCCCGCCGCGCGTGGTGGCAGCGGGAAATCCATGTCGTGTACTGCGTTCGGTAGATGAAGACTAGCTGGACAAAATACGTTCAATGGCGCTGATCTCTTCGGCGCTAAAATGACGGTTTTCTAGCATACCAACGGCATCTTCAATTTGGCTGGTGCGGCTTGCACCAATAAGCACTGAGGTGATGCGGTCGCCGCGCAGAACCCACGCAAGCGCCATTTGCGAAAGTTTTTGCCCACGAGCCAGCGCCATATCATTTAATTTTTTAATCTGACCAAGCTTCTGTTCAGTAATGGCTTCCGGTTTTAAGAACTTGCTGTGTGCCGCACGCGAATCCGGTGGAATACCGTGTAGGTAGCGATCGGTAAGCAAACCGCCGGCTAATGGGGAAAAGGCAATCGATCCAACGCCCTCATCCTGTAATACGTCCAGCAAACCGCCTTCAACCCAACGTTCAAACATTGAATACTTCGGTTGATGAATTAGACAAGGTGTTCCGAGATCGCGCAGGATCTTAATGGCTTGGCGAGCCGTTTCGGCCGGATAGTTTGATAGCCCAACATACAGCGCCTTACCTTGTCGCACTATCAAGTCGAGAGCGCCCATGGTCTCTTCCAGTGGCGTATTCGGGTCTGGTCGATGGTGGTAGAAAATATCGACATAGTCCAATCCCATTCTTTTCAGGCTTTGGTTTAGGCTGGCGATCAGATACTTTTTACTGCCCCAGTCACCGTAGGGCCCCTCCCACATGGTGTAACCCGCTTTGCTGGATATCACTATTTCGTCTCGATATGGCATGAGATCCTGCTGCAGAATGCGGCCAAAATTGGTCTCCGCAGAGCCGGGAGGTGGGCCATAGTTGTTAGCCAAATCAAAATGAGTAATGCCTAAATCGAAGGCACACAGCAACATATCGCGGCTGTTATCAAACAGCGTGGTATCACCAAAGTTATGCCACAGCCCGAGTGAAATAGCCGGTAGCTGTAAACCGCTGTGCCCGCAACGTCGATATTCCATAGATTGATAGCGCTTAGGACTTGCAAGATAACTCATTGATCTTCCTTACACGAAAACATGAAAAAAGCTCACTAGAGCGTGAATTCTCATCGCTGATAATGCACACAAATGCGTGTTCACTGCGTAAATCTAGCTTTCCATCATGCTCCCCAGTGGGTTTTTACGCCACTAAAAAGCGCCCCCTATACTTCTAATCGTCAATTGAATTTTCGTTTCTGCAACGCGTGTTGCACTGAAATCGCTAATTGGGAGCATCGTAATGAGCAAGACTTTAAACCGCAATATTTACAGCGTGTCCGATTATCTCCTTGATCGACTTTCACAGGCGGGTATTCAACACGTATTTGGTGTTCCCGGAGATTACAACCTCAGGTTTTTAGACTTTGTCACCGCTCATCCGCAGTTGGAGTGGGTCGGTTGCGCTAACGAACTTAACGCTGCCTATGCGGCTGATGGTTATGCACGTTGCGCTCCGGCAGCGGCTTTGGTAACGACGTTTGGCGTAGGGGAGTTGAGTGCGATAAACGGCACCGCCGGTAGTTATGCCGAGTATTTACCGGTGATACATATCGTAGGGGCTCCCAACCGCCGTTCTCAGCAAAAAGGGGAGTTGCTACACCATACTTTAGGTGACGGCGACTATGGTCATTTCTATCGTATGGCGGCGGAAGTAACTTGCTCTCAGGCCGTGTTAACCCCTGAGAATGCCGCGCTAGAAATCGATCGTGTGCTCAGCGATGTGCTGTATCACCGCCGCCCAGGTTACATCTTACTGCCAAGCGATGTCTGCGATGAGCCTATCCGTACTGAGCTTTATCAGTTTGCCGCTAGACAGGATGAGGTGACGGGGCTGAGTGAGTTTATTCAGGCTGCGCGTGATCTACTAAAACCGGCTCGCAAAGTGGCTTTGTTAGCGGATTTTCTCGCCGATCGATTTGGGCAAAAACAACGGGTTCAACAACTTTCTGACCTACAGGGTGTGGCCAGTGCGACGCTGCTGATGGGGAAAGGTGTGATGGATGAAAGCCGGCCTAATTTTATTGGCACCTATGCCGGTGGTGCCAGCCAACCCAAGGTCAAGGCTGCAATAGAAAACGCCGATGTGCTCATTAGCATTGGTGTGCGTTTGACCGACAGTGTTACGGCTGGTTTTACTCATCAAATCGCGGCCGATAAAACGATCGACCTGCAGCCGTTTTCGGCCAGCGTTGCAGGGCAGGTTTTCAGCCAGTTACCGATGGGTGATGCGTTGGCAGCACTGACGGAACTGGCAAAGGAGCTAAGTGTTGAATGGCAGGCACCGGAATCCTTGCGCGACTGTTTACCGGAAAGCCATGGAAACAAACTCGATCAGCCTGCGTTTTGGCAGCAGATGCAACGCTTTTTACGTCCAGATGACATTGTGGTTGCCGAGCAGGGGACGGCCAGTTTTGGCTCAGCCACGTTGCGATTGCCTAAAGGGGTGACTTTTATTGTTCAGCCGTTATGGGGATCTATCGGTTATACCCTACCAGCAATATTGGGCGCTCAGCTGGCGCAGCCTCACCGACGTGTAGTACTGATAATCGGCGATGGCTCGGCGCAGCTGACGATCCAAGAACTGGGTACTCTGCTACGCCACGGCCTGAAACCGGTTATTATTTTGCTGAATAATGACGGTTATACCGTGGAACGTGCAATTCACGGACCTGAAGAGAGCTACAACGATATTGCTGCGTGGAATTGGACTAAAATTCCGTCTGCGCTATCGGTGAATGGCGATTTTTCCACCTATAAGGCGGACAGCGTTCCGGCTTTGGAAAAGGTGCTCAACGAAGTTAACGTTCCCAAGGCGTTAACGCTCATCGAAGTGATGTTGCCTAAGATGGATGTGCCAGAATATCTCGCTAAGCTGAGTAAAGCCATTGCTGAGCGTAATGCAGCCCATGAGTAATATATTCGAGTGATGTCTACGCTGGCATCCCCAACAAATAGTCTTTGATCCAACTCCCTGCTGGCCCCGGTGGGGAGCCTTTTGACCATACAACATCCACCGAGGTGGATTTCGGCCAGCCGGGAACCGATAGTGGCACGAGCTCATTGCGGTGACAAAACTCGTCGACGAGCGCACAAGGAAGAACGCTCCAGCCAAGTCCCTGCACCGCCATACTCAGCAGCAGTAAATAGTTCGGCGCAGACCAAATCACGCCATGCATACGCGCCTGATCGCGTTCCAGATAAGTACTTAAACGTAGCTCTCTGACGGCATTCAATTCTTCGGGGCGAATACGTTCTCGCTGAGCAAGTGGGTGCGTCGGTGCTGCGTAAATGGCCATCTCTGTTTGTTTGCTTAACCGTGCGGCGCTAATGTCGGGCGGATAACTTTTCCTCGCTTCAATAAGCCCGATGTGGGCGCGATTTTTTTGTAGTAGATCGATAACGTCCTCTTCTTCACCTATCAGGCATTCAAATTCCGTATCGGGATAGCGGTGATCGAATTCATGCAGGAGTGCTTCGAGCGCGCTGGGATGAAAAGTATCAGAAAGGACGAATGTGAGCCGCGGTTCAATCTGATCCATTAACCGCACGGCAAGCTGATCCAAACGTTCGCTGGCGGCCAGGATCTCTTGCACATGGATCAATACCCGCTGTCCTTGTTCCGTCAGCACCGGTTGGCGCGCTGAACGATCAAATAGGATGACACCTAAATCATCTTCCAGATTCGCAATTGCCGTACTGATCGTGGACTGGCTTTTATGTAGTCGGCGAGCGGCGGCCGAGAAGGAACCCGCAGAAACAGTTTCAACAAAGGCATTCAGTGCTTCGGGAGAATATCGCATAAAGTATCTATTTTATCGATGGTATCTAATTTCAATATAACGCTTTAGTTGATGATAATCACGATCTCTGACATCTCTCAGAGTGTTTATTTGAGGTTCTTGTGATTATGCAACGTAAAACTTTGATGGAACGTGTATTCCATGCCGTCACTTTCGAGGCTATTGCCACGCTTATTTGTGCCCCAGTGGGTGCTTATCTTATGCAGCGCTCAGTGTGGGAGATGGGCGGTTTAACCATTATTTTGGCTACCGCCGCGATGATTTGGAACATCATTTATAACGCGATTTTTGATCGACTGTGGCCAGTGAGCCGCGTCGTGCGTAATGTCAAAGTTCGTATTTTCCACGCGCTAGGCTTTGAGTGCGGATTTATCGTTATTGGCGTCAATATCGCGGCCTTTGTATTGGGGATTTCGATGCTACAGGCTTTCCTGCTGGAGTTAGGGATTATCCTGTTCTTCCTACCGTATACGATGCTGTATAACTGGGTTTATGACATCCTGCGTGAGCGTATCGTTGAGCGTCGCTCTGCTCGCAAGATGGCGTCAACACTCCGCTAATGCTGTACTCGTTCCGCAAGCCTGCGTTATGTTAATCCAAGAAGCTATATGGGATTAGCGGGAGGCTGAAACATGAAAACATTGGGTTTGCTGGGCGGAATGAGCTGGGAATCAACGGTTCCTTACTACCGGATTATCAATGAAACGGTCAAAAACCAGCTGGGTGGATTACATTCCGCTCGGCTGGTTTTATATAGCGTTGATTTTGCTGAAGTAGAACATTTGCAAATGCGTGGTGAGTGGGCGCAGGCGGGAGAGCTGTTGGCTGATGCTGCGCAGCGTTTACAGGCCGCCGGCGCCGAAGGAATCGTGGTGTGTACCAACACGATGCATAAAGTGGCTGAACAGATTGAATCTCGCTGCGGATTACCTCTGCTGCATATTGCTGATGCGACGGCGGCACGCATTAAGGCGCAAGGGCTAACGCGCATTGGGCTATTAGGCACGCGTTTTACTATGGAGCAGGATTTTTATCGCGGGCGGCTCACGGATAAATTTGGCATCGAGGTTATTGTGCCCAACGAGTCAGATAGAGAAATCATCCACCGGATTATTTATCAGGAACTGTGCTTAGGACAGATCCGTCCTGAATCACGTCAGCAGTATCGCGAGATTATGCAGCGTCTGTCTGAACAGGGTGCACAGGGGATTATCCTTGGTTGCACGGAGATTGCTCTGCTGGTGGCTCAAACCGATGCCGTCGTTCCTTTGTTTGATACAGCCCAAATACATGCCGAATATGCAGCACACTGGGCTTTGGGTCATGCGAGTTAATCGCCTAAGTTCATAGGCAAAATGACAAGGTGAAATTGGAAGCTGAAACGATTTTTGTGATCGATTTCACTATTGCGTGGCACGGAGATGATCGGTCATTGTGACGGCCGCAGGGGCTGTGGTTAGATACGCTCTGTCATTTTTGGGTGGTTCAGGTAGCACATTGGGGAGAGGGCAGTATGACTACGCACGCACTGGTCGGGGATGTCGGCGGCACTAACGCTCGTCTGGCGCTTTGTTCGCTGGAAAACGGTGAGATCTCACAGGCCAAGACCTATTCCGGCTTAGAGTTTGATAGCTTGGAAGCAACAATCCGTACTTATCTGCAAGAACATAATGTTTCTGTCAAGGAAGCCTGTATCGCCATTGCTTGCCCAGTGACCGAAGATTGGGTGGCGATGACCAACCATTCTTGGGCATTTTCTATTGCGGAGATGAAAAAGAATCTGGCGCTGGAAAAATTAGAGGTCATCAATGACTTTACTGCGGTATCGATGGCGATTCCGATGCTTAAACCTGAGCACCTGATGCAATTTGGCGGCAAAGAGCCACAGAAGGATAAACCGATCGCTATTTACGGTGCCGGAACAGGGCTCGGAGTTGCACACCTGATCCATGCGGCAGATCGTTGGATCAGCTTGCCGGGCGAGGGTGGGCACGTCGATTTTGCAGCTAATAGCGAAGAGGAAGATATGATTCTGGAAGTGCTACGCCCAGAGCTAGGTCATGTTTCCGCTGAGCGTATCCTTTCTGGGCCGGGCTTAGTTAATCTGTACCATGCGATTGTGAAATCTGACGGGCGTCTGCCGGAAAATTTAGCGCCAAAAGATGTAACTGAACGCGCGCTAGCCGATTCATGCACTGACTGTCGTCGAGCTCTGTCACTCTTTTGCGTCATTATGGGGCGTTTTGGCGGTAATTTGGCCTTGAATATGGCGACTTTTGGCGGCGTATATATCGCAGGTGGGATTGTTCCTCGGTTCCTTGAGTTCTTCAAGGCCTCAGGATTCCGCGCAGCTTTTGAAGACAAAGGTCGTTTCAAAGATTATGTGCATGATATTCCTGTGTATATGATTACGCATGATAACCCAGGCCTGCTGGGCGCAGGTGCACATTTGCGTCAAGAGTTGGGGATTAAACTTTAGCTTCTACCGATGCCGATCATGCGCTCGAAAAGCCTGCATAGTTATCCTATGCAGGCTTTTTTCGTTAGTCGTGGTAATCAGAAATCACGATGTTCAGAAGTGTCTTTGGATGTATTGCTCTATTTTACTTTTTAAGTCTACCAGCTTAAGCGCTGGTGTTTTATGGCACTCTTCAATCACCATTGGGGTGACGAACTCGTCAATCTGCCTTTGATCTACGTCATCATTGCCTTGGTCATTTGGATCGAGATTGCTTACCCAGAATACGACGGGTGTCTGTGCTTGTGTATCCAACGCCAAAAAGTCTTCGCAGGACATATGAACCGATGTGTTTTTGGACTCTTTTAGATTTGCGGTTTGAACCGTGCCCGCCGATGTATCGATGGGGATAACCATACTATTCTGTTGCTCACAACCTTCCACTGAGGTTGCATAAGCACAGGTCGTCGCCAGAAGTGCGCCAATAAGGGCAACTGCAAAAATGTTATTATTCATCACTATTCTCTTGTCATACAACCGAGCTAATTGCTCATAAATCAATCAATAAATTACTGTGTTATTAGATGGGTATAATAACTTGTGAAATTATTTTTCGTAACACAAATAATATATATCACTTAATTATTTTATCTGTTTAGAGATTAGCTCTATATGTGTAGTGATTTGGTCTAGTTGGATATGCTGACGTAGATTTTTATTTTGAAAAAAAAAGAGAGATTTTCTGTGAAATCTCTCTTTTTATTGGGCATTTCCTAGCAAACATGCCAGCGCTAAAGCCGCATTAACTGTCTGAATGCTTTTATTTTTCCACGACTTACGGGAACTTCAAATTCAAGATCGGTAAGACGTAACACATAGGTGTTATTGAACCAAGGGACGATTTCACGAATCTTTGCAAGGTTTACGCAGTACGAACGATGACAGCGGAAAAACTTCTCCTCTGGCAGACGGTTACAGAATTCGGTGATATTCATCGGCATCACAAACTCTTCACGGCGCGTAAAAACGCGCGTGACTTTTTCATCAGCGGCAGCGTAATAGATATCGTTGCACTCGGTGACAATGATTCGCTCGTCTTTAATCAGATTGATGGTTTTTGGCGCAGGGCGTGTCACGGTATTGTTTTGAGTTAATTCCTGATCGCGCAGGTGGCTTGCTTCTAGCTTTTGCAGCATGGTGATAATGCGTGACTCATGGTAAGGCTTCAAAATATAGTCAAACGCTTCTAACTCAAAAGCCTCAACAGCATGTTCTTTGTAGGCGGTAATGAAAATAATCTGCGGTTTACGCGCAAACTTGCTTAGGTTTTGCGCCAGCAAAACGCCATCTAACGACGGGATATTAATGTCGAGGAAGATAGCGTCCACTTCGTTGTGTTGGAGATATTTTAAGACGTCGAGACCATCGTCGAAGGTTCCAACGATCTGAATTTTGCTATGCGTACGGACTAAGTAGCTCAGTTCTTCCTGAGCTAAGAATTCATCTTCTACGATGATGGCTTTCATGGTGTATTAACCTCCTTGGGTTCTAGCACCGAGAGTTCGCTGTGCGTAGAAACGCTTGGGGTAATGTAAAAATAGATTTCAGTACCGGGTTCAAGGCGGCGAATATGCAGCCCATCCCCATAAAGCAGTTTGACGCGCTGATGGACGTTCAACAGGCCAATTTTATTCCCGGGCATATCGCCGCGCTCGACGCGGTCAATCGTTTCTTGGCTGATCCCATTACCTGTATCTTTGATTGAAATCCGGATCCGGTTGTCTTTCTTTTTCACCGCAATTGCCACAACGCCTTTGCCACGGCATGGCTGAATGCCATGAACAATCGCGTTTTCGACTAAGGGCTGAATGAGTAGGCTGGGGATGGTTAAATCCACATCGTCGATATCAAAAATGACGGTTAGCTTATTGCCGAAGCGTGCTTTTTCTATCGCGACATAGTCTTGTACCTGATGCAGTTCGCGCTTGATATCAATATGTTCGTCGTTGAGTTCAAGGTTGAATCGCAGGTAGCTAGCCAAATTGATAATCAGTTGGCGAGCGGTGTCTGGATTGGTGCGAATCGAGGAAGAAATAGCGTTAAGCGCATTGAATAGAAAATGCGGATTAATCTTGCTTTGTAGGGCACGGAGTTCGGCTTTGTCAGCCATCTCACGCAGTTGTTCAATGCGTGAAACTTCAATTTGGGTAGAGATAATTTGAGATAGTCCTACTGCCATTACTTTTAATGAATAGGTAATTTTATGGGCGTGGCAGTAATAAATTTTTAGTGTGCCAGTCACTTCACCTTTTTCCCGAAGTGGGATGATGATTTGCGAATGGATCTGCGGTGTGCGGTGGGCTTCGTCGTTATTATTGATGGTAATGTCGCCGCGCTGGATGGTTTGGCGAGTGACATCGCTGATGAGCTCTTGCCCAATATTATATTGTTCTTGGCCAACGCCTACGTAGGCAAGGATGTTTTCTGTGTTGGTAATCGCGACTGCATCGGCGTTGATATCATCCCGAATGATGCTACAAATCGTCATCAACGAGTCATTATTGATATTACGGAAGTAGGGGAGGGTTTTGTTAGCAATATCGAGTGCCAGTTTAGCCTGACGAGCGGCGATAACCTCTTTCTCATCCTCCACGCTCTGCACCAGCAAAACGATCAGGCCAATACAACCGGCGCCAAGGATCATGGGTAAACCGATATGCTCAACGATATCGATGCCTAACGGTTTTGAGTCGATAAAGGCGATGATCAGCAGCATGGTGAGACTTTCGCACAGCATGCCCGCCAAAATACCCGCGCTCCAACGCTTTTCCTTGGCCACGCGTTGATGGATCCACGCTGAAATAATACCGGCCACGATGCTGCTGATTAAGCATGGAATAGCGGTCACACCGTCCATGTCGATGAGGTAACGATGTACTCCCGCAATAACGCCGGTAATAATTCCCACCCACGGACCAAACAGTATCCCACCCGAAACCACGGCGATAATTCGCACGTTGATAAGTGCGCCTTCCACGCTGATGCCGTTATAAGTACTGAAAAGGGCAAATGTGGTGAAGATAGCGGTGACCGCAGCCAATTCAATTCGAGTATGCTGCTCTTTTTGCAGCAGTTGGCGGAATAAGCGAATACGCGTCAGAAAGAAGATACAGATGAGCATCAGGGCGGCGCGTTCAAAAACCGCCAACAGCATGTTGAAATTTTCTTGCAAAATATTTTAAACCGAATCATTCATCGCATAGGTGAATGGCGATTATAGCCATAAAGTATCAGCGATGATAATCAACCAGAGCGGTAGCGCTACTTAGATCTATGATGAGGAGGCAGAATTAACAAAAGAGAACACAATCGATCTATCCCAGGAACGGAAGTACGATAGATCGATTGAGACGTGAAATCGCGACTAGTTTTGTTCTTCCCATTCATCGGAGGCCGCTTCGCCTTCTTCTGTGTCCAGCGGCGGCTCATATTGAAAGTCATCTTCGTCCCACTCATAGAGTGTGTTCTCAGTGATCCACTCTTCGCGAATTTCCACTTCGTCGTAGTCGTTATCGAAAATAGCCTGTGCAGCTTCGCCACTAAACATTGGCACACCTTCGCCGCCTTCATCTTCAGTGGCGTGAAACTCCGCTAACCACATAATCTCGCCATCTTGCATAACATATTTTTGCAGATTGAATTGTGCAACCTGCGATGCATCGTCACTATTCTCATGATCGGCCAGATAGGTTTCGCGGGCGGCGTCGATAGCTTCATCTAAGGTTAGGTACATGTCCATGATGTTTCTCGCTATTGGTAGTGGTTATGAATTTCTCTATTCAAATATCTATTGTTGATTGTTTCTGTAAAGGTGCAAGAAAACGGCAAGATTTTTTTGCATTTCAAGATGGCAACAGAAGTGCCCAGCAATGACTTTGCTTACGCAGACTGCTAAGGTTCGCTTCATGTATTCATCAATATTGTTGGCTATATGAAAGTCGTCATGCATGTTTCCGAATCAACCCACTGTATCTCTGCCTTTAATAACGCAACCAATCTCCTCAAAGCCCGAAGCGGTGCGTTTACTGATATTCATATTATCTTCACGGGGTCGGCCATCAGTACACTGATTGCAGACAGCGACGAATCTCCCAATTGGGAAGCCCTGCAGCAAGCTAACGTTGTTCTACTTGCCTGTGAAAATGCTATGCGCGCGAATAACATAACGTTAGATAAACTATTGATGGGTGTAAACGCAGTCCCTGCCGGAATATTGGCGTTGGTTGAGCACCAAGAAAATGGTTATTTCTACATCAAACCTTAAAACGAATCCCCGTTACCGCACCGGTTTCTGAAAACGACCGGTGTGGATTGGCTTTCTCATTTCGAGTTAAGCGTTTTACGGTTCCGTTCTTACGCTCTTGGTCAATCAGAATTATGGATAAAAAAGCGTCTTCCCGCGGTATATCTCGGTGTTTGAAGCCATTGCGCTAATTCTATTCAGTGAAATTTTTAGCCTATTGAATTAGGTTTCTATTAGGGATACTCCTAAAAACACTTAATGTAACATTTTGATTTTAAATGTTAATTTAATTATTACCTGCGGCGGGTATAATTAAATCCAATTCAGCCTTGTCGTTAGCCTTATTAGGTTGTTGTCGGCGGGGTGAGTGATCCATTACTATGCTGTCCAATAAACCAATTTATAACTGAGTTCTTCGTTTCGTAGAGCACCATCAGGGGGGTATGTGCTAACACATTTATTAATCACCCGGCCCAAGGTTCGCGCTTTAACAGGGCTGGCTGCATCGGTATTTCTGATGCTCGCAACAACACAGGCATGGGCGTTTTCGCTAGATGATGTTGCAAAAAAAGCACAATCTCTGGCAGGGGAGTCCTTCAAGGCGCCTAAAAGCAATCTGCCATCAGAGTTTCGTGAGATGAAGTTTGCTGATTATCAGCAAATTCAATTCAATCATGACAAACCCTATTGGAATAACCTCAAGACTCCATTTAAGTTAGAGTTTTACCATCAGGGAATGTATTTCGATACACCAGTCAAAATCAACGAAGTGACAGCAACGTCGGTTCGTCAGATCAAATACAATCCAGATTACTTTAATTTTGGTTCTGTCAAACACGACCCTGAGGCTGTGAAAGATTTAGGTTTTGCCGGTTTCAAAGTGGTTTATCCGATCAATCAGGCGGGTAAAAACGATGAAATTATGAGCATGCTGGGGGCCAGCTACTTCCGCGTGGTGGGAAAAGGTCAGGTTTATGGTCTTTCTGCCCGTGGTTTAGCCATTGATACTGCGCTGCCTTCCGGTGAAGAGTTCCCGCGTTTCCGTGAGTTCTGGATCGAACGTCCAAAAGCCAAAGATAAGCATTTAGTGATTTATGCGCTGCTGGATTCTCCGCGTGCCACGGGTGCCTATCGCATGATTGTAACGCCGGGTACAGATACTGTGGTTGACGTTCAGTCTCGCGTTTATCTGCGAGATAAAGTCGGCGTGTTGGGTATGGCTCCGCTGACCAGCATGTATTTGTTCGGTTCTAACCAACCGTCAAGCAACGTGAACTATCGCCCACAGCTGCATGATTCTGAAGGCCTGTCGATTCACGCCGGTAATGGTGAATGGATCTGGCGTCCTTTGAATAATCCTAAACACCTGTCGGTCAGTACCTTCAGCGTTGAAAACCCTAAAGGTTTCGGCCTGCTGCAACGTACTCGTGATTTTTCCCAGTATGAAGATTTAGACGACCGCTACGATCTGCGTCCTGGCGCTTGGGTAGAACCACGCGGCGTATGGGGCAAAGGTAAAGTTGAACTGGTAGAAATTCCAACTGCGGATGAGACCAATGACAATATCGTTGCGTTCTGGATCCCTGCAAGCCTGCCAGAAGTCGGAAAACCAATTAATCTGGATTACCGTCTACACTTCACTCGTGACGAAGCAAAACTTCATGATCCTGAGTTAGCGTGGGTAAAACAGACAATGCGTTCAACTGGCGATGTGAAACAGTCAAACCTGATCCGTGAACCAGACGGCACGACGGCACTGATTGTTGATTTCGTTGGCCCGGCATTGAAAGCGTTGACGCCAGATGCTCCTGTGACTACTCAGGTGACGACGGATGACAATACTAAACTGGTACAGAATGATTTGCGTTACAACCCGGTAACCGGCGGCTGGCGTTTGACGCTGCGCTTCAACGTTATCGACAACAAAAAACCGGTTGAGATGCGCGCTTATCTGGTGAAAGAAGATAAACCGCTGAGTGAAACCTGGAGCTATCAGTTACCTGCCAATGAATAAGTCTATTGAGAATGCTGATGCCTATTTGAAGGCACTGGCGATGAGCGCGGAGCAAGAAGCCGCGCTCAGGCAGCAAATGGCCGCATCACAGGAAATTTCTGTTGATGCGGTGCATAGGTCGCTGGCCTCAGACGATGTTCAACTGTCGGATTTAGAGGCGCAAGATGCGCCTCTTTGTTCAGTTGAATCGCGTCTGGAGATGGGCTGGTCGGATACGCTGGAAGAAAAAGCGTTGCTAACAAAAGATGCGGCGGGACGTACTGCGATCAAAGCAATGCCAGTGATTAAGCGTACGTCGATGTTCCCTGAAAAGTGGCGAACTAACCCTGTGGGTCGCTTGTGGGATAGTTTGTTGGGCAGAACCCAGCCACCTAAGCATCAGTTTAAAACCGCAGCAGAAGCTGAGGCGGATAAACGCTGGCGTAAAGTGGGCTCAATGCGCCGTTGGGTGCTGTTGATTTTGATGCTGACCCAAACCGTGATCGCAACATGGTACATGAAAACCATTTTGCCTTATCAGGGCTGGGATCTGATCGATCCGCTGTCAATGTTTGATAAGCCATTGATGCAGTCAGTGTTGGAATTGCTGCCTTATGTATTGCAGTCGGGCATTTTGGTGCTATTTGCCATTCTGTTCTGCTGGGTATCGGCGGGATTCTGGACGGCGCTGATGGGCTTCCTTCAGCTGTTGATCGGACGGGATAAATACAGTATTTCCGCGACGACGGTGGGGGATGAAGCATTAAATCCTAACCATCGCACGGCGCTCATCATGCCGATTTGTAATGAAGACGTATCGCGTGTATTTGCCGGCCTGCGTGCTACCTACGAATCTGTTGTGGCGACAGGGCAAATTGAGCATTTTGATATCTTTGTTCTGAGCGACAGCTACGATCCTGATATTTGCGTCGCTGAGCAAAAAGCGTGGATGGAAATCTGCAAAGAAGTCGGTGGCGAAGGGCGTATTTTTTATCGCCGCCGCCGTCGCCGCGTAAAACGTAAATCAGGCAACATCGATGATTTCTGCCGTCGCTGGGGCGGGGAATACAGCTACATGGTTATTCTCGACGCCGACAGCGTGATGAGCGGAGAGTGTTTAACCAATCTGGTTCGTCTGATGGAAGCCAATCCAAGCGCTGGGATCATCCAATCCGCGCCGAAGGCAACCGGTATGGATACGCTGTATGCGCGTATTCAGCAGTTTGCTACGCGCGTGTACGGGCCACTCTTTACGGCGGGCTTACATTTCTGGCAGTTGGGCGAGTCTCACTACTGGGGCCACAACGCGATTATCCGTGTTAAACCGTTTATCGAACATTGTGCGCTGGCACCGTTGCCGGGTAATGGCACCTTCGCGGGTTCTATTCTGTCGCATGACTTCGTTGAAGCTGCGCTGATGCGTCGTGCGGGCTGGGGCGTATGGATCGCCTACGATTTGCCGGGATCCTATGAAGAATTGCCGCCAAACCTACTGGATGAATTAAAGCGCGACCGCCGTTGGTGTCAGGGTAACCTGATGAACTTCCGTTTGTTCCTCGTCAAAGGCATGCATCCGGTTCATCGTGCGGTGTTCCTTACAGGGGTGATGTCTTACCTCTCTGCACCGCTATGGTTTATGTTCTTGGTGCTATCGACAGCGTTGCAGGTGGTGCATACGCTGATGGAGCCGCAATATTTCTTGCAGCCACGTCAGCTATTCCCCGTTTGGCCGCAGTGGCGACCAGAACTGGCCATTGCATTGTTCTCAACCACGTTGGTGTTGTTGTTCTTACCGAAGCTGCTTAGTGTGGTGCTTATTTGGGCTAAAGGTGCGAAAGAGTATGGTGGTTCATTCCGCCTGCTGATTTCTATGCTGCTGGAGATGCTGTTCTCCGTACTGCTGGCACCGGTGCGCATGATTTTCCATACGGTGTTTGTGGTGAGCGCATTCCTCGGCTGGTCAATTACTTGGCAATCTCCTCAGCGTGACGATGATGCTACACCTTGGGGTGAAGCTTTCCGTCGTCATGGCTCGCAATGTCTTCTTGGTCTTATTTGGGCTGGTGGGGTTGCGATACTGGATCTTCGCTTCTTATGGTGGTTGTCTCCGATCGTCGTATCGTTGATCTTGTCACCGATAGTGTCGGTTATCACTAGCCGCCGTACTCTGGGAGTGAAGTGTAAGCGAGCCAAGATCTTCCTGATCCCAGAGGAATATTCACCGCCGGTTGAGATGGTGGCGACTGAGCGCTACGTTGAGATGAATAACCAGCGTGAACTCGATCACGGTTTTTTACGTGCGGTGTTTGATCCGTCATACAACGCTTTAGCCACGGCGATGGCAACGGCGCGTCACCACGCACACGCAGCGATCTCCAAGGCTCGTGAAGAGCGAGTTGAGAAAGCGCTGAGCGGAGCACCGCAGGATCTTAGTCGCGATGAGCGTTTAGCATTGCTGAGCGATCCTGTGACTCTAGCTCGTCTGCATCAGCTTGTGTGGAATGCGCCAGATCGCTATCCGCAATGGACTCAGGCTTATCAGGCATTGAAACCTGCGGCTTAGTGGTTGATTGAGCAGAAATGTAAAAAGGGTATTTGCTTTGGCAAATACCCTTTTTTTATCTTCTATTCCCGCATTCCCGTTAAGGAGCAGTTGCGCGATGTGGCGGGTAGTACAAAATGTCCTGCTGTAGCATAAAGCGTGACGTGATGGATTTCGTTTCGCCTTGGTAGTCGAAGCTGATGATTTCCTGTTTTTCTGATTGCACGCAGTTGCCGCTGTTATCCCATTTCTGACATTCGGTAATGTAGGTGACATGCGGTGTTTTTGTCATGGAGCTGAGATCTTTACCGTCGTCGGTAAAACTAGACACAGAATCATTGTCATTTTTGATCACTTTCTCTAATCGGCCATCAGGTCGATAAAGATAGACGCCAAATCCTGGATTGTGTCCCACGGCAACATAAAAACGCACCAGATCGTCAGGTGTATAAAAATAATATTGGTTAGTGATACCAATCGTTTTATCACCGGCTTCAACTTCTGTGACCTTCACGATCCGTCCGCGTTCATCGGTTTTATAGGCGCTAATCAACTGCGAAACGTCCTGCTCGTTGTTTGTCTGAACTGCAACCACGCTGCGACTCATCCAGCCAATATCGTCAGGGACTAATCGGCTTTCCCAAACAGGGTTAGGACCGTAGCTTTGACTCGCTGAGCTGATTTGTCCATTACGGGAAAATTCGATGCTGATATCGCGCAATGTATCTTGGCTTTCTGGGCCGATGACGTACTGATGGTAGCTTTTAGCTGGGCCAATAATATCCCCTTCCATCAAGATAATATTGTTGGAACGCACAATGTGTTGACTACTGATAAGCGGCGGAGCTGCCATGGCACTCGATTGAGATAAAATGACGGAAAGTAGCGTAGCAGCGGTGAGTAGAATCTCTTGATGCCGCATTCAGGCTCCTTGTGGCGGTAGAATAGGGGAGATGACTTTATTGATAATACACCACGTGTGACTTAGAAGGAGGACTGAATGGGCTGCTCTGTAATAATTCACACTGCATACGCGTTGACCAAGAAAAATTTAAAGGCGATTGGCGATTTCTATTAGATTTCCGTCCGGATCGCGTAGATAAATTGAGTTGATTTTCCCTGTCGCACCGGTTCTGGTGACTGGCCCCTCAATCACCTCAACACCGCATCCAATAACCCAAAGAACCACTTCTTGCACCGGTTGAGGCGTGATAAAGCATAAATCGGCGCTACCCGGCGTTGGGTGTTTGGCATGTGGGCGGAAGGGCGCTTTGGCCGCGTGGAGATTAATTTTTTGATCACCAAATTTCAGGGCGGTTCGACCTTCAGAGCCGAATGTTTCGACTTCCATACCGAGAACCTGCTGATAGAACTGCACGGATTTGTTGATATCAGCGACGGTGAGAACTAAATGGTCCAACGTGGAGAGTCTTAGCATAGGTGGCTCCGGATAATGAAAATCAGAGAAGTAATAGGGCTCGATAAGTTGATAGATAAAACGTTTCGGAGCCACCATAACGTTTTATCTTTATAATATTCAACAAATATGCAACAGCTAGGAGCACTGACCAGATCGACTATGCGTTACTACAAACGTCGCAGGTAGGGTTTTTCGCAAGTTTCATGGTTCGCCATTGCGAGCTCATCGCGTCATACATCATTACCTGCCCATGCGGGATACGACCAAAGTGGCTCAGTAGTTTGATAGCCTCCATCGCCTGAGTAGCACCGATGATCCCGACGAGAGGAGACATCACACCAGCCTCGACGCAGGTCAGTGCATTAGCGCCAAATAAGCGGCTGAGGCAGCGATAACAAGGCTCATTATCCTGATAGGTGAATACGCTAACTTGGCCTTCCATACGGATAGCCGCGCCGGATACCAGCGGTTTACGTTGGCTAAAACACAAACGGTTGAGACGATCGCGGATATCCACATTGTCTGTGCAATCCAGAACCACATCTGATTTTTCAATCAGTTCAGCCAAAGCCACATCGTCAAGCACAGCATTAATGGGACGAAGCTGCGTATGGGGATTAACCACGCGCAGTGACTGAGCCGCGGATTCAACCTTCGCCATGCCAATGCGCGCATCGCTATGCAGAATTTGGCGTTGCAGATTCGAGAGAGATACCGTGTCAAAGTCGACCAGCGTCAGCGTTCCTACTCCGGCAGCCGCCAGATATTGGCTAGCGGGGCAGCCTAAGCCACCCAATCCGATAATCAGCGCATGTGACGCTTTGAGCTTTTCTTGCCCATCAAAATCAAAACCACGCAGGACGATTTGACGGTTATAACGCATCATCTCTGCGTCGCTAAGCTCGTCTGGTGAAGATACGGGTATCTCTGGCGCCATAGTTAGAATCTCAACAGTGGATTAAACAACTCAACATCGACCAGCTCACCTGCTTTAACCGATCCGCGTTCGCGTTCTAACACGATAAACGCGTTTCCAAGGGTGAATGAACTAAATACGTGCGAGCCTTGATGACCAGTGGTGCGCACTTCCAGTTCGCCTTGTGCATTAGCGCTCACGATGCCTCGTTGAAAATCCAGACGTCCTGGTGATTTTTTCAGAGGCGTCATCGCCTTAGCTTTCAAACGTGCAGGAGCCTGCCAGCTTTTATCACCAGAAAGATGGGCGATGAGCGGTTGCACAAGCTGATAGAAAGTCACGACTGCCGAAACCGGATTGCCTGGTAAACCGCAGAACAGCGCACGATTAAGCTGACCAAAAGCAAAAGGTTTACCTGGCTTCATTGCCAGTTTCCAGAAGCTGATTTTGCCAACTTCATCTAAAATCTGTTTGGTGAAATCGGCTTCTCCCACGGATACCCCACCGCTACTAATCAGCAGGTCTGCTTGTAGATCGCCAGCTTTGAAGGCTTCGCGTAATGCCTGCGGGTCGTCGCGGATAATACCTAAATCGATGATGTCGCAGTTCATTTGCTCTAACATCAAGCGAACGGCAAAACGGTTAGTATCGTAGATTTGCCCCTCTTGCAACGGTGTACCGACTGGCTGTAGCTCATCTCCGGTAGAAAATAGTGCCACTTTTAGTCTACGTACAACCTGCAGACGAGCTATTCCTAAAGATGCTAATAGGGGTAATTCAGCCGTTCCCAAACGCACACCTGCCGCCAGAACTTCGGCACCTTGCTGGATATCCTCACCTGCCAAGCGAATATTTTGCCCCTGCTGTGGCATGGCCGTGAAGCGTACACCTTGTTCAGACACTTCAGCCTGTTCTTGCATAATAACCGCATCCGCTCCCGCGGGTACTGGCGCTCCCGTCATAATGCGGATAGCGGTTCCTGCGGGCCATTCGCCACTAAAGGGTGAACCCGCAAATGCCTTTCCCGCAATCGTAAGAACAGCATCGGGAGTGACGTCTTGTAAACGCACGGCATATCCATCCATTGCTGAGTTGGCAAATGGCGGCACATTGATTGGGGAAATGACTGGCTGAGCAGTTATGCGACCTGCAGCTTCAGTAAGCGCAATATCTTCACGATCGGTAATTGCAGAGGTTTGGGTAAGTAATTTGTCTAGCGCTTGTTCAATAGAGATTAAATCAGATGTGTTGTAGCAATCCATCGGTTAGCTCCGTGGCAGGTTTCCCGACAGCCATTCTCAGCTCTAGGGCGGTCAATAATAGGCGTATTATGGCAGAAATCAGTGGAAGGGAGAACGCTTGCTTGCCAGAGACAGGAGGGCAAAAAACGGCTCAAGATAAATGTAGATATGAATAGTCATATCTAGCTCGTTATCCTAATCCAAAATAATCATAGGGATTAATAACGCATCTCATCATATTAACGCAGATGAGTGGTGCGAGGTTTTATCAGCGTATCCAATTGATTTTATTAGAACTTGTAGTGATCTGACCTGCGTAAGGGCGAATTCATCAAGATGCAGGAGGCAAAGTTGATTTCTGTGGGTAAATTGCCGAAGGGGGATTAAAAATGGCCGCAGGTGCGACCATCTCTGCTCGTACACTTTTCTATTGCGCTAAACCAAGGTGCTGCGCGTGGAAACGCAGGTGATCTTCGATAAAAGTCGCAATGGTGTAATAACTATGATCGTAGCCGGGCTGAATGCGTAGCGTTAGCGGCCAATCGTGCTGACGTGCCAGTTCGGCGAGTTTAGCCGGTTGTAGCTGATCGGCGAGAAATTGATCGTCATCGCCTTGATCAATCAGGATCGGGAATGACGGTTTACACTGGGTGATCAAATAGCAACTGTCATAACTTTGCCAAAGCGACGGGTCTTCACCCAAATAAGCAGCAAAAGCTTTGCGCCCCCAAGGCACCTGTGTTGGGTTCACAATAGGTGCAAAAGCAGAGACCGACAGATAGCGCTGTGGATGACGTAATGCCAGTGTTAGCGCCCCGTGCCCCCCCATCGAGTGACCGCTAATTGACTGCTTATCGCCCACGTTGAAGTGATTACGAATTAGCTCAGGCAATTCCTGTGTAATGTAATCATCCATACGATAGTGGCTATTCCACGGCGACTGGGTAGCATTCAGATAAAAGCCCGCTCCCTGTCCGAGATCGTAGCTCACATCGTTAGGCACCTCGTTGCCGCGCGGGCTGGTGTCAGGGATCACTAAGGCTAGGCCTAGCTCAGAGGCAATCCGCTGAGCGCCCGCTTTGGTAGAGAAGTTTTCGTCATTACAGGTGAGGCCTGACAGCCAGTACAGCACCGGTGGTGGAGCATCGTCAGCGGTAGGCGGTAAATAAATACTAAATGTCATCAGGCAGTTCAGTGCGTCAGAAGCATGTCGATAACGCTGCTGCCAGCCATTAAACAGGCGATGTTCTTCCAGTAGTTCAAGCGAATCCACGGCGTTCTCCTTATCCTTGATACTTGGAGTTGCCTTAGTACAAGCGCAACCCCAATTATTATGGCTAAAACGGCTCTTAGCTATTCACTGGTGCTAGCGGTCAAAATGAATGACGGTACGAATGGATTTACCTTCATGCATCAGATCGAAAGCATCATTGATCTCATCCAAGCTCATGGTGTGCGTAATGAAGTCATTGAGCGCGAATTCACCATCCATATAACGCTGTACAATGCCCGGTAGCTGAGTACGTCCTTTTACACCACCGAAAGCAGAGCCTCGCCATACGCGGCCCGTCACCAGTTGGAATGGACGGGTAGAGATTTCTTCTCCTGCACCTGCCACGCCGATAATCACCGATTCTCCCCAGCCTTTATGACAGCACTCGAGCGCAGAACGCATGACGTCAACGTTGCCGATACACTCAAAGGAGAAATCGACGCCGCCGTCGGTTAATTCAACAATCACCTGCTGGATTGGCTTGTCGTAGTCTTTTGGGTTGATAACGTCAGTCGCCCCTAACTTCTTCGCCAGCTCGAATTTATCGGTGTTGATATCAACACCGATGATGCGTCCCGCACCGGCCATTTTGGCACCGATAATGGCCGATAGACCAATGCCACCTAAACCGAAGACGGCTACGCTATCACCGGTTTTCACTTTAGCGGTGTTGACCACGGCACCCATTCCGGTGGTGACGCCACAGCCTAGCAGGCAGACTTCTTCCAGTGGGGCTTCTTTGCTGATTTTTGCCAAAGAGATTTCAGGTAAAACCGTGTATTCCGAGAAGGTAGAGGTGCCCATATAGTGGAAAATAGGTTTACCGTTTTTGGAGAAGCGAGTCGTGCCATCCGGCATCAAACCTTTACCCTGTGTTTCACGAATGGCTTGGCACAGATTGGTTTTACCAGATAGACAGAATTTACATTTACCGCACTCCGGCGTGTACAGCGGAATGACATGATCCCCCACTGCTACGCTGGTGACGCCTTCACCGATGGCTTCGACAATGCCTGCTCCTTCATGGCCGAGTATGGCCGGAAATACGCCTTCAGGATCTTTTCCTGACAGGGTATAGGCATCGGTATGACACACGCCGCTCGCGACAATGCGCACCAGCACTTCGCCTTTTTGAGGTGGCATCAAATCAACTTCTTCGATAGTCAGTGGCTGATTTGGCCCCCAAGCGACGGCAGCGCGAGTTTTAATCATTTGCATGGTGTGCTCCTGGTTCTTCTTGATGTAAGACGATAGTGGGTTCTGACACGGTTACTTCGGCGTGTTCAGATTCATTTTTTTCTTCAAGGCTTTCTTGAATGCGCTCTTGCTCAATGATTTGCATCTTAAGCTCGCGAACGTTAGGGCTGAACGCGTCACGGCGCCAGATTAGCCGCGTAGCCGTTTGTGCAATGCTATCTGGCAATGTATGAACGGCGACACGTTCGTGGCCGGGCAGCAGTGAGAGCACCGAGCGTGGGATCATCGCGATACCGGCACCGCTGGCGGCGCAGGCTAACATTGCATGATATGACTGAATTTCCATGATGGCTCCGGGAACGGCACCATCCTGCTGAAACCAAGACTCAAAGCGGAGTCGGTATGAGCAGCTAGGGCGAAAGGCGAACAGCGTCTCATCTGCAACATCCTTCGCACGGGTAATTGGCGGATGCTCCAAGCTCGAAATCACCACCATTTCTTCGCGAAAAGCAATGCACCCGTTGAGTTCATCATGATTGATCGGTCCATCAGCCAATCCTGCAGATAAGGTACCCGCACGTACTTTTTCGATAATTTCGCCTGACGTACCTGTAACCAGTGAAAGTGCAACCTGAGGAAAGTTTTGATGATAGGCCGCAAGTAATGCGGGGAGTCGCGTGGCGGCGGTGCTCTCCATAGAGCCCAGCGCAAAGTTACCTGCGGGTTCACCGGCATGGGTAATGCTCATGGCTTCGTCGCTCAGTGCCAAAATGCGTTTGGCATAGTTGAGAAAGTTGTGTCCCATCGGTGAAAGGCGTAAACGCTGTTTTTCACGGATGAACAAATCCGTGCCTAGCTCTTGCTCTAGCTGGCGTAGGCGGGTGGTGAGATTAGAGGGAACGCGATGAAGTAACTCTGCTGCGCGGGCAACCGAGCCAGTTTCAGCTACGCTACAAAACATGCGAAGTTGAGTAAGATCCATTGTCGTTCTCATATCGTGAATAACTTGGTTATCATTATTCACTTTTTGTGAGTCATTTAGCAAGGCAATATCACAACAATAATTTATTTAACAAATCTCTGGCTTGGATAAGTGAGAGAGGGAGATCCTGCAATGGCAGTGCGTATCGCGTTAAGTGGCTTTTTAGCCTTGGTTGTTGCAATGGGGATAGGGCGCTTTGCCTTTACGCCTCAGGTCCCATTGATGATTGCCGAGCATCAGTTTTCTTTGACCGGCGCCGGATTGGTTGCTGCACTTAATTATCTGGGATACTTAGCGGGTGCCTTTGATGCTATGCGCGCTAGCCGCAGCGTAGAGCGACGTTTACAGCTTGGGCTATGGGGAGCTGTTGTGTTAACGCTCTTGTCGGCCTGTGTGAGTGGTTTTTGGTGGCACAGTTTAATCCGCTTTGCGATTGGTTGGGCCAGCGGTTGGGCGATGGTGCTAGTTGCCGCATGGACCAATGAACGCTTGGCGCATTTTGGTAAACCTAATTTAGCCGCTGCGGTGTTTGCTGGGCCGGGGGCGGGAATTTTTATCAGTGGAATATTATCCGTCGCCATCAGCGCACTTCACCTCGATGCGGCGCAGGCATGGCTAGTCTATGGTGTTTTGGCTCTGGTGCTGATCGCTGCGGTGGCGCGTTTTCTGCCTAAAGCGGGAGAGCTACATCGCCCCGATGTGCCCGCTGAGCCACTGGTGTTAACACCCGCACTGAAACGCTTGGTCTGGAGCTATAGTTTGGCCGGGTTTGGTTATATTTTGCCTGCCACTTTTTTATCGCAGATGGCACATGCGCGTTTTCCTGCGAGCCTGTTTGCCCAGTTTGTCTGGCCGGTATTTGGTTTTTCGGCGGTCGTGGGGATTGGCTTGGGTATCCTGACGCGTCGCTGGCTATTGACCCAGCAGCGTTTGGCGATCGTGCTGTGGATCCAGGCGCTCGGTATCGTATTCAGCGAGACCGTTCCCGGCGTGAGTGGCTTGGTTCTCGGGGCGCTGCTCACCGGCGGCGGTTTTCTGTGTGTGGTACAACTTTCACTGCAATATGGGCGTGAACTGGCGCCGGCACATATTCGCTACATGGCGGGATTACTCACGACAGGCTATGCGGTGGGGCAGCTCGTTGGTCCAATGCTGTCCGCATTATCAACATCGCTCACGCATCGCTTAGAGCCAGCATTATATATTGCTGCAATAGGTTTAATCGTTGCTGGAGGTTTGGTTTTCCGCGTGCAACCCGCGCTCAGTGCGAAAACAGATCGGGTCGAGTCTTAACTAAATGACAGTTTTTCATGTAGTCCTGAAAGAGTATCACTGGATAAAGCTTTCACTCTCCACTAAAGTGTTGGCAAAATTCTGAACTTGATCTACATCACGTAGTGCTCAGAATTAAGATCACCTGCAGGAGAAAATTGATGTCATTGCTAAGCAAAGAAGCAGCTCAGGTTCATGCGGCGTTAGAAGCTCGTGGTCTGGAGACCCCGCTACGGGGCGAAGTGTTAGATCGTGAAACGCGCAAGCAGCGTATCAAAGAGCACATGACGGAAATCATGCAGTTGCTCAATCTGGATTTAACGGACGACAGTTTGGCAGAGACGCCGCATCGTATTGCAAAAATGTACGTAGATGAGATTTTCTCCGGCCTCGATTATGCGAATTTCCCGAAGATTACCGTTATCGAAAATAAGATGAAAGTGGATGAAATGGTCACGGTGCGTGATATCACACTGACCAGTACCTGCGAACACCACTTTGTGACTATTGATGGTAAGGCTACCGTGGCGTATATCCCGAAAGATTGCGTTATTGGTCTGTCCAAAATCAATCGTATCGTCCAGTTTTTCGCTCAACGCCCACAGGTACAAGAGCGTTTAACTCAGCAGATTCTGGTTGCCTTGCAAACGCTGTTGGGTACCAATAATGTTGCGGTATCAATTGATGCCACGCATTATTGTGTGAAAGCTCGTGGAGTCAGAGATGCGACTAGCGCGACAACCACGACATCGCTAGGTGGACTATTTAAGTCCAGCCAGAACACGCGTCAGGAATTTTTGCGTGCGGTACGTCATCACGGGTAAATGAATCTGTGACCCGAAGTGATACAGCGCCGGCCATGTGCCGGCGTTTTTGTCTGAGATGAACACTCTTTATAGGGATCGCCGCTATGTTGCAGCGTTTGCAAGCCTCTGAGCCCGATGCGGTGGTGAAACCTACGCAGCTTAAATCGCGTATTGGCACGCTAGATTTTGCGCGTGGGTTGGCGATTCTTTTTATTCTTTTGATGAATATCACCGGCTTTGGTTTACCGAAGGCCGCTTATCTCAACCCAGCCTATAACGGATTACCTGACGGTGCAGACACTTTAACGTGGGGCATATTGCACATTTTTGTGCAGGGCAAATTTTTAGCTATGTTTGCGTTTCTGTTCGGCGCGGGGCTACAGCTGCTGATGCCGAAAGGAAAACAATGGCTGCGAGCTCGTTTATCTTGGCTGGTTTTGTTTGGCTTAGTTCATGCCATTTTCTTTTGGGATGGCGATATTTTGCTTGCTTACGGGCTCATTGGTTTAATCAGTTGGCGCATGATCCGTGATGCGGGTTCCACATTGCAGTTGTTGCGTACGGGTTTGGTGTTGTATGCCATAGGGCTAGGATTATTGCTGTTGCTTGGGCTAATTGCCGGACCTGAGCCGAGCTCATTTTGGCTGCCCGGCTACGCGGCGATTCAATATGAAGAGATTTGGAAAGTTCACGGCGGATGGGAAGCTTGGCGTAATCGCAGTGACTTGCTTAGCGCAAACCTAATGGCGTTAGCGGTGCAATATGGCTGGCAGCTTGCCGGTCTGATGTTAACGGGCGCAGCATTGATGCGCAGTGGTTGGTTGAGCGGTAATTTCAGTCAGCGGCATTATCGCCGTATGGCATTGTGGTCACTGCTGGTGGGGTTATGTATTCAAATCCCTACAACGCTGGCGCAGTGGCTTAATGATTGGGAATATCATGTTAGTGGCTATTTGCTTCAGGTCCCCAGTGAACTTGCGGCGCCACTGATGATGATAGGCTATGTATCGCTGATTTATGGATTTTGGCCGCAACTCTCTCGTTTGAAAATGGCCTATGCTCTGCGTCAGGTCGGACGTATGGCACTGAGTAACTATCTGCTACAAACCTTGTTGTGCACCACATTGTTTTATCACCTTGGGATGTTCAATCAGTGGTCGAGAAGTACATTGCTCTGGGTGGTGCCTGCGGTATGGCTAATTAATATTCTGTTCTCGCTATTCTGGCTAAGTCATTTCAAACAAGGGCCGGTTGAATGGCTGTGGCGCAAGCTGACCGTGCTGGGCTCACGCTCTGTTCAGCAAAATAACCTTTAGAGATACCTCAAAAAGCGTGGCACACAGGAAAGGTTAATGAAATGTATGAAAACGTTTTCTTTCCTGTGACATATTTCACGCAGCGATGATGAAAAACTGAGTAGCATAGCGCTGTCACACTATGTGCGTGCTTTCGACTCAGGGATCTCTATGAACGCTATTCTTCGTCCTGCACCATTCTGTTTTGCTTTTCTCTTTTCTCTTTTCCGCAACGAGCGTCAGGCATGATTACTATTCGTGACGTGGCGCGCCTGGCCGGAGTATCGGTCGCGACGGTTTCGCGTGTCTTGAATAATACGGCCATCACGACGGCTGAAACCAAAGCGGTTGTGCAGAGTGCGTTGGCCGAGTTGGGCTATCGGCCGAATGCCAATGCTCAGGCGTTAGCAACCCAGAGCAGCGATATGCTCGGTGTTGTGGTGATGGATGTCTCTGATCCGTTTTTTGGCGCGTTAGTCAAAGGTGTGGATGAGGTCGCGCAGCGCGAGCGTAAAAATTTGCTGATTGCTAACAGCTATCACGATGCTGACAAAGAGCGTAAGGCCATAGAAATGCTGATCCGCCAACGGTGCAATGCATTGATTGTCCACGCGAAAATGTTGTCTGATGAAGAGCTCGTGGCCTTCATGCATCAGGTGCCGGGTATGGTGCTGATTAATCGGATTGTGCCAGGCTATGAGCACCGCTGTGTAGGGCTCAACAATCAGGCCGGTGGACAAATGGCGACTCAACTGTTGCTGGATAAAGGCCATCGTCGCATCGGTTTTTTAGGTTCTAATCATGATATTGAAGATCAAAGAATGCGGAAGAAGGGCTATGAAATAGCTCTACATTCCGCGGGAATTGAGGGTAGCAAAGCGTGGTATGCCTATGCTTCGCCCGATTTACAGGGCGGAGAGGCGGCGATGGTTGAGTTGTTGGGGCGCAACCAGCAGCTCAGCGCGGTTTTTGCCTATAACGACGCTATGGCCGCTGGCGCATTGGCGGTGCTGAAAGAAAACGGCATCTCCATCCCCGAGCAATTCTCTATCATCGGATTTGATGATATTCCTATCGCGCGTTACACCAGCCCTAAATTGACTACGATACGCTATCCTATTGTTTCTATGGCAACTTTGGCAACTGAACTGGCGCTGAAATCCGTGCACCAAACACCGCTTTCCCCTGAAGGGCACTGTTTTATGCCGACGCTGGTACAACGTTGGAGCGTGGGTTCTTGATAATTGTGGCATAGCTCACTTTGTCAGCAGATTGCACCATGTAACCGTTTTCAATCTGTGAGTTCATTCACAGATAATTAACATAATCGTGTCTATTCTTGTGGCGTTTTCACTGTCACAGAGACCTGCCATACGTGTAAACCGCCCTAATGCTCTAGGTTTTTCGGGCGTCAAACCTAGTGCGTGAGGATTATTCTAAATGTAAAAAATATGTATTGTTTTTAGGTTCGCGTGGGGATCTGTTTTATTGCCGCAGCGACAGTGGAACCGAAAAAGAAATGATAAAGAAGCGATAACCCAAAGGGCGTCTGAAAAATCGGACATCCGTGCTGAATTACCCTACATCCAATCGGAGCTTCACATGAATAAGAAGACGTTTACCTTAGCAACTTTGGCGGCCAGCATGATGTTTGGCGTCGCGGCACAGGCAGCAACCACCAATCTTGGTGTGACGATCTATAAGTATGACGACAACTTTATGTCCGTGGTACGTAAGGCGCTGGAAAACGATGCTAAGGCCGATCCTAGCGTTAAATTGCTGATGAATGACTCACAAAATGATCAGTCAAAACAAAACGATCAGGTTGACGTCTTGATGGCTCGCGGCGTGAAGGGGCTTGCGATTAACCTTGTTGACCCAGCCGCTGCACCAACGATTATTGATAAAGCTCGAGCCAACGATGTTCCGGTCGTTTTCTTCAACAAAGAACCTTCTCGCAAGGCATTGGATAGCTACGATAAAGCTTACTACGTTGGGACTGACTCCAAAGAGTCCGGCATCATTCAGGGTGAGCTGATTGCTAAACATTGGAAGGCCAATCCAAACTGGGATTTGAATAAAGACGGTGAAATCCAATTCGTATTGCTCAAAGGTGAACCGGGTCATCCAGATGCCGAAGCACGTACCACTTACGTGGTGAAAAGCCTTAACGACAAAGGTATTAAAACTCAACAGCTGCAGCTAGATACGGCGATGTGGGATACGGCACAAGCCAAAGATAAAATGGACGCGTGGTTATCGGGTCCAAACGCAAACAAAATTGAAGTGGTTATCGCCAATAACGATGCGATGGCAATGGGCGCGGTTGAAGCTCTGAAAGCGCATAACAAAACCAATATTCCGGTATTTGGCGTGGATGCGTTGCCAGAAGCGCTGGCGCTGGTTAAGTCAGGTGCCATGGCGGGGACCGTATTGAACGATGCGAATAACCAGGCTAAAGCGACCTTTGATTTGACCAAAAATCTGGCTGAAGGAAAACCTGCTGGCGAAGGCACTCACTGGAAAATCGACAATAAAATTGTTCGCGTTCCGTATGTCGGTGTCGATCAGGATAATCTGGCCCAGTTTATTAAGAAATAATCGTCGACCAAGTATTTATAACAATAACCTATTAGTCCGATATTAACGGATGGTTCGTACAACGGCAGGGTTTATTTCGACCCTGCCGTTGTTTAACTGCCTAATTGAGTTGGGCTGAGAATTCGTGTTTATTCAGGTGGGCGTTATGCCAGAGAACTCTTTTACAGATAGCTCGTTGACGAAAGCCCCTATTTCCGAACAAATAACATCGGCGCCAGATCATCACGATGCAACTTATTTGCTGGAAATGGATAATATCAATAAGTCATTCCCCGGCGTAAAAGCGCTGGATAATGTCAATCTTCGTGTGCGACCACACTCTATTCACGCCTTGATGGGTGAGAATGGGGCAGGGAAATCCACGCTGTTAAAATGTTTGTTTGGTATTTACCAGAAGGATTCCGGAAGTATTATTTTTCAGGGAAAAGAGATTAATTTTAAGAGTGCTAAAGAAGCATTGGAACACGGTGTTTCTATGGTGCATCAAGAACTTAATTTAGTGCTTCAGCGTAGCGTCATGGATAACATGTGGCTCGGGCGTTATCCCATGAAAGGTATCTTTGTCGATCAGGACAAAATGTATCACGATACTAAAGCGATATTCGACGAACTGGAAATTGATATCGATCCGCGTGAGAAAGTCGCTGGCTTGTCTGTATCTCAAATGCAGATGATCGAGATTGCCAAGGCATTTTCTTACAACGCTAAAATAGTCATTATGGATGAGCCTACGTCCTCTTTGACTGAAAAAGAAGTCAATCATCTGTTCACGATTATTCGTAAGCTAAAAGATCGTGGCTGCGGCATTGTGTATATCTCCCATAAAATGGAAGAAATATTTAAGCTGTGCGATGAGATTACCATTCTGCGCGATGGACAATGGATTGCTACCCAAACATTGGATGGCATGAATATGGACCAAATTATCTCAATGATGGTTGGCCGCTCGCTGACCCAGCGTTTCCCCGATCGTGTTAATACGCCGGGGCCGGTAATCCTTGAGGTGAGAGAGTTAACTTCGCTACGTCAGCCTTCTATCCGCGATGTTTCCTTTGATTTACATGAAGGTGAAATATTAGGCATTGCTGGGCTGGTGGGTGCAAAACGCACCGATATTGTTGAGACACTGTTTGGTATTCGAGAAAAGGTCAAAGGTACGATCCGCCTGCGTGGTAAAGCGATTAATAACCATAGCGCGAACGAAGCTATCAACCATGGTTTTGCATTGGTCACCGAAGAACGTCGTTCAACAGGCATTTATGCCTATTTGGATATAGGCTTTAACTCGCTGATTTCTAATATTCGGAAATACAAAAATAAGGTTGGCCTGCTGGATAATCGCCGCATGAAAAGTGATACCCAATGGGTTATCGATTCTATGCGGGTGAAAACACCAGGTCATCATACTTCAATAGGATCACTGTCTGGGGGAAATCAGCAAAAAGTAATTATTGGCCGCTGGTTGCTTACTCAGCCTGAGATCCTGATGCTGGATGAACCAACGCGTGGCATCGACGTTGGGGCAAAATTTGAAATTTACCAACTGATGACCGAGCTGGCGAAAAAAGGTAAGGGCATCATTATTATTTCATCTGAAATGCCTGAATTATTAGGAATAACCGATCGCATATTAGTGATGAGCAATGGTCAGGTTGCCGGTATCGTTGATACAAAAAGAACCTCTCAGAATGAAATTCTGCGTCTGGCCTCTTTGCATCTGTAATGCAGCTTCTGTCGTATTTTAAGGGTTCCGAATATGAGCGTATTGAATAAAAAAAGCCTGTTTACTTATTTCAAAGAAGGCGGGATTTACGTTGTTTTGTTGGTGCTATTGGCCATTATTATTTTTCAGGATCCAACGTTTTTAAGCCTCATGAACCTGAGTAACATTCTTACTCAGTCTTCCGTGCGCATCATTATCGCACTAGGCGTTGCAGGGCTGATTGTGACCCAAGGGACAGACTTGTCCGCTGGTCGTCAGGTCGGATTGGCGGCAGTTATCGCTGCGACGCTGTTACAGTCGATGGATAACGTTAATAAGGTATTTCCAAATATTGATACTGTGCCGATTCCGGTCGTGATTCTGATCGTGTGCGCCGTCGGTGCGGTGATTGGTTTGGTTAACGGTTTAATCATTGCTTATCTCAACGTGACGCCATTTATTACGACGTTGGGCACCATGATTATTGTATACGGCATAAACTCGCTGTATTACGACTACGTGGGAGCTTCTCCGGTAGCAGGATTTGCGCCTAACTTCTCTAATTTTGCGCAGGGGTTTCTACGCTTCGGTGATTTCAAACTTTCGTATATTACGTTCTATGCACTGATTGCCGTCGTATTTGTCTGGATCTTGTGGAATAAAACCCGCTTCGGTAAAAACATTTTTGCTATCGGGGGGAATCCAGAAGCCGCAAAAGTATCTGGCGTGAATGTGCCGCTAAATCTGATTATGGTTTATGCCTTGTCAGGTGTCTTTTACGCGTTTGGTGGGATGCTTGAAGCAGGGCGTATCGGGAGTGCTACAAATAACCTAGGCTTTATGTATGAGCTTGATGCTATCGCTGCCTGCGTGGTGGGCGGCGTATCGTTTAGCGGCGGTGTTGGTACGGTTATCGGCGTTGTGACGGGGGTTATCATCTTTACCGTTATCAACTACGGCTTAACCTATATCGGTGTGAATCCGTACTGGCAATACATTATCAAAGGCGCAATTATTATTTTCGCCGTAGCGCTTGATTCCCTCAAGTACGCGAAGAAGAAATAGTCTATCTGTAGTAAAAAGCCGGGCGAAAGTTTAATGCCGGTCACTTAAGCATGGTTTTAGGGCTAGTACACCGATGGGTTCGTAGCAGCTTTAGCTGCCGACAACGTTGCCGGGAGCAAAGTTGAACAACGTTTTAGCGTTGCCCCTTAGGGTGGAACACATGGATGTGTTCTATAACCGCCCCGCGGTGTGCTAGCCTCGTGCATCTCTTATTACGATCAACGTTCGGCTGACTGTCGGCAGTGAGTTTCAGTCTCGTAGCCAAGTGAAGGGCTGTTAATCTTTGTCACTTTTCTCTCAAAACTTACTCCGCCGGTTTATCGGCGTTTTTTTCTTTTTGCAGCACCTGTTCAAGCTCCTGTAGCTGTTCTGGCGATACCGCCGGATAGCTTTGGGCGTCGGCCGGAACTTTATGCACCGCAGGGATTGGGATCATGGGGCCAAGAAAGCGTGGCTCACGTTTCAGAATATACAAATCGGTTAAGGCACCGAGTCTGGCACCAATTTCCCTGATCCTTATCATCATCATGTTTTTGGGCGAGGGGACGGCCAGACACTGTGCCTGAATGCCCATATGAAGCGCGATAAACAGGGCGCGTTCGCAGTGGAAGCGCTGTGTAATAATGGTGAAATCGTTGGTATCGAAAACTTTTCGCGTGCGGACAATCGAGTCCAGCGTTCTGAATCCGGCATAATCTAACACGATATCCCCGCTGGGAACGCCAGCTGTGATCAGGTCACGGCGCATGGTAACGGGTTCGTTGTAGCTTTCCAGCGCGTTATCGCCGCTCAGCAATAAGTAGTTCACTTTATTACTGTTGTAGGCGTTTAGCGCCCCTTGAATGCGGTAGCGATAGTACTGGTTGATAGTACCGGTACTGACATACTTTGCAGTGCCCAAGACCACACCCACTTGACGATGCGGTAAATCTTGAACTTCTTCATAAATATAGGGCGCAGTTTTCCAACTAATCCAACGATCCAGACCAATAGCAGTCACCGCCAATAGTATCGCGACGGTTAAAATACCGTATATCAGTCGTCTCCACATGATGATGCCTGCTGCGTCCGTTGTCGTTGTTAAATACGAGGCTACTTTACCCGCCAAGACGACGCAAGCAATCTGAAGAGGATTTTCCTAGCTTGATGGTTTTTTGAACGGAATGGTACAAACGCAGCGATTATGCTGCGCTTGTACCCATTTCGTTGGCGATCTTTTACGCGAAAGGTTAGAACGATGTGCGTTTATAGATGCGGTATTGCGGCTGCCAGAAATTGCTTTCAATGGCTTGCAGCAAGGCTTCATCTGATGTCAGAACCGCAACGCCTTGAAGCTGTGCTTCTTTAGCGACTTGGAAAGCAATGGAGCGGGAAACTTGCTGGATATCTTTGATATCCGGCAGCAGCGCGCCTTTGCCTTCCAGAGCTAGAGGAGAGCAATCAGCCAAGGCTCGGCTTGCTGCCATCAACATGCCATCGGTGACGCGTTTTGCTCCCGAGGCAAGAACACCTAGACCTATACCTGGGAAGATATAAGAGTTATTGCACTGAGCAATAGCGAAGAGTTGCTCTTTATAGCTCACAGGGCCAAATGGGCTGCCGGTCGCAACCAGTGCAGCACCGTCGGTCCAGTTGATAATATCTTCTGGGCGCGCTTCTACGCGTGAAGTTGGGTTCGATAGCGGCATCACAATTGGGCGTGCGCAGTGGCTGTGCATTTCACGGATAATCTCTTCGGTGAAAAGACCTGGCTGACCTGATACGCCAATCAAAACCGTTGGTTTCGCGTTGCGCACGACTTCCAGCAGTGATATCGCGTCGCTTTCAACATTCCACCCAGCCAGTGAGGCGCTTTTTTGCACGAGCTTGCTTTGGAATTCCAGCAGGTTTGGCAGTTTATCTGTCAACAGGCCAAAACGATCTACCATGAATACGCGTGAACGTGCTTCATCATCGCTAAGTCCTTCAGATTTCATCTGAGCGATGATTTGCTCTGCGATCCCACAGCCTGCGGAGCCTGCTCCGAGGAAGGTGATGGTTTGATCGCGCAGCTGGCTACCGGCAGCGCGGCTAGCAGCAATTAAGCTCCCTAGCGTTACGGCGGCAGTGCCTTGGATATCATCATTAAAACAGCATAGTTCATCGCGATAGCGATTCAGCAACGGCGTAGCGTTTTTCTGAGCGAAATCTTCAAACTGCAACAACACGTTTGGCCAACGACGCTTCACGGCTTGAATGAACTCATCGACGAAAGCGTAATACTCATCACCTGAAATACGCGGGTGACGCCATCCCATATACAGGGGGTCATTTAGACGCTGTGGATTGTTAGTTCCGACATCTAGCACGACAGGCAGCGTGTAGGCAGGGCTAATCCCGCCGCAGGCGGTATAAAGAGACAGCTTACCGATAGGAATCCCCATGCCGCCGATGCCTTGGTCGCCCAAGCCGAGAATACGCTCGCCGTCAGTCACAACGATCACTTTAACGTTCTGCTTAGTGGCGTTTTGCAGCATGTCATCAATGCGATCGCGATTTGGATAAGAGATGAACAGGCCGCGCGCACGGCGGTAGATGTCAGAGAAATGCTCACAGGCTTCGCCCACCGTTGGGGTGTAGATGATCGGCATCATTTCACTTAGATGCGCGTCAAGCATGCGATAAAACAGGGTTTCGTTGGTATCTTGGATATTGCGCAGATAGATGTGCTTATCGTTATCGGTTTTAAAATCGAGATACTGACGGTAGGCGCGTTCGGTTTGTTCTTCGATAGTTTCTACAGCTTCAGGTAACAGGCCATGCAGGTTGAAGTTACTCCGTTCTTCTTCACTAAACGCACTGCCTTTGTTCAGCAAGGGAAACTCTAGCAGGATAGGGCCAGCGTAGGGGATGTATAACGGGCGTTTACTTTCGTATTCCAATTCCATGAGTAGCACTCTTATATGTCTATTGGTCGGGCGGTATATTTATCTGAGAGAATAATACGTCATGCCGTCGATCCTAAGAGATACTATAAAGTTGTTCAATGGTTGTTATGGAAAGATGACATAAAGCTGGAGAAGTGAGAACTAAGTAACACTTTTTTACAGGATTTGGCGGGAAATAAAGAAGCAGGGCCGAATGGCCCTGCGAGCACGTGCTTTAAATTTGGGTGTGTTCGACCTGAGTACAACCTAACGCGTTTAGCGTCGCTTGGGTGGCATCCCACTGTGAGAACATCGTGCTTTTAGTTTCAACCAATACAGCACGACGGATCTGCAACACATCTTTGCCGGACACGTTCATCAAGATCAGTGCCGCCTGAAGCGGAGGCAAGCTTGGGTTGAACGCGGCATTTTCAGCATAGCGACCGCAGTAAACGTTGCCATCTGCTGCTTCCAGCGCCACGCCGCTATAGGCTTGGCTGTATGGCGCATGGCTGCGGTTTGCCGCATCCAGCGCAGCTTGGGTCAGTACATCATCGCTGGCTAGTGACAGATTGTGATCTTCTTCATCCATCAACAGCGTTTTGATATCCAGATCGCGTGGCCCAAAGGCATCTGGCAGGTAATGCCCTAGCGTCGCTGGCTGGCGACCCGGTAAATGAATCGCTAGCTGAGTGCCGGTATTTAGCTCGTTCATGAACTGACGGCAGTGGCCGCAAGGCGTGTAGTTGACGGTAATGGACGCCAAGGCTTTTTCGCCGCGTAACCATGCGTGGGTGACTGCGCATTGTTCAGCATGAATAGTCTGCTGCATAGGGGCGCCCAAAAACTCCATATTGGCACCGAAATACAGGTTGCCGCTAACGCCGCGGGCAACTGCACCAACGTAGAATTTAGATATTGGCGCTAATGAGCAGGCCGCGGCTAAAGGTAGCAGGGCAAAAGCGAGTTCGCTGTCGTTCATGCCGGTCGCTTGTTTCAGGGTTTCAACCTGAGAAGCCGTAATGACAGCATGAAAATCGGCGTGATTAAGAATGGGTGAGAGCGCCGCCTGCAAAGCGGCTGGCAGTTGGCTGAATGCCGCGTCATAACGTGCGTGCATGGGGGAGCCTCTTAGTTAGTTACGGGAGAGTATTCTAGGCAAGCGATTGGCTTGTTTATGTGATTTTTATCACTATTTTGATGTAACGGATGTAATGATTATAAAAAATGAGAGATGTATCGCAGGGTTTTTGTGACTTTTGCTTCTTTTTCCACACTCTCACCGCAATGTGAAACGATGAGAGAGCGGAAAACTGTATTTTAGCTAAAGAGATGAATCAGGATGGGGAATAAAAAGGGGGCTAACAGCGAAGTGATTATCCCGCAGATAACCAGAGCTAATGAGCTGAATGCGCCTTCCTGAAAATCCATCTCAGCACAGCGTGCGGTTCCCAATGCGTGTGAGGCCGTCCCCATGGCTAACCCACGTGACGCCTTGGTGCTGATTCTCATCAGGTTTAATAGCATATGACCAAACACGGCGCCCACAATACCAACGAAAATAACGCAAACGGCGCTGATGGCTGGAATGCCACCAATTGATTGGGCGACAGCCATCGCAATCGGTGTAGTGACTGATTTAGGCAATATCGAGGCGGCAATTTGTGGTGTTGCCCCCATCCATAGCGCAATGACGGTGCCGGAAACCATCGCAGTAACACTCCCAATAAAACAGATAGTGATAATGGATTTCCAACGCGCGCGAATCTGGTGAATCTGTTCATAAAGCGGGAATGCTAAAGCCACTACGGCAGGTTGCAACAGGCTATTAAGCGTAGAGCTCCCCGCAAAGTAATGTTCATAGGGAATATTCAATGCTAATAGCAATGGAATAATAATCACCATTGAAACTAGCAAAGGATTTAATAACGGCATGTTGAGCTTTTGCGCGATGCGACGGGCACCGAAAAAAACCAACAGCGTTAGCGGCAATGACCACCAAATATAAGCCATTACTTTTCCTCCTCGCAGCCGTCTGTTGTCTCACCAATGATACGTTCACGATGGACCATATGAGAGCTATAGGCGACGACAACCATAATAACCAACGTGCTGATAAGGCATGACACGACGATAGGACCGAACTGCTTGACGACTACGTCATAATACTGCATCACACCGACGCCGATGGGCACGAACAGCAGCGCCATGTAGCGGATTAAAATGTTACAACCGGGCTTAACCCATTTTGCCGGCATAATCTGCGAGGCTAGGAGGGCGAATAAAATCAGCATGCCAATAATGCTGCCGGGAATGGTGATTGGCAGCAGCGTCGAGATCGCATTACCGGCGAATAAACACAGGTAAATTAATATGAACGCTCTCAAATACTGCCAGCAAACTGAAATGGCTTTTGACATCTGTGAATACCTAAGAAAGAAAACGCATTCATCATACAATTAAATTCAGAAATGTGCTACCGATCACATCATGAAAACAAGTTATCGTAATCATGCCATTTATGAAGGTTTATCTATCGAAGACGTAGCACTGGGATCAACCTTCAATGTGTTGGACAGAGGCACCGGAAAGTCGGTAGCCGTACCAGAAGAAGCCTAATCCCAGCAGCGAAACTGCCACTAGCACATAGAAAAGCGTAGTAGGTGGGGCGAAAGATAACAAAAATCCGCACAGGATTGGGTTCACGGCGCCACCCAAATTCCCCAGATTTTGTACTCCGTAGTAGCTCCCTTTTAAATGCGGAGGGGCAATAAAGTCGATAAACAGATATTCGATGGGGATAACGATCACTTCTCCGAGCGTGAAAATTGCCATTGCAACCATCCACATAGGAATGGAGCGATCGGCCAGTGCGAAACCCACTAAGCCAAAACAGAAAAATAGTGTGCCTGCGGTTAGCCAGCGAAGCAGGTTTTTATTATTCATATTTCGACTGAGCAGATACTGAAGACAAATCACTACGCTGGCGTTCACCGTCATGACGGAGCCGATCACCTGATAGGCAAACTGTGCGTTGCTGACGGTAATCAGATACTGAGAAAGATAGCCGGTGAATTGACCTGCGACCACAGCTCCCATTGTGCTACCGAGGGTGAAAAAGATTAAACGGCGATCGTGGCTCAGGATCTTAAATGTTGCGCTAAAGTTTAAGCGTTGTTCGGTAAAAACGGTATCGCCGTTATTGGGCGGCAAGCCATAGCCATCAAGACGCAGCCACAGGGTAAGACCCACGAAAAAAGCCAGCATGCCAGAAAGGAAAAAAGGCAGCATGGGGTAATAAGAGGCGGCAAATACGCCGAGCGCAGGGCCTACCGCCCAGCCAACATTGACCAGCGTGTAGTTCATTGAAAAACCGCGGATGCGTTCGCTTACCGGAAGCCATTCCGCGAAGCAGGCTTTGATGGCAATGCTAAAAACAGAATAGGCGGCGTGCAGCAAGGCAAGTACGGGTACCATCCACCACACGTTACCCAGCCAAGGCATTATGCAGAATGTCATGGCGAATAGCGCAATGCTAAGGATCATCAGGTGGTGTTTGTTAAATTTATCGACTAAGTATCCACCATAGAAGCTGCTCACAATGCCTATGGCGAGACTGATCCCTAAAATTAATCCAACGCTTTCAGGTTTTAAATGAAAATGCTCGGTCATATAGATAGTGATAAAAGGTAGGGTGATAGCACGACCAATAGTTAATACCAGTGATGATATTAGTAGCAGGGTAATTAATGGCGGAAATCCTTTCAGTCTCATGTATTGATTTCTTATTATGTGTGGTTTTACGAATGATGAAGCCGGTGACGAGCGCTATAATTATGGAGTGTATTAGAAAAATTCTAATCAGCTAGGGTAAACAATAAATTCAGTAAGTTATTTATAATTTGTGGCTTATTTGATGATCAATAACTGTCAAAAACCAGAAAGCATAAAGAAAATACTGCTTCAAAAAGTGATGGTGTAAAAGGTTTCAATGGCAATCCATTACCATTGGTTTTCGATACTAGCTTAAGTTACTTAGATGCGACAAGGAACTGCTGTGACCACTCATTAACTTGATTTTTATAGATGAATTTTATTGTAGGAAAGGGCGCTAAAGCGGTGCTAACAGTGAGGTACACGAGGCAGGGGTATGATTCTGGTTGAGATTTATTGCAGAAATCCAGCATTTCACTTTCATCAATAAGCGGCGTGGGGTCATATCTTGACTCATAATAAAAAGCCTTGGAAATCCATTCGTAATATTCATTGTAATTATAAATTAACTGCATAATATCCTCTCATCAATAATTTGAGTAAAACAAAAAATGCCAACGTGATATTTTGTTTTTAAAATGAGAGTAATGCCAGCGCTATTTTAATGTTTAATAATTACAGATTGTAATTTCCTAATATAAACTGGCCAATAAGAGACGAAATGGATGTCGGATAATGATAAAAATAATCACTCATCTCATGTGGGGTTATTTAAAGTCTATATTGCTTTTAACTAAAAAATACAAGAGCCTATACGGCTCTTGTATTTGACCAGATAAGAAAGAATTAAACGCCCAACCGATCGCGGATTGTATAATACGCTGCACCAATAGCGGTGAATGGAATCTGTAGATTTCTTCCCCCAAAGAACGGAAGGTGTGGCAGCTTAGCGAAGGCATCGAAACGTTCAGCATCGCCACGCAGGACTTCTGAAATCAGTTTCCCAGCCAAATGTGTACAGGTGACGCCGTGTCCACTATAGCCTTGCATGTAGTAAATATTGTTCTCAAGTCGGCCAAATTGCGGCATGCGTGATAGGGTGAGCAGGAAATTCCCTGTCCAGCGATAGTCGATTTTTACCCCTTTTAGCTGCGGGAATGTTTTCAACAGTTTTGGCACGATCAGATTGTCGATATCATCAGGATCGCGTGCACCATAGACCACACCGCCACCGTATAGCAGACGGTTATCCCCCGTCAGACGGTAATAATCGAGCAGATAGTTACAGTCTTCTACGCAATAGTTCTTAGGCAGTAATGACGCAGCAACCTCTGGTTGTAACGGCTCGGTGGTAACAATCTGCGTTCCGCATGGCATGCTGCGACGCGCTAATTCAGGTTCTACTTTGTTACCTAAATAGGCATTACCTGCGACGATGACGTATTTTGCCTGTACCTGACCTTTTTCGGTGATAACGGTTGCAGGCGTGCCGTGGTTGATCTTTACTACCGCAGACTGTTCAAAGATACGACCGCCCTGTAAGCGAATAGCTTCTGCTTCACCTAGCGCCAGATTTAAAGGGTGAATATGACCACCGCTGTGATCCAATAAGCCACCGACATAGCGGTCGGACGCTATTTCTTCACGCACTCGGTCTGAATCCAATAATTCGAGTTGAGTATTGCCGTAGCGCTCCCAATGGGCTTTCTGCTCGATCAAGGTGTGATATTGCTTGTTATTCAGCGCAACAAAAATACCGCCCGGTTGGTAATCGCAGTCGATCGCGTAGCGCTTGATACGTTGGCGAATAATTTCAGCACCTTCAAACATCATGCTGCCGAGCATTCTGGCCGTATCCATGCCATAGCGTTGCTCGATAACGTCAATATCGCGGCTATATGAGTTCACCAGTTGACCGCCGTTGCGGCCGCTAGCACCAAAACCGATACGCGCAGATTCTAATAGCACGACGTCGTAGCCAGCTTCAACCAGATGCAGAGCGGAGGATAATCCCGTGTAGCCGCCGCCGATAATGCACACATCGCACTGGACGGATTCGGTTAACTGCGGATAGGGCGCGTGTGAATTCGCGCTGGCGGCATAATAGCTATTTACATGTTCTGTCATGATATTTACTCCAGCGAAATCCAGATGGTTTTTAATTCGGTAAATTTTTCTAAGGCATGCAGAGACTTATCGCGTCCGTTACCGCTTTGTTTATAGCCGCCGAACGGTACGGTCATGTCGCCATCATTGTAGTTGTTCACAAATACCGAACCTGCTTTGAGGCGGCGAGACATGCGGTGAGCTTTAGACAGATCGCGCGTCCAGATCGCCGCACCTAAGCCATAATCGCTGTCGTTGGCGAGTTCTAAAGCCTGCTGTTCAGTGGTAAACGTTGAAACGGCAAGCACAGGGCCAAAGATTTCTTCGCGCGCAATGCGCATGTGATTGCTGACATCGGTGAATATGGTCGGGCCGAGATAACTCCCGTGATCGCCTTGCGCGTGATCGCGCCCATCGAGATACAGCGTGGCGCCTTCGGCAATGCCTTGCTGAATATATTCTTGGACTTTAGAGCCGTGCTCAGCATCAATAAGCGTACCCATCACGCTTTCAGGATCGAGTGGGTTACCTGGCCGATAGGCCGCAGCCTGATCGCGCAAGGCGGCAAGAAATTCCTCTTTGATGCTTTCTTCTACCAGCAAGCGCGTACCCGCAATGCACACCTGTCCTTGGTTATAGAAAATGCCAGCCGCTGCATTGGCCGCGGCTTTTGACAAGTCGGGACAGTCAGCAAAAATGATGTTGGCACTTTTGCCACCGGCTTCCAGCCATACGCGTTTCATGTTGGAGTCGCCCGCGTCTTTCAGTAGCTGTTTTGCTGTACGAGTAGAGCCGGTAAATGTCAGCACATCGACGTCAGGATGGCGGGAGAGTGCCTGTCCTGCGTCCTGCCCGAAGCCTGAAATCACGCTAAGCACACCGTCGGGTAAGCCAGCTTCTTTGGCTAACCCCGCGATGCGCAACGCAGTGAGTGGCGATTTTTCTGAAGGCTTGAGTATGACGCTGTTGCCTACCGCCAGTGCGGGGCCGAGTTTCCAGCAGGCGAGTAGCAGTGGGAAATTCCAAGGTACAATGGCAGCTACCACGCCAACCGGTTCACGCTCAATCAAGGCCAGCGCATCTTGGCTGGTTGGGGCAATTTCGCCATAGACTTTGTCAATTGCTTCGGCATACCAACGCAGTGAGCGAATGGCGCCAGGGATATCATCGCGCAGGCTGTGACGTATCGGCTTGCCGGTATCCAGTGTTTCCAGCAACGCCAGTTCCTCGTGATGTTGTTCCATCAAATCAGCCAGCTTCATCAATATGGATTTACGCTTAGCCGGGGTAGCGCGTGACCAGTCGCCGCGTTCAAAAACGTCTCGCGCTGCGCTAACAGCCTGATTCACATCGTGCTCATTTCCTTGAGCGACGCGCACCAGCTCACGCTGACCCGCAGGATCTTCCACTGAAAACTGTGCGCCATCGGCGGCCTGCTGATAACGGCCATTGATAAATAGTCGATTCTCAATCTCTAGGGCCTTTGCCCGTTGCTGCCAGTACTGCAAGTTGTGAAAGTCCATGCATTCCCCTTAATTGCCGCAGTGACAGGCTTCTCCGTGCGTTAGCCGTGAGGCCTGTATTTGGGTATTTATCTATGTAACTAACATATGCATTAGAAAGTCGTCGGCGTATGGGCGCTGATAATGCGGCATATACGTGCTGACGTATTACTGAAGCTATGGGGAATGCCAGTGTTAATGGCATAACTCTGTCCCGCTTCAAGGTGATATACCTGACCATTAATTGTCAGCATCACTTCCCCTTCCAACAGGGTGCCAATTTCTTCACCCTGATGTTTTATGCGTTCACCGGTTGTGGTTCCGGGTTCGTAAGTCTCAATCATCATGGCCAACGTGCGGTTAGGGTTTCCGTTATGAATCAGTTTCATGGAAACCCCTTGGCTGCCAATTTCGATTAAGTCTTCGGCGTTAATCACAACCTGTGGTTCATCCGGTTTTTCCTGTTCGGCAAAAAACTCCGACAGCGACAACCCATAGACCTTGAGCAGTTTTTGCAAGGTGCTAATTGCTGGGCTGACTTTATCTTGCTCAATGGTGCTAATCGCACTGTGCGTTAATCCAGACAGTTCAGCTGCCCTGCGCTGTGACAAACCCAGTTGTTGACGGATATGTGACAGGCGTTTTCCTGGCGCCAAGCTGACATCGCTCATATGCATACTTCCTTATTGATAGTTCTTGTCAGGCTGGCTGTTTTTTTCAGCACTGGCTTTCTGACAAGCGGTGATAAAACCTTCAAACAACAAGCGGGATAGGGCGTATTCATCGCTGTTCCATTCAGGATGCCACTGCACGCCTAGAGCAAAGGGGTGATCGTGAACGCTCACGGCTTCCACTAATCCATCCGATGCTTTGGCTTCAACGCGCAGCAATGGCCCCAGCGTTTTTGCGCCTTGGCCATGCAATGAGTTAACCCAAAACTTGTTGCAACCCGGTACTAATTTTGAAAGCAAACCCCCATCTTGTACCAGCACTTCATGAGAAGGGGCATATTGTTGCTCAAGCGGTAACTCAGGATCTTCGCGGTGTTCCAACAGCTCAGGCTGTTCATAGAGACGTCGATAGAGCGTGCCACCGGTTGCCACCACCATTTCCTGTAACCCTCGGCAGATGGCGAAAAGGGGAATGCGCCTTTCGAGTGCGATGCTAATTAGCGCCAGACTCAAACTATCACGCCCAGGATCGGCGTCAGGCTCATCGCCGTTTTCACCATATAGGTGCGGCTGCACATTGCTTGGGCTACCCGGCAGCATAATGCCATCCAGATGAGGAAGAAGCGTTTCCAGTAATTCCGGCTCTGCTAGCGCATGGGGCAAAGCGACTGGCACGCCACCGGCATTCAATACGGCATTTAGGTACTTTTCTTGCAAGGTCTGCGTTAAGTGTCCGTGCACCCTGTTCCTACACATGACAACACCGATTACCGGCCTGTTAAATATATTGCCCATACCACCCTCTCCGCTTGGTCTAAATTATGAACACATTGCTTCCATACAGCGCTTTTCCGTTCAATATTTTCTCAATCTAGCAGTGGTACGTCCAATATTCAAACTAATTGCAACACTTGCGAAACATTTTATTTGCATCTACATTTCAATTGTGGACATTATATCGAGCAACTCAAAGGGTCAGATCCACGGTCTTCAATCAATGGCGGGTGAATCATGCAAACCAATATCGTAGAAGTTGAAAATTTTGTTCAGCATAGCGAAGAGAGACGAAGTAGCGCGTTTCAACGCGAAGTTAAAAATTATTTGGAACGCTATCCCTCGACGCAGCATGTGGATGTACTCCTAACCGACCTTAATGGCTGTTTCCGCGGAAAAAGAATTCCTGTTGCAGGTTTGAAAAAACTGGAGAAAGGGTGTTATTTCCCCGCCTCAGTGTTTGCGATGGATATTCTTGGCAACGTGGTTGAAGAGGCCGGTTTAGGACAAGAACTAGGCGAACCGGATCGCACCTGTGTGCCGGTATTGGGTTCGTTAACGCCGTCAGCGGCAGACCCTGAGTTTATCGGTCAGGTTCTTCTGACCATGCTGGATGAAGATGGTACTCCCTTTGACGTTGAGCCACGTAACGTACTGAATAATGTCTGGCAGCAACTACGCCAGCGCGGATTATTCCCCGTGGTAGCGGTAGAGCTGGAGTTCTATCTCATCGATCGACAACGTGATGCGGAAGGGTATCTACAACCGCCATGTGCGCCGGGGACGCAAGAGCGAAATACGCAGAGTCAGGTTTATTCCGTTGATAACCTGAATCATTTTGCTGATGTCCTCAGCGATATCGATGAGCTGGCAAAACTGCAACAAATTCCCGCCGATGGCGCCGTTGCTGAAGCTTCCCCAGGGCAGTTCGAAGTTAATCTTAACCATACCGATAACGTTTTGCAGGCTTGCGATCATGCGCTGTCTCTGAAGCGACTGGTGCGTATGGTGGCAGAAAACCATGATATGCATGCCACCTTTATGGCAAAGCCTTATGAAGAACATGCTGGCAGTGGGATGCACATCCATATCAGCATGTTGGATAACAAAGGTCAGAATGTGTTTGCCGATGATGACGGCGAAGATTCTCTGCTATTGAAGAAAGCGCTTGCTGGGATGATGGCGTTAATGCCTGCCTCAATGGCACTGCTGGCACCTAATGTCAACGCTTTCCGTCGTTTCCAACCGGGAATGTACGTACCGACTCAAGCCTCTTGGGGGCATAACAACCGAACCGTGGCGCTGCGCATTCCGTGCGGCGATCGTGACAGCCACCGCGTTGAATATCGCGTAGCGGGCGCTGATGCTAACCCTTATCTAGTGATGGCCACCGTTCTTGCTGGCATTTTGCATGGCTTAGACAACGACCTCACGCTGGCTGAGCCGATCACCGGCAACGGTATTGAGCAGGAAGGTTTACCTTTCCCGATCCGCCAAAGCGATGCGCTGTATGAATTTGAAGAACAGCAGGCGCTGCGCTCACTGCTCGGAGAGCGTTTCAGCCATGTTTACCATGCTTGTAAGACCGATGAGCTAATTCAGTTCGAGCGTATGGTGACTGATACTGAAATTGACTGGATGCTGAAGAACGCCTGATCCCTTTATTTTTCAAACTGTAGATGTGTTGGCTGCCTTTAATCCCCCAGTTACTGACTGGCGTCAGCTTCAGGGGATTCATTCAGATGCCGCCTTTCTTCACTTTGAAATCTTTCGGGGATAGCCGGAAAAATGTTGTAACTCCACCTTAATTCCTCTTTTGTCAGAGGGCAGTGCGTACGGTGGGGGGAAGTCTGTATTCGAAATTCAAATTCAATTACGGAGCACATCATGTCTGAGAATCACAATCTGTCCGGTAATGGCACCAACCAATCGTGGCAGACGCGCCGTGAGGAAGCGGTGGCGGGCGGAGTTTCAACCTTACTGCCAGCGTTCATTCAAAAAGCGCGCAACGCTGAGCTGTGGGACATCGAAGGCAATCGTTATATCGATTTTGCAGCCGGGATCGCGGTATTAAATACCGGACATAACCATCCCAAAGTGATCGCGGCGGTGCAAGAGCAACTGACTCGATTTACTCATCCGTGCTTCCAAGTGACGCCGTATCCTGAATATGTTGAGTTGGCTGAGCGTTTGAATGCGCTGGTGCCTATTAAGGAAGCGACTCAGACACTGTTATTGACGACGGGAGCCGAAGCGGTTGAAAACGCCGTTAAGGTTGCGCGTATCGCAACGGGGCGCGGCGGTGTGATTGCATTTCGCGGCGGTTTTCACGGACGCACCCTCATGGGAATGGCGTTAACGGGAAAAGTAGCACCGTACAAACAGGGATATGGGCCATTCCCATCGGGCATTTATCATGCGCCGTATCCTGCGCCATACCTCGGCATTACTGAACAACATGCTTTGGATGCGTTAGATGCCATTTTTGCCGCCGATATTGCGCCGACCGAAGTCGCCGCTATCATCATTGAACCGGTGCAGGGTGAAGGCGGTTTCTATGCGGCTCCGGCGGGCTTCCTCAAATCGCTGCGTGAGATTTGCGATCGGCACGGGATCGTCTTGATCGCAGACGAAATTCAGAGCGGTTTCTGTCGTACAGGTAAGACCTTTGCTATTGAGCATACCGGCGTAGAGCCCGATTTAGTGACTATGGCGAAAAGTCTGGCTGGTGGTTTCCCGCTGTCTGCGTTGGTCGGCAAAAAGCGTTTAATGGAAAAAGCGTTGCCGGGCGGATTAGGGGGAACCTATGCCGGTTCGCCGGTGGCGATTGCAGCGGCGCTGGCAGTGACGGATCTGATTAAGGATGAACAACTGAATCAGAAGGCACAACAGGTCGGTGAGCAGATCACCCGCGAACTACATGCGCTGGCTGAGCGTTTTGACTGTATTGGTGACATTCGCGCCGTGGGTGCGATGGTGGCTATGGAGTTAGTTGAAAACCGTGATGCGACTCAGCCGAATAAAGCACTGACTTCGGCGTTGGTGAAAGAGGCTGGTAAGCAGGGGCTGATTTTACTCTCCTGTGGCGTGCGCGGTAATGTCATTCGATTCTTAGCACCGCTCACAGCAGAAAAAGAAGTTATAAAAGAAGGTATGGAAAAGTTGGCTACGGCACTTTCTGTTGTCGCTAAAAAAGTGCAGAATGCATGACATAAAGATAACCGGCAGTTTACTGACGGTTATCTTTTTTTTATCACTGAAGCGATGCGTAACACAACCCATCGATGGTGAACAAACGATGAACTGCCCGAACACCTGATTGGGCAGATTCCAAATACAGAGCGCGATCGGTTGATTTGCGCGATAGCCAGAGCAAAAGCATTACTCGCGGCTGTTTTCCACTACCGGACCACGGAGCGTTCAGGCGGTAGTGGTTTCAATGTGACGTATCGGGATACGTCTAGAGGATATAACGATGGTGCATGTTTATGTTTATCCGCCGCGCTTGGGCGAACGCCTGAGCCGCAGCGAATACGGGCCAGCTCACTGTTTTTCTGGCGCTTTGCTAAATGAACAAACTTATATCTGTAGTCGATTATCCCGCCGCCTAATACGACGTTTCCCCGCGGCCTCTCTGAATGACGTTAATTTGTTACCAGCAGAGGACAAAGGGGGAAACCGTCATGGCGATTAGAACTCCTTCTGTTTCTCAGGCGACTGCATATGAAGCAGGTAAGCCTCAATTACGTAAATCTCTAAAGCTCTGGCAGATCGTTATGATGGGCTTGGCCTACCTGACGCCAATGACAGTGTTTGATACCTTCGGCATTGTTTCCGGTATCAGCAACGGCCATGTGCCGATGTCATATCTGTTTGCGCTGGCCGGAGTGCTATTTACGGCAATTAGCTATGGAAAACTGGTACGTCAGTTCCCGACGGCGGGTTCTGCCTATACCTATGCGCAAAAAGCGATAAATCCGCACGTAGGTTTCTTGGTGGGCTGGTCATCGCTGCTTGATTATCTGTTTTTGCCGATGATTAACGTGCTGTTGGCAAAAATCTATCTGTCGGCGATGTTCCCAGAAGTTCCCCCTTGGATTTGGGTCGTTGGTTTTGTTGCGATAATGACGGCGGCTAACCTGAAAAGTGTGAGTTTAGTGGCAAACTTCAACACCATTTTTGTTCTGGTGCAGGTTGCCATTATTTTGGTCTTCATCTTTCTCGTGGTTCAAGGGCTGCATAAAGGGGAAGGGGTGGGAAAGGTGTGGAGTCTACAGCCTTTTGTCAGTGAAAATGCCCACCTGTTGCCGATAATCACCGGTGCCACCATCGTGTGCTTCTCCTTCCTCGGATTTGATGCGGTAACTACGTTGTCTGAAGAAACCAAGGATGCGGCAAAAACCATTCCGCGCGCGATATTCTTGACCGCGCTGTATGGCGGGATCATTTTCATCTCGGTGTCGTTCTTTATTCAGCTCTTCTTCCCCGATATCACGCGCTTTAAACAGCCGGATGAGGCGTTACCGGAAATTGCGTTATACGTCGGTGGCAAGCTGTTCCAGTCAATCTTCTTGTGCACCACCTTCGTGAATACGTTGGCTTCGGGTTTGGCATCGCACGCCAGCGTTTCACGCCTGCTGTACGTGATGGGGCGTGATAACGTATTCCCAGAGAAGATTTTTGGCTATGTACATCCCAAGTGGCGCACGCCAGCGTTAAACGTGATCATGGTGGGATTGGTGGCTCTGTCGGCCATTTCGTTTGATTTGGTGACGGCCACGGCGTTGATTAACTTTGGTGCGCTGGTTGCGTTTACCTTTGTGAATCTTTCAGTCATCAGCCATTTTTACATTCGCGAAGGACGTAATAAAACGTGGAAAGATCGCTTCCATTTTCTGGTATTGCCGATGATCGGGGCCCTCACCGTGGCCGTACTGTGGCTGAACCTTGAGAAAAGTTCACTGACGATGGGATTGATTTGGGCAGCGCTCGGCTTTGGATATTTGGTTTATCTGACCCGACGCTTCCGTAAACCGCCACCGCAGTTCGAAAGCCAACCGCAGGCGGAATGACACGGGTAGAAGTCATATCGGGGAGTGAAAGCTCCCCGATTTTTTACCTATAGCGCCGCCAGACCGGAGGATGTTTATTGAGCGGTTAGGGTGGGTGAGTTAATGTCCCGGATGGTTTCTTTTTCCCCGTACCATATCTGTGGCCAGATGCCGGTAACGCCAATGCTGGCGGAATAACTCATATACACAAAATGCCAATCCTAACCATATCAAGGAGAAACTGATCATTTTCGGCATACTAATTGGCTCACCGAAGGCTAATACGGCGAGCAAGAATTGTAGCGACGGCTCTACATATTGCGCTAAGCCAATCACCGTCAGCGAAGTGCGTTTGATTGCGGCGGCGAACAGTAAAAGTGGTGCAAAGGTGACTGGGGCGGTAAGCGCATAAAGTACAAAGGTTTTAGTGCCGGAACCCGCTAAAATGCTGCTGCCTGTCATGTGCAGCCAAATTGTGATGGCAATAGCCAGCGGCAACATCCAAAGGGTTTCCAGCGTTAACGCGGTCATGATGTCGTAACGGATAAATTTACGCACCAGACCATAAAAGGCAAAAGTACTGCCCATCGCCAGAGCCAAAATGGGGATGTGTCCCAACAACACGATCTGATAGGCCAGCCCTGTTATCGCGAGCGCAACGGCAATTCGCTGAAAACGGCTTAGTTTGTCGTGCAGAAAAATCACGCCAAGGGCAATTGAAAATAGTGGATTAGTGAAGTAACCGAGACTGGCATCTAAGACCAAATTGTGGGTGAGGGCATAGATAAACGTGGTCCATGATACGCTCATGATAGCGCCGCCCAGCAGACAGCAAAACAGAGAGCGCTTGTCCTGCCAGACTTGTTTCCACGTTGTGCGATTTTTGAAGAGCAGACGTAGCAAAAGCAGCAAAGGAATAGACCAAAACAGGCGTTGCGCTAGCAGCTCTAATGCATTGGCATCCGGCAGCATTTTATAAAATAACGGAGTGATACCCCATAAAATAAACGCCAGAACGGCCAAGGCTGGCCCGTTTTTTAGCCACATAATAACGACCTGTTTTTTGTAAAGTCTATTGTAAAATAAAGATAAAATCGGCTTCTGATGCTAATACTACCCGCTGTTGAAAATACTGTGGGTGATATAGCTCACCCTAAAACATAAAACTCATAAATATTAATTGACTAGCTGACGCGCGTATTCAAAGAGCTCTTTGAGTTGGGCAAGCTTTTCAGGTTCGTCTTCATGGCGGTTATACAACTCTTCAAGTTGATGGATATACGCCTGTAATCGCTCCGGTGTTAGCACTGCTTGGCGGTGGAGTTGCCAGCGACGTTGCTCATCATCGGTAAGCGTCGTGGGGAAGTTGCGGGCGCGATAGCGGAACAGCAAAGGCAGAACGCGTTTATCGTTAAACGTGAGGTCGAGAGCGGGAAGATTCTGTGGCAGCGTCTCTCTTATAATCTGCATGGCGCTTCGGTCTGCGTCGCTGAAGAACCCGTCATAAAGCTGTGCATCAACGTCATCTGACGCTTTAAAAGGCTCGGCCTCAGCGAAAACGGCAACGACTTTATCGCGCAGTTCTGGGTGATTACGCAGCAACTGCAAGTTATCCATACAACGCTGGCGGTCTAAGCCAAGGCGTTCAGCGTTTTCTGGGCGCAGCGTCTGATCTGGAGCCAAAACCGGACACTTGTTGATATGGACTAATTTAAGCGGTGCAGGCGGTTGGTCGGAACGCAATTCACTACGACGTGTATAAAGACGTTCGCGCAGAGCATCGGTATCGAGTTCCAACAGTGGTGACATATCACCGGCAAGATCGCACATGATCACGGCATTTTTGTTGTCGGGGTGCCACGCCAGTGGCGCAACTAGGCTTGTGTTGCCACGCAGCGCACCAAACATTCCGGAAATATGGACTAAAGGTTTCATGTTGGCGATATCAAGTAGTGCAGAAACCTTATGCTTATTTCTCAGTTGGAACAGGTAATCAAACAGCTTAGGCTGAGCTTGTTTAACTAACTTCGCCAGTGCAATGGTAGCGTACACGTCGGCCATCGCATCATGCGCATTTTCGTGTTCGATACCGTTGGCTTTAGACAAATGCTCGAGCTTGAAGCTCGGCAGACCTTCTTCATTTTCTGGCCAGTTAATCCCTTCAGGACGTAAGGCGTAGCAGGTACGCAGCACATCGAGTAAATCCCAGCGTGAATTCCCGTTTTGCCAACTATAGGCGTAGGGATCGTAAAAGTTGCGATAAAAGATATTGCGGCTTACTTCATCATCAAAACGAATATTGTTGTAGCCCATGATACAGGTGCCAGGCACGCTAAACATTTGATTGATCTGGCGAGAAAACTCGGCTTCGCTAACGCCTCGTGTTAAAGCAACCTGAGGAGTAATACCCGTGATCATCACGGCTTCTGGCTGTGGCAGATAGTCGTCTGAGGGGCGGCAGTAAATGACCAGTGGCTCTTCGATAATGTTGAAATCAGCATCGGTACGAACGCCCGCAAATTGGGCTGGTCGATCTAGCGCGGGATGTTGACCAAAGGTTTCGTAGTCGTGGATGAGGAAAGTTGGCGCGGCCTTGCTCAAAATAACATCTCTTATCGGGAAACAAAGTGATAACTAGTGTAACCGCGAAATCAGCTAAACCCAATGCTTGCGGCGGACTATGCGGAAAACATCGCATTAATCTTTTATCTGGTTTAGCTAATCGGTGTTTGCTATTTAATTTTCTTTCCGATATTGAGTACACTTGAGCAAGAAAATAATTTCTATATGTTGTACTTCTGAAGGTATCCCCAGTGCGTCTTAATCGAGCAATAAGCCCCCTTGAACATGTCATTTATGGTCACTATAAGGTCGTGCATGGCGTGCGTATGGCGCTTGCATTTGTACTCACGTTTTTAGCCATTCGATTGTTGCATGTGCCTGAAGCTACGTGGCCGCTCATTACAATGGTGGTGGTGATGGGCCCCATCTCATTTTGGGGGAACGTGCTTACTCGTGCGCTGCAACGCATTATGGGAACTGTATTCGGTGCAACCTCTGGGCTAATTGCGCTGTATATTGAAATCTATTCGTTACCGTTGATGCTAGTGTGGTGTGCATTGGTGATGTTTGTGTGCGGCGTACTGGCTTTGGGTAAAAGGCCCTATATGGGGCTGTTGATTGGTATTACGTTGGCGGTCGTCTGCGGGGCAGGGCCAGGGGATATGAACACTGCGCTATGGCGGAGCGGTGATGTCATTATCGGTTCGTTACTCGCGCTATTTTTTACTTCCATCTATACCCAGAGAGCTTTTGTTCACTGGCGATTGATGATGAGTAAAGAGCTTAAAAACATGAGTGACTTTTACAGTGCGCATATGTCACCCAACATATTAGAACGTCCTCATTTGTCGGCAAAACATCAGCAAATCCTTAATGAACTCGTCAAGGTTCGGACACTCATCTCACCCTGTGTACGTGAAACTCGCATTAATAAAGATGTGTTTGATGCCATTCAAGTCATGAGCCGCAATTTGGTGTCTACGTTGGAGCTATTGACCGATGCCTACTGGGCGACGCGCGAAAGTCATTTCATCATGCTGAATGCTACCACGTTGCGGGTGTTCCAAAAGCTCTCTATCAATACATTGAATGCGTTATCGAGCGCATTACTGAGCGGCAACATTGACGATGATCTGAGTGACCTACCGGAAATGGGCGCGGTTTCTGTTGAGTTGAAGCATCTGATGGAAAATGCCAAAGCGGCGGAAAATATAGAGGCGCCTATCTATGGCTATGTGTGGCTGAATCTGGAGTTGGCAAAACAGCTCGATGAGCTGAGAGATTTGGTTAGCATGGCGTTAACGAAATAAGCGTGTTTTATAAAACGGCTTAATAATCTTAAGTCGTTTTATATAAAGCCAGCCTTCTTAAGCGCAAAGCCTGTGACAAGACTTAAACTATATTGAAATGTAAATTCGAAATAATAGCTAAATATGTCACAGAGTTTATGGTAGCATCCCTCTGTGTTCTTAAAAATAAAATAATAATTATCCATAAACATGGAATTAAATAATGGTTTGACTACATTGTTTGTGGTTGGATATATATAAATTAAAAATTCAGTTTTATATTCAATGTTTACATTGAATATAATTAGCGATTCTTCTTTGTAAATTAACAAGAAAAATAAAGTTAACCCCGCTTTTATTTGTAATATACCCTCGTTTTAAATTAACTACTTGGCACCCATTCGTTTATGGGGTGATTATGTCGTTATTGTTTTACTTGGGTAAGTCAATTTTATAATAAAGGACTATGTCGCATGTTTAAGAAAACGTTGTTAGCGGGAATCACAGGTGTTGTACTTTCAGGCGTTGTTTTTAACGCCAGTGCTGCAGGTGAGGCAAACCAAGGCTCCGGTAAAATTACTTTTACTGGTGAGGTGATTGAAGCTCCATGTTCAATCAAACCGGGTGATGAAGATTTAAAAGTCAACTTGGGTGAGGTTGCTACTAATGTATTAAATAGTACTCAGCAATCTTTAGCTGAGGATTTCACCATTCATTTGCAGGATTGTATTCTGACAGATAGCAAGGGCGTTGTGGTTACCGATAAAGTGAAAATCACTTTCACTTCACCTAACACTGATACCACAGATACAAGCCTGATGGCTAACACATTGCAAGGTAACATCGGTGCTGCTAGCAATGTCGGTGTGCGTATTCTCGATTCGGGAAATAATAAGTTAACGTTGGGCTCAGCGGTAACCGTGACCTTCCCTGATTCAAGTTCCTATCAAGAGTTAAATTTTAAAGCTCGTATGGAGAAAATCGGTACTACGACGGTAACACCGGGTAACGTACAGGCTCAGGCTAATTATATGCTTGATTATAAATAAAATCACATAACCCATTGAAATCAAACCGGTGAGACTGTCACCGGTTTTTAATAATGCTTTTTATACAAAATGTGTTTATGTGCAAAAATAAAAAGACCGGCTATTTAAATTTATTTCTTTTCATAAAGAAAGCGTTATGTTCAGTTGTCTTTTCGGCATTAGTGCCTTCGACTGTGTTGGCCACTGAGTTTAATACGCATTTTATGGATGTAGACGATCGTGACAATATTGACCTTTCTCAATTCGAGAAGAAAGGGCAGATCCCTGCTGGGCAGTATATTGTTCAGGTATCGATCAATAAAAATGTGTTACCTAAAACATGGACACTAGAATGGCTCGCTGCTGATAACGAAAGCGGAACTCAGTTGTGCTTGACCGCCGAACACCTGCAGCAACTTGGCTTTGACGAGACGTTTATTAAACAACTTCATGAATGGAATCAGCAGAAATGCTTGGACGTTACCCGTAAACCAGAGCTCTCGGTTAAGCTCGATAAGGCTAATATGCTGTTGAACTTAACGGCTCCACAGTTATGGATGAAATATCAAGCCAAAAATTGGACGCCGCCAGAGTATTGGGATGATGGTATAGCAGGCGCATTGTTAGACTATAACGTATATGCCAGCCAATACGAACCTCACGATGGCGATAGTACACAAAATATGAGCTCTTATGGAACGCTAGGATTCAACCTCGGCGCTTGGCGTTTTCGCTCTGATTATCAGTACAGTGAAGATTTTATTAACGGTAAATCGAGCGGTAGCGAAGCCACGCTTTCCCGCACTTATCTCTTTCGTCCTATCCCAGCGATATCATCAAAATTTACTGCGGGACAGTACGATCTTGATTCCGATATTTTTGATACCTTTCACTTTACAGGCGCTTCGTTGGAAAGCGACGAACATATGCTACCGCCAGATTTGCAAGGTTATGCCCCCCAAATTACAGGTATTGCACAGACCAACGCCAAAGTGACCGTTGAGCAAAACGGCCGTGTGCTCTATCAGACAACCGTGTCACCAGGCCCATTTACCATCAGTGACTTAGGGAATACGCTGCAAGGACAAATGGATGTGACGGTAGAAGAAGAGGATGGGCGCAAAAGTACGTTTCAAGTCGGTTCTGCATCGGTCCCGTTTCTCACCCGTAAAGGCCAGGTGCGATATAAGGCCTCTGTTGGAAAACCGACAACGACCTCGCACAACGATGTGAATAACCCTCTTTTCTTGACCAGCGAATTCTCATGGGGCTGGCTAGGCAATACGTCACTTTACGGCGGTGCGATTCTGACGGCTGATGATTATCAATCGATTAGCTCGGGGATCGGTTTTAATCTGAATGAGCTGGGTTCTATATCGTTTGATATCACGCGTTCTGAAGCCGAACTGGGCTACTCTGAAACACCACAGGAAAGAAAAGGCGGTTACAGTTATCGAGTGAATTACGCTAAACGGTTTGAGTCTACAGGCAGTCAGGTCACGTTTGCCGGGTATCGTTTCTCAGATAAAGAGTATGTGACGATGACTGAATATCTCAATTCACAGGATGGGGACGAGAATACCGATGATGAAAAAGAAAGCTACATTCTCTCCTTTAACCAAACGATCGAATCGTTTGGTGTGAATGCATACTTTAATATCTCTCGAGATACATACTGGAATTCTAATAGTGATACCCGTTATTCGCTCTCGCTAAGCCGCAATTTTGAACTTGGTGATATCAAAGGTATTTCTGCCTCACTATCGTTAACGCGTACCCGCTGGGATGGCGAAAACGAAAATCAATATTATCTTTCTTTCTCTGTTCCTCTCGGGCTAGGCAGCAGCATGTCATATAACGTGCAGCGCTATGGGGATAAAACCGCACAGTCTGTTTCTTATTACGATTCTTCTGACAAGAACAATACGTGGAACGTTTCCACATCCGCGGATAACGATCAAATAAGAGATGGAAAACCCGCTTTGCGTGGCGGTTACCAGCACTATTCGCCGTATGGTCGCTTTAATTTAGCGGCCAGTGTCCAACCGAACACATACAACTCGCTGAATGTGGGTTGGAATGGTTCTGCCACAGCGACTCGCTACGGCGCGGCGCTGCATGATTATACCAGTGGTAACAATGCTCGCATGATGGTGGACACTGACGGCATTGCTGGTGTTGCGCTCAATCGCAGTCGTACCGTAACGAATGGCTATGGTATCGGTGTCATTCCTTCAATCAGCAATTATCAAACGGCAACATTGCAAGTCAACAGCAACGATCTGCCAGAAGGCGTTGATGTGAGTAATTCGGTGATTCGCACCACTCTTACCGAAGGCGCTATTGGCTATACGGCACTAAGTGCGACCAAAGGTTATCAAATTGTGGGTGTTATTCGCCTTGCCGATGGTCGTTTTCCTCCACTGGGTGTCACCGTTGTTGATGCCAAAACGAACAAAGACGTTGGATTGGTTGCCGAAGAGGGGTTCGTTTATCTCAGCGGAATTCAGGAAGGAAGTATGTTGCGTGTTGCGTGGTCCAGCAACATCTGTGAAATCACCCCACCTAATCAAAGTAATATCAGCGAGGCAGCCATTATATTGCCTTGTAAGACCGTTCATTAATTCAGGTTTAATAAGATGAAAGTAAGCTATTCATTAGTGTCACTTATTTGGTTGCTCGGTGTGAGCAGTATGATAAACGCCGCGGTACTTCCCGATCGTACCCGTTTAGTGCTGAATGAAACGGATAAAAGCGTGTCGGTCCGATTAACGAATAAGAGTGAAACGCTCCCTTACTTGGCCCAGTCATGGATTGAGGATAGCGAGGGTAAGAAAACACGTAATTTTATCTCTCCGTTGCCACCGCTACTGCGCTTAGATCCTAGAGAACAGAGCCAAGTTCGGTTAATGGCACTTCCGCCGTTGGCTACGCTGCCGAAAGATCGAGAGAGTCTGTTTTATTATAATGTCCGCGAAGTTCCCCCGCGCATGGAAGATAAAAACGCCATGCAAATTGCCATGCAAAGCCGGTTAAAACTTTTCTGGCGGCCTAAAGCAATAGTCCTGAAGGCGGGGGCTGTGATGACATGGGATAAAGTCGATATTTCTCAGACGGCAAACGGGATAAATTTTAAAAATAATACGCCTTACTACGTAACGGTTGGCTATATTGGCCTTGACGGTAAGACGCTTATCGCGGGCGGAAATAGCATTATGGTCGCCCCTTTTGACCAAGAAACTATGACAGTAAAGAATTTGCCGTCTCGTTTCCAGATTGGCTATGTCGGTGATTATGGCGGTCTGACTCTGTACAAGATTAGCTGCAATTCAGTGCAGTCAGTTTGTCAAAATACGGCTGTACTGAAGGAATAAATATGCGCAATCTTCTCTTTTTGTTAGCTCTTGTCTCTGTATTCTCGTCATCCTCTGCCTGGGCGTTAGATTGCTATAAAGACAATCATGGCGGGTCTATTAGATTTAGTGCCATGTTACCTTCGTTCATTATTCCAGAGAATGCGCCATTAGGAAGCAAAGTCTGGGAGAGTGGTGACGTTAACTTGACTGTGTATTGTGATAACTCCGCCGATTGGACTCAACATGCTCCAACGGAAACTGTTCATGCTTGGATTAAACTTCCAGAAATAAACAGTAGCGATGTGATTGATAACCCCTATTTTACCTTTGGGGTAACTTATGAAGGTGTTGATTATGAAACCACAGGGTTTGGAATTGATACGGGAAAATGTTTAGATAAATCATCCAGTGGTAACTATGCTGGTCATACTCCCGTATGCAACGGAGTGGATTATCAAAAAAATATTAGTTTTAATGCCCGATTTAGATTGTATATGAAGCTTAAAGCGATTCCTGCGACCAGCGATACTGTTTACGATTTCGGTAGTATTAACGTCTTACAGTTTGATGGCTCGGGAGGCGCAAACCTTCAATCAAATGCAAAAAATCTACGTTTTAATATCGATGGATTGAGCAACGTGCGCTTTTTGGATTGTAGCGTAGACATTAAGGTTTTTCCTGAAAGTCAGGTAGTGAGTTTTAAGCAAATTGATAATTCATCTATTCGTACAAGCCCTGCAACTGAGCCTTTTAGTATCTCGACCATTAAAGATATGAGTGCAGGTTGTACTCAGCAGTTTGATGTGCAAACCAGTTTTTATACGGATGATGTACTTTACGATGCAACGCATCTTGATATGGATAATGGTTTGCTGCTGAAAATCATCGATGAAGAAGATCATGCTGCCATTGAATATAACCAGTACAAGGCGTTTACCACTTATATTCCTGGACAGGGCTCAGATACGATTACACATGAGTACACTGGGGAATTAACAAAAAATCCGACTAAAGAAGTGTCGATAGGGCCATTTAGTAAGGATCTCATTATCAAACTTAATTACCATTAAACTTTTAGTAGCATGGCGCGCTAGGCGCCATGCCATAAACATTATTTAGCCGTGTCTGCTGCTTTTTTTGCTGCATCAACCCAGCCATCAAATGTGGCTTGGTGGGCTTTGATCCAACCGTTAACGTGGCGTTCAATATCTGCTTCTGAGTTTTCACCCTGATGCATGCGCAGGTTCTGTGCGTTGACATCAGCAATGGGTAACTTCATTTCGGCAAACAGTTTAGCCGCAGCAGGGTTTTTCTCTGCGAAGGTTTTGTTTGCTACGATCTGCATATTGTTGACTGGGAAGCCGTAGTTAGCACCGTTTGGTAGCTTGGTGTCGACATCTTTCAGGCTACCAGGAAGAGCAGAGAATGGCACTTGTAACCAGACAACGTCACGTCCTGGTTTTAGTACATCGCTGACCCAATACGGTGTCCAAGTGTAATAAAACACAGGCTTACCTTCTTTAAAGCGAGTCATTGTGTCTGCAATCAGCGCGGAATAATTACCTTGATTGTGTTCGACGGTGTCGTTTAAACCATAGGCTTTTAACTGATAGTTAATTGATGCTTCGCAACCCCAGCCTGGAGTACAGCCTGCCAAATCGGCTTTGCCATCGTTATTCGTATCGAATAACTTGGCGATTTTGGGATCTTTCAGCTGTTCAATATTGGTGATGTGATATTGATCGGCCGTTTTTTTGTCAATCAAATACCCTTGTGCCGCACCCGTTACATACTGGCCTTCGCGATAGAATTTCTTATCGCCTCCCGCGCCGTTGTACATATCTGAGTGAAGCTGATCCCAGTTTACCGCTAAGAAGGTTGCATCACCTGCGGCAACCGACGTGTATGCGACGTTGTAGTCCACCTCTTTGGTCGGCTGCACGTCGTAGCCTAGTTTTGTCAGCGCCTTGCTCACCAGTTGGGTCTGGAAAGTCTCTTCGGCAATACTGCTCTGAATTGGCTGTACAGACACGCCTTTACCCGGCAGTTCAGCAGCCTGAGTGGAGAAGGTGGTAGATAGTGTACCGAATGCCAGAGCGGTAATGGCCAGCATAGATGCGATACGTTGTTGTGTTTGCTTATGTTGTTTTGTTTGTTCTGTCATGAATATTCCTGTTTATTTTAGATGGAGGGAATACGACTGCCCAAATCTTCCCCATAGAACGGTAGGGTGGAAGAGTGAGAACCCAAATCGGGTTACTGGTGATGTACCTCCCTCAATGAAGAGGGAGGCTGGGGACGTGTTATCCGCGTTTAATAAAAAGACGTGCGACTAGCCCAATAGGACCGCTCATGTACCAGCCCTGCATACCGCGGCTGCGGCGATCGCGACCAACAGATTGAGTGAGTCGGTCGAGGATAATCGCCAGAATGACGATGCCGACACCCCCGATGGATGCCAGTCCCATATCAAGGCGACCGATACCGCGTAATACCATCTGACCTAAGCCGCCAACGGCAATCATCGATGCAATGACGACCATGGATAGTGCTAACATTAGGGTCTGGTTTACGCCCGCCATAATGGTAGGCATCGCCAGCGGTAGCTGAACTTTAAACAGCATCTGTCGTGGACTTGAGCCGAAAGACTCTGCTGCCTCAATGAGGTCAGCCGGCACTTGCTGAATACCTAAGCTGGTTAAACGCACAATAGGGGGGAGCGCAAAGATGATAGTGACCACGACCCCTGGTACGTTACCGATACCAAACAGCATGACGATAGGCACCAGATAAACGAAAGCCGGCGTGGTTTGCATCGCATCCAGCAACGGCCTGATGACGCGAGCCGCTCCTTTGCTGCGAGCCAGCCAAATACCTAGCGGTAAGCCTATCAACATGCAGAAGAACAGCGATGTGAGCACCAGCGCCAATGTCACCATTGCCTGTGACCAAGCACCGATCGCCCCAATGGCCACGAGACCAATCAGGGTAGCTGCCCCCATTCCTAGTCCTGCACATTGCCAAGCAATCAGAGCAAATACTAAGATTGCGATAGGGGCTGGCATACCTTGTAAGATGTTCTGGAAGCCGCTGAGGACAAAGTCCACGGGCATACGGATCCCTTGAAATACCGGGCGACCATGGCTGACAAGCCAGTCAATACCGTGAGTAACCCAACTATCAAAGGGCACCCAGGTGTGATGGAACGGGTCCATCAGATTAAAATGCTCGGCTTCAGGCGTCGGCGCGCTGCTTAACCAGTCGCTGCTTTGTGCCGCGTGATTACTGGCGGCATCCGTCGTTGCCGGTGATGAAGACCATGCGTCTGCGCCTTGCGATGCGGAGGTGGCGTTGCTGGCGGCTGATTCTGCGGGTTCGGTTGCCCATGGATTACTCGTTGCGTCACTCATTGATTAGGGCCCTCTTTGTCAAGTGCTTGAAGTAGCGTACCTTTATTGATAATGCCGATAAAAATACCGTCAGCAGAGGTTACTGGAACCCCACAAGGGGATTGAGCAACCAAAGAAATTAACTCGTTGAGCGAAGTATCTGCATCAACGGCTTCTGGAGCTGATAGCAGGGCAGAATCTAAGGACTGACCTTGAGAGAGCGCTTGCTTTAATGATTCAACGGACACGATACCAATATATTTTTGGCCGCGTTCCACAACATAACCATAATCATGATCTTCATCCTGCAGTAATTTCAATGCAGAGCGAGGACCAAATCCTGGTGTTTTTCGAATCAGAGAGAGATGTCGGCGACGAGCAATATCTTTCGCACTAAACACCTGACTAATATCCACACCTTTAAAGAAGGTCTTAACATAATCATTGGCAGGATTATTCAATATTTCTTCTGGTGTTCCGACCTGAATAACTTCACCGCCTTGCATAATAGCAATTCGGTCGCCAATACGCATGGCTTCATCCAAATCATGTGAGATAAATACAATGGTTCTCTGTTGTTGAGATTGAAGTCTTATTAATTCGTCCTGCATTTCCGTACGAATTAAAGGGTCTAACGCAGAGAAAGCTTCATCCATTAAAAGAATATCAGGATTAATTGCCATTGCCCGAGCTAAGCCCACACGTTGGCGCATACCCCCTGATAATTCATCAGGGTAAGAATGAGCATGACTTTCCAAACCGACCTGACGTAAGGCCTCTAGTGCTTTTTGATGACGCTCAGCCTGAGGCACGCCGGATAATTCGAGCCCAAAGGCGGTGTTATCCAATACGTTTAAATGAGGCATTAGTGCAAATGATTGAAAAACCATACTAATTTTACTGCGGCGAATATTGCGCAGTTTCTCTTCCGAGACTCGAGCGATATCTTCACCGTCAATCATGACTTGGCCACGGGTCGGTTTAATCAGACGATTGAGAAGGCGTACCATGGTGGACTTGCCGGAACCTGAGAGTCCCATGATGACAAATATCTCGCCTTCTTCAATGGCCAGACTGGCATTTTTAACGCCAACGGTCAGACCTGTTTTTTCAAATATTTGGTCTTTATGCAGACCTGATTCAATAAGTTTAAATGCCCGCTCGGGATGTTCCCCGAATACTTTATATAGATTCTTAATTTCTATTTTAATAGTCATGCAATAATAGAGTGTCCTATAATAATGATAATTAAGTCACAGATTATTTAATGCAAATAATCCAAATGTTTTGAGCGAAATCGTCTAATACCCTAACATAATGAGATGATGAGACAACCCCTAAATCCAGATTAATACCTTATTTGGGGTTTACATAACCAAAAATATTCGTTATGGTAAAATGCTGCTGCGCTTTCGTCCTGATTTTAACGTTGGTCTGTTTTTTGGTTATTTGTGCTATTGTTTGCATAAATTAATGCTGGAATATTTTTTAGTAGATAGATTTACCCAAGCATATAATTTTGATAGGAATGATCCTAATATTTCATTTATTATATGCTTCTTTATAAACATTATTATCCACTGATATTCTCATCGTTCGACAGAATATCAGGCTGATTTTTTGCCTCAAATATGAGAAAATACGCCCCTGTTCCTCTCTGCTTCGAGTATCAATGGCTCTCTCTTCCGCAACCAAAAATCAAATAACCCAGTGGTATAAAGCTCTTTCAGATCATATCCCTGATTTCATCCCGCGCCCACAGCAGCGGACGATGATAGCGGAAGTAGCAAAAACGCTAGCCGGTGATGACGCACGCCATTTAGTGATTGAAGCGCCGACGGGGGTGGGAAAAACGCTGTCATATCTCATTCCTGGCATCGCGATAAGTCGTGATCAAGAAAAGCCTTTAGTGGTGAGTACTGCTAACGTTGCCTTGCAAGATCAAATCTACAGCAAAGATTTACCTTTATTGCGTAAGATTATCCCTGACTTGAAGTTCACCGCTGCGTTTGGACGCGGCCGCTATATCTGCCCGCGCAATTTGGCTGCGATGGCGAGCGCCGAAGGTATGCAGGGCGATCTCAAACTGTTTATTGAAGATGATTTGCAACCAAGCACCGCTGAAGAAAAAGTGTTGTGTCAGAAGCTTAGTAAGCAATTGGCAGGCTATCGCTGGGATGGACTACGTGATCATCTCGATGAAAATATTGACGATAAATTGTGGGGAAAGTTAAGCACCGACCGTGCAAATTGTTTAGCGCGCAACTGCATGTACTTTCGTGAATGTCCTTTCTTTATCGCCAGACGTGAAATAGAAAGCGCTGACGTCGTGGTTGCCAATCATGCGCTGGTGATGGCCGCGCTGGAAAATGAATCTGTTCTGCCAAATGCCAAGGATTTATTACTGGTGCTGGATGAAGGCCATCATCTGCCCGATGTTGCCCGCGACGCATTAGAGATTGACGGTGAGATCACTGCCATATTTGTTAATAGCCAGATTGAAGGCATTGCGCGTCACATTGAGCAGTGTGGTGCGCAATACAGTCCAAAGAATAGGCCTAAACTTATGGATAGCGAGCGGTTGAAAGCGCACTGTGAAGAGATGCGACAGCTAACCACCGACTTTGATCGCATGGCTTCATCTTTACTTCCTGTAGGAAGCAGTGACCCTAACTATCGTTTTGAGATGGGGGTATTGCCAGAATCCATGGTGGATATTGCCGTGCGGCTTTATAAGCTAACCGATGGGCTCCGCGGTTTGGCTGAATTCATGATGAACGATTTACAGGAAAAAACCGGTAGTCACGACATTATGCGTTTGCATAAGGCTATTTTGCAGATGAGCCGTAGCTTCAGCTATTTGGAAGCCATGACCAAACTGTGGCGTTTGACAGCCATGGATAAAGCCTCAAACGCGCCTATTTCAAAATGGCTGACGCGCGATGTCTTCGATAATGTTCAGCATATTTATCTGCATTGTGTCGGAATCAGAGTGTGTGATCAGCTGGAGAAAATGCTTTGGCGAAAAATACCTCATGCCATTGTTACGTCGGCAACGCTACGATCTCTGAATAGTTTTAGTCGAATAAGCGAATTATCTGGGTTGAATGAGAAAGCTGGCGATCGTTTTGTCGCCTTAGATTCCCCGTTTAATCATCCTGAACAGGGGCGTCTTGTTATTCCACAAATGACGCTAGAGCCGGCGATGGCGCAGGAAGCCGAACATTTACGGCAGATGGCTCATTTTTTCCGACATGAATGGGAAAGCGGAAAACATACTGGCATGTTGGTGCTGTTTGCAAGTCAGAGAGCGATGCAGACTTTTCTCAGCTTTCTTCCGGCGTTACGGCTAGGTTTGCTGGTTCAAGGAGACCAACCGCGTTACCGGCTGGTAGAAGAGCATTGTCGACGTGTACGTAAGGGCCAGCAAAGTGCGCTGGTGGGATTACAATCCTTCGCTGAGGGATTAGATCTAAAAGGTGAGTTGCTGACGCAGGTACATATTCATAAAGTGGCGTTTCCCCCCATTGATAGCCCAGTCATCTTGACCGAAGGCGAATGGCTGAAGACCTTGAAACGTTATCCATTCGAAGTGCAAAGTTTGCCGGGAGCTTCGTTTACTCTGATTCAGCAAGTTGGTCGTTTGATCCGTAGCCACGAATGCAAAGGCGAAATTATTATTTATGACAGACGGTTACTGAGTAAAAGCTATGGCGCACGATTGTTAGGTGCTTTACCGGTGTTTCCTATTGAACAGCGAGCGATGCCCGAGGGCGATTTACCCGCGCTTCCGAAATCCGAATCGAGTAAAAAAACGAGCAATGCAACGCGCGCAAAGCGAAACGCACGGCGCCGAGGGTGAATATGCGAGGTATAATTGTCAGCGTGAATAATGCCACGTAGTATCCAATATATGATGTGAGTGTAAATTGGATGAGTACGAGGTGTTGCTGTGGACTATGCACAAATTATCAAAGAGGTTGGTCGCGGTAAAAATCATGCTCGCGATATCAGCCTGGAACAGGCAGAAGCACTATTTGATGCCATGTTGGCAGGAAAAATTCCTGAGTTAGAGCTCGGCGGTATTTTAATTGGGCTGCGCATTAAGGGCGAAGCTGAGCAGGAAATGCTTGGGTTTTATCGCTCGATGCAAAAGTGGGCTCCCAAGCTGGAGCTTCCTAAGGGAATGCCAATGCCGGTGGTGATTCCTAGCTATAATGGCGCGCGCAAGCAGGCAAATCTCACCCCGTTGTTAGCCATGTTGCTCGCAAGAGAAGGTGTACCCGTTTTAGTACATGGCGTCAGTGAAGATCCTAGCCGCGTCACCAGCGCTGAAATCTTCCGTGGGCTAGGTATTACAGCAACTCAGAATTTACAGAATATCGATTGGCATACGGGTAAACCGATATTTATCGGCGTAGAACATTTGTCTCCAGAAATGTACCAGATCCTTTCATTGCGGTGGCGTATGGGGGTGCGCAACAGTGCTCACACGCTGATTAAAATGATTAACCCCTTTGCCGGTGATGTATTACGCATTGCAAGCGTGTCTCATCCTGAATATATCCAACGGATGTCAGGACTATTCAATCAAACAAACTCAACGGCGTTGCTTTTGCATGGAACCGAAGGCGAAGCCTATGCTAATCCGCTACGTTGTCCCCAAATGCATTTATGCCGTAATGGTAATATCAGTACCGTGGTTACTCGGGAAATGGGGGAGGGAGACGCTCCTGAATTGGCAGAAGCGAAGAGTATTGAGTCAACAGTCAATTGGACTCAGCGTTGCTTACGTGGCGAAATCACTGTTCCTCGAAGTATACAACTTCAGGTTGAAGCTTGTTTACGCGTAATTAGTGTTAGTTAATTGTTGCTGAAAGTTTCTTGCGGATTCTCTATTTGTATACTAAGGCGCCTATTTATAGGCGTTTTTTCTATTATTGAACTTTGGATTAAGCTGTATGAAATGAATAATGTTGTTGTCGCAAAACCCCATTTCTTAGACTTATCAACCAAATGCAATAATTATATTAGTTGTAAGTGCTGTTTTATTTTGATTTTTAGTTAAAAATCATTAATTATATTTAGTGCCAATATCTCTGATATCTATATTATTTTTTCTACTGTATTCTTTTTATTAGAATTATCCTAAGTTAGCATCCATTACATTCTACGCACGGATTTCAGATTATTTTTAAACAATATGGCTACTATACATCACACTGATATTGACCCTGTTTTAAAACGCCCTGATAACGATTTCCCCGCTCATTTTCAACGCAATGATGAAATTGACTTAATTGAATGGTTCCTTATTGTTTTAAAGTCAATTAAAACAGTTGTAATTATCACGCTATGTTTTGCTCTGCTCGGATATGGGGTTGCCAAGATTCTTCCGCAAAAGTGGACAAGTGATGCAGTCATTATCCCTCCACAGGGTGAAGAACTGACCTTTCTGGATGCGCTGAAACCCCAACTGTCTGTGCTGGGAATTGATTTTAACGTCGGTGAGAAAGAGCTTCTGAGTCTCTTTGTTCGAGACTTTGACTCACAGATTTTACGTCGAGAATATCTTGTTAAAACCGATTTTTACAAACGCCTCATTGAGAACGTTGATCCTAACGATGAATTAGCCAAGCGCCGCATTCTGGATGGTTTGGCGACAAAAGCGTTTGCGTCCTTCAGTAGTGAACTCAGCAAGACACCAAGTGAAACGGCTTATTCTTACTACAAGCTGTCGTTTACTGCCGATACCAGCGAAGATGCTCAGAAAACACTGCAGGGATATATTTCCGTCGTAAACGCCTCGGTAGAGAAGTTTATCGCCAGCAAAATTCAGCGTCAGATTGACCTGAGCCTGAGTAGTGAAGAAGCTAAATATGAAATGGCGCTTTCACGGCTAAAAAATGCGCAAGAAGTGAGCATTAATCGTTTGGGATATTCATTGTCAATTGCTGATGCTGCCGGCGTTAAACGTCCTCTTTACAGTAATGGTACCGCCATTAAGGATGATCCGGACTTCTCCATTGCTTTAGGCTCTGATGGCTTAAAGCGTAAGTTAGAAATCGAGAAATCTATCAGCGATCTTGCTCAACTGAATTCCGGTTTGCAGGATAGTAAGTTAATTATCAATAAATTACGCGAGCTGAAATTAGCCGATGTTAACTTCACTGCTTATAAATATCTGATGATGCCCAACGAACCTGTGAAAAAAGATAGTCCAAAAACGGCGCTGATTGTGCTCTTGGCTACCTTGTTAGGTCTTATTGCTTCAGTCGGGTTAGTAACGGTACGCCACGTCGTGAAAAGTCACCGTGGAGGACAAGCGGTTAGAATGAAAGAGATCAACAGCTAGTCTGAAAGCGCTGATGAAAAACGGGCCGAATGGCCCGTTTTTTTATGCTGCTCATTGGCTGGCGAGATTAAGCTCCACGACGTTTACGAATAAACATCCATCCCATTCCTAAAATAATGAACCACAGCGGTGTCACCATCAGTGCCTGACGGGTATCGGCCTCTAGGGTTAACAACACAATCACGAACACAAAAAACGCTAAACAAACCCAGCACATCAATTTGCCCAACGGCATTTTGTAGATGGATTTCTCGTGTAGGTGAGGGCGCTGTTTACGATAAACCATGTAAGAACACAGAATGATAGACCATACAAACATAAACAGGATGGCTGAAACCGTGGTGACCATCGTGAATACGGTAACGACGTTAGGGATCAGGTAAATAAGAACCACTCCACCGAGTAGGCAAATACAAGAAAAGGTTAAACCGGAAGAGGGAACCGCGCGTTTAGATAGCGATGCGAAGCGCTTAGGTGCAACGCCATCCTGCGCTAAACCATAAAGCATACGGCTGGTTGAAAATACGCCGCTGTTAGCGGAGGAGGCCGCTGAGGTTAATACGACGAAATTAATAATACTCGCAGCGGCAGGTAAGCCCGCCAACACGAATAATTCTACAAACGGGCTTTTATCGGGAACAACAGAGCTCCACGGGGTTACCGACATAATCATAATTAACGCAAAGACGTAGAACATGATGATGCGGATAGGTATAGAGTTGATGGCGCGGGGTAGGGATTTCTCTGGATCTTTGGTTTCAGCCGCCGTGGTTCCAACTAGCTCAATACCCACAAAAGCAAATACGGCAATCTGGAATCCCGCAAAAAATCCGCTTAAGCCTTTCGGGAACCAGCCTCCGTCATTCCATAAGTTACTAAAGGAAGCCACGCTACCAGTGGGGGATTCAAAGTGCATTAAAACCATGCCAAGGCCAATGAGGATTAATGCCACGATAGCGACGATTTTTATCATCGCGAACCAGAATTCCATTTCCCCGAACATTTTTACCGTTGCTAGGTTTAATCCCAGCAGCAATAGCACAACGGCAAGAGATGCGACCCAATCAGACAGACCAGGGAACCAGAACTGTGCGTAGGCCGTTATTGCAACAACGTCAGCAATTCCCGTCACTACCCAGCAGAACCAGTAAGTCCAGCCAGTGAAATAACCCGCCCAAGGCCCTAATAAATCGGCAGCAAAATCGCTGAAGGATTTGTATTCCAAGTTGGATAAAAGCAGCTCACCCATGGCTCGCATCACAAAGAACAGCATAAAGCCGATAATCATGTATACAAAAATGATCGAGGGGCCCGCTAAGCTGATCGTTTTGCCTGATCCCATAAACAGCCCCGTGCCGATGGCACCACCAATGGCAATGAGCTGGATATGACGGTTGGTGAGATTGCGCCGTAGGTGTTCTTCGCCTTTGGCTGGGCTCGTAGCCTCAATTTTTATCTGATCTACCATTAATGTCTCTTCCTTCTACCTGTCTGTCAGTTGTGTGCCTTGAGCTACGTCATTACGTATACATTTGTGCGTAGGACGATAGCGTATGGCATTAGGCTCTGGTGGCCTTTTAGATACATTGCGGAATAGAACGACTATTACGCAGGACATCAACGATATTAAGGAAGAAAATAGCAATTGAATACTAATAGATGAACGTTATGTTAATTATTTGTTTTTTTATAGATCTTGATCGGCAGTGAATTGTGAGGCATTTCAAATCTATTAAGATAAAACATCTGCTTGATCACAAAATCACCGTCACAATGGCGCAGTGTATAAGGCTATATGAAGGATATTATGAATAGGGCGGAATAATTTGATGTTACCCAGACATAAAAAAACGCCACCGAAGTAGCGTTTTTATTGGGCATTCAGGACAAGGTGTTTGTGCGTCTGGACTAGCTATGTGCCGGGTTGGTCAACACTCGGCGAGCTTCGCGGTAGCGACCTTTCCAGTAGCTGTCGTTCAGGCTAGAGATCGTCACACCACTGCTGGTGGAAGCGTGAACAAATTGATCGTTGCCTAAGTAGATACCCACGTGGCGGCCTGTTGATCCCGCACGGAACAGAACTAAATCACCGATGCGTAACTTTGTACGTTGGATTTGACGGCCCGTATCTTGTTGTTCTGATGTTGAACGCGGCAGGTCTAAACCAAACTGTTCACGAAAGGTACGTTGAACAAAGGCGGAGCAGTCAATGCCGCGTTTGCTGTCGCCACCTAAACGGTAACGAACGCCTTTCCATGTTGCATATTGATCCATGATTTTGGATTTAATATCCACATTACGAACCATTGCTTCAAATTCATCCTGAGACGCTTGAAGTAAAAGACCATCTTTGTCTTTAACTGCATGAGTATCAGTTTGTGCGTAACGATCAGATGAAGAATGATTTGCACTACATGCCGACAGAAGTACTGCGGCGGCGATAGCAGGAGCTAATCGCAAGATATATCTCAGAATCGGTTGAGACTTGACCATTATTGAAGATTTTCCTTTTTGTCCTTAACGACGGAGTCGCTATCTAAGAATGCCATTCAAGAGACTAATAACAGCTTTCCCACATGACAATATTTACATATGAGAACTGTGTGTCAGAGCACACTTTTATCACTATTTTTCTCAAAAACTCAGAATCTATGCACAAACGTTGAAAGATTACCGGATCGAAACGGCTTTGGCGAGACTTTTTATCTATTTTATAGGATAAGACGCTACTGTAATAATATGTAATATTTGAAGATTATCAAAATAAGGGGAGATAATTAAGACAAAGGCGCAAGAGGGATAGATGGTATAGGAATTGTCTGAATGAGAACTTATGCAGTGCTGCTTTCCTCCCCCTTAAATGTGACATTTTATTTCGGGGGGAGGCCAAGAATCATTATGGTCGATATTTGCCGGGTAAATGCTTGTCTAACAGGTTGAGCAGTGCATCCGACGCTGGCGTTAACAACCACCAACTTAGCCCAACCAGCACCACACTGAGCGAGCCGACAGCAATATCGCTAAACCAGTGCGCACCAATCATTATGCGTGGCAGGATAAAAATAACGAAGATCCCTAATGCAATGATGAAAGAGCGCACAGTGAAATAGCGAAGCATAAATACGGCAAAAATGATGAGCATCATGCCATGGTCGCCGGGGAAGCTATCGCGAGAACTATCTTTGGTATTAATCCCCGTCAGCTCGCCGACTCGATTGATATTCTCAAAAAAGTGAGTTGGGCTAGCGCGTTGCACTGGCAGCAAATGACCCAGTTGATTGAGAATCACGGCAGTAAATAGGATCACAACGCCTAAAATAAGCATGCGTCTTTTCCCGTAACCATCGCGCTTAACGAAAAACGAAAGGTAAAGCAGTCCCATGCTCAGCAAGGCAATGGCGTCGAACGCACGATTATTGGTATAGGCCACCAAATATAAGAATGTACGATTGGTCGCGAGATGTTCGTTAAAAAAGAAGAAGATCGACGAGTCAATCGGGAACCAAAAACCGTGATTAGTGGGCAAATACCAAGATAGAAATAAAGCTATACCAAGGATATTAAACAAAATAATCCATGGTAGATTGCGACGAGCCATACGCTAAACCTAGACCTATTTAAGAATTCAAAAAATTAAGATATTGCTTTAATTCGAGCTTTAAGAAGCGCGCTTTGTAACGTATTCCAGTCCGTTTCCGCGTCATGTATGAGTTCTACACGACTGTCTAACGGCGAACCTTGACGAGTTTCGATATGAAAATCATCACCTTGACGATTTACAATTAAAGTACCTTCAGGAATGCGCAGCGTTCCTTTCACACGTATCACTGGAGCTAACCGAACCCATTCGAGCACAGCCATGGTATCAAAGATTGTTTCTGCACTGAAAACCCATCCACAGCTGAAATATCCCTGTCCTTGATTAAGAGAACGACGCCAGTTTTGTCCATCAGGCAAACGTAAGGCAGCAATACCCGATGATGGCGCTTTACTGTGATGATGGTGCTTTGCATTAGGCAATTCAGCCAGATTTTCACGTGCGCTATTTAGCAAGGCGACCTCAATTTGGCCTTGCTCTGCCGTAACAATCTTCCGCCCTTTGCCTGATTCCTGTACCCAGCGCGCCAGCTGCTCTCGGTCATGGTCACTGTACACATCTTGCTTGTTTGCCACGATGATATCGGCAGCAGCAAGCTGATCGCGGAAGTTTTCATTGCCGGTGTACTTTTCATCGCTGAGTTGGCGAGCATCAAGAATACACAACGTCGCATTTAGCTCAAGCCACGCTTGATAGATATCCGACATCAGTAGATTAAGAATCTGCTTAGGGTGGCCTAAGCCCGTGGGCTCTATCAACAGCCGATCGGGTTTTGCCTGTTGCAGCAGCATGTTCAGACCAACCTGCATCGGTAATCCGTTGACGCAACACATGCAGCCACCAGGGATCTCTTTAAGCACTGCACCTGTATCCGCTAATAGGGAGCCGTCGATACCGATTTCGCCAAACTCATTAACCAGAACCGCCCATTTTTCGTTTTCGGGTTTGTTGGCTAATAAGTGTCGCAAAGTGGTCGTTTTACCACTGCCTAAAAATCCGGTGATGAGATTTACTTTCGTCATTTAATACCCCGATTCAACCACTTTACGGCTGCAATTTTACCATATCTCCCCATTTTCTCAGGATGGAGAAAGTGCTGTCATGCTAAACAAAAGTTAAACGAAAATAAAACCTGATCAGGTCTATTTCGGTTTTGGTTAGCGTGTAGACCTATCCATTTTCTTTATTTAATGCTGATAGTTTTCTCTATCACGTGGTTACCTACCGTAATTCAATGAGTGTACATATATTCCTAAGGATTCTTTTTAGGCTGCCGTTGGTTTTTTCATCGGCTGCTATCTTTAAAACACCATCGGTTCATGTGAGTGCGATCTTCGGTGGAGTGATGACTAGCTAGCAGCAATTTGTGTGGGAAATTAATGAGGTGGCCATGAAAATTTCTCGGTTATCGATGTTTTTCGCTGTCGGCTTGGGATTGCCTTTATTTGTTAGTGTTGTAACTCCGGTTCATGCGGTAAGTACTGGCGTCATTCATTTTGTTGGCGTGATTGTTGAAGATGGATGCGACGTTGCATTAGAGAAAAATCATGTAAAAACACGCTGTGAACGCAATGGCAAAGAGGAGAGCTTGAGTCGACCTATTAGCCAGATTAGTACCAGACCTTCTGAACTTCCGGTCTCTGTTGGAACCAGCCAATTAAAATGGATTAATGAAAGCCACACGTTGGGTGTGCTTACCATTAACTATCACTGACAACGACTCTGTATCTGAAATAACCCATCTTTAATTTGGCGTAGATAAGGCAGACTTATCTACGCCTTTCTATTCGTGCGTTTTCGCTTAGGTGATTTCTTTGCTGTGATACAATCAGACCAAATCGTCATAGTGTTCCTATCATTTGAGTATTTGGTCTGGCCAATTATGGTGTTAATTTATCCTCATCAGCGTTTACGGTAGAGAAGGTAGCAGCATGAGATTGTATCAAGAAGTCGGAAATACTCTGCGTAATCTGATCGCGCAAGGTGCGTACCCTATTGGGGAGCGGCTCCCCCCAGAGCGCGATATTGCTGAACAATTTAGTGTCAGTCGCAGCGTGGTGCGTGAGGCGCTTATCATGCTGGAATTAGAAAAGCTGATTGATGTACGTAAAGGTTCTGGTGTGTATGTTGTGGCTCTACCGCAGAGCCAGCGGCGCGCCGCTGTGACAGATCTTGATGAAAATACGTATGGACCTTTTGAATTGTTACAAGCAAGACAGTTGCTTGAGAGTGAGATAGCCGCTTTTGCGGCTGTGCAGGCCACCAAGGCTGATATCATGAAAATGCGCAAAGCGATTGAACAAGAACGCCAATCACTGTCGCTAGGCACAGTAGATGAAAGCGCCGATGAGCTCTTTCACTGTCTGCTTGCTCAATCAACCCAAAATAGCGTGTTAGCCAGTATGGTGCACGATGCTTGGCAAGCGAGGAAACATAATCCGATGTGGAGTGGCTTGCATGTTCATACCAGCGACTTTAGCTATCGTTGGAACTGGCTAGACGATCATCAAAAAATTCTACATGCCGTGCTACGCCGTGATGCAAAGTCGGCAAAACAAGCCATGTGGCAGCACTTGGAAAATGTAAAAACAAAATTGTTGGAGATTTCCGATCCTGAAGATCCAAGTTTTGATGGATTTTTATTTGAATCAACGCCTGTGTTACCCAATGAGTGATCTTATACTGTAACTATTGGCATGGTACTACCGTGATTTTCCCCTACGCAATGCCAATGATTTAATGTTTTTTTCTTATAAAATTGTGTACCAGATAACCATACCCAACAATAAATGGCTATTTATGGCAGTTTATCGACATAATGAGCAGAACACTCATCATGAGTTGCTGGTAACTGATATATGACTCAACTTTTTCGCACGGTTAACTTTCGACCTGTAGCTCGACTGCTTGTCTCTCTACTGGTTGCAACTCTGATCCTTATTATTGCCGTAATGACTATTTCTTGGCAGATTTCACGAGGCATGGAGCGGGATATTGCACAGCGGCTGCAACGTGCTGTAGCGCAATTTGACGCGACGCTACAGAATGCTGAAATCGCGGCGAACGCCGTGCGTGGCTACCTTGGAAAAGAGTGTTCGACTGAAACGCAAAATGCGTTGCGCTACCAAGTCACGGTGGTTCCTGATATCCGTACGGTCAATCTGGCTACGGGCAATAATGTATATTGCTCTTCGCTTGCAGGTAAATATTCGACGGCGGTAAATACCCCTAAATATGTGGGGGGGATGTTGTTGATGCTCAATGGTAACCCCGTCACGCCTAACCGTTCGCTTATCGCGTTTCGTAAATCCTATGGCGAACATAGCGTATTAGTGGGCATCGATGGGTATTATCTTAAAAATGTTCTAGAGCTGCTTAAGTCACCAACAGAAATCCATCTTTTGGTCGGTACAAGTTGGATGGACAGCTCTGGGCATGTCTCTAATGACAAATTCAAACCCCACGGAACCAGTTATTTTCAGACATCGAAGCATTTCCCTTATTCAGTGGCAACAGAAATTCCTTATTCCACGCATTGGGAGTATGTGTGGGAATACTCGTCGGGTAGTATTATTTTATTCCCTCTGTTGGCTATTTTATTAGGGGTTATAACCTACCGCACTATGGGCCGCGTTAACTCGCCGTTATCAGAGCTAAGAAGCGCGCTGAAAAACCACGAATTTATTCCTTATATCCAGCCTGTTGTGAGCTGTGAAAATAATGATTTGACTGGATGCGAAGTATTAATGCGCTGGCGCCATCCACAAATGGGAATGATCGCACCTAACCAGTTTATTCCATTGGCCGAGGACTCCGGTTTGATTGTGCCTATGACTCGCGATTTAATGGCGCAGGTGAGAGACTACTTTGCCCCCTTAGCTGAGCAGTTGCCATATAATTTCCATTTTGGAATTAACATCAGCGCTAGCCATTTCAAAGATCTTAGCCTCGTCGACGATTGCCGCTTGTTTATCAACGCGTTTGAAGGCTATAAAATTCAGCTTGTGCTGGAGCTTACAGAACGTCAGCTCATTGTCCCCAGTGAACTCACTCATCGCATATTCCACGAGCTCCATGGGCTTGGCGTTAGGATTGCGCTAGATGACTTTGGTACAGGCCATTCTAGTTTGGCTTATCTGAGAGAATTCCAAATAGATATCCTTAAAATCGACCAAAGCTTTATCCGCATGATTGGCTCTGACGCGTTATCAGGTCATATTGTGGATAATGTGATTGATTTGGCTAAGCGTTTGCAGTTGGTCACTGTTGCTGAAGGTGTGGAAACATCAGAGCAGGCAGAGCATCTTAAAAAATACCATATCGATTACCTGCAAGGATATTTGTTTGGCCGGCCAGAGGATCAGAAAACCTTTAGTGATAAATGGTTATAGCGAAATGCTTTGGTAGGAATTGGCTATCCTAAACAGGATAGCCAATAGAGATTTACTTCACTAAAGATGCGCAAGTATTAGCCGCACCATTTTCAACGAGCGCTAAATAAGCCTTGGTCACTGCCTGCACAAATGCAGATTGTTTTGGCAGTTCATCACCGAATACGGCTTTAATTCCCAGCAGCGCCTGAACGCGCGCTTCACCTTCTTGGCTAGCAGCAACCGTTGCTTTCAATGTGTCTAACATTGGGTCACGAATATCAATGGTTTGGTGATGGTCATCAACGCCCCCCACATAGCGCATCCAACCCGCGACACCCAATGCCAAGCATGGAAATGCGTGATCATGGGCGATATGCCAGCGAATGGAGTCCAGCATACGCTGAGGTAACTTCTGAGTCCCATCCATCGCTATTTGCCATGTGCGGTGCTTCAGTGAGGGATTGCTATAACGCTCAATCAAACGATCGGCATACTGCGCCAAGTCTACGCCGGTAACGCGTAACGTTGGCGCTTGCTCTTGCAGCATCAAGCGGTGTGCTGCAGTTCGATAGGCGGGATCCTCCATACAGTCGTTGATGTGCTGATAGCCAGCCAAATAGCCTAAGTAAGCGAGAAATGAGTGGCTGCCGTTGAGCATGCGCAGCTTCATTTCTTCATATGGAAGAACATCTGTAACGAGTTCGGCACCGGCGATCTCCCACTCTGGACGGCCTGCGACGAAGTTATCTTCTACGACCCACTGGATAAACGGTTCGCATGCAATTCCACAAGGATCTTCAATGCCGATCGCCTGTGCGACTTCTGCCAGCGTTTCCTCGGTTGCCGCTGGTACGATGCGGTCAACCATGGTACTTGGGAAGGTCACGTTAGCCTCGATCCATGCAGCCAGTTTTTGGTCGCGCGCATTGGCTAAGCCTAATACTGCATTTTTCACAACGTGACCGTTTTCTGGAATATTGTCGCAAGACAGCACGGTAAACGGCGGCAAATTGCGCTCATGACGTAGACGTAAGGCTTCAACAATCACTCCTGGCGCAGAGGTTGGTGCCTGAGGTGCAGCTAAGTCTTGTTTAATCAGGGCGTTGTTCAGATCCAGCTTTCCGCTACCCGGCTCAATGCAGTAGCCTTTTTCCGTTACGGTTAAGGAAACAATGGCTACCTGAGGCTCAGCCATTTTCTCAATAACGGCCTGAATTCCGTCGAGATCCGAGTGCAGCGATTCATGCACGGAGCCGACAACGATAGCCTGATTTTGCTCTGCACCTTTTTCTAACACGGTATAGAGATGGTTTTGCTCGCGTAACTGCTCGATCAGCTTTTCTCCACCGAACAGGTTAACTTCGCAATAACCCCAGTCCCCGCCTTTTTGATTCAGCACACGATCGGTTAACAACGCCTGATGGGCGCGATGGAATGCTCCAAAACCAAGGTGAACGATACGGCTTTTGAGTGCGCCACGGTCATAGGTTGGCTGTTTAACGCCGTCTGGCAAAGAATGATTTGCTAGGTTTTTCATGCTGAACTCCATTAGAAGATGTACGCGGCAGACGGATAAAAGCCTGTCAGCATCAGAACGGTGAAGTAAAAGGTGTTAGACCACTTTGCTTGCCAGCAATACAGTGCGCTTTTTCAGCACGGAAGTGTTCAAGCTGTATATAAACCAACGCGGTCTGACATCTTACAAGATCGTCAAAGTGGCTTGCAGTCTAAAGTCATATGACAGAAAATGAAATTGGTTAGTCCAAAATTCTAGAATATTCGTGAAGTGGATCAACCAATAGTGGATTGGGTTTTGACAGAAAAATGCCAAAGAGTAAGGTAAAAGCTAAATGATACCTGTGTGGTTTTGGTATAACAGCATTACGAATTTACTGACTTAGCGTGGCATTTGCTGCCAAATCTATCACAGAGAATCCTCAAAACACGATTACTTGTATTTTCACCCGCAGAAGGTAGAGACAGATGGAACAAACTTGGCGTTGGTATGGCCCGAACGATCCGGTGTCATTGGATGATATTCGTCAGGCTGGAGCAACCGGCGTAGTGACAGCATTGCACCATATCCCTAACGGAGAAGTTTGGACAGTTGAAGAAATTGAGAAGCGTAAAGCGATTTTAGCAGCAAAAGGACTGACGTGGTCTGTTGTTGAAAGCGTGCCGGTTCATGAAGAGATCAAAACCCAAACCGGTAATTATCAGCAGCACATCGACAACTATAAACTGTCTCTGCAAAACTTAGCAGCCTGCGGCATAGATACTGTGTGCTACAACTTTATGCCAGTTCTGGATTGGACACGCACCGATTTAGAGTATGAGCTGCCAGACGGCTCTAAAGCCCTGCGTTTTGATCAGATCGCGTTTGCCGCTTTTGAGCTCCATATTCTTAAACGTCCGAATGCGACGGAAGATTACACCGCAGAAGAGCAGGCGCAGGCCAAAACCTATTTTGACAATATGAGCGAAGCGGATATTGCCAAGCTTACGGGCAATATCATCGCTGGTTTACCAGGAGCGGAAGAGGGGTATACGCTGGACCAGTTCCGTGCACGTTTAGCTGAATATGATGGTATTGATAAAGCCAAGCTGCGCGAGCATATGGGATATTTTCTGAAAGAGATCGTCCCAGTGGCAGAAGCCTGTGGCCTGAAACTGGCGGTACATCCTGATGATCCACCGCGTCCGATTCTCGGTCTGCCTCGCATTGTTTCCACCATTGAAGATATGCAATGGCTAAAAGACACCGTAGATAGTATCTACAACGGTTTTACTATGTGTACCGGTTCTTACGGCGTGCGTGGCGACAATGATTTGGTCAAAATGATTGAGACCTTCGGCGATCGCATTCATTTCACACATTTACGTTCTACCTGCCGTGAGCAGAACCCGAAAACCTTCCATGAAGGTGCGCATTTGCAGGGCGATGTTGATATGTACGCGGTGGTAAAAGCCATTCTGACCGAAGAGCAACGTCGGCAGAAAGCGGGAAATATGCGCCCAATTCCGATGCGTCCAGATCACGGACACCAGATGTTGGACGACCTGAAGAAAAAAACCAATCCGGGCTATTCGGCGATTGGTCGGCTGAAAGGTTTGGCAGAAGTACGCGGCGTCGAATTAGCGCTTAAGCGTGCGCTATTTCCAGAAATGAAGTGATTTTAGTCGTTTGAAATGACTAGGCTTGAATAAGCGTTGCGCTTGATAACAAAAAACGTCTGATAAACATTATCGGGCGTTTTTGTTATTAGTATAAAAACGATCTTTATGACGGTGGTGCTTCTCTAATGTGAGATTATACTCTGAGAGTATTTATAGTAATTACAGCTCCAGTGTGTTTCCAGTAGTTCAAAGGGTGAATAACAGCGTAGATATGAATCTGCTCCGAGATCCGTTTGTGAATATACTTCAGCCATATAACAAGTAGAGATGTTACCTTATCTCATGACAACATAATTTTGGGAGTATCATTCATAGCAAACGGTATATTTTATAGAACTAATAGAGCCCAACGAAGCAATAATTTTACGCAATGTGTGGGGCCAGAATGAGGTAATAAGAGATAAGGCATGATAGATGTAGAATTGGAAAAATATGATAAGCCCCCATTTAGGATGGCTTATCAAAACACCTACTATAAATAAAAGATTTCTATGATTTTTCAACGGACCAATATGAGCAATATTTTATGTCATCAAACTTATTTAGTCTGTGAAATAAGATAAGGAGTGCTAATTTTCTTCCTCAAAAGCTCATATAAAGCATGGTTGCTGGCAACACCTAGTTTCTTCATTGCATTTTTCTTCTGTCCATGGATAGTTTTCGCACTCTTATTTAAAATATAAGATATTTCGGTGATTGTGTTTTCTTTTTGTATCAAATTTAATACTTGGTATTCACTGTGCGTTAATCGGACGCTAGAACATGACTCACATGATGAAGTGTATTTTTTTTGCTGATTATATGAGTCTCTAGACAAAAATTCAATTATTGCGGTATTTATTTTTTTTACTACAGAGTCAACCGATTCAGTTCTATATATGATGTTAAAATTCTCATCGCAGACTTTCCCTTTATTTAGCGCCCTTACACCATTTTCAATTATAAAAAAATAGATGCATTTAGCTTCATTGGTAATGAATGGTAATAGGTTTCTGCAACTATCACTCTTAGATGTTGCAATAAAGTTAATGTTTATTGTCCTAATTCTTAAGTCAATTCCTTGTGATATTAGGAAATGTCTAGATAGAATAGCAATCAGCCCATTAACGTAGAATTTGTCTTCATCATTAGTACTAATGTTAAGATTGTATACGTTTTCCATATTTCCCCCATTTCGTTGAATGAGAAAATTCTACATTAAGTATTTTAGATTCTTTGAGTGAATAAATTTTATTAAGGTTTATTTTGTCTTATTAAGTGAGACTCATATTGGTATGTTATTGATATAACTACAGTTTATTGCAGTATAGTTGTGGCGCTATACTTGTCGACATGATATAGCCTGACTTGACGTCACGGTCAATTTTTAAGGAAACCCATCCATTACTTTTGATTAGAAAACTGTATAGATACTTAAAGGCTAGATTTTCTGGTAAATTATCGCCATCCCTATTAGTAAGATGCACTGTCTTTATATGTAAAAAACCATTAGTAATAGAGTATTCAACATTAGCTTCACGGTTTATTATGTAGTTTTTATCATCAGTAGTGACTTTGGCACTGTATGTGACAATGCCATCCCCCTCAGATAGAATAAATAATAGGCTGCCAGATACTATGTCAGTTGTAACACCATAGTTGTATTGATATTGAATCACCGATATGCAGTTGATATCTTTTACCTGTTTGAAGAATAAAAAAAAGTAGAGAGTTAAAAAGGCAAGAAGTATTGCCATAATTGAAATTATTCTAGTCATGGATTTATTTCCTTATTTATTATATAAATTGAACGGCAAAAATTCTCTCCTTTATTTTGCTCATTACATATTATTATTGATTTTCTAGCTAAAGTTTCAATACTATTGTAATAAACATACTCGTTGCCACGACAGGTTAAATAAGCTTTCCTTAGATCATCCTCAAGCTCAGTTCTTGATGTATGAGAGGAGTTTTTTTTAATATATAATAGACACCCAGAAATTCTTCCTAATTTTTTGTAGTCAGTGAATGCCTCGAACAAATATTCATTTTTGCTTATTAGTAGATAAAAAATAACACAAACACTAAGAAAGACACCTGTAATAGCAAGATTTTTATATGATAATACAGACGAAACACTGGTAGTTTTCTCTTCTAATATGGTAGTTTCCCCTTCTAATAGCGATGTACTGACCTCTGACAGGCATTCATTCATATGCTGTGTTTTTATGTCATCCAGCAATGTCGCGATTGTTATATCATTAGCAATTGATATTCCTTTTCTAGGAATCGTAATTAAAACCTCCTTTGCTATACCTAGTTGACGAAGGGCCCTCCTAATCAAAGAAATATTTTGATAGAAAGTATTAGTATTAATCGGAATGTTGAATTTTTCCCACACCTCGTGAAATATTTCTTCTCTAGTTGTTATTTCATGTCCATTATTTATTATTAATAATAAACAGCTATTTGCCGGAGATGTCAGTAAGACCTTGGTTTCTGGGTTATCTAGGCGATAAAGCTCAGCTTTGTGGTTATTATAAATTAGTTGACCATCTATTATGAAGTTATAGCTCACGTTTTTTCTCAAGTAAAGATGAATTCAGGTTGTTATAGATAATTATGCGTCCCAGATTAATATAGTCAATAAGAAACTAAAGGTTTTTATTTCTGATGAGCCTAATAATTGCTAACTAAGCTCTTAATAATGCAGTTTAATCCTTATTAAGATGTTTTTTTCAAGGCTTATCTGAAAATTTAACAATTTACCATTAAGGCTTTATGCCTTTATTTAATTGTGGTATTTAAAACCAATAATAAACAATTACTTTGATTTTAGGTGGAAAATGAGGATTTTGAGACTTTCAACACTTACCATTATATTATTTACAAATGCTAGTTTTTCTGCAGATGACTTTGTGATTACAATCAATGGTGCAATTAAGGTGAACAACAAAAAAACATGTATCTTTAATGCACCAGAAGGCGCTTCAGAAGTCGTTTTCATGTATAAAAAAGATAAGGTCCCAAACTATTACTACATTTGGAACAATGTCACGGACTTTGAAAGTACAAAAAAGGGAATTGCTAGCCAGTACTTTAAGTTTATCGACTACAGGGTCACATGTAGTTTTAAGCCGCCTACTGATAGCTCTATCCAACTTAGCTATTTATTGAATGGCGATGCCAAAATTTCGGCCAGCGGGAGCCGAACTCTATGGACCTACTTGGAATCTTCACAAAACGATAATGCTGGTTTCATTATCCGTAGGAAAAATGATGACGACTGGCTAAACTTTAAGAGTATATCGAATCAATCGCAAAGCTATAGTGTTAATGCAAGTGAGTTTGTAAAGGATTCTGATGGGAGTTACTCTGCAATAATGTCATATGCCGTAGCTTTTACAGGTGTTGATCTTAAAAATCAAAACTTTTCAGATGAATTGGTAGATAGTAACTTGATTAATGCAGGTGCTTACTCCCGTAATGTAACACTAAATGTTAATTATAATTAAGTCTTGTAATTGAATTCTACCGTCACGAAAAACATGACAAACTACTTTCCTTAATAAGTAAACTTTGGTGAATTTAATTTTTTTTTAGTTGTGTTGTTTAGTGGGAGGGGGGATTATTGCTAACAAGTTTATGCAGCGTTCTATAGTGCATCACATTTCAAATGTGGCTATTAATTACGAGTTTTTCAGTGGTTGTGATGAGCTTTAATTCTTGTTTCTATGCTGACGAATTCACACACAGCTAAGTGTAAAAGAAATAATCTATGTATGAGTTTAAAACTATAAAAAAAAGTTTGTTTATTACATTATTTATGAGTAGCTTTTCAAATGCAGGAACCTCATCAGGTAATGTGATTTTTAATGGTCAGGTTGCTGAAACATTACAGCCAACATGTGAATATTCAGCAATAAACTTGAATGTAACAATTCCTACAGTAGATGTGAGTAAAATCCCATCAACTCTAGTGTTAGAGAATGCGTTGAAGAATATGATTGTCTCGGGAGAAATAGTACCTAACAATGGGGAGAGCGTCAAAAATGCATATCAAGCACTAGGTCAAGGATATGCGAGTACAAGCATTGATGTAACGTGCAAAGGTTTATCACAGTATTTTACCGTTAATACAAAAAATGTCACAAATGATAGCACATGCTCATCAGTTGGATGCTCTTATTTAGCTGTGCAGAGCTCTGATATGGATGTTAATAAAAATTTCGCAATATCTATGTTTATATTTGCCTCAATATATGGAACCGGAGGGATTAGCTCTGGATGGGTAAATCCATCGGTCAAAGGTGGCTTTAATAGTGTTCTTAGTTTGGGTGGAGGTTTCCCTCTTTTTTATAAAGAAGGAACTGGATCAAAAACAAAAAATATAGAGTTCAGCTTTGTACTAGTAAAGCGTGATGGCTCTGCACCTAGTGAGTGGGAGAAAAGTAAAGACTCTGGTGAGTATTCATATAATAGTTCAGTTGTGATGCAGTTTATCTATCAGTAACTTAAATATCCATCATTATGGTTTATTTTTTTGATAATCCATAATGATGTAAGACACAAACATTAACCAAAGTAAATTAAATAACTTTTAAAGTGAAGGAATCATGAAAAAATTAACTTTAGCCATTTTATTTACGGCTGCGGGTATTAGCAGTGTACAGGCTGCCAACGTTGAACTAGCGAAGGGGCGATTGCTTTTCACTGGTGCGCTGAATCAGTCGGGATGCACTGTCACTAATGCTGTTGATGGCGGCGGCGATATTAATATTCCAATGCCGGGCTCACTCGGTGTAACTAAAGTCAAATCATTAACAGCAGCAACACCTGCTGGCTGGAGTGCACTCGATGAGGATGTAAAATACAGTAAGGCTAAAGTTCCATTTGCTCTAAGTATCGAATGTCCTACCGATGATATTTATACATACATTGATGGAATTACCGGTGAGAAAAATGCAAAAGATAATTTTGCAACACAAGCTAAGTTGTACTTTTATGGTCAGGATAATGGAGCGTCAGGCTTTATACCAACAACAGATTCAGGAAGCGTTGTTGGCCTATTGGCAGCAGATAAAAACTCTGTTAATAGGAGTGTAGGAATTGCAGTTATGCAAAAAGACAATGCAAAAGGAGATAAGGTTATCGATCTGAATCCTGCTAATTCAGCTGATGGTGTAGCAATTGATATTGCGTGGACTGCAGGAACAAAGAGTATTACTGCACAACCAACATTTGACTTTGCATATGTCCCAGCCAATAGCAAAGCTAGCGTTGAAGGGGGAGTAACTACAGCTACAATGCCATTCAAATTTGAATATCGCTAATTGATATAAGATTTAAGCTTGTTAAATATTAACTGATTATTGAAATAAAGGGAGGTTTTCCCTCCCTTTTATGTTGCATAGATATCTTATATGAACAAAATTTTTTTAGCTTCAATTTTTCTTTGTGTATCAACTATCTCGAACTTAGCTTGTTCGGCAGTATTGTTGCAGAAAACAAGGGTAATACTCGAGCCTGGTAGTAATGAGGCGGAGCTAACGATTGATGCACAGAAGAATGTTTCATCCTTAGTACAAACCTGGGTATCTGGACCCGATAACAATGTAGTTTCACACTTTACTATTATGCCATCTATAAGCTTACTAAAAGCAGGTCAAAGTCAAACGCTGAGATTAGTTTATCAAGGGGATGGTGTACCTCAGGATAGGGAGAGCTTATTATATCTGAACATTCAAGACTCTGTTGCTGTTTCTGATGAACTACAGGGAAAGAATGCAATAAATTCCTCTTTCTTACAAGTTATCAAGGGGTTCTATAGGCCAAATTCACTCACGCAAGAGGGGGCAGCGGAAGCTCCATTAGCGCTAACTTGGGAAGTAAGAAGGAGAAATGATGCTAGCTTTTCGCTTAGGTTAATAAACCCATCTCCATTTCATGTGGTATTTTCAGGTATATCGCTGGTAACTGAAAAAAATAAAAATGGGAAGATAAGTAGTGTTACTAATACTAGCTTTGATTACATAAAACCATATTCTACATCTGATATTGAGATTTCGAATACTGGCAATATAGCTAATATAGAAAAAATTGTCTATCTCGTTATCAATGATTATGGGATGACAGAAGCATACTCATCTAATATCAAAAGCGGTAGGTCAATAGACGTAAAAAAAATACCCCGCAGGAATGGTTAATTTATGGTGCGCTCTATAGTGCTAGCTATTTCATTTTCCATGCAAATGATTAATCCGTCTTTTGCTGAACAACTTATAGGTACTCAGACTCTAAAGATTTCAGCAGAACTTGTTACACCTAATTGCTCACTCGAGTTCCCGCTAGGGTACTCTACAGACTTTGGCACAATGCATCCAAAGCAAATTAGTTTTGCGCCTTCAGATACAAATAGCAATGCACTGAGCTATATTAGAAGGTTGTCGGCTTTTGGCAGCATCTCAGATAAATATAAGCAAGGTATCGTTCCAATTAAATTGAAAATATCATGTTTGAGTAGCGGGGATTTCGAACTTAGCAATTTTTCTAAGTATTATATTTCATTTGGTGATATATCACAGATCCTACAAGGAGATATTCCAGGTGCTGCATCGAATGGATATGTATATAAATTGAATTCCGGAGGGGATAATACTAAGAGGTCATTGGGTATTGTACTCTATGTCAATGACTCTCTGGCTTCAAATATGGGGGGAGTTGATGGCTTGGCAAGGCCAGGAAAGGAATATAACTTTATCGATGAATATAGCTTTGCGAAAAATGCCTCAGGTAATGCATATGAAGCACTGTTTAATATCTCACCTGGACTTTTTTGGGCAAAGGAGACCCCTATTTCAGAAGGGGGGAGTTTTAGCACGGAAATAACTGTAACTTTAGGGTTTAATTAATGATGAAATATTTTTCTATATTATTTTTCATGAGCGTATTGGCTAGTATGACCCCAGCATATGCTGGTTTTTCACTGTCAACAACAAGGGTTGTTTTTCCTTCTAATGAACATGAATATGATCTGACAGTCACTGCTGGAAATGAAGATGTAGTTTTTCAAAGCTGGTTAGAGAAGGATGGCGATACCACTGGAGACACTCCATTTTCTGTGCTTCCATCTTTAGCTAGAGTTCATTCTAATCAAGCGCAAATTATAAGGATAATTTATCAAGGTACTCCAATGAATAAAGATGTTGAGTCTTTATTCTGGTTAAATGTCCAAGAAATACCAAGGATATCCTCTTCTATGGCAGAAGGTAAGTCCTCTGGAATTTCCTTTACGATCAGGCAACGCATAAAAATGTTCTTTCGCCCAAGCAATGTGGTAACGGAGCCTGTTGCTATGACTGAAAAATTAAAATTTAATTTAAGCAGCAATAGAAAAAGCTTGAAGATATACAATCCAAGTAATAATTATATTACTTTAGTGGGTTTCTATTATCATGATGCAAAAAACACTAAGAAAACAATTTTAGATGCATCAATGATAGCGCCAAAATCAACAAAAGATGTTTATTTTTCTTCCCCAGCTCCTGTCGATGAAAAAATATTTTTTTCATCAATTAGCGACGCTGGATTTAGTAAGTTGTTTTCTACAATGCTAACACTAGGAAAGTCAGTCAGCCCTGAAAAGTGCTGATCTTCTCCATGATACCATTATCTGAGATGACTGATTTTTTTGAACGCGGTTTATAAAGTGATTAATAAGTATGAAACTCAATGTTATCACCTTGAGTCTTATTTTTTTATTTCCTGCTGGATATGCAAAAGGTAAGTCTCAGAAAATTGAAGTCCAGCAGCTCAATGAAAAAAGTGGTCAGATTAAGAATGTGAAACACAATGCTGGTGTTGTTTCAACTCCTGCATCAAGAGATAAGTTAGTTTTTAATACAAGTTTTCTCCGTGGTGACAATGTTTCTGTTGATGTAGATACCTTGCTTGACAGTGGTGTATTGCCTGGTAACTATGAGGTATCTGTATATTTAAATAACAATCTTAAAACTAAGACTAATATAAAATTTATAAAAAATTCTGATTCTAATCAAGTTGAAGCATGTATTGACTCAAAACTTCTAAAAACAATTGGTGTTAATGTAGATGGACTTATTACAGATGGTATTATTCAAGACAATGTAGATGATAGCTGCATTGATTTACACACTGAAATTAAAGATGCTAGCCAATCTTATGATTCGGGGCGATTTCGACTCTCACTAAGTATCCCGCAGATTTATCTATTGCCAGATACACAGTCAGTGGTAGATGAAGCACTATGGGATTATGGTATCACAGCCGCATTTACAAATTATAACTTAAACTTTTCTTCAAGTAAGAGCGGTAATGAGCATAGTGTAAATAATAGTTTATCTTCTATATTGAATAGTGGAATAAACGTTTTTGGATGGCGGTATCGTAATTCATCTTCTGTTATAAGCAACCAGCAAGAGAAATTTAATTTTTCTAGCTTCACGAATTATTTAGAGCACGATTTAGAGCCATTAAAGGCTCAGGTTCGTGTAGGCGATGTTTTTGCCGTCTCAAGATTGCTTGACGGATTTGGTATTCGAGGTGTTCAGTTAAGTGATGATCTTTCAATGCAGCCAAATAGTGATTCAGCACTAAAGCCTATCATTCGCGGCGTTGCTGAGACTAATGCTACAGTAGAAGTTCGTCAGATGAATTTTTTATTATATTCAACGAAGGTTCCTCCTGGTCAATTTATATTGACTGATATTAATCCAGCAGGAACTACCGGAGACTTGGAGGTAAAGATAATTGAGGCTGATGGACATGAGAAAGTAACTATTCAGCCTTGGGGTAGTAATGCATACATGGTTAGGAAAGGGTTTTTTACATATGATCTTTCCGGAGGTAAATATAATCAGTATAGCCAGTCTGACCTTTCATTAAACGTTGTAAATTTTGACTATACATATGGTTTGGCTGAGAATTTAAGTATTCTAGGCGGCATTCAAGTAACTAAGGGGTATTATGGACTCGGCCTTGGTATTGGAAGCAATACACCTATTGGACCAATTGCCTTAGATGTAGAACAGTCATCAAGTAAAACTAAAAAAAGCAAAGAGCGAGGGGCGAGCGTACGATTTAGCTATAACAAAGTATTTGATGAATCAGGTACTAGTTTTGGTTTTGTTTCACAACGTTTTTCCACTGAGGGATTCCGCACATTAAGTACCCATGCTCAATATATGGAAGCAGACAGTGACTCATTTCTAGACCTAACACCAAAGCTTTCAACATCGATTAGTATGAACCAAAATTTAAAAAATTTAGGTGGCGGCTCTATATACTTATCATTATCAGATAATAGATATTGGCAAAATAGCGGACGCTCTAGCAGTATATCTTCTGGTTATAATAATAGTTGGGGGGATTTAAGCTATAGTCTTTCATTAACTCACTCTCGTAATCTTAGCATGCGTGGAGTAAAGGGAGAAGATGATACATCAATTGGACTAAATTTAAGTATACCATTTGGCTCTTCTTACCATCCAGTGACACTAAGCTCATCTATAAATAGAGCAAATGATGGTAAATATTCGCAAACAGCATCTGCAAATCAAAGTATAGATCTACTGGGACAGAAAGCCTCATACTCATTATATTCATCAGGCACTGAGGGCGATTTTAGTTCTATAGGTGGAAATTTAAACTCACAAACGCCATTTGTAAACTATAGTGTGTCAGCGTCTAAAGGCAAAGATTATACTAATACGGGGGGGAGTCTTACTGGCGGAATAATTGCCCATTCAGGAGGCATTAATTTTGCTGCAGGGCTAAATGAAACTGTCATTATTGCAGATGTCGCAGGAATTCAAAACGTTGAGGTTAATTACTCTTCGCGTACTGGAACAAATGGCTATGCAGTCATACCAAGTGCATCCCCTTATGTTGTGAATCAAGTCCTTATTGGCAGAAATGTTCCTGGGAATATTGAATTGAATGAGACAACACAAGCGGTTGTTCCAAGAAGGGGGGCTATAGTAGAAGCACATTTCTCAGCGCAAAAAGGAAGAAGAGTTGAGTTTACTTTTCTGTTAGATAATTTAGAGAAGGTGCCATTTGGAGCAACTGTCACAGATGATACTGGTCAGTTTCTGGGTATAACTGATCCGCAAGGGCGCGCATTATTATTACTATCTGATGATACAGGGAAAATAAATGTCATCTGGGATAATAAACAGTGCAGCGTTTATTACCATCTACAAAAAGAAAATAAATTGTTATATTTTGAAAAAATAAAATCTACTTGTCACTATCCGGTAACAAAAGAAACTAGTTCTGTTGATTCAGTAAGGCCAGTTAATGATTGACGTAATTGTATCTCATACATCAAAGATGGTTGTATTAGTATTGCTAGTTTACTCAGCGAAACTATTCGCTGTTGTATCACCAGTTTGTGTTCAAACTTCATATTTTTCCACCTCTTGGCAATTTAAAGGGGGAGACTTTACATCTTGGTTAGCTACTAATCCTACGACATCTAGTTATTTTGTAGTCGCTGAGCGTAGCATTACATCTAGCGATATGTCAGAGATGCCGCTTGTGTGTGATGTTTCAAATGCAAACTCTACCTCTGGTACAACTCATGCAATAAACCCAACTAAAACATATATTAGACCTCAGATGAGTTTTTATTCAGGAAATGCAAGTTATTATAAAATGGAGGGGTTTGACGGCATAGGTTTTCAAATAGTCCTTAATTGGAATAATTCACCTATTTTTATGTATAAGAGAATTGGTGGAGGAATGAAAAAAAACAATAAATCGACCATATTCCCTGCTAGTTCAAATATAGGGTTAGATAATTTTCCTGCCTGTACAACTGAAGGTACAGGCTATGGTGGAAGCATGTGTACTTGGGGGGGGGCAAGTGGTCCCAGCGCAGGAAATTATATTACTCAATATCTTAATAAAAACTGGGTATATGAATTAAGGGCATTTAAGTTAGAACCTAATGTAACTGTAGGTACTTTTACAAGTGATAAACTTCCAGTAGTCAATGTTGATGCTATGGTTCCATATTGGGGAACCGGTTATTGGACTACCAGCTATCCGAAGCTCTATTGCCTAGGGTGTTCTGCTGCCGTGGGTGTTCCACCTACGGTGACAGTTCCAGCTAATTGTACTGTAACTTCACAAAACCCGAAAATTGTAACTTTGCAGCCTTTTCCAATTATATGGAGTGATTTTACACAAACACAGCAGGCGGGAGTATCAATAAAAGCAAATGAACAGTGGACGCCGTTTACTTTAGGGTTATCTTGCGACAAGTCAGTGAATGCAACGCTTTATGCAAGTGATGCTACTACTTCAAGAGCACCTGCAGTTGATGTATGGGGAAAGCTAATTAATTCGGCTGATGCTAACTCGAATGTAGGCGTCCAAGTTTATTACAAAAATAATGCGGATGAAAATTGTATCGGCACTTCATCAGGAGTGAGTGGAGGGTTACCTCTAGAGTTAAATCGGACAAGTCCTAAGAAAATCAGTGTTTCTGGAACCAACAACTCAAGTAGTCCTTACCAGTCTTTTTGCGCTAGATATTATACCACAGCAACGAATAGTGAAAATCTAACAGTCGGGTTAGTTACAGCTACCATGGCTTATACTTTTGAATACGAATAGAAAATTATATTAATAAGGGGCTTCTGAATATGTTGCAAGAAAAATATTTATTACCCACTGTAGTTTATTTATTTCTAATACCGAATGTCTATGCCGAGGTTCCATATTTATATGATGATGGCGGATTTCACTACATCGACACAGATGACCGTTTTCCTATGACTGCAACAGCAGGAAATGGATCGGGATATGTATATCCTTATGTTTTGGGGGTGAGTGATGGATCTACCGTAGAATTCAATGGCCGCAATTTTTTAATTTCAACATCGGGTAACTTAAACTCTGCAATTGTTGTTGGCGGTAAAGGGAAGACATCATCGCTTACTATTACTGGGCAGGTGGGCGGGGAGGCAAAAATAAAATCTGATAGTTCAGCAATTATTTTGTCTAGTGGTTCTTATGGACAAGATAATAAATTATTCCTTGATAATGTAAATATTACGCAAGAGCATATTTATTCAAAAAATGATGCTGCAATAGCAACTTATAATGGAGGGGGGAGTTCAGGATCGCAAACTATTAACATAAAAAATACCATAATAAATTTTGGTCGTGGTATTGTTGCAAATAATGCGATTGTGGACCTATTTAATGTTGTGATAAATGCCTCCGCAGGAATAGGTATCATTATTAGCCAGAGTGATGCTAAGTTGAAAGCTGAAGATATCGACATTACATCAATGCTGAGTGCCATTGCTGGTACTGCTATAGGTTCTGGTGATGCTGCTACATTTGGATATATTGACGTTATAAACAGTAAGTTGACTACATTAGGTAATAATGCTTCAGCACTTGAGCTTAGTGCTTTCACTTACCCAGGAAATCCTCCTTTGTCAGGACCATGGATTAGGGATAGAGTTTCTTTAACAGATGTTAATATTAATACACAAGGGGCAAGTTCGTATGGTATTAATATGAGCAACATGAATGGTTCCGCTAAAGAATTAAATATAACGACTATGGGGCGCAGTTCATTCGGTGTATTTATAAGTAACAATGCTGCGCTAGAAATAGATTCTGCTACTATCAATACAGATGGTACTAGTGCGTATGCCATATATAGTTACCTCTCACCTAGGAATGATTCTAGTAACCTATTTGGAAGTGTGACTGCAAATGCAAAAAATGCAATTATTGAAACTCATGGGATTGCAGCCCATGGCATAGTATCTAATGGATATAATATTAATAATGGAAGTTATACCGCAAAGGTTGCTTTAAATAGTTCACAGTTATCAACTAATGGTGACTCGTCATACGCTATTTACTCACTAAATGGCGGAAATACTGATGTTATCAATTCTAGTTTATTGACTAAAGGCAATGGGGCTTATGTAGCTTATGCGCATGGGGATGCTCCTACAGGGGCTACAAAAATAAGCATAACAGACTCAAAAATTGGCAGTTCTGGGGTAAATTCATCATTGATGCTTGCTAATCAAGGTGGAGAGATTTCTGCTGAGGGAGTTGATGGTTTTAGTTATGGTGCTTCTGCTTATGCTTTGTATAGCAACACGGAACAATCGAAGATACATGTTAAAAACTCAAGATTGTCTACGTATGGCGATAAGTCTGGTGTTTTCTTAGGGGTCAATGGGAGTACTTTTGATGCTTCAGGTTTAACTGCTAACACTTTCGGTAATCAGTCTGCAGGTCTGGTTTTTACTGGACAAAAAACAATAACTACCATTGATGATATGAAGTTTTATGGTGATTATACAAATCTTGCAAGTATATATGACTCAACTTTCAATTTAGAACAGGGGATTGGAATCGATATTTATGGAGGAGATCACACTAACATTCTGTTAAATAATACAAGTGTTCTTTCTGGTTCATCTCTACCAAGAAATGAACGCTTGTCTGTAGTTGTTTCTGCACAGGCGGTTAATTTAAATGAAAATAAATTATATAACCAATCGAAAGATGTTAGGTTAAATTTAACTAATAAGTCTTTACTTGATGGTAGCGTTTATATTAAAGACTCAAGCTATGTAGAAGGACTATATTTTGATGATTCTAAACTGATTGGTAATATATCATTATCGCCTGCAAGCATCCTGAATAATGTTATTTTAAACAACAATAGCAGCTGGTCTGGGAGTGCATTAACTGTAGATAAAGGTAATAGTATATCTCATGTTATGATCGATAATAGTAGTTCTTGGTTAATCTCTGGTGGTGATTCAAGAGTAGGTGATGTAGTAAACAATGGGAAAATTATTTTTGCTAAACCAAACACGGTTCTCTCCCACCAAAATTTAACTATTGATGGTGACTATACAGGTGGCGGTTATATTGTCATGAATGGTTTCCTACGCTCTGATAATTCTGATTCTGTCGTCGATTCAATAAAGATAAACGGAAATGTGCTCGGAGAACCTACTCATGTAAAATTTTTAGCCGCGGATGACCTTGGAATGGCTACTAAGGGTAATGGCATCAACGTTATTCAAGCTATGCAGGCTTCTACTCCAACTAGCTTTATACAAGAAGGTGTAATCAGCGCTGGTGCTTATGATTACACCCTTATCGCGCATAATCAGGAGGGAGTTTTTACGGGGAATTGGTACCTAACCTCAGAGAAAAATCCCACCATCAATCCCCCTAATCCAGAAAAACCGACTGATCCTGTTGAGCCAGACAAACCAGTCGACCCATCAATCCCTGTGTTGCCACCTAAACCGGAAGTGGTTCCCCCTGGACCAATTATTCCACCGAAGCCAATTGATCCGCCAGATCCAGAGATACCCCATGAACCCGAGCCTGTTAAGCCATCAGTATCTCAAAACTATAGGCCAGTTGTTGTTGCAGCGAGTGTTGTACCGTCACTTGCAAATGGTGTTGTTCTTGCGTCCCTAGGCAGTTATCAGGATCGGATAGCTGGTTCTGACAAAATTACTGATCTGAATGGCACTTGGATTCGGACATATGGTAATGAGAATAGTATTAAACATATAAAAAAAGGTGATATGGCAAGTAGGTCGCGTAAATTTAAAAAAGATGGAGCAAATTATTTTCGCCATATTTCAGGCCTGCAAATAGGGCAAGAGCTATCTCAATTGTATGCTAGAAATGGAATACATCATATTGGATTGTATTTTAGCCAAGCTTTAGCCAAGGCTGATGTAGATGGTATATATACTGGTGATAGTAAGGCTGGGAGTGTAAACATGAACAGTACTTCTTTAGGAGGGTATTGGACGTATCAAAAAGATAATGGAGTATATTTTGACACGCAAATTCAAACAAGTATTCTCACAAATATAGATGCTTGTTCATCTACAAATGAGCATCTTCATACACATGGTTGGTCTGGGGATTTTTCATTAGAAGCAGGATATAAAAATAATTTAAGCAGTAAGTTTTTTTTAGAACCGCAGCTACAAACGATATTTCAGCATACTGAAATTAGTGAGGCATTAAGTAAAAATGCCAATTTGAAAGTCAGCTATGAAACTGCAAATATTATATATAATCGGCTAGGTGTTAGAATTGGCGCATATGTTGATGATAAATCTGATACAGTGTTTTATTCTAGGCTTAACTATTGGAACACGATGAATGGGCATTCTAATGCGATTTATACTAATGCTAATGGGAATAAGAAAACGCAAACTAAGCTGGGTTCCGAATTAGGAGGAGATTGGTATCAGGCAGGGATCGGACTAAACAGCATGTTAAGCCATAAAACCGCTTTATATGCATCTTTAGATTATGAACAACAAGTTGGATCAAACTCGGGGCATGGTGTCTCTGGCGTCGCTGGAATAAAAATAGAATGGTAATTAGAATAAATAGCTCTTTATCACAATGTGTAAAAATATTGTTTGTTTTATATTTTTTCTTGTCTCCTGTATGTGCAGAGATTGGCACTGCACCACAAAATATGCAATTGAGAGCCTCCGTTGAGGACATACCAATGTCTTGTCAAATAGGGTTTGATGGAGATAAAGGTAATTATGTCAATTTCGGAAGAATCACGCCATCACAAATAAATAATGCTCCTGTTGCAGGAACGCAGTCTGTGAGTGATATTTTTTCGACATCAAATTTTAATGACGTTTATGATTCGAAAGAGCCACTAGCCATATTGACCATATCGTGTAATGGTGAAAATGAAGTTGCGGCTGAATCAATAAAAATACAATATGGTACATCAGGTCAAAAAGTTACTCTTTCACAAAGCATCAATGGATTTCTTATAGATTCGGGACCTAATCAACCTTTCCTCGGGTTTGCTCTCTATGGGAAAGATAAAAATTCTTCTATGGAAGGAAAGCTTGATAGGTATATTGATCCTGGCCTATCCTCACAGCTAGAGGTAGATAGCTTTGTTATAAAAGGTGGTACTAGTAGCGCTTCGATCCTACTTTATCCTGCATTGTATTGGCGAGATACTAATAATAGAAATACAGCTCCAGGGGTTATAACAACATCAATTGATTTTGTTGTAACTCTCGTTTAGGCCGTTTTGGCAGATCAACAAGATCTGCCAAAACTAATTTTTATGAATTTTCTCTCTTTTTTCATGATAATGATTCAAGCCTTATTACAATAAAGCACAGGGATACCATCACTAAGGAATACGCTACTCCCATCTGGCGTCATATACCCGTCAAGTATAATTCCGCGGTTTTCACGCATTAAAAAATCTGCAAAAAAAATACTAAGCCATGTATTGTCCATTGTATCATCTGATTTGGTTGCAACACTTTCCGAAGTGGCTATTAGTTTCTTATTCTTTTCCTCATAATTAAACTGTACCTGGCGTGAAATATATGACTTTAGATTGTTTTCATCTTGGTAATCACCAACTACATTCAATTTTCCAGTTTTATCTTGAGTTGATAACTTCATTGTTATCGTCACAGCAATTCTTTTACCCTGATAGAACTGTGTTAGTTTACCGTAACAGCTTGGCGGAAAATGTCTATCGCTAGATCTTAAAGTAAAAGAAATAATTGCGATTGCTATTATTGCCAAAGTAATTAATAAAAGATTATTTTTCATTTAGTCTACCTGTATAATGAATTACTTCGCATTGCGTGTTTTCCGTATTGCATTTTACCCATGACCAGTAATCATTTATATCTGAAATAGTGAGGTAATAATTATCACCATCTGAGCAGTTTTTTGCTTCACTCTCTATTTTTTTTAAAATTTGTTGGTATTGCATCTTTATTGTATTACTTTTTGCAAAGTATGCGCATCCATTAGCTTTATAAACTGGGTGATAGTTATCAAAAAATAAGTTTTGAGAGCTTTCCTCTAACCAAAAATGCTTAGTTGAAAGTGCTAATATAGATATGAGTAAAATTAGTAACAAGATAATTTTTGTTATGCTTTTATCTGTTCTTCTTTCTATTTTTTCTTGATGGCTTCTATCTATTTTTCCTGGCTCATCCGCTATTTTATTGATAGGCAAATGATTTATATTATCAACTTTTTCAATGATTGTTGTTGGCTGTAGTTGAATACCCTGCCTAGGGATTGTTTTAATAATATCTTCTTTTAACCCAGCGGCTTTCAGCCCCTTTCGTAACAAAGAAATATTTTGGTATAATGTATTTGGTAATACATATGCACTTTTTTCACCCCAAGCCTGATTTATCAACTCGTCTTGTGATACGATTGTCGGCTTTCGCTGTATTAGTATAAGCAGAATGTTTGCTACAGGTGCATAAAGTTTAATCGGCTCTTCATTTTTAGCGGAAATTAGACTATTTTCATCTGGAATGAAACATACTGAATTATTTATTATGTACTGAATTGACATGAATTCTCTCTATATATTTAATCCTAATGTTCACCCTTGTATTTGATTTTTGATGAGTGAAAATAAAATTTTATTTAAATTGTCTTTAGAATTATCTTACTCATCATGATGCTCTCATAGAGAAAGTTCCTATCTCACATAATAGCATGTTTTTGTCTTTTTTGAAATTGTTTATTATTATATAATTTTATCTTTCATAAACTTATATAATAATAATTTTAGCTATAGGTTTTTATTTTATTAGCATGAAAGTTTCGATATATAGCTTAGGCTAGATTTTTTATATAAACTTATGTGTGAATAATGTATTCACAAAATACGGTATATCTAGATGTATCTGCATTTTTCAATTCAGCACTTATACGCAAACAAAAAATTAACCACCGACAATAAAGTCATTAACATTTCTGTGTTGTTTATAATCTTGATCCTGATGGATAATTAAGAATAACCTCATAAAAAAAATACTTGATATATAAAGCATGTATGATTACTGACGGAATAACATAGCTTTGTCGTAACTGATTTTTTTTTGGGAATAACCTCATCTACTAGTATAAAACTCTTTTTTATTTTGTCTTATGGGATTTAATTTTTCAAAACGCGTATTGTTCATTTTTTTTATCTAATTTATTTTTGTGTCTGATGCGTTTTTTTTGTGGTTTTGTTTATTCTAAAACGCATCAAATTGACGCTCTTGAATAATGATGTAGCATTTGATTTATAGCATATTCGTTTGCTTATTAGATTTTTGGAAAGAAAATAGATAACCCATATTAGCTTGATATAAATAACCTGCTGAATTATTCCAGTTGGGTGGCTTTGTGTGGTTTTTTCTTACCAAGAAATATTTGAATGAATAACAAACAGTAATTCTCTATTGGAATGGAGTCTCTATCTTGAACAAAACTTACCGAGTTATTTGGAACCATTCATTACGATGTTTCGTCGCTGTATCTGAGCTTTGTAAGAATAAAAAAAAATCGGCCAGCATCGTAGTTGTTGCCGCTTTACTTAGTTCACTAACTTTTTCTATGAATGTTCAAGCGCAGATCACTGATGAAAATTCGCTTGATGATGAAGAACTTCAGTTACTACAAACTCAACTAAAGCATGTTAGCGAACGAATTCGCAGTATGGCATCTGAACCTGCTTTAGATATTGAATCAAGCTCGTCTGTACCAAGTATTATGGAGGTTACAAATATAGGGCGATCGATCGATCCCAATAATACCGTTAATATTATTGTTAAAGGAGATACTCCAGCCTCAGTTCGGATGGATATTAATGTTTGGGGGAGCGGGATTAAATCTGAACATCGCACTGATGGTCTTGGGGTTAGTGCTCTGAAGCAGGATAATGCGTACCAGATAGCAATTGGTAATGGCAGCTACTCTGGCATAGGTGGTACTACTTTAGGTTCTGGTGCATCATCGGGTACAGGGGCTGTTGCTGTAGGCCCATATGTTAATGCTGCTGGCCGCGCTTCTGTTGGCATTGGGGCTGGCGCTTATAGTGGGGATAATGCAGTAGGTATTGGCTCTTGGAGTGCAGCAACCGGAAATCGTAGTAATGCATTAGGTAGCCTCTCCGGAGCGACAGGGCAGGATTCTACTGCTATTGGTACCTCATCTATGGCATCTGGTATCCGTTCTATTGCATTTGGTTCGACATCGAATGTTGGAAGTGAAGCGGACCCTCTACAAGATACAGTTTCAAATACTAATGCATCTGGTGTTGATTCTATTGCTATAGGTACTAATGCCAAATCAATAGCGGATGGAGCTATTGCTTTCGGGTTGAACAGTGAGGCTAGCGTAGCCAATGGCTTGGCTATTGGGGCAAATGCTGTGGCTAGCGCGGTGAATTCAGTAGCCTTGGGGGCTGATTCGATAGCCGATAGAATAAATAGTGTTTCCATAGGAAAATCTGGGGCGACACGACAGCTAGTCAATGTATCAGCCGGAACGGCTGATCAAGATGCGACAAATGTCGCTCAGATCAAACCAATTATTAGCGCCTTAGGTGGGGGAGCAACCATCGATCCAACAACTGGTGAAGTGAGTGGCCCACAATATACGCTAACAAAAATCAATCCAATCACTGGTAGTAGCCAAGCAGTTTCTACAGCATTTACATCCGTTGGAGATGCTCTCAGTAACTTAAATTCAAGTATTTCTAATCTGTCAAATTCGGCCTTGCGCTATGTCGATGCTACTTCAAAGTCAATGATAATGCTCGGAGGCGATGATGGAACAACGATCACGAATCTAAAACCAGGTGAAGTTGGTGTTAGCAGTAGTGATGCCGTCAACGGCAGTCAGCTGTTTGCCACCAATACGGCGGTGGCGGCGAACGGGGCGAGTATCGCGCTGAACACCAGCGGCCTGAAGGCCACGGCGGCGGCGCTGGGCGGCGGGGCCGGGATCGGCGCCGACGGGGTGCTGACGGCGCCGCGTTATGCGGTGCAGGGCAAAAGCGTGCAGACGGTGGGGGATGCGCTGAGCGCGTTGGACGGCGGGATCGTCAAGAACAGCGGCGATATCAGCAGCCTCAGTGAGAGCCTGAGCAGCATCAGCCACGACATCAACACCGGCAGCACCGGGCTGGTGCAGCAGGACAGCGAGAGCCTGAATGTGACGGTGGCGGCGGCCAGCGGCGGCGAGGCGCTGAATATTGCCGGCAGCGACGGCAACCGCGTGCTGAGCGGGGTGAAAGCGGGTAGAAATAGCGATGATGCTCTTAATGTTGGTCAAATGAATGAGTTCTTAGATGGGCTAGGAGGGACTGGTGCTTTCATTGATTCGACAACCGGAAAAGTAACTGCGCCACGATTCAGTATCCAAGGTGTTTCTTATAACCTAGGTGATTCGCTTGCAGCTATAGATAGCAATATTGGTAGTATCAAAGCTAATGCTAGCAATAACGTGAATTACGATGCAGATGATTCTAATAGAATAACGTTGGGTAAAAGTAATGAAAAATCAACAAGTTCAGGTAAGCCCGTTGTCATTGCGAATCTAGCTAATGGAAAAGTTGAGGCTAACAGTACCGAGGCTGTTAATGGTGGACAATTATATGAAGTCAAAAATCAAGTAGATATAAATACGTCTGATATTAAAGATATGAAAAATAATGTTGAAGGTATCGCAAACGGTACTGTTGGCCTTGTTCAGCAGGATACTAAGTCGAAAGAAATTAGTATTGGTAAAGATAAGGGAGGAGAGGCTATTTCAATTGCTGGTGCGGATGGGAATAGAGTTTTGACAGGACTAGCAGATGGAGTAGCCGATAATGATGCTGTCACAGTTGGGCAAGTAAAAAATATTACTGCGCAATCGAGTACTGTTGCATCAAATAATAGTGGCAATAAGGCTAAAGCAATAGCGAGTGGACAAAATAGTACAGCTATTGGGGGAGGAGCAAAAGCTTCTGCTAAAGATGCTGTTGCCTTAGGAAGCATGGCTCAAGCAACAGGCAATAATTCTATAGCGCTAGGAAATGGGTCAATTGCTGAACGTGCAAACACTTTGTCCGTCGGTTCGGTTGGCGGAGAGCGTCAAATCACTAATGTTGCACGTGGGACTTCTTCTACTGATGCCGTTAATGTGGCTCAATTGAATGAAGGACTTGAATCTGTCAGTAATTCTGCTAACCAGAATTTCCGTAAGCTTGGGAGAAAAATGGATGCAATGAAAGATAAACTTAGCGGTGGTGTTGCATCTGCTATGGCGATGGGAGCATTGCCTCAACCTTTCAGTGCTGGTGCTGGGATGATGTCGATGGGGGGAGGTAGCTACAATGGAGAATCTGCCATTGCTATTGGCGCATCAAAAGTATCGGAGAATGGTAAATGGGTTACCAAGCTCCAAGGCAGCACTAATACACAAGGTGATTACGGTGTATCCGTTGGTATTGGCTATCAATGGTAAATGCAAATTCAGCGCGCCCTTGAAAGGGCGCTTTATAGGAACTGTAGGATAACCATCTTATACCTAAATATTCTTTTGACATTTATTTTCGGATTATAGTTATGAACACGAAGGCCTTTATTATTTTTTTGTCACTCTTAATCGTCGGGTGCGATGGCGAAAAAATTTCACCTGAAAAAACAAATAAAAATACAGGAAACATGATTGAATTCTCATCTTTACCTCTTATACAGAAAACCCTTAGCGAAATTTCTCCAACTTTCGGTGGAAAAAGAAATGATCTTATAATGAGACATATTTGCGCCTTATCAAAAGGCATCGAAAGTCAAGATGATTTCGATAAGTTCTTTGCAAGTAAAGGTATAGAACCAGCGAAATTAGCAAGCAAAGATTCAGGTTTTGCGTTACTTGCTGAGCGTGACATTAATAAAATGCATTCTGCATGTGTGTCATATATGATTTCATCTCTTGCTATACCATTGCAGAAATCGTATTACATAAAAAAAATAAATGATAAGCAGTATGAAGAACAAAAATTATCATTAGAACTAACAAACATGCTTCGGGATAGAATGAAAATTGCAGCAGCTAGCGCGGAGTTTCTCGCTATTATTTCAGCAAAACTAGAAAACAGTACTGTAAAAAGTATGGAGGATGTAAAGAAAAATATATTTCTGTTTGTGAGTGAAAATGCAAGATATTACTATAATCTTGTTGATGATGAAATGATTAAAAGCACAAGTGAGGATTACAATATAAATACTTGGAGTGATCTTGGTATTTCATTTTCTTCATCAAATGGGTATTCTTATGATTTAAAAGATGGTGTTGTAGATCTAAAATATTTAGGGGCTGATTGGTATGGTAGAGGGAAATTACTTGGTAAGAATTATTTCATAAAACTAAATGTAGCTGATTACATAAGCAATAATAATAAATAAATTAGAATAAGTGTTTGGGTTAAGATAATAATCTGACTGTGCTAAAAATGGCCTTGGATAATTATATCCAGGGCCATTCTTATTGTTCGAACTCTATTATTAGATTCTTATCCGGCGCTGAAAACTTTATTTCTCCCGTTTTCTTTTGCAAGATAAAGTCTTTTATCAGACATAATCTGTAGTTTTTTGATATCGTAGCTATTTATTTCGGAGCTACATGAAACACCAAATGATGCTGAAATATGTATCCAAGTATTTTTAGCTACTTCAATTTTTTCTGTGTTTATCGATAAAGGGTTAAGCCTGGACAAAATATGCAGAATTCCTCGCCTCCCAGTCTGCCAAGAACATCTTCTTTACGAATGTTGTTTTTTATGGTCTTGGCAGCATGTATCAGAACCATGTCTCCTGCAAAATGACCATAACTATCGTTTATGGATTTAAATTTATCTAAATCAATCTGAATTATAGCTATGGGGTAGTCTGTACTCTTTAGTTTTGAAAGAGCAAGTTCAAGTTCTGAATAAAATCCATTTCTATTAAGAACATTTGTTAAAGTATCATGACTCGCTTTCCATTCAAGTGAATGTTGTAAAACATGCATTTTTTTTATGAGATTTCTTATTAGCACATACGAGAATAGCAGAGAGAATGTGAAGCCAGCCCAAAGAAGTAAAATAAAAATAAGCTGGGTTCCATACTCACTCTTCAGAATTTGTAATGGTGAATGTGTAACAAATAATGCACCATATTCACCTTTAACTTTTTTATAGGTAACAAAGCTGAAACCGCTATAAAAACGGCCTGTTGTATAATTATTTGTTAAGGAAAGAACTTTATTGGCAATTTTTCTATCTTCCGCGGAGATATTAGATTCACTAGATGCGATTATGTTTGTACTTCCATCTATCCAGAAATAGCTCCCTATGTTTTTATTGTCAATAGAGTTATTTAGGAGTACTCCAAGTTTTCTAACTTCGAAATCAAAGCATATAACGCCAGTTGTTATACCATCAATAATAACTGGAACATACATTGTGATAAGCTTTCCTTCGTTGTTTGGCCCTTCATAAGCAGTTGTGAAAATATTGGTTTTAGATGACTTTGTTAATTTCATTGCATTAATGAAGTATTGACTGTTTATCATGCGTTCATATGTTGACTCAATAGATTGAGCATTGACTTTGTCACTAGGTGTTGTTGTTGCATATAGCCCTGACTTTGATACGTAATATATTCTACTTTCCACATTGAAATTATTATTTGTCAATGGGAGTAGAGAGAAGAGATGTTGTATTGCATTTATTTCATTTACTAGTTCATGCTGATTGGTTTTAAGAGTAAGCATCGGATATTTTGATAAAATATCACGCCCTATAATATTAATAACGACATTGTGGCTATCATTGTTCTCAGATGTATAGCGAAAACTATAGTTTTTTTTAGCTCTATCTATTATTTTATTGTATTTAATCTCTTGCTCTAAAGGTATTTTTTTATTAAATATGTAACTAAAATAATCCTCTAAGAATATAATTTTATTAACTTGATTGGATTTGTTCTCCATTATTATTTCATGGGTGCGTGTCATCTCATCAATTGCAGAATTCATGTAGCTACCAATGAGTGTATGCATCTGAGAAATAAGTACAGCACCTATAAAAATAAGAAATATAGCGAATGTGCTATCAATTATTTTTACAGGATGTTTTTTATTTAGTATGTTACCAATCAAAATCAATTTTTTAATCTCAAAAACCTATCTGCACAAATGGTTGTCATTTTTTATAAATTTTAAAAGCATAAATTGCATCGTACATGATATTTTGGAGTAAGGCAATAAATGTTGCATTAGATAGTATCGGTGTGTGATTGTTTTTTATGAATTTGTTTTTACGATTATTCCCTTTTGCTCTTGTAACGGTAATAACTAGAAAGAATACTGATAAGCCTTACATTCCAAGCTGAATTGGACAATGCAAAGCTATTGAATCATAAGGTAAAAGCGGATGTGGCTAAAGATAAAATCTAATCTATTATTATGATGTTTAAAGTTTTTAGTTCTGAACATATCTATATGACAATATAGACTATATTATTACTATCTTTTTAATACTAATTTAGGTGTTTAGGATCAGCTTATTCTTACTCGTGAGGGTGATAAGAGCTAGTGTATTAGCATACATATGTCGTCTTATATTAGCGGAACCGCCGTTGAATTATATAGAGATTTGGTAGCAGACGCCATAAACCGTTTGACTTTTTTAAGGCCAATCTAAAAGGATAGAGATTCGCGTATTGTATGCATTTAGTATACGTGTTGACATTGTGTGTTAACTTAAATCGGAAACGACCAGCAAAAAGGGATGCCTCGGCATCCCTTTTTGCTGTTTTAAGACAGATTAGTCAGCGCGGCCCATAAAGCGACGTTCTTCAATATGGATACGGATTTTTTCACCGCTGCTCAGGTATTCTGGAACCTGAATCGTCAGACCCGTGCTCATTACCGCAGGCTTGGTGCGTGCGCTTGCAGAACCGCCTTTGATACTTGGGCTAGTTTCAACAATTTCCATATCGACGGTTTGAGGCAGCTCAAGCGCTAGAACTTGGCCATCCATTGTCAGTACCTGAATACCTGGCATGCCGCCTTCAGGAATAAACAACAATTCCTCTTCAATCTGATCTTTTTTGAAGGTGTACGGGGTGTAATCTTCGTTGTCCATGAAGACGTATTCGTCACCATCGATGTAGGAGAAGTTAACCTGACGACGGCTTAGAGAAATCTCCTCCAGAATGTCATCGCCTTTAAAGCGTTCTTCAACTTTCAAACCGGTACGAATATCGGAAAAACGCATTTTGTACAGTGTGCTAGCGCCACGAGCGCTTGGGCTTTGTACATCGATATCGCGAACCAGCAGCAGTTTGCCGTTTAAAGTCACCGCCATACCGCGTTTAATTTCATTAGCTCTTGGCATAGAAAAACCTTGTTTATAAGTTTGCAAATTCAGTCTTTAGCTTGTGGCGACACGTTACCCGCGCCGCGTTTTCTAGGCAAGAGGCGGAGATAAAAAAGCAGAAATATTTGGCTTAAAAAGCCGGAGCGAGTGCTCCGGCATCAGAGTTTTTGATGAGTTATTGATAAACTGGTAACAAGTTGAGTAGCGACAGAATATGAGCAACGGCGTTAATGAGGCCAAAAGCAATAATGAATAGAATCATTGCTGAGCCCCCCGGTGCTCGATAAGTTGCTTTAGGGAAGCGCTTACGGCTGGCGCGTGCCATCATTGCAGGCACAATAACGGCCCAAATGGTAGCGGCTAAGCCCGCAAAACCGATGGCATAGAGGAAGCCATTTGGGAAAGCGAGAGCGCCAATTGTCGGGGGAACAAAGGTAACCAACGCTGCTTTGGTTCGCCCTGTACGGGTATCGTCAAACTTAAAGAAGTCAGAGATAAAGTCGAACAACCCTAAGGAAACCCCCAAGAAAGAGCTTGCCAGCGCCATGTAAGAGAACGCATTCAGTAGCTGATTCACAATGTTGCTGCTGGCTACGTTACCCATTTGCTTAAGCAAACTACCGATGTTCCCACCTTCTGAGATGATTTGTTGGAATGCTGCTCGGGTAATATTGCCTTGAATCACATACTGCCAAAAGATGTAAATCGTTAATGCGATCAGGGTGCCCATAAACAGGCTGCGCACCACCGATTTTGCATCTTTATGGTAGTACTTCACTAGACCAGGGACATTGCCATGATACCCAAACGAGGTGAGTAGATAAGGCAACGAAGCTAGCGCATAAGGCAGGTAGCTGGCTTTATCATCACTGCTATTAAACAAGACTGATGCGTTGACATGGGTAAACATATCGCCGGTTGAAAGCAGGAACGTAATGACCATCCCGCCAATCAGAATCGTGCTCAAGCGATCCACCGCACGGGTGGATAACCACACAATAAAAGCAACAATGATGGCGAAAACCAAGCCTGCAGCCGTTTGTCCCACGCCAAAGTAAGGCTCCAGCGTATGGGTAATAATCGAACCGCCCGCAGAAATATAGGCGTAGGTCAGAATATACAAAACAAACGTAATCGATAACCCGTTCAGTGAGTTCCAGCCTTTACCTAGCAAATCGCCAACCATGGTGTGGAAGCTAGCTCCGGCAGGATAGTTTAGGTTAGCTTCTAAGATCATTAGGCCAGAAATATACATACAGGCCCAGGTATAGATCAGCAGCAAGACGGAACCCGTAAACCAGACCCCTGCGGTGACCACCGGAATAGAAAACATTCCCGCGCCTACGGCGGTTCCGGCAATAATCATCGCGCCCCCAAGGACTGACGGGCGGCGTATTGTTTGAGTCAAGGTATTCTCCATCGTCATGCTTTGCTCCTGATTAGCGGCATGCTAATTCTTGTGTACTAGCTCAATGGTACGCAGTGTTTGCAGAGAAGTAAACAGCGTTATTGCATTAGAGGCGAAAGAATTAGCTGAATATCCTGTTATTCCATACGAGCGTGGGTCAAATCTGCGCCATCCTAATCAGTCACGGCTAGAATAATTCTTAAGACATGATATGGGCGTCTGTGTGCTGGAAAATTAAGCGACGTGACGACGTTTTAGCAATCAGAATGGGAGAGGCTAACTATCTCTGCAAATCGGTTTAAAAACCTGTATAAGAGTTAGGCGGATTGTCCGCGCGCTGATCCTGTCACAGCTATTTAAGACAGCCCACCGGAGATCCTCGATGGACTGCCGTTCCGACTGCGGAGCTTGCTGTATCGCTCCCTCAATCTCGAGTCCTATCCCTGGAATGCCGCAGGGTAAACCCGCCAATACGCGCTGTATTCAGCTTGACGATGATATGCGGTGCAAAATCTTTCTATCACCGTTGAGGCCAAAGGTGTGTGGTGGGCTTCAGGCCGCTGAAGATATGTGTTTTGGTCATCGCGATCAGGCGCTTATCTATCTCGTCAAATTAGAACAAGAGACTGCGCCTGATATAATTTAAATGGCTTTACGGATATATTTATCTTGGCTGGATAAAAAATAAGTCAGAGATAGCATAAACAAAAAGAGGATTATTTGACTATATTCTCTTATTGGATGTTCTACGTTGAAATTATTTAAGGCTAAAAATAAAGTTATCCCTGTTGATATTGCAACGACTACTCTTGTCGGGAGATAACAAATAATAAAAATGAGTATGCTGAATAATAGGCAAGAGCCCAACTCACCGATACCGGTAAAATCTCTGCCACTGATATGACGGGCATGCTGACGAAAAATACCCTCGTATATAGGTTCTTTCATAAAGTATGACACGAAAGTGAGTATAACCATTCCTATTGATAATAACGTTTTAAACATAAGATATTTTAACAAATCCATATTAACATCCGTTGTCATTCATAAAGACGCTCAGGGCAATACAGCAATGGTCAGTCCTACTGTTAGCCTTACTGTAAACCGCTATTGTGAATTCCCCGTGAAGTCACCCTTCAATATGATTTATTTTCGCTGTAATCTCAGTTGCCGCACGTTAAACTTTCGCCGTTTGTGATATGTTTAAAAATCGTGACTTCAGGGATGGGTTAGATCTCCGCATGAAACGTATTGATAAAATTTGCCAAGAGTTAGAACGCCTAACATCAAGCCTGAGTAAGAGTGATTTGCAAAAGGAGGTTGCATTTACCGCAGAAAGTATCGGTATTAACCTTGGGCTGGCTCGCAACTCAGTGAGCAAAGATCTTAACCAGCTGTGGAATGAGCAGCGCGTTATTAAAGTGAAAACCCGTCCGGTTTATTTTTTGCATCGTCAAACGATTGAGACGCTGCTCGATAGCCCTTTGCCAGACCATTTATCTGAGGTTCGTTTCGTCAGTGATTTGTTACCAGTGGAGCACCAATCCACATCTAACGATCCTTTTGCCGCGCTTATCGGCTTTGACCGTAGTCTTAAGCTATCGGTGGAGAAAGGAAAAGCGGCGGTGCTGTACCCAAGCGGTTTGCATGTGTTGCTGACTGGTCCATCAGGGGTAGGGAAGACCTATTTTGCCGAATTGATGCACCAGTTTGCCTGCCAGCAAAGCGGCAATAGCACACTACCGATGGTCTATTTCAACTGTGCCGAATATGCACATAACCCGGAATTACTCTCCTCACATCTTTTTGGCCATCGCCAAGGGGCATTCACTGGCGCGAACAGTGACAAAGTCGGTCTAATTGAACAGGCAGACGGCGGCTATCTATTATTAGATGAAATTCATCGCCTTCCCTACGAAGGGCAAGAAAAACTATTTGCTCTGTTGGACAAAGGTGAGTTTAGAGCACTGGGATCCAGCCATAAAGCGCAAACGGTAAACGTGCGATTAATTTGTGCCACGACTGAGCCGGTCAATTCCACGTTGTTGCGTACTTTCCAACGCCGTATTCAGGTTAGTATTGATCTACCCGCTTTGCGCGAGCGTTCGATGGAAGAGCAGATTGAGCTGATTACCGGATTCCTGCATCAGGAAAGTCGCAAAATTAGCCGAACGATAAGAATCGATAAAGCGTTGCTTCTATGGCTGCTAGAGAAGCCGCTGGAAGGAAATATCGGTCAGCTGAAAAGTGATATCCAGTTCTTGTGTGCTCAAGGTTGGGCAGCAGGAATGGGGCAGCAAAATGATGTATTAACGCTGGATAAAAAACTGGTTGAACAGTCTGTGATGCCAAGCGCCGATCAGCGCCTGTTGGTTGACAGTATTTTTGGTCAACAGCAGTGGCTGGATATCAGTTCTCAAACGCTGTCTGCGTTTAAACCTTCGCTTGGGGTATCGGCGGGGCACGAGGATAGCGATTTATTCTATCGATTCCTCACGCGTGAATATGTCAACCTGCGCAATAGTAACGTTCCGCCACAGGAAACGTTGGCTATTTTGAAGAATAAGCTGCGTTCAATCTTCGAATATGGCTTGTATAGCCGTGATACTGCGGTAGTGGGCTACAGCGGCCAACTCGAACAACGTTTGTCTCTGCTGATTGGCTATGTAGAACAGGTGGTGGGTTTTGCTCTGCCAGAAAATATGGTTAACCATCTGCGTAAGCATTTTCTGACTTTACTAAGCTATGTGCAGCGCGGGCTTATTCCACAGCTTTACTCTTCAAGTCTGATCCTCGATCACTGCAAAAATGAATACGATAACGCGATGCAGTTATGCAGACGCATTGATGAAATATTTAATATTCAATGTCCTGCCACCGAAGTCGTGTATTTATGTATGTTCCTGAAAGAGTGTCGCCAATACCGTTGTCAGATAGATGACAGTCCTGAGTTAGGCGTCATTTTTGTTGCCCATGGCGCGACTACGGCAACGAGTATGGCGCAATATGTTAATCAGGTTTTAGAACGAGACCTGTTCACCGCCATTGATATGCCTTTTGAGCAGTCCATTCATGACACGTTAGAAGTGTTGACCAATATCATTCGCAGCCGTGGCTACCGGCGTTTAATTCTGATGGTTGATATCGGTTCTCTGGTGCATTTTGGCAGCACCATTAGCAAACTGTTTCAGTTTGATGTCCTGCTGCTACCAAACATGACATTAACCAGCCTGTTGGAAATCGGTCTTGATCTGACCTACGAGTCCAGCGATTTTGCGGCGCTCACCGCTTTGATGAACGAGAAGCAAATACCTTGTCACTGGTGTTCACCTGAACAAGCGGGCGCGGGAAAAGTGCTGGTAGTTTCCTGTATTACAGGGATGGGGACGGCGGAAAAAATTCATAAAGTTCTATCAGAAAGTTTTGGTGAGTTGATGGCGCAGGATACGCGTTTGCTAATCCTTGATTACAACGAGGTACGTAGTCTGGAGCGTATTCAACAGGCACTGGCTCCGCATGAACGTTTAGTTGGGATTGTCGGCACTTTCCAACCGGGCTTGCCAGATATTCCGTTTATTTCTCTGGAAGAGATGTTTTCCGAACAAGGGCCCGAACTGTTACTCAGCTTATTGAATCCTGACCTTAGCAGTATGGAGCGCAGGCTGGAAGTTGAGCGTAGTTCAATGCGTTTCATTAGTGCGCTGACATTAGAAAGTATTATTAATCAAATTTCAGTCCTGAACCCTCGGCGCATTTTGCAAGAAATGGAGGGGGTACTGCAGCACATCTGTCAGATTTCAGACCTCAAACCTAGCCGTCAGGTGACACTACGTTTCCTGATCCACTGCTGCTGCATGGTCGAGCGTATCGTGATTAGCCGTAAACCGTTACAGATGGCGCTGAACACGCCGCAGGATCTCGACGTGAACGCGATGAGTGTCATCAAACAAGCATTTTTGCCTATTGAAGAGGCTTACGCGATTCGTTTATCTGACGCCGAATTTATTTATATCTACGAACTTCTCTACTGCTAGCCCGCATCCAGCGGGCTTTCCCCTGAGTGCCCCACATAAATTAGCCTACCGTGACACATTGCTGGCATGCGCTTTGCTATATCAGACATAGATAGTTTTTTATTTCTTTGACTGAATGCCAGGAGGCTCATTTTGTCTACCACCGCTTCAAACTCGGCCCATGCTGTACCGCAAATATTGCTGCTCACTCACGGCGGCTGGGGTAGCCAGCTGTGTGCCAGCCTAAGAATGGTTGCCGGAGATATTCAAGGTGTTACCGAAATCGCATTAATGCCGGTAGATACCTTTAGCGATTTTTTCCAACGTGTTGAACATGCCGTGAGCACGATGCCTGCGGGGTCGCTGATCCTAACTGATTTCATTGGTGGCACAACGTCAAACGTAGCGGCACGGTTAAGCGTTGATTATCCCATCGGCGTCGTCGCTGGGCTCAATGCATCGCTGCTGCTTCAGGCGTTAGAACTCCGTGAAAACGGTCCGCTGACGGAGAGTATCGACGAACTGGTTGAGGCTGGTCGTGAAAGCTGTCGCGATGTTGTGGCGCATATAAACGGATTACAGAACAACGCGTGAACCATTTAGTACACAGTATCTAAACTCAATAAATATAAAAGGAAAATCACATGGCTAGCATCGTTTTATGTCGTATTGACAGTCGTTTAATCCATGGTCAAGTCGTTACCAAGTGGGTAGGGCAATCGCAGGCAAATCGTATCGCAGTGGTGAGCGATGAATTAGACGCCGATCCTTTCATGAAAAATATTTATCTTATGGCTGCTCCACCAAGCATCAAAGTGGATTGCTATAGCAACAGCAGCTTCGCAGCGGCATGGAAAGAGAATCAGCTGGGTGAAGGTAAGGTTTTAGTGCTGTTCCCATCTTTAGTGGCGGTACAGGGTGCCGTTCATCAGGGATTTGATGTTCAGAGTATTCAAGTCGGTGGTTTAGGTGGTGGTCCAAGCCGTAAAGCCGTATTCCAAAATATTACGCTGGATGACAAGGACGTTGCGATTTTGGGCGATTTAAAAGATCACGGTATTAAAGTGTTCTTCCAAACCATCCCTGAAGATAAGCCTCAGTCATTAGAAGACATACTAAAAAAATATTAATCACCGTCTTGTACCAATTTGAGCTTACCCAGAGGAAATAACTATGGATACCTTGTTTATTGCCATCAGTATGGGGCTGTACTACTGGTTTGCCCGTTTACGCTTGGGCTATACCTTCTCAGGCATGTTAGTTCAGCCGATCGTTATCGCGGTGTTCGTTGGGCTTATTCTCGGCGACATGCAAACGTCGATGATCATCGGGGCCGGCATGCAGTTGGTTTATCTTGGTGTAACGTCAACGCCGGGTGGCAACGTCCCTTCAGACCCTGCATTAGCCGCGTGTATCGCTATTCCTATTGCTGTTCAGGCACATATGGAGCCGAATTTAGCCATTGCGTTGGCAATCCCGTTCGGCGTGATTGGGGTATTCCTCGATCAGTTGCGTCGTACTCTAAATGCTGCGTGGGTGCATATGGCCGATAAGTATGCCGAAGAGGCGAACACCGGTGGGATTATGCGCTGTGCCTTCTTATATCCGGCATTACTAGGATTAGTGTTGCGTTTTCCAGTGGTGTTTGGCGCCAACTATTTCGGCCAAAGTGTCGTGGAGAAATTCCTGGCGCTGATGCCGCACTGGCTGACTCACTCATTTGAAATTATGGGGGGCATTCTGCCTGCGTTAGGTTTTGCTATCACGATTATGGTTATCGGTAAGAAAAGCCTGTTGCCATGGTTTATCGGTGGTTTCTTCGCGGTGATTTATCTGAAGGTCGACATCATGGCTATGGCGATTTTCGGTACCTGCGTTGCGTTTTTGGTGAAAGGTTTGGCAAAGAATGAAGGAGCATCATCATGAGTGAATCCACCCAAGATATCATGCAACATGAACTGGTTGAACGTGCCCGCCATAGTTCGGCATTGACCAAAGGCGATATTACCAAAGCATGGTTTATTTATTGGCTCGGAGCCGAGGTTTCCAGTTCCTATGAGCGTTTACAAAGCCTGATTTTCTGCGCGTCAATGACGCCGATTATCAAAAAACTCTACCCAGAAAAAGAGGAGCGGGCAGAAGCGCTAAAACGCCACCTGAACTTCTTTAATACTGAACAGACCTTCGGTGCGGTTATCCAAGGTGTCGCCATCGCGATGGAAGAGCAAAAAACTCGCGGTGAACCTATCTCTGATGCGTCGATTACGGGGATTAAAACGGGTCTGATGGGACCGTTAGCTGGTATCGGTGACTCGGTGATTTGGGCTGCGGTCATGCCGCTTCTGATTGCCATTTTCATTCCGTTTGCTGCTAAGGGCAGCGCCTTCGGTGGGATCCTGCCGTTGATTCTCTACACCGGGATTACCTTGGCGGTGAGCTACGGTCTGGTACATAAAGGGTATACCTTGGGGCGCGATTCCATCATCACCTTACTACAAGGAGGGCGCATCAAAGAGCTTATCTATGGGGCCAATGTGTTAGGTCTCATCATGATGGGGGCGCTATCCGCCAGCTACGTTAAGATCACTTCTCCACTAAAAATCAGTGCGTTGGAAGGTTCGGAGATAGTGGTACAGCAGATATTGGATTCTATCGCCCCTGGTTTATTGCCATTGGCCGCGGTGTTTTCTATCTACTTCTACCTAACCAAAAAAGGTCCTCGTTACACGACTATCCTGCTATCCGTCGTGGTGATTAGCGTGGTGTGTTCTCTGCTGGGTGTGCTGTAAGGGGGGAAACCATGAGTCAAAATATTTATCAACGCCTAGGGCTTAAGCGAGTGATTAACGCCTGCGGAAAAATGACGATTTTGGGCGTATCGGCGGTTTCTCCTGAAGTCATGCAGGCAACGGCCGAAGCTGCGGGCTCCTTCGTTGAGATAGATAAACTCGTCGATAGAACTGGGCAGTTGGTTTCCATTCATACGGGCGCAGAAGACAGTTACATCACGTCATGCGCCTCCGCAGGGATTGCTATTGCGGTTGCGGCAGTGATTACACGCGGAGAGCCCGATCGTGTCGCCTTGATGCCGGATAGCTTCGGCATGGCAAACGAAGTTCTGATGCTGCGTGGACACAATATTGACTACGGTGCGCCAATCACTAGCGCTATCCGCTTAGGTGGCGGGCGCGTGGTTGAAGTTGGGCAAAGTAATCTTGCGGCGCGGTGGCAATTAGAGAAGGCCATTAGTGAACGTACTGCCGCGTTGCTGTTCGTGAAATCACATCACAGCGTACAAAAGGGCATGCTCACCCTAGCCGATTTTGTCGAGGTCGCTAAAGCGCATCAGCTGCCGTTGATTGTTGATGCCGCCGCGGAAGAGGATCTGCGTTTATATGTATCGCAAGGTGCCGATCTGGTGATTTACAGCGGAGCGAAAGCGTTCAATGCGCCAACCTCAGGCTTTATTACTGGCAAGCGAGAGTGGATTGAGTGCTGTAAAGCCCAGCACCACGGCATTGCGCGAGCAATGAAGATCGGTAAGGAAAACATGGTTGGCTTGGTCAAGGCGCTGGAGTTATACGCCGAAGGTGCAGATAGCATGACGCCTGACGCATTGGCAACCACCGTGGATGCGATTTCCGCTTTGCATGGTTTTAGCGCGGAAATCGAGCAAGACGAAGCGGGGCGTGCAATTTGGCGTGTACAGGTGCGTGTTCATCCTGACGTCTTAGGGATAGACGCCCGTCAGGTGGAAGCTCTGCTCCGTACGGGCGATGTGGCTATCTATACTCGCCGCTACTTCTTGCACCAAGGTGTTTTCAGCATCGATCCACGCACTTTAGATCAAAGTGAGTTGGCGATGATCGTCGAAAGACTGGCACAGATCTCTGCGGAACAGGAAAATTGTCATGCAAAGCATTAAGTTTTATCGGGACCGCGTAGCCATTAATGTCTTAGCGAAAGATATTGATAATGCTCGCGCTATCTATGATGCAGCGGAAGGACACGCCGTGATTGGCGTACTTTCAGCACAGTTTGAAAATGTCGCTCAGGGTGTCACGGAAGTGAAACGCTGGATAGCGCAAGTTCCGTCAATTTCGGTAGGCCTTGGGGCTGGCGATCCGGCTCAGTTTTATAAAGCCGCAATGATCGCCGCTGCCACGGGCGCCGCTCATGTCAACCAAACCTTTACCGGCTGTGGTTTTGCAGCAGGCGCTTTGGCTCAGGCACAGCATCCACATACGCATATCAACGCATTAGTGAGCCCAACGGGCGATGTTGGAACGGTGCAAATATCGACCGGAGAGCTTAGTGCGGCAGGCGATAAAGCCCTTGTTTCCTGTGATAGCGCGGTAAACATGATGCTGGATATGGGAGCACATGCTGCGAAGTTTTTCCCAATGGGCGGCGAGCGGAGCTTGCCAGAGCTGAAAGCGTTGGCGGAAAGCGCAGCGCGTAAGGGAATGACGCTCATTGAACCAACCGGCGGTATTGATTTAGAAAACTTTGGCATTATTTTACAGACCTGCTTGCAGGCAGGCGTAGCGCGAGTAATGCCACATGTTTATACGTCGATTATCGATCCGCAAAGTGGTGAAACGCGGCCTGAAGATATTAAAACATTGCTCGAAATCATTAAGTCTATTGTGTAGATAACGCTTGCTGACAAGGGGCTTTGGAAAGGGATTTCCAGAGCCCTATTTTTTATCGCTATAAAAAGTCATGCCTCTTTGATTTTCCACATACATACCACACCGACCAACAGCAAAATCAGTGAAACAAAAAACACGGCGTAGTAGTCCCAGAATTGGGCGATTAAGCCAGCAACAGAGCCTGCAAATATCCAGCCTGTACGCGTTGCTGTAGTAAACAGCGTCGTGGCCGACCCCGCTTGACCGGGCATCAAATCCTGAAAATAAAGCATGCCTATCCCTGCCAGAATGCCGATGAAAATCGCATTCAACAACTGTAGTGCCAGCAATGCCCAAGGCGAGATAAGAAATAGCAGACCCGCATAAAAGGCGAGCCCAGCCACTAATGCCACCAGCATTAAGAAGCGCTTGCCGAAACGTTTGGCGTAATAGCCTGCAATGAGCATCGTTGGAATTTCTAAACCCGCAGCGGTTCCCATCATGACGCCCGCCAGCTTATCCGGTAAATGCAGTTCATGGATAATGTATAACGGCATGTTGATGAGGTACATGCTGTTGCAGGTCCACATCAGGGTGCATGCGGCAAACAGTAGCAAGGTATCACGGCGATTGCGGCGCGGGGCATCCAGTACGCCGGTGGTTCGTACGACGGCTTTAGGCATAGAAGGCAGGGTGTACCAGACAATCAGCCCACAGACTAAAAATGTGGCCATCGCGGCCAGATACATAAACGGAAAGCCAAATCCTAATGCCAATGCAAATGAAATCGGCGGGCCTATCACCCACGCCAGAGAAACTTGTGCACGCAGAATCGAGCTAAACATGACGGCTTCTTTGCCCGTTTTATCCGCATATTCACGCGCCAGAGCAAACATTTGCGGGTTAGCCGTGGATCCAAAGCTGGTCAGCATCACGCCGACGATGAGCAGTAAATAATAGTTTCGGTTATAGGCAAACAGCAGACAACCCGCCGCGCCAAGAATACAGCACAGCAGGATCAGCTTTTTACGATCGCCGGAGCGGTCAGAGCGTGCGGCTAAAAACTGACTAACAATAATCCCGATAATGGCGCTGCCGGTATAAAAGAGTCCCACCATGAAAGGGCTTTTAACCACCTCAGTGGATAGAAAAAGGCTCAGCGTTGGTGTTTGCAGCGCGCCAGCAATGCCGGTTAAAAAAGCCACAATTAAGAATGAGGTCGAGGTTAAATCCGGCAGATGGCGAAGGGCGGTCGAATACATACGCATAGGTTTATCAGGGACGTGTCAGAGGTGGACGAGTTGTTTCAGGCGGGGGATGTTACGCCTGAATATAAAAAATGAAAAGCTGTTTCAGCTGATGCGATGTAAGAAAGTTGCACAAACTGTACGGATTAAATAACGCTCAATAATGAATGGGGAGCGCTAAAAAATAGTCTGCAGCCAACATTCCATGCTTTTTCGCGGATGATGGCACATGATAGAAAGTCAGAAAAAACGGGGCCGAAGCCCCGTGGATATTAAGCGATATGACACATTACAAACTATGCGCCAGCAGGCACAGTATGAGCAGTGTTATTCAATACCGGTCCCTGATATTTTTCGATTTCAAGCTGAGCCATTTGTCCGCAGTTACCCTGCGCCAGACTGGATGAGCCGATATCGAAAGTCAGGCAGTTTACGTTACCATTTTTACACAGTGAGCCTGGCGTAGCAGGATCGGCAGGATCGAACCACGCACCTTCGCTGATACGGATAACACCTGGGCGTACGTCTTCGGTGACGACCGCACCGACCAGAATCTGGCCACGATCGTTAAATGCACGAACCAGATCGCCGTTGCTGATGCCGCGAGATTTAGCATCTTCAGGATGAATCAAGATCGCTTCACGATCGGCGACGGCGTATTTCTTACGCAGCGGCGTGTTATCCAACTGAGAGTGCAGACGGTTAATCGGATGGGCGGTATTAAGCGACAGCGGATACTTCGCCGCTTCAGGACCTTTATACCATTCGTGCGGCGGCATCCAAGTTGGAATGCCTTTGCAATCCTCATAACCCATTTTCTCAATGGCATCAGAGTAGATTTCAATTTTACCCGATGGTGTCCCTAATGGATTCAATAGCGGGTTTTCGCGATAGTCTGCGAAGCGTACCCATTGTTTATTCGCCTCAGGAACAGGGAAGCGTACATAGTTGTTTGATTCCCAGAACATATCGAACGGCGGCAGAGCAACACGGGCTGCACGAGCCTGCGTTTTCATGTCGTCATACATGCCTTTCAGCCATTGAGTCTCATCTTTGCCTTCGGTAAACGCGTCTAGTACGCCCAGTTTTTCAGAGATACCGGCGAAAATATCGAAGTCGCTACGAGATTCAAACTGTGGCGGTACGCACTGATGCATCGGGAACACATAGAGCTGTGAATAGTCACCGCCCATTTCCAGATCGTTACGCTCGTAGCTCGTTGTGGTTGGGAAAACGATATCAGCATGCTTGGCCGTCGCTGTCCAATAAGGTTCGTTTACCACAATGGTTTCAGGTTTTTGGAAAGCTTTGACCAGTGAGTTCGTGTCCTGATGCTGGTGGAAGGTGTTGCCGCCTGCCACATAAACCATTTTCACATCAGGGTAGGTAACCTGAGCCCCGTTGAAATTAATGGTTTTCCCCGGATTCATCAGACACTCGGCAATACGAGCGACAGGAATTGGCGTTGGTGTATTCTTCGGTGAGTTACCCGCAGAGATACCGGCTAAAATCCCACCTTTAGCGGTTGGGCTACCGCCGGAAGAGTAGTGATAGCTAAAGCCAAAACCACCGCCAGGCAGACCTATTTGCCCCAACATGGAAGCAACAGTTACGAGCATCCAATGTTGTTGCTCACCGTGATGCTGACGCTGGATCCCCCAGCCCCCCATGATCATGGTGCGATTTTTCGCCATATCGCGTGCTAGCTGACGCAATGTTTCAGCGTCCACGCCGCTGATTTCTGCCGCCCAATTCGCATCTTTAACAATACCGTCGTCCTGACCCATTAGATAAGCTTCGAATTTATCAAAACCAACGGTATAGGTATTCAGGAAGTCTTGGTTATGCAGTTTTTCAGTCAGCAATGTGTGGGCAATACCGATCAGCATGGCAGTGTCGGTATAAGGACGTGGTGCAATCCATTGAGCATTAACGAATTTAGCGCTGTCGTTATGCACAGGATCGATGCTTATGACGCGCGTGCCTTTCTTCTTCAAGGCTTCGAAGCCTGTTTGGCCTACGTGATCTGGAACGTTCCAGCTATTTTTTAAGGTGATCATCGGGTTACAACCCCACATCACCACTAACTGGGTATTTTCAATCACGTTAGGCCATGCGGTTTGTTGCTCATAAACTTCCATTGAGCCAACCACATGCGACATGATGACCTGTGCTGCGCCAGTAGAGTAGTCGCCCGCGTAGCCAAGGAAGCCGCCGCTGAGGTTCATCATTCGCTGGAGTAGGGTGCGGCTGTTGTGTAACATCCCGACGCTTTTCCAGCCGTAAGAACCCGCATAAATAGACTGTGGGCCATGTTCTTTTTGCAGACGAGCAATCTGATCGCTTACCAGCGTCAGCGCTTTGTCCCAGCTAACGCGAACCCATTCGTCGCGGCCGCGTAACTCTGGCTGGCTATTGGATGGACCACCTTCTAACCAGCCTTTACGCACCATTGGGTACTTAATGCGGTTTTCAGCATGTACCTGATAAGGCGCCATCGTGATCAGCTCATTTGGGAACGGATCGTCGCTAATGGCTTTCACGTCGACCATTTTGCCATCTTTGACGATAGCTTCGAACGCGCCCCAGTGTGCTGCGGTGAGGATACCGGTCTGAGCCTGACGTAGCGCGGTAAACTGCGGAAGTGCTTTACTGATCGCTTCTGCCAAAGCGGACTTCGGCCAGAACCCAGCCAGCAGCGGCACACTTAATACGGCGCCTGCACCTGTCAGGAAGCGACGACGGCTTACCTGAAGTGGTTTTTGTTCGAAATCGCTAACGCTTTCAATGTGGGAGTTCAATTCTTTTTTCATTGTTATAGCTCCTTAAATCTTGTCCGGCTGATTGGCAGGCATATCACTGGCATGTTTCTGAACGTATTGCGTCAGAACGCGCAGTTGTTCCTGCGTCAGGGATGTACGTGGAGCCATACCTTTGACCACACCGATCCACTGGTTGGCATTAAAGCGGTCGAGCGCCGTTAAGCCGTGGCAACCGGTACAGTTGGCAGACATCATGTCAGACGCGTAGCGCCAGATTTGCTGTTGATCGTCAACCAGCTGTTTCTTAGGCAACCAAACCTGCAGTGAAACTTGATGCCAAACCAAACCGGTTTCTGCATCTTTAGCCGTGCTCAGCGTTTTCAACTGTTTACGCGCATCTTCACCCAGCAGAACGCTGAGAATGCGTTTGCCTTGCGCCGCGTAGAAGACTTCGCTTACGCCGTCTTGCTGCCAGCCATTGACGTCAGCCAGAACGCGATCGCCTTGACGTTTCACCACTTTTACTTCGGTGGATGGCATCAGGTTACCGGCATTGTGCTGGGTTTCGTCTGCGCTGAGATAGAACGGTTCGGTAGCGATGGTATACAGCGTTGTCGCCGTGTCAGGGGTTTTGGCAGCAGCGTTAGCCAGTTCGCTGGCACCAGCAGCGGCTAAACCACTCATATCAGGTAAAATATGTGCAACGCCTTTATGGCAGTCGATACAGGTTTCGCCATTCTTGATAGCAACTGGATGCTGCTGGCGTGCTTCAGGTTTTTGAGCTGTCACATCCATTGCATCATAGCTGTGACATGAACGGCAGGTTGCAGAATCGTTTTTCTTCAAGGTATCCCACACGCTTTGCGCCATAGCGAGCTTATGGGCTTCATATTTTTCAGGTGTATCAATTTTACCAGTGACTTCGCCGTAGACGTCTTTCAACGCAGCAACTTTGGTCAATAGATAATCGATTGGCTGATGTGGAACGTGGCAGTCAGCACATTCAGCGCGGATGCCCTTGGTGTTTTGGAAATGGATGCTGCCCTGGTATTCGGCGAGAGGTTGTTCCATCGAGTGACAAGAAATACAGAATTCCGTATCACTGGTTTTGTGCATGACGGTCGCGGTTCCTGCAAGGAGGGCTGCCCCGATGATGGCCCCCAGCAACAATAGCCACAGCCAGGCTCTGCTTCGGCGTTTACCGGGAGTCTGATATCGATTGCTCATAGTTTATTCCATATAATTATTAATATAGTCTTCTTGCCATAGTGTTTCTGCATAAATGAATTGATTTACTTTCAACACGCTAGAATGCAGAAACTGGCTAAGTATAGGAAATTTTCTCGTTGATTACCTATAAAGAAGTAACAGAAATGGCAGCTTTTTATTTTGTTTCCCTAACTCGAGATTACGTTGTTAATCCTTTGTTTTAATGGAGTAACACATTTTGTTAACTGTATGGGATGTTCTGCAGGTACATTGAGCGTTATAGATATTGTTTTGATTAAGCTAAACCTCTGCATCATTTTGCGAATGTCGTTTGAGCGGTAGGTCAAGACATTGGCCGTATGAAATCCTTGAAGGGTGAATCAATGAAGAATTTTGACTCCGCAACACTGCTCTCCCAGCTCCAGCAATCTCAGCCTCAGTTAGAAAAAATCCGCCATGAACTTCATGCCCATCCTGAACTGGGTTTTCATGAAACTCGTACCGCGAATAAAGTTGCAGAACTGTTGAAGACGTGGGGCTATGACGTTGCTACAGGGATTGGCGGTACAGGGATTGTTGCGAGCCTGACTAAAGGCTCAGGCACGAAATCGATCGGACTGCGTGCCGATATGGATGCATTGCCGATCCATGAAGCCAGTGGTGTGAAATATCAAAGCGGCTGCGAAGGCAAAATGCATGCTTGCGGTCACGATGGGCACACATCAATGCTGCTAGGCGCTGCGCAGTGGCTGGCGAGCGACAGTGCGAGTTTTAATGGCACTGTGCGTTTGATTTTCCAGCCTTCAGAAGAGGATATGCGCGGAGCTCAGGCGATGATTGATGATGGGCTGTTGACTCGCTTCCCAGTGGATGCCGTGTATGGCATGCACAATATGCCTGGTTACCCACAAGGGCATATGGCCTTTAAAGAAGGCGCCACGATGGCGGCAGTAGACAGTTTGACCATTACACTCACGGGCAAAGGTAGTCACGGGTCAACACCGGAAAAGAGCATCGATCCGATTGTGGCAGGGGCTTCGTTGGTGATGGTGCTGCAAACTATTGTATCGCGTAATGTAGCCGCACAGGATCAGGCGGTTGTTAGCGTGGGCGCTTTCCAAGCGGGGGACGCGGGTAATGTGATCCCACAGCAGGCGGTTTTGCGTTTGAGTATTCGCTCCACGGATGAAGACGTGCGCAAAAATGTGTTACAACGTATTCGAACGATCACCGAATCACAGGCTAGCTGCTATGGCGTGACCGCACAGATAGAAAGCGCCGTTACCGGTGTGGTATTGATGAATACACCGCATGAAACTGCGTTTGCTAAGCAGGTTGCAGTGACGTTATTAGGAAACGACAAAGTTGTCGATATGCCGAATACGTTCATGGGCAGCGAAGATTTTGCGTTTATGCTCAAGCATAAACCTGGTTGTTACTGCGTTATTGGCAACGGTGATTCGCCGATGTTACATCATCCGCAGTACGATTTTGACGACCGCAACCTCAGCGTGGGTGCGGCCTATTGGGTAGCGCTGACACAATCTTATTTGGTGTGATATTTGTATGAGCTGAGGTAGATTTATGCGTCTACCTCAACTGACTGTCTTTACTGCCGCGGCGGTTATAGCCGCTGTTGGCCTGCATTTTCTTATCAATTTCTGCCTGGCAATTAACGCAGAATTGTACCCCAGGCAGCGCCTGTCGTCTGGCCTCCGGAATTTCGGCACCGCACTCTTCGCAAAAGTGCGCGCTCTCACCGTGACTTAGCTGACTACGAGCTCGCGCAACGGCATCATCCACCGTCGCATCAATCTGATCTTGTACTGCGCCATCATTCGCCCAACCACTGGCCATTTCTCACCTCCGGTTATTTTTTAGGCTCATTAAGTATAGATGGGGACGGGAGCGAGGGGATCAAGTGTACGAGGATATACGCGGTGTATCCGAGAAATAGACCGCCAGGCACTGCTGGCAATGATCCACCAACGCAATCCTTTTACTTTCATACGATTCTCACCTCGTCATTTTTAAATGAAGCGGCATTTTTATTTATCGATCGTTTAATTTAATTATTTCGGCCAATATTTTTTATTCATAAAATAATTAAAGAAAAATCAATACGTAAATTTTTTCTGAGGAGGCGTTAATAACAAGGACTCTACTATATAGATAACAATCTACAAAAAGAGCTTTCGAGAAGGGGCGGGTATTATCTCAACGCCAACCCAAGAGGAATGGATGACGTTGAGAATTGATATTAAGTTTAAATATTATTTTTCGTGACGTTTACGTAGATTATTAATGACCGCGCTTAAATCCAGATCCTGATCTTGCAGTAAAACCATCAGGTGGTACATCAGGTCAGAGGCTTCGTTCACCAGCTCGTCTCGGTCATGCACGGTGGCCGCCAGGGCGGTTTCCACGCCTTCCTCTCCCACTTTTTGAGCAATACGCTTGGTTCCGCTGGCGTATAGGCTGGCGGTGTAGGAGCTCTTAGGATCGGCATTTTTACGCTCGCCCAGCAGTTGCTCTAACTGGAATAAAAATGCCCAATCGGGGGCGGCTGGTGAGAAGCAACTACGGGTGCCTTTATGGCAGGTCGGTCCCTGTGGTTCGGCGAGCACCAGCAGCGTATCGCTGTCACAATCAGGCGTGATGCTGACCACGTTCAAAAAGTGTCCAGAGCTTTCTCCTTTCGTCCACAAACGCTGCTTGGTACGAGAGTAGAAAGTGACGTGGCGGCTGCGATTGGTTTCGTCTAGCGCTTCTGGCGTCATATAACCGAGCATTAATACTTCGCCAGATACGGCATGTTGCACGATGGCTGGCATCAGATTATCGACTTTGTTCCAGTCTAGTTGTTCTTTTTGTTGTTCTGATAAAAACGATTCTTTTAGCACAAGCGGATCTCCACACCTTGTTGTGATAGGTAACGTTTTAAGTCGCCAATATTGATAATTTGTTTGTGGAACACCGAGGCGGCTAGCGCGCCATCAACGTCGGCATCGCGGAATGCGGCAAGGAAGTGTTCAGGCGTACCTGCGCCTCCGGAGGCGATCAGTGGTACATGGCAGACTTCACGGATCAGTTTGAGCTGGCGAAGATCGTAGCCGTTACGCACGCCGTCTTGGTTCATCATGTTTAACACGATTTCGCCCGCGCCGCGTTTTTGTACTTCTTGCACCCAGTCGACGGTTTGCCACGTGGTGGCTTTAGTGCGCTTTTCGTCACCGGTAAATTGGTAAACCTGATAGCTGTCGGTTTCTGCATCAAACCAAGTATCGATGCCCACCACGATGCACTGTACGCCAAAGCGATCGGCTAAGCGTGAAATCAAGTCAGGATCGGCGAGCGCGGGGGAGTTAATCGAGATCTTATCGGCGCCAAAAGTGAGGATTTGCGAAGCGTCTTCCACGCTTTTGATGCCACCGGCTACGCAGAATGGAATGTCGATCACCTCTGCTACGCGTGACACCCAACTTTTGTCAACCACGCGCCCATCAGAAGAGGCGGTGATATCGTAAAATACCAATTCGTCTGCCCCTTCTTGGGCATAGCGTTGGGCAAGTGGAACGATGTCACCGATAATTTCGTGATGACGAAACTGTACGCCTTTGACCACTTGACCGTCGCGAACGTCCAGACAAGGAATTATGCGTTTTGCCAGCATGCAATAGCCTCCTTCACGGTGAATTTCCCTTCTAATAACGCGCGGCCTACGATAACCCCTTTGACGCCGCTGCCGCGTAGCGCAGCAATATCCTCTAAGCTACCGATACCGCCGGAAGACTGGAATGCCACCTGTGGGTAACGTGCGCAGATCTCTTGATAGAGCGCGACGTTAGAACCGCTCAGCGTTCCATCGCGTGAGATATCGGTACACAGCACGTGTTTCAGGCCATAGGGCAAGAATTCGTCGACGATGTGTTCTAGGGTGACGCCAGAGTCTTCTTGCCAACCACTGACGGCGATATTTTTGCTGCCATTAGCGTCAATGCGGACATCGAGCGCCAGAACCAGCGCGTCAGCCCCAAAACGCTGAAACCACTGCTTCACTTCTTCTGGCTGACGTACCGCCGTTGAGCCCACCACCACGCGCGAAGCTCCGGCTTCAATTAAGGCCGCTACGTCTTCTGCACTGCGAATTCCACCGCCAACCTGTACGGGAACCGAGATGCCCGCTAACAGTTTACGCAGTAGCGGTATCTGTCGAGCTGCAGGATCTTTGGCACCGGTCAGATCGACCAAATGCAGCACCTGACCACCTTGCTGTTGGTAGTCTTGCAAGCGCGGTAATGGATCGTTGCCGTAGTCGCGTTGCTGCTCGTAATCGCCCTGATGCAAACGGACAACGTTGCCGTCGATTAAATCTAATGCTGGAATGATCATCAGCGTGCCGCTCCTTAAAGGGTCAATTCCAAAAAGTTTTTCAATAATTGGGCACCGGCAGCGCCGGAGCGTTCAGGGTGGAATTGCACGCCAAAGAAATTATCTTTTTGTACCGCGGCACTAAACGGTGCGCCGTAGTGAGTTTGCGCGATGGTGTTCGCACATACCGGATAAGCATAGCCATGCACAAAGTAAAAATAGGCACCGTCTTCTAGCCCACTAAATAGGCGATGGCCCGCCAGTGCAGAAACCTGATTCCACCCCATGTGCGGTAAAGGCAGCCCGAAATCTTTCATGGTTTCAACGGGGGTATCGATAATGCCGAGGGTTTCGGTATCCCCCTCATCGCTGCGGCTCGCGAGCAATTGCATGCCCAAACAGATGCCGAGTACCGGCTGCGTACACGCCTTGATGAGCTCAATAAGATTGCGCTCGCGTAGCTGCTGCATGGCGGCCTGCGACGTTCCTACGCCGGGAAGAAATAGCTTATCGGCGGTGAGCACCACATCGGGCTCACGGCTGACTTTAGGCTCATAGCCAAGGCGCTGAATAGCGTATTGTACCGACGATAAATTGGCGCAGCCGGTATCAAGAATAACGACGTTGGTCTCTTTGGCATTCATCATAAAACCCCTTTCGAGCTAGGAAGGGTATCGCCCTCAACGCGGATGGCCTGACGAAGCGTGCGGCCAAATACTTTAAAGAGACTTTCGACGCGGTGATGATCGTTTTTGCCTTTGGTTTTCAGATGCAGAGTGATCCCCATGGCATAAGCCAGCGATTGGAAAAAGTGCTCGACCATTTCAGTACTCAAATCGCCCACTCGCTGGTGGGTGAACTCGGCTTTATAGACCAAGTACGGGCGGCCTGAAATATCCAATGCGCAGCGTGCCAGACATTCATCCATAGGCAGAACAAAACCGAAGCGCGAAATCCCCCGCTTATCACCCAGCGCTTTTTTCAACGCTTCGCCCAGTGCCAATGCAGTGTCTTCCACGGTGTGGTGATCGTCGATATACAGGTCGCCTTTCACGTCAATATTCATGCGAAAGCCGCCGTGAGTCGCGATCTGATCCAGCATATGATCGAAGAAACCGACGCCGGTACGGATGTGGCTTTCGCCTTCACGATCGAGCCAGACATTGACATCTATCGCCGTTTCTCGTGTTACTCGGCTAACCTGCGCGTGGCGGTCACGTTTGGTCAAATCATCCGCGATTTTCTCCCAGCCCATGGTTTCAGCGCTGTAGCGAATACCGGCGATCCCCATGTTTTCAGCCAGTTGAATATCAGTTTCACGGTCGCCGATGACGCGCGATGCCGCGTAATCCATGACGTCGGCATTCAGATAGGATTGCACTAGCTCGGTTTTGGGCTTACGGCAGGTGCAGTTATCCGCTGGCAGGTGTGGGCAAATCAATACGTCGTCAAATACCACACCCTGTGACGTCAGTATTTGCATCATCAGGTTATGCGGGCCGTCAAAATCAGCCTGTGGGAAGCTGGCGGTGCCTAGACCATCCTGATTCGTAATCATCACCAAACGGTAGCCTGCCTGCTGTAGCTTCAACAAGGCTGGAATGACGGCGGGCTCGAATGCCAGCTTGTCCATGCGGTCTACCTGAAAATCGACCGGCGGTTCGCTAATCAAGGTGCCGTCACGGTCGATAAAAAGAAACTTCTGGCTCACATCGCCTCCTGGCTGAGTTGTTTTGACGCTACGGTAGCGGAGAATGCGCGTAGGGCATCGATCACTTTACGGTTTTCTTCCTGCGTGCCTATGGTGATTCTCAGGCAGTTTGACAGGCTTGGCTGTTTGCTTTGATCGCGCAAGATAATGCCCTGATCCCACAATAACTTAAACACTGCCGCCGCCGCTGAACAGCGGAAAATTAAATAGTTTCCTTCACCGGGATAGACCGCTTCAACACAGTCGCATTCGGTTAATTCTTTCACCAACAAGGCGCGGTTTTCTAACACGCTTTGTACCCGCTGGCGCATCGTGGCTGCGCCTTCGGGGGAAAGCGCCTGTGCGGCGATATCGGCGACCGGCGTAGACAGCGGGTAGGGGGCAATGACCTTCAGTAATAACGTGATCATTTCTGGGCTAGCGACAGTAAATCCACAGCGTAGACCCGCTAACGCAAAGGCCTTAGACAGCGTGCGGAGAACGACCATATGGGGGAATTCGGCTAGCCAAGGCACCGTTGTCGCGTGTGGTGCGAATTCGATATAAGCTTCATCCACGGCCACGATGGCTTTGCCCGCGGTGAGCGTCAACAGCTGACGCAGGTCGCTTTGACTGAGTAAATTCCCCGTGGGGTTATTCGGGCTGCAAACGTAGATCAGTTTTACCCCTGCCAAGTTTGCTTCAATGGCGGGCAAATCTAACTGCCAATCTTCACGTAGCGCGATAGTGCGGCGTTCAATGCCAAACGTTTCAGCGCTGACGCCATACATACCGTACGTCGGAGGGCAGTATAGAACGGCATCTTGCCCCGGCTCACAGAAGGCGCGGATCAGCAATTCGATACCTTCGTCGGCACCGCGGCTCACCAACACCTGATCGCTATTCACACCGGCATAAGAGGCGTAGTTTTCAATAACCGCTTTAGGCTGGCACTCTGGATAACGGTTAAATGTCTCGGTACTCAGCTGATAGGGCGTCCCAATGGGATATTCGTTGGCATTAAGCCATACATCACCTTTTCCCCCCAAACGACGAGCGGACTGATAAGGCGTTAACTCACGGACGTTGGCGCGGGCTAATTCTTCAATGCTTGAACTCATCAGATGCTCTCCTTGGGTGAGGTTGTCGTCTCTTTTGCGCGCAGAGCGGCAACGCGCAGTGTCACGGCGTTCTTGTGGGCGGTAAGCAGCTCGGCGGCGGCCATTGCTTCAATGACCGGCGCTAACCCGAGCAAGCCTTCAGCGCTAATTTGTTGAACGGTCATGCGCTTTTGGAAATCAGCCAAGCCTAGGCTTGAATAGGTGGCGGTGTAGCCATAGGTCGGCAGTACATGGTTGGTGCCCGACGCATAGTCACCGGCAGATTCTGGTGACCAATCGCCTAAAAATACCGAACCGGCGCTCGAGATTTTATCCACCCATTGACGGGGTTCTCGGGTTTGGATGATCAGGTGTTCAGGGCCGTAGCGATTACTGATCTCAACGCACTCTTCGAGAGAGGAAGTGACAATCAAACGGCTTGAATCCAAGGCTTGGCGGGCGATGTCAGCGCGTGACAGGGTTGCCAACTGGTTGTCGACTTCGATGGCGACACGTTTCGCAATCTCGGCATCAGGCGTAAGTAAAATAACCTGTGAGTCTGGCCCGTGTTCAGCCTGCGATAGCAAATCAGCCGCGATAAATGCGGGAGTAGCTTTCTCATCGGCGATGACCAACACTTCAGAAGGCCCCGCGGGCATATCAATAGCCGCACCGTCGATACGTTGGCTAACCTGACGTTTGGCTTCGGTTACGTAGGCATTTCCGGGGCCGAAGATTTTATCGACCTTAGGAATAGATTCACTACCGAAAGCCAGTGCGGCGATTGCCTGTGCGCCACCCACCTGAAACACCTCTGTAATTCCGCATAAGGAGGCGGCAAACAGAATTTCATCGGCGATGGGCGGCGGTGAACACAGAACCACACGCTTACAGCCTGCGACACGGGCGGGAATACCGAGCATTAACACGGTAGAAAGCAGTGGTGCTGTTCCTCCCGGTATATACAGTCCAACCGAGGCCAGTGGGCGAGTGATTTGCTGGCAGCGAACGCCCGGCTGCGTTTCTACGTCTACTGCTGGCAGGATTTGTGCGACGTGGAATTTCTCAATATTCTTGGCCGCTTGCTGCATGGCATTTTTAATTTCATCGTCTAAGCGTGACGCAGCCTGTTCAATATCACGGATGCTGATGCGTAGCGCGTTGGTTTCGACCTTATCGAATTTGGCGCTCAACTCACGTAGGGCCGCATCACCGCCAGATTTCACCTGTTGCAATATCTCCGCCACGCTGGTGCTAATGCGGTCAGAGGCGGTTACTGCCGGACGTTGCAATAGCGCTTGTTGCTGCTGCGCATCGCATTCGCTCCAGAAAGTGATGTTGTTAAAATTATTATTCTTATCAGCAGCAGTCATGGCCGTTACTCCATCATTTTTTCAATTGGCAGAACCAGAATCGAGCTCGCACCCAGAGACTTCAATTTTTCCATGGTTTCCCAGAACAGGGTTTCGCTACTCACCATGTGCATCGCTACGCGGTTTTGATCTCCTGCCAGTGGCAGCAGGGTTGGGCGTTCAGCGCCAGGCAATAGCTGAATGATTTGCTCCAGTTTGTCGCTGGGCGCGTGCAGCATGATGTATTTGGATTCGCGTGCCTGAATCACGCCTTGAATACGGGTCATCAGTTTATCGATGAGTTCTTGTTTAGCGGCTGGCATTTCGCCATCGCGCTGGATCAGGCAGGCTTTGGAGCGGTAAATCACTTCCACTTCGCGTAACCCGTTGGCTTCTAACGTTGCGCCGGTGGAAACCAGATCGCAAATGGCATCAGATAAACCGGCACGCGGTGCGACTTCCACTGAGCCATTCAGCAGGCAGGACTTGAAACGGATATTTTGTTTATCGAGATATTGCTTGAGCAGGTGTGGATAAGAGGTGGCGATACGTGAGTCTTGCAAACACTGCGGGCCGTCGTAAGGAACGTCTAACGGCATAGCCAGCGAGAGACGACAGCTGCCGAAATCTAAGCGACGCAGGGTAAAGTAACGAGGATCTTCCCCTTGAGCGCGACGGCTTAACAGTTCTTCTTCCAAAACGTTTTCGCCGATAATGCCCAAGTCAACGACGCCATCCATAACCAGACCGGGGATATCGTCATCGCGAACGCGCAGGATATCGATAGGCATGTTTTCCGCGAACGCAATCAGGCGCTGTTGTTGTAGGTTGATTTTTATTCCGCAGCGAGCCAGCAGTTCTTGCGAGTCTTCACTCAGGCGACCGGATTTCTGCATGGCGATACGTAAGCGAGTTTTGTCTAACATGGTACTTCCCCTAATATTTTGAATTCTGTGATGTTGTATGTCAGTTAATGCTGTTTGCTAAGTTATTGGCTAAATCGTAGATAACAAAAAAGCCCTCGGAAGATAATCTTCCGAGGGCTCTCTTTTTGCGTTCTGCGCCACTGGAAGATTGTTAACCGTCTTCCAGCACTCATCGGCCTGTCAGACTAGTCAGGATGATGGTGATGATGGTGGCTGAGCTGAACGCGAGTAAGCATTTTTGATAATCCAATAAGTGAGCAGACACGATTGTCTGCGTTAACTGTAAATTAACCTAAACCATATGACAGGGGGATGGCAACCCCTTTTTTATGGTTATTTTTTGTTTGATTAGCCGCTTAGTTCGACAGTAGAAAGTTTAATATTTCGTTTTTGTTTCATTTATCTAGCATGATTGATTATTACTGACAGTACTTTACTGCACGATATCTCGTGAAAGTAGCTTATAGCCGTCATACTTGAAGTTGCATCTTACTGGGTATGCGAGCGTGTCCTATTCACGGAATCGCTCTTAAGAGCCAGTATTTGCTGCCTTGATGCAATGCCAATTATTTTGGGGATAGAGGATGAATTGTGCTATAGGGTCGGGCTATAGTTTGTGCTTGAATTATTTGCGATTGAATCGCAAGTCATAGGTGTCGAGAGGGTGCCGCAATGAATAAAGTAGCGATAGTTGGCCTTGGTTGGGTGGGGATGCCACTGGCTTTGTCACTTTTGGGACGTGGTTATCGAGTGGTGGGGAGTAAAACCACTCCAGATGGCGTTGAAGCGGCCCGTATGAGCGGAATTGAATGTTATCCATTGGTGATGACGCCTGAGCTTGAATGCGAGCAAGACGATTTAGAACAGTTGCTGGATGCTGACGCGTTAGTCATTACGCTTCCCGCAAGTCGTAGACCGGAAGAAGGCGAACGTTATCTTCATGCCGTTCAACTGCTGGTGGATAGCGCGCTGGCGCACAATGTGCCGCGCATTATTTTCCTAAGCTCCACATCGGTTTATGGTGACGCCGTGGGTACGGTAAACGAGCGTAGCGAACTGCAACCGACGACCAGTGCAGGCCGCACGTTAGCAGAGCTGGAAACATGGCTGCACGATCTGCCAAATACCTCGGTAGACATCCTGCGTTTGGCTGGATTAGTGGGGGCGGGCCGCAATCCGGGAAGATTTCTGGCGGGGAAAACCGGCGTAATAGGGGCAAGCAGTGGGGTGAATTTGGTGCATCAGGATGATGTTATCGCCGCGATTCAAATGCTGCTGAAATTGCCGCAGGGTGGGCATGTATACAATCTGTGCGCGCCGATACATCCGACTAAAGCGGAGTTCTACCCACCGCTAGCGCGTTCTTTAGGCTTGGAGCCGCCGCAGTTTGCACCTGAGGAAAAACCATCGCAGGGTAAGTTGGTCGATGGTTCGTTAATCAGCAAAGAACTGGGATTTGAATATCAGTATTCTAACCCCGCGCTGATGCCGTGGAATTGATTTTGTCTTTTGTTGTCATAAAAACGCTGCCAAAAGGCATAATGCCGGTCACTTAAGCGTGATTTTAGGGGAAGTACACCGATGGGGTCGTAGCAGCTTTAGCTGCCGACAACTTTGCAGGGAGCAAAGTTGAACAACGCTTTAGCGTTGACCCCTAGGGTGGAACACATAGATGTGTTCCATAACCGCCCTGCGGTGTGCTAGCCCCGTGTATCTTGATTTCTTAAACGATCAGCATTAGTCAAAAGGCAGCTTTTTCGTATCAAGTGAGCAGATTACGCTAAGGTTAAGCGCAAACGCTGCCCCACATGTCGTATTCATCGACGTTTTCAATGGTGACGTTAACCACATCACCCACTTTCAGCTTGGTTTCACCGTTCAGGTAAACGACTCCGTCGATCTCTGGAGCATCGGCCATACTACGGCCAATAGCACCTTCTTCGTCCACTTCGTCAATAATAACCGGTAGTGTGTGGCCTACTTTATCCTGCAGGCGTTGAGCTGAAATCTGCTGTTGAAGCTGCATGAAACGGTGGAATCGCTCTTCCTTCACTTCTTCAGGAACTTGGTCAGCCAGCTCGTTGGCGGCAGCGCCTTCAACAGGGCTGAACTTGAAGCAACCCACACGGTCCAGTTTGGCTTCGCTCAGGAAATCCAGCAGCATCTGGAAATCTTCCTCGGTTTCACCCGGGAAACCAACGATGAAGGTTGAGCGCAGTGTTAGCTGCGGACAGATTTCACGCCAGCGTTTGATTCGTTCCAGCGTGCGTTCTACCGCGCCAGGACGCTTCATCAGCTTAAGGATTTTTGGGCTCGCATGCTGAAGTGGAATATCCAGATACGGAAGCACTTTTCCTTCTGCCATCAGCGGGATCACGTCATCAACGTGCGGGTACGGGTAAACATAGTGCAGACGAACCCAGACGCCAAGCGATGATAGCTGCTCGCACAGGCTAATCATGCTGGTTTTGACCGGCTGGCCGTTCCAGAAACCGGTGCGGTGTTTAACGTCTACGCCGTAGGCAGAGGTATCTTGCGAAATGACCAGCAGCTCTTTCACGCCGGCATCCACCAGCCGTTTGGCTTCATCTAAAACAGAGCCAATCGGGCGGCTATCGAGATCGCCACGCATGGATGGAATGATGCAGAAAGTGCAGCGGTGATTACAGCCTTCGGATATTTTTAGATAAGCGTAATGTTTTGGCGTCAGTTTCACGCCCTGTTCCGGCACCAAGCTGGTGAAAGGATTATGCGTTGGCTTAGGCACGTACTGATGCACGTGTTTGAGCACGGCTTCATAACTATGCGGGCCAGTAATTTCCAGAACTTTAGGGTGAACTTCGCGGATCTGGTTCTCTTTTGCCCCTAAGCAGCCAGTAACAATTACTTTTCCGTTTTCGTTGAGAGCTTCACCGATAGCCTCCAACGATTCCTGAACGGCACTGTCGATAAAACCGCAGGTATTTACGATGACAAGTTCAGCGTCATCGTAACGAGGCACAACATCATAACCTTCGGTGCGCAGTTCGGTCAGAATACGTTCGGAGTCCACCAGATTTTTCGGGCAACCAAGGGACACAAAACCAATACGCGGTTGTTGCATATATTACGCTCACAAAATGTTCAAAGAATAAAAACGGCTGAGATTTTACACGGGAATGTACCCCGCCTCTAGTTTTTATCATTGTGAGCTAGCTCAATTGAGCGCAACGGCTTAACCGGATTGTTATCCTCATGTTTTTGTGGATGTTGTTTCATTGCCTGCCTTAGCGCACTGGGTGTTAAGCCGAAATGTTGGCTAAAACGAGCACTAAATCGCGATGCGCAATTATATCCTCCTTGATACGCAATCTCCCCAATACTGAGCGTACTGCTTTGTATTTCATAGAGTGCTTTACTCATACGTACACTTTCTAAAATAGAGCGAAACCCCTGATTTTCTGCCGCTAAACGGCGTCTCAGCGTTGAGCTCCCCATCTGCAGTTGATGAGCAACGTCATTTACACTCCAGTTGTGCGCAGGGTCTCGCAGCAATACCTGTTGTACCTGAGCCGTAAGGGGATCGTTTCTGTTGCGAAACAATATTTCGCCATAGCCAGAAAGTGCCAATGCCAGCAATACGCCATGAAGTTGGTGTTTTTGCAGCTGTGGTGGTGTGTCATTGTGCAAGGTGTTCAGCAGTCCTTGCCACGTCAGACGAATATTGTCATTAAGGGGAATACATAGTGAGTTTGTTTGGGGGCTCTGTCTCGCCACGGAGCCATGAGATTGCTTAAATTCGCGTAACAATGGTTCTGGAATATAAACCATGTCGGAGATATACAGCCCTTGTTTGGGGGTATTGGCGATGCTGATTTCTGATCCTGCCGGGAACAGGATAAGCGAATGGGGAGTGGCAATTTCAGCGTGCTTTCCCCATTGCACTGTTTTGCTACCAACACGAACATGGCATAACGCGGGGGTGAATAGCGTGATTCGATGCAAGCTATGAGCGCAACGAGCGACTATTTCCTGTGCGGTTAATCGATGTTCCGCGTGATTGATAGCATGCATGTTTAGCGTCCGTAGTGAGGGGTGATTTCCGCATGGGCCAAGGCGTTGGCATTCAACATAAAACCGACTAAAGCACCACTGGATTGACTATCAATGGGTAACTTATCCGTTTTAAGTGCCCAAACGGTAAAGCGATAAGGGTGAGGTTTATCCCCTGGAGGAGGACAAGCACCGCCGAATCCGGCATAACCGAAATCATTCCGGCCTTGAACTGCGCCTAAGGGCAGATTCTTCCCATCTTTTGCACCGGCATTGGCCGCCAAAGTATGAATATTGGCTGGAATATTGACTACCGTCCAGTGCCACCAGCCGCTACCTGTCGGGGCGTTGGGATCGTAAGCCGTGATGGCAAAGCTTTTTGTTCCTTTTGGCGCATTTACCCACGAGAGTTGTGGTGAGGTATTGCCCCCATTACAGCCAAAACCTTGATAAACCTGCGACTGTTGTAACGATTTACCTTGCTGAATATCTGAACTGTGCAAGGTGAAGCCTTCAGCAAACACGCTTAATGACGAAGTTAATAGTGCTATACCTAAAATAGCTTTATTCATTCTGATGTCTCCCTTGATTGGTATAAATACAATACCCAAAGGAATATCAGTAGATTATGCCGAAACGCTCTGATGATGTGCTGAAATGCGCATGGAACAACATTGGCGTATTCCGTTTGAGCCTTGTGCGTAAATTTTTCCGTAGCCCCACCAGATATCACCCACCATTTCTGACTATCTATCAAAAATGAGATGCCGATCCGTTGAGTAGGACTTATGTCCTCAAACTATGACCTGACCATACATACAATCACGTCAACGGCTTCTCCTTTCTACCTTAATTTGCAGGAAATTTTATGACAGCACACATTAATGCGAGACCTGACGATTTTGCCTCCACCGTTGTCATGCCAGGCGATCCACTGCGGGCAAAATTTATTGCCGAAAACTACCTGACAAATGCGCGTGAAGTGACCAATGTTCGCAACATGTTGGGCTATACAGGCCTCTATCAAGGACAACCTGTTTCGGTCATGGGGCACGGTATGGGTATTCCATCAATGACGTTATATGCCCATGAACTGGTTCACGACTTTGGTGTTAAACGAATTATTCGCATAGGAAGCTTAGGAGCAACACAGCGCGATATTCGTATGAGAGACATTATTTTGGCGGTTGCTGCAGGTACGGATTCAATCACTAATGCTAAGCGGAGTGCCGGTTATCACATGGCGACCTCCGCATATTTCCCTCTGTTGCATGAAGCATGGTGCCAAGCAACAAAGGCCGGAATTCCAGTCAAGGTTGGTAATGTTTTCAGTGGAGATCTTTATTACGATCCTGATGAAAATTTGATCCCCGCGTTAGAGAAATTCGGTGTGTTGGGAATTGATATGGAGGTGGCAGGGTTATATGGGCTTGCACACCAGTTTGGGATAGAAGCTCTGGCAATTCTCACCGTGTCAGATCACTGTTTAACCGGAGAGGAAACAACAGCCGAAGAACGGCAGCTGACATTTAGCCAAATGATTGAGCTAGCTTTAAATACGGCTATAACAGAATAAAAACAGCCTAAAGCGATACACCAGGGAAATATAATTATGAAAAATAAACTTGCACTTACGGCTATTAGTTTCCTAGCCAATTTTATTATGGCTGGTTTTGCTAGCCAGTTTGGGATGTTAATCGAACCTATCGCTAACAGCTATAACGCAGATATTAATGCGGTAGCCTCAGTTTTCTCATTATTAAATGGGGGAGCGTTAGCGGGAACCGTGGCGGCGTTCTTCTTAATTGAGAGAATAGGCGTCAAACGCATGACATGTATTAGCTATTCGATTGTGTTTCTTTGTGCCTTAGCAATGCATTGGATAGGGGGGATCTGGGTCGTCATGGTTGCCATGACGCTGGTGGGTTTTTGCGGTGGTATTGGCTTATGTATCGCAGGAACTATCGTTGTTGCCGTTTGGCATGACAAAATCCAAAGTACAATGTTAGTGGTTCAAGATGCGACTTTTAATGTGGCAGGAGTGGTGTTCCCTCTAGTAACGACATATGCACTCACCCATAATATGTCTTGGAGTTATAGCTACTTAACGGTTGGGATAGTGGCTCTAGCGACGTTAGGCATTGTGGCAATGACAAACTTCTCTCGCTGTGAACCTGAAAAAGTATCGGGTCAGACAGAAGCGGTTAAATCTGAATGGAACTTCGGCATTATTAGCGGTGGCATTGGGTTGTTTTTAGGAATGTTAGCGCTATATACCTTCCTAACCTGGGCTCCGCTATTTGTTAAACAAAAGTTTGGTATACCATTCGAAGTTGCCGGAAGTATTATTACGCAATACTGGGCCGCTGCATTGGTCGGGGCATTGGTTTCTACGGTAATTGTGTCCAGAGTGAAAATCCATTATTTCTTGATGGGGGTTATCATGCTGGCATTCATTATCACGACCTGTATTGTAACGACAAATAATCTTAATCACTTAGACTATTTAGCCTACGGTTATGGCTTTGTTTGCGCGGCGCTTTATAACTCATTCATTGCTTATGGTGTTTCATTTGTAAAACACGCCAGCAGTCGAAATGTTTCTTATATTCTGATTAGCGGTAGTGCTGGTGCAATGTTTAGTCCTGCTATTAGTGCTTTGTTAGAAAAAACGCTAGGTATACAAACAATTATGTACGCCATTCCTATTCTCTATTTCGTGATCATGCTGATGCTAGTTGCAGTATTAAAAACGTTTAACCGTAATTCTCATAAGGAATCTTGTGTTTTATAGCATGATTATTTCATCTTATTGATTCGCCAATGCTCTGGGAACTAAAAATAACTATTTTAATAAAACCAATTAATTGTACTAATGCTTATTATTAAATTTATAAGGAACGTAATTATGGCCAACACAGTCTCTTTGGGTTTAAATAAAACTATATTAGCCTTTATTTTCTCTGGGTTAACGTTTGCTGCAAGCGCAGCTGACTATAAGGACGGAGACACACATAAAAATGATTATAAGTGGTTCCAGTTTAACCTAATGCAAAGCGTGGATGCCAAAGTACCTTATGGCGCACACAATGATACCTATTTAGAAATGGAGTTTGGTGGTCGTTCTGGGATATTTGATTTATATGGCTACGTTGATATCTTTGATATTTTCGACCGCAAACAGGATGATCGCCACGATAGCGATAACTTTTTTGCAAAAATCTCTCCTCGTGTATCCTTGGATGGGCTATTTGAAACTGATTTATCGGTTGGCCCCATTGAAGAATGGTATTTGTCGACTGTAACAAACATTGGTGACCGTGAATTATTTGAACATTATATTGGTCTGGGTGCTGATGTTAATGTACCTTGGTTCGGAAAAATGGGGATGAACGTTTATGCTCATTATGTCCGAGAAAACTATGGAGCAGCCAATGAAGGAAAATGGGATGGCTACATGTTTTCAACCAATTGGTCTACGCCATTTTATAATTTCTCAAACGGAAGCTATCTAAGCTATCAAGGATATTTTGATTATCAATTCGGTGCCAATGAGATATCTAACGATGGGCTGCATAGCAATAATGCCATTGAGTGGTATAACGGATTGTATTGGCACTCAGAACGCTATGCTATCGGTTATGGTTTAAAATACTTTCGAAACATGGCACTAACCCAAAATGAGGTTGGTGCGGGTAAAACGACCGGTATAGGTCATTACTTCGACGTGACCTATAAGTTCTAATGGTTAGTCTTTAATAATAAAAGCCGAATCTATCTATTGAACACGGCCTGCTGTAATAAACTGTAGTTGTCAGTATTTATTGTGGCAGGCTTATTCTTCAATATCGTTGCCTAAAAATTTCTTCAGCTCAGCAAGGTTTTTAATTTCTAAACCTTGTGGTCCACGCATAATTAAACCACCATCTATGAGTTCTTTGACTGCCCTGCGATAGACTCGATCGGTTGTACCAAAACGCTCAGCCTCAAGATAGTTTTTTGTAAAGCCATCCATGGGTAATTTATTCTGATACTGTCGGTAGAGATCGTAAGCGACGTTATGAGCTATCGGATAAAGCATACGATGAAGGAAAATATCTAGCGTATCTTGATAATCGATAGCCATAGCGCTGGCGAAATAGATTGCTAACTTAGGGTGCTGACTCAGTGCTATTTCTAGCTGTTCACAGCTACAGAGTGCAACGGTCAGCGGTTCCTCCGCGATAATATCGAGTTGGCAGGGATACCCTGTGAAGAACTCCATTTCACCAAATAATTGCTCATCACATTCCATTGTGCCTAGCTGAAAGCGCCTGCCATTTTCAGCGCTGTAGCCGAGGGAGATTTTGCCTGAAGCCACCATCATCAGCTGTTTAACTGCTTGACCCTGCCTGAAGAGATGCTCTCCCTCTGCGATGAGACATGTTTCGTTTAAATATGCACGCAGAGTTTTTTCAACGAGAGCATCATCCTGCTGCCAAATCCCCTGAAAGCGTCCTTTAGCCAATGATTTTAGCTGCATACTCTCACCTGTGCTGTATTCGTACTGTTTAATTCATATGATACCTGAATAAACATTAAGAATAATCGCTTGGCTGGTGAACATGCAGCTTGTATTTAAAAACTGCGATCCTGCTAGAGAAACCGCAGTTAACCGTGTTGACTAGGCCACCACGACTCTTACGCCATTAACTTTCTTTTAACAAATAGCTGAGCACAAAGCAGAAGCACCAAGATACCGGCCATCACGAGTAAATGCTCAATGCGGAAATGATCGGCCAGTGGGCCAAACAGCACCATCCCTAGCGGCAGTGCACAGCAGTTAGCCACCTGTACCAAGCTGAAAATTCTGCCATGCATGGCAGGGTCAACCTTTTCCTGTAATAACGCGGTGATAGGTGCGTTAAAACATGGCATGGTAATTCCAATCAGAAAATTAAAGGCCAGATAAATGGCAAACACCGGTGCGCAGCCGAGCGCAATCATGAAAAAGCCATAGGCGCCGCCCGCCAACAAGGTGGTACGCAGGCGACTGTTGAATCCGCCCCACATAGCAATCGCGATGCCGCCCACGATGGCTCCGCTGCTAAATGCCATTTCATTGATAGCCAAACGCCAGGCTTCAGGGCCAAACGAACGGCTAACCATTAACGGAGTCATAAACGCCGCGGGGCTTATCAGAATCATCATGACAATCAAGAAGATAATCAGATAGCTAATAAAAGGGTTTTCCTTCAAATAGTAGAAACCTTCTCTGATGGCCTTGATTGTCGATTTGCCCTCAAGATTTTGGCTGGAAAGTCTGGCTAGCTTCAGCATCGACATCAGCGTGAGCGCGATAGCCGCGGTGATAACATCGACAAAGAAGATTTTCTCGATAGATAAATAGGCATAGAGAACGCCGCTCGTCGCGGGAGCAATGAGCATATTCAGTGAACTCAGTGTGCTATTGATCCCGTTAACCCTGATTAAATGCTCTTTGGGAACCAACTGAGGAATAATGGAATTAACCGTTGGCGTTTGGATTCCTGTACCAAAAGAGCGTACCGCTAATACCGCAAAAATGAGCCATAACGGCTTGTATCCAAGGATAAATGAAATCGCTAACAGCAGCGTAACTACGGCAATCACCGCATCCGAAATCATGCTGACATACTTGCGGTTATAGCGGTCAACCCACACGCCAGCAAACAGAGAGATGATGAGCTGTGGCAAAAAACCACATAGGGTGGATAGGGTGATCATCAGCCCAGAGGATGTGGTCAGCGTGATATACCAGATAATGGCGTACTGCACGATCGAAGAGCCAAACAGCGAAATGGTTTGGGCAGATAGGAAAAGGGTAATGTCCTTTTTCCAGTAAGAATGTGGAGTCATAAGGTTGATACTCATTCATAGAAAGCAATTCAAAAGCCGGATAACGTTGAGCCGGCTTAAAGATTGTTTACTTCAACAATCCGTCACAGATGTCTTGCAACATCAAGGGGCACAGATAAAGCGTGGAAGGTAGCTTGTAAACTCTCGATTTCAGACAGCACGAAACGACGTAATTAAACGACGAAAAGCGGCTGGCTGATGAAGAGTTTAAGCGGCAATACGCTGCTGATTAGGCTCCGAACAACGCTTCATCTTTCGATTGCGCGGAGCTGCGTCTGGTGACGGACTTTTTGAAGTAGCTGCAGACCATGAAATAAGCTCACTAATAGGGGATGAATTCCCCTTAGATTGAGCGTGGATTATATCTATGGCTTATGGATTGGGCAAACCATCGTTGTTAAAAGATTATTCCAAACTTAGGCTATCGCCGGTGTTCAGCGGCTGCGAGTTGGGCAGCCATAAACGCCCCCAGGCTCCCGTGCAGTGACAACCATAGATGAGATCGATATTTTGTGCTTGAAAATAGCGGCGGGTGCTGAGCATTTCGCGAATGCCTGCACTGCGTAGATGCAGACCGCCAATAACGGCGCTGACTTTATCGATGCCGGTAATATGCTTGGCATAACGGATGATATCGCAGATGCCTGAGTGAGAGCAGCCAACGATAATGACGAGGCCTTGGCTTCCCTGCCAAATGAGACAGCTATCATCCTTAACGTAGTCGGTGGTGAAGCCATCTTCGTTTTCAATGAGGCCAAAACTTTTGTGTTTATTGCTGCGCTCAATTTCACCAGCAAAGATAAATCGACTGCCTATCGATACGGGATCGCGTGAAAGGCGAAAAGGAAAATGCGTTTTAAGCGCTGTTTCGCTATTTTCTGGGGAGATTTTTTTTAGTCTTATCGCGCGTGAACCGACAAATTTTCCCGCATAACGAGTAAGAAAGACGTCTGGGTGACAAATGACTTCAGGCTTATGCGGCGTATGAGGAATGAGGTAGGGCAGACCGCCAAAATGATCGTAGTGTCCGTGCGATAACACGACGCGAGTAAGGGTGCCTAAATCAATTCCTAAGCGGTGCGCATTGTCACAAAATCGCTGATCTTGTCCGGTATCAAATAAGATGCGTTGTTCACCATCGTCCAACAATAAACTTAATCCTACGCCGCCGTCTAACTGTGGGTGATGGTTTTTATTTTCTAACAGTACCGTGATGTTGAGTGACATCCGTTTTCTCTTCTATTTATTATCTTATCCGCGGGCTTAGGCCGCGCTTTTTAGATATGAATTAGGCAGCCCTGTTTTACGAGTGAAACCAATTGCTCTGGATAAGTGGTAAATGAATTCCAGCGTAGGTCGAGACGTTTGAGATTTTTAAGTTCCTGAATGCTTTCCGGCAGCGACGTCAGATTATTGGCGCGTAAATCCAGCGTCTGTAGTTGAGTCAGTGCGGCAATCGTATCTGGCACTTCAGACAGATTGTTAAATCTGAAGTTGAGATCTTGTAAGTGGTTCAATTGAGCAAATGAATCAGGGATAGATTTAATCCTATTACCTGAGATATCGAGTACCCGAAGTTGGGTAAGTTGTCCGATTGAATCAGGAAACTGACTGAAATGGTTGTTCATCAGATGCAATTCTTGCAGATTTTTCAGTTCGCTAATTTTTTCTGCAAGAACGGATATTTTGTTGTTGTATAAGCGTAACTCCTCCAACGCTGACATGGCAAAAACAGCCTCAGGGATCGCTGTGAGATGGTTATCGGTGATGTTGAGGTAGCGCAAATTCCGCAGGGCAGAAAATGTGGCGGGAATGTCCGTAAGCGAATTATTACTCAAATAGAGATAAATTAGCTGCGTGAGCCTTCCCATGGTGTCTGGCAGTTCGGACAACCGGTTATGCCCGAGATCGAGCATTTCTAACGCCCTAAGCTGCCCGATGCTGTCGGGAATTTTGGTCATCTGATTACAGGAAATATTGAGCACCTGAAGTTCAGATAGCATTCCAATTTGCTCAGGGTATGAGCTTAATTGATTATTATATATGCTAAGCCCCATCAGGCTTGCGTTGAGTTCAATACCATCGAGACATTCAAGCTGTTGGTTATCCAGATTGAGGAACCGTGTATTGCTTTGGCTAGAAGATGAGCTTGTTCGCTGGTGTAATAACATACAAACTGTCCCAATAAGTCATGCCGAGGGCGAATTCATCAATCTAGCCAGTTTGCCAAGAGATGAAAAGGTTAAGGGGCTAAAACTGAGGTGTGGAAGAACAAATAGCCTCTTCATGACGCGATGAGATTTTTGTGGATACGCTTGTTTTTAAATAGTGATAGAGAGCACATCGCTGCGATGAATAGATTTTCATAATGCATAACATATTGGCAAAAGTTGAGATGAGCTATGGAACCACTGCATGCGATTTGGGTCACTATTGGGTTGTTTGTTCTCACATTTTTTAATCCCGGCGCAAACCTCTTTGTGGTGGTGCAAACCAGCTTATCTTCAGGGCGTCGAGCGGGTGTGTGTACGGGTTTAGGGGTTGCACTGGGGGACGCTATTTATTCCGGTCTGGGTCTATTTGGTATGGTTGCCTTAATGACCCAGTTTGAAAGCCTGTTTTCATTGATAAAAATAGCAGGCGGCCTCTATTTGCTTTGGTATGCCTACGGCGTCGTGCGTAATCAAAATGACGTGCAAATTAGCGCATTGCATACGCTTATTCCCGGAAAGGGCGCGGTGTTTTTTCGCCGTGGTTTGATTACCGACCTTTCTAATCCGCAGACCGTGCTTTTCTTCATCAGCATTTTTTCCGTCACGCTGAGTGCAGATACCCCTATCTGGGCTAAGTTGTTGACATGGGCAGGTATTGTTTTGAGTTCTGTGCTGTGGCGAATTTTTCTCAGTCAGGCTTTCTCTCTTTCCGTGGTGCGTCGTGCCTATTCTCGTATTCAGCGCGTTGCCAGCAAAATCATCGGCGCAGTGGTGGGCATATTTGCTCTGCGGCTTATCTATGAAGGTGGCCGTGAATTAAGCCACTAATCGTAATATAACATCACGTTGCTGAAGTATTTGCTCAGATATCAACTATGCTGATACTGGGTGAATATTGTGACATCGTGTTGGGGGCGATATGTATGATTAATATGCCTAACGGCTATATTACTAGGTAAGCCACCTCTTTTTACGCTAGCGAATATCTGCGCTTGCTGCTCTGTTTTTGTATATAAACTTGTTAGTTTTTATTGTTTGTTTTTTGTTCAATTAAGCAACATTTCGTGCGATCTATCACATTAAACAATTAACAAATTTTTAGTGTTCCTTTTCTACCCTAATCAGCAAGTTACCCGTAACAGTGTCCATTATTTAGCCCAAAACCGCCATTTCAAAACGTAGCGGAACGTAAATAAATGTTTCATAACAACACATTCATCAAGGAAATGGTGTTAAATAACTGATAACATTTTGTAAGTGGGCAATGTCATGGCAAAAGAAACCTCAGGAAGCTCGAGAAGAGATTTCCTACTAAAAACAATAACGTTAGTACCCGCAGTGGCTATTGGCGGAACGGGAATCGGCTCTCTTGCCGCTCCGGCCATCGTTCAAGCGGCAGAACCTAAAGCGCCAGAAAAACACACGGCGCGTGATTACAATCCTACCTTTTTCACCCCTGAAGAATATGCCTTTGTCAAAGCCGCCGTCGCACGTTTGATTCCCAATGACGATCGCGGCCCTGGGGCTTTGGAAGCAGGCGTTCCTGAGTTCATCGATCGCCAGATGAACACGCCGTATGCCACGGGTTCCCAGTGGTATATGCAAGGGCCATTTAATCCAGACGCCGAGCACGATTTTGGCTATCAACTACCGCTGACCCCACAGCAAATTTATCGTTTAGGCGTGGCTGAAGCGAATGATTATGCCAAAAAGCAGGGAGGTAAAGTTTTTGCTGAGCTACCGCAAGATAAGCAAGACGATCTCTTAAGCCAGATGGAAGGCGGTAAAGCTGAATTCACTCAGGTTCCGTCTAAGGTCTTTTTCTCTTTCTTACTGCAAAACACGCGTGAAGGATTCTTTAGCGACCCTATTCACGGTGGCAATCAAGGAATGGTGGGCTGGACGTTAATTAACTTCCCCGGCGCACGAGCCGATTTTATGGACTGGGTAGAGCGCGGTGAACGTTATCCGTTCCCTCCGGTATCTATTCGCGGAGAAAGGGGATAAGTCATGGCGAACACAATGAAGAAAGTTGATGCGGTCGTGGTTGGGTTTGGTTGGGCCGGTTCTATCATGGCGAAGGAGCTAACCGAAGCGGGCTTAAACGTGGTGGTATTGGAAAGAGGTCCGCATCGTGACACCTATCCTGACGGCGCTTATCCGCAGGTTATCGACGAATTGACCTATAACATCCGCCGTAAACTGTTCCAAGACCTGTCGAAAAGCACCGTCACAATCCGCCATAATGCTTCGCAAACCGCATTACCCTACCGTCAGCTTGCCGCATTTTTACCCGGTACGGGAACCGGTGGGGCTGGGTTACATTGGTCAGGTGTACATTTTCGTATCGACCCAATGGAATTGCGCATGCGCAGCCATTATGAAGAGCGTTACGGTAAAAACTTTATTCCTGAAGGCATGACCATTCAGGATTTCGGCGTGACTTATGAAGAGCTTGAACCCTATTTTGATAAGGCTGAAAAAGTATTTGGCACTTCGGGTACACCGTGGAGCGTAAAAGGTAAAGTTGTCGGACAGGGTAAGGGGGGCAATCCGTTTGCGCCGGATCGCTCAGATAACTTCCCACTGCCTGCGCAGAAGCGCACCTTCTCAGCACAAATGTTTGCTCAAGCAGCTGAATCTGTGGGCTATCATCCTTATGATTTGCCATCGGCAAACACCTCTGGTCCATATACCAATACCTATGGTGCTCAGATGGGGCCATGTAATTTCTGCGGATTCTGTAGCGGCTATGCATGTTACATGTATTCCAAAGCCTCTCCGAACGTTAACGTGTGGCCAGCGCTGCGCCAAGAACCTAAGTTTGAGTTGCGTACCAACTCACATGTGCTGCGCGTTAATCTGACCGATGATAAAAAACGCGCCACCGGCGTAACTTATGTGGATGCGCAGGGGCGTCAGGTTGAACAGCCTGCTGATTTGGTGATTCTGGCTGCATTCCAGTTCCACAACGTGCATCTGATGTTGTTATCTGGAATTGGTAAACCTTATAACCCTATTACCAATGAAGGTGTGGTGGGGCGTAACTTCGCTTACCAAAACATTTCGACTATCAAGGCTTTCTTTAATAAAGATATCTTCACCAATACGTTTATTGGTGCGGGTGGCGCTGGCGTGGGTGTCGATGATTTTAACGCTGATAACTTTGACCATGCGAAATACGGCTTTGTCGGGGGATCTCCATTCTGGGTGAATCAGGCGGGGACCAAACCTATTTCAGGTTTGCCAACGCGTCCGGGCACACCAACGTGGGGCAGTAAATGGAAAGCGGAAGTGGCTGATGTCTATTCGCACCATGTCTCTATGGATGCACATGGCGCACATCAGTCTTATCGTGCCAACTATCTGGATCTCGACCCGAACTATAAAGATGTTTATGGCCAGCCGTTGCTGCGTATGACGTTTGACTGGCAAGAAAATGACATCAAAATGTCGCAGTTCATGCATGGCCGGATGCATAAGATTGCGGAAGCCATGAACCCTACTGTAATCAGCGGTTCGCCAAAATCTGAAGGAACGCATTTCGATACCACGGTCTATCAGACCACGCATATGAACGGCGGCGCGATTATGGGGGAAGACCCTAAAACCAGCGCGATTAACCGCTATTTACAAAGTTGGGATGTGCCAAACGTATTTGTACCGGGGGCATCTGCATTCCCACAAGGTTTGGGCTATAACCCAACAGGTACCTTAGCGGCACTGACTTACTGGTCTGCTCGTGCAATTCGCGAACAGTATTTGAAAAATCCAGGACCGTTGGTGCAGGCATAAGGAAACCAGAAAATGAAAAAACTTATCTCAGCTCTGGTGCTTAGCGCGATTAGTCTTAGTGCCGCTGCGCAAGAAACCAGCGGTGTCGATTTGATTAAACGTGGTGAATATCTGGCGCGAGTCGGTGACTGTGTGGCGTGTCATACTAGCAAGGGGGGAACACCTTTTGCGGGGGGGCTGCCAATGGCCACGCCGATTGGCACCATCTACAGTACCAATATTACTCCGGATAAAAAGCACGGTATCGGTGAATACTCATTTGAGGATTTTGATAAAGCGGTACGCCACGGCGTTGCTAAGAACGGCGATACACTTTATCCCGCGATGCCATATCCTTCTTATGCGGTGGTGACTGAGCCGGATATGCGTGCGCTCTATGCTTACTTCATGCAAGGGGTAAAACCTGTCGCTCAGGCAAACAAAGACAGTGATATTCCTTGGCCTCTGTCGATGCGTTGGCCGCTGTCTATCTGGCGCGGTATGTTTGCCCCTGATGTGCAAGATTTCACCCCAGCACAGGGTGAAGATGCCGTATTGGCGCGCGGTCGCTATTTGGTTGAAGGCTTAGGGCACTGTGGTGCCTGCCATACACCTCGCAGCATCACAATGCAGGAAAAGGCATTAAATAACGATGAGGGCGAAGTCTACCTATCAGGCAGTGCACCGATTGACGGTTGGATTGCCACGAATCTGCGAGGCGATTATAAAGACGGCCTAGGAAGTTGGAGCGAGCAGGATCTGACTGAGTTTTTGCGCACGGGGCGCAACGATCGTACTGCGGTGTTTGGCGGTATGACTGATGTGGTTGAGCACAGCTTGCAATACTTAACTCCTGAAGATGCCACGGCGATTGCGCGTTATCTGAAATCGCTTCCAGCGAATGATAAGGATCAAAAGCCGTTTAAAGAGGATAAAATCGTTGCTAATGCGCTGTGGAAAGGCGATGACAGTAAAACGGGCGCTGCATTGTATGTGGATAACTGTGCTGCGTGTCACCGCACCGACGGCAGCGGCTATACTCGATTCTTCCCAGAATTACGAGGTAATCCCGTCGTGATGACGGATGACGCCACTTCGCTGATCCATGTGGTGCTCACGGGTAATACGTTACCCGGAGTGCAGGGGGCTCCATCGTCTATCACCATGCCAGCGTTTGGATGGCGCTTAAACGATCAGCAGGTCGCAGACGTCGTTAACTTTATCCGCACCAGCTGGGGGAATAAAGCTCCAGAAATTACGGCTAAAGATGTGGCCAAGGTGCGTGAGGATAAAGATATTATCCCTGACCCTAAACTGCTTGGTAGCCCTGACATTGATAAATTGACGGCGAGTCAGCACTAGCATAAACGACCCCGGCAAGTCCGGGGTTTTTTATCGATTGTAGATAGGACAAATTTATACAAGGCATTACCCATTAGTCTGTTGATGCGGCAATCTAGCGGCAATGGCGAACGCGTTTATTCTCTCCCCAGAACTCAAGAAAACGCTATCGCATCGTGAGTTAGTGACAAATCGACCATGAGCAGCACAACGATTAAGCAAAAAAATTGATTAGCGAGTCTGTAAGGTTGGATTATATTTAAAGGACTAATAATCGGGGGTTTATTCTTTAAGTTAAAGCCGTTATGGTTCCAAGCAGGGCTTGAAAAAGCTTTGCGAAGGTAAAGATTAATTTTTGTTTATCTGAATGGATACGCTGGCATCATCATGAAGAAAATCGCACTCACTACGTTAATCAAAAAAATCACTCTCGGGGCAGGCCTAACACTAATGGCGATCCCGATGACCTATGCCGATGAGGCTGCACCAGCGGCCCCACAAATCAACGCCAAAGCCTATGTGCTGATGGATTACGATAGCGGGAAAATCTTGACTGAAGCTAACGCCGATGAGCGTTTGGATCCCGCAAGTCTGACAAAAATCATGGCCAGCTATGTGATTGGTCAGTCAATCAAAGCAGGAAAAATCACGCCGAACGATATGGTGGTGGTGGGAAAAGATGCTTGGGCAACGGGGAATCCCATCTTACGTGGCTCGTCGCTGATGTTCCTCAAGCCGGGCGATCGCGTGCCCGTCTCTGAGTTAAATAAAGGTGTGGTTATTCAGTCGGGTAACGACGCGAGTATTGCATTAGCTGATTACGTTGCTGGAAGTCAGGACGCTTTTGTGAGCCTGATGAATAAATACGTTGAGGCTTGGGGGCTAAAAAATACGTCGTTTAAAACCGTGCATGGTTTGGACTCTGAGGGCCAATACAGCTCGGCACGCGATATGGCGCTGATTAGCCAACGTCTGATTGCCGATGTGCCTGATGAATATGCGCTACATAAAGAGAAAGAGTTTACCTTCAATAAGATTCGTCAGGTCAATCGTAACCGCTTGCTCTGGGATAGTAGCCTAAACGTGGATGGTATTAAAACCGGCTACACGTCTGGAGCGGGGCACAATCTGGTTTCTTCGGCAACCGATGGGCCAATGCGCTTAATTTCCGTCGTGTTGGGTGCTCCGACGGATCGTATTCGCTTCGAAGAAAGCAAAAAATTGCTGACTTGGGGCTTCCGTTTTTATGAAACTGTAACGCCAATCAAAGTGGGTCAGGCATTTACTACCGAAAAAGTCTGGTTCGGGGATAAGAGTGAAGTCGAGTTGGGCGTGAATAAAAACGCCGCTGTCACTATTCCGCGCGGGCAGTTAAAAAATCTGAAGGCAAGCTTTACGCTCAATCAGCCACAGCTTGAAGCCCCTCTAGCTAAAGGGCAGGTGGTGGGAACTATCGATTTCCAATTGAATGGCAAAACTATCGAACAGCGCCCGCTGGTGGTGCTAAATGAGGTTAAAGAGGCGGGGTTCTTTGGCCGGATGATCGATTTTGTGATGATGAAAATTCATCAGATATTCGGCTCGTGGTTTGGTTAAGTCATAGTGTCAATAATCAGCGTGCAGGACGCACGCTGATTTCTTATTAATTACTCCTCCGATCCCTATGTGCGACTAACTTAACCGATAAAAAGAGTGTACTTACCTATTTTATTGGTTTTGAAAGGTCTGTGATGAGGTCGCTTACTGAGTCGCTTTGGCTGGAATACAAGAGGGGGGCGCGGTGGGAGAGGCTGTTTGGGATAGAAATATTCAACATATTGAGACTCAAAGTGCGAGCAACAATTGTTAACTCGCACTTTGGGGTTTTGTGGCTGAATCAACGGGTGTTTAGTTTGGCCACTAAGCACCCATTAACAATAGAATCAACCGCAGGTCAGTACTTTCAACGCCAAGCCACCGCGTGATGTTTCGCGGTATTTTGAGTTCATGTCTTTGCCCGTTTCGTACATCGTTTCGATGACTTTATCCAGACATACGCGTGGGTCGCTGGTACGGCGCATTGCCATACGTGAAGCATTCACCGCTTTTACCGCAGCGATGGCGTTACGCTCGATGCAAGGTACTTGAACCTGACCGGCAACTGGGTCGCAGGTTAAACCAAGGTTATGTTCCATAGCAATTTCTGCTGCCATGCATACCTGTGCCGGACTTCCGCCCATCAATTCGGTAAGACCTGCTGCGGCCATCGAACAGGCTACGCCAACTTCACCCTGACAGCCCACTTCTGCACCAGAAATCGACGCGTTCATCTTGTAGAGTGCACCGATAACCCCAGATGCTAAGAAGTAGCGAGAGTAGGAGTTGGTGTTAACTTCACGAATAAATTTATCGTAATAGGCCAGAACCGCCGGAATAATTCCGCATGCGCCGTTGGTTGGAGCTGTCACGACGCGCCCGCCGGCCGCGTTCTCTTCGTTTACCGCAAAGGCGTACATGTTGATCCAGTCAACAACGGCCATTGGGTCCACGCTCATTTTGTCATGGGTGACCAGCATGCGACGCAGTGCTGAAGCACGGCGCGGAACGCGCAGCGGCCCAGGCAAAATGCCTTCAGTATTCATGCCGCGCTCAATTCCGCTGCGCATAACATCCCAAACGCGCGTGAAGTGTGCATCGATCTCTTCTTTGCTATGCAAGGCGAGTTCGTTTTGCATTACCAAACCAGACAGAGACAGGCCCGATGCTTTGCAGTGCTCTTGCAAATCAGCCGCGCTCTTGAATGGATAAGGTACCTGAACTTCATTTTCAGATTGCTTGCCGAAGTTTTCTTCGTCAACGATGAAACCGCCGCCGATAGAGTAATAGGTTTTGCTGTGAACAACGCTATCCCCTGACAGCGCAGTAATGCGCATACCATTTTCATGCAGGGAAAGATTGTCTTGGTGGAAATTCATGCTGGTTTCCAGCGGAAAATCCACTTCGTGCTGGCCTTTAGCCAACAGTAAACGCCCACGCTGTTCTACATCTTTGATAAAGCCTGGGATCATGTCGATATCGACGCTATCAGGCATGTTGCCTGCTAATCCCATGATAATAGCCAAATCTGTGTGGTGGCCTTTACCGGTCAGGGAAAGTGAGCCGTAAACGTCAACCACTACGCGGGTGACATCGTTCAAGATGCCTTTTTTAATCAGATCGTCAGAGAACTCTTTACCGGCTTTCATTGGGCCAACGGTATGGGAGCTGGATGGGCCAATGCCAATTTTATAAATATCAAATACGCTAATCATGTCGCCTCCGTACGTGAAACAGGGCTATATCCTTCGTACTTGAAGCTGCTGCCGTGCTGCAATTCCAATTACTTTGGATATAAAGAATGATGCTGCCAGAGAAGGGGAGTGATACGGCCAGCGCGAGAGAATGTGCGCTGGCCGGTAGAACATAACTCTTACAGCGATTAACCGAACAGGGTGTACAGGATTGCAGAGATTGCAATCAGACCCATGACAACCACGAACACGTTGCTGATGTGGCCGCTGTATTTACGCATCGCAGGTACTTTATGGATGGCATACATTGGCATCAGGAACAGGATCATCGCGATGACTGGGCCACCCAAGGTTTCAATCATGCCCAGAATGCTTGGGTTCAGCGTTGCAACAGCCCAAGTCGTCAGCAGCATGAACAGCGCAGTAATTTTGTTCAGCTTATTCGTTTCGATGGTTTTGCCTTTGCTACGCAGAGACTTGATAACCATACCGTTGAAGCCTTCACGAGCACCCAAATAGTGACCCAAGAAGGATTTAGTGATCGCGATGAAGGCAATAACAGGCGCCATGTATGCGATAACTGGAGTATTAAAGTGGTTAGCTAAGTAGGACAGAATTGAGATGTTCTGTGCTTTAGCTTCTGCCAGATCTGCTGGAGACAGGCTCAATACACAGCTAAATACGAAGAACATAACGGTCAGAACCATCATGATGTGCGCATAAGCCAGAATTTTGGAGCATTTCTTTTCAGCATCTACGCCATATTCTTCACGTTTTGCTACCGCGAACGCAGAGATGATAGGTGAGTGGTTGAAAGAGAACACCATGACAGGAATAACCAGCCACAGAGTCATCCACAGGCCGCTTCCGTTCATAGACTGAGTCATTGCAGCCGTTTCGAAGATAGCGCCATTCCAGTTAGGGATCAGATACAGAGCCAGCAGCATCAGTACCGCAACAAACGGGAATACCAAGATGCTCATTGCTTTAACGATGAACTGTTCACCCAGACGAACAATCGTCATCAGACCCAGAATCAGGATCAGAGACAGAATTGCACGTGGAGGAGCCGTCATACCCAATTGGTGAGTAATGAAGCTGTCAACGGTGTTAGTGATAGCAACGCTGTAAACTAACAGAATTGGGTAGATAGCGAAGAAGTAAAGCAGGGTAATCAGTTTACCTGCGCCAACGCCAAAATGCTCTTCTACAACTTCGGTGATATCTTCACCAGGATTTTTACCAGACAGCACGAAACGGGTCAGACCGCGGTGCGCAAAGAAAGTCATAGGGAAAGCGATAATAGCCATGATGATCAGTGGGATTAAGCCACCGACACCGGCGTTGATTGGCAGGAACAATACGCCCGCGCCAATCGCTGTGCCGTACAGGCCCAGCATCCACATGGTATCTGACTTACGCCAGGCCGTTGCGGAACCAGAAGTAGAAGTAACAGTACTAGTCTGAGTAGTGTCCATAGGGTCTCCGAAGTGAACACGTTTAAAACAGTTTCTTTTCAAAACAAGACATCGTTCTAGCGTGAGATTTCACGAAAGAACTTTATTCAATTCAACATACTTAGTGTGTTGTTTATAACCTGGTTTATTAAAAAATGGATTTACACCATTAAATAAAGCCTAAAGCCGCTGCACTATATAGGAACTCACTTTTGTCTGCTCGACCAAAATAAGAAAAATCGAACAAAAAACAGTCCGTTCATAACGCGATCTTTTATTCGTAATGTGCAGCAATGGTTTTCGGCGGCAAAGATATATTTTTACAGTTGAAACGTCCGTGATCCGCCTCTCAAATGCGATATTCACTCGATTTTATGGCGTTTTTTCTATTTTTTGGGCTAAAACAAACACACAAATTTAACAGGGAAAACAATGCTGATTAACAGTCATAGGATAAATAGTAAAAATTCGTTTCTTATGTGAAATAAAAATCACGATTTCACTTAATTTCAAAAAACGACAATTTATAACAATAGTTATAGTAAACAGGTAAATTATGAGCGGGTAATAACATAACTAACTGTTTTTGTATGATTTTATTCTTGTGTGAATTTAGTACAACGTTGAACATAAAATATGCGTATCAAGCATGGTAATTATAATAAAATAGGTTATTAAACTAGAGTGATTAATAATCAATAGTCACGGGTATAAATAGAATTGGCAATTAAGTATGACTAATTAACTTACTGGTAGTAAAGGAATTGGCAAGGTGGGAATTTGTGAATGGTAAATAATTGAGCTTTAAAATAGGGCGAAATGACTACAGCTCAATTAAAATTGAAACTGTAGTTCATAAATTTGATTATCAAAGTGATACTACGTAAAAAATAGAAGTTAGCATAATAACTGTACGTTTTTCAGGATCAGGAACTGGCAAATCTCTGAACGGGGAGCTTGATCGGTGACCAGAATGGAAAATTCGGAAAGGGGGGCGATCCACGCGGGCTTGACCTCGCCAAACTTGCTGGCATCAGCGATCAGCACTGAACGGCGGGCTCTTTGAATGGCTTTTTGCTTAAGTGCTATCTCGTCCAGATTAAAACAGGTAGCGCCTTGTTTTGGCGTAATGCCTGCCGCAGAGATAAATGCAATCGTTGGGCAAAGATTGTCTAACTCGCTGCTGATGCCGTTTGGCACAAAGATGGCGCTGTCAGGGTTAAATGAACCACCGCATAGAATCACTTTGCAGTTTGGTTTGGTGCGCAGCGCCATGAAGGTATTCAGGGAGTAGCAGACCCCCGTGAAGCTCAGTGATTCATCCAATGCATCGATAATGAATGGAACCGTTGTGCCGCAGTCAAAAAACACCACGTCGTCTTCCTGCACTAATTGAGCAGCGAGTGTGCCGATGTGGCGCTTCTCTTTAACGCGTTTTTCTTGCTGGTCGGTCACGAAGTAGCGAGCGCTTTGGTGGATTTTGGGATCCAGTACCACATATCCTCCCAACAGCACCACATCGCTACTCTGTGAAGCTAAATCGCGGCGAACCGTCATCTCGGAAACATTGAGCAACTCGGCGGCATCTTTAAGATGCAGTTTATCTGTTCGTTTGAGCGCCTGTGATAAGCGGTTAATACGATCGTAACGCCGGGTTTCCATAATTTTTCTCAATAAAGTGGCCGGAGCAGAAAGCATAATCCGGACAAAGATAATCGGGATGCCTTTTCCCATGAGATTTTGGGTAAGGTACAACAGTTCCAACAATACGCTGGATGAGATAAATGCGACTACTTTCAACGAATTCAAACTTTCGCGAGGTTTTTTATCTTACCTCTGTGCCTGCCGAGGCGCAAATCTGCAATGTTGTCAATGTCGTGCAAATGTAGTGTAGCAAACACAAAAAAGCCCGTAGAAACGGGCTCATAGTATGTATTTGGTTATTGTCTCACCCAACCGCGACGAATAGGGAGCGCAAAACTAAACTGATAAACTTGGTATAGACGATTCACTATGCCTTGTCCGATCACGCCCCATAATAGCTGAGTGACAGCACAGCTCATTAGGCCAACTAAAAGCCCTCCTACCATGTCTAGCGGCCAATGTACGCCAAGATAGACACGGGACCACGCAATGCCTGCCCCCAAAACGATTAATAGTGCGCCAAGCCAAATTCGGCGATACCAGAAAAGGAAAGCCAGTGCGAAAGTGAAAATACCGGTGCCGTGGTCGCTTGGAAATGAATTATCTGGTGCATGTGGAATGAACTGGTGACCAAATCCATCGACAAAGGGCCTTGCGTGAGGAAATACCATGCCGATAACACGTGAGGCTAATAAGGCAAAGACGAGAGCGAAGGTGGCTTTCGTTGCCAGAGTGCGGTTTTCTGCCATCTCTTTACGTGGCCCCCATAGCCAAAACCCAACAATGAGGATGGGGACTATGGCGATAAGATCGTTGGCAAAAAACTTAGCTAGCGTGATGAGCCAAGCAGGGGAATTTGGTGTAGCGTTCACCAGCAGAAAGAACGCTTGGTTAAACTTTTCCATATACGTCTTACTCTATTAACAAACCCGAAATAGGCAATCTCGATAAAAAACGACTTTCATCGAACAGAGCCTTACAAAGCCGAGCCGCAAGATCACATTGATCCGCATCAGTGACGGCAAAAGGAGGCATACAATAAAAGTCGATGTCGAGGGAGTAAAGGCTAGTAATCCTAAAGTTTGCAATAAGTGCGAATATTTGAATTTAAGATTAAAAAGTTGCGCGTTACCCCATACGCTCACCTTAACAATTGCAGCTTAAGGGAACATTAAGGGGGTAACGCGATATATCATTTCAAGTTATCAGTAGGCTCTAGCTGGTGTGGTCGGGAATATTAAACCAATAGCAATGGCGCTGAGCGCAGGAAATAACGCCATAAAGAACCAAGGCAATCCTGCGAGCGTCAGGCTATGTCTGGTCGACTCCATCAATTCACCGACGATAGGGCTACCCACCAACACGGCAATTCCCCCGCTGAGCGCTAAAGCTTGATAATAAGGCGCTGTGTCATTGCCAGCAGCAAAGTAGGTCACGATGCGTTTGGCGGCAGGAACGATAAGGAATTGCCCACAATTGATAAAGAATACAAACATCAGCAACGGCAAATATCCATGCCAGCCCGTTGTCTGATGACGTATGGCGATAAATGCCATATAGAGGAAAGCCAGAGACAATGTTGCAAAGCCCATGACAAGCGCTTGGCTCTCTTTTTTGCTGGTGAAGTTACGTAGACCAATCTGAATAAGCAGAGATATCAGTACTGAAAATGCAAACAATAAGCCAATGTATTGGCTCTCACCGCCTAGATGCCGAATCGTGAGGGGGAGCGCTAAAAAAAGCTGGCTGTAGCTAAACAGATAGCTGCTATAGGCCAATACAAACAGTAAGAAACGACGGTTCTGCAACACGGTTTGCCACGTAATTTTCTTATCAGGCATTGCGGGATAATAGAAACTCGCGGGTAATTTTTTCGCAAGCCAAATCATCGCTACCACGAAAATCAGAACGCCTCCCCATGCAAGAACGTGAAAGCCAAGTCCAACTAACCAAAGACCCAACAATGGCCCAACGATAGAACCTAATTCACCTGCAATGGACACTGAATTCTTGAGCTGCTGCACTTTCTCTGTTTTTAGTTTGTGGTCACCTAGACCTGCTTCATTCATCAGCAGGTTTTTTGCTGGTGCAAATAGGGCACCGCCAATACCGGTTAAGAATGCTCCAGTGATCAGGAGATTAGGCTGGCTCGCTAACGCTAGGCACAAGAAGCCGCTGGCTTGCGTAAAGCAACCCAGCAGTAAGAGGTTCTTTCCACCAATCGAATGCGCCAGTTGGGTACTTTTTATATACATCATCTGTTGTGCGAAAAAACGCAGCCCGACGACGAGCCCAATAATCTCGCCAGATAGCCGCAGAGAGTCGTGCATAAACAGCACGAGGAAAGGCACCACAAGATAAAAGGCACCGCTGAAAAGTGACTGGCCAGTGATGAGGTCACGCGGGTTAGCGTACAGAGGGATTGAGACAATTTTATTTTTAGTCTTCATAGAATTACCAATAATGAGTGAACGTCCTTAAGGCACTCTCTGTGCAGAGAGGTCGCTTCAACCCGACTCATCATGAGAACGGCTCTAATTTACAGTTCATTCAAACGCGCCGATGTTAAACACACAGTATCGAATGCAGGTTTGACTGAAAGAACAGGACTTAGGGTATAGCGATTAACTTAAGCCAACATTAAGGAGTGACTAAGTCGGTGCGGAGCGTTTTTATGATAATCAGACATTGTTTGTAGATAGAAGGATGCCGTCGCTGATGAGGGGATAGTTAATTGTGATGTCCAGCATCGCGTGCGTAATATTTTACTTTTTGCCAATGTAGTGAAACTGAAAGTTAATGCTGCCGAGGTGGGGGGATTGTGCACTATATTTATCGTTTTAATTTGTTTTTTATCTGACTAATGATTCGCTAAACTTATTAACTGCATTATTCTTCGCGATCAACTTTCTTCCCTACAAACCTTTAACCATGTTGGTATTTTTCATCTCTGGAGATGCGTGTTTTCTCTGCTGCCACTTGGCTTAAATGTAGGCTGTAACTCATTGTTTTATATGGGTTTGAATTTCAGGCAATAAAAAACCCGATAGTCTTGAACCTAAGTAGGCGGGACTATCGGGCTCCTCAATATGGGGAACATCAAAGAAAAGCAGTGGCACTAATTAAGACTTTGCGGAGGCTAGAAAGTTTCAGGCAAAGTGAAAAAAATCACATTTTTTCTTTTTTGCCTGAATTATAAGGTTTTCTTATCCGCCGAGGCCTGGCCAAATGATCACAATCAGTGTACCGGCCAGTGTGAGCAGTACGTTAGCGATGGCGTAGGTGCCTGCATATCCCAGCGCAGGTATATTACTGCGTGAAGCATCGCTGATGATTTCCATGGCCGGAGCACAGGTTCTCGCCCCCATGATTGCGCCAAATAGCAGCGCACGGTTCATACGCAGCACATAGGCACCAAACAGGAAGCAAATCACCACCGGCAGTAAGCTGACAACTAAGCCGGAAAGTAACATCTGTCCACCGATTTGCCCTAGCCCGTGGTTCATCCCTGCGCCCGCGCTCAGGCCGACACCGGCCATAAACACCATCAAGCCGAATTCCTTCACCATATTCAGCGCTCCCTGTGGGATGTAGCCGAAAGTAGGGTGGTTGGCGCGAAGGAAGCCAAGCATAATGCCTGAGAATAGCAGCCCAGCAGCGTTACCAATACCGAACGAGAAGTTACTGAACTTGAAGGTGATAAGGCCAATCATGAGGCCGATAATAAAGAATGCGCAGAAAGCCAGCAGATCGGTGACCTGACTGTGGATAGATATAAAGCCGATACGCTCTGCCACGCTTTTCACGCGGCGGGCATCACCGCTGACTTGCAGCACATCACCTTTGTTCAAAACGATGTTGTCGTCGATAGGCATTTCAATCTGGCTGCGGATAACGCGGTTCAAGAAACAGCCGTGGTCCGTCAGTTTAATTTGGCTCAGACGCTTGCCCACGGCATTGTTGTTTTTCACCACGATTTCTTCGGTCACGATGCGCATATCGAGCAGGTCGCGGTCGAAGACTTCTTTACCGTTACGGAAGCTAGGATCTAAACGTGCATGGGCGTCAGGGTAGCCAACCAGTGAAATCTCGTCGCCAACTTGCAATACGGCATCGCCGTCTGGCGTGGCAAGAATGCCGTTACGACGAATACGTTCAATGTAGCAACCGGTTTGGCGATAAATACCTAACTCACGCAGATTTTTACCATCAGCCCAGGACACGAGCTCAGGACCAACGCGATATGCGCGGATCACCGGTAGGAAAACTTTTCGCTGAACTTCATTATCTAAACCGCGCTCGCGAGCGATTTGCTGCGCTGACGTCGGCAAGTCTTGGTGCTGGAGTTTAGGTAAATAACGAGCGCCAAAAATGAGGCTGACTAAGCCGATCAAATAGGTGAGCGCATATCCAAGACTGAGGTTATCTTGCAAATGTGCCAGAGAAGGATTGTTCGCCATGGTTTGGCGCAGCGTATCACCCGCGCCGACCAACACAGGGGTCGATGTCATGGAACCCGCCAACATACCGGCTGTGAGCCCAATATCCCAATGGAAAAGTTTACCGAAGCCTAATGCCATGACTAGCGCGCTGCCTACCATCACCAGCGCCAGCATCAGATAGTTTTTCCCATCGCGGAAAAAGATTGAAAAGAAGTTAGGGCCCGCTTCTACGCCGACGCAGAAAATAAACAGCATAAAGCCGAGATTTAGCGCCTCAGTATTGATGGCAAAGTGTTGTTGTCCAAGCAGCAGAGAAACAACGAGAACACCTATCGAGTTTCCGAGTTGTATAGAACCCAGACGAAGTTTACCGAGGCAAAGCCCCAGCGCTAAGACAACGAACAACAGCAGGATGTAATTTCCTGTTAACAAACTTGCGACATCAATGTTCACGGCGAATAACTTATCGTTAACTAGCTTGCGCTTGATATGATTGACTATTGGGGATACATTCAACCATACAAAATAATAAATTTCATCTATATCTAGGGTATCCCTAACAATAGATGAAATCCCAGTACCACTCTGGTATTGGCAGATAGATTAGACGTTATCTGGACGTTCGGCCAATAAACGGCAGAACAAAATAGAGAAGTCGTTTGCTGTTGAACACCGTTGAACACGCTAGGGAATGCTGGATCCACCTCGTTATCTGTTTCATCAAGGCTGATGAGAAGTGCGGGTAGCGGTGGGTGTGTTAAATATCGCTTCTAAGGAAAGAGGGATTTTTGATGGTTATTTATAGGCGTTGGCTAGGCGCAATTGTTTCATTTATTTTAGTTGTACTCCTTTTTATCGTTTTGAAACCTTGGACGAATGCTCACGGTCCGAATATTGTCATGAAAGGCGAGATTAACCTGCTGTTGTTCGTCATCCCTGGTTTTGTCGCCAGTTGTTTCTCCGTAAGCGGACGTATTTTTTATCCTTTTCTTGGTACGTTATGTGCCGTTTTGATCTCTACACTGATCCATTTATGTTATGGCACCGAATTGCGTAGCGGACTACAAATGTTTGCCTATGGCACCAGCGCGCTTTTCTGGTCAGTTTCTGGTGCGTTTTTATATTGGTTTTTGACACTGGCTTGGCAAAAGAAGCAGAAACGCTCGTTAGGTGCGGAACGTTACCGCTAATCATTCGTTATTACAGACAAAACAAAAGGGCATCCTATGGATGCCCTTTTTATCGAACGAAGACTATTTTTACTGGAACAGCGCCAGATTTTCTTTCGCGTATGCTTCGAAATCGGTGCAGCCGCCAATGTGTTTTTGATCGATGAAGATCTGAGGAACGGTTTCAACAGGTTTACCGACGGTTTTTTCCAGATCGGCTTTGGTGATACCTTCTGCATGGATATCAATATAACGGAAGTTGAAATCATCGCGTTCTTCGGTCAGTTTTTCAGCCAACTCTTTAGCACGGACACAATACGGGCAGCCCGGACGCCCAAAAATTACTGCAAACATGAGAACTCCTTGATTGATTTGAGCTTATTCACTAAATCTTGATAATGTTTAGCGCCGACTCACTTTAACTGCGTTTACTATGCCTGTTACGGCAGTTAAAAAAAAGTAGGATTTGCCTGTTACTTTGATAAATTTTGCCTATATGGGGCGTACTGGGAGAAGCCTATGAAGGCTTTAGGGGATTTACCTAAACCCGTTTTGGTCTGTGAAGCAATAGGAATGGTGCTGCTGGTGGTAGCCTATCTGAGCATTCACGATTATATTCATTTACCCAATCCGCTAGCGACACCGTTCGCTGCGGTTATGATGATTTTTGCCGGTGTCGCTTTGATGATACCGGCTGCCGTAGCGCTGATCTGGAGCCTAACTCACAGCAAAACACCGCTGTTTAGCTTAACGCCAAAACAGGACACGCCAGCGGCAAAACCTGAAGTAAAATCTGAGGAGCATAAAAATGACGCCAACCATTGATCTTCTGTGTTCACACCGGTCTGTTCGGGCATTTACACCACAGCCTATCGGGGACGCGGAGCGGGAGGCAATTTTTGCTGCAGCACGAGCTACGTCCAGCTCAAGTTTTTTGCAGTGCAGTACCATTATTCGAATCACTGACTCTTCATTGCGTGAGCAATTAGTTGAGCTGACCGGTGGACAACAGCATGTGGCAGAAGCCGCTGAGTTTTGGGTATTCTGCGCTGATTTTAATCGTCACCAGGAGATTTTTCCTCAGGCCGAATTAGGACTGGCCGAACAATTGTTGCTGGGAACGGTAGACACGTCACTTATGGCGCAAAATGCTTTTACAGCGGCTGAGTCTCTGGGGCTCGGCGGTGTTTATATCGGAGGCCTACGTAATAATATCGATGAGGTCACTCAGTTATTAAAGCTGCCGCGAAACGTATTACCGCTGATGGGTTTATGTTTGGGCTATCCCGCAGTTGAACCAGCGCAAAAACCGCGTTTACCACAGGCGATGGTGGTGCATGAAAACCAATATCAGCCGCTGGATCGTGAATTGCTGGCGCAATATGATGCGCACATCAGTGCTTATTATCAAAGCCGTAGTAGCAACGCGCGCTGTGATACCTGGAGCGATCAGATTAAGCGGACTCTGGCAAAAGAAAGTCGCCCGTTCATGCTGGAATATTTGCACAAGCAGGGCTGGATCCTGAGATAGTTCATCCTTAGGCTGAAGAGGTTGGCCGTGAAGATCGTCATACTTTCCCGAGATGGCTCTCTCTATTCTTGTAAGCGTTTGAAAGAGGCGGCACAGCGTCGTGGTCATCAAATCGACATCGTTGATCCGCTTTCGTGCTACATGAATATTAACTGTGCAGCGCCAAGCGTGCATGAGAAAGGGCGTAAGTTAGAACGCTATGACGCGGTGATCCCGCGCATTGGCTCGGCGATCACCTTCTACGGTACCGCTGTTTTACGTCAGTTTGAAATGTTAGGCAGTTTTCCGCTAAATACCGCGACCTCGATTGCTAAAGCGCGCGACAAATTGCATTCCCTGCAGCTGTTAGCTCAGCAGGGGATCGATCTTCCTGTGACGGGATTTGCGCATCGGCCTGATGACACCAGCGACCTGATCGAGATGGTGGGGGGCGCGCCATTGGTGGTTAAACTGGTGGAAGGTACGCAAGGGATCGGCGTGGTTTTGGCTGAAACACGCCAAGCAGCGGAAAGCGTGATCGATGCCTTTCGCGGACTGAATGCCCATATTCTGGTACAGGAATATATTAAAGAAGCGCGCGGTGCCGATATTCGCTGTTTAGTGATAGGTAAACGAGTGGTAGCGGCTATCGAACGTCAGGCCAAGCCGGGAGAGTTTCGTTCCAATCTGCACCGAGGCGGAACCGCGAAACGAGTGACGATCACCGATCAGGAACGAGAGGTGGCGCTAAAAGCTGCCGCAACGCTGGGGCTTTGCGTTGCCGGCGTGGATATCTTACGTTCCGATCGTGGCCCGCTCGTGATGGAGGTTAATTCTTCTCCAGGTTTAGAGGGTATTGAATCCACCACCGGAAAAGACATCGCGGGCATGATGATCGAATTTATTGAGCGTGCAATAGCACGCAAGAAAAGTTAAATCTGCACAAATTGATTGGTCGCAGGTTGGTACTGATAGCCAGCCTGCGACAATCTTTCCTGTAAAACTTCAACAGAAAGATCGTAACGGCGGGCGAGATCGTCAAGCGAAGGGCATTCGTCGCGGAGTTTCATATTGATGATACTCATCAACATCAGTGGATCCATTGTGGCGTAACGCGAGAGCGGCATGGTGTATTCCTCTTTCCACAGCGATTGGCTAATTAATTGTCTTTGAGCATAGATAAAACAGGTATTTTTCCGTAAGCTATGCGCCTTTTCTATTTCTGTGTTCATTATCTCCTGTTTTATCATTTTTGTAAGGTAGGCCACTATGGATTCGCTAATCGTCCCGGATCTGGATCTTTTACGACGCTGGCTGGATCAACTGGGCATCACCTTTTTTGAGTGTGACTCCTGCCAAGCGCTACATCTGCCTCATATGCAGAATTTCGATGGCGTGTTTGACGCTAAAGTTGACATGATCGATAAGACGATTTTGTTTAGCGCACTGGCTGAGATACGTCCAACATCGCTGATTCCGCTAGTCGCCGATCTCAGTCAGATGAACGCCAGCACTCTGGCGGTGAAAGTATTTATTGATATTCAGGATGACAATTTGCCTAAGCTGATTGCCTGTCTATCTCTGAACGGCAGCGTAGGTATTACGCTAGAGCAGTTTGCCGCGTTTATGCAACAGGGTGAAGAGCAGCTGTCGATGATCATGATGGAAACACGCGCAAATGGCATGTTGTTCCTCGGCGAAGGTGAAGAAAGTGATGCCGACTATGATCCTGAAGCGGCCAGTGGGCCACTCCTGCATTAATCGTCACGCGCTTGATAATTGCTGCGCTGACTTGGTTCAACGGCACCGCGATGGTGCCGTTAATATTTATATAAAAACCTCATAAATATTCTACTAATCAATCAATCCTCCCTATATCCAACGGCATTCACCGCGAGAATGCCGCACAACATAGATGCAATTGCATAAAAAATCGATAATTGACGTTTTTTTCTTCACTGAGTAGCTGGATAGCTTATCACCAGTTATGCTTGATTTGCAGTGTATTGCTCAGATTTCCCTCAGGTTATTCCTGAAACTTTCAGTGAAAAAATATTCTCTTTATTTGATTTTTTATGCGCAAAATATCTGGTGATTACTGTTGGTAAGCGGGCTAGTGCGCGCCGTTTCTACATTATTTGGAGGGATTGACGAATGTTTAACGGGCATAAAAAGTGGTTAGTGGGGGCGATAGCTGGCGCTTTCATTGCGGCGGGGGCAACTGCGGACGATCAAAAGACGCTGCATATCTATAACTGGTCTGACTATATTGCACCGGATACCTTGGCGAACTTTACCAAAGAGACGGGCATCAAAGTGGTTTACGACGTTTTCGATTCTAACGAAGTGCTCGAAGGCAAATTGATGGCAGGCAGTACTGGATTTGATCTGGTGGTGCCATCGGCGAGTTTCCTTGAGCGCCAGATTGGTGCGGGGGTGTTTAAGCCTCTGGATAAGAGCCAACTGAGCAATTATAAAAACCTCGATCCTGAACTGCTTAAGCTGGTCGCTAAACATGATCCCGATAACAAGTATGCAATCCCTTACACCTTCGCGACCACCGGTATTGGCTATAACGTGGAAAAAGTAAAAGCGGCGTTAGGCAAAGACGCGCCGGTTAACAGTTGGGACTTGGTGCTGAAACCTGAGAATTTGGAAAAATTGAAAAGCTGTGGTGTCTCTTTCCTTGATGCTCCTGCTGAAATTTATGCCACGGTGCTTAACTACATTGGCAAAGATCCCAATAGCTCTGATGCTAATGACTACAACGGTGCGGCGAACGATCTGCTGCTAAAACTCCGTCCGAATATTCGCTATTTCCATTCCTCTCAATATATCAACGATTTAGCTAACGGTGATATTTGCGTTGCGGTCGGCTGGTCCGGTGACGTTATGCAGGCCGCTAACCGTGCTAAAGAAGCGAAAAACGGCGTGAATATTGCCTACAGCATTCCGAAAGAAGGGGCTTTAGTGTTCTTTGATGTGTTCGCGATGCCGGCTGATGCCAAAAATACCACTGAAGCTTATCAGTTCCTCAACTACCTGATGCGCCCTGAAGTGATTGCCAACATCAGCAATCACGTCTATTACGCCAACGCTAATAAAGCGGCAACGCCGTTGGTGAACCCTGAAGTGCGGGATAATCCGGGAATTTATCCTCCACCAGACGTGAGAGAGAAGATGTTCACGCTGAAAGTGCAGTCGCCGAAAATTGACCGAGTGATCACGCGTGCTTGGACCAAAGTGAAAACCGGAAAATAAAACAGCGAAACAGTTACATAGATAAAAAGTGTGACTACGCTGAATACACAGGCAGAGAAAATCTCTTTGCCTGTGTACTTTTAAACTGCTCTTTGAGCGGTATGTGTCGATGCAGCCGGGTCTGTGTCAGGTGCGAGAGTGAGGACGTCCCGAATGAATGAAACCATCCCCCGTCAGGCGCCGAAGGTGCATAAAGCATTTGCACCTCTGCTAGAAATTCGCAATCTCAGCAAAACATTTGACGGACAGCTCGCCGTTGATGACGTTAACCTCACCATTTATAAAGGCGAAATTTTTGCCCTGTTAGGCGCTTCCGGATGTGGCAAGTCTACTCTGCTGCGTATGCTTGCGGGCTTTGAATTGCCCACCAGCGGGCAAATTGTGCTGGATGGGCAAGATCTAGCCCATGTCCCGCCTTATCAACGGCCTATCAATATGATGTTCCAGTCTTACGCGCTTTTTCCACACATGAGCGTGGAGCAGAACATCGCGTTTGGCCTAAAGCAGGATCGCTTGGGTCGTAACGAAATCCGTCAGCGTGTAGAAGAGATGTTAGCGCTGGTGCATATGCAGGAATACGCCAAGCGCAAGCCGCATCAGCTTTCCGGTGGCCAGCGCCAGCGCGTGGCTTTGGCGCGGAGTTTGGCAAAGCGCCCGAAGCTGCTGTTGCTAGATGAGCCGATGGGGGCATTAGATAAAAAGCTCCGCGAACGCATGCAGCTTGAGGTCGCCGATATTTTAGAGCGGGTCGGCGTTACCTGCGTGATGGTAACGCACGATCAGGAAGAGGCCATGACGATGGCGGGACGTATCGCCATTATGAATCGCGGTAAATTCGTGCAAATCGGTGAGCCTGAAGAAATTTATGAACATCCGAATAGTCGTTATAGCGCGGAGTTTATTGGTTCAGTCAACGTCTTTGAGGGCATCCTCAAAGAATCGTTAGAAGATTCATTGCTTATTCAAAGCCCTGGTTTGACTCATCCGCTTAAAGTGGATCTTGATGCTGCGGTAGTGGAGGGCGTTCCTGTGCAGATCGCGTTGCGCCCAGAGAAGATTTTACTCTGCGATACACCACCAAAAGATGGCTGCAACTATGCGACCGGTGAGGTTGTGCACATTGCTTATCTCGGTGATTTGTCGATTTATCACGTGAAATTGCTGAGCGGACAGATGATCAGTGCCCAATTGCAAAATGGGCATCGATTCCGTAAAGGAATGCCAACGTGGGGAGATGAAATCAAGCTTTGTTGGGATGCCGATAGCTGCGTTGTTCTGACGGTCTGAGGGGGAGCGATGTCTACACTATTTACGAGTCGCAGCGATCGCCCTCCGGTACAACGTGTCGGGAAATTGACTGCGTGGTTATACCGTCTGCGCGGCGTACATGGCCGCAAGCTGGTTATTGCTTTACCTTATCTGTGGCTGATCTGTTTATTTTTACTGCCGTTTCTTACCGTCTTTAAAATCAGTTTCGCTGAGATGGCGCGTGCTATCCCACCGTTTACGGACTTAGTCACCTGGGCCGACGATAAACTGGATATTGCGCTTAACTTTGCTAACTATTTTCAGTTGTTCGACGATCCATTGTATGTGGATGCCTATCTTCAGTCGCTGCAGATAGCCGCCGTTTCGACGCTTTGCTGTCTGCTGATTGGCTATCCGTTAGCATGGGCTGTGGCGCATAGCAGTTCCTCGACGCGTAATATTTTGCTGTTGCTGGTTATTTTGCCTTCTTGGACGTCATTCCTGATCCGTGTGTACGCATGGATGGGAATTTTGAAAGAGAACGGCGTGTTGAATAACGTACTGCTATGGTTAGGCGTTATTGATCATCCGTTGATTATATTGCACACCAATACGGCGGTGTATATCGGCGTGGTTTATTCCTATCTGCCTTTCATGGTGCTGCCGATTTATACCGCGTTAACGCGTATTGATTATTCATTGGTCGAAGCTGCGCTGGATCTTGGGGCGCGTCCAATGAAAACCTTCTTCAAGATTATCGTGCCGCTGACGAAAGGCGGAATCATTGCGGGTTCGATGCTGGTGTTTATTCCGGCGGTAGGTGAGTTTGTTATCCCTGAACTGTTGGGGGGGCCGGACAGTATTATGATTGGGCGCGTACTATGGCAGGAATTTTTCAATAACCGTGACTGGCCAGTGGCCTCGGCGGTGGCGATCTTGATGCTGTTGCTGCTGATCGTACCGATTATGCTGTTCCATAAATATCAGAATAAAGAACTGGGGGCACACTAATGAATACGTTGCCTGTTGTACGTTCCCCGTGGCGAATTGTGATTTTGGTGGTTTGCTTCTTCTTTCTGTATGCACCAATGCTTTTACTGGTTATCTACTCCTTTAATAGCTCGAAGCTGGTTACGGTGTGGGCGGGGTGGTCTACGCGATGGTATAGCGTGCTGTTTCACGATTCGGTGATGATAAGCGCCGTGGGTCTGAGCCTAACGATAGCCGCAGCGGCGGCGACTATGGCGACGATTCTAGGCACCATGGCCGCGGTCGTGATGGTTCGTTTTGGCCGTTTTCGTGGCTCAAACGGGTTTGCCTTTATGCTCACAGCCCCCTTAGTTATGCCCGATGTCATCACTGGACTCTCGCTGCTGCTCCTGTTTGTTGCCATGGGGCATCTTATTGGATGGCCTGCGGAGCGCGGAATGCTCACCATCTGGATGGCACATGTCACATTTTGTACGGCTTATGTCACGGTGGTGGTGAGCTCTCGGCTGCGTGAGCTAGATAAATCATTGGAGGAGGCCGCCATGGATCTCGGCGCGGCTCCGCTAAAAGTATTCTTTGTGATCACGATCCCCATGATAGCCCCCGCGCTAGTGTCAGGCTGGTTACTTGCTTTTACGTTGTCGCTCGACGATCTGGTTATTGCCAGTTTTGTCGCAGGACCGGGGTCTACCACGCTGCCGATGTTGGTGTTTGCTAGCGTCCGTATGGGTGTTAACCCTGAAATTAACGCATTGGCGAGTATTATCCTGCTGGTGGTCGGCGTTATTGGTCTTATTGCGTGGTGGTTTATGGCGCGTAGTGAAAAGCGGCGTCTTAAAGAGATCAGAAAAGCAGCAGGTAGTTGATATTTCTTATTAATAACCACTAGCCTGATCAACATAAATTGTCCTATTATGAGTTGTTCAGGCTAGCTTATGGAATAAGATGTCAGAAATACTACGTAACCGGCATGAAATGCTGAGAAAATGGGCAATAGCCCCTGTATCTGTCTTAATTGCCGGGACGGCGATTATTGGTATCCATACGCTTGGTTTTCTGCTCCTCATGCATGAACTTGGTTTTGAGGGGGTCAGTACTTTTGTTTCTGACAGCGTGCAAGACTGGGACTCTGCGCTATTATGCTTAGCCAGTATCGTGGTGCTGTTGGTTGAGATTAGCTGTGGTTTTGCCGTAGTGCAGGGGAAAAACCTTGGTCGCTGGGGATATCTCGGCTGTCAGGTGCTGGTGATTAGTTACATGCTATTGGCATCCCTTGGCTGGTTTCATCCTGAGATGTTCAGCGTGAACGGCGAAACAGGTAGTGAGATTTTCACCGAGCTAGTGGGCTTAAAAATCCCGGAGCTAATGATATTAGGATTGTTGTTTATTCCGCGCGCAAGTCGCCGCTATTTCTCTTCGTGACAAGCTTTCTAGACTGAAGCGCGGAAACTTTCCCCGCGAGTTTCACCTGCTTTATGTGGTTTATGCTACAATCCGCGCCGCTTTAACCTCACATTTATCTCATTCAAATAGAGTCTTTGTTATGCACTGTGCCCTGTATCAATCGGGAACTTGTCGCTCTTGTCAGTGGCTGGAAATGCCGTATCCACAGCAAATCGCCGAAAAGCAGCAACAGCTGGAATTACTGATGTCTGACTTACCGGTCGAACGCTGGTTACCGTCAGTGAGTAGCGCAGAGCAAGCATTTCGTAACAAAGCCAAAATGGTCGTCAGCGGCAGCGTGGAGCGTCCACTGCTAGGCATGTTGCATCGTGATGGAACGGCGGTCGATTTATGTGGGTGTCCTCTCTATCCCCAATCTTTTAGCGCAGTGTTTGATGTGCTGAAGGTGTTTATTGCTCGCGCAGGGCTAACCCCCTACAACGTTGCGCGCAAACGTGGAGAGCTAAAATATCTGTTGCTAACTGAAAGCCAGAAAAACAACCAGCTAATGCTGCGTTTTGTGTTGCGTTCTGACGCTAAATTAGCCCAGTTACGCGCTGCGTTGCCTTGGCTCCAACAACAGCTTCCACAGTTAGTCGTGATTACCGCAAATATCCAGCCGGTGCATATGGCTATCCTCGAAGGGGATACCGAAATATTTCTTACCGAGCAACAGGCGCTAGAAGAATCTTTTAATCAAGTTCCGCTCTATATTCGCCCGCAAAGCTTTTTCCAGACCAATCCACTGGTTGCCGCATCGTTATATGCCACAGCACGCAAATGGGTACACAAACTAAATATCAGTAGTATGTGGGATCTGTTTTGTGGTGTCGGTGGTTTTGGTTTGCATTGCGCAACGCCGGAGATGAAGCTCACCGGTATTGAGATCAGCGCGGAAGCTATCGCCTGCGCCACGCGGTCTGCGCAGAAAATTGGATTACAGAATGTACAGTTTTCCGCGCTCGACTCGACCCGTTTTGCCTCGGCGGAAGGTGAGGTTCCCGAGTTGGTGCTCGTCAATCCACCGCGCAGGGGGATCGGTGCTAAACTGTGTGAATATCTTGGCAAAATGGCGCCGGATTATATTCTCTATTCCAGCTGCAATGCTCAGACAATGGCTCAAGATATTGCGAGACTGAAAAATTATCGTATCGAGCAGGTGCAACTGTTCGATATGTTCCCGCATACCGCCCATTATGAAGTGCTAACGCTGCTGGTCCATCAAACGCGATAAACGATTTTCTCTAGCTCCAACAGCGCTTTTTTGATCGGTAACCCACCGGAGTAGCCGGTCAAAGAAAGATCTTTACCTAATACGCGATGGCAAGGGATGAGGATCGAAATAGGGTTTCTCCCCACGGCACCGCCGACGGCACGAACGGCTTTAGGGTTGTTTAGTGCGTTAGCGATAACCGAATAGTGGCTGATAGTGCCGTATGGAATGGTGAGCAGTTCTTTCCAAACCGATTGCTGAAACGCTGTGCCCACCGGTGCTAAGGGCAAATTATCAAAGCGCAGTTTCTCACCGGCGAAATAGGCATCTAAACAGTCGCGAATTTGGCGGTTGATGGTGAAATCTCCGTCCTCAATCCACTCGGCAGGACATAGCTTTTCTTCTATCTCATTCGGTAGCCATAGCTGGCGCAGCCCTTGAGCATCCGAAACTAATCTTAGCAATCCAACGGGCGATGAATAAAGTGCGTAGTACATAAAAATTTCCCCTACCGACTATCCTGATATACGTTGAGCTGCTAAAGGTAGCAAAACTGAGTGAGGGAGGATATTACCATGAAGGATAAGGGGAAAAATTCAGAACTTGAAACGGTACTGCGTTGTCTACGCTCGTTATTCGTCCCATTCTGGGGACTCGTCCTACAGGGCAACGCTTGCCGCAACGCCGATGATCTAGGCGATGCGGCAAACCAACAGCCGAGAGTATTTCAGCCGCAAATCACTGTGGGAACCACTGCTGATTGATTTTCTGGTAAGTGCCGTTGGCTTTGATCTCATCCAGCGCTTTATTCAACTGCGCCAAAAGTGCGGTATTTTCTGGGCGTACAGCGATACCTAAACCGGTGCCAAAGTATTGCGCATCGGTGACGTGATCGCCGACGGCTGCGAGGTTTGGATTACTCTTCAGCCATTCATTAACCACTGCGGTATCGCCGAATACACCATCTAAACGACCACTTTTCAGATCCAGAATGGCGTTTTGATAGCTGTCGTAGGCAACGGTTTTGATTTCTGGGTGTTTATCCTGCAAATATTTTTGATGAGTGGTGCCATTTTCCATTCCCACGCGTAGGCCTTTCATATCTGCGAAGGTTTTGTATTTGCCTTTTTCAGCGATGATGATCGCGGAATTAGCGTAGTACGGCTGGGTGAATGCCACCTGTTTCTGACGTTCTGGCGTAATATCCATGCCGGAAATCACCGCGTCATAACGTTTAAACTTCAGCGCAGGGATCAGGCTGTCGAACGCCTGATTCGTGAAGGTGCAGGTAGCCTGCATCTGCTTGCACAGCGCTTTGGCTAAATCCATGTCGAAGCCAACAATCTGGTTATTGGAATCCATGGATTCAAACGGTGGATAGGTGGCGGAAGAGGCAAAACGGATGGTTTCCGCTGCGGTTGCGGTGAAGCTCATTCCTGCCAGTAATGCACAAACCATCAGTTTTTTCATGTCTAACTCCTGTATGAAATAGGATCTAATTTTGATTTTTAGTCAGCCGTTTTAGTTTTGATTTATGGGGATGAACGGAACGACGTTCATGCTCAACGGCGGTTTGGTGAACAGAAATGACTTTGCCATCAAGTGAATTTATATGCAATATATTTGGTTAAATATTTATTGTTATTTTTTTGCAGATACAAAAAAGCCAGCGTTTAGGCTGGCTTTTAGTAAGCGTTTTAAGGAGTTGGTTTAATTTCTACGTTCAAAGGCGAGAGCGCGACGTTCAACCATACGCATAATTAGCGTAAGCAATCCGTTCACGCACAGATAAATCACGCCTGCCGCGCCAAACACCATAACGTCATAGGTGCGGCCATACATTTGCTGGCTATAACCCATAACTTCCATCAGCGTAATGGTGTAGGCCAATGAGGTGCTTTTGAAAATCAGGACGACTTCGTTGGAATAAGACGACAGCGCCCGTTTGAAAGCAAACGGCAGCAAAATACGCAATGTCTGACTGCGAGACATGCCAAGTGCTTCACAAGACTGCCATTGTCCGGAAGGGATTGCTTTTACCGCGCCGTAAAACAGCTGGGTCGTGTACGCCGCGCTGTTAAGCGCCAAGGCGACCATCGCACATAGCCACGGCTGTGACAGCATATTCCACAGCCACGGTGTCTGCTTGATCCAGTCAAACTGTCCCGGTCCGTAATAGATCAGGAAGATCTGTACCAGCAGCGGTGTTCCGGTGAACAGCGTGATATATCCTTGCACTAACTGTGTGAGCACCACAGGGCGTAGCGTTAACACAATGGTGAAAAGCAATGCCAACACCAGCGCAACTAGCAAGGAAATTATAGTCAGGGATAAACTGGTCGGTAACCCTTGAATGATATCAGGAATGTATTCAAACATTAGGCGTTCCCCCGCTCAAAGCGTGTGGTGCGCAGTTCGATTCGCTTGAGAATATATTGGCTGAACAGGGTAATAACCAAATAGATAGCGGCTGCAACCATGTACCATGTGAAAGGTTCTTGAGTTCGGGTGGCGATACTTTTGGTTTGCAGCATTAAATCATTCACGCTGATCAGTGAAACCAGAGCGGTATCTTTCAGCAGCACCAACCACTGATTTCCCAGCCCTGGCAGAGCATGACGCCACATCTGCGGCATCACCAAACGGAAGAAAATAGCGCTTTTGCTTAGGCCAAGTGCTTGACCGGCTTCACGCTGGCCTTCAGGTACGGCTTTTAACGCGCCACGCAGCGTTTGAGATGCATAAGCCGCATAAAGCAAGGCCAATGCGATAACGCCACATACGAAGGGACTGACCTCAAAGTTTTCAATATTGAGTTGGATAGGGATTTGCACAAAGCCCAAATTCAAACTGAAACCGTCGGAAAGCACCATGAGTAGTTGAGCCGATCCGAAATAGATAAACAGCACAACCAAGATTTCGGGCAAGCCACGAACCAGCGTGACCCATGCGGTGCCGAGCCATGCCACTGGTTTGATATTTGAAGATTCCCAGACGGCAAAAATCATCGCCAAAATAAGCCCGAGAACTAAAGCACACAGCGACAGGCCAACGGTCATGCCTGCTGCGCTTAATAAAGGTTGAAATTCAATCATTGCTTGGAGCCTATCCCATCAGGCGAGCTGTTCGCCAAAATGATCACTTATTACGCCTACAAAGATAGGCACTTCGTTTATTCCCGTTATCTTTCAAGCTGCAAAGTTGTCACCCGAATCACTGACTCATGTAAGTTCACCGGGCTTAATGAGAGGCTGGATACTTCTTACCGAAGCCCAGCCTTTGTCTCTTGTTTGCTGCTTTCCTGCATTTTGAAATCTATGAGACATCAAAGCGATTACTGCTGGAACCACTTGCTATAGATGGTTTTATAGGTGCCATCCTGCTTCAACTGATTCAGCGCCGCGTTAAATTGATTCAGCAGCTCGGCATTGTTCTGACGTACTGCAATGCCCAAGCCTGTACCAAAGTAGTTCGGATCAGTCACTTTATCGCCCACGGCGGTAAGCGCTGAATTCTGCTTCAGCCATTCGTTAACGACCGCAGTATCACCGAATACCGCATCCAGACGCCCGTTTTTCAGATCCAGAATAGCGTTCTGATAGCTGTCGTATGGAACTGGTGTGATTTCAGGGTGTTTTTCTTGTAGGTACTTCTGGTGGGTCGAACCATTTTGCATCCCCACACGCTTACCTTTTAGCGCAGCGATATCAGCCACTTTGCCTTTTTCAGCAATGAACAACGCCGAGTTATCGTAATAAGGCGCGGTAAACGCCACTTGCTTTTGACGTTCAGGAGTGATGTCCATACCTGAAATCACGGCGTCGATACGTTTGAACTTCAAACTTGGGATCAGGCTATCGAAAGACTGGTTGGTGAAAGTACAGGTCGCTTTCATCTGCTTACAGATAGCGTTGGCCAGATCGATATCAAATCCCTGCATCTGGTTGTTGGCATCCATAAATTCAAATGGAGGATAAGAAGCTTCCGCAGCAAAACGAATGGTTTCCGCCGCTGATGCAGAGACGCTGATACCGGCTAATACTGTGGCAATTATGATTTTTTTCATCGCAGACTCCAACTTCTGTTAGCTAATAGTTTTGTTAAAACGGTTAAAAACGACCGTGTCTAAACGCCAATCTAACAATTAATGAGACAGATAACCGGCAAACGCTTCGGTTTGCGGGTGAGCAAAATGACTTGCATCACCGTGTTCGATAACCCGACCTTGCTCCATATACACGACGCGACTGGCGGTTTTGCGCGCCACTTCCACTTCGTGGGTCACGATAACCTGTGTAATCCCCGTTTCTGACAGTTCGCGGATAATACTGACAATCTGAGCGGTGATTTCAGGATCGAGTGCCGCCGTTGGTTCATCAAACAGTAATACCTGTGGTTCCATCATCAGCGCACGAGCAATCGCCACACGCTGCTGCTGCCCGCCGGAAAGGTGTAGCGGAAAACGATCAACGTAATCAGTCAAACGTAGACGTTGAAGTAATTTCTGTGCACGTTCTACGGCCTGCGCCTTACTCAGCCCCAACACTTTGCAGGGGGCTTCAATCAGGTTTTGCATCACGGTGAGATGCGGCCACAGATTGTATTGCTGGAATACCATTCCAACGTTACGGCGTAGTTCGCGGATCTCTTTTTCGCCCGGAGTCCGGCTAAAATCGAACTTGTTGCCGGCAATAGAAAGTTGGCCGGAACGTGGCATTTCTAGCAGGTTTAAAACCCGCAGCAGAGAACTCTTCCCCGCGCCGCTCGGCCCCAGTAAAACCAAGGTTTCGCCCGCAGGACATTCCAGAGTGATGTCGAACAGCGCTTGATGTGCGCCGTAAAAGCAGTTAATGCCGTTTATTTGAATACTCATGCGCGTTTACTGAATAGCCATTGATGGTGCAAATGTTAACTTCCACAGAATACTTATGCAATGATTGTGCGTTAAAATTTATTACCGCACCTCTTAATCGCTTAAGATTAGCACAATATCACCTTTTTATTGGAAAACTGGAAGATTGGGTGAGTCTCGACTACCTGGCAAAAGAAAAATGCATACCAAGTGAATGAATTTGAGTTGGCAAGTGGTTTCCTACGTGATTATTTCAGGCTTTTTGCATAAAGCGCAGCTCATTGAGCGACTGGCTGAGATAATCCATACATGTTTTGAAGAGCAGGGTCTGGCCGCGCTTTGATTCATATACCGCATGGATTGAATGGGGTTCGCTAGTCCACTCCGGTAAGATGTGCACGAGCTTTCCTGCGGTAATCGCATCCGCGCAGGCGATCCTGGGCAGGCAGGTGATGCCAATTCCCGCGATGGCGGCATGAATAACGGCACGCATATTGTTAGTGATGAGGCAGGGCGTGACATTGAGAGTCACTTTCTCTTTATGCAAATTGATTAACCGCCACTGACGGTTATTATCGTCGCTCTTTTTGATTATTGTTGCATGTCTCTGCAAATCAGCTATCTGATTCGGTCATCGGCAGGACATCGTTTGCAAAGCAGTAAGGCTGAATATGATCTCAGCCTAAAACGAAGCTAGAGATATTTTAGGCTGAGAGTATAAGAGGGCGTTTGTTACTTCACCTTAACTGCGGTTCCACTTACGCTAACCATCAGCATACTGCCGTCTTTTCCTACCGTTTCGTAGTCGATATCAATGCCGACTACGGCATTCGCGCCGAGTGATTTTGCCTGATCGTTCATTTCGGAAAAGGCGATTTCACGCGCTTTGCGTAACTCATTCTCGTAAGCCCCTGAGCGGCCACCTACAATATCGCGAATACCTGCGAAGAAATCTTTGAAAATATTCGCCCCTAGAATGGCTTCACCCGTGACAACTCCACAGTAGTCAACGATAGTAAGGCCTTCGAGGGTTGGCGTTGTGCTATTACGCATGAGATAGTCCTTTTTAATATTAAAGCTCGGAGTTTAAGACATGCGAAAACGGATTGGGTTCGCTGCAATCGCGATATTGTTGGCGACAGGTTTGGTGGGATGCCAGCATACACCGGCACAGCATGATTTAATCGACCGCGGTACCTATTTAGTGGAAGACCGCCATCAGGCGCAGGGTGTGGATGAGAGAATCCGTTTCTTGGTTTTACACTACACGGCTGAAGATTTTCATTCGTCGCTAAAAACGTTAACCGATGAGCACGTCAGCGCACATTATCTAGTACCGGCTCGGCCGCCGCAGAACAACGGCAAGTATGTGGTATGGCAGCTCGTGCCGGAGTCTCAACGGGCGTGGCATGCGGGTGCCAGCGCATGGCGTGGGCGTAGTAATCTGAACGATACGTCGATTGGAATTGAGATCGAAAACAAAGGTTACCAGCAGGGCATGCTGGAACGTATTTGGTTACCCTATACCGCGCAACAAACGGAGCTGGTTATCGCATTGAGCAAAGACATTGTGCAACGCTATGGTATTGTACCTCAAAACGTTGTGGGGCATATGGATATTGCGCCACAGCGAAAACTTGATCCTGGGCCATTATTCCCATGGAAGACGCTTGCCGAACAGGGGATTGGTGCATGGCCGGATCGTGCTACGGTGACGCGTTATCTCGCGGGTAGGGCGAAAGAGGCGCCGGTTGATGTGCTGACGCTGCAAAAGAAGCTTGCGGCCTACGGCTATGACATTGTGCCAAACGGTATAAACGATACGATGTCGCGTAACGTCATTGCTGCGTTTCAAATGCATTTCAGACCGGCTGATTTCCGCGGTATCCCCGATGCAGAAACAGAAGCGATCGCCGATGCCTTACTTGAAAAGTATGGCAGTACTCAATGACGATCGCGGTTTTGTAAACGTCCGTGATCCTTAAGCCAGTGCGCAGTACGAATAATTCCTTCATCAATCGATACCACCGGATGATAGCCTAATTCAAGCTGCGCCCGTGAGGTGTCGAGGGTCATATCGAAGTTGAGTTTCGCTACGCCATAATGGGTAAGGGCGGGCTCTTTGGGACTGTTGGCTCCGATCTTTTCCATCCCTCGAGCCATCATGTCGAGCATTGGATAGGGAATCGAGCGGATTTTGCATTTGACGCCCAGCTCATCGATCAGATGCTGTAGCAATGTGCGTAAATGGCGTGGCTGGTGGTTGGAGATATTGAACGTGCGCCCTGAGGGCGTGGTTTCAATCTGCGTGGCTAGCCACATGGCATGAACCGCGTTTTCTTCGTAGGTCATATCGACTAACGCATCACCACCGCGTGGCAGCAACAACGTTCCATGGCGGCGCATCGCGTTTAGCAAACGCGGCAACAGTACTTTATCGTGTGGGCCAAAGAGCCCCTGCGGACGTAGGATCGTGAAATGGGTTTGTGGGTTCGAGAGCGCCAGATTTTGAATGACTTCCTCACCCGCGGCTTTGCTGCGAGCGTAATAATTCGCGTAGCGATTCGGTACAAACTCCTCTTTGATATCGCGATGGTGGCGATAGTCAAAGTAAACCGCAGGTGAGGAGATGTGGATAAAGTTACGAACGCCATAAGCGGCGGCCCATTCTCCCAACCGACGCGTCGAACGAACGTTGGCTTTTTCGAACAGCTCTTCTGAACCCCATGGGGAGGTGAAGCCTTCGCAGTGCCAAAGCGTATCAACATCATTCAGCATTGCTTTTGCCTGTGATGACACCAGATTGGTTAGATCGGCATGAATGAATTCAGCGCCCATTTTCTTTAATAGGTCACCCATTGCCTGATTTTGCCCAGTAGCGCGAACGCTAATCCCTTTATGACGTAAATATTCAACCGCATTACGTCCGAGACCGCTTGTTGCACCGGTCACCAATACTTTCATAACTTTTCCGAATCCGCAGTGTGCCTAGGCCTGTATTTACGACATAGCCTGATAGGCGATTTGTGGCCGAATATCCTCAGCCAGTTTATTCATGAGCCTTATCCCCTTGATAGCTAGAGCCGCATTGTCGTTGGCTATGCTCGCGGATTCGAATCACTGATCGGCATCAGTTCCTCAAATGCACTCGCTTACCCTCTAAAGTACAGCGCCTATCTCGGGGATAAAAAAACATCCTGAGTGACTAGTTTGACTGCTACTAGCAACAAGGGTGCCATTCTTCCGTGAAATTAGCTCACATGCAATCAGATTACGGACAGAGAGCGTAACAAATGTTTAGTTGCTCACACGGTATACGCTCTATTGTAGAAGTTACCGCTGAGATTGTTCAATTGTGCAAGACATCTTTAAGTGAGCCTTAGCTATCCTTGCTTATTTTCACGATCGTAGGCTTCAGCCAATTTAGCGATTTTTTTGCTCATGCCGCGGAAGATAAACAGATGCGCTGGCATCATCGCAAACCAATAAAGTAGGCCGCTGAAACCTGCGGGGTGCCACCATGCACGGACATCAAGAACACGTTTTTCGCCCTTGTCTTCGATGGTGAATGTGAGTCTCCCTAAGCCAGGCGCTTTCATACCAAACATCATCGCTAATTGGCGTAGTGGCTTGACGGTGATCACTTTCCAGCCGTCTACCAGATCGCCAAGCTCTAGCGAATTACGAGCGGGGCGGCCATAGACGACTTTATTGCCAATCACATCGTCCATTCTGGCGCGAATAGCCCACAAGATGTTCGCGTAGAAATACCCCTCTTTACCACCGATTTGCTGAACAACATGCCATAGCGCTTCAGGCGAAGCACTGGTTTCTTGCTCATATCCAGCATGCTTAGGATAGAAACCATAGCCGGGGCGCCAGCGCTCACGAGCTTCCGGATCGTAGCCCCAGTCAGCTGAGTTTACGACTTCGGCCTCTTTGTCCAAGGTGTCTTGAACCGCTTGATCGAAATTGATCAGGTGCTGTGGGATGAGCCGCTCTATTGCGGTGCTGTGTGCAGGAAGATCGTGTTTAAGTCCTTCAATCAGCGCTCGTGAAATGGTGGTGGGGACAGAGGTGATCATGTTAAGGAAATAAACGGAAATAAACCGTGTTGGGATCGGTAAGGGGATCATCCAGCGCTTTTTACCGCTTAGGGCAATAAAACGTTCAAACATGGTTTGATAGCTGATGTATTCCGGCCCTGCAACATCATAGACACGGTTGCCAATGGCGGGATGCTTCAGTAATTCGGTGAGATAGACCAGCAGATTATCCAAAGCGATAGGTGATGATTTTGAGCGAACCCAGCGCGGAGGCGTCAAAATCGGAAGGTTATAAACCATATCACGCATGACTTCAAAAGCCGCAGAGCCTGGTCCGATAATAATGCTAGCGCGTAGCTCTGTGACGGGGATCCCGCTGGCACGTAATGCGTCGCCGGTCTCTTTACGAGCGATCAAATGGCGTGAGGAATCACCGTCAGGCTGAAGTGCGCCGAGAAAAATGACCTGTTTCACACCGGAATCGCGTAACGCTGCACAGGTATTCTTTGCGGCGTTAATCTCACCCGTGACGAAGCCATGACCGTCACCCATGCCGTGAACAAGGTAGTAAACCACGTCAATATCAGCGACGGCGGCGGGTAATGTCTCTGGTTTGTGCAGATCAACGTATTGGCACTCTACACGCGGCCAAGCTTGTTCGCGTAGCCAATCGATTCTACGCGCGGCGGCTCTGACGGTGTGGCCTTGCTCGATAAGTTTGGGGATTAGGTGTTGTCCGATATAGCCGCTGGCACCCAATACCAGAATCCTTTGTGGGGTCATAATTAACCTAAGCAGATGAATGTGTTTTTAATTATTTTAGGTGTTGGTACTCACCCTACTTCAAATTGCATGCGCGTTATTCAAAAAGACGAAAGCTTTTGTCCTACAACTTGAGCTATTTAGAGTATATAGGCATCTCTGCATTAGCCGAGATGCCTGATACCAAGGATACTAGCCGTAAATAGCGCGGGTTGCTGTGGTTGCGGTCTGAGTATTGATCGACTGCTTAAATTCTTTCCACAATGCGACCAACTGCTCTAAATCGGCTCGAGAGACATCAAGATGCGTCACGATACGAGTGATGGCGCCAGCGCTCATTAATACGCCGCGTTCTTTCATCCATCCACCCAGATGCGCAGCTTCATGAGCAGGAACCTTTAAGAACAGCATATTAGTTTGGGCTCCTGGAGCCATAACTTCTACACCAATCGCACTTAACTCATTGGCTAACCATTGTGCGTTTTCATGGTCTTCGCGCAGGCGTTCAACGTTGTTAAGCAGTGCATAGCGAGCGGCTTCAGCCAAAATACCCGCCTGACGCATGCCACCGCCCACCATCTTACGCCAGCGACGCGCCTGTTTGATATACGCGGCGCTGCCGCACAGCAGCGAGCCAATCGGTGCCCCGAGTCCTTTGGATAGGCAAATCGTCAAGGTGTCGCAATACTGTGTGAGAGTCGAAAGAGGTACCTCTAATGCAACGGCGGCATTCATGATACGTGCGCCATCAACATGCAGCGCCAAACCTTTTTCTCGAGTAAACGCCCACGCTTGTTCCAGATAGCTCAGAGGCAAAACTTTGCCGTTATGGGTGTTCTCGATGCACAGCAGTTTGGTTCGGGCAAAATGCACGTCGTCGGGTTTGATGACGCTGGCGACAACCTCTAACGGCAACGTGCCATCGGAGGCTGCATCAATTGGCTGGGGTTGAATGCTACCAAGAACCGCGGCACCCCCAGCTTCAAACAGGTAGTTATGTGCTTTTTGGCCAACGATGTACTCCTCGCCGCGTTGGCAGTGCGTTAGCAGAGCCACAAGATTTGCCTGCGTTCCCGTTGGCAAAAACAGCGCCGCTTCTTTGCCACTGAGTTCGGCGGCCTCTTGTTCGAGCAGATTGACGCTGGGATCGTCGCCATACACATCGTCGCCAACATCGGCGCGTGACATGGCTAAACGCATTTCTTCACTAGGGCGGGTTACGGTATCACTACGAAGATCAATCACGCACAACTCCTTAATTCCCGGTTTTTCACTGGCTAATGCTTGGCTTCAATGTGGGGTATGAATTTTAAATAGGATTTCTATATACCCTAAATCATTCGAGTTGCATTCAGGCGGCCAGTAAGAGCGCCCCCGATGCGCTTACGTTAGTCAGTGATTCGGGTAAGTGAACGCAGCTAACAAAACGGCAACTTGAAGTATGACGGATATAAACCCAGTTCTTTGTAACATGAGGGGTAGCAGAGTCAAAATTGAAAATTGCGGATACCAAAGGATTTGCGGCGATGACCGCAATTCAGATGAAATTACGGCGCAGAATTTCTGCGCCGTGTTAGAAAGCTCGAAGAGAGGACAACGGTAAGGTTTAGCGTAACCAGTTAGTTTTGGCCAGCTCGACCACTTCGTCTCCTCGGCCGTTGATTATCGCCCTCAACATGTAAAGACTGAAACCTTTGGCCTGTTCAAACTTGATCTGTGGCGGCATAGCCAGCTCTTGTTTTGCCGTCACGACGTCGACCACAACAGGGCCGTCGTGAGCGAAGGCTTCGGCAAGTGCGCTGTTTAATTCAGACGCTTTTTCTACGCGTATCCCCTTGATGCCGGCTGCATTGGCAATGGCGGCAAAATCAGGGTTATGCAGATCGGTGCCGTCGGTGAGGTAGCCCCCAGCTTTCATTTCCATGGCAACAAAACCAAGCACGCTGTTGTTAAAAATAACTATTTTAACCGGTAGCTTTTGCTGAGCCAGCGTTAAGAAATCCCCCATTAGCATGGTAAAACCGCCGTCGCCACACAGAGCAATAACTTGACGTTCGGGGAAGCTTCCCTGCGCGCCAATCGCCTGCGGCATGGCGTTTGCCATAGAACCGTGGTTAAACGAGCCTAACAGACGACGCTTGCCGTTCATTTTCAGATAACGTGCAGCCCATACGGTTGGCGTTCCGACGTCACAGGTAAATACGGCATCGTCGCTCGCCAGTTCGCTAATTTGCTGAGCAAGGTATTGAGGGTGGATTGGCTGATCGTCATTGGCAGAGGCTAATGCATCAAGGTCTTTACGCGCTTTGTGATAGTGCTCAAGAGCCTGATCGAGGAACTGGCGATCGCTGCGGCTTTCAAGTTTAGGCAGAAGTGCTTGTAACGTCGATTTGACGTCGCCAACCAGCGGTAAATTGACTGCGCAGTGGGAGCCAATGCTGGCCGCGTTAATATCTACCTGTACGATGGTGGCATCGGTTGGATAAAATGCGCGGTAGGGGAACTGAGTGCCAAGAAGCACTAGCGTATCAGCATTCATCATGGCGTGATAGCCGGAGGAAAAACCAATCAAACCGGTCATGCCGACGTCATAAGGATTGTCCCATTCGACGTGCTCTTTACCTCGTAGCGCGTGAACAATCGGCGCTTTTATCTTCTCAGCAAACTGAATTAATTCGTCGTGGGCTCCTTCGCAACCACTACCACACAGCAGAGTGATTTTTTTTCCGCTGTCCAGAATAGCTTTGAAAGCATCTAGCTCACTTTCCTGTGGCAAAACGCGAGGAAGCAGCGGCGTGCGCCAAACCGGATTGGCATCTTCTGGCGCAGGGCGCAGGGCGACGTCCCCTGGCAATACGATAACTGAAACGCCTTTCTTTAAAATGGCCTGACGCATGGCTACTTCGAGAGCCTGCGGCAGCTGTTCGGGATTCGAAATCAATTCGCAATAATGGCTGCATTCCCGAAACAATTCTTGCGGATGGGTTTCCTGAAAATAGCCGCTGCCGATTTCACTGGAGGGGATATGGGCTGCGATAGCGAGTACCGGAACATGATTGCGATGACAGTCGAATAAGCCGTTAATAAGATGAAGATTACCCGGACCACACGAACCCGCGCAGACGGCTAACTGCCCCGTGAGCTGTGCTTCAGCGCCCGCAGCGAAAGCGGCGACTTCTTCGTGGCGGGTTCCTATCCAGCGGATGGTTCCCATTCTTAATAGACTGTCGCTGAGGCCGTTTAAGGAGTCGCCTGTGACGCCCCAAATACGTTTTACGCCAGCTTGGTCGAGGGTTTTTGCTACTAGGGTTGCAACAGTTTGCTTCATGAACACCTCCCTTGAATCTATCAGGTTGCCTGCACACGACCACATTGGGTACGCAGGCGAAAGTCACGGCTCTGTCGGCAATGCCTGAGCATTGTCTATCCTTTCTAAGACTACTCTATTTTGTATTATAAATATTATAGAAATGTTATGCCAATGACATATTTCTGAAAGAAATTGAAGAGGGTTCGACGTAGTATCAAACGCTGCCAATCAATGGCCGTCACCTATTTACCACAGGTGACGGCCTGTGGCTGAGGCCGGATTAGGCAATCACGAGGTCACCGTTGAGCTGGCAGGAGCAGGCTAAAACATAACCTTGAGCGATTTCATCTGGCGTTAGCGTCATGGTGCTGGTAGTGGTGTAATCGCCGCTTAGAATGCGGGTTTTACAGCATCCACAGACGCCAGCTCTGCATGCGGCCTGAATGGGCAGTTTATTTTGCTCCATGGCAAACAGCAATGTTGCTCCCACTGGCGCGTGGTAAGTGTGCAGCGGAGTGTTTGTGGTGAGTTTGAGCATATTGCCATTTTCATCATTATCAGCAATAACCTGAAATTGCTCTTGATGGAAACGTTCGGCGGGGACGCCAAGATCTTGCGAAAGCTGCTTCACTGCTTTCATGTACGGTGCAGGTCCACAGGTCATGACAGTACGCGTGGCGATATCAGGACAAAGCTGCTCGAGAATTTCGCGCGTAATGCGGCCACTGAGGAATGCTTCAGTGGCATCGCTTTCGGCCATCAGCGTGAGGTTGAGCTGGGAATAATGGGCCGAGAGGGCACGCCATTCATCGGCAAAAATCACATCGCGAGGGGTACGTACGTTGAAAATGACCTGTACGTGAGTCTCTGGACGATTTGCTAGCAGCCAGCGAGTCATTGACATAATCGGTGTTACGCCACAGCCCGCCGCCAGCATGAGATAGCGATCGGAAGGCGCATTGGCGCAGGTGAATTCACCTTGTGCATCAGACAACCATAGCTGTTGCCCTGGATGAACTTCCTGTGTGAGCCAACGTGATCCTTCACCATCGGGCAGGCAGCGTACGCTCAACGTAATAAACTTACTCTGGCCTGGCGAGGAGGAGAGCGTGTAGGCACGTAGCGTTTCTTCGCTATTACGAATACTCACCAGTGCATATTGCCCTGGATGGTAGCGGTAAAAATCATGGCAGATGAGAGAGATTGTCCAGACGTCCGGCGTTTCCTGATGAATGGAATGCACCTGCATCTGATTGGGGCAGAGGGGAGTTGGCATTGTCATCATATGTTCTCAATTCGAAAGCCGCAGACCTTGCTGGCTGCGGCTTATAGGGTGACATCGAGTGCGATTACGCGCCCAGAATTTCGCTCATATCGGCTTCAACCGTAGAGATAGAACGCATACCGAATTTTTCATTCAGAATGGCGAGCAGGTTATCGGTTAGGAAGCCCGGAGCGGTTGGGCCGGTGTAGATATTTTTCACGCCTAATGACAGCAGCGTCAGCAGGATCACGATAGCTTTCTGCTCGAACCAAGAGAGCACCAAACTTAATGGTAAATCGTTCACCCCGCAACCCAGCGTCTCAGCCAGTTTTACGGCCAACATGATGGCACCATAGGCATCGTTGCACTGACCGACATCCAGCAGACGTGGCAACCCTTCCAGCGTACCGAAGTCCAGCTTGTTAAAGCGATATTTGCCGCAGGCCAGCGTCAGAATCAGACAGTCTTGCGGAACTGCGCGTGCAAAGTCGGTGAAATAACTACGTTCTGCACGGCTACCGTCGCAGCCGCCCACCAGAAATACATGACGCAATTTCTTCTGCGAGACTAGGTCGATGACGGTATCTGCTGCGTTCAACAAGGTCTGGCGGCCAAAACCAACGGTGATCATGTGCTCGATTTCATTGTACGGGAAGCCTTCACAAACCTGAGCTTGAGCAACGATCTGGCTGAAGTCATCACCTTCTAGATGGCGAGCGCCAGGCCATCCAACGATGCTACGAGTCCAGATGCGGTCGGTGTAGTTACCGACATTGGGGTCGATGATACAGTTAGACGTCATCAGAATTGGACCAGGGAATTTGGCAAATTCGGTTTGCTGATTCTGCCAACCACTGCCGTAGTTACCAACCAAATGCTTGAATTTTTTCAGCTCAGGATAGCCGTGTGCTGGCAGCATTTCACCGTGGGTATAGACGTTCACACCTGTCCCTTCGGTTTGCTCCAGCAACATACGCAGATCTTTCAAATCATGACCGGAAATCAGAATCGCTTTACCGGCGACAGGGCGAACGTTTACGGAGCTTGGCGTTGGGTGACCGTAGGCGTCGGTTTCACCCTTATCCAAAATGGCCATCACGTTGAAGTTCATTTTACCAATGCCCATCGCATTATTGAGCAAGGTATCAACATCGCGCGGCTGAGTACCTAACCACGCCATATAGTGATGGAATTCAGCATAGATATCGTTGCTGTATTGACCCAGAACGTGAGCATGCTCCATGTATGCGGCGGCGCCTTTAAGGCCATAGAGGTTCAGCATACGTAGGCCGTGAACGTCATCGCCGATTTCTGCTTTATCGTTATTCAGGGCGAATTCTTCGGCTTGTTTACGCAGCGTGGCTAGATCGGACCCCGCTAACTGCAAATCAGCAAGCGGATGATCGACCTGTGCATTTGCGTCAACGGCGCGACAGGCCACTATCAATGCATCACGCATGTCTAATGCTTCACGTGCGTAGCCTACGATGCGTTCGGAATCGAAGTTAACGTTGGTTAGCGTGGAGAAAAAGGCGCGAGGTACAAAGCTGTCGATGTTGTGGTCGATAATACCCAGCTCACGCGCCTTCAGTGCCCATGCAGATAGGCCTTGCAAAGCGGCAACCAGTAAATCTTGTAGGTCAGACGTTTCGGCAGTTTTACCGCACATACCTTGAGCGAAAGAACAGCCATTACCCGCAGGGGTTCGGATGGTTTGTTCACATTGGACACAGTACATTCTGGGCTTCCTTTTAAAGTTGCATTTATTATGCTTGTTTAAAGGGTAGACCTGTCTTTCGCGGTAAAAAAGGAATTTTTGATGCAACTTTATCTTTGTTTGATATAGCGCAAGTTAAGTTGTAACTGAGAATTATTCAGGCGATGAATGCTAAAACGTTTGAGGTATGTCATGGGGTTATCGCCCCATGACATCAGTGGGGTCTTCGGCTGTCAGGAGGAGAAAATGGCCATCAGCACAGGGGCGATAAGGCTTAAGGCGAAGCCGTGCACGATCGCGGCAGGAACCAATTCTAGACCGCCGCTGCGCTGCAGAACGGGTAGAGTGAAGTCCATTGACGTTGCGCCACACAGCCCCAGCGCAGAAGAGCGGCTACGCTGCACTAACGTTGGGATCATCATAATGGCGAACAGTTCACGAGCCAAATCATTGAAGAAGGCGGCACTGCCGATCACTGGGCCGAAAGCCTCGGTCATCATGATCCCCGAGAGCGAGTACCAGCCATATGCCGATGCGATAGCTAAGCCGGTTTTTACCGGCAATCCCAACAGTAGAGCAGCGATAGCTCCGCCGACTAGCGCGCTCACGCATACCAAGATGGCGATAATCATCCCGCGTCGGTTTAAAAGAATTTGTTTAAGTGACATACCGCTATTGCGTAGCTGTAAGCCCACCAGCAGCAGTAGGAAAATCAACGCATATTCGCTGCCGTGAGAAGCATAGCTAAGCCATGCCCACTGGGTTAAACCGAGCGCAAAACCGCCCACGACGACGCCGCACAGCTTGAGCGATTCAAGCGCCATATGAAGACGTGAAGGCAACTCTTCCTGTTGATGTGGTACGACCCACGGGCGTTTTTTTTCTAATAGCAATAATGCAATAAGGTTGGCAACGATGATGCAAATAAAGAATACCGAAGCATACTGAAAAATAAGCCACAGGTTTTCGCTGAGGTTATCCAGAAATGCGAGGCTGATGCCCATAAAAAACAGAATGACGTAAACCATCCAACTGAGTAGACGATTAATTAATACCACTAAGCTCTTTTGGCGTAGAGGGATCAGGTAGCCGAGCAGAAGCGGCACCAAGATAATGAGCAGTCCCGAATACATGGATAACCTAGGTTGTAATGATGAGTGGCAATACGCTACCCAAAAGGTTTTGGTGAGTAAAGAGCAACAGAGGAATTGATAAATCAACCGGAATGGTTTGGCGTTTTAATCTTCACGAGGTGAATTAGCAGAACAAAATCGGGGATGGATCGACAGTGAGTGCTTGACCAGACAGCATTTTTTTCTCATTCTCAGATGAATGAATCCGTAAGGGAGAGAACTGATGTATCTAGAACGGATCGAGATTGTCGGGTTTAGAGGAATAAACCGTCTATCTTTAACATTGGACGAAAACACTGTCCTGATCGGTGAAAACGCATGGGGTAAATCCAGCTTGTTGGATGCGTTGACTCTTTGTCTGTCACCGAATACCGACCTCTATCATTTTGAACCTCAAGATTTCTACTTTCCTCCCGGTGATGAAACGGCCAAAGAGCGTTACCTGCAAATCATCTTTGTTTTCTGTGAATCAGACGTTGGGCACCATAATGCGCCACGCTATCGGCCTCTGTCTTCTCTTTGGCAGGATGGAAATGATCGTTTTCAACGCATCTATTTCCGCCAAGAGGGAGAGCTTTGCGACGATGGCACGGTGTGCACTTGGCGTTCGTTTTTAGATGAAAAGGGCGAGCCGCTAAAACTGCATCATGTTGATAAACTGGCACGAGAAATTGTGCGTTTGCATCCGGTTTTACGCCTACGTGATGCACGTTTTATCCGTCGCTTGCGTCCGACCGTCATTGCGCAAAATCGCGTGCCCGATCAAAGTGAGGTTGCGCAGCAGCTAGATGATTTGACGCGTGAGCTGGTGCGTAATCCGCAAAAGCTGAGCAATAGTGAGCTACGGCAGGGGCTGAATGCCATGCAGCAACTGCTGGAACACTATTTCGCTGAGCAGGGGCAGCAGCTCACAAATTCACGTCGTCGTCGCCACCACAGCGATGAGGTTCATGGACGTCAAGCATGGCGTTCGTTGGAAAATATGAATCAGATGATTGCGGAGTCGGGCAGTCGCAATATGCGTCTGATCTTGCTCGGGCTTTTTTCGACATTATTGCAGGCAAAAGGTGCAATTACGCTCGATCCTCATGCTCGACCGCTTTTACTGGTAGAAGACCCTGAAACTCGCCTGCATCCGATCATGCTCTCCGTAGCATGGGGATTGCTGAATCAACTGCCACTGCAAAAAATTACCACGACTAATTCTGGTGAATTGTTGTCTCTGATGCCCGTTGAGCGCGTATGCCGACTTGTCCGTCAGTCTAATAAAGTGGCGACTTACCGGATTGGGCCGCAGGGAATGTCGCCAGAAGATAGTCGGCGTATTGCGTTTCATATTCGGTTTAATCGTGCCTCATCACTTTTTGCCCGTTGTTGGCTACTGGTCGAAGGAGAGACTGAGGTTTGGCTTTTGAACGAATTGGCGAGGCAGTGCGGCTATCATTTTGAAACGGAAGGCATCAAGGTTATCGAGTTTGCCCAGTGTGGTATCCGTCCATTGGTTAAGTTTGCTCGCCATATGGGGCTGGAATGGCATGTGCTAGTCGATGGCGATGATGCCGGTCGTAAATATGCCGCAACCGTAAGAGCGCTGGTGGAGCATGCCAGAGATAACGAACGCGACCGCCTTACTGCATTACCTGCGCCGGATATGGAGCACTATATGTATCGTGAGGGGTTTGCATCGGTTTATCACGATATCGCCGGATTACCCCCGAATGTGCCGCTGTCGATGAGAAAGGTTATTACTAAGGCAATTCACCGCTCTTCCAAGCCAGATTTGGCGATCTCTGTTGCCGCACAGGCGGAAGCCTGGGGTACGGATTCTGTACCTGCATTGATTAAAGGCATGTTTTCACGCGTGCTGTGGTTGGCTCGAGGTAAGGCTGAATAGCAAGTGGTGATCGCTTCTTAGCCGCGATTCTCAAGTGAGAATCGCGGCTAAGAAGGCTTTAATCGGCGGTATTAACGTCCTAGGGCAACACGCGCTGAAGACTCAAGGGTATCCAGCAGTTGATAGCGGCGGCGATATTCTGCGCGTTTTTTGCTGGCAATTTCTTCCAAAGATTTACGTGCAATGGTCATTGGCAAGCGGAAATAACCTTCTGCTGTAGACTCAGCGCCAATAGACAACCAAAAAGCATCGTAATCTGACATCATTTTACGGCTTTTCTTTTTGTTATAACGCCAGTTTTTATAAATATGAGTCTCGTTGCCCACGGCGAGTATTTGCTCACAGCCTACGGTATGGGCAAATAGGCATAGCGCCTGCATCAACAAGCGTTTAGGAAATAAGCCGTGGCACCCTTTGGTGGCGGTTTGAATAAGTTCATGTGGAACCGATTGTTTTGGCCCCTGCAACCCACCAATGAATAGCGTTTTTTTGCCTGAATGCATCAACAAGGTAAACGTACATTCTGACAGCATTACACCCTCTGCCGTATAAAATAATAGCGAAAGTTCGCCTTCTTTATTAAGGCTATCAATAGGACTGATACCGATTCGGTACAGTTGCTCATTTTTACCCTCTATTTCACAGAGATAATAAGGTTGAGCTCGATATATTTTCCGCAAGACACTGTTCGGCAACGCCTCATCCAACATTTGGTAGTGTTCACCAATCGCTTTGACTGTATCTCGACGCTTGAAGTGGACGTTGAGGTAAGGGTGGTGCAGCTTGCAAGGCAGACGGGGTTGCGTTAACAGCACGTCTTGGCAAGAGGGGATAGCGGCAATGTTGTTGAGCAGTTTCATCGTTGCTATCGGTGCTAAAAATGTTCTCAGAACAAATTTAGTCCTATAGTTTCTCGCATGCCAAAGACGACCAGGTCTTAACTCTCCTTTGGCAAGGGAATTAAAGAGCTGAAAACCCGTCGCGGATTTATCTGCTGTGCGTTCGACGCTGATTTGAGACATGTGATATACCTGATAGAACGTGGCTGTTTTAATTTCTATCGAGTAGTTAAGCAGATCGAATATCAACGCAAATTAAATCATGTAAGCCACTGACGATATTAAAAACAATAATTTCATTTCTGTTGATGCTTTATTTAATTTGCTTTTGAATTGAGATGTTAAATAGGGCTTTATTTTAATTATTAGCGAGGTAATTTTTAGGCCCCTTGTTATGAGGCCTTGTTTTAGGCGTATATACCACGACTGTCATCACTCCCCCTTGAAAATGGCAAAACAGCCACTATCTATCTAAAGAGTCGGAGACAACAACAGATAAGCTTAACTATTAATGCCAGCATAGACACTGGCATAGGTATGGATACGACGCTAAGTTAGAGATAAGAGCTAGGCCGTCATCTCTGACTCGATTGGAACGATGGTGTTGGCATGGTTACCTTTAGGCCCTTCTTGCACATTAAATTGGACCTGCTGACCCGCTTTTAATGTGCGGTAACCTTCCATCTGAATTGAGGAGTAGTGGGCAAAAATATCTTCGCCACCCTTCAGAGGACATATAAAGCCAAAACCTTTGGCGTTATTGAACCATTTAACAGTACCCGTCTCCATGCTTATACAACCCTCGCCATGCTGTTATAAGCGTTTTGCGCGATGGCTCAGATTATCATCGGCAAGACGCTCTATTTATGAGATAAGATTGAAGCCCTCCGTCGCTCAGCTATAGGCACACGAGGGTGTGAAAACAGCGGTTTGCGTTTGAGGGCAGATACAAGATGCGTTCTTAAAATGTTCTTTGGTCTTACTTGCCTATGGCAGTGGAGAACAGTTTAGGAACACACCCTACGGGCACCGAAAAGATCTGTGAACTCATTGCGTAAGCCGTAAGTTTGCAACAGATACTCATCGGTCGAAATGGCAACGATTTGTACAAATCGCCACCAGATTACGAATTTACACTTTAGTGTAAGCCGCTAGTTCGTCAAGCAATGGCTATTTTTAGCACAGTGTCATGTGATGAAAGTTTGAAGCAGCTAACGCTATTTATACGTATTGGGTGAAAATTAATCACTTGATGCGTCGCAAATAACACAACTGTGAGGATTTGTGTCACAGTTAAGAAACAGGTAAGAAATACATGGGATCATGCGAAGTGTTGGGTTTATCGCGTGAGAGTCAACAGAGAGTGAGCAGGACATGGCAAACCAAAACGACTGGCTAAATTTCGAACAATTAGCCGATAGCAAACAAATCGATGAGGTAAAACCGCCGTCAATGTATAAAGTTATACTTAACAATGACGACTACACACCGATGGAATTTGTGATTGACGTCCTGCAAAAGTTTTTTTCATATGATATTGAACGTGCAACGCAGTTGATGCTTACTGTGCATTATAAAGGAAAAGCGATTTGCGGTGTTTTTACCGCTGAGGTGGCGGAAACGAAAGTCGCACACGTCAATCGTTATGCACGGGAGAACGAGCATCCACTGTTGTGTACGTTAGAAAAGGCCGGTTAATGGCCACTTAAATGGGGGAGGTGCCTATGCTCAATCAAGAACTGGAACTCAGTCTCAACATGGCGTTCGCCAGAGCGCGCGAGCACCGTCATGAGTTTATGACCGTGGAGCACCTGCTGCTGGCACTGCTCAGTAACCCTGCGGCACGTGAAGCATTGGAGGCCTGCTCTGTCGATCTGGCCGCTTTACGTCAAGAACTCGAAACCTTTATTGAACAAACGACACCCACGCTGCCTAACGGCGAAGCGGAACGTGATACTCAGCCAACGCTGAGTTTTCAACGCGTTTTACAACGTGCTGTTTTCCATGTTCAGTCCTCAGGCCGTAATGAAGTCAGCGGTGCTAACGTGCTGGTGGCTATTTTTAGCGAACAAGAGTCTCAGGCTGCATATCTGCTGCGTAAGCACGACGTGAGTCGTTTAGACATTGTGAACTTTATCTCGCACGGCACCCGTAAAGATGAAACGGGGCAGGCGCCTAATGCTGAAAATCCAGCGAGCGAAGAACCCGCCAGCGGTGAAGATCGCATGGAGAATTTCACTACTAACTTAAACCAGCTTGCGCGAGTCGGCGGTATTGATCCGTTAATTGGTCGTGATAAAGAGTTAGAACGTGCTATTCAGGTTTTATGCCGCCGTCGTAAAAACAATCCGCTGTTGGTTGGCGAGTCTGGTGTGGGTAAAACCGCTATTGCTGAAGGACTTGCATGGCGAATTGTGCAGGGCGATGTGCCTGAAGTGATGGCCGATTGCACCTTGTATTCCTTGGATATCGGCTCTTTGCTGGCGGGTACCAAATACCGTGGCGATTTTGAAAAACGCTTTAAGGCGCTGCTCAAACAGCTGGAACAAGACACTGACAGCATTCTATTTATCGATGAGATCCACACCATTATCGGTGCCGGTGCGGCTTCCGGTGGACAGGTGGATGCGGCGAACTTGATTAAACCGCTGTTATCTAGCGGCAAGATCCGAGTCATCGGCTCAACCACTTATCAGGAATTCAGCAATATCTTTGAAAAAGATCGTGCCTTGGCGCGTCGTTTCCAGAAGATCGATATTACTGAACCCACCCCCGATGAGACGGTACAGATCCTTAATGGCCTGAAGCCGAAATATGAAGCTCATCACGATGTGCGCTATACCGCGAAAGCGATTCGTGCTGCGGTTGAGCTGTCGGTGAAATACATCAACGATCGTCATCTGCCAGATAAGGCGATTGACGTGATTGATGAGGCTGGGGCACGTAGCCGCCTGATGCCGGTAAGCAAGCGTAAGAAAACCGTTAACGTGGCTGATATTGAGTCTGTGGTTGCCCGCATCGCGCGTATTCCGGAGAAAACGGTATCCGCTAGCGATCGCGATGTGCTTAAGAGCTTGGGCGATCGTCTGAAGATGTTGGTATTTGGTCAGGATAAGGCGATCAGTGCATTAACTGAAGCGATCAAAATGAGTCGTGCAGGGTTGGGGCAAGATCATAAGCCTGTCGGTTCGTTCTTGTTTGCAGGGCCTACCGGTGTGGGTAAAACCGAGGTTACCGTTCAGTTAGCGAAAGCGCTGGATATCGAACTGCTGCGTTTTGATATGTCCGAATATATGGAACGTCATACCGTTAGCCGTTTGATTGGTGCACCTCCGGGTTATGTTGGTTTTGATCAGGGCGGTTTGCTGACGGATGCGGTCATTAAGCACCCACATGCGGTACTGCTGCTCGACGAAATTGAAAAGGCGCACCCAGATGTCTTCAACCTGCTGTTACAGGTTATGGATAACGGAACGTTAACGGATAACAATGGCCGCAAAGCCGATTTCCGTAACGTCATACTAGTCATGACCACGAACGCGGGCGTGCGTGAAACGCAGCGTAAATCCATTGGTTTTGCGCAGCAAGATAACAGCACTGATGCGATGGAAGAGATCAAAAAGGTGTTTACGCCAGAATTCCGTAACCGTCTGGATAACATCATTTGGTTTAATCATCTCTCCACTGAAATTATTCAGCAGGTGGTGGATAAATTCATCGTTGAATTGCAGGCGCAGTTGGATGCGAAAGGTGTTTCACTGGAAGTTAGCGAAGCAGCGCGTTTGTGGCTGGCAGAAAAAGGGTACGATCATGCCATGGGAGCTCGCCCAATGGTGCGTGTCGTGCAGGAAAATCTGAAAAAACCGCTGGCAAACGAATTGCTGTTTGGTTCGCTGGTTGATGGCGGCTCGGTCACCGTTGATTTAAGCGAAGACAAGCAACAGCTGACTTACGAATTCTGTAGTGCACAGAAACGTAAAGCTGAGGATGCCTTGCATTAATCTAGTCGCAGAGTAGAGCATGAAAGTAAAAGAGCGCCAAAAGGCGCTCTTTTTTATGTCTGAAATTTAAGCTTTCAGCTAACTCTCAGTGATATTTTTCAGCCTCGTCAGACGTTAAACATCACCGGGAGTGTAATTTATGCCGCAGATGCGTCAACGCAGGTGCGCAGGATGAGCCTATCAGCGGCTACGGAAGACAATGCGGCCTTTGCTCAGGTCGTACGGGGTCAGCTCTACAGTGACTTTGTCGCCCGTCAGAATGCGGATGTAGTTTTTACGCATTTTACCGGAGATGTGAGCGGTAACGACGTGTCCGTTTTCTAATTCAACGCGGAACATCGTGTTTGGTAACGTATCGAGTACGGTACCTTGCATTTCAATATTGTCTTCTTTGGCCATCGAATCCTCTAGGTATGAGTACCATATTTTTTAATCGGCAAGATAATGCCGAAAAACCCCGATTATGTAAAGGAGTGTCGGTTGTTCTTCATCCATTACGGGCAATTTTGATGGGGTTTTATCGCAAACTCGCGTGAAATAATAGTTTGGGGTTTCCAGCAGGCGGGGTTAATTACCTTTTTCTGGTCAATCCGTAAGTGGTGTAAATAATCACTGCGCGGGATATTGCGCGCACCTAACGACTCAGTGTGCGCGTTAAGTACCTGACAGTCAATTAATGTTCCACCAAACGACACAAAATGCCCACAAAACGCAATCAGTGCCGTTTTGGAGGCGTTTGTTGCGCGGCTGAACATTGACTCTCCGCAAAAGAGAGAGCCCTGCAAAACGCCATACAGGCCGCCTACCAGCCTATCTTCCTGCCAGACCTCAACGGAATGCGCATGGCCAAGCTCATGCAGCTTGACATAGGCTTGCTGCACATCTTCGCCAATCCACGTGCCTTCATCGCGCTGTTCGGCACATTCGCGTATGACTTCGCTGAAGGCTTGATTGATTGTCACGGTAAAACGCTGTCGGCGTAAAAATTTCGCCATGCTACGGCTGATATGCAGTTCATGTGGGAACAGCACCGCCCGCGGATCGGGCGACCACCATAAGATGACGTCTCCTGGTGTAAACCAAGGGAAAATACCCGACTCATAGGCCGCCAGCAAGCGAGCGGGGCGCAAGTCTCCGCCGATAGCGAGCAGCCCGTTGGGTTCACGCAGTGCAAGATCCGTGGGCGGGAATAACGTGGATTGCCGATCCAACTGCATTATGCGCATCAAAATATTCCCGTCATCATAATGAAATACATCGCCTAATCCGTTAACTATAGCTGCAGTTTCGTCGGCTATAGCCGCTGACACAGCTGATAATAGCGGCCTTTTTCTGCCATCAACGCAGTGTGATGGCCCTGTTCGACGATGCGGCCATTCTCCATCACGCACACGCGATCCATTTTGTCTAAGCCCTGCAGTCGATGAGTAATCAGGATCAAGGTTTTATGCTGGCAGTGGTTCATGATCAGCGCTAAGATCTGCTTTTCAGTCTCCGCATCTAAACCTTCTGTGGGCTCATCCAATAGCAGCAGGGGAGAGCGGTGCAGCAGCGCGCGAGCAATGCCTAAACGACGTTGCTCGCCGCCAGACAATGGGCGTCCACCGTCGCCAAGCCATGCATTTAGCCCAGCATCATCCAATAACTTTCCGAGGCCAACCTGCTCCAGCACGTTTTTCAACTCAGGGTCGGTAGCCGCATCGTTAGCGATTTTTAAATTATCACGTAGTGTCGAACTAAATACGTGCACACGCTGGCTGACGACGCCGGTTGCCTGACGTAGGGTTGCCTCATCAAAGGCCGTCAGCGGGGTATTATTCAGTCGAATTTCGCCCTGAGTACAGTCCCATGCGCGCGTAATCAATTGGAGAAGCGTTGATTTTCCACAGCCAGTGCGTCCGAGCAGGGCAATTTTTTCACCGGCTTTCACCGTCAGTGAAATGTCGTTCAGCACCGAGACGGACTGATTCGGATAGTTGAACGTGACGTTATCAACGGTGACGGCAATCTGATCGCTTATTGTTGGCCCAGAAAGTGGGAAGGTCACTTCCGGTTTTTGGTTAATCATCTGCGCCACGCGGGTTGCTGATGCGGTAACCTGTCCTAGATGCTGGAAAGCACCCGCAACCGGAGCCAAGGCTTCAAAAGCCGCCAACGAAGAGAAGACAAACAGCGCAATCAGCGCGCCTGGCTGAGCATATTGGCCTACTCCTCCAGCCGCTAACCAAAGCAAAAGCGTGAAGGTTAAACCCGACGCAAGGATCATCAACGCTTGCGCGGCACCGGTCAGCGAGGCCTGTTTTTTCTGCTGTAACTGCCAAGCCTGTTCTTTTGCATCGAGCGCCTGACGGAAACGGTCAGCAGCGCCATAAATAGCTAATTCTGCTTGGCCTGCAACCCAAGTAATCAATAGCGTGCGATAGTCTGCGCGTAATCCGGTTAATGCCATACCAACCGGCTTCCCAGCCTGATAAAAGCCCAACGGTAAGCAAAACAACAGCAGCAGCATGATGCCGCCGAGCGTGAAGGCTAAAGCGGGATCAAACCACGCCAAACCCGCGGTTACCACGATAATGACGACGATGGCGCTAATCAGCGGAGAAATCACCCGCAGATAGAGATGATCGAGCGTATCGACATCGGCGACTAAGCGGTTGAGCAATTCAGCCTGACGGAAACGGGCAATCGCGCCCGGCGACAGTGGCAAAATCTTGCTGAAGGTAAACACTCGGAGATGCGATAGCACGCGGAAGGTCGCATCGTGGCTAACGACTCGTTCGGCATAACGTCCGGCGGTGCGAATAATGGCTGCGCCGCGTACGCCTGCGGCTGGCAGCATGTAGTTAAACGTTAGCAATCCAGCAAGGCCTGCAAGAGCGGAGGCTGCAAGGAACCATCCAGACAGCATCAATAGCCCAATACTGGCAAGAAGCGTGACGATCGCCAGAACAACACCTAAGGAAATCAGGAACCAATGGCGGCGATAGAGGGCTAAAAACGGCAAAAGTACGCGCATGGTTAGAGCTCCTTACTGCGTGTGGCGAGCAGATCGGCAAAGGGACCACTGTGTTGACTCAACTGCGCGTAACTGCCGCGCTGAACCAACTGCCCATTGTCCATGACCCAAATTTGATCGTAGCGACTGACATCATCCAATTGGTGGGTAACCATCAACGTGGTTTGCTGATGCGACGCTTGTTCTAACGCTTGCATGACGAGCTGTTCACTGTGCGCGTCTAGGCTTGCGGTTGGTTCGTCCAGCAGCAGTAAACGGCAGGGACGCAGTAACGCACGCGCTACCGCTACGCGTTGCGCTTGCCCCACGGAGAGTCGCGCCGCCCCTTCACCAATTTCAGTATCAATGCCATGCGCCAGCAAAGGTAAGAATTCGGTGACATAAGCACGCTCAAGAACCGTGTGTAATTGTGCTTCCGTTGCCTGAGGTGCGCCGAGCAATACGTTCGCTCGTAATGTGGATTCAGGTAAGTTTGGATTCTGACCCACCCAGCCAAGCTGTAACCGCCATTGAGACTGCGATAACGAGCGTAGCTCTTTTCCGTCTACCGTCAGCGAGCCGCGATAGGGGAGAAAGCCTAGTAGAACGTTGATGAGTGAGCTTTTTCCTGCACCGCTAAATCCAACCAAGGCAATTCGTTGCCCAGCATCAATCGTAAAGGAGAGCGGGCCGGCCAAAATTTTACCTTGCGGAGATAAAACCTCTAGTTCGTTAGCGACAATAGTCACTGGCTGAGTGCCTGCTAAGACATCTTGCCCTTTACCTTGTTGCGGGCTTTCTGCATCTTCCGCTAAAAAAGTGACCAGCGATTCAGCTGCGCCCACGGCTTGCGCTTTAGCATGATAAAACGTGCCCAGATCGCGCAGAGGTTGGAAAAATTCTGGTGCCAAAATTAGCACTAAGAAACCGGCAAACAGCGTAACGCTGGTGCCGTAGCTCCCAAAATTCAGTTCGCCAAGATAGGAGAAACCGAAATAAACCGCTACGACAGCGATAGAGATCGAGGTGAAAAACTCAAGTACCGCAGATGACAAAAATGCCATACGCAATACTTCCATGGTGCGGCTGCGGAAATCTTCGGAGGCGCGGCGGATATTTTCGGTTTCAGCTGCGGCGCGATTAAACAGTCGTAGCGTGTCTAACCCGCGTAGGCGGTCGAGGAAATTACCGCTCAGACGGCCAAGTGCGAGGAAGTTTCTGCGGTTAGCATCGGCGGCTCCCATGCCGACCAACGCCATAAACAGGGGGATCAGTGGCGCGGTGACCAGCAGAATCATGCCTGCCGCCCAGTTGATAGGAAACACGGTAATCAGGATCAGCAGCGGTATCATAGTAGCCAGATACATCTGCGGCAGGTAGCGTGAGTAAAACTCCTGCATATCTTCAATCTGTTCGAGGATTAACGTCGCCCAATGACCAGCCGGTTTGCCCTGTATCCAAGCAGGTCCGAGCTCATCAAGTCGATTGAGTACCAGACTACGGATTTGTACCCGCACTATCTGCCCACATTTAAAGCCAACGCGTTCACGCAGCCAGCTTAACGCGGCACGCAATACGATTGCGCCAATCAGTAAGCTAAATGGAGCCAGAAGCGTTTGGCGTGGAACCTGCTCAATAATCAGGTCGTGCAGCAGTTTAGCCAGTAGCCACGATTGGGCAACGATGAGCAGGCCTGAGATTAAACCGAGGATCATGGAAATCCTCAGCCAGCGGCGGGCCAGCGAACTACGCTGTTTTAGCCACTGGGTTAGTTCGCGTTGTCGGTTTTTATTCATGTGTTGCGATGATTTCTAAAGCAGATGAAGCGTCGAAAAGAGTGCTAATCCCCGGCCTATTTTTTCTTTACTCACCGGTTCAGGCGTAAGCGCTGATATTACAACGGCCTGCGAGGACTTGAAACCAAAGGAAGGTAAATTCTGTTAACAAGTGTGGGGTAGTTCAGATAACAGGTTAGATAATTAAGGTTAATAGGCGCGATGTTGGCGTCTCCATCCCGTTTTTATCCTAGGCGAGATCGGAGAACGCGGGCTGATAACGTGCAATGAGTTCTTTAAGGAATTCACTTATGGCCCGAATGCGTACGGACGATCTCAAATCCGCGTGGGTCGTTAGCCACAGGTCTTCGGAGAATACCTGATTGTTAGGTATGACCTCGATCATATCGGCGTCATGGGCGACTAAAAATGATGGCAGTAATGCCAGACCAATCCCCGACTTAGCCGCAGCGTATTGCTCTGCAACGCTGCTGGTAATGAGTGCAGGATTGGCATCATAGCCCTGTTTTGCCAGCCAGCTTGCCGTCGGTAAGTGAGAATAAGCACGATCCCAGATGATAAATGCGCGGCCAGACGTCGGATCGCTAGAAGGTGCTGGATGTCGGTGTAGATAATCAGCGCTGGCGTATATTGCGGAATTCATTGCGCCAAGCCGCTGCATAATTAAGTTGCCGCTCTGTGGGCGAACTAGACGTATGGCAAGGTCGGCTTCATAGCGCGATAGATCAGCGACGCCAACGCCGGATATGATTTCGAGCCGCAGTTTGGGATATCGAGAGATAAACTCTGGCAGCGCGGGAATAATCATGTTTACGGCCAAGCTTTCTGGCGTCGCCAGCCTGATCGTGCCTTCGGTGTTGGCATCAAGGTCAGCGAGCCCTATGTGCAGAGCGGTAATACTGTCTTCAACGGCAGAAACCTTACGTAAAACGTCACGGCCTTGATCGGTGAGAAAGTATCCGGTGGCATGTCGTGCAAACAGCGTGGTATTCAAATCTTGTTCCAGTGCGCTGATTCGGCGTGAAACGGTCGATTGGCTAACCTGCAATTCTGCTGCGGAGCCCGTCAAGCTCCCCGTTCGTGCGACACTCAGAAAATAACGTAGGTCATCCCAATTGATGTTTTTCATTTTTGGAAAACCCTTTGGTAATTCTGTCTGTAGTTATGCATTTATCGATGAATGATAATCCATCCAGTTTCTGGCAACCAGTGAAGAAACGATACATCAGGATTGATTTCATTCGAGGAGTACGACATATGACCACGCCTTCTAGTACAGCATCAACCACGATGTCATCCCATTTCAGCGTTATACACCGCTATTTTGCCGCGTTTGGTAGCGGAAACATTGATGCCGCACTGGCGTTGATGACGGATGACGTCATTTGGCACATCGACGGTGAGTTGAGTGTTTCTACCGTGGGTATTTTGCGTGGACGTGAACAGGTACGTGGCTGGCTTGAGGCGTTTCCCAGCGATTTTAAGCCGCAAGAATTTACCGTTTCTCAGCTGTTTGAATCCGGAGATACCGTATTGGCGTTAGGCCGTTTTCGCCACACGGTACTAACAACAGGAAATATCATCGGCAGTGATTACGTTATTCGATTTGAGATGCGGGAGGGGCTCATCGCGCATTATCAGATTTTTGAAGACTCTGCGTTATTAGCTCGGGCATTCGATCCGGCGGATCGCTTTGAACAACAGCGAATTCGCATTAACGGCAATGTGTATGCATACACCGATGTGGGGACAGGCCCGACGATTATTTTTGCTCATGGCTTATTCTTGGATCGAAGTAGTTTTGATCAACAGGTGGCGGTGTTATCGCAAAACTACAGATGTATTGTTTTAGATATGCCAGGACATGGCGAAAGCGGTGTGTTTCCTCCGCAGTGGACGCTAGATGATATGGCTAACGACATTGCTTTGTTGGTGCAGGTTTTAGCGCTGGGCAAAGTCATTTTGGTGGGGCAAAGCCAAGGTGGAATGATGGGTATCCGACTGGCAGCGCTACACCCTGATGTAGTGAGCCATTTGATTTTGGTAGGAACAAGCGCACGAGCGGAATTCGCAGAGCGCATTACCTACTGGAATCATCTGCTGCACATTGTCTCTCAGGGAGCCGAAACGGAAAGAATGGCGGCATTCGAAGCCGTACAGAAACGACTCTGCCCAGCCCAATGGCTGAGTGACAACCCTGAACTCGCTAAACATGAGATAGATATCATGCTGTCTCACGATCGTGTTGGCATTGCGCACGCTATCGCTGCGGCAACGATTAATCGAACCGATGTTCGTGATTTACTGAAAAAAATTACCATTCCGACATTCGTGGTCTGCGGGGAACAAGATCAGGCGACGCCGCTGATGTTAAGCCAAGAAATGGCAGACTTGATACCGAATGCGACTCTGCATGTGTTAGCGCATGTGGGGCATCATCCCCAATTGGAAGAGGGTGTCGCTTTGCTCTCGGCTATGGAGCGTTTCTTACACGACAAGGACGAGTATGAGCGAAAAATTTCTGTAAGAACGGGAAGGTGATTTCCCCCTGTCGATCGGAGAACTGAATGATTAACAGGGAGAAACGGGGTTGGCTAGCGCTTATTGATGGCTGGCAGCCGCTAACCCATCGAGATAGCGTTCCGCATCCAGAGCCGCCATACAGCCAGTACCCGCAGAGGTAATCGCCTGACGATAGATGTGATCCATGACGTCGCCTGCGGCGAATACGCCCGGAATACTGGTTTGGGTCGCATTGCCACCAAGACCCGATTGTACCTTGATATAGCCGTTTTCAAGGGCCAATTGGCCTTCAAAAATAGCGGTATTTGGTTTGTGCCCGATGGCCACGAACAAACCGGTGACGCTAAGCTGTTCGGTTTTATCACTATCAGTGGCTTTAAGACGGAGGCCATTAACGCCCATAGGGTCGCCTAACACTTCATCGAGCGTACGGTTGGTGTGCAGGACGATATTGCCGCTAGCGACTTTGTCCATCATGCGTGCAATCAGAATCTTTTCAGCGCGGAACGTATCGCGCCGATGGATCAGATGTACCTTAGATGCGATGTTAGACAGGTAGAGCGCTTCCTCAACGGCGGTGTTACCGCCACCGATAACGGCCACTTCCTGTTGGCGGTAGAAGAAACCGTCACAGGTGGCGCAAGCAGAAACTCCGCGCCCTTTGAATTCTTCTTCGGAAGGTAGCCCCAAATACTGAGCTGAAGCGCCGGTTGCAATGATTAACGCATCACAGGTGTATTCCTGAGAGCCCCCGAATAGGCGGAAAGGGCGCGTCTGCAAGTCGACACGTTCGATGTTGTCCAGAATGATTTCGGTGTTAAATTTGGCGGCATGCTCATGCATGCGCTCCATTAACAGAGGGCCTGTCAGACCTTCTGGATCGCCTGGCCAGTTTTCGACTTCAGTCGTTGTCGTCAATTGACCGCCTTTTTCAACGCCGGTAATCAATACCGGATTAAGGTTGGCGCGTGCGGCGTAGACGGCTGCTGTATATCCCGCAGGGCCGGAGCCCAAGATCAGGAGTTTGCTATGTTTGACTGTGCCCATGAATTCCTCTTTTCCAATTTTACAGGACAATAACTCGATTGTAGGGAAGTTAGCATCTGAAAAAAAGCGTGCAAAAAAATTGTTATCAATTTGTTTGATAGTAGAAAGCTATCGATTAGCAAAAATCATGACAGCAGATAATTTTTTTTAAACCTATTCCGATAACATTCTTGTCGATAAAGCAGCTTAATAGCGCCCATCAGCGATGCTTATTCGTCTGTTTTGTCTCTTTATTTTTTTCTCTGCCCATAGAGTTTCTTAATAATAGTTGGCATGTTCGTCTGATTTTACTTCTTTTGCTTTGACAATCGCCTGTGCATTTGCGAAAACATGGATGTAGGGAAGAACTTGTCTTTGGTTTTTGTGGTCTGGGGGACGTTTGACAGAATTTTTGTCTGTTTAAGCGTGGCAAATAGCTCACACTGGCTAAAACAGCGTTTCTTCTCATGTAACAAGAAATATTGAGTAGTAGGCAAAAATAAGTGTAGTGCTGAAATTGGCTTCAATGAGTGGCGTTAGGGAACGTAGCGAAGGGAGACCCTGCTGCGAACATCTGAATAGGATGTGGCCTCGATATGCAGTGATTTGGAATCAGAGAAAAGCAATTATGCGAGCCCTCGCATGCGAACTGAGTGCAATCGGCGAAAACAGAAAGAAGCTGGATGGCTCGTTTATGCCAGCTTTATCCGGGCTGTTTTCGTGAATATTAACAATGGGAATTGTTGATTGACAGCAGGCATGGGTTTTCGTTTGGGACAAATCCTTAACAAAATGAACTTGTTAAGGGGATGGCGAGCAGGGAAGGATATAAGAGAGACAATAAGATGGCAGACAATAAAAAGCGCCCTGGTAAAGATCTCGACCGTATCGACCGTAACATCCTGAATGAGTTGCAAAAGGATGGACGAATTTCGAACGTTGAGCTTTCTAAGCGAGTTGGTTTATCCCCAACTCCATGTTTAGAACGTGTACGTCGCCTTGAAAGACAAGGTTTTATTCAAGGTTACACTGCACTGTTGAACCCGCACTATCTGGATGCGTCCTTACTGGTATTTGTTGAAATTACCTTGAACCGAGGAGCCCCAGATGTGTTTGAACAGTTCAATACCGCTGTTCAGAAACTGGAAGAAATTCAGGAGTGTCATCTGGTTTCAGGTGATTTCGACTATCTGTTGAAAACACGTGTGCCTGACATGTCCGCTTATCGTAAGTTGCTTGGCGAAACGCTGCTGCGCCTACCGGGCGTAAATGACACCCGTACCTACGTGGTTATGGAAGAAGTCAAACAGAGCAATCGCTTGGTTATCAAAACGCGATAACGGTAGCAGGTGCAAAACCTGAGTAATTTGGTTACACTCCTGTGTATCTATACAGTTTCAGCGCCGAGGGTATAGTCTCTCGGCGTTGTTATTCGTACGAGTCTTTGTTAAATACAAAATTACGTGGCAATGCGTTGTTCTAAAGCGGCAATAGGCAATAATAGTGCTATGGTGAAAAACAGGAACCTGGAGAGCCTTTCTTGAGCCAGGAATACACAGAAGAGAAGGACGTTACTCTCAAACGAATGAGCAGTGGACGTCGGCTATACGAAGCGTTACTCATTGGAGTAGCGTTGTTTTCTATTTATCTCATGGTTTCGTTGCTGAGCTTTGACCCCTCGGATCCGAGCTGGTCGCAAACGGCATGGCACGAACCTATCAATAATATTGGCGGCGGGGCAGGTGCATGGCTAGCTGATACTCTATTCTTTGTTTTCGGAGTGATGGGATACGCCATTCCTCCTGTCATGCTCGCTCTATGTTGGTTTGCTTACCGCAAACGCGACGATAGCGGCTATGTCGACTATTTTGCGATATCCCTGAAACTCATCGGCATGTTGGCGCTGGTTTTAGCGTCCTGCGGTTTAACCGCATTAAACGTTGATGATATCTACCATTTTGCCTCCGGCGGTCTTATTGGGAGTCTGCTGGAGAACGGCGTGAATCCTCTCATGGGCAGCGTGGGGGGAACATTGCTGCTGTTAGGGGTATGGGCCGTTGGGCTGACTCTGTTTACCGGCTGGTCATGGCTGACCATCGCGGAGAAAATCGGTGGGGTCTTGCTCGGAGGCTTAACCTTCATGAGTAATCGCTCGCGTCGCGATCGCGATGATGATTACGATTACGAGGACGACGCTCGTGAAGTTGTGCTGGATAAACACGCATCGTCGGTAGGGCAGGAGACAGATGATGTTCTGCTTCGGGCTGCTGATGAGGATGAAGACGATATCTTGCTGGCCAAGCCAACAAGAACCGCACCAGAGTTGCCAAGTGTCGATGAGGACGAAAACGATCCTCTTCTGGGTAAATTACGTCCGCTGCATGAGGCGGAAATGTCTCTGGATGAATCCGCACAGCCTGCTGTCAGCCATGAATTAAAACCGGCGGCGGCTGTTTCTGCCGTCGGCGTCGCGGTGGCTTCGGCTCAGCCAGTTGCTTCTGCAGCGACTCAGCCCATGACCTTTAGCGCCTCAGAGCCTGAGCCGGTGGCAGAAATTAAGCCTAGTATGCCTCCGCTATACTCTTTCGAGATGCCGGAAGATCGCCCAACGAATGTGTCACATACGCCAACTCGTCCAGCACGTTCTGCATGGGATGATGAGGGGCCGCGTTTGGGGAGTTTGGAACCAGAGACGCCTTCTACACCATCGTCTGCACCGGGTATGAATTTCAGTGCATCACATTTCGATCGTGATGAACTGCCTAAAACGCCATATATCAATCCGGGGTTATCCTCCAATAGTATGCCGTTTGGCGCCGCTTCACGGGATGATACTGTTCCGACTACGGTGTCTACAGCCGCTGCTGCCGGTGCTCTATTCATGCCTGCGTTTAGCGCGACGGAAGACAGCAGCCTGCAGGTGAAACAAGGGAATGGTCCAGAACTGCCGCGACCAAATCCGGTACGGATCCCTACTCGCCGTGAATTAGCCTCTCTTGGGATTAAGCTTCCTTCGCAGCGTATGGCGGAAGAGCAAGCTAAGAAAGAAGCTGAGGCTCAGCGTCTGAGAGCCCAGCAGAGTCCGCAGCAGTCGCTAGAGCAAAATTTAGAACAAAATAATGTTGAGCCGGTTGATGATGAAGCACTGAGAGAGCAAACGGCGCTGCGTCAGGCGTTTGCGGAGCAGCAGCAACAGCGCTATGGCGAACAACAATATGAGCATCAGGCTGAAGATGAGCAGGCGGCTGAAATGGCGCGTCTGCAAAGCGAGTTTTCTTCCCAGCAGCAACAGCGTTATCAGCAGCAGGCTGATGCAACGGATGATAATTCTTATGCATTAAGCGGTGTCACTGCTTCCCGTAATGACCTGATGGACTTCTCGCCTGCGAAAGCGTTAAGCGAAGCGGCAGCAAGTAATAATGCGTTTGGATTTACGCCTGTGGCTGATTTGGTGGATGATGGTCCTTCGGAGCCTTTGTTCACGATTACCCCTGAGCAGGAAGAAACGGCCGCACGTGACAGCGATGCCTATGATGTGCCATTTGGCCGTTACGATGAGCCAGTGCAACCATCACAGCCTCAGTCCTATCAACAGCCCGCGGCGTCGCAGTATTCGCAGCAGCCTGCACCCGTTCAACCGAATGTTTATCAGCAGCCACCTGCGGCGCCGGTTACGCCACAGCCAAGCATTCAACAACCGAACGCTCAACAGCCAGTGGCGCAGCAATCGACAGGACAGCATCCGGCCATGGATGGTTTAATTCATCCATTCCTGATGCGCGGTCATGAGCAGCCGTTGGAAAAACCGACGACGCCTTTACCGACGCTGGACCTGCTGACTGAACCTCCGGCCAACTCTGAACCTGTAGATATGTTCGCGCTGGAGCAGGTGGGGAATCTGGTGGAGTCACGTTTAGCGGACTATCGTGTTAAAGCCGAGGTTGTTGGGATCTCTCCAGGCCCAGTTATCACCCGCTTCGAGTTGGATCTTGCGCCAGGTGTAAAAGCAGCGCGTATCTCTAACCTGTCGCGAGATCTGGCGCGTTCGCTCTCTGCGGTTGCGGTACGTGTGGTTGAGGTCATTCCGGGTAAACCTTATGTCGGTTTGGAATTGCCGAATAAACATCGTCAAACTGTGTACCTGCGTGAAGTGTTGGATTGCTCCAAGTTCCGCGAAAGCCCTTCTCCGTTGACTATTGTCTTGGGGAAAGATATTGCTGGGCAGCCCGTCATCGCCGACTTGGCAAAAATGCCGCATTTGTTGGTGGCAGGGACTACGGGGTCCGGTAAGTCGGTGGGCGTGAACGCCATGATCCTCAGCATGCTGTATAAGGCGACGCCGGATGAAGTGCGCTTCATCATGATCGACCCGAAAATGCTGGAGCTTTCTGTCTACGAAGGTATTCCACATCTGTTGACCGAAGTGGTCACAGATATGAAAGATGCCGCTAATGCATTGCGTTGGTGTGTCGGTGAGATGGAGCGTCGTTATAAGCTGATGTCTGCGCTGGGTGTACGTAACCTTGCGGGTTATAACGAGCGCGTTGAACAGGCGATTGCGATGGGACGTCCAATTCCAGATCCGTTCTGGAAACCGGGCGACAGCATGGACATGACGCCACCAGTACTGGAGAAACTGCCGTATATTGTGGTGCTGGTGGACGAGTTCGCCGACCTGATGATGGCCGTTGGTAAGAAAGTGGAAGAACTGATCGCCCGTTTGGCTCAGAAAGCGCGTGCGGCAGGTATTCACTTGGTGCTGGCGACCCAGCGTCCGTCGGTGGATGTTATTACCGGTTTGATCAAAGCAAACATTCCGACACGTATCGCCTTTACGGTTTCTAGCAAGATCGACTCCCGAACGATCCTCGATCAGGGGGGCGCAGAATCGCTGCTGGGGATGGGGGATATGCTGTATATGCCGCCTAACTCTTCAATGCCGGTTCGCGTGCACGGTGCATTCGTCCGCGATGAAGAGGTTCATGCCGTCGTACAGGACTGGAAAGCGCGCGGTCGTCCGCAATATATCGACAGTATCTTGAGCTCGTCTGAAGATGGGGAAGGCGGCTTAGGATTAGATAGTGATGAAGAGCTGGATCCGCTATTCGATCAGGCCGTTGCCTTTGTTGTTGATAAACGTCGTGCTTCGATTTCCGGTGTTCAGCGACAATTCCGTATTGGTTATAACCGTGCGGCTCGTATTGTTGAACAGATGGAAGCTCAGGGCATTGTGAGCTCGCCGGGAAATAACGGTAACCGTGAAGTGCTAGCTCCGCCATCGCATGATATGTAATTCATATTATTGATGACGTGTAGCTTACGGGCGGTGATTTCACCGCCCGTTTTATTTCAGACAGTTGCTGAATAAATCACGACGCGTCTAGCAGAGCAAAGATGTGTAAATCACCGTCATTCAGAATGTTACCGATGATAACCCCATGTCTATTCGCTAAAGTTAGCGTATTATATTGGGTAATATAAAGCGTGGTGCAGCGGCGTAATCACCGTTGACCAGACGATAAAAATCAGCCGAGGTTATCTGTATTCAGCAGTTAACTGTGACCGAAAAAAGGTATAGAACATAATGAAAAAGTTGTTATTAGCGTGCTGTCTGGTAACCGGTTTTGCATCTACAGCGGTGCAGGCGTCTCCAACGAGTGATTTACAAAGCCGTTTGGATAAAGTGAATAGTTTCCATTCAAGCTTTACCCAGACGGTAACGACGGCTGATGGTGCGGCGGTACAGCAGGGCGAAGGTGAACTTTGGGTAAAACGCCCGAACTTGTTCAACTGGCATATGACGTCACCGGATGAGAGCGTTTTGGTTTCTGATGGTAAAACGCTGTGGTTCTATAATCCGTTTGTTGAGCAAGTGACCGCGACGTGGCTAGACAGTGCGACGAGCAATACGCCGTTTATGCTGATTACCCGCAACGATGCGAAAGAGTGGAATCAGTATAATGTGAAACAAACAGGGGATACTTTTGATCTGACACCAAAAAGCCAGAAAAATAACCTCAAGAAATTCACGATTAGCGTATCGCCAACGGGCACTATTAACAGCTTTACCGCAGTTGAACAAGATGGCCAGAGCAGTGCTTACAAGCTGAAAAGCCAGCAAAGCGGTGTGGTTGATGCCAGCAAATTCCAGTTCACTCCGCCTAAAGGTGTGACGGTGGACGATCAGCGTCAATAGTTTTAAAAATACTGAATGGGAAAAGCCAGTGAGTAATCTGTCCCTCGACTTCTCGCAGAACGAGTTTCAACCACTGGCCGCGCGTATGCGGCCAGAAACATTGAAGCAGTATATCGGACAGCGTCATCTGCTGGCTGTTGGCAAACCGTTGCCGCGAGCTATCGAAGCAGGTCACCTGCATTCAATGATTTTGTGGGGGCCTCCAGGGACAGGTAAAACAACGCTGGCAGAATTGATCGGTCGCTATGGTAATGCGGACGTTGAGCGTATTTCAGCGGTAACCTCCGGTATCAAAGAGATCCGTGAGGCTATCGAGCGAGCTCGGCATAATCGTGATGCTGGCCGCCGCACCATTCTGTTTGTTGATGAAGTTCACCGATTTAACAAAAGTCAGCAGGATGCGTTCCTGCCACATATCGAAGATGGCACCATTACCTTCATCGGCGCTACGACTGAAAATCCTTCTTTTGAGTTGAACTCGGCACTGCTCTCACGTGCCCGTGTTTATCTGCTTAAGGCGCTGACCAGCGACGATATTATCGAAGTGCTCAATCAGGCGATGGCCGACAAAGAGCGTGGTTACGGCGGACAAAATATTGTTCTGCCAGATGATACTCGCAATATGATTGCCGAACTGGTCGGCGGGGATGCCCGCCGTGCACTAAACATGTTGGAAATGATGGCCGATATGGCGGAAGTTGATGCCAGCGGCAATCGTGTATTAACGCCGAATCTTCTGAAAGAAGTGTCAGGCGAGCGCAGTGCTCGCTTTGATAATAAAGGTGACCGTTTTTACGATTTGATTTCGGCGCTGCATAAATCGGTACGAGGTTCCTCACCGGATGCGGCGCTCTATTGGTATGCCCGCATTATTACTGCCGGCGGTGATCCGCTATATGTGGCTCGGCGCCTGTTGGCGATTGCATCCGAAGATGTCGGTAATGCCGATCCGCGTGGCATGCAGGTGGCCATTTCCGCATGGGATTGTTTTACCCGAGTAGGGCCAGCCGAAGGTGAGCGCGCAATTGCGCAGGCAATCGTCTATTTAGCCTGTGCACCGAAAAGTAACGCAGTTTATACCGCGTTCAAAGCCGCTTTGCATGATGCGAAAGAGCGCCCTGATTATGATGTTCCCGATCATTTGCGCAATGCACCGACCAAGCTAATGAAGGAAATGGGGCTAGGGGCGGAGTACCGTTATGCGCATGATGAGACTCATGCCTATGCTGCCGGTGAAGTCTACTTCCCACCTGAAATGTCACAAACCCGATATTATGTGCCTACTAACCGTGGTTTAGAGGGCAAAATTGGTGAAAAACTGGCATGGTTGGCTGAGCAGGATCAAAATAGCCCGACAAAACGCTACCGCTAATTTTCCCATTGCGGTAAGGTTAACCCTGATAAAATACGCTTTACATTGAGCGCCTTGTGCTCAATGTATTGCTCATTAAAACTCCCTCAATATAATCACAGGATTAGCATGCTAGATCCCAATCTACTGCGTAATGAGCTAGACGCAGTCGCCGAAAAGCTGGCTCGTCGAGGCTTTAAACTGGATGTTGACACTCTGCGTCAGCAGGAAGAACGCCGCAAAGTGCTGCAAGTTGAAACTGAAAGCCTGCAAGCAGAGCGTAATTCGCGATCCAAATCCATCGGTGCGGCTAAAGCGCGTGGGGAAGACATTGAACCACTGCGTCTTGAAGTCAACGAATTGGGCGAAAAGCTGGATGCGGCTAAGTCTGAGCTGGATCAGTTGCTAAATGATATTCGCGATCTGGCGTTGTCTATTCCTAACATGCCAGATGATTCTGTGCCGGTAGGTAGAGACGAAAACGACAATGTGGAAGTGAGCCGCTGGGGCGAGCCTCGTACTTATGATTTCGACGTCCGCGACCACGTAACGCTGGGCGAAATGACTGGCGGGCTGGACTTTGCTGCTGCCGTTAAACTGACCGGTGCGCGCTTTGTTGTCATGAAAGGCCAAATTGCGCGTATGCACCGTGCGTTGGCGCAGTTCATGCTCGATCTGCACACTGAGCAGCACGGATATCTGGAAACCTATGTTCCGTATCTGGTGAACCACGATACTTTGTATGGTACTGGTCAGCTGCCAAAATTCGGTGGCGATTTGTTCCACACGCGTCCACTGGAAGAAGAAGCGGATTCCAGCACCTATGCGTTGATCCCGACGGCTGAAGTTCCTGTTACTAACTTGGTACGTGGCGAAATTCTGGAAGAAGAATCTCTGCCGCTGAAAATGACTGCCCATACGCCATGCTTCCGTTCAGAAGCCGGTTCTTATGGTCGCGATACTCGCGGTCTGATCCGTATGCACCAGTTTGATAAAGTTGAGTTGGTTCAGATCGTTCGTCCAGAAGACTCTATGGATGCGCTGGAAGAATTGACCGGTCATGCTGAAAAAGTGCTGCAGCTGCTGAACTTGCCATACCGTAAAGTGTTGCTGTGTACGGGCGATATGGGCTTTGGCTCTAGCAAAACCTACGATCTGGAAGTTTGGGTTCCTGCTCAGAATACATACCGCGAAATCTCTTCATGTTCAAACATGTGGGACTTCCAAGCTCGTCGTATGCAGGCTCGTTGCCGTAACAAAACCGACAAAAAACCACGTTTGGTGCATACACTGAATGGTTCTGGTTTGGCCGTTGGTCGTACGCTGGTTGCTGTACTGGAAAACTATCAGCAAGCTGATGGTCGCATTCAGGTACCAGAAGTTCTGCGTCCATACATGAATGGCTTAGAATATATCGGTTAATCTCGAATATGTTTGTAAAAGCGCCTACGGGCGCTTTTTTTATAAACTAAATAACTGCTTTCTCTATTTATTCAATTACCACGTTTTTCAAGCCACTTTTTATAGTCATATTTAACCCCGTTCTATTTCAATATCGTGAGAATTATTTCTGGTCAATCTATTCGCTTCTTTATCGATGCCGATGGCTAATTGATTTGCATTCTCAAACGTAAGTTTATGATTTTGAAAAGCTGTTAATTGCATCACATAAACCACCTGTGCCTGCGTTCTACGAGTGTTTATTGACATCAAACAATATGACTTACTCCCAAAGAAGTATTATCCATTTGAGAAAGTGGATACGGATATTTGCTCAATTTCATTCCAATTAATTGCGAGTTTATGTTTTATCTGGCGCAGTGAGCGCGCTTGAAACAGCAAATTACGTAATACCTCCACTTTCCGTTTTACTGACTAATAAAAAAACGCATAGACGTTCGTCAGAAAATTTTCAGTCATATTTTTTGTTTTGAAAGCAAACTGAGTGGGTATTGTATGAAAAATACGAAAGAGACAGGCTTATTGTCTACGCAGGTGAGCCGCCGCAAGCTGGTTAAATCCAGTGCTATCGGCGGTTTAGTTGCGGCGAGTGGTGGATTATCTCTGCCGTTTGCCCGTAAGGCAGCAGCTCAGTCAGGCACAACATCTTTGGGAAAAGATGAAAAAGTTATCTGGAGTGCATGTACCGTAAACTGTGGCAGCCGTTGCCCGTTACGCATGCATGTTGTTGATGGCGAAATTAAATATGTCGAAACCGATAACACAGGTGACGACAATTATGAGGGCTTGCATCAGGTTCGCGCATGCTTGCGTGGGCGTTCTATGCGTCGCCGCGTTTATAACGCCGACCGTCTGAAATATCCCATGAAACGCGTTGGCGCGCGTGGGGAAGGTAAATTCAAACGCATAAGCTGGGAAGAAGCCTTCGATACCATCGCGGCTAGTATGCAGCACATCATTAAAGACTATGGCAACGAAGCTATCTATCTGAACTACGGCACCGGTACGCTGGGCGGTACGATGACACGCTCTTGGCCACCGGGGGCGACTCTGATTGCTCGCCTAATGAATTGCTGTGGCGGCTATCTGAATCATTACGGCGATTACAGTACAGCGCAAATTGCTGAAGGGTTGAATTACACCTACGGCGGTTGGGCCGATGGGAATAGTCCGTCAGATATCGAAAATAGTAAATTAGTGGTTCTATTTGGTAATAACCCTGGTGAAACGCGAATGAGCGGCGGCGGGGTGACTTACTATCTGGAGCAGGCTCGACAGAAATCTAATGCCCGTATGATCATTATCGATCCGCGCTATACAGATACAGGCGCTGGACGCGAAGACGAATGGGTTCCTATTCGTCCAGGTACCGACGCGGCGTTAGCCTCTGCCTTAGCACATGTGATGATCACCGAGGATTTGGTCGATCAGGCATTTCTAGATAAATACTGTGTTGGCTATGACGAAAAAACCATGCCGGAAGGAGCTCCAGCCAATGGCCACTATAAAGCCTACATTTTAGGCCTAGGGGCTGATGGTGTAGCCAAAACGCCAGAGTGGGCGGCAGCAATTACGGGTATTCCGGCGGATAAAATTATCAAGCTTGCTCGTGAAATTGGCGCGGCTAAACCCGCTTATATTTCACAAGGCTGGGGGCCACAGCGCCATTCAAACGGCGAGTTGGCTTCGCGCGCAATTTCTATGTTGGCGATTTTAACCGGCAACGTGGGGATTCACGGCGGCAATAGTGGTGCACGTGAAGGGTCGTATTCTCTCGACTTTGTTCGCATGCCGACCCTGGAGAATCCGGTTAAAACCAGTATTTCCATGTTCATGTGGACGGACGCGATTGTACGTGGCCCCGAAATGACAGCAACGCGAGATGGGGTGCGCGGCAAAGATAAGCTGGACGTGCCAATCAAAATGATCTGGAACTATGCGGGTAACTGTTTGGTGAACCAGCATTCTGAGATCAACCGTACGCATGACATTCTACAAGATGATAAAAAGTGCGAAATGATTGTGGTCATCGATAACCACATGACTGCTTCGGCTAAATACGCCGACATCTTGCTGCCTGACTGTACTGCGTCGGAACAAATGGACTTCTGTTTGGATGCTTCGGCGGGCAACATGTCTTACGTTATTTTTGCCGATCAGGTCATCAAGCCTCGTTTCGAATGCAAAAATATCTACGAAATGACCAGTGAGTTGGCGAAGCGCATGGACGTGGAAGCTCAATTTACCGAAGGTCGTACTCAGGAAGAGTGGCTACGCCATCTGTATCAACAGTCTCAGCAAGCGATGCCAGGGCTGCCGTCGTTTGACGATTTCCGTCAGCAAGGGATTTATAAGCAGCGCGATCCCGAAGGTCATCACGTCGCTTACAAGGCGTTTCGTGAGGATCCGGTAGCTAATCCACTGACGACCCCATCGGGCAAAATAGAGATTTATTCAACGCAGCTCGCTGAAAAAGCAGCCACGTGGGAATTGGCTAAAGGCGATGTCATTGACCCTCTGCCGATTTACAGCGCGGGTTTTGAAGGCTATGACGATCCGCTCGTTGAAAAATTCCCACTGCAGTTGACGGGATTCCATTATAAGGCGCGCACCCACTCTACCTATGGCAACGTCGACGTATTGAAAGCAGCTTGTCGTCAGGATATGTGGATTAACCCAATAGATGCGAAACAACGTGGTATTGCCAACGGCGATATCGTGCGCATTTTCAACCAGCGCGGCGAAGTTCGTATTAATGCCAAAGTGACCCCTAGAATGATGCCGGGTGTTGTCGCACTAGGCGAAGGCGCATGGTACAGCCCTGATGCAAATCGAGTCGATCACGCAGGGTCGATAAATGTGCTCACCACGCAGCGTCCGTCGCCATTAGCGAAAGGCAACCCGTCTCATTCGAATCTTGTTCAAGTCACCAAGGCATAAGGAGTAGCTGATGACAACGCAATACGGCTTTTATATCGACTCTAGTCGTTGCACCGGCTGCAAAACCTGCGAGCTGGCCTGCAAAGATTTTAAAAATTTGACACCAGACGTTAGCTTCCGCCGCATTTATGAATATGCGGGGGGGGACTGGCAGGAAGATAACGGTGTGTATCACCAAAATGTGTTTGCCTATTATCTCTCCATTTCGTGTAACCACTGTAGCGATCCTGCCTGTACCAAAGTGTGTCCGAGCGGCGCGATGCACAAACGAGAGGATGGCTTTGTCGTCGTCAATGAAGAGGTTTGCATTGGTTGTCGCTATTGCCACATGGCCTGCCCGTATGGCGCTCCTCAGTACAATGAGGAGAAGGGGCACATGACCAAGTGTGATGGCTGTTACGAGCGCGTGGCAGAAGGTAAGAAGCCAATCTGCGTTGAGTCTTGCCCACTGCGCGCGCTTGATTTAGCACCGATTGAAGAACTGCGCGCCAAATATGGTGACTTAGCAGAGGTGGCTCCGTTGCCTGCGGCGCACTTCACTAAGCCGAACATCGTATTAAAACCTAATGCCAACAGTCGTCCGGTCGGAGATACAACCGGTTATCTGGCAAATCCGAAGGAGGTCTGAGATGGGTATGGGATGGCATGAATGGCCGTTGATGATTTTCACGGTTTTAGGGCAGTGCGTGGTTGGTGCCTTTATTATCATGGCGCTGGCCTTGATAGCGGGTCGTTTGGATGAGGTGCTCACGCGCCGAGTGCATGTCAGCATGTTCTTTCTTTGGGTACTCATGGGGATTGCCTTTATTGCTTCGGTAATGCACTTGGGTTCTCCGATGCGAGCGTTTAATTCGCTTAACCGCATCGGTGAGTCGGCTCTGAGTAACGAGATTGCCAGCGGCTCGGTATTCTTTGCGGCGGGGGGGATTTATTGGTTCCTCGCGATGCTTAACAAAATGCCTGCGGCATTAGGCAAACTTTGGCTAGCGATCACCATGGTTTTGGGGTTGCTGTTTGTCTATGCCATGTGCCGCGTATATCAGATCGATACCGTTCCCACGTGGCATAATGGTTACACCACGCTAGGATTTGTGTTGACGATGCTGATCGGTGGGCCTTTGCTGGGCTTTCTACTGCTACGTGCGGCGGGTGTTTTAGGTTGTAGCATGCGACTACTGCCCGTTATCAGCGTGTTAGCCGTATTAGTGAGCGTAGCCGCGGTTGCTATGCAAGGCTTTGGCCTCGCTGAGATCCACAGTTCTGTACAACAGGCATCGGCGTTAATCCCCGCGTTTGGCACTCTGCTGGCATGGCGTTTAGCGCTGCTTGTCTTAGGGCTTGGATGCTGGATCTGCCCAATGATTAAGGGTAAAACGCCGTCGGTTGCATGGCTGGTGATTGGCTTTGCGCTAGTTGTGGCGGGTGAATTGATCGGGCGCGGCATGTTCTACGGTCTGCACATGACCGTTGGCATGGCCGTAGCCGGTTAACGCCTTGATGTATTGATGATAATATCGGTGGAGCTCACTTCTGAGCTCCACACTTTAGTGAACTCACGTTCATCGTCTCATCTACTTTGCATTAAAACTGATTTGGTATCTTCATGTTACAACCTCAACAGCTTCAAGATATTGCAATCTCGGCACGTTCATTGGGTGCTCTGTTTTATTATTCCCCTGAAAGTGAAACTTGTGCGCCATTAGTCGACATTCTCACGTCGTCGGAGTGGATCAGCGAATGGCCTTATGGCTCGATGCAACAGCTTGAACAATGTGCGGCAAAATTGGCTGCTATGACCGATGAGTCGCTAACAGATGCTCATCAGCGCTTGTTTATCGGGCCCTATGCGCTACCGGCTCCTCCGTGGGGTTCTGTGTATCTGGATAAAGAGAGCGTGCTTTTTGGTGACTCGACGCTGGCACTGCGCCAATGGATGCGTGAACATCTGATTGAAGGGCAAATAGGGCAGAAAGAACCCGAAGATCAGTTTGGCCTGATGTTAATGATGGCCGCATGGCTAGCAGAATCACAGCCTCAGGCGTTGAGCGATTTTCTGTCCGTGCATCTTTTACCGTGGAGCACTCGCTATTTAACGTTGATGATGCAAGACGCACGGCACCCGTTCTATCAAGGTTTATCTGAATTAGCGCTGTTGACGCTAGCCAGCTGGCAGCAGCAGTTAGCGATTGTTCCTGCTCAACGTGAGCTTTACCGCTAATGAGCGAGCAAAAAGATCAAGACTACTATCGTGCTTGGATGTCGCACCACATCGTGAGTCGCCGTGGTCTTTTTCGCGGGCTGCTTGGCGCTGGAAAGCGAGCGCAGCAGCAGGTTGAACTTGAATCTGTGCGCCGAGCGATAGGACGCCCACCACAGGCCGTGGCGGAGCGTCTTTTTCTTGCTTTGTGCACCGCCTGTGGAGACTGCATCACAGCGTGTCCTTACGGTCTAATCGAAATCAAAGACGGCGCAGCAGCGCTCCAAATTGATTTTTCAGCTTGTGATACCGCTAAATGCAATGACTGCACTACATCTTGCAAAACGGGGGCACTTTCCCCACTTATTTTATCGGATACTGCCTTAAGGCCTCTATTTGCTAAAGGCTGCATTGGACGTGGCAATAATGATTGCCGGCTATGTGAGCGAGCTTGTTCATCTCACGCGATTTACTTTGACGATTATGCCCAACCAACGTTTGCTGAAAGCCTCTGCGACGGCTGTGGGCAATGCAAAACGGCCTGTTATCATGGACATATTTCTCTGGTGGCAGGAAGTCCAAAATTAGCCAATTTGTCAGAAAGATAAATTTTTTTACCTACGTATTAACAAATCGTGCTATGCCTAATCTATAGTCGATTGACTTTTAATTCACCAGTGGCATGATGCGCCCACTTCTCAATGCGGTTCGGTTCGAAATTCAAATGTCTTCATACTCTCGCCCAGTGCTTTTATTGCTCTGCGGGCTTTTGCTGCTGACCGTTGCTATGGCGGTTTTAAATACTTTGGTTCCATTGTGGCTTAGCCATGAGCAACTCCCTACTTGGCAAGTTGGGTTGGTGAGTTCTTCCTATTTTATGGGGAATTTGGTGGGGACGTTGGTGGCTGGGGCTGTCATTATGCACTCTGGTTTTAACCGCAGCTACCATTACGCTTGTGCCATCTTTGCACTTTCAACGGCGGCGCTGAGTTTTTCTACAGATATATGGAGTTGGCTGGCGCTGCGTTTCTTGGCCGGTGTTGGTTGTGCGATGGTATGGGTGGTGGTTGAAAGCGCGTTATTGCGTAGCGGAACCAACGCGAACCGTGGACAACTGTTAGCTGCTTATATGACTGTCTATTATCTCGGTACGGTGCTTGGGCAACTGATGCTTGGCGTTGTGCCTACCGCCGTGATGCAAGTTCTGCCTTGGGCGACATCGCTGATGGTGTTGGCGATAATGCCGTTGCTATTCGCTCGCTTTGCACGGCCTGAATCTCATGCTTCGGTACCAATGTGGGCAATGCTGCGCCGTCGTAGTGCGAGACTCGGGATCCATGGGTGTGTTATTTCAGGGGCAGTATTAGGCTCACTATATGGATTGCTGCCTCTTTATTTAGCCCATAAAGGTATGAGTGATGCTAACGTCGGTCTGTGGATGGCGTTGCTGGTGAGTGCTGGGATTATGGGGCAGTGGCCAATCGGACGTTTGGCCGATCGTTTTGGCCGCATTGCGGTTCTTCGCGTGCAGGTGAGCGTGGTTATTCTCGGTTGTATGGCGATGCTGGGGAATTATGGTGTAGTGCCCGCGCTCTTTACGCTGGGATGTGCTGGTTTTACGCTTTATCCGGTCGCGATGTCGTGGGCTTGCGAAACCGCAGCACCTCATGAGCTGGTTGCCATGAATCAAGCCTTACTGATGAGCTACACCATTGGCAGCCTTGCAGGACCTGCAACGGTCGCTGCGTTGATGCAACAATATTCCGACGATGTGCTTTTCGTCATGATTGCCGGTATTGCACTGGTTTATTTGTTGATGCTGATGAAGAAAACCGATCATCACCATGCGTTACCTGCGGCATAAGCTTCTCGATTTTCTGGCATAAAAAAACGCCCATTTGGGCGTTTTTTGTATCTGTATACCAAAGCGGCAATTAGTGCATGCGGCTTCCGGCTTGAATGCGCGAGCCCAGCATATTTTGGCTGGTTGCCTGCATCAAATGCTCACGACAGTTATTCATTTCAAGCCAACCTTCGATTTGTTGGTGAAGGCTATTCAGTTCGCTCTGTGTTCCAGCAGACAGTACGATAATCAGGCTAACTTCACTGCCATTTTGTAGCACTACCGGTTTATCACACTTGAGCACTGATGCTTCTCCGCGTTTACTGATAACCCCCTGTTCAGGTTGGGCAAAGACCAGTAATACACCTTCGCTTACCACGAAGTCCTGTTTATCCTGCTTGAGTGCATCGATGATATGCAGCGGGTAGCTTGCATTCACCTTGCTTTCGCTAATCAGCGGTTGGCAGGCTAAATGGATCGCGTGGCGCCAGCTCAGTGGCTGGTGGCAGAACTGCCAGCGTTGGTCGAGAATTGCATCAATTGACATAAAACCTCCGGTAACATTGCACCTGTAATGGGGCGCCTGAAAAAATAAATATACCTGTCATACTTAAACTGTATGCGTATTGGCATGGTTTGTTCCCTCTAGTGACATGATTCTCTATGCGACTAGGGGCAAACGTGCCACTTTCATACAACTCGAATTTCTAGGTATAAAGGCTATCCATAGTGTTTATTTAATTCATCCACCTCTGGTGTTTGCAGCAATGTGCAGGCACAAGTCAGTATGAAAAAAAGTATTTACAGCACCGCAATAGATTGAATTTAAAGACCTCTCTTTAAGACCTATATTCTGCGGGTGTATGGGCAGTGTATCGGTGCCAATCAGGGAAGTCACTGCTTAGAAGAAAGTCTAATAATCCACCCCATCTCATCACATTACTTAAATTCTCTTGGGAATATTAGCCAAATAATTCAAACCTGCGTGATTAGATCGGAATAAAACACTAAATGTTAGTTACTCATGCAAAGCGATTTTTAAAGCGTTTTTAGCGATATAAATTGGTTTTGTATTCAGAGTGGTAAAAGGGTAATAATAACAATTATCAATAAGGCGGCGTTGAGCAGTAAAAACAGGCAGGGGAGGATGAAATAGTATCGAACTTGATAATTAAGCGGGCTGACGAAATAAATGTCAGCCCGCGAGCTTTAATGATCAATACATCACTTTATGACCATAGCTTTCGAGAATGTTTTTTACGCGTTCCATCGTTTCATGAGAAGGCGGCTTTACGCCACCAAGTTTGTACTCTTCACCCATAGCTTCCCATTTGTGCTTGCCTAGCTCATGGTAAGGTAGAAGCTCGATTTTCTCGACGTTGGTCATATCCTTCGTGAAGTCACCCAGTAGGTGAGCAGAAGCATCATCATCCGACCAACCAGGAACAACAACATAACGAATCCACGTTTTCTGGTTACGTTTTGCCAGATAGCGGGCAAACTCCAACGTGCGATGGTTAGATACGCCGACGAGATTCTGATGGATGTCATCGTTCATCTGCTTAAGGTCGAGCATAACCAAATCTGTAACATCCAACAGTTCATCAATGACTGGATCATAACGACGAACAAAACCGTTGGTATCGAGACAGGTGTGGATACCTTCTTCTTTGCATGCACGGAACCAGTCACGCACAAATTCCGCCTGCAGAATGGCTTCGCCACCTGATGCGGTAACGCCGCCGCCGGAGGCATTCATAAAGTGGCGATAGGTCACGACATCTTTCATTAAATCTTCAACGGTGATTTCAGTACCACCGTGGGTATCCCATGTATCACGGTTATGACAATACAGGCAGCGCATCAGGCAGCCTTGGAAAAATGTGATAAAGCGGATACCTGGGCCATCTACGGTACCGCAGGATTCAAAAGAGTGGATGCGACCTTTGAGTGACATTGCGGGGTTTTCTCCAAAATTGACTGATTAATAGCAGTCTAAAAAGGCAATGATATACACCATAGAGGTTCATATCTTGCTGATAACTGTTTTGCGTGATTTCCATCGGCAAAGAAATATTCTGAGTATTAGTCGAACTGTTGCTGAGAGCAATCCGGCAAAACAGTCAAATCATGTCATTTTTATCACGGACGAGCATACTCGGCACGCTATTGTCTCACATTTACTAAAAAGGCCCCACCGAAGTGGAGCCTTTATTTTATGCCATTTTAAGCGGGCAGTGCATTACATGGACTGTGTGAAAGTACGTGTAATAACGTCCTGCTGCTGTTCTTTGGTCAAAGAGTTGAAGCGTACAGCGTAGCCAGATACACGGATGGTCAGCTGAGGATATTTCTCAGGGTTTTCCATCGCGTCTAACAGCATTTCGCGGTTCATAACGTTAACGTTCAGGTGTTGACCACCTTCGATGCTAGCTTCATGGTGGAAGTAACCATCCATCAGACCAGCCAAGTTAGCTTTACGAACTTCGTCGTCTTTACCCAGAGCGTTAGGAACGATAGAGAAGGTATAAGAAATACCATCTTTAGCGTAAGCAAACGGCAGTTTAGCAACGGAAGTCAGAGAGGCAACAGCACCTTTCTGGTCACGGCCGTGCATTGGGTTAGCACCTGGACCGAATGGAGCGCCAGCACGACGACCATCTGGGGTGTTGCCCGTTTTCTTACCATAAACCACGTTAGAGGTAATGGTCAGCACAGACTGAGTTGGAACCGCGTTGCGGTAAGTAGTCAGTTTCTGAATTTTCTTCATGAAACGTTCTACCAGATCACAAGCGATGTCATCGACGCGTGGGTCGTTGTTACCAAACTGCGGGTATTCACCTTCTACGTCGAAGTCGACAGCCAAGCCATCTTCGTCACGAATAGTGGTTACTTTTGCATATTTGATTGCAGACAGGGAGTCAGCAGCAACAGACAGACCTGCGATACCACATGCCATAGTACGATATACGTCACGGTCATGCAGAGCCATCAGGGATGCTTCGTAGCTGTACTTGTCATGCA